>LNFM01000528.1_pt1 | contig 94630 bp, 92 predicted proteins | sample 596031 | NCBI WGS metagenome assembly LNFM01 (sample SAMN04254537, study PRJNA301005) | activated carbon metagenome | isolation source: dual media filters at the Ann Arbor, Michigan drinking water treatment plant | place: USA: Ann Arbor
CCTCTTCCCCGGCCCTTCTCCCCGGGGGAGAAGGGAGGCGCCTTCCCTCTCCCTCCGGGAGAGGGATCGAGGGTGAGGGAAACAACTTCGAGGAGTGGGTCGCCGCTGACTGTCGGTTCATTTCTTTTCCCTCAGAGCGTCGCGAGAAACGCGATCAAGGCGTTCTTGTCGGCTTCGGACAGACTCTCACCGAAGGTGTGGCCGTCGTTCTCCACCACCGCGGTGCACGTGCTGTACGCGGCCAGCAGATCCTTGCGCTTGCCCACGGTTTCGACGATCTTCGACGGGTCCGCGATGATTTCAGCGAGCACCTGCTTCATTTCGTCGGCCTGGACCTTGCCGCGCTTCTTCTCGAGCTGGTCCGGGTGCAGCTTCGCGAGGACGAGGTCGTTCACGAACTGCTTGTGCTGCAGGTTGCCCAGAGTGCCGGCGGTCGCCCCCTTCGGCACCACGAGCGTGAAGCCGAACAGCTCCTTCTCTTCCGTGCCGTCCCATAGTCGCGGTCCCACCGGCAGGATGATGTCTTCGTCGAGCTTGGTGATCTTGGGAATGCGCTTGTCCGGGTTGAGCAACTGCCGCATCGATTCCTTGTACAGCTTGAAACGGCCCTCCACGCTCGGGTCGTAGGGCCAGCACGCCGGCTGTTGCGCAGCCGGCAGCAGATTGCCGGATGCATCCACGTACGACGGTCGATAGAAGTCCGTCACGCCGGGACCGGTGCCGCCGCAGATCTCCGGGCCCATGGCGTTGTTGTGCATGAAGGGCGCGTGGGCCCACACCGACAGGAGCGAGATGTTGCGGTAGTAGCTGCGCCCGCCGTCGGCCGGTTCCTTCACGTTCGGATCGGGCTTGCGCGCGCGCAGTGTCTCCGAGCCGTACTCCTGCCAGACGTGACCGGCCATGTGATTGCTGTGCAGCGCCCGGCAGCGGAACGTGCCCACCTCGCTCACCGGCGTGGAGGCATCGTTGCCCATCCAGTCGGCGCGCAGGCCGGTCTTCGCGTCGATCGCGCGGAAGTCGCGACTCGCGAACGGTCCGGCCTCGGATTCGGGCAGGCTCGAATGGCAGCGGGCGCAATTCTCGGCGAAGACCTTGCGCCCGAGAGCGACGGCACCCTTGCCGAACTCGCGGTCGAGATCGGCGACGAGATCGTCGTACTCATACTTCGCGGACGCGCTCTTCGCCTTGCGCTCGGCCGCCCGTGCCACGTGGAGGTCGGTGGCGTTGGTCTCACCGGAGGACAGGAACGCCAGGATCTCCGGCAGCCGGTCCTCGATCGCGCGGAAGTTCGAACAGTCGCGCCGGCACTGGCCGATGTCGAACGGCGTCTGGCCGAAGTTGCGCATGGCCGGATCCACCTGGCGCAGGTCGGTGAGGTGGTTCAGCCAGCATTGCTCGGAGCAGGAGCCGATGTTGAAGTACACGCGCTGGATCGCCTCCAAGGCGCCGATGCTGTCCTCGCCGCCTTTCAGGATGTGGTGCACGCGCTCCTTGGCGAGCGACTTCACCCAGCATTTGCCTTCGCGTCCGGGTTCGCACCAGCACTTGTCGGGACTCGCGTCCTTGGCACACGCGTTGGTCTTGCGCCACTTCAGGATCTCTTCGTCGGCGAAAGTGGGACGCTGATGCGTGTTGATGATCGCGTTCATGCTGCCCGGGTTGTCCACCTGATCGGTGGGGATCGCCGAGGTGTCGGAAGTGCCTGGACGCGCGTGCGTGAACACCTGCCACTCGAGGCTGTTGACCGGCATGCCGGACACGAGCAGCTGCGAGATGCGCAGATACTGGTTGCCGATCGCGCCCTTCAGGTTCTCCCATTTCGGATGGGTGGCATCCTGCGGCGGATTGAGCGGATCGAAAGCGATGTGGCATGACCCGCAGGTGGTGCCGATCAGGAACGGCGGCTCGACCGATCCGTCCATCAGATGGCTCAGGTCACGATCGGATCGCGCCTTGTCCGCCGAGAGCTTGCGGTTGTAGCCCTCCCACGTGCCGAGCTTGCCGCCGTTCAGCGCCTTCCAGCGTTCCGGGTCGAAGCGCGGATTGGGAAACTTGCGAAAGCCCAGCGCTCCGGTCGAGGTACCGAACTTGAGATCGCAGGCCGACTGGCGCTGGTCCTTCGGGCCGTGCGCGTCGTTCGCGGCGACCGGCGCGTCCTTGAAGTCGCACGCCGGATCGCGATAGCCGCTGCGACCGACATACTTGAGCAGTTCGTCGTCGCCGGCGCAATAGTCGAGGCCGTAGGTCTCCTCGAGGCTCTGCGCCGGACAGTTCGGCGCGCCCGGCGTACAGCAATCGGGGTCGTTCATCACACCCCACGTCTTGAACCGCGCATTGCGCTGATCCGAGCGCAACACGCCGAACCAGTCGATGAGGACGCCCACGCGCTGCTGGAACACATAGGTGTGAAAGCGGTCGTTCCCGGCGGTCGCCTTGTACCAGATCTCGCGGCCCGCCCGCTCCTCGGCGCTCAGCTTCTCGCTCTCGGCGATCCGGTGGAAACCGGCATCGTCGAAGTACGCCTGACCGGATGCGGGTGCCGCTGGCACTGCAGGAGCAACGGCTGCCGGTTTCGGCTTCGGCGCCGGCCTGATGTCCTGGCCGGAAACCAGCACTGACATGACACCGGCCGTACCGGCCAGAGCGACCGCGACCACCACGAAGCGCTTCATCATCTTCTTGTCCTCCCGTGGGTACCGACGAACCGTGCTGACTACCCCCCTTGCCGAACCGTTGGCGCGGACCGTGTGCCCTTGCGCAGGCAAGGCTGCGCCCGCGTGCCGGTGCGGCCGTCGTTGTATTCCCGTCTTGCCGTCGATGGATGCGCCCTGCCGGACGGACCTTGCGCGCAGACCCTCGTCGCGACGGCGACGCGTCGTTTGATGCCGGAGCGGTGCACTGCTGCCGGCCGGACGGCTGAAACCTCGGGTGGCTTCACGGCGGTGTCCGAACGTTCCCTTGGGGCCTGAGGGGAAAGTGAGAACTTTTATCGCACAGCTTCATGCCGGTGGCAACTCGACGGCTGGCGTTCGTCGGCGCCCGCGCAGGCGTCGGTCCGGATAGGCGTTCATGCGCCAAAACAAGCCGCTACAGCGGGAACGGACGCGCCGGCCGCCCCGGATCGGTCAAGACTGTCACCTGACGGCAACAGACTATTTTTGCCTACGGCGTGGTCACGCGCTGCTGCGGTTTCGCGTCGGCCGTGCCCTCCGCGATCTGCACCCAGCCACCCCCTGTCACCTTGTAGAGATCCACGAGTGCGTTGTGAACCGCAGCGCGCGTCTGCGCCAGGCTGAGTTCCTGCGGAAACAGCGACTGCTGCGCCTGCAGCACGGTCGAGTACGGCGTGTAGCCACCTTTGTACTGGAGCGTCGCCAGCCGTTCGTATTCGCTCAACGCCTTCACCAGTCGTTCCTGGGCCGCCTGCTGTTCGAGCAGCGTCCGGCGATTCACGAGCGCGTTGTCGACGTCGGCGAAAGCGTTCTGGATCACCGCTTCGTAGTTGAGCAGGCTCGATTTCTGGCCCGCCGTGGCCTGTGCTACCTGGCCGCTGATGTTGCCCGCCGTGAAGATGGGACCGGTCAACTTGCCGGCGAAGCTCCAGGTGCGCGCGGGCCCGCTGAACAGATTGTCCAGATCGCGGCTGGTGGTACCGAAGCCGGCGGTCAGCGGAATGTTCGGGAAGTACAGCGCCTTCGCGGCGCCGATCTGGGCATTGGCGGAGATCAGGCTCTGTTCCGCCTGGGCGATGTCGGGTCGGCGTTCGATCAATTGCGAGGGCAGGCCCGCTGGCACGGGCGGCGCGACCAGCGCATCGATCGCCTTGCCGCGAGCGATCGGCCCGGGGTTGCGGCCGAGCAGGATGGACAACCCGTTCTCGGTACGCGCGATCGACGATGCGATCTGCGGCAGCTGCGCCGCCGCCGTCTCGTAGCTCGACCGCGCCTGCTCCACGTTGACCTGCGACACGCGCCCGTATTTGTGCTGGAGTTCGAACAGCTTGACCGTGGCACCGTAGGACGCGAGTGTGCGATTCGCGATCTCGTACTGGGCATCGAGCCCGCGCAACTGCAGATAGGTGCTGGCCACCTGGGTCACCAGCGACAGGATCACCCCGCGGCGCGCCTCGGTGGTCGCGAGAATGTTGGCGCGCGCGGCCTCGCTCTGGCGGCGGATGCGGCCCCAGAGGTCGATCTCCCAACTGGCGCCGGCCAGCACCTCGTAGGTGGTCGACGGGTTGCCGATCAGCCGCTGCAGCGCGGCGCTCTGGCCGGCCTCGCCCGCCCGCTGGCGCGTCACGTTGCCGCTGTAGTTGACCTGCGGGAAGAACTGCGAGCGCACCTGCGTCAGCACCGCCGCGGCCTGCTCGACGTTCGCGGCGGCGATCTGGACGTTCTTGTTGTTGCGCAGCGCCTCGGCGATCAGGTCGTCGAGCACCGGATCGTTGAACTGCTTCCACCATTCGGTGTTCGCGGTCTCCTCCGCGGTGGCCTCGGCGAAACGGTAGGCATCGGGCGCGGCAACCTTCGGCTTCACGTAGTCGGGGCCGACCGTGCAACCGGCGAGCAGCACCGCGGCGATGCAGACGAGCCGGGGACGCATGCCGATCCGCGGACTCATGCCGCCCCACCCTCAGGCGACGCTGGCCGTTCAGCCGGTGCCTCGGCCTTGCCGCGCGAGCGCTCCGCGAGACGATCGAACACGTAGAACAGCAACGGCACGTAGAGCATCGCGAGCGTGGTCTCGCCGATCATGCCGCCGATGATGCCGGTGCCGATGGAGTGCCGCGCGTTGGCACCCGCGCCCACCGCGATGGCGAGCGGCAACACCCCGACGGCGAAGGCGAGCGAGGTCATGATGATGGGCCGCAGGCGCCGCTCGCCGGCCTGGATGGTGGCGTCCATGATCGACAGGCCCTGATGGCGCAGTTCGATGGCTGCGGACACGCGCAGCACGGCGTTCTTGGCGCCGAGCCCGATCAGCACCAGCAGACCGATCTGGAAGTAGACGTCGTTCTCGAGGCCGCGCAGCCAGTTCGCCGTCAACGCACCGAGGACACCGAACGGCACGGCCGTCATCACCGCCGCCGGCAAGGTCCACGATTCGTACTGCGCGGCGAGCACCAGGAACACGATGATGAGACCGAAGGCGAAGGCGATCGCCGAGGTGCTGCCCGATTTCTTCTCCTCGTAGGCGAGGCCGGACCAGGCGAAGGTGTACCCGGCAGGAAGCACTTCGCGCGCCGCGGACTCCATGGCCGCGATCGCCTGGCCCGAGCTGAAACCGGGCGCGGCCTGGCCGTTGATCTTCGCCGCCGGGAAACCGTTGAAGTGCGGCACGAGGTCCGGGCCCGTCACCCACTCGGTAGTGGTCAGCGCCGACAGCGGCACCATCGCGCCCTGCGTCGAGCGCGTATACAGCCGGGCGAGGTCCTCGGGCCGCTCGCGGAACTGCGGTTCCGATTGCAGGATCACGAACCACGCGCGACTGAACTGATAGAACTGGCTCACGTTGAGCGATCCGAACTGCGCCTGGATCGCCGCGTAGACGTCCTGCACCGGCACCCCCAGCAGTTCGGCCTTCTCGCGATCGACGGTCACGCGCAGTTGCTGTGTGGATGCGCGGAACGTCGTGCGCAATCCGGTGAGTTCCGGATACCCCTTGGCCTTCGCCAGGATCTGCTGGGTGATCTGGTCCAGCTTGACGGATTCGCCGGCAGTGGTGTCCTGCACCCAGAACTCGAAGCCGCCGGTGCTGCCGATGCCGGGAATCGGTGGTGGCGGCACGGGCGCCACGAAGCCTTCCTTGATGTCGCGACTTTCCTTGTACATATCGACCAGGACGGCACGTGCGTTCTGTGTCTTCGCCTTCTCGATCGACGCGTAGCGTTCGTCGAAATCCTTGAGCGTCACGAACAGCGTCGCGCCGTTGGTCTTGAAGCCGCCGTCGAGCAGGCTGTAGCCGGCGATCTCGGCACGGTTCGCGACCGCCGGATTCTTCGCGAACAGTGCGTCCACCTTCGCCGACACCGCCGCCGTGCGATCGAGGCTCGCGGAATCCGGCATCACGACGGCGGCCATGACGTAGCCCTGGTCCTCGTTGGGCACGAAACTGGTCGGCAGCAACTTGAACAGATAGACGATGGACCCCAGCAGCACGACCAGCAGCAGGAACGCGGGAACCATCCTCTTGATCACCAGCACGACGGCATGGCCGAACGCCCGCGTCACGCGATCCACCTGCCGGTTGAACCAGGCGAAGAAGCCGCGCTGGGGTGGCGGCTTGTGCTTCAACCAGAGCGCGCACATGGCTGGCGTGAGGGTCAGTGCCACGAACCCCGACACCGCCACCGAGATCACGATGGTGATCGCGAACTGCTTGTAGAGCTGCCCGGTCGTGCCGGGCAGGAACGCAGCGGGAATGAACACCGCCGCCATCACCAGCACCACCGCCACGAGCGAACCGCCGATCTCGCTCATGGCCTTGATGGTGGCCTCCTTCGGCGGCAGGTGCTCCTCGGCCATGATGCGCTCGACGTTCTCGACCACGACGATCGCATCGTCCACCACCATGCCGATGGCGAGCACCAGGCCGAACAGGGTCAGCAGGTTGATCGAGAAGCCCAGCGCCAGCATGCCGGCGAAGGTGCTGATGAGCGCGACCGCGATCGCGACCGTGCAGATGATGGTGGTCCGGAAGCTCTGCAGGAACAGGTAGACCACCAGCACCACCAGCAAGACGGCCTCGAACAGCGTGTGGATCACCTCCTTGATCGAGACGCGCACGAAGTCGTTGGTGTCGAGCGAGATGGTGTAGTCGAGTCCGGCCGGGAAGCGCGCCTTGAGCTCCTCCATGGTCGTGCGCACGCGCTCCGAGACGTCCAGTCCGTTGGCGCCGGGCTGGAGATAGACCGCGACGAACGTCGCGGGGGTGCCGTTCAGCTTGCTGCTCACGATGTACTGCTGCAGGCCGACCTCGGCACGGGCGACGTCCTTCAACCGCACGATGGCCCCGCCGCCGGTGCCGGCGCGCAGAATGATGTTCTCGTATTGCGCCGGGCTGCCGAAGGGACGCTGGGTCACCACCGGGAACGTCAGCTCGACCGGCGCCGATGAAGGCTGCTGGCCGATCTGGCCGGCACCGAACAGGGCGTTCTGCTGGTTCACCGCCTGCTGGATGTCGGTGGTGGTAATCCCGAGGGCGGCCATGCGGTCGGGATTCATCCAGATGCGCATGGCCTGGTTCGGCTGGCCCATGATGGACGCCTGACCAGCCCCGGGCACGCGCTTCAGCGCATCGAGCACGTAGACGTTCGCGTAGTTCGCGATGTAGTCGGCGCTATAGCGGTTCTCCTTGGCGAACACGCCGATCAGCATCATGATCGACGACGACTTCTTCTGCACCGACACGCCGAGCTGCTGCACCGCCGAGGGCAGTGTCGGCAGCGCCAGGTTGACGCGGTTCTGCACCTGCACCTGCGCCACGTCCGGATCGGTGCCCAGACCGAAGAAGACGGTGATGGTGAGCTGCCCGGCCGACGAGCTGCTCGACGACATGTAGATCATGTTGTCGACACCGTTGATCTGCGCCTCGATCGGCGAGGCCACGGCGTCGGCGAGCGTCTGGGAATCGGCGCCGGGGAAGGTGGCGTTCACCGAAACCTGCACCGGTGTGATGGACGGGTACTGTTCCACCGGCAGGTTGAACAGGCACACCGTACCGGCCAGGCACAGGATGATCGAGAGGACCGCCGCGAAGACCGGCCGCTCGATGAAGAAACGCGAGAACACGCTGGCGGCCCGACCGCCGCTACTTCGGTGAGTCCGGGGCGGGGCCGCTCGTGCCGCCGCCAGCAGCCGCCTGGCTCACCTGAACCGTGGCCCCGGGTGTCAGGCCCAGTGCACCATCGACGATGACGCGGTCGCCAGCTTGCAGGCCTTCGTCGACGAACCACCCCTCGCCGTGCCAGTCACCCACACTCACCGGCCGATTCTCGGCCTTGCCGCTGGCATCGAGTATCCAGACGAAATGCCCCTTCGGTCCCTGCTGCACCGCGCGCTGTGGGACGACGATCGCACCGGGCCGGACCGCGCCGTTGATCCGCACGCGCACGAACTGGTTCGGTCGCAGGGTGCCGTTCGGATTTGCCACCGATGCACGGACCAGGAAGGTACCGGTCTTGGTGTCGTACTCCGGCTCGCTGAAGGTGATGCGGCCCTTGTGGGGAAACACGGTGCCGTCGACGAGCACCACCTCGACTTCGTAGCTGCCGTCGGCCGGGGGTTTCAGCTGGCCCTTCTCGATCTGCCGGTGCAGCTTCTGGAACTGATTTTCGGACACGCTGAAATTGACCCACATCGGCGACAACGCCGCCACGGTCGTGAGCTGGCTGTTGGAGGCGCTGAGATAGGTTCCGTCCGCCTGCAGGGCGTAGCTCGAGATGCCGTCCACCGGGGAGGTGATCGTCGCGTAGGAAAGATTGAGTTCCGCCTGCACCACCTGCGCTTTCGCCTGGGCGACCCCGGCCGAGGCCTGCTGGAACTGGCCGGTGGCATCGTCGAGGTCCTTCTGCGAGAGCGCGTCCTGCTCCACCAGGGGCTTGGTGCGATCGAGGTTGGCACGCGTCGTCTGCAGTGCCGCCTGCTGCTGTTGCAACGCGGCCCGGGCCTGGTCGAGCTGGGCCTGGAGCGGCTTCCGGTCCATCAGGAACAGCACCTGACCCTCTTTCACCACGGAGCCCTCGGTGTACACACGACGGTCGAGAAAACCCGTGACACGCGCCTGGATGTTGACCAGCCGCGAGCTCTGGGTCTGCCCCACGAACTCCGCATTGACCGGAACGTCGGCCGCGCTCACGGTGATGGTCGAGACGATGTTCGGCCCACGCGGTGGTACCGGGGGGGGTGCCTTGCCGCAGGCGGCCAGCACCGCCAGCAGCAGCACGCACGCGCCGCCCCGCCGCAACCCGACGGCGTCGCTGCTTAGGATGACCAGCAAGGCTAGGATCGGCCGACCCTCACTTGGGCGGGCGCCCGCGGGCCGCGTCCAGCCGCGTACGCCATTGCCGGGCGAAAAAATGAACGTCGTCGCGCAATTCGCTCCAGGTGATGTCGCGCCCCTTGAGCGTCGTCACGAAACTGCGACGTGCCCCCACCATCGCATACACGCGCTCCCCGCTGCCGCCGTCGAGCACTTCCATCTCGCCGGACAGGGCGATGTAGTAGGGTTCGGTCCCCGTGGCATAGCGGACCGCAGTCACCGCCGCCTTGATGGGAATGACGTCGGTAGGGTCCAGACCCTGGCGCATGGGTGTCACCCCGGTCAGCGCGTAGTGGAAGACGAGCACGCCGGGGGCCGGCTGATCGACCACCTTGTAGCCGCCCGACTGGAACTCGCCGGTCACGATTTCGCGCACCGAACGCTCGATCTGCGCATAGATCTGAGGCTGGATGGCGGCGTATTCGGCGGCGGGATTGAGCCAGACCTCCATCGGCCGGAGCATGATGGTGTCGTACGGCTGCCAGTGGACGCCGGGTTTGACGAACTCCCATTCGCCGGGCGTGCCGGCCACCGGCTTCAGGAGCGCGTAGCTGCCGAGGAACCCCGAGCCGCGGAGTTGGGAGCCCGGCAGCAGTTCGCCCCGGCCCAATGCCGGCTCGACCGGCTTCGACTCGCCCTGCCGCTGAGCAATCTGGTTGCAGCCGCACAGCAACAGTGCGGCTGCAATGCATATCGTGCCTCGACGCATACCGCCCCTCCCGCCCGTGGGCGCGAAGATTACTGGGCAGCCTCCGCCACGTCCATAGCAGCGTCCCAGAGCGCGGATACCCGCCCCTACGACAGGGGCATCGCCGCGGTCAGAGGAAGTTGAACAGCGACAGCCCCTGGATGCGCACGAACGACTGCTGTGCCGCCTCGAGCGAGACCTGGTTGAAGGTAAGCTCGCTGATGGCCTTGGCGTAGTCGAGGTTGGTCAGTCCGGAGAGCGTGGTCTCGTACTGCAGCGTGAGATCGTCCGCGTTGGCCTGCCCGGTCTGGATTTCCTTCGCGCGTGCACCCACCGACGCGGTGATGGTGAGCGACACGTCGATGGCGTTGTCGAAGTTGTTGAGCGCCGTGTTGAGCGCGTTGGCGAGAGCCGTGTTCGCCGTGCTGCCGCCGCCCCCGGTCTCGATCGCCGTGATGAGTTGGTCGAGCGTGGCAAAAATGTCCTGATTGGCGCTGGGGGCGACGGTGAACGTGTCGCCGCTCGCCGGTTGGCCCGTCACCGTCATGTCGATGCCGAAGTCGAACGCGGTCGCGTTGGTATCGGGCGGGGCCTGCCGCGCGAACGAGATGGTGCCGCCGTCCTGGTAGGTGCGCAGGTACGGGCCCGCTGCCGGTGCCGCACCGGTGGTCAGGGACAGATTGTTGACCGTGTCGACGATGTCGTAGGTGGTCTGCGGCGGCACTGTCGTGTTGTCCACGAAGAACCTCACCTCGAAGTTCTGCGGGTTGGCGGCGGCGTCCCACGCGGCACGGTTGCGCACGATCCCCTCGGACACGATCCCGGCACCGGTATTCGTCGTCGCGACCGCCGTCTCGAAGACGGTGTTGCCGGTACGGATCTTCTGGAACACGTCGGAGCCGGCGTCGCTGATCGCGACCTGGCGCGTGGCACCGATCTGGATCAGGCGCTGCCCCTGGTCGCCGTTGTACGCGACCACCCCGGGCGCGTTCTCCGTGAAGGGCTGGGTCGATCCCTGGTAGCCGGAGAAGAGGTAGAGGCCGTTGCCGTCGGTGGAGTTGGCGATGCCGATCAGTTCGGTGTATCGGGCGCGCAACTCCGTGGCGATGCTCTTGAGATCGGTCGGTGTGAGCGCACCGTCGCCGGCGTTGATGGTGAGCGTGCGGACGTCCTGCAGCAAGGCGGTGTAGCGCATCAGCGCGTTCTCTTCCAGGCCGATCGCTGCGGTCGCCGCATCGCCGTTGCGCATGTACTGCTCGGTGATGCCCTTCGACTGCGTCACTTCGAGCGCACGGGCAGCGGCGACCGGATCGTCGGCCGGGCTCAGGACGCGGCGGCCGGTGGAGATCTGCTCCTGCTGCTTCACGAGCTGCGCCTGCGCCCGCTGGATGTTGAAGATGCCCTGCTCGAAGACGGTGGTGGTGCTGACGCGCATGACGGGGCTCCGTGGCTTTAGTTGCCCAGTTCGAGCAGGGTATCGAACAGGCTCGTTGCGATCTGCAGGACCTTGCCGGATGCCTGATAGGCCTGCTGGTAGCGGATCAGGTTCGCCGCCTCCTCGTCCAGATTGACGCCGGAGAAGGACAACTTCGCTTCGCGCGTCTGCTTCACCAGGGCGTCCTGGGCGGTGGACTGCGTCTGCACCTCGCGGGTGTCGTTGCCGACGCGACTCACCACCTGGCTGTAGGCGCTCTGGTAGCTCGCCGTGCCGTTGGCAACGGTCTGCATGGTCTGAAGCTGGCCGAGCAGCAGCGCGTTGCGATTGTCCGCGACGCCCGAAGTGTTGTTCGTGATGGTGAAAGTGTCGCCGTCGGCCGGGGTCCCCGTCACCGAGACGGTCAGACCATTGAAGGTGATCGCAGCGCCCGCGCTGTAGGCGAAAGGCCCTGCTGCCGGCACGGCGCCGGCGACGGTGAACTGATTCGTCCCCTGGTCGTAAGTGAGGGTCACGGTCCCGGGCAGAGGCAGGTTCGCCACGCTCGAGACGACCCCTGCGCTGATCTTGGCGTTGCCCACGTTGGCCAGGGTGGTCGCGGTCCGGACCGGTGCGGCCGCCGCAATCAGGGACGTGTCGGCGAAAGCGAGATCGAGGTCGCGAGCGGCGAAGCGCGTCGGCTGCACCAGGAAACTGTCGCCCGTGGCCGGCGTGCCGGAAGCGAGCGCGATGGTGACGCCGCCGATGGTCTGGGGCAGCGTCGCGAAAGTCTGCTGGGTGTCGTCGGACAGACGCGTCACGATATAGTTGGCGCCGGTGTAGGTGACGCGGTAGTCGGAGGCGGTGAGTTGCCCGACGTTCGCGAGTGTCGCGCTCACCACACCGTTGCCGGTATTGTTGCTGCGCCCCACCACCGTGGCCTGGCTCGGGCGGAAGAAGTCGCCGCCGAGGGCACCGTTCAGGTCCTGACCGAGACGATGCTGCGCGTTGAAGGTTTCCGTGAGGACGGTCGCCACGCGTCCGAACTCGTTCTGGGCCGGGGTCAGCGTGTCGTCCAGGAAGGTGAGCAATCCGCCGAGCTCGCCGCCCCGCAGGGTCTCCGCCTGCAGCACCACCGTCGTGCTGCCCACGAGGTAGCCGATCTCGACCGCGGTCGGGTCCTCGAAGGACGTACGCGAGGTCAGCGTCAGCGTCGAGCTGCCGACCACGAGGCTCTGCCCGGTGCCGATGAACACGTTGTAACTGCCGTCGGATTGCGTGATGACGTTCACGCGTACCAGCTTGTTGAGGTCAGCCACGAGCCTGTCGCGCTGGTCGAGCAGGTCGTTGGCCGGCTGCGCCTCGGTATTGGGCGACGACACGATCTGGCGGTTGAGAGTCGAGATCTCCGCGGCCAGGGTGTTGATGCGATCGACGACGTCCCCCACCTGGCGATTGACGCCGGTGCGGATCTCGGCGAAACGCGTGTCGATCGCCTGGAAGCGCGACACCAGCGCATCGCCGAGACTCAGCATCGACTGCCGCGACGGCACCGACGAGGGATTCGCCGCCACGTCCTGCACGCCGGAGAAGAAACTCTGCAATGCCGGCGACAGGCCGCTCGACGGATCGGCCAGCACGTTGTCGATCTGCTTCGCCTGGGCGAGGAACGCGTCGAAACTCGCCTGCTGCGTTTCTGCCGTCAGCACCTGCGAGTCGAGGAACTGGCTGTAGAGCCGGCGCACCGTGTCCACTTCCACACCCTGGCCGAAGAAGCCGGAACCGGTGGACTGCGGATTGCGGTTGGTCTGCACCACCGTCTGCCGGGTGAAGCCTTCGGTCGCCGCGTTCGAGATGTTGTGGCTGGTCGTGACCAGGCCTGCCTGCGCGGCGTTCAACCCACTCACTCCGATGCTGAAGATGCTTCCCGACATTTCCGCGATTCCTCTCTAGGCTTTTACGGCCGTATCCGGGGTTTTCTTGACCCCGGACTGCTGCGCTTGCTGCACCTGCTTCACGATGAGATCGGCGATGCCGATCCCGGGACGGCGCGACAGTTCCATCGCGTATTGCTGGTCCAGCATGCCGGTGAACGCCTTGGTGGCGCTGCTTTCGAACAGATCGTCACCGAAGCTCGCGTCGCGCATGGACTTCATGAGTTGCGCGAGCAGCAGCGACTCGAATTCCTGGGCGACCTTGCGCAGCGCCTCGACGTCATCGGTCTTGGCCGGCATGCGCAAGCTGCCCAGGCGCCGGGGATCGACCGCGAGCGATGGCGCAACGTCCATCAGATGACCTCCAGCTCCGCCTTGAGCGCCCCGGCAGCCTTCATGGCCTGCAGGATCGCGAGCAGATCGGTGGGCGTGGCGCCGACGGCGTTGAGCGCGCGCACCACGTCCGAGAGCGACGTGGTGTTGGGCAGTACCACGAGGCCCGACTTGTCCTCTTTCACTTCGATGTTGGCGCGCTCGGTGGCAACCGTCTGCCCGGGCGAGAACGCGCCGGGTTGGCTGATCACCGGTTCGGTCTGGATCGTGACCGACAGGTTGCCGTGGGCCACGGCACAGTTGGAGACGAGCACTCGCTGGTTCATCACGACCGAGCCGGTACGGCTGTTGACGATGACCTTCGGGGACGCCTCGCCGGCATTGACCAGGAGGTTCTCCACGCGCGAAATGAACGCGACGCGCTGCGACGGGTCCACCGGCGCACGCACACGGACCTGCCGCGAGTCCATCGCAACGGCGGTGCCGGCGCCGACGGCGTTGTTGATCACGTCGGTCACGCGCATCGCGGTGGTGAAGTCGCTCTCGAAGGTCTCGAAGGTGACCAGCTCACCCTGCCCCACCTGCGACGGCACGGCCCGCTCGACCGTGGCGCCGGCGGGGATCCGCCCGGCGTTGAGGTGATTCACCGCCACGCTGGTGCCGCCCGACTGCGCGCCCGCACCGGCCACCACGATGTTGCCCTGGGCCATGGCATAGACCAGACCGTCGGCGCCGCGCAGCGAGGTGAGGACCAGCGTTCCGCCACGCAGGCTGCGCGCGTTGCCCATGGAGGAGACCGTGACGTCGATGGCCTGTCCCGGCTTCGAGAACGGCGGCAGTTGCGCGGTGATCATCACGGCCGCGACGTTGCGCAACTGCAGGTTGAGGCCCGGCGGCAGCGTGACGCCGAGCTGGATCAGCATGGAGGTCAGGCTCTGGACCGTGAACGGCGTCTGCGTGGTCTGGTCGCCGGTCCCGTCCAGGCCCACGACCACACCGTAGCCGACCAGCTGGTTGGAACGCACGCCGGCGATGGCGGCCACGTCCTTGATGCGCTGCTGCGCCTGCGACGGCACGGCGACGAAGAGGATCGCGACCAGCGCCCAGGCGCCGATCAGCAGAGTCTTGGGGGTAATGCGGATGTCGATCATGTTGTGCTCGCGGCTGTCAGAAGGGAGAAGCGCTCAGGAAGAAGCGCTGCAGAAAGCCCATGGTCTGCGCCTCCGACATGTAGCCGCGGCCCTTGTATTCGATGCGGGCGTCGGCCACGCGCGTGGACGACACGGTGTTCGCCGCGCCCACGTTGAGCGGGTTCACGACACCCGAGAACCGGATGTACTCCGTACCCTGGTTGATGGTGACCTGCTTCTCGCCGCTCACCAGCAGGTTGCCGTTCGGGTAGACCTCGATCACCGTCACCGAGACGTTGCCGGTGAAGACGTTGTTGGCCGCGCTGTTGCCGCCGCCTTCGAAGGTCGAGTCGCTCGTGCCGGTGAGCGCCGCACCTTCGAGGCTCGCACCGGGCAGGCGCGTCGCGACCGGAACACCGATGGACACCTCGCCCGAACGGTTGGCCTTGCTCGACGTGTTCTTCGACGCCGTGGTGCGCTCCTCGAGGACGACGGTGAGAACGTCGCCGACGAAACGTGCGCGCCGGTCCTCGAACAGCGCGAGCCGGGCGGTGCTCGATTGATAGATGGCCCCGTTCGCCTGAGTGTTGACCGCCATGGGGGCGGGTCGCGTGCTCATGGGCTGATGTACCGACGTGCTGGGCGTGGTCATGGCGCAACCGGCAGTGAGCACGGCGGCAAAGATCGGGATGAACGGCGGTCGCATGGCAATCCTCGTGGTCTGATCGACCTTCCTATTGCAGTGCGCGTGCCAGCTACCAGACACCCTATTACCCTATGCGGATCATATGGTTGCAACAAGGCCGCGCGCGGGCGACGGCATCCCCGGCAAGCCCCGGCCGGTGCCGCCGGCAAGCTTTTCCGGCAGCCCAACGCAAAGAGGCCGTCATCGACGGCCCCTCGCCTTACGCCCTACCCGACTACAGCTGTGTCAGCCGTTGCAGCATCTCGTCGCTCACCTGCACCGAGCGCGAGTTGATCTCGAAGGCACGCTGCGCGGTGATGAGGTTCACCAATTCCTCGGTCACGCTCACGTTGGACGTCTCTACGAAACCCTGGTTGATGGTCCCGAGCCCGTTGGTGCCCGGCTGGTTGACCTGCGGGGCTCCGGACGAAGCGGTTTCCAGGAACAGGTTCTCGCCACGTGCCTGCAGACCGCCGACGTTCACGAAGTTGGCGAGCTGGATCGTGCCCACCTGCGTGGGCGTCGCACTGCCGGCCACCAGTGCGGTGACGGTACCGTCGTTGCCGATGGTGATGGTGATCGTGTTGGGCGGAATCGTGATGCCCGGCTGGATCGGATAGCCGCTCGAAGTGACCACGTTGCCCTGATTGTCGAGCTGGAACGAACCGTCGCGCGTGTAGGCCGTGGTGCCATCCGGCAGCAGCACCTGGAAGAAGCCCTGACCGTTGACCGCGAGGTCGAGGCTGTTGCCGGTCTGCTGCAGGTTGCCGTTGGAGAAGTTGCGCGCGGTGGCCACGGGGCGCACACCGGCACCGAGCTGGAGGCCGCTCGGCACCTGGTTCAGCTGCGAAGTCTGCGCACCCGGCTGGCGGATGATCTGGTAGAGCAGATCCTCGAACACCGGCCGCTGGCGCTTGAAGCCGTTGGTTGCGACGTTCGCCAGGTTGTTGGAGATGACGTCGACATTGAACTGCTGGGCTTCGAGACCGGTCTTGGCGGTCCAGAGGGATCGGATCATGGGGTCGGGCCTGCGATGTTAGGCGTTCATGTTGAGCAGTTGCGACAACTGCCGCGAATTCTGATCGGCGGTCTGCATGAGGCGCACCTGGGTATCGAACTGGCGCGACAACGAGATGATGCTGGTGATGGCCTCCACCGAGTTGACGTTGCTGCCTTCCAGCATGCCGCTGTTGAGGCGCACCGAGGCATCCGCGCGCACGACCTGGGGGCCGGACGTGCGGAACAGACCGTCGGCGCCTCGCGCCAGCGACTTCTCGTCGGGATTGACGAGCTTGATGCGGCCCACGATGGTGGTGGTGTTCGGCACGCCAACACGGGGGATGGCGGACACGGTCCCGTCGCGGCCGATCAGGATGGTCGAATCGGGCGGGATCGCGATCGTGGTCCCCGTGTCGGTCAGGACATTGAGACCATTGCGCGTCTGCAGCAATCCGCCGGGGCCCTGATCCAGGCCACCGTCACGGGTGTAGGCCTCGCGGCCGTCGGTGCCGCGCACGGCGATGAAGCCCTTGCCGTCGACGGCGACGTCGAAGACGCGCCCGGTGTTCTGCATCGGCCCGAACGAGAAATCGGTTCCGGTCGTGGACTCGACCACGTAGGTCCGGGTGCTGGCACTCGGGCCCACGATGGGCACTGCGCGAAACGCCGTGGACTCCGCGCGGTATCCCGTGGTCACCGCATTCGCGAGATTGTGTGCGACCTGTGCCTGACGGTCGAACATGCTCTTCGCACCGTTCATGGCGAGGTAGAGGACGCGGTCCATGGTTTCCGGGGGCTAGGGGCTAGGGACTAGGGGTCGAGTGGAAAGAGGTGTCGTCCACGGAAGGAGGACATGGATGACGGCCTCGTCGAATCGGTACGGCGCACTGGGTTTCCCCGGCCCCTAGTCCCTAGCCCCCTTCCCTTATCTCAGGTTCACCAGCGTCTGCAGCACTGCATCCATGGTCTTGATGGTCTGCGCGTTCGCCTGGTAGTTGCGTTGTGCGGTGATCATGTTGACCAGTTCGGCAGTGAGATCCACGTTGGAATCCTCCACGGCGGACGACTGCAGGTTGCCGAGCGTGCCGCTGTTCGGCGCTCCGACCAGCGCGAGGCCCGAGTCACCGGTCTCCTGCCACAGGTTGTTGCCGAGCGGCGAAAGTCCCTGAGGGTTCACGAAATCGGCCAGCACCACCTGGCCCAGCGTGCGCGACTGGCCGTTGGAGTAGCGGCCGACGATGATGCCGTCCTGCGAGATGTTGAAGCCGGTCAGGCGGCCGGAGGTATAGCCGTCCTGGGTGAGCGCGTTGACGCTCGACACCGACCCGTACTGCGTGGTGCCGGTGAAATCGAGCGTGAAGTTGAGCGGCGTCACGGCACCGGTCGCGACGGTGAGCGAGGCGTTGAGCGGCATCGCGGTCGTGAGCGACCCGACGTTGTTGAAGTTGATGACGGCGGGATTGCCCGCGCCCGCGCCGAGGTTCACGTTGGTGGTGGCGGTGCCGTCAACCGTGCCGTGGACGTTCCACTGTCCGGCCGTCGCGGTGCGCACGAAGTACAGCGTGAACACGTGCGGATTGCCGAGCGTGTCGTAGGTCGTGCCCGATGTCGTGAAGTTGAAGCTCTGCGTATTGGTCGGGTCGAACGGTGCGACGGTCGGTTGCGCGAGGCGCGAATCGAGGTTCACCCCGGCGGTGAAGTCCGAGGTCGCGAGCGGGGCGATGTCGGACGTGTCGAACTGGATCGGCGAAGGTTGTGCATTGACGATGTTGCCCATCGTGTCCACGCCCCAGCCGGTCAGGTTGAGGCCGTCCGAGTTCACGACGAAGCCCTGGCTGTCGAGCCGGAACTGGCCGTTGCGCGAGTACGAGACCGTACCGTTGTCCTCGAGCCGGAAGAAGCCGCGGCCGGTGATGGCGATGTCGAGCGGGTTGTTGGTCGGCGAGATGTTGCCCTGGTTGAAGGTCTGGGCGATGTTCATGACCTTCGAGCCGATACCGATCTGGCTGGCGCCGCCGCCGCCAAGCGATGACGCGAAGACGTCGGCAAACTGCGTGACCGACCCCTTGAAGCCCACCACGGACGCGTTGGCGACGTTGTTGCCGACCACGTCGAGGTTCTTGGAAGCCGTGTTGAGACCGCTCAGTCCAGACTGGAAACCCATGATGCGCTCCTGTTATTCCTGATGTCAGATGATCTGCCGCACGCTCGCCACCGGGATGGCCCCGAGGCTCGCGGTGTTGAGGGTCACGCCGCCGTCGATCGACACGCTGTGCACGCGGCCGTAGCCGAGCGTGGTGGCGGTGACCTTGGAACCGTTTTCGTTGAATGCATCTACCTTGAAGCGATAGGAACCTGCGGGCAGTTGCTCGGCCGCCCCCTCGGGCTGGCCGTCCCATGCGAAGGTGGACAAGCCCGCTTCGCGTGCGCCCAGATCGATCGATTCGACGGTCTCGCCGGCCGGTCCGAGGATCGTGACGACGACCTTGTCGGCGGGCGCCGAGAGTTCGAGACCGGCGATGGCTCCGACTTCGGTGAGTTCCATGTGATTGCCTTCGGCGAGCACACCGCGGCCGATCATCGAACTCGCCTGCAACGACTGGGCGGCCAGCATGCTGCTGCTCATGCCGTTGATCGACGCGTTGAGCTTGTCGATGCCGGACACGGTGCTGATCTGCGCGATCTGGCTCGTCACTTCGGCGTTGTCGAGCGGATTCAGCGGATCCTGGTTCTTCATCTGCGTAACCAGCAGCTTCAGGAAGCGATCCTGCGGGTCCTCCGCCTTCTTCGTGGTCGCCGTCGCGGACGACGAGCCCGACGAACCGGTAGCGGCGGTTGTGTTGTTGATGACGTCGAGCGGAGAAGCCATGGCGGTAGCCTTCAGGAACCGAGGGAAAGAGTGCGCAGCAACAGATTCTTCGCCGTGTTCATCACGTCGGTGTTGAGCTGGTACGAGCGGGATGCGGAGATCATGTTGGTCATCTCCTCCACCACGTTCACGTTCGGGTAGGTGACATAGCCCTTGCCGTCGGCGAGCGGATGCTTGGGGTCGTACACCATGCGCGGCGGTGTCGGATCGTCGATGACACCATTCACCTTGACCGCCTGGGATACGCCGCCGCGGTTGAGCGGCACGGCCTGGAAGACGATCTGCTTCGCCTTGTAGGGCGTGCCGTTCGCGCTGACGGCGCTGTCGGCGTTGGCCATGTTCGAGGCGACCACGTTGAGGCGCTGCGACTGCGCGGAAAGCGCGGACGAGGCGATATCGAAGACGGCGAAGAGGTTCATGGATCAGCGGCCCGTCATTGGCCCTGCAACGCCGTCTGCAGCGTGCGGATGCGCGAGTTGGTGAACGTGAGCGCCGCCTGATAGCGCATGGCGTTGTCGGAGAAGCGCCCCACTTCAGCGTCCATTTCAACGGTGTTGCCGTCGATCGACGACTGGACCGGCGTGCGGTACTGCAGCCGCGGGCCCCCGGCGGCGAGCGCCTTCGGATCCAGGTGGGAGCCGTCGGTACGGGCGAGCCGCAGGTCCGCGGTTTGGATCGCGCCGGCCATGGCCGTACGGAAATCGAAGTCGCGGGCCTTGTAGTGCGGCGTGTCGGCGTTGGCGATGTTCCCCGCGATGACCCCGCTACGGTAGGCGCGCAGATTGAGCGCCTTCACGTTCGGTGCGAGATAACTGTCGATGCGGTCGAGCATGGCAATGGGGCCGGTGGGGTTCTGACGGCCGCTTCTTTTGCAGATGCCGTGCCATGGGTCCGAGGGCGGCTCGAACGACAAAATACAACAATTCAATCAATACATTACTGTATGCAGGCGACTCTGCGCTGCCGATCGAACTCGGCCGGCGCACCGGCTGCGATGGAAGCCCTTGCCGGGTCCGGCAACGCCTTGCCGGGTGCTATTCCGCCGCCAGGACCCGGTTCTTGCCCTGTACCTTGGCCTGGTACATGGCCTTGTCGGCGCGACCGCGGAGGGAGGAGCAGTGCCTTCCGGCCTCAGGCCGGAAGGTGCGACCCCGCAGCGGGATGCAGGGCCGACAGCGAACTCACTCTGCAGCCAGGACTCTGTTCTTGCCCTGCACCTTGGCCTGGTACATGGCCTTGTCGGCCCGTTGAAAAAGGGATTCGTCCGTATCCCCCTGCCGGTACTCGGCCACCCCGGCACTGAAGGTGATCAGCAGCCGCTCGTTGTTGTGCAGGAAGAAGCGGCGGGTCAGTTCGCGCTGCAGCCGTTCGGTCACCTTCACGGCTTCGCTCTGGCCGGTCTCCGTCAGGATGATGACGAACTCCTCGCCGCCGAAACGCGCGATGACGTCCGTGGGCCGGACGGTGTGCTTGATGACCTTGGCGAGGTGCACGAGCGCCGCATCGCCGGCGGAATGCCCGTAGGTGTCGTTCAGGCGCTTGAAGTTGTCCACGTCCAGCACTGCCACGCACAGCGGTTTCTTCGAGCGCTTGGCGCGGGCGATCTCGCGCTCCATCGCGTCTTCCATGCCGCGGCGGTTCAACGCGCCGGTCAGCTGATCCTCGCGTACCTGACCGCTCACGCGTTCCAGTTCGCCTTCCAGTTCGTGCACCCGCTGTTCGGCCACCTGGGCCTGCTGGCGCGAGGTCAGCAGTTCGTCGCGCGAGCGCATCATGTCCACCTGCATGCCGCGGGTGTCGGACATCAGCTCGTCGATCAGGGTCTTGAGGGCGTCCAGGTTGTCGGTGGCGCTGATGCGATCGGCATACCGCTCGATCTTGCCGTGGTATTCGACGGTGTTCTCGGTCACCTCGCCCAGGCGTTCGACGAACACGGCGAGCAGGCTCTTCAGCGTGGTCTTGGCCTCGCGCAGACTCGATTTCAGCTGGGTCTGCTTGAAGATGACTTCCTTGAAATGGCGCTCGGCGTCGCGAATGGTGCGCAACTCCACAGGCTGGTTGACGAGATCGCGCAGGATCGCGATCTGGCCGTGCACCCACTGGTCGTCGTCCACCAGTTCGCCCAGGTTGTTCACCACCAGGCCGAGCAGCCGCATCAGGTTGTCGAGCAGCTCCTCGTCGGGTTCGACACGCAGTTCCACCTTGAGCCAGAACTGCTTCAGTTGGGCCGACAGGCGGGTCCAGTCTTCCGATTTCAGGCTCTCTCGCGCGCGCCGCGCCAGTTGCATGACCTCGGAATAGATTTCCGGATACCGATCGATCCGGGCGCCGACGCCGTTCTCGAGAATGCTGGCCACCAGCTCGTTGATCTCGGCGACCGGTCCCGATTCCACGGACACGCCGGGCTGAGCGGCCCCCGAAGCCGCAGCCGAGGCGAGCACCGCCGAAGCCTCCTCAGTCCAGGACCGCATGAGGCCCTTCAGCTTGGCGCCGAGCTGTGCATCGCCGCCAAACGCGATCAGCAAGCGGTCGAGTCCCTCGCGTTTGCGGGCGGGCGTGATGCCCCGATGCTGGAGGTCGAGCTGGCGCAGCAGCTCGCGCAGCACCGGCCCGAGGTCGCCGGCGGCCGGCCGGTCGCGGTTGAGCGCCGCCTCGAGAGTCTTGGCGAATTCGTCCCAGGCGTGCTGTTCGGCCGCGCGCGCCAGGTTGCGCATCGTGACCTCGATCCCGTTGGCCTTCCCGGCACCCAGCCCGCGCAGTGCAGCCGCCAGGCGGCCGTTGCCGGTCTCGTCCCGCGGCTCCGCTCCCGTAATCTCGGCGTAGATGCGCTGATAGTTCTGCGGCGTGGGCGGCATGCGCCGCGTGGCCAGCAACTTCAACGTCTCGCGCGCTAGGTCGGTGGGATTGTTGGTGTCGGCCATGGGGGAAGGACGGGGGGCGTCGAAGGATTATCGTCAATTCCGCATGCGAATTGAGTGTACTTGCGGGCAGTCGTGCAGGCCGACGCCGGGCCCACTACAATCGCGGCCCATGACGTGCTGGATGTTGCGACTGCTTGTGCTGCTGGCCGGGTTCCAGGGTACGGTCGCGGTCGCGCAGAATCAGGACCTCGATCTCCTGCGCAAGGCAGTGGTCGAGTTCGCGCGCAGCCAGACGGCCAAGCTGCCCGGCGAAGTCGAAATCGAGGTGGGCGCGCTCGACGAACGCCTCCAGCTGACCGCCTGCCAGGCCCTGCAGCCGTACCTGCCGGCGGGCGCCCGCCCATGGGGTCGCAGCAACATCGGTGTCCGGTGCCAGAAGCCCGAGAGCTGGTCGATCGTCGTCCCGATCACGGTCAAGGTGATGGGCGAGGCCCTGTACACGGCACGCCCCCTGGCGCGCGGCGAGCCGCTCACCGACCAGGACTTCACCGCCCAGCGCACCGATCTCGCACAGTTGCCGGCCGGCGTGCTCACCGACCGCGCCCAGGCGCTGGGACGCGTTCCCAACGTGTCTGTCGCCGCGGGGCTGCCGTTGCGGGCGGAGATGCTACGCGGAGCCTACGTCGTGACGCAGGGACAGGACGTACGCATCGTCTTTTCGGGTGACGGATTCAAGGTGAGCTCCGATGGCCGCGCGCTCGGCAACGCCGCACTCGGCGAGACAGTCCAGGTCCGGGCCGCCTCCGGCAAGGTGGTGAAAGGTCAGGCAAGCGCCGCCGGCGTGGTCGAGGTAAAGTGACGCCCGTGCGCGACATGTCGCTGCTCTCGCTGGTGCGGCATCGAGGCGTCAGATCGTTGAAATCCCGCAGATTACCCGCCGTGGTCATTCGTTCGTCCTAAAGTTATCGGGGATCGCGGCCGTAAACAGGTTCGGGCAAGGGGCATTCCCGCGCTCATACGTGACAAGAGGAACATCGTGAAGATCAACAACTCGATCGGCAAGCCCACCGGAGTCAGCGCCCCGCAGGACGCGATCAGCGGGAAGCCGGTCGGGCCGACACCAGCCCCGAGCCGCACCAGTGGCGACCGCGTAGCGATCACCTCGCTCTCGTCGCAACTTCAGGCGCTCGAAAGCCGCCTCGCGGACGTGAGCGTGGTCGACGTGGCGCGCGTGAGCGCGATCAAGCAGGCCATCTCCGAGGGCCGCTTCAACGTCGACTCCGAAGTGGTGGCCGACCGGCTCATCGCCACGGTCCGGGAATACCTCCTCAGCCAGAAGGGCTGACGACGTAGAGGGCACGGGTGCCCGACCGCACTGACTTCATCGCGGCCCTCGAGACCGAACACGCCGCCTTCGAGGAATTCGTCGGCGTGCTGGAGGCGGAAAGTTCCGCCCTCGCTGCCAACGACATCGATGCACTGCCGGCCCTGGCCCGCGCCAAGTCCGACAAGGTCGTCCTGCTGTCGAGACTGTTCGAGGAACGCCGCGCGTTCATGCGTGCGGCCGGGTTCGAGGCTGACCGCACCGGCATGGCCCAGTGGATGATCGTGCAGGGCGGCGCCGACAGTGCACGACTGTCCAAGCTGTGGGCCTCGCTACTGCAGTGCGCTGCCCACGCCCAGCAGTTGAATGAAGCGAACGGGGCGCTGATCGACACGCGCCTGCGCTTCAATCAGTCGGCACTGGCCGCCTTGCAGGCTGCGGCGCAGAACACCGCCGGCTACGGCCCCGACGGCACCACGACGTTGTCGTCGGGCCGCAGCGGACGGGACTTCGGCACGGCCTAGCCTCCGAACGATCATCGCCGCTGGCCGGCAACCAGGAAGCAACCCTTTCACCACGAAGGACACGAAGGAAAGCGAAGGAAATCCAAGCCGTAGTCCTTCGTGATCCTTCGTGTCCTTCGCGTCCTTCGTGGCAGCGGTGGCAGTTCGCAGTAGATGCTCGACTAGTCGCCTACGGTGTCGCAACCGGTGCGTCGGCAGCAGCGGCAGGCGGATTGCTCTCCCCCGCCGGCAGGATCATCACCGTCACGCGCCGGTTCCGGGCCTTGCCCTCGGGCGTGTCGTTGGTGTCGACGTTGCGATACTCGCCGTAGCCGATGGCGGCCATGCGCTCGGGCGCCACGCCGGCCTGGGTGAAGAGGCGCACCACGCGGCTCGCACGCGCGGCGGACAACTCCCAGTTGGATGGGAACAATGGCGTTCCGATGGGGGCGTTGTCGGTGTGTCCTTCCACTTCGATCGCGTTCTCCGCGCCTGCCAGCACCTGGGCGACCGCCACCAGCGAGCGGACCGAACTGTCGTTCAACACGGCCTGCCCCGGGGCGAACAGCACGCTCGCATTGATCTCGACGGCGATGCCGCGGGCGCTCTCGGTGACCCGGACCTGGCCCTCCTTCACCAGCGGTTCCAGTACCTTGCGGATGTCGTCGGCCATGCCCTTCATCTTTGCCTCGACCCGGCGACGGCCGGCATCGACCGGCAGCTTGATCGGTAGCTGGATCGCCGGCTGCGACTGCTCGTCGCGGCGCGGCTCGAAGCGCGCCGGGACCCGGTCGTCGGGCTTGAACGCGTGCAGCAATGCGTCGGACAGCACACGGTACTTGCCTTCGTTGACCTGCGAGATGGCATACATCACGACGAAGAACGCAAACAGCAGCGTGATGAAATCGGCGTACGAAACCAGCCACCGCTCGTGGTTCTCGTGTTCTTCTTCGTGCCTGCGCCGGACCATGCGTAGCGTGCTCGGGCTAACGGTCGCCCTCGGCGAGGTAGCCCGACAGGCGGCCTTCGATCACGCGCGGATTGTCGCCGTTGGCGATGGCCACCAGCCCGTCGATCAGCATCTCGCGGCGCTTGACCTCGCGGCCGATGAGGACCTTGAGCTTGCCCGCCAGCGGCAGGAACAACAGGTTCGCCGAGCCGACGCCGTAGACCGTTGCCACGAAGGCCACCGCGATGCCCGCCCCGAGTTTCGAGGGGTCCGACAGGTTCTCCATCACATGGATCAAGCCCAGCACGGCACCGAGGATGCCCACGGTTGGGGCATATCCGCCGGCCGATTCCCAGATCCGTGCAGCGGTGCGATGGGATTGTTCGTAGGTGTCGATGTCGCGTTCCAGGATGTCGCGCAGCACCTGCGGTTCGGCACCGTCGATCAGCAATTGCAGGCCCTTGCGCTCGTACGTGCCACCGGCCGCAGTCAACTGCGGCTCGAGTGCAAGGAGGCCGCCGCGCCGGGCCGTGTTGCTCCAGTTGACGACGCGGCGGATGAGGGCCCGATACTCGCAGGGGGGCGGCTGGAATGCCCACCGCGCGATGCGCATGCCCAGCGCGAAGACCGGCAAGGGGTACTGCAGCATGACCGCCCCCAGGGTCCCACCCATCACGATCACGAATGCCGTGGCCTGCACCAGCGCGGCCACATGTCCACCTTCCAGCCATTGGCCGCCGATGATGGCCACGGCGGCGACGATGAGGCCAATGATGCTGAGGATGTCCATGGATGGCGGGTCGGGATGAGGCGCGAACGGGAGCGCGGATGCCGTGGCGGCATCCCGAGCAGTGTTACGGCCCTCGAAAGGGAAACTTAAGCGGCGGGTTCGGCTGGCGAAACGCTGCCTGCTACGCAGTGGTCGGCCGGGGATGCTATGGTCCGCGTCGATACGAAGCGTGAGGCACCGCAACGGTGACGCATCATCTGCCTGGTTGCAGCCCGACAAACCCGCGGTCGGCGCCACTCCCATGAACGGCGCCGTGCGCCGTTCGTGAAGCTCGGCGGCCCGTCGTCATGGACTCACTGATCGCGGCCGCCGCACGCGCCCTGGCCACCGGGGACGCGATCGGCGCACTCAAGTGGGTTGCCCTGCGCGACGACCCACCCGCGCTGGCGCTGCGCGGCATCGCGATGGCCCAACTCGGCGAACTCCCACGCGCGCGGGAACTGTTGAGGAATGCTGCCCGCGGGTTCGGCGCCCACGAGGAGCTGGCGCGGGCACGCTGCATCGTCGCCGAAGCGGAAGTGGCGTTGGCCATGCGCGACCTCGGTGGGTCCGCGCGTCCCCTGGCGGCGGCGGCGACCACACTGGAAGCGCGCGCCGATCACGCCAACTCGCTGCAGGCGCATCTCATCGGGGCGCGACGGCTCCTGCTACTCGGTCGTCTCGACGAGGCGGCAACCGCGTTGGCGCACCTCGATGGGCGTTCCCTGCCGCCGTCGCTGGCTGCGGTGGCTGGCCTGATCACGGCCGAACTGGCGCTGCGATCGTTGCGGATCGACCCGGCGCAGGCGGCTCTCGCCCGCGCTCACGAAGCAGCCCAACGCGCACGCGTACCCGCGCTGCTCGCGGAGGTCGTGGAGGCATGGGCAGCGCTCGATCGTCCTGCAGCCCGGCGCATCGACGCGCATGGGGAACACCCGATTCGTCTCGCCGAAGTCGCCGCGCTGCTTGCGTCGGGCGCGCTGGTGGTCGACGCCTGCCGTCGCGCTGTTCGCGCCGGTGCCGAGACGGTACCGCTCCTGCGCCGGCCCGTGCTGTTCGCGCTGGCGCGTGCGCTCGCCGAAGTCTGGCCAGGGGATGTCGATCGGGAGACCCTGATCGCACGCGCCTTTCGAACACGCCGCCCGGATGAGACGCATCGAGCGCGCCTGCGGGTCGAGATCGGCCGTCTGCGCACTCTCGTCGCGGCCGCAACACGCATCGAGGCCACGTCGCGCGGTTTCGTGCTCGAGCCACACAATGCGGATACCGTCGTCGTCCTGGCACCACCCATCGATGGCGATCAGGCGTCGCTGGTGGCACTGCTCGCCGACGGTGCCGCCTGGTCGACCTCGGCGCTGGCACTGGCCCTCGGGGCCAGTCAACGCACCGTCCAGCGAGCCCTGGTCGAGCTGGAGCAAGCCGGGCGGGTACGCTCGATCGGACGTGCTCGGGCGCAGCGCTGGCTGGCACCGCCCCTGGCAGGATTCACGACGATCTTGTTACTCCCCACTGCATTCCCGCTTGCGTAGAGTCCGCGTCGTGCAGTGCCGATCCGAGGCGCAAACAGGAGCCAGATGATGACCCCCAAAACCAGTAGCGACGGACACCAGGTACCGGCGCGTCCCGCCGAGATCGTGCGCGAGTACGGCCCCTTCGCCGGGTCCGACAGCATCGCTGGCGTCACCCACGACGGGCGCCTGGTCTGGGCTGCCACCGGACCGAAACTGGTCGCGTTCGACCCGCAGAGCGGCGAAACCGAACGCACGATCGAAGTCGGATGCGATGCCGGCACTGCCTTCGACGGAAAATTCCTCTATCAGATCGCCGAAGCACGCATCGACAAGATCGATCCGGCCACCGGCGACATCGTTGCATCGATTCCGGCCCCCGGCCACGGCAGCGACTCGGGCATGGCCTGGGCCGAAGGCAGTCTGTGGGTTGGGCAGCACCGCGATCGCAAGATCCACCAGATCGACCCCGCGACCGGCCGGATCGTGCGCACCATCGAGTCCAATCGCTTCGTCACCGGCGTGACCTGGGTCGAAGGCGAGCTGTGGCACGGCACCTGGGAAGGCGACGAGAGCGAGATTCGTCGCATCGACCCCGACAGTGGCGTCGTGCTCGAGCGTCTCCAGATGCCGCCCGGCGTCAACGTGAGCGGGCTCGAGTCCGACGGCGCCGACCTCTTCTACTGCGGTGGCGGAGGTAGCGGCAAGGTCCGCGCGGTGCGACGCCCCAGCCGGGGCGGATCGTGACCAGTCGCCCCTAGAGCCTCGCAATTCGGCCCGCACGCCGGGCCCGTCAGCACCGTCCTGATTCGAGCATCGTCGATCGTCGATGCCCGCAGGGAGGGTTGTACCCGCCGCGCGCAGCGCAGCACTTTGAGCCACCCGCCGAGGAGCACACACCATGAACGCCACCGTCGACCACGCACACGCCACCAACCACCCCGTCGTATCCATGGACCAATGGATCACCGAGCGCACGGCGCTGCTCGCGCAGGAAAAGGAACTGACGCAATTGCGCGACCGGATCGCCCGTGAGCGTCGCGCACTGCCGTGGGTGCGTATCGAGAAGAACCATGTCTTCGACACGCTCGAAGGCAGACGCTCCCTCTCCGATCTGTTCGAAGGGCGCCGCCAACTGGTAGTGCAGCACTTCATGTTCGCACCGGGTTGGGAACAAGGCTGCCCCAGTTGCTCGTTCATGGCCGACCACATCGACGGCGCGCGGCCACACCTGGCGCAACGCGACCTCACATTCCTGGCGGTCTCGCGCGCGCCGCTGGTCGACATCGAGCGTTTCCGGAACCGCATGGGCTGGCAGTTCAAGTGGGTATCCTCCCACGGCAGCGATTTCAACTACGACTTCGGCGTCAGTTTCAGAATGGAGGAACGCTCCAGTGGCAAGGTCCGCTACAACTACACCTTGCAGCCATTCCCGCACGAGGAAGCGCCGGGCATCAGTGCGTTCTATCAGGATGACACGGGCGCCGTGTTCCACACCTATTCAACCTACGGGCGCGGGGTGGAGTTGATGATGGGCGCGTACGACCTGCTGGACATCGCGCCCCGGGGACGCAACGAGGAGGACCTCGCCTATCCGATGGAATGGGTGCGTCATCACGATCGCTACGAGCTGAACCCGGTTGCGAAGGGATCATGCTGCGGCGGGCATGACTGAGCCCGCAGCATCCCGCCAGGAAAACCAAAGTGGTAGATGCGTGGCCGTGGCTGGCGATTGCCGGCCTCGGCGCCCTGCACGGACTGAACCCGGCTACCGGCTGGATGTTCGCTGCAGCGTGCGGCCTGCAGGCCCGTGACAGTGCGCAAGCGCGGTACGCCCTGTTGCCCATTGCTATCGGGCACTTTGCGTCGATCGCGATCGTGGTATGTGCCGTCACTTGGGGTCAGTCCATGGACCGCACCCTGATTCAAGGCGTGGCCGGCGCCCTGCTCATCGGCGTCGTCCTGCTGCGCTTGCTGTTCGGTGCCAGCCGGCGCACGTGGGTCGGCGCGCATTCAGGTCACGCGGGCATCGCGCTTTGGTCTTGCCTGATGGGTACGACTCATGGGGCCGGACTGATGCTCGTGCCCGCACTCATGCCGCTTTGCCTTGCTGATGGTGCAACGCGTGCGGTTACCGCATCGGGTGCTCTGGTGCCGGCGCTCGCTGCGGTCGGCATCCATACCGCGGCAATGCTCGTCACGACCGGCGGGATCGCCAGTGGCGTATGCCGCACCATCGCGATTCAGCCGCGCCTGCTCAGCGGCTCAGCAGCACACCACGCCTGGACCGCAACCCTGGCCGTCACCAGTGTGCTGGTGTTGGCCCTGCGCTAATCGAATGGGTTGGCTAGTTCTTCGCGGTCCACTGCTTCATGCGCGACCGCGAAGGGCGGAGCAGTGCCTTCCGGTTTACCGGAAGGTGCGACCCCGTAGCGGTCGGAAGTCGCGCATCTCGTGGTGCTAGTTCTTCGCGGTCCACTGCTTCATGCGCGACCGCAGGCGGGCGACAGCCTGGCTGTGCAATTGGCACACGCGCGATTCGCTGACTCCCAGGACCTCGCCGATTTCCTTGAGGTTCATCTCCTGCTCGTAGTACAGGCCCATGACGAGCTTCTCGCGATCCGGCAGCGCGCTGATGGCCTGCACCAGGTTGCGGCGGAAGCCTTCGTCTTCGAGCGCTTCGAGCGGCCCACGCTGCGGATCGTTGCCGAGGTAGGAATCGAAGAAGTCGCTGTCCTCGGACTCCTGGAAGTCCTCGTAGTGCAGCAGCTGGTAGCCACGCGCATCGAGCAGCATGTGCTGATATTCGTCGAGCGGCACCTGCAGGTGCTCGGCGAGCTCGGTCTCGCGCGGCGCGCGTCCGTACTGCTGTTCGAGCTGGGATACCGCGCTTTCGATCTTGCGCAGGTTCTTGCGCACGTTGCGCGGCAACCAGTCGGCCTGGCGCAGCTCGTCCAGTATCGAGCCGCGGATGCGCTGGATCGCGTAGGTCTCGAACTGCGCGCCCTGCGTGTCGTCGAAGTTCTTGGCGGCATCCAGCAGGCCGATCAAGCCGGCCTGGATGAGGTCATCCACTTCGACACTGGCCGGCAGCTTTGCCATGAAGTGATACGAGATACGCTTCACCAACGGCGCCAGTTCGTTGACGATGGCGTCGAGGTCGCGATTCGCGATGAAGGCGGGATTGACCATCAGGTGCTCGCGGACAGCGCGGCGATGCGGCTTGCCTGCACCAGTCGTTGGACGAAGCCGTCGAGGCAGTCTTCGCCGGCATAGGGCCATTGCATCACGGTGTCGGCCACACCGCGCAGCGCCGCGGCAGATGGCGCATCCGGGAATGCGCTCACCACCGCCTGCTTCAACTTGGTTGCCTTGCGCAAGGCGTCGTCTTCCGGCACCCAGCCGATCGACGAGAGCTTGACGCCCAGATACCGCTCGGCGGTGCTGTCCAGGTTGGCGAAGATCGCCTCGGCCTGCTCGGCGCTGCGCACACGATTGACCAGCACATGGAAGCGACGGCGTGCGAAATCCCACGTGAGCCGCTTGATGAGTGCATAGGCCTCCGTGATCGCATCGGCGGCGCCCGAAACCACGACGATCACCTCGGTCGATGCGAGCGAATAGCACGGCGCGCTGTCGGCCTCCGCAGAGGGCGCATCCACCAGCATCATGTCGATGGCCGGCTCGAGGGCACCGAAGGTCTTCACGAGGCGCGTTTCTTCGTCCGAAGGCAGGCCACCCAGGAGGCGCGTCGCCTCGGCCGCCGCGACGAAGCGAATGCCTTCCGGTCCGGTGACGAGGATATCGGCCAGCGCGCGGTCACGCCGCACGACGTCGGCCAGATCGTGCAGGACTCGCACGCCAAGATGATCGGCAACGCCGCGACGGTCGCCGTTCTGATCGAGTACACAGACGCTTTGCCCGCGGCGCGCCAGCGCGCAAGCGAGATTTGCGGCGATCGCGGAACGCCCGGTGCCTGCCTTGCCGGCGGTGAGAGTCACGGTTCGCACGAGGTTCCGCGCAAACAGGCGCCGCAGCCCTGCGGCCTGGTCCGGCATCAACTCGGCCACGCCATCAACCTCCCGACACCGCGGCAGGAGTGCGCCGCTGGGCCGCAAAGGCGAGCGGCGTTTCTTCGCGGCCCGCCCGGAATGCTCCCGGCGGCGGTTCACCGCGGAACGCGCGCTCCACCAGATAGAGGGCGCTCGCGAGATGCAGGTCTTCGGGCACGCGCTGGCCATTGGTCACGTAGTGCAGCGGCAATTTCGAGCGGACGATGACGTCCACCGCGCCGCCGAGCGACAAGGCCTCGTCGACCTTGGTGAGGACACAGCCGGCGAGGCCCTCGCCCCGGTAGCGCTGCACCGTGTCTTCCAGCGCCTCGCCCTGAGACACGGCGGACAGCAGCAGCAACCGCTGCACGCCCTTGCCGTGGCCGGTGAGCAAGGCCACCTGTTCGGCCACACGCTTGTCGCGCTGGCTCATGCCGACGGTATCGATCAGCACCAGCTTGCGCCCGCGCAGTTCCGCGAGAGTCACGGCGAGATCCTGCTCGTCCTTCACGGAGAACACCGGAACGCCGAGGATCTTTCCGTAGATGCGCAGCTGATCCACCGCACCGATCCGGTAGCTGTCGGTGGTCACCAGCGCCAGTTGGTGCGCGCCGTGCTGCAGGGTGCAGCTCGCCGCGAGCTTCGCGACCGTGGTGGTCTTGCCCACGCCGGTCGGCCCTACGAGCGCGTACACGCCACCCTTCGAGACGATGTCGTCGCCGGCGACGACGCACCGCAGACTGTTGGCGAGCACCTGTCGGGCCCAGCGCATCGCACGCGTGCGGTCGTACAGCGTCGGCATGCGCGTCGACAGCGCCCGCGCGAAGCCGGGGCTGAAGCCGCGGCCCAGGAGTTCACGGATCAGCTCCGCCTGCACCGGCGAGCTGCGCGTGAGATCCTTCCATGCGAAACCCGCGAGCTGGCCTTCGACCATGCCACGCAGCAGGCGCATTTCGTTGATGAGGTCCTGGGTGGTGACGGCGTCGCGCGCCATGAAGCGCTCGGGCAGTGCGGCGCTCGCCGGATTCGCCGGACTGGCGCTCATCACTTTCGCCACTTCCGGCTCGGCGACGGCCATGATCTCGACGCCGCCGTTCACCTGACGGTTGGACAGGATCAACGCGTCCGCACCGAGCGCGTCGCGCACGTGCTTCAGCGCCTCGCGCGTGCTGGCCGCGAAGAACTTCCTAACCACCATGACGCCGCCGCATCACGCGCGACCTCCGAGGACGGCAACCACTTTTATCGTACGGTTATCCGGAATCTCCGCGTGCGACAGAACTTTCATCTGCGGCGCGGCACGGCGCAGGAAGCGCGAGAGCAATGATCGCAGCGGCGCCGGGACCATCAGAATCGATGTCTGGCCCATGCTCTCCTGGTCTTGCACCAGTTTTGCAGCCTGCTTCAACAGGTTCTCCGCAAGGTTGGGTTCGAGGCCCGCGCCTTCCGGTCCCCTCGCCTGCGCGGCCTGCATGAGCACCTGCTCGAGAGTCGGATCGAGCGCGATGACCTGCAACTCTCCAGCTCCCGACTGGACCGATTGGATGATAGCACGCGACATGGAGACTCTCACCGCCGCGGTGAGCTCGTCCGCATCCTGCGTGCGCGATGCATGTTCGGCCAGCGTCTCGAGGATCGTGCGCATGTCGCGGATATGAATGCCTTCGGAGAGCAGGTTCGCGAGCACCTTCTGCAGCGTGCCGAGCGGCACCAGCTTGGGCACCACTTCCTCGATGAGCTTGGGCGATTCCTTGGCGAGATGATCGAGCAGGTTCTGGACTTCCTCGCGGCCGAGCAACTCCGCCGCATGGGACTGGATCACGCTCGAGAGATGGGTCGCGATGACGGTGCCGGCATCGACGGCGGTGTAGCCCATGGAGATCGCCTGGTCGCGGGTCTCGGCGTTGACCCATACCGCCGGCAGGCCGAACGCCGGATCGCGTGTCGGCGTGCCGGGCAAGGTGCCGACGGCCCGCCCCGGGTTGATCGCAAGGAACTGCCCGACGATCACGTCCCCGGCTCCCACTTCGACGCCCTTCAGCGTGATGCGATAGCCGTTCGGCTTCAGCTCCAGGTTGTCGCGGATGTGCACCGCCGGCACCAGGAAGCCCATGTCCTGCGCGACCTTCTTGCGGATGCCCCGGATACGCCGCAGCAGGTCACCGTCGAGCGCCTTGTCCACCAGCGGAATCAGGCGATACCCCACTTCGAGGCCGAGCACGTCGACGGGCGCCACGTCCTGCCATCCGACTTCGCCCGTCTCCTGCGGCGGCGGCGGCGGCGGTGGCGCCGGCGGTTCCACCTGCTGGCGCTGCGACACCGCATAACCGATGCCGGCGAACGCTGCTGAGATCAGGAGGAACGCGACGTGCGGCATCCCGGGAATGACGCCGAGCAACGCCAGGATCGACGCGACGATGAACATCACCTGAGGCCGCATGAACATCTGCGACACCATTTGCTGCGACAGGTCCTCGTCGGTCGCCACCCGGCTCACCACGACGCCGGCTGCCGTCGAGATGATGAGCGAGGGGATCTGCGCCACCAGGCCGTCGCCGATGGTGAGCAACGTGTAGGTCTGCGCCGCGGTGGCGAAATCGAGATCGTGCTGCACGATGCCGATCACGAGCCCGCCCAGGATGTTGATGATGGTGATGATCACGCCCGCGATCGCGTCGCCGCGGACGAACTTGCTGGCACCGTCCATGGAGCCGTAGAAGTCGGCCTCCTGCGCGATCTCGGCCCGGCGCTTGCGCGCTGCCTCCTCGCCGATCAGGCCGGCGTTGAGGTCGGCATCGATCGCCATTTGCTTGCCGGGCATCGCATCCAGCGTGAAGCGCGCCGACACCTCGGCGATGCGGCCGGCGCCCTTGGTGATGACGACGAAGTTGATGACCACGAGGATCACGAACACGACGATGCCGACGGCGTAATTGCCGCCCACGAGGAAGTTGCCGAAGGCCTCGATCACGTGACCGGCCGCCCCCGGTCCTTCGTGTCCCTGCAGCAGCACCACGCGCGTCGAAGCGACGTTGAGGGACAGGCGCAGCAGCGTCGTCACCAGCAGCACGGTCGGAAACGCGGAGAAGTCGAGCGGCTTCAGCGCCAGCAGCGCCACCAGCAGCACGATCATCGACACGGCGATGTTGAACGTGAACAGCAGGTCGAGCAGGACGGTCGGCAGGGGCAGCGTCATCATCCCGAGGATCAGGATGATGAGGATCGGCCCGGCGAGGGTCTGGACCGACAGGCGCGGTGCGCCGGTGGCAGCGGTGGTGGGCGCCTCGGCCATGCTTCAGGGCCGCCCCAGGAGGGCCGGCCCCCTTGGGAGGAAAGGCCGATGGGGATTCGGGGCGGTCGTCATCTCAGCCCGCGCCGGGCCGCCCCAAGAGGGCTGGCCCCCTTGGGGGGAGAGGCCGAAGGCCTTTCGGGGGGGCGTCACCTCAGTCCTCGCCGGGCCGCCCCAAGAGGGCTGGCCCCCTTTGGGGGGAGAGGCCGAAGGCCTTTCGGGGGGGGCGTCACCTCACCCCTCGTCCCGCTCGAGGGCCGGATCGAAACCCGGCGGCAACGCGATGTCGCCCGGCGCCACCGGCGCCGTGCCCCCGTAGATCGAATGGCGTTCGAGCTGGTACACATAAGCCAGCACTTCGGCCACCGCGGTGTAGAGCGGCGCGGGAATCTCCTGGCCGAGCTCCGCATGCGCGTGCAGCGCCCGGGCAAGAGGCGGTACGCGCACCACCGGGACGCTGTTCTCGCGGGCGATCTCGACGATGCGCTCGGCGAGCAGTTCCGAGCCCTTGGCCACGACGGCGGGCGCGCGCATCGCGGACTCGGCGTAACGCAGCGCCACCGCGAAGTGCGTCGGGTTGGTGACGACCACGTCGGCCTTCGGTACCTCCGCCATCATGCGGCGGCGGGCAGCGTCGCGCTGCAGCTGGCGGATGCGCGCCTTGATCTGTGGGTCGCCTTCCTGCTCTTTCTGTTCCTGCCGGACTTCGTCCTTGGTCATGCGCAGCTGCCGCGCGTGATCCCAGATCTGGTATGGCACGTCGATCGCCACGATCAGCGACATGGCGCCCACCACGATGAGAAACGAGAACGCCAGCAGCCGCCCCAGGTGACCGAGGGCCGCCGTGGTCGGCTCGACGGCGAGGCCGAGCATCGGTTCGATCTGTGCGTACAGGACCCAAGCCGCCACGCCGCCCACCAGCACCGCCTTGGCGAGCGCCTTGCCGAGCTCAACCGCACCGTGGGCGGAGAACAGCCGGCCGAGGCCCGTGAGCGGATTCATCCGGCTGAAGTTGGGCACCAACGCCTCGGTGCTGAACAGCCAACCGCTCAGCACCAGCGGTGCCAGCAGGGCGACCAGCATCATCAGCAGCATGAAGGGTGCGAAGCCGGTGAGCACGCCGACGGCCGCGTCGAACAGACGCGAGCTCATCGCATCGGTCCGGAATGCGGCCGCGCGATCCACGGTGAGCCCGAGAGTCATCATGGTCTCGAGACTCCCGATCAGCATGCGACCGAGGTAGTACATCCCGCCGCCCGCAGCCAGCAATACCGCGAAGGTGGCCCACTCGGGCGATCGGGGTACCTGTCCCTTGGCCCGCGCTTCCTCCAGTCGTCGAGGTGACGCTGGCTCTGTTTTCTCGAGATCGCTGTCTTCGGCCATGCCTTCCTCGTGATGCGGCTGAGTGTAGCACGCACATTGCGAGAATCGCCCCCGCTATTGAGGGCCCGCGGCGGCCTGTTCATAATCCCGCCTGGTTTGTGAGAGCAAGCCCGCCGTCGCCCGAAACCACCTGCCCCAAGGAGCCATGATGACTCGATCCGTCCAACTGGTTGCCGGTGCGATGTTCGCGCTGCTCGCCGAAGGCGCCGCGGCCCAGAGCGCCAAGATCGGCGACTTCGAGTACTACGCCGGCATCGGCGGTGGCTCGACCAAGATGCGCGGCTACTGCGAAGCGATCAATGCGAACGCCGGTTTCGTCGGTTCGTGCGACGAGACCACCGCCGGATTCAAGGCTTTCGCCGGGTGGAAGTTGCATCGCAATTTCGGCCTGGAAGCGGGTGTGGCGAATTTCGGCGACGCACGCGCGGACGGCACCCTGAACGGCACGCCGGTGATCGGCCGCTGGCAGGGGTATGGCGTCGACCTGAGCGCAATCGGGTTCCTGCCGCTCGGGCAACATTTCGAGTTGTTCGCGAAGGGTGGGGTTGCCTTCTGGGACATCAAGTCGACCACCCTCAACACGGCAAGCGGCAGCATCAACGACCGCGGCTTCAGCGGCGTGCTCGGCGCCGGTGGCACCTGGTGGCTGATGCCGCAGGTGGGTCTGCGCCTGCAGTACGAGCGCTTCCAGAACGTCGGAGACGAGAGTGTCCAGGTGCGCGCCAACGTGGACTTCATCTCGCTCAACGTGGTCGGGCGCTTCTGACGACTGCGCACCGTCGGTCAACGGCGACAGCCCGGAGGGCGTTTCCGGCTCATTGACCATTTGTTCGAATCAGAACTAACATTGTTCTGATTAGAACATTCCAAGGGCCATCGTGGCGGAAACGTTCTTGCGGACGCTACGCAGTCTCACGACCTGCTATCAGGCATTCGCGGCCTACTCGGCCGCGCATGTGCGGCAGCTCGGCCTGACGCCGCCGCAATTCGACGTGCTGGCGACCCTCGGCAACACCGACGGCATGTCGTGCCGCGAACTGGGCGAGCGCACCCTCATCACCAAGGGCACCCTGACGGGCGTGCTCGACCGGCTCGAAGCGCGCCGCCTGCTCCGCCGCACCCCGAGCGAGCAGGACCGGCGCAGCGTGTTCGTGCAGCTCACGCCGGCCGGCGAAGCGCTGTTCGCCAAAGTCTTCCCGCGGCACCTCACCCATTTGCGGCCGGCGTTCGCAGAATTGAACGCTCGCGAGCTGGAGGCACTCGAAGCGTTGCTCGGCCGCCTGACCCGGCGGTTCGTGGCCGACGCGGGTGATGCCGCGGAAGCCCCGAGCCCCAAGGGCCGCATGATCGCCGCATCCCATCGCACCGCCACCAGAAGCACCCGATGACCCGTTACACCAAAGTCGCTGCTGCACTGCACTGGCTGATTGCCGTCGCGATCCTGGCGAACTTCGTCTTCGGCACCTGGATGGTGGATCTCGACCTGAGCCCGGCCAAGCTGCGCTACTACTCGTATCACAAGTGGCTCGGCGTCAGCGTCTTCCTGCTGGTGCTGCTGCGCATCGCCTGGCGGATCAGCCACCGGCCGCCGGTGCTTCCGGCGCACATGCCGACATGGGAGCGCGTCGCAGCCGGTGTCTCGCACTTCGCGCTGTACGGCCTCACCCTCGCGGTCCCGCTCTCCGGTTGGTTGTTCAGTTCGGCCAAGGGCTTCAAGACGGTCTACTTCGCGGTCATCCCGATTCCGGATCTCCTCGCCAAGAATCCGCCGCTCGCGGACACGCTGAAGCTGTGGCATCTGTCGCTCAACTACGTCATGGCGCTGCTCGTCCTGCTGCACGTGGCCGCCGCCCTCAAGCATCACTTCATGGACCGCGACGACGTGCTCGTCCGCATGTGGCCGTTCGGCCGGTCCGGCACCGGAGCAAAGTCATGAAACACTGGTTCACCCTCCTCGCCCTCGTCGCCCTGCCTGTCGGCGCCGCACCGCTCGCCGTGGACCTGGCCAGAAGCGAGATCACGTTCCAGTCGAAGCAGATGGGCGTGCCGGTGGACGGCAAGGTGCGCAAGTTCGACATGCAGCTCGATTTCGACGCCAAGAAGCCGGAGGCCGGCAGCGTGAAGATCGAGCTCGACTCCGCATCCATCGACGCCGGCAGCGACGAAGCCAACGCGGAGATCGTGAAGCGCGGCTGGATGGACGCCGCCAAATTCCCGAAGGTGACGTTCGTGTCGTCTTCGGTGAAGACGCTCGCGGGCGGCCGCTTCGAGGTGACCGGCAAGATGAGCATCAAGGGCATCACGCGCGACCTCACCGCCCCGTTCACCGTGAAGGCCCAGGGCAGCGCTCAGCTGTTCGAGGGTGCCTTCGTGCTGAAACGGCTCGAGTTCAAGATCGGCGAAGGGCCGTGGTCCGACACCGAGACCGTGGCAGACGAGGTGCAGATCCGTTTCAAGGTGCTGGCCAATCCGGCGCCGAAGTGAACCAGAAGACAACCGGAGGAAACCAACCGTGATGAGAATGCTCGCGCTGTTCGCCACGCTGTGTGCCGCACCCGCTCTCGCCGCCCCCGAGAGTTTCACTCTGGATTCGCGCCACACCTTTCCCACCTTCCAGGTGAATCACCTCGGCGTGTCGATGCAGTTCGGCCGCTTCAACAAGACCACCGGCAAGATCGTGGTGGATCGCGAGGCGCGCACCGGATCGATCGACATCGCGATCGACCCCGCCTCCATCGACATGGGCATCGACAAGTGGGACGAAGCCATGCGCGGCGAGGATTGGTTCAACGTCGAGAAGTTTCCCGCGATGGGCTTCAAGTCGCAGAAACTCACCTTCGACGGCGACAAGGTGACCGGCGCGGAAGGCGAGTTCACGCTGCTCGGCGTTGCCCGCCCCGTAACCGTGAAGCTCGCGGGCTTCAACTGCATTGCCCACCCGCTCAACAAGAAGACCGTATGCGGCGGCACCGCCACGGCCACCCTCAAGCGTTCGGAATTCGGTCTGACCAAGGGACTGCCCGGCATCGGTGATGAAGTCCAGATCACCGTGCCGGTGGAGTCCTTCAAGGACTGACCGCATCCGGCACTCGTTCATGCGATCGCGATGCGACCGCACCATCCCTCAAGGAGCCTACCCATCATGAAGCGTTCTCTCGTCGCAATGCTGTTGTCCTCGTCCCTCGCCCTGCCCGCGTTCGCGGCCGATTCGTACACGGCCGACCCGTCGCACACGTATCCGAATTTCGAGATCAGCCATCTCGGCTTCTCCACCTCGCGCGGGTTCTTCGAGAAGACCAGCGGCAAGATCACGCTCGATACCGCTGCGAAATCCGGGACGGTCGACATCACCATCGACACCGCCTCGCTGCATACCGGCTGGCAGAAGCGCGACGATCACCTGAAGAGCGAGGAATTCTTCAACGTCGCGAAGTTTCCGACCATGACCTACAAGTCGAGCAAGTTGAAGTTCGACGGTGACAAGCTGACTGGCGTGGATGGCGAACTCACCCTGCTCGGCGTGACCAAGCCGGTCAATCTGACGGTGAGCGACTTCAAGTGCGGCGCACACCCGATCAACAAGAAGGCAATGTGCGGTGCCAACGCTTCGGCGACCATCAAGCGCACCGAGTTCGGTCTGTCGGCCTACGTGCCGGCGATCTCGGATGAGGTCAAGCTCGAGATCCAGATCGAGGCCGTGAAGGACTGACTGTGCTTGGCCGTTAGGCCATCGACCTCCGGGCGATGGGTGGCCGGCGAGGGCCGGGCGGAAGGTTCGGCAAGGCCCCTCCGGAACGGGGCGCCACGACTGAGGTCATACTGGCGTCCCGCCCTCCCATCCACGAGGCCGCCATGTCGACCATTACTTCCAAGCTGTTTCTCACCTGTCTGATTCTGCTGTCATTTCCGGCGGCGGCGCAGGTGCACAAATGGGTCGACGACAAGGGGCGGGTGCACTATGGCGACCAGGCCCCGAGCGGTCGGGCCAGCGAGACGCTGGCCATCCCGACGCGCAGCGCCGAGTTTCCGGCCACCGACGGCAGCTGCCAGAGCCTGCGCTGCCAATATGAGCGCATGCGCGCCGATCGGCTGCGCGAGGACGAAGATCGCCGCCGGGAGATCATCGCCGGCTACGACATGCAGCAGCGCAGCGCGCAATCCTGGAACGACCTGCACGCGACCCTGGCCCAGCGCGACCGCATCCGCCAGTCCGAATGGGATGCGTTCCGTTTCGGCCCCACGCCGATGGATGTGCGCCTGCAGCGCGACCGGGTCTTCTCGCGCGCCCCGACCTTCGGCGGCGGAGTGATCGTGTCGCGGCCTGCCTTCGGCGGCAATCGGCAGCACAGTCCGGCCGCATCCGCCGGCAGCCGGCTGAATCTCGGCAACAGGCGCTGACCGCCGGGTTCGCGCGGGCACCACTGCCATGCGCACGTTGGCCCTCTTGGTCGTAGCACTCGGATGCGCCATGGCACCGGCATCCGCGCAGGTCTACAAATGGGTGGATGAGCGCGGGGTGACACACTATTCCGAACGCCCCCCGGTCAATGCCAAGGCGAAGCCGACCCGGAAGCTCGACATCACCCTGCGTGGCAACGACCTGCCGGCAGCCGAACAGGAATGCAGCACCATCCGCTGCCAGTACGAACGGCTGCGCCGCGACCGGCTGCTGCGCGAGGCCGACCAGCGGGAAGAGGAAGAATCGCGCGCCCGCGTCGCGGCCGTCACGCCCACACCGGCGGTGCCGCCCGGTACCGCGGGCGGCGGCGTGATCGGCGATGTCTACGCGCCGATCTACGCTCGGCCGGTTGCGGGTGTGCGCCCGTTGCCCGTACCGATGCCGTTGCCTTTGCCAACGCCGCACCCGCTACTGCCAGCACCGGCTGCAGAACCGAGCGTGTCCATCGGGCGCGGCTCCAGCGGCATCGGGCGATGAAACCGCGCGGGGTGTTTGCGGCTTTCGCTCTGTGGGGCGTGGTTTGCGCGATCACCGCAACCGCTGGCGAACCGCAGGTGTACAAATGGAAGGATGCGAACGGTGTCACGCACTACGGCGAGCGGCCGCCGGAAGGTCGCCCGTCCCGTGCCGTCGAAGTGGGCCGCGAGCCCGGCACCGCGCGCGACAGCACCGCTGGCGACTGCGCATCAATCCGATGCCAATACGAGCGTCTGCGCAACGATCGCATGGTGGAGGAAGCCGAACGTCGCGCCGAACGGGAGTCCACTGCCAAGCGCGCGGCGCAGCAACCGGCTGCGCGCGGCATGACCTTCGACGTGTACGCACGCATCGATCGCGGCATGACCGAGGGTGAGGTGATGCTGCGTGCCGGTCCGCCCGACTACGAGGCGACCGACGCCTATCGGATCGGCAAGACGTGGTTCTACTATCCGACGTCGAGCGACCCGTTCACGACCATGATCACCCTGCGCAGTGGGCGGGTCTTCGAACTGGATCGCGTGCGGAAATTCTAGGGCTGCCTGCCCCCACCCCAGCCCTCCCCCGACAAAGTCGGGGGAGGGAACCGTAGCTCCTTCCCCCAACTTTGTTGGGGGAAGGCGGGGGATGGGGGCAGCGAAGCGCCCAACTTCGTTGGGGGAAGGTTGGGATGGGGGCAACGAACTAATCCCAGCGATCGTCCCGCACCAGCACGTTGCCGTCGTCGAGCTTCACCGGAAAAGCCGCCGTAGGCTCGTAGGCAGGCGCCGTCAGCGCCTCGCCCGTGCGAATGCAGAACCGCGCCCCGTGGCGCGGGCAGATCACCTGATCGCCCTCCACGCCGCCACCCGACAGCACGCCGCCGTCGTGCGTGCAGACGTCCTCGATGGCGTAGAAGGAACCGTCGAGATTGAAGACCAGGATGCTTGTCCCGTCTGCATCCACCACCCGATGTTCGCCGGGCGCAAAGTCTTCGGCGCGCCCGACCAGCACCCAGTCGCTCAAACGGGCACCACCTCCAAGGTGGGATCCACCTGGTGCACGAGACTTTCGATCCCGGACAAGGTACCGGAGAGCGAACTCGGGCAACTCCCGCACGCGCCCTGGTAGTGGACGCGCAGCTCGTTACCCTCGAGGCCGACGATGTAGAGGTCACCGCCATCGCCCTGAAGATAGGGCCGGACGCGCTCGTCCAGCAAGTCGCTGATCGCCCGCAGCTTGTCGCGGTCCGCGTCGGACAGATTGGGATCGTCCAGCAATGCGGCGCCGGCGCTGCCGTAGCTCGCCGACTGCTCCTCGGCGGCGGCCGCTTCGCGAATCGGCACCGCCACCTTCTTCAGCAACGCCGACCAGTCGGCCTCGCCATCCTGGGTCACGGTGAGCCAGTGATCGACGTAGAACACGTTGGTCACGTGCTCATGCTCGAAGATCGCAGCCGCCAGCGGATCGTCCTTTGCGTCCTCGGCCGAGTCGTACGAATGCGCGACACCCCAGGTGAGCGGCTCCTTGAGGATGAACTTCATCGCGTTCGGATTCGGCGTGCGTTCGACTTCGGCGATCTTGGGCATTGGATAGAGCTAAGAGGAAATCGGCTCAGGCGCTCTGAGCAACGGGGTCGTTGTCACCTTCGGTGCTGACCACAGCCTGCGACTGCACGGCTGCATGCAGTGTGTGCCAGGGAAGGATGGCGCACTTCACGCGCGATGGCAGGTCCTTCACGCCGGCGAACACGGTGAGGCGGCCGAGATGGTTTGCATCCTTCGCCACGTCCAGGGTGCCGGTGGCCATGCCGCGGAACTCCCCGACCAGCCGCTCGGCATCGGCAACCGATTTGCCTTTGACGTTGGCGGTCATCATCGAAGCGGAAGCCTTGCAGATGGCGCACGACTGGCCTTCGAAAGCGACACTCTCGATCACATCGCCCGCCACCTTGAGATCGAGCCGGATGTGATCGCCGCAGAGCGGATTCAAGCCTTCCGATCGATGCGTGGCATCCGGCAGCTTGCCGTAGTTGCGCGGCTTGCGATTGTGATCGAGGATCACTTCCTGATAGAGCTGTTTGCTGTCGGTCATGAATTCAGCCCTCGCCGGGCCGCCCCAAGAGGGCTGGCCCCCTTGGGGGGAGAGGCCGCTAGGCCTGTCGGGGGGGATCTCATCTCACGCGAAGAGCTTCTGCACCTTGCGAATGGCCTCGACCAACACGTCCACTTCCTCGAGCTTGTTGTAGAACGCGAACGAGGCACGCGCGGTGGCGGGGATGCCGAAACGCCGCATGACCGGTTGGGCGCAATGATGGCCGGTACGCACGGCCACGCCTTCCTCGTTGAGCAGCGTGCCGACGTCGTGCGGATGGATGTCGTTCACGTAGAACGAGATCACGGCGGCCTTGTGCGGCGCCGTGCCGTAGATGCGCACGCCGTCCATCGCCCTCAAGCGATCGGTCGCGTACACCAGCAGGTCGTGTTCATGGGCAGCGATGCGCTCCAGCCCGATTCTGCGCACGTACTCCACTGCCTCACCGAGTGCGATGGCCTGGGCGATGGGCGGCGTGCCGGCCTCGAACTTGAACGGAATGGCGTTGTAGGTCGTCTTCTCGAAAGTGACGGACAGGATCATGTCGCCGCCACCGCGGAACGGCTTCATCTTCTCGAGCCATTCGGCCTTCCCGTACAGCACACCGATCCCGGTGGGTCCGAAGATCTTGTGCCCGGTGAAGGCGTAGAAATCGCAATCGAGTGCCTGCACGTCCACCGGCATGTGCTGCACCGCCTGCGCACCGTCGACCATGATCGGCACGCCATGACGGTGGGCGATGTCGATCATTTCCTTGACCGGGTTGATCGTGCCGAGCGCGTTCGATACGTGAGTAACCGACACGAACTTCGTGCGCGGAGAAAACAGCTTCTCGTAGGCCTCGAGGATCAGCGCACCGCTGTCGTCGATGGGAGCCACCTTGAGTTTCGCGCCGCGCTCCTCGCACAGCATCTGCCAGGGCACGATGTTGGCGTGATGCTCGAGGTGGGTGATGATGATCTCGTCACCCTCGCTCACGAACGCTCTGCCGAAACCGTGCGCCACCAGGTTGATGGAGTCGGTGACGTTCGACGTGAAGATGATCTCGCGATCTTCCTTCGCATTCAGGAAGTGCTGAATCTGCCTGCGGGCATGCTCGTACGCGTTGGTCGCCGTCTCCGACAGCGTATGCACGCCGCGATGGATGTTCGCGTGCTCGTGGGTCTGATAGCGCACCAGGCGATCGATCACCTGCTGCGGCATCTGGCTGCTCGCACCGTTGTCGAGGTACACCAGCGGCTTGCCGTGCGGGTGCACGTTGGCGAGGATCGGGAAATCCGCGCGATAGCGATCCACGTCGAAAGTGGAGGTCGGCTCGGGTGTCTTGAGAGCGTTGGCTGCGGTCATGAGGCGAGTTCCTTCGCGCCGGTCTGCTCCAGCACGGTGGCGCGCAACTGCGCCGCCAGCGAGGGCAACGGGATGCGGTTCACGATGTCGGCCGCGAATGCGTAAGTGAGGAGGTTGCGCGCCGCGGTGTCGTCCAGACCACGGCTGCGCAGATAGAACACTTCTTCGGCTTCGAGCTGCCCGACGGTGGCGCCGTGCGAGCATTTCACGTCGTCGGCGAAGATCTCGAGCTGCGGCTTGGTGTCGACGTGTGCCTTGTCCGACAGCAGGAGGTTGCGGCTCTCCTGACCGGAGTCGGTCCGTTGCGCGTTCTCGCGCACCAGCACGCGCCCGTTGAATACGGCGTGTGCACCACCGCCGGCCACGCACTTGTGCAGTTGCCGGCTGGTGCCGTGCGGCAAGGCGTGATCGATGAAGCTGTGGGTATCCGCAAGCTGACGCCCGGCGATCAACGCGAGGCCGTCCAGATGGCATTGCGCGCCAGGACCGGCCTGCACCACGTTCAGGTTCTGTCGCGATATGCGCGCGCCCAGCGCGATACTGTTCGACCGGTACCGCCCATCGCGTTCGATGCGCACGGCACTCGTGGCAACGTGGAATGCCGCCTTGCTGTCGCGCTGCAGCTTCACGTGGTGCACGAACGCATTGGGCGCCACGACGATCTCGCTCACGGCGTTCACGCAGTACGCACCATCGTGCAGCGTCACGAAGTCCTCGACCAGCGTGACTTCAGCGCCGGCTTCAGCCGCCACCAGCACGCGCGGATGCATCGCTACGTCCTTCTGCGTGCTGACGAACAGCACGTGCACCGGCTCGGCAATCCTGCTGCCGGCACGGGCAACGACGGTCGCGCCATCCTGGAGGTAAGCCGTGTTCAAGGCGACGAACAGGTCTCGCTGAAAGTCCGCGAGGTGCCCGAGCTGCGCTTCCACGATCGCTGTACTACGCTCTATGCCAACCGCGAGCGGCGCCGCGAACAACGGCCCATCGGACGCCGGCAGCGCCGACAGCTTCGGCGCGAACCGACCGTCGACGAACACCAGCCGAACGCTCGCCTCCGGCACGATCCAGGGCGCCAGCCGAGCGGCCTCGAGCAGAGGCCCATCGGCCGAACGGAAAGCGAGGCGGTACAACGGCGACAGATCCGTGAAGCGCCAGTCCTCGTCGCGCACGGTCGGCACGGCAAGCGCGTTAGCGCGCTCCAGCGCCGCAGCGCGCAGGCGATTGACCCAGGTCAGCGAACCGGCGGGGACTGCGGCCTGGCCCGCGAGCAGGCTGTCGCGGAACGCGGTGCTGGCGGCTTCCATCACGCTGCCTGGCGCGCCTCGGCAGCGACCCAGTCGTAGCCGCGCGATTCCAGCTCGAGTGCGAGTTCCTTGCCGCCAGTCTTGATGATGCGGCCGCCTTCCATCACGTGCACGTAGTCGGGCACGATGTAGTTGAGCAGTCGCTGGTAGTGCGTGACCAGCACGATTCCGTTGGCGGACGTGCGCAGTGCATTGACGCCACCGGCCACGACCCGCAAGGCGTCGATGTCGAGCCCGGAATCGGTCTCGTCGAGAACGGCGAGCTTCGGTTCCAGCAAGGCCATCTGCAGGATCTCGTTGCGTTTCTTCTCGCCGCCGGAAAACCCTTCGTTGACGCTGCGATCGAGGAATGCCGGATCCATCTCGAGCAGCTTCATCTTCTCGCGCACGAAATCGTCGAACTCGAGCGGGTCGAGTTCGTCCTTGCCGCGGGCCCCTTGCACCGTGTTGTAGGTCAGGCGCAGGAACTGGCTATTGGCGACCCCCGGCACTTCCACCGGATACTGGAAGCCCAGGAACAACCCGGCACGCGCCCGCTCTTCCGGAGCCTGGGCGAACAGATCGGTGCCGTCGAAGCTCGCCGAACCGCCGGTCACCTCGTAGGACGGATGACCCGCGAGCACCTTCGCGAACGTGCTCTTGCCCGAGCCGTTCGGACCCATGATCGCGTGCACTTCGCCGGCGCGCACCGTGAAGTCGATGCCCTTAAGGATCGGCGTGCCGCCGATCGAGGCCGAGAGGTTCTTCACTTCCAGCAGCACTCTGGCTCCGGCTTCGATCATCCGACGCTTCCTTCGAGCTTCAGGCCGAGCAGCCTTCCGGCTTCCACGGCGAATTCCATGGGCAGTTGCGTGAAGACGTCCTTCACGAAACCGTTGATGATCATCGACACCGCTTCCTCGTTGCCGATGCCGCGGCTCGCGAAATAGAAGAGCTGGTCCTCACCGATCTTCGACGTGGTCGCCTCGTGCTCCACCTTCGCCGTGTTGTTCTGCACCTGGATGTAGGGGAAGGTGTTCGCGCCGCAGCGATCGCCGATCAGCATCGAGTCGCACTGCGAGAAATTGCGCGCACCCTCGGCCTTCGGTCCGATCTTCACCAGGCCGCGGTAGGAGTTGTTCGACTGGCCGGCGGAAATGCCCTTGGAGATGATGGTGCTGCGGGTGTTCTTCCCGATGTGGACCATCTTCGTCCCGGTATCGGCCTGCTGCTTGTGGTTGGTCAGCGCCACGGAATAGAACTCGCCCACCGAGTTGTCGCCCAGCAGCACACAGGACGGATACTTCCACGTGATCGCGGAGCCGGTTTCCACCTGCGTCCAGCTGATGCGCGAATTGACACCCTTGCACAGCCCGCGCTTGGTGACGAAGTTGTAGATGCCACCGACACCGTTCGCGTCGCCGGCGTACCAGTTCTGCACGGTCGAGTACTTGATGTCCGCACGATCGAGAGCAACCAGTTCCACCACCGCCGCGTGCAGCTGGTTGGTGTCGAACTGTGGCGCCGTACAGCCTTCGAGATAGCTCACCGACGCGCCCTCTTCGGCGACGATCAGCGTGCGTTCGAACTGGCCGGATTCCTGGGTGTTGATGCGGAAGTAGGTGGAGAGCTCCATCGGGCATTTGACGCCCTTGGGAATGAAACAGAACGAGCCGTCCGTGAACACGGCGGAATTGAGCGCTGCGTAGAAGTTATCCCCTGCCGGCACCACCGTGCCGAGGTACTTGCGCACCAGTTCCGGGTGTTCCTGCACGGCTTCCGAGAACGAACAGAAGATCACCCCGACGTCGGCGAGCTTCTTCTTGTAAGTGGTGGTGACCGACACGCTGTCGAAGATCACGTCCACCGCCACACCGGCGAGCGCGGCCTGTTCGTGCATCGGTACGCCGAGCTTCTCGAAGGTGCGCAGCAGCTCCGGATCGACCTCGTCCATGGACGCGAGCTTCTTCCTCGGCTTCGGCGCCGAGTAGTAGCTGATCGCCTGGAAATCGATCTTGGGGTAGTGCACGTTCGGCCACGCGGGCTCGGTCATCGTGAGCCAGTGGCGGTAAGCCTGGAGGCGGAACTCGAGCAGCCAGTCCGGCTCGTTCTTCTTGTGCGAGATCAACCGGATGACGTCCTCGCTCAACCCGCGCGCGACGGTGTCCGACTCGATGTCGGTCACGAACCCGTGCTTGTAGGGCTGATCGATCAGGTTCTGCAGGACCGCGCTCATCGCTTCCGTTCCGTGCCCTAGACGTTGAAGCTCTCGCCGCAGCCGCACTGGCTCTTGGCGTTGGGGTTCTCGACCTTGAAGACTTCCTTGAAACCGTCGCGGACGAAATCAAGGGTCGAGCCATCCAGGACACGCAGTGCCTCCTGGTCCACCACGACCTTTGCGTCGTGGGCTTCGAACAGCTGGTCGCCGGTGCCCACCTCCTCCGCCACGTCGAAGGTGTAGGCGAGTCCGGAACAGCCCACCTTGCGCACGCCGAGGCGCAGACCCATGCCGCCGCGTTTGCCCACGATGGAGTTGCGGATGTGCTTCGCCGCGCTTTCGGTCAACGTGATCGCCACTGTTGCTGCCTCCTCGAGTCTGCCCATCAAGCCGATACCGCCGGCTCCTTGCCCTGGTCGCAGCGCGAGCCACGGCGTTCGGGCATTTCCACCACCTGCGGCTGTTTCGCCGGATCGCGCTGTTCCGCCACGAGCTGCGCCAGCGTCACCGCCTGCAGGTAATCGAAGATATGGGTGTTGAGCCGCGTCCAAAGGTCGTGGGTGAGACATTTGCGGTCGTCGTGACAGTTTTCCTTGCCGCCGCACTGGGTTGCGTCGATCGGCTCGTCGACCGCCAGGATGACGTCGGCCACCGAGACGTCCGCGGTCTTCTTGGCGAGCGTGTAGCCGCCCCCCGGCCCGCGGGTGCTGTTGACCAGACCCTGGCGGCGCAGCCGCCCGAACAGCTGCTCCAGGTAGGAGAGCGAGATCTTCTGCCGCTCGCTGATGTCGGCCAGCGTGACGGGGCCCTGGCCGTCGCGCAGCGCGAGATCGATCATGGCGGTGACTGCAAAACGGCCCTTAGTGGTGAGTCGCATGGCGCCCTCGTGTGGATTGAACCTCAGGAATCTGCTGCTGCCCTTGTGCGCCCCTCGACGCTTCAGACGGGTACCTGATTATTTTGGTCAAGTATAAAAGTGCCCGACCGTTTCAGTCAACAATGCGGTTGAGGTAGGCCGGGTCGAACTTGTCGGCGGTGGCTTTGGAATCCTCCACGTGGCCACCGAGGCGCTCGATCTCGGACCGCAGCGCCCCGATCTGCTTTTCCTGGACGGCCATATGATCGATCAGGCCATGAATGGCCTTCACCATGGGGTCGTTCATGTCGGCCCCGACGGCATAGGCTGAAAATCCCATCTTTTCAGCACGTTGTTCGCGCGTCTGGCCTTCGCCGGACTCGATGATCCGGGCCGGAATGCCCACCGCGGTGCTGCCCGCCGGCACGTCGCGGACCACCACGGCATTCGATCCGATCTTGGCGTTATCGCCCACGGTGATGGGACCCAGGACCTTGGCGCCGGCCCCGATCACCACGCCTTCACCCAGGGTCGGGTGGCGTTTGCCCTTGTTCCAGGAAGTGCCACCCAAGGTAACGCCGTGATACAGGGTGCAATCGTCGCCGATCTCCGCCGTCTCGCCGATAACGATCCCCATTCCGTGGTCAATGAAGAACCGGCGGCCGATGCGCGCACCCGGATGAATCTCGATACCGGTCAGCCAGCGGGCGATCGCCGACACCCAGCGGGCCAGCCAGAGCAGCTTCCACATCCACAGGCGATGGGCTACGCGATGGAACAGCAGCGCATGGAAGCCCGGGTAACAGGTGACGACCTCCCACGCTGACCGTGCCGCGGGGTCGCGGTCGAACACCACCCGGATCTCTTCTCTCACCTTGGCCAGCATCGTCGTTCCAGTCGCACCTCGCGTGAACCGGTCACGTTACTGAAACCCCAGTGTTTCGGTCAACTTCTCCGGGACTTCGACACCTTGTTGAGGAGTCCGCGAAGGATCCGCACCTCCTCCTGGTCCACCCGGGCCTTGGCGATCAGGCGGCGCAGGCGCGGCAGCAGGCGCTTCGGGTTCTCGGGGTCGAAGAAGCCGATGTTCGCCAGCACCTCTTCCAGATGAGCGTGCAGATGCTCCAGATCGTCGAACGTCGGCCTGGCAGCCGCTTCGACTTCGGGTACGAAATCACCCAACGCGGCGAGGCGCACTTCGTAGGCGAACACCTGGACGGCCTGCGCCAGATTGAGCGACGTGTAGTCGGGATTCGCAGGAATGTGCGCGAGCAACGAACACTTGCGCACTTCGTCGACCGTGAGCCCGTTCGCTTCGGTGCCGAAGACCAGGGCTACGTCGCCAGAACCCGCATCTTCCATCGCGCGCGCCGCGGCGGCGCGACAGGTCACCAGTTCCGGCGCCATCTCATAGGTGTGGCTCACCGTGGCGATGGCGAGCACCGTGCCGGCGAGCGCCTCGTCGAGCGACCCGACCACTCGCGCCGCGCCGAGCACGTCGAGCGCGTTCGATGACAGCGCATCGGCTTGCGCGTCGGGGAAGCGCTTCGGATTCACCAGGACTAGCCGCTTGAGACCCATCGTCTTCATTGCGCGCGCGGTCGCACCGATGTTGCCGGGATGGGTCGTGTGCGAAAGCACGACGCGCACGCGTGCGAGCCGGTCAATCACGGTTGCGCCCGCCGGGATCGGGAGTTCGATCGGCTAGAATGCGCGTCTTTCGCCATTGCGCCGCGCCCACCATGCATCACATGCTCAATATCGCGGTGAAGGCCGCGCGCCGCGCCGGCAGCATCATCGCGCGCGCGTCGGACAACCTCGACATCCTCACTGTCCGCCACAAGTCCCTGAACGACCTCGTCTCGGAAGTCGACAAGGCGGCCGAAGAGGCGATCATCGACACGTTGAGGACCGCCTATCCCGATCACGCGTTCCTCGGAGAGGAAAGCGGCGCTTCGGGCGAATCGGACCACGTGTGGATCATCGATCCGCTCGACGGCACCACCAATTTCCTGCACGGTTTTCCGGTCTACTGCGTGTCGATCGCAATGACCTTGAAGGGCGTGCTGACCCATGGGGTCATCTTCGACCCGGTGCGTAACGATCTCTTCACCTCCTCGCGCGGCAGCGGTGCGTTTCTCAACGACCGCCGCCTGCGGGTCTCCAAACGCGAGAAGCTCATCGACACGCTGATCGGCACCGGTTTTCCGTTCCGCATCCAGGAACATACCGACGCCTACGTCGCGATGATGAAGGACTTCATGCACAAGACGGCAGGCATCCGTCGTCCGGGTGCGGCTGCGCTCGATCTCGCGAACGTCGCTGCCGGACGCCTCGATGGTTTCTGGGAAATCGGGCTTTCGCCTTGGGACATGGCGGCGGGCGCGCTGATGATCCAGGAAGCGGGTGGGCTCGTCGGTGACCTGCAAGGCAACGAGGGCTATCTGGAGAAGGGCATGATCGTGGCGGCCAGCCCGAAGATATTCCCGCAGATGCTGAGCGTGATCGGCAGCCATCTCACGCCGGCCTTGCGAGCAACTCCACCCGGCTGAGGTCGGCGAGGCCCGATCGTACGGCAGTCAGGACTTGCGGTCGATCCGGGCGAGCAGCTGCTGCAACTCCGCCTTGTCGGCGAAGGCGGGGCTGTTGCTCACCAGCCAGTTCAACTGCTCGCGGGCCTTGGCTGTATGGCCTGCCGACAGATAGAGCTTGGCGAGATTCAGGCGGAACGGCCCTGCCTCGGGGGCGGCGGCCACCACCTGCTGCTGCAACTCGATTGCCTTGTCCAACTGATTCTCGCTGGCATAGGCGAGCGCGAGCGTGTCCATGAGCGCCGGGTTCTGCGGCGAGACCTTCAAGGCGCGCAGCGCAAACGCGGATGCGCCCGGCCGCCCCTGCTGCACCAGCACCCAGGCCACGTTGTTGAGGCCTTGGGCGTCCTCAGCATCGCGTTCGACGACCATGCGGTAGTAGCGCTCGGCGAGCGGCCAATCCTTTGCCGCGACGGCGCGATCGCCGAGGTACTGCGGGAACGAGACGTCGGTCGGATGCTGGCCGAGCCACGTCGATGCAAGGCGGTCGGCTTCGGCATTCTTCTTCTGCGCCAGCAGGACCTGATGCAGACGCCGCGCCGCTTCGTCAGGCTTTTCCTTGGTGACCGCCGTGCGCAACATCCTCTCGGCGGCCGGAAGATCGCCGCGCAGCACCTCGAGCTCACCTTCCATGAGAAATCCGGCGGCCTCGTTCGGATGGCGCTTCTGATGGTCCCGAACGAGTGCCTGTGCCTGGACCAGATCCTTGTCGAGCGCTGCGAGACTGACGGCGACGCGCAGAACCTGCACGGACTCCGGCGCGATGATGCTCGCCCGTCGCACCGCAGCTCTCGCCCCGGTGAGATCCTTCGCGCGCACGTGGATATCCACCATCTTGAGATGCGGCGCCGCCGACTTCGGCAGCATCGCTGCGAGGCGCCCATAGGTGATGAGGGCCTGCTGGGTCTCGCCGCTGGCGGCTTGCGACTGGCCGAGGCGATCGAGAAACTCGACATCTTCCGGCCACACAGCCACGGCCGCCTGCGCGACGGTGACCGCCGCCTTGAACTCGCGCCGGCTGACGTAGTGATCGATGAGAATCAGGCGGGGCCCCCGATTGCTGGGATGGGCCGTGATGGCCTGGTTCAGCAGTTTGGCAGCCTCCGCCGCGCCGCCTTCGCGCGCGTGGATCTCGGCCAGCGCGAGCAGCGCCTGCAGTTGATTGGGGTCCTTGGCGAGCAGCGCCTGAAAGCGCCCCTTCGCGGCATCGCGCCGACCCTGGGCGAGGTCGATGCCCGCCAGCGCCGCGATGGCCGCATAGTGCTGCGGGTCCTTTTGGAGTGCGCGTTCGAAATGGGCGCGCGCGCTATCGATCTTGCCGCGGCGCAGTTCGATACGACCGCGCAGCTCGTGCGGCAGTGCGCTGTCAGGCTGGTCGCGCGCGACCACCTCCACCGCCGCCGCCGCTCGATCCAGTTCGCCGCGGGCCAGCAAGGCGCTGACGAGCGCGAGGGCAGCCGTGGGATTGTTCGCTTGCCGGGCAACGGACTGCAGTTCCACGATCGCTGCGTCGGACGGATCCCGATAGGCCTGGGTGACCGCCTTGGCCATCGCGACACCTTCGTTCTTGGGCAACAGCTTCATCGCGCGCGCATAGAGCGCATCCGCTGCCTTGGCATCGTCCGTCATGAGACGTGCCTGAGCCATGAGGATCAGCGCCTCGACCGGCGCGTTACCCCCTTCCACGAGAGGCCGCAAGGCTTCGAGCGCCTTGCCGTACTGGCCGGATACCACGTAGGCCCGACCGAGCAGCACCCGCGGAGCCGCCGCCTGGGGCGCCAGGGCGGACGCGCGCAACAACAACGCCTCCGCCTGGGCGGGCGACTTGAGGTCGATCTCCGCAGCGCCGGCCAGTTGCAGCAGCGACACGTTGCTGGTGCCGCGCCCGATGAGTTCGCCGGTCAGCTCGCGCGTGCGCTTCACTTCACCCCGCAGGTAGGCAAGCTTCGCTTCGTAGAAACGCGTCTGGGGATTGTTCGGCAGGACCTCGCGCATGGCCTTCCATTGCGTCTCTGCGGCCACCATGTCGGGCGGCGACAGGTAGGCGGAGATCAACGCCGCGTGCGCCGAGACGGAATCGGGCTTGAGTTGCAGCGCCTTGCGGAAGGCCTCGATCGCCTGGGACCGTTCGCCCGCGGTCTCCGCGAGCTGCCCCTTGAGGATCCACGCCTGGACGTTGTCGGGCGCCTTGACGATGATCCGGTCGACCATCTCGGCCGCGCGGGTCACATTGCCGCGCACTGCCGTGAGGTTGGTGGCCATCAGCAGTGCAGGCACATGGCCTGGAACGCGTTCCAGGGCGGCTGCCACTGCCAGATCGGCCTCGCGCAGCGATCCCTGGGACTGATAGGCGGACGCGATCGTCGTCTTCAGCTCAGCAGTCGGCAGCTTCTCCGTGAACTCGGTCTCGCCGTAGGTATCGGTCAGCTTGCGGTACTTCTGCTGGACCAGCAGCGCGCGCGCCAGTTGCGGCACGACTTCCTCGGCCGGGTGCTTGAGGCGCAATGCCCGCTCGAGCTCGATCTCCGCACCGGCTGCGTCGCCCGATTCGAGCAGTGCACGGCCCAGGAGATACCGTGCCTCGGGCCCTTCGTCACCCTGCTGCAGCAGGTTCTTGAGTTCGATGGTCGCCGTGGAGGCCTGCCCTGATTCCAGATGCTGCCGGGCCGACTGCAGGGTCCCGGCTTCGTTCACCCGGTCGCAACCGGCGGCGAGCAACACCAAGCCGATTGCAAGTGTGCGGAAGTCGAATGTGCGCGCGCCTTCGAGGGTTGATGGGACCAACGGCAACTCCTGGTTGTTAGGTCGATCGTCCATTATGGGAGATCGTGACTCGCAATGCCCGTACCATGCCCGAGCATTCCGACCGCCCCGGCAAGGGACGGCGCAAAAAACAGCGGCCCGCGGCGCTGAATCGCCGCGGGCCGCTTCGAACGACCTGCTTGAATGCTGACGGTGCTGTCAGGTCACTTCTTCTTGCGGCGCGCCGCCCATCCACCGCCCAACAGGGCCAGACCCGCCAGCGCCAGGCTGGAAGGTTCCGGCACCCGACCGGGATCGCCTCCAGTCGCCGCCGCGCAAATGATGGCCTCTAGCTGAGCTTCCACCGTGACGTCGGTCAAGGGACCCGAGATGAAACCACCGCCCGTGTTCTGATAGGTGGTGCCACCGACCGTGCCGCCCACTGCCATGGCCTGGAACAGCGGGGACACCGCAGCCGTCACCGGATCGTCAGCGACCCACGCGAACAGCAAAATGCCGGCGTTCTTCGCGGCGGTGTTGGCCACCAGGGCAGCGGCGTAGTCATCTGCCGCGACTGGCGTGCCGTTCTCGGTCCCTTCGTCGCCGATCGTCACGATCGCCCGGAAGTAGTTCTGGCCAGGCAGTGCGTCGTTGTTCCACTGGTAGTGATTCACGAGGTCCGTGACCACCGGACCGTTGTCCTCGATGTGGTTGGTCACCACGACGCGGGGCGGATCCCCCGGCGCAGTGGGCAGAGCATCGATGTACCCCGTTACGGACTCGTTGAACGTCGTTCCGCTGATTCCGTCAATGCCGAAGAAGCGCGCACGGACATAGCAGTCGATCTGCGGGCAGTCCAGGTTACGGATCGCTTCCGCGGCGCGCAGGCCGATGGACGCGATGTCGTCGGTCATGCTTGCGCTGGTGTCGATGGCAAACACGATATCCAGGATGCTGGTGGCCGTTGCCTGGCTCACAGCATCCCCGCCGATGATCAGTACGGCATTACTGGACATCGGCATGGCTGTCGCGGCTGCGAACGCTGCGATCGTTGTGATTTTCGATAGCCTCAAGACTGTCTCCCTCTTGTTGTGTGGTCGGCGGCGCAGACCGGAAGCGGAACCCGGCAACCTTTGAGCACGCGGCATGCCATGATTTTTTTCATCATTAGAACAATTACATAAGAACGCTATCTCGAACAAAAATCGAAATGTTGTAAAGATTTTCAACGCGCTGGCCGCGGCCGTAGCGGCCACCTCGAGCAGCCCGCTCGAGGGCGCACTGCCCGGCGCGAATACCACCGAGCCACACCACCGTTCGCGGCGATCCACACCTCACCGCCGATTCGCCCACCTTGAAGTAAGGTGGTGGCTCCCATAGAGTGATCCGATGGAGAATGCCCGGATCCACCTTCACGGCGAGGCACTCGATGCCCGCGGGATCAGCGGGCGGACGCATCGTCGAGTCGAACGAGTCATCGTTCGCGACCGCTTTTGCTGGGGCGAAGCAGCGCCAGGAACATCGATGTCGCGCGCAGTACGCGATCACGACGGAACTTGATCCGCTGCATCGCCATACCGGGAGAGCGCCGCATGCCCTCCTCGCACTCGGCATCAGGGCGGGCCGCGCCCGCCCGGCGCCCGCATTGGGCAACGGCGCTGGTACATTCAACCGCCGCGTGTCCCGAGGCAGCTACCAATCGTTGACCGCATGAACACACCAGTCCACCCGCCTGAACACGCTGGCCACACCAAGATGATGCAGCAGTACCTGCGCATCAAGGCTCAGCACCCGGACATGCTGCTGTTCTACCGCATGGGCGACTTCTACGAGTTGTTCTTCGAGGACGCCGAGCGCGCCGCGAAGCTGCTCGACATCACGCTCACCCGGCGCGGCGCCTCGGCGGGCGAGCCGATCAAGATGGCCGGCGTGCCCTACCACGCCGTCGAGCAGTACCTCGCGAAGCTGGTGAAGCTCGGCGAATCGGTCGCGATCTGCGAGCAGATCGGCGACCCGGCCACGTCCAAGGGCCCGGTCGAACGCCAGGTGCAGCGCGTCGTGACACCCGGCACGTTGACCGACGCGGCACTGCTGGACGACCGGCGCGACAATGTGTTGCTGGCGCTGGCACGCGCGAAGGGCGTTCTCGGACTCGCCTGGCTCTCCTTGAGTTCGGGCCGATTGCGAGTCCTGGAAACTACACCCACCGAACTCGCGTCGGAGCTATCGCGCCTCGCCCCGGCGGAGATCGTGTTCGCGGACGACGACGGCAGCCCGACCCTCGACGGCGCCGGCATCGCCTTGAAGCGGTTGCCGCCGTGGCAGTTCGACGTGGACAGCGGCCGTCGGCTGTTGTGCGAGCAGTTCGGCACTCGCGACCTCGCCGGATTCGGCGCCGACGAACTCGGTCCGGCACTGGGCGCGGCGGGAGCCCTCCTCCAATACGCCCGCACGACCCAGGGTGCGACTCTCGCTCACGTGCGCGAACTGGGTGTCGAGCAATCGGACGATGTGGTGGTTCTCGACCCCGCAACGCGGCGCAATCTGGAGATCTCCGAAACGCTGCGAGGCGAACCCGCACCGACCCTGCTTTCAGTGCTGGACCATTGTGCGACCAGCATGGGCAGCCGCCTGATGCGCCATTGGCTGCATCACCCGTTGCGCGACCGGATGGTGCTGCGCGGACGGCTGGCAGCCGTCGCCGCGCTGCGCGAAGGTCCGGGCGAAGCTCTGCGCACGGTGCTGCGCGAGTGTGCCGACGTTGAACGCATCACCGCCCGCGTCGCTCTGAAGAGCGCCCGACCGCGCGACCTGTCCGGGCTGCGCGACACGCTCGCCCGTGCCCCGGAGATCACCGCGCTGCTCGCACCGAGCGACACGCCGCGCGTCTCCCGCCTCGCGAGCGCACTGCACGTCGACCCCGCGATCACCGAACGCCTGCAGCGCACGCTGCTGGACACCCCGGCAGCCACCATTCGCGACGGCGGCGTGATCGCCGATGGATTCGACACCGACCTCGACGAGTTGCGCTCGCTGCAGAACGACAGCGGCACCTTCCTGCTGCAACTCGAGACGCGCGAGCGGGAGCGTACCGGCATCGCGAATCTCAAGGTCGAGTACAACCGCGTGCACGGCTTCTACATCGAGGTCACCAACGCCAATGCCGACAAGGTGCCCGACGACTATCGCCGTCGCCAGACTCTAAAGAACGCCGAGCGCTACATCACGCCCGAACTGAAGGCGTTCGAGGACAAGGCGCTCTCCGCCCAGGATCGTGCGCTCGCCCGCGAGAAGCTGTTGTACGAAGAACTGCTGGAATGGCTGGCCCCGCACATCGTGGTCCTGCAGGCGACTGCCGCCGCCCTCGGCGAACTCGACGTCCTCGCCACCTTCGGCGAGCGCGCGCAGGTCCTGGGCCTGGTCGCGCCCGATCTCGTCGAGGACGACGGACTGGAGATCGAAGCGGGTCGCCATCCGGTCGTCGAGCGCCAGGTGGAGAATTTCGTCCCGAACGACACCCGCCTGCACGACGCGCGGCGCATGCTGCTCATCACCGGCCCCAACATGGGCGGCAAGTCCACCTACATGCGGCAGGTGGCACTCATCACACTGCTCGCCCACTGCGGCAGCTTCGTGCCGGCGACCCGCGCCCGCATCGGACCGATCGATCGCATCTTCACCCGCATCGGTGCCGCGGACGACCTGGCCGGCGGCCGTTCCACCTTCATGGTGGAGATGACGGAAGCGGCGAACATCCTGCACAACGCGACGGAACGCTCGCTCGTGCTCATGGACGAAGTGGGCCGCGGCACATCGACCTTCGATGGCCTCGCACTGGCATGGGCCATCGCCCGCCACCTGGTCGAGAAGAACCGTGCCCTCAGCCTGTTCGCCACGCACTACTTCGAGCTGACCCGCCTCGCAGAGGACTATCGCGAAGTCGCCAACGTGCATCTCGACGCCGTCGAACACAAGGACCGCATCGTGTTCCTGCACGCGGTGGAGGAAGGACCAGCGTCGCAAAGCTACGGGTTGCAGGTCGCACAGCTCGCCGGCGTGCCCGGCGCCGTCATCCGCAGCGCGCGCCGGAAACTCGCTGATCTGGAATCGGCGGCCAGCCCGCAAGGCGATCTGTTCTTCGGTGCACCGCCGAACGTCTCGTCCGAGACGACGACCGGGCCGGACGCCCAGCCCTTGCTTGCACGCCTCGCAGCCATCGACCCCGACGGTCTCGCACCGCGCGAAGCCCTGGAACTGCTCTACGAACTCAAGCGCCTGGCGGGTGATGCGCCGTAGCCTGGCCGCAGTAGCCCTACTGGCCGGATGCACCCTGTCGGCCGCCGAATCCTTCACCTTCGCGGCACTGGGCGACGCCCCATACAACTGGAATGAGCGCGATGCCATGGTCCGGATGCTCGACGGCTTCAGCCGCGAGAGTCTCGCCTTCGCGGTGCACATTGGTGATATCAAGAGCGGCCACAGCGACTGCAGCGACGCGACCTACTCCGATCGCCTGAAGCTGCTGGACGACACGCCTGTTCCCCTGATCCTGATCCCCGGCGACAACGACTGGACCGACTGCAATCGCATTACCAGCGGCGGCTGGGTGCCGGAAGAACGGCTCGCGAAGCTGCGGGAAATGTTCTTCACCCGACCCGAATCTCTCGGCAGGCAACGCATGGCACTCGAGCGCCAGCCCGTCATCGAGGCCGGTTGTTGCCCGGAGAACGTCCGGTGGTGGCACATCGGCATTCTGTTCGTCGGCCTGCACATAGTGGGTTCAGCGAACAATCGGGGCTCCGGCCAGGACCCGACGCCGGAGTTCGCGGCCCGCAATTCGGCCAATATCCAGTGGCTCAAAGAGAGCTTTGCGATGGCGCACACCCGAGGCTCCGCAGGAATAGTCCTGTTCATCCACGCGAACGCGAACATCGAACGCATACCTCGATTCCACCGCGCGTACGTCGATGTACTCGAACTCCTGAAGGACGAGACGGTCCTGTTCGGCCGGCCCGTGCTATTGGTACATGGCGACACGCATCGCTTCCGGCTTGACCGGCCGTGGTGGCAGGCCAAGACGAGCGCAGGCATTCCGAACCTTCAGCGCGTGGAAGTTCCGGGCTCACCGACCGTGGCCTGGGTGCCGGTCCACGTGGATCCAAAGTCGTCCGATATCTTCACCGTAATGGCTCCGAGGTTGGCACCAGCACCGGCGAGATAGGGCATCACCGGCTCGCGCGTGCGCCAGGTCAGTTCACTTTGGCGAACCACTCCGCTGTCTGCTCGTCCGCGGGAAAGAACAGCTCGAGCCTCAAATTCTGCAGCGAGACGTCGAGTGGCGTGCCGACCGTCGCGATGATCGAAAATAGGCAGAGGCGAGTCTCGCCGCGAACGAATCGGATCACCAGCGTGGGCGGCAGGTGCTGTTCGAGATGCAGGGTTCGATCGATCGCGGCGACGTCGGGCAGTTTCAGCACCGCGTCGAGCAGACCGGCCGCTGCGCTGCCGGGACCATCCGCCATCGCCTCGGCCCGCAGGCGGAGCACTGACCATGCCGCCACTTCCGACCAGTTCTCGACCGCCGGTCGCAATCCATCCGGCCGGAGCACGATCTCGATCGCGTTGACCGGGCCTTGACCCAGCAAGGCTTCGGGTGCAAGTCCGCTCAGAAAACCGAGCAGCGAACCCAGACGCGCGTTGGCTCGGATAATATTGTGGGCCTCGTCCACGACCAGTGCCGGATAGGGTTCCTGCTGTTTCAGCAGATGCTCGATGGCGCGATCGATCGGCCGCATGTCGGGCGCGTCGAAGGCGCGTTCCGCGTAGACCGGGGCGAATCCCGCTGACAGCAGCATCGCGTTCTGCTGATGCAGGGGCACGTTGAGCGCCGCGGCCAGGTGCAGCACCGTGTCGCGGCTCGGGCGGCTGCGTCCCGATTCGAGAAAGCTCAGGTGCCTCTGCGAAACACCGCACGTGAGCGATAGGTCGAGCTGGCTCGTGCCGCGCGCGTGGCGCCACTCGCGCAGCATCGGGCCGAATCCGGCCGTGGGTGTGGTTCGGTTGGCTGTGTTGGTTTTCATGACGTCATTGTCCTACCCGGCGCGGCGGCCGCGCCATTACCTCCCAGGTAATTGCGGGGGCGCAACGGGGATTCGAAGATGGCATCGCAGTCCCAACCCAACACAGGAGAACATCATGTCGCATGCCAATTCGCAAACGCCGGATTCCCGCGCCTTCGATCACAAACCGTTGCCCTTCTACGTGGGTGCCATCGCCGATACCGTGGTCGGCGTCGGTCTGGTGTCGTTCGCAGAAGCCATCGCGCCGATGATTCTGCCGGACCACGCCAGCATCCTCGGCATCGCCGTCTCGTCGGTGTTGCGCTTCCTCGGCCTGTTCCTGCTCGTGTTCGCGCTCGATACTGTCGTGGTCGCCCGCTCCAGTGGTGCACTCGGTCGCTTTCGTTCGTGGATCGTCGCTGCCAACTGGGCGACAGTCGCTGCGGCCGTGCTGGTGCTCGGCCTGTGGCATGGATCCCTGTCGCTCCTCGGCATCGCCGCGGTAACTGCGATCGCGTTGGCCGTGGGTGTCTTTGCCTCCCTGCAGCAACGCGCCATCTGACTTCGAGTCAGGCGAACTTCACCAGGCAAGCGCCCGCATCGTCCTCGTTGTACTCGCCGCCCAGCAGGCTTGCGCGCGCCGCGTCAGCAGCCACCTGGGCGGCAACACGTCGGCGTGCGCACCGTTCTGACCTTGAGCAGGTCAGAGCATTCTCTTTGCCACTTCCTCCAGCATCACCTCGGTCGCTCCGCCACCGATGGCCTGAACGCGCGCATCGCGCGCCATGCGCTCGATCGCGCTCTCGCGCATGTAGCCCATGCCGCCGTGGAACTGCAGGCAGTCATACATCACTTCGTTCACCAATGTACCGGCGAGGGCCTTGATCATCGACACCTCCTTGGTGACCGACTGGCCCTGCGCGTCGCGCCAGGCCGTGTTGTAGATCAGCGCCTGCGCAGCCTCGACCTGCGCGGCGCGCATCGCGAGCCGATGCCGGATCGCCTGCTTGTCCCATAGGTTCGCGCCGAACGCCTTGCGATTGCGGACCCAGTCGAGGGTGATCTCGATCGCTTTCGCGGCCTCGCCCATGGCCTGGGCACCCAACACGATGCGCTCGTTCTGCAGGTTGCGCATCAGCGCGTGGAAGCCGCGGTTTTCTTCGCCCAGCAGGTTCTCCGCCGGAATGCGGCAACCGTCGAACACCAGCTCGGCCGTGTCGCTCGAAAGCCAGCCCTGCTTCTTGAGCGGACGGGCAACGCTGAATCCGGGCGCGCCCTTCTCGACGATGAACATCGACACCTGGTGGTTGCGCCCGCTCTCGCCGGTCTTCGCCGCGACGAAGTACACGTCGCCGTACACACCGTTGGTGATGAACATCTTGGCCCCGTTCAACACCCAATCGTTGCCGTCGCGCCGTGCCGTGGTCCGCATCGACGCGAGATCGGAGCCGGCATCGGGCTCGGTCATCGCCACCGCCGCAATCCGGCGCCCCGCGATGAAATCCGGCATGTAGCGTTCGATCTGTGCCTTCGAGCCCGCGTGCTGCAGATGCGGGCTCGCCATGTCGGTGTGCACCAGCACGGTGATCGCGAAGCCACCGTAGGTCGACCGGCCCAGTTCCTCGGCCAGCACCACCGTGGACAATGTGTCGAGACCGCTGCCGCCGTATTCCGGATCGTAGCGGATGCCGAACAGGCCGAGCTCGCCCATCTCTCGCAGGATCTCGCGCGGCACATAACCCTGCTCTTCCCACGCGTCGGCGTGCGGAAGGACACGCTCGGCGATGAAGCGACGCACGGTGTCACGCAACAGCTCGTGGTCGTGCGTGAAGAACGGCGAGCGGCGGTTGTCGAGCGGTGGACTGGCGGGGGCGTTCATCGGTGGCTCCTGGGCGTCGAGGGCGAACGATAGCGCAGTCAGCCGTCGGCGGCGCGCCAGAGATACCACGCCGCGACGCTGCGGTAGGGTGCCCAGCGCTCTCCATGTTCCGCGAGCTGCTTCGGCGTCACCGGGGCTCGGCGCCGGGCCATCCGGTCGAAACCGCTGCGCACGCCGAAATCGCCCACGGGAAGCACGTCGAGCCGGCCCAGGGTGAAGATCAGCATCATCTCGACCGTCCAGCGGCCCACACCCTTGATCGATGTCAGCCGCTCGATGATCGTTGCGTCGGAGAGGCGACTCAGGTCGCCACGACGCACCGGCACGACACCATCGCGCGCACCCGCGGCGATCGCCTGGATGTAGGACGATTTCTGCCGCGACAATCCGACACCTCGCAACGTGGCCTCGTCGGCGGCCAGGACCTCGTCTGGCGTGGGAAACGGCGAGGCCGGATACAGCGCCATGAAGCGGCCGAGAATCGCCTTGGCTGCGGTACCGTGAAGCTGCTGAAACATCACCGCCCGGACCAGGCTCTCGTAGGGTGAGCGCTTCCAGTACGGTGTCAGTCCGCATGGACCATGCGCAGCGACCAGGCGCGCCATGCGCGGATCGATCTCGGCGAGCCTGGCGGCTGCACGAGCGAGTTCGCCGGCGTGGCGCTGCGGTGTCATCGTTGTTTCCTCATCGGGCGGGACCGGTCCGCGATCGTGACCGGCTCTGCTCAAGCCTGCAAGATGGGTACATCCGTCGGCGCTCCCACCAAAGCGGCGAGACGACGCAGGTTGCCACGCACCTCGCGCCGGTACAGCCACCCGACGATCGGCGCCATGGGGCCGAACGGCATCGTCACCGAAATGCCCAGGACGACGCGGCAACCACCTGGGGTCGATTCCACGCGCCGAAATCCCTCTACTGCACCGTCGTCCGACCGAAACCGAAAGGCACGACCGGGGACGACGTCGGCAATGCGAGCCACCGTCCGGTGCACGCTGCCGAGGAATTTCAAGTCCTCGAACGTACGCGTGCCCTCCTGGACCAGTCCCGCTGGTTCGTGACGCATGCGCACGCCGCGGCGCCAGTCGGGATCGCGCCCGTAGTCGCCGACGATGTTCCACACAACCGCCGGGGCCACCGGCAGGTCGATCGAGACTTCATGGGAAAAGCTGCCGCTCAAGGGGAGGTCCTCCTGGGTTGGTACAGCGGGGTGCTGGGCCCGCCGGCGGGGCCGGCATGCCCGATTCTGTCTCGCCTACAAGTATCTTCATTTCAAGATAAAAGCCAAGATGCCTTCTTGTCAAGTAACTTGATATCGAGATACTATCGTTCCATGGAAAACCGCACGGACGCGGTCGATCACTTCATCGCCGCCTGGCGGGCGGAGCGGCCCGATCTCGATCTGCGCGCGATGGCAACCATCGGGCGTCTCGGGCGCACCACGGCCCTGGTACGCAAGTTGGTGGAAGGCGAACTGGCAACGTTCGATCTCGCCGTGGCCGATTTCGACGTACTCGCCACGTTGCGGCGCGCGGGCCCGCCCTATCGCGTGACGCCTACGCAGCTCTACAAGAGCCTGATGCTCACCTCGGGCACGATGACGAGCCGGCTCGACAATCTCGAGCAGCGCGGCCTCGTGGCGCGCGCCGACGACCCGGGCGATCGGCGCGGCATCCTGGTCACGCTCACGCCGGCCGGGCTGAAGCGCGTGGATGCTGCGGTCACTGCCCACGTCGCGAACGAAGCACGCATCCTGTCGGCGCTCACGCGGACGGAACAGACGGCGCTCGACGCCATCCTGCGCAAACTGCTGCTGAACCTGGATCCCGAGAGCGCGGTGGCGGACGAGGCGCCGCGTCGCGACAGGGTGGCGAGAGTGCGGCGGGGGAAGCGCCGGTAGTTCCGGCTCTTGCTCGCACCCCCATTCCAGCCTTCCCCCAGCAATGCTGGGGGAAGGAGCCCGCCAATTGGGTCGGAAAGATCGCCAATGCACTCCTTCCCCCGGCTGCGCCGGGGGAAGGCTGGGATGGGGGCAACAAAATCGCCACAGCCCCCCTAGCTAGGACACCTCCTCATACACCCCGCTGAACTGCACGCCATCCCAGACATACAAGAGGTGCGCAGCGTGCACGCAATCCCGCGCGCCATTCGGCTTGAACAGTCCGACGCAGCGCCCGCCGTCCTTCCGAACACTGCGATAGACCACCCCCGCCGAACCCTTCTCGCGTAGCGCGCCGCCGAGTTGCTGCGATACCGAGTAGCTGTCCGGATCGTGGACCGCAGGATCGATCGCCTCACCACGCAGGTCGTGCAGCCTCGCATCGATGATCACGTGATAGAGCCGCATGGCGAGCGACATGGGCGGCACGCTCGTGGCGGCGAGGAAGCGCGCGTGGTGGTGGCGCGTCTCCGCGATCGCCGTGGGTCGGTCGCCCGCTGCATAGAACACGCCATAGCTGCCGTCGGAGAAGCGGCTGCCGAGGGGATTCAGATAGGTGAAAGCCGCCATGATGGGGCCGCTGCCGAGTCCGAAGACTCGATCCTCCGGCGGCACGAGCGCCAGCGCGCCGTACTCCTCACGAACGCGATCGTTGGTCAGCGCCTCCAGTGCATACAACGCCTCGAAGTCCCCGGAACCCGCCACGCGGTCGAACAGGTACACCGTGGGGTGACGCGTGGGCACGATGCGGCAGGCGGGATCCCAGTGGATCCGGCGCAGCGGCGGCGCTACGACCAACCACCACCCCGCGCGGCATCGAGATAGCGTCGCACCAGATTGAGATCGCTCACGTTGCCGGCGAGCATGCGCTCCAGCGCCGGCTTCCCGCCGAACGGTGGCGCGGTATTCGGCTGCCGCACCCAGGCATCCGCCGCCTGCGGTTGCGGCAGGAGGATCTGCAACGCCTGGTAGATGCCGAGGATGTTGGACAGCCGCTCGAGCGTATCGCGCGAGAGCTTGGCCTTCTCGGGCACCTTGCGCCAGGCGAAGAAGGTGGAGCGCGGCGGGTCACCCAGCAGGCGCAGTTGCTCGTCCACGGAGAGACCCCATGCGGCCGCGATCCGGATGAAGGCACGCAGCCCCGCAGCGCTCATGTCCTCGAGGGTGGGCGCGTGAACCGAACGGTCGCGACGGGCAGGGGTCATCAAGGGCCGATCTTAAACCAGACTTTTTCTGTTGAAAAGTCCGTACAAGTACTACAAAGCGATCAAGCGCAGTACAGGGAGAATTCCATCTCCACCGTCGCTCCGGCCGGCAATGCGGCGACCCCGATGGAGGTCCGGGCAGGCGGATCGACCGTGCTGAACACTTCTTCCCAGGCCCGGTTGATCTCGGAGAACTGATCCATGCGGGTGGTATAGATGCGCGCCTGCACCAGGTGCTCGAGTGTCAGCTCCCAGTCGGGCAATGCCAGTTGCAGCAGCTTCAGTATCTGCCGGGTCTCGCAGTAGGTTCCCCCGCCCACGAGCTGACCGGTGGCAGGATCGAAGCCGATCATGCCGGACAAGAAATAGAACGGGCCCGTCCGCACGCACGGCGTATAGCGATAGCGCGGCGTGTACAGCTTGTCGGATCTCAACAGTTGTCGACTCATTTTTCTCCGCCTCCTTCGTTCGCGCGGGCATGAGGCTCGCGCTATGAGAACTATACGTGTAGTGCCGCCGTTCCGAGCATGTCCGCCCCACTTGCAGTCGCCGCCTCTTCTGCGATCATTGAGGATTGCACCAGAAGCGGGAGTCTTCATGCCCCCCCACGACGCCGCCATCCTGGCTGCCGCAGAGCGGATCCGAACAGCCCACGAAACCAACCAACCGACACCGCCCGTCCGCGACCAGTTGCCACCCGGTGACGTGGCTGCCGCCTACGCCGTCCAGAAGGTCAACACCGACCACTGGCTGGATGCGCGCCGACGCCTAGTCGGTCGCAAGATCGGCCTCACGTCGAAGGTGGTGCAGAAGCAACTCGGCGTGGACTCTCCCGACTTCGGCATGCTGTTCGCCGACATGGCACTGGCCGACGGTGAAGATGTCGCCCTGGGACGCGTCATGCAGCCGAAGGTGGAAGCCGAAGTGGCACTCGTCATGGAGCGGGACCTCGCCGTGCCGGACCCGACGCTGACGGAACTCATCTCCGCCGTGGCCTATGCAGTGCCCGCCATCGAGATTGTCGGTAGCCGCATCGCCAACTGGGACATCAAGCTGGTGGACACCATCGCCGACAACGCCTCATCCGGCCTCTTCGTGCTCGGAACGACACCGGTCGGACTCGCAGGGCTCGACCTGCGCCTCGCGGGGATGGTCATGGAACGCCGTGGCGACCAGGTTTCCATCGGCGCCGGAGCAGCCTGCCTCGGCAATCCGTTGAACGCAGCGTTGTGGCTGGCACGCACCATGGTGCGCGTCGGCTCACCGCTGCGCGCAGGCGACATCGTGATGACCGGCGCGCTCGGCCCGATGGTGACCGTGGTACCCGGCGACGTGATCGAAGTCCGCATCGGTGGGCTCGGTAGCGTGCGTACTGCCTTTTCCGCGTGACCGGGAGCAGACCATGACTGACATCCAGAAACTGGCCGGTACCGTCGACAACGCCGCGCGCGAAGCGCGGGCAATCGCTCAACTGAGTACCGGCACCACCCTCACTCTCGCGCAGGCATACGCCATCCAGAAAGCTTCCATCGGCCTGAGACTCGCCCGCGGCGAGCGTCGCGTCGGCGTCAAGATGGGATTCACCAACCGCGCCAAAGCCGTGCAGATGGGCGTGCACGACATCGTCTGCGGTCGTCTGACCGACAGCATGGTCATCGAGGACGGCGGCACCGTCGACTTTGCGCGTTACGTGCATCCGCGCATTGAACCCGAGGTCGCCTTCCTGCTGAAAGCCCCGCTGGAGGGTAGCGTGACGCCGGCCCAGGCCCTGGCAGCCGTCGAGGCCATCGCGCCTGCCATGGAACTGATCGATTCGCGCTATGAGAACTTCAAGTTCTCGCTGGAAGACGTGGTCGCCGACAACGCCTCCTCGTCGGGATTCGTCGTCGGTCCGTGGCACCGACCGGACGTCGATTTCTCCAACCTGGGGATCGTGTTGTCCTTCGATGGCAGGCCGGTACAGATCGGATCGAGTGCAGCCATCCTCGGGCATCCGTTGCGTTCACTGGTGGCTGCAGCTCGCATGTCGACTGCAGGCGGCGAACGCCTGGAAGCAGGCTGGATCGTGATGGCCGGGAGCGCCACCACCGCGGAACCGCTGCAGCGCGGACTCTTCGTTCAGACCGAGATCCAGACCCTGGGGCGGGTCGCTTTCACTGTCGGCACCTGACGCGGTCACGTGCGGCTCAGGTATGGCGAGGGCTCCCTACTTCCCCAACCCGCTCCCCGCCGCCGACGCCTTGCGCCGCGCCAGCAGGATCTCTTGCGACAACTGCCACACTGCCATCGCGTAGTTCTGGCTGCGGTTGTAGCGCGTGATCACGTAGAAGTTGTCGAGTCCCAGCCAGTACTCCGGCCCGCCGTCGCCCTGGAACAGCATGAGTGCGGCGTTCTCGCCGTCGCGCAGCGGCCGGTGCGGCGTGACCCCTTTCTCCTCGATCTGCGCCGCGGAATGCACCGGTCGCACGCCCAGGCGCACCAGTTCATCGGCGCGTTGCGCGTCGGTCACGTTCGCCCGCAATGCCACCTCGCCGGTCCATCGCCAGCCGAACTCCTTGAGGTAGTTGGCGACGCTGCCGATCGCGTCCGCGGGACTCGCCCAGAGATCGACGCGACCGTCGTCGTCGAAGTCGCGGGCGTAGCGCCGGTAGCTCGATGGAATGAACTGAGGTGCTCCCATGGCGCCGGCGTATGAGCCGCGCAGCGCTAGCGGGTCGAGATCGAGGTCGCGGCAAAGCAACAGGAATTCCTCCAGTTCGCCCTGGAAGAATGTCGACCGTGCCGGCACCTCGAATGCGAGAGTGGCGACCGCATCGAGGACGCGGTAGCTGCCCATGTTGCGTCCGTACAGTGTTTCGATCCCGATGATCGACACGATCAGCTCTTCGGGCACACCGAACGTTTCGCGCGCGCGCTGCAGCGTCGCCCCGTTCGCGGCCCAGTAGCGCACGCCGCCGTCGATGCGTTGCCGACTGAGCAGGCCGACTCTGAAGTCTTTCCACGGCCTGGACGTGGCGGGAGCGTTCACGGCCTGGATGACGCTCTGCTGGAACTGGATCTTGAGCAGCGTCTCGCGGACCCGATCCTCGTCGAGCCTGTGCTTCGCCACCACGCGGTCTGCGAAGATCTGCATGTCTTCGCGCAACTGCGGCGGAAACTCGTAGGCGCTGACAGATGTGGCGGTACCCGCTCCCACCAGCAGCACGGCCAGCGCTGCAAGCCTCACGGCCGCACGCGATCGATCAGCACCGCGATGCCGCTCGTGCCGGGCTTCACTTCCGTGCTCGAACCCTCGAGATCCCCGCTGGCCGGCGTGGCGCTGCCGGATTTCGATACGCGTGCGCCGACGATCACGAGCGGAAACGCGGACAGTTGCAGGCCTTCGGCCATCGCCATCGTATCGTCGAGACTGAAGTCCGTGGGCAGGTCCTTCACCTGACGGCGCAGGATCGCGAGCGGCATGCGCGGGCCGTTCGCGGCGCGCGCGAAGATGAACACGGTGTCGTCGGGCGCTGCCTTGGCCTTCAACGCCGCAGCCAGGTCCACCCTGCCCGTCACCTTTGCACCCGCTGCCTTCGGCTGGGCGCTGGCGGCCAGTGCCGCCCGGGCTTCCGCAATGCCGCCCTGCACCGCCCGCTGGTATTCCGAACCGGGTTCCGCCAGCTTGAGCAGGCGCTCCCACAGAGCGATCGCCTTGCGATAGTCCTTGATCTCGAACGCTGCGGTCCCCAGAAGCGCCAGGGCTTTCGCATTCTGCGGATCGAGGGCCAGCGCCCGGTTGGCCACCTCGACCGCCTGTGGACCGATCGAGCCGCGCCCCGCCACGGCAAGCGCCTCCGCGAAATCCGCCAGGAGCCCCGCATCCTGGGGCTTGAGCTGCGCGGCACGGCTGAAGGCAAGCGCCGAGTCCGCCGGCTTGCCCAGCGCCAGATAGGACCGTCCGAGCATCGTCCAACCGATCACGTCGTCGGGTCGACTCTGCATCTTCCTGGCGAGTTGAGCCGTCAGGTCGAGCATCTTCCTGCGCTCTGCAGCCTCCTGCTCGGTCATGCCGAGCCGCACCACCGGGTCGAGCGCCGCCGGCTGTCCCAGCAACAGGTACAGGATCACCGCTACCGAAGGGACCGCCACGCCGACGATCCCGGCAGCAATCCAGTTCCGGCGGCGCGATGCCGCCGCTGCCTGAGACCCGTTCCCGACCTCCTCGAGCACCCGCCCCTCGAGCTCCAGCTTCGCCTGGACGTGCTGGTCCGCCGAGATCGTGCCGCGCGCAAGATCGGCCTCGAGTTCGGCGAGTTGATCTCGATACACCGAAAGATTGGCCGCACTGCCGCTCGGACCGCCGGCGGACATGCGCTTCACCAGCGGTGGCAACAGGAAGGCGAGCGCGACGGCAAGAAGCAGCGCCGCCGCGACCAGAAACGCGATCATCGGGTGGGGCCTGAAGGTCCCGCGATCGGGTTCGCGGGGCAACGGAAAGAGGCGCGGATTATACCGGCGCGCCCTCGTCCGCCGCGGGTCACAGGGGCGCGCGCCCTCAGAACACCGATTCCACGTACAACGAGATGTAGTTCGAACCGCCGTCCACGTCGTTGAACATGTCCGCAGAACCGAAGATGCCGGACCGGTGGATCACCGCCACGCCGAAGTACGTTTCCTGCAGTGGCTTGTAGCGCACGATGTCGCCGACGCTCACGTCGATGCTCACGTCGAGCGCGCACAACAAGCGCGACGTGTTGGGGTTCTTCTTCGCGATGTCGCGCTGTTCCAGCGCCGGCACACGGTCCACGTACGAGAGCCCCTGGCCGAATCCGAACCGCGTCTTCACGTACTTGCTCCAAGGAAAGCCGTAGTAGAAACCCTTGAGATAAAGGGCCACACCGTTGCCGTCGGGTTGTATGCCCTGGTCGAGATAGCGCATGTACGCGCCCTTCACCCAGATATCCACCGGCCAGTCGTTGAAGCGCTCGTCGAGCATGCGGCCAACCTCGATGCTCGCGACCCCGGTGCGTTCCGGACTCAGTTCGAAATCGCCACCTGGAATGATGCCGAGCAGGCTGGCTTCCGCATTCCAGCCGCGCGCAACGCGGACCGACCACTTCGCACTCGATGATCCCGATGCATCCGGTGGGGCTTTGATGCCGTTGTCGCCGAAGCGGTACTGGTAGCCCGCGAACGCCGTGAAGTCGGTGGCGCGCTCCACGATGGGACTGTCGCCGATCGAACCGCTGTAGCGCGTGACCGCGAGACTGCCGATCAGGTAGTTGTTGGTGGTGAGCCGGTAGCTGCCATGGAGGGCGGCACGCACGCTGGCGGAGCTGCCCGGCGCGTAGGCCGGACGATCGGGTCGGGCTTCGCCGGCCTGCACGCCATAGTAGTAGTCGGCGAGATCGCGGCTGTAGCCGGTCAGGATCACCGTGGGCCGCAGGCGCAAGGCGCCGAAATCCCAGTTGCGCGCCCACGCACCCGACACCTCATAGCCGTGATGAGTGTCGGAAATATCGCCGAGCACGTCCACCGAGAACTCGCCCAGTGCCGTGCCGAAGATCGCGGACAGTCCGCCGTCGAGCGCGGTCGTACGGAACATGCCTTCCAGGTACTGCCCGGTCTCGCCGCGATAGTTCGTGAGACGTCCTTGTGCCACCGCTTCGAGCTGGAAGGACGGGGTGTCGATCAGGCGCAATCCGCCACGGGTACCACGCAGATACGCGCGCTTGCCTTCGTACGTGAGGATCGGATAGAGGTCGGCCGAGCCGGACTCGCCGCGGTAGGGCGATTGCTCCAGGCGCGTGCCGATGCCAAGACCCCACCGACCATCGCGGTCGGGCATCAACCCGCGCGGGATGACGGTGTCGTTGTTGTCGGCATACACGCTCGTCGCGATCGCCATGCCCAATGCACCGCAGAATGCGCGTGCGCGCACTCCCGCACGGCGCGTCATCGACGAGCCTCCGTCATCGCGCTTTGCGTGTGCGAGGAGTCGCAGCCCGGCGCGACCGACCGGCTTCCGCCGGCAACGGCAGCGCCGTCTGGTACTTCACCTGCTTCAGCGAGAAACTCGACTGGATGTTGCCCACGCTGGGCACGCGCGAGAGGAAGTTCACGATGAAGTCCTGCAGCGCCTGCATGTCCGGCACGACCACGCGCAGCAGGTAGTCCGCATCGCCGGTCATGAGGTAGCACTCCATCACCTCGGGCCGATCGAGCATCGCCTTCTCGAACGCCTCGAGCGAGGGTTCGATCTGCCGCTCCAGCCGCACGCGGATGAACACCGACAACTGGAGCCCGAGCTTGAGCGGGTCGAGGACCGTCACGTAGCGGCTGATGTAGCCCGCCGCCTCGAGCGCCCGCACTCTCGCGAGGCAAGGCGAAGGCGAAAGGTTCACCGCACGAGCCAACTCGACGTTGGAAAGGCGGGCGTTGTCCTGCAGCAGGCGAAGAATGCGCCAATCGATCGCGTCCGGCATGGTCGGCATGACGTGCTGTGGTAAGGCGTACTGGCAGCATTTTATTCCGTATTGCGTCGGGATCAATGGGGAGAACGCAACCCCATGCTCGGGGCTTCGCGGTACGATGCGAGAAGCGTTGCGGCTGCCGTAGGGCGGCGCGGAGTGTACATGAGGACTTTGACATGACCGATCTTTCCGATCTCTCGAAATTCGACACCTCCTTCTTCTGGCGGGTGCTGCCCAAGGATCTCGATCCCACCGAAACCAAGGAGTGGCTGGAGGCGTTCGACGCGATCCTCGAGACCGAAGGGTCCGAGCGTGCCACCTTCATGCTGCGCAAGCTGCTCGACCATGCACGCCGCAGGCGCGTGCCGATTCCACCGGTGTTCAACACCCCCTATGCAAACACCATTTCGCTGGCCGACCAGCCGCCTTTCCCCGGCAACCTCGAAACCGAGCAGCGCCTGATCGGCCTGGTCCGCTGGAATGCGCTGGCGATGGTGGTTCGTGCCAACAAGGCCCATGCCGAGCTCGGCGGACACATCGCGAGCTACGCCTCGGCCGCCGACCTCTTCGAAGTCGGCTTCAACCACTTCTTCCGCGCCGGCCAGTCGGGCGATCTCGTCTACTTCCAGCCGCACTCGGCGCCTGGTATCTACTCACGGGCGTTTCTGGAGGGCCGGCTCACCGGCGAACAGCTCGACAACTACCGCCGCGAAACCGGCCTCACGCCGGGCGCGTCGCCGCCTGGCGCGCGCGGCAGTGCGCACTCCGGTCCCGGCCTGTGTTCCTATTGCCACCCGTATCTCATGCCGGAGCTGTGGCAGTTCCCCACCGGCTCCATGGGACTGGGCCCGCTCAACGCGATCTACCAGGCGCGCTTCCTCCGCTACCTGCAGGACCGCGGCATTCTGGACGCGGCCAACCGCAAGGTATGGGCATTCCCGGGCGACGGCGAGATGGACGAACCGGAGTCGCTGGCCGGCCTGTCGCTCGCCGCCCGCGAAGGTCTCGACAACCTCATTTTCGTGGTGAACTGCAATCTGCAACGCCTGGACGGCCCGGTGCGCGGCAACGGCTCGGTCATCCAGGAACTGGAAGGCCTCTTCGCCGGCGCCGGCTGGAACGTGGTCAAGCTGCTCTGGGGTAGCGAATGGGACTCTCTGTTCGCACGCGATCACGACAACGTGATCATCAAGCGCCTGCACGAAACCGTGGACGGTGAGTTCCAGAAGTACGCTGCCACCGACGGCCGCTTCAACCGCGAGAATTTCTTCAACAAGTACCCCGAGCTGCAGGCCCTGGTCGCCCACATGTCCGACGAGGACATCGATCGCCTGCGTCGCGGCGGCCACGACCCGGTCAAGATCTACGCGGCCTACCACGCCGCGGTGAACCACAAGGGTCAACCGACGGTGATCCTGGCCCAGACCAAGAAGGGCTACGGCATGGGTCACTGGGGCCAGGGCAAGATGACCACGCACCAGCAGAAGAAGCTGGATGACGAAGCGCTGCTCGCCTTCCGCGATCGCTTCTCGCTGCCGCTGTCCGATGCGCAGGTGACACAGCTCGAGTTCCACAAGCCGGCGGCCGACAGCCCCGAGATGAAGTACCTGCGCGCGCGCCGGGAGGCGCTCGGCGGCTACATGCCGCAGCGGGTGCCGAAGAGCAAGGCGCTGCCGGTGCCGGCGCGGTCGACCATCACGAAGTTCCTGGAAGGCACGGCCGGGCGCGAACAGTCCACCACGATGGTGTTCGTGCAGATGCTCACCCAATGGCTCAAGGACGCGGCACTGGGCAAACATATCGTGCCCATCGTCGCCGACGAGGCCCGCACCTTCGGCATGCAGGCGCTGTTCCGCCAGGTGGCGATCTATTCCTCCGTGGGCCAACTCTACGAACCCGAGGACAAGGACGAGCTGCTCTACTACAAGGAAGCGAAGGACGGCCAGATCCTCGAAGAGGGCATCAGCGAAGCCGGCGCCATCTCCTCGTGGATCGCTGCGGCCACCAGCTACAGCTCGCACGGCGTGCCGATGCTGCCGTTCTACATCTTCTATTCGTGCTTCGGCTTCCAGCGCATCGGTGACCTGGTATGGGCGGCGGGCGATTCGCGCGCCCGCGGATTTCTGCTCGGCGCCACGGCCGGCCGCACGACGCTTTCCGGCGAAGGCCTGCAGCACGAAGACGGCTCGAGCCACCTGCTCTACTCCACCGTGCCGAACTGCGTGTGCTACGACCCGTGCTACGGATATGAACTCGCGCTCATCGTTCAGGACGGCGCTCGGCGCATGCTGGAAGACCAGGAAGACGTCTTCTACTACGTGACGGTGATGAACGAGAACTACGCGCATCCCGGCATGCCGGCGGGCGCGGAAGAAGGCATCCTCAAGGGAATGTACCGTCTTCGGCCTTCTCCCCTCCCCCTCATGGGGGAGGGCAAGGGTGGGGGTGGTCACCGCCCGCGTGCGCAACTCCTCGGCTCCGGCACGATCCTGCGCGAAGTCATCGCCGCGGCCGAACTCCTGGAGAACGACTGGAACGTCGGCGCCGACGTCTGGAGCGTCACCAGCTTCACCGAACTGCGCCGCGAAGGTCTCGCGATCGAACGCTCCAACCGCCTGAATCCGGGCGAGGCAGATCGCAAGACCTGGGTCGAACGCTGCCTCGACGGCACGCAAGGCCCGGTCATCGCATCCACCGACTACATGCGCGCGCTGCCGGACATGATCCGCGCCTGGGTGCCGCGCCGCTACGTCACTCTCGGGACCGACGGCTTCGGCCGCAGCGATACGCGCGCGGCGTTGCGACGCTTCTTCGAGGTCGACCGGTTCCACGTGGTGATCGCGACGCTGAAGGCGCTGGCCGACGATGGCACCGTGCCACGCGACGCGGTGAAGCAGGCGATCGCGAAGTACGGCATCGACGGCTCGGCACCGGAGCCCTGGGCCGCGTAAGCAAGGAAACTCAGCCCCAAGAAGGCTGTCCCCGGGGTGAAGGGCCACAGGCCCATCGGGGGGCCGTACTGCTAGCGCGCCACCAGCGCGCGCTGAAGCGCGAATGCGGTAGCGCCGCACACGGCGATCACGACGGCCATCGGCAGTGCCGAACCGTCGTGCCACCACCCTACTGCAGCACCAGCCACTGCCGCGATCGCGAACTGCACCGTGCCGAGCAGCGCCGATGCACTGCCCGCACGGTCCGGGAACGGGCCCATGGCTCCCGCGGCTGCGTTGGGATACGAGAAGCCCAGGCTCGCGACGTAGCCGAACAACGGCACCAACAGGCCGATCAATCCACCCCACCGGGTCCACGCCGCGACCACGAGGAGCACGCCGAAGAGCGCATTGGCCAGATTCGCCCAGGCGAGCAACCGGTCCGGACCGAGGCGCATGACGAGCCGCGCGTTGATCTGCGAGGCGGTGATGAGCCCCAGCGCGTTGGCGCCGAACAGCCAGCCGTAAGCGCCCGCAGGCACGCCGTAGACGTCGATGAAGACGAACGGCGAGCCCGAGATATAGGCGAACATCCCGGCCTGCGCGAACCCGCCGGCGAGCGTGTATCCGAGGAAGCGCCGATGTCCGAGCAGTTGCCCGTAGTCGCGCAGGACCGACCGCACGCCCAGGCGCTTCAAAGATCGCTGGCGCGTTTCCGGCAGTCCGAGGAAGGCAGCAGCCAGGCAGACAAGTCCGAACGCGAGCAAGGTCCAGAAGATCGACCGCCAGCCCGACACCGCCAGCAACCAGCCGCCCGCCAGTGGTGCGAGCATCGGCGCTGCCCCCATGACCAGCATCATGGTCGAGAGCATCCGCGCCGATCCCCATTGGTCGAACAGGTCCCGCACGACCGCCCGCGCGATGACCACGCCGGCGCAACCGCCGAGGGCCTGGGCGAAGCGCCACGCGATCAGACTCTCGGCACTGCCCGCCACCGCGCAGCCGGCCGTCGCCACCGCATACAGCACGAGTCCCAAGTAGAGCGGCGGCTTGCGCCCGAAGCGATCGGCCAGCGGACCGTACAGTGCCTGGCCGAGAGCCAGCCCGACGAAGAACGCCGACAACGTGAGCTGCGTGGCCGCGGTCGAGGCGCCGAACTCGGCGGCAAGCGTCGGCAGGCTCGGCAGATACATGTCGATCGACATCGGCGCGAAGGCACTGAGGGCGCCGAGAATCAGGACCAGTCGAAGGCGGGAGGGCACGGGAGAAGTAGCGACGTTGCCGGCAAGTGTACCCACTCGAACGGCGGTGCCTCCCGAGAAGGCATAATCTGCGCATGGCCTCCTTCGCTGCCGAGAACGTCCACGGACTCGACGCCCTGCGCCTCACCGCCCCCGATGGCGCCAGCGCGCTGGTCACCGGGCACGGTGCTCACCTTCTCTCGTGGATCCCGGCTGGTGGCGATGAGCGCCTGTACCTGTCGGAGACCGCCGTCTATGCCCCCGACACACCGATTCGCGGCGGCATTCCGGTGATCTTTCCGCAGTTCGGCACCCTCGGACCCCTTGCGCGGCACGGCTTCGCGCGGACCGCCTCGTGGACGCTCGACGAGAGTCGGGCCGGTGCCGATTACGCAATGGCGACTTGGTATCTCGACGGCAACGCGACCACCCGCGCACTCTGGCCCCACGACTTCCACGCCGAACTGACCGTGAGCGTGGGCGGCAGTCAACTCGATGTGGAGCTCGCGATCGAGAACACCGGTTCCGAGCCGTTCGATTTCACAGCCGCCCTGCACACCTACCTGCGAGTGCGCGAGATCGAACATGCGAAGCTCACCGGGCTCGAGCACACTGAGTTCCGCGACCAACTCGCCGGCGGCAAGGTGCGCACGGAACCGCACGAAACGATGGCCTTCGATGGCCCCATCGATCGCATCCATCTCAACGTGCCGCCGCGACTGTTCCTGAGCGAATCCGGACGCCGGCTGCTCATCGAATCGAGCGGGTTCCCCGACGCGGTGATCTGGAACCCCTGGGACACCGGCACCGCGGCATTCAAGGACCTGCCACCCCTCGGGTTTCGTCGCATGCTGTGCGTCGAAGCGGCGGCGATCGGCACGCCCGTGACCGTGAAGCCGGGCCTGGTATGGGCAGGGCGACAGACGCTGGTGGCGATGTAGTCCGACCTTCACGACATGACATGTCGCGCCTGCTGACGTTCGTTCCGCCCCGACCGAAGCGCTGGATGATCGGCATGTTGACGCCCGTCAGCCGCGGCGTGTTCCTGCGCGGCCTGATGAAGGTGGCGCGGATCGACTTTCCCGAGGCCGACGAAGCGCGCTTCCGGGCGCACGTGAACGCCGACACCGCGGCGTTCATCGCGCCGAACCATCCCGAGTTCCTCACCGACTGGCTGCTCGACAAGGAACTGTCGGCGCGCCACGCTCCGTTGATGGCGAGTTGGGCCACCCACGACGTGGTGAACGGCATGGGCGCGGCCATGCAATGGTTCTGGTTGAGCAACAACCTCATCGCCCAGATTCCCGGTGCCGGCGGGGCCGCCGGCAAGGAATACTCGACCGAATGGGCACTGCAGGGTCACGCCGTACTGCTGCATCCCGAGGGCAGCGTCGCCTGGACGGCCGATCGCGTGCAACCGTTGTTCGGCGGCGTCGCGGACATGGCGCTCGAAGCGGCTCGACGTGCTCAGGCCGCGTCGCCCACCCGACCCGTGTACGTGGTCCCGGTCGTGTGGTGCTACCGGTTCACCGGCGACGTTCACGAGGCGCTCGGCGATGAACTCGATCGGGTGGAGCGCAAGGTCGGTCACCGTGGGCGTCGTGGCGCCACACCGGCAGAGCGCGTACTCGATCTCTACACGACGATGCTCGAACGGGACGAACGACACTGGCAGCTGCGTGCGGGACCGGACCAACCGTTCGCCGCTCGCCAGAGGTCCATGCTGATCGCCCTGACTGATCATCTTCACGCGCAGCTCGACACCGCCGGTTTCGGATCGCTGGAATCGAATACCGACGACGCGTTCGATCGCGGACGAACCGCGGTACGACGCGCGGATCACTGGATGCGCGATCCGGCATCGCAGACTTCAGTGACGCGCGAAGTAGTCCGGGCCGCGGCGAAGACGTTGCGTCGTGCGATGCGATTCGACCCTTCGTGGTATCCGTCGGCTCAGCTCACACAGGAACAGGTGGCTGAAAACGTGAAGCGCCTGCGCACCGACTATTGCTTCACCGGATTGGGCGACCACATGCACCGCTTCGTGCCGCGACCGGTGGGACCGCGGGTCGTGCACATGCGCGTGCCGCAACCCATCGAGGTCACCAGCGTCGACACGACCGACGCGCTGCTCCTCGAGTTGCGTCGGCGCATGCAGCGAGTCCTCGACGACCTGGCTGCGCAGCAACTCACCACCACGGGCACACGGGCCTACCCGAATCCCTTTCGTTGAGACCCCCGCTCAGCGCGGCAAAATGATCGGCGCCACCGGATCGGCCGGCGTGACGACCGGCGGTACAACGGGGACCGGCACACCGGACTGCAACGGCAGGAACGTGCGCGGGCCCTGATCGCGGACCCGGGTCCACATCACGTCGGGGTCCGCAGCAAAGATGCTCGCCCGCTCGAACTGGTGGACCTGCACACCACGACCGAGCGGCGGTTCGAAACTCGGTGCCACCGCCACCTCGTTGGGACGCAGCTCCCGGTACAGCCGGCGCTCGAAATCACGCGCGTCGATGAAAGCGCGCCGGCCGTCGTCGAATTCGACCCGATAGATCGGATCGCTCGGCGGCCACGGGCCGCCGACCTGGACCTCTACGATGCGAAAGCGCGCCTTGGCGCGCACGGAGCGGCGATCGCGGAGCGACAGGTCACCAAAGAACTCGACGCTCGTTTCCGACAGCGCGGGGCGCGCCCAGAACCATTGGCCCACCCGGCCGTCGGCCCCATCACCCGCAGCAGCTTCGACCGCCAGCAGAAGCAGCGGCAACCAGACCCATCGTGCCATCGTCGGCCCTCACCGCCGGTACGGCCCGGGCGCTCGCCTCAGGTACCGCTTTCGGCCGGTCCCGCTCCGACCACCAGGGGCGGCATCCGTTCCCGCCGCCCTTCGAACCAGCCGTACAGACACGGCACCACGAGCAGCGTCAACGCCGTCGAGGAGAACAGGCCGCCGATCACGACCACTGCGAGCGGCCGCGTGACCTCCGAGCCCGGCCCGGTCGAGAACAGCATGGGGATCAACGCCAGCAGCGCAACCGAGGCCGTCATCAACACCGGCCGCAGCCGGTGGGAGCACCCCTCGATCACCGCCTCGGTCCGGTCGAGTCCCTGCTCGCGCAGTTCGCGGATGAAGCTCACCAAGACCACGCCGTTCAACACGGCAATGCCCCACAGATTGATGAAACCCACGGCCGCCGGCACGCTGAGGTACTCGCCTGAAACGAACAGGCCGACAACGCCGCCGATCGCCGCCAGGGGCAGGACCGTGATCACGAGCGTCGCATAGCGGACCGCACCGAACAGCATGAACAGCAGGAAGAAGATGGCGGCGATCGTGATGGGAATGATGATGCCGAGGCGTTTCAGGGCCCGTTCCATATTCTCGAACTGACCACCCCACGAGAGGTAGTACCCCGTCGGCAGCGTCACCTCACGGGCAATGCGCTGCTGTGCCTCGGCCACGAAGCCGCCGAGATCCCGCCCGGTCACGTTCACGCCGACCACCAGGCGCCGCCGCCCGCTCTCCCGGGAAATCTGCGCCGGCCCTTCGTCCAGCACGATGCGCGCAACGTTGCTCAAGGGTACGAGTCCGCCGTTGGGCGCCTGCAGCATGATGGATCCGATCGCCCTGATGTTGTTGCGGTACTGTTCCGGGAAACGCACCACCGCCTGGAAGCGCCGCTCGCCCTCGTAGACCGTGGTCGCTTCCCGGCCCTTCACCGCGATCTCGATCGTGTCGTTCACCTCCTCGACGTTGAGACCGTAGCGGGCGATGAGATCGCGGTCGATGTCGATGTTGAGGTACTCCTGGCCGGATCCGCGTTCGATCCTGAGATCGGTGGCGCCCTGCATGCTCCTCAGGACGCGGGCGATGTCGTCCCCGGTGCGCTTCAGTTGATCGAGGTCCTCGCCGAAGATCTTGACGGCCACCTGGGACCGTACGCCAGAGACCATCTCGTCTACGCGCGCCGCGATCGGCTGACTGATCGACAATTCCACGCCGGGAAGACCATGGAGTACATCGCGGATGCGTTGGTTGAAATCCGCTTGCGTCCAGCCCTTGGGCCACTCCGAACGCGGCACCAGGGTCGCTATGGGATCCGACTCGTGCGGCTGACCCGGGTCCGCCGGTGACTCACCGCGGCCCAGGCGCGCCACCACCATTTCGACACCGGGCACGGTCATGATCTGACGCAACGCCTGGGTCTCGATCTTGACCGACTCGTCCACCGAGATCTTCGGGGCACGCACCAGCACCGGCGTCACCGATCCTTCCTGCATGATCGGAATGAATGCCGTGCCCAGAAACGGCACCAGCGCGACACTTCCGACCATCGCGCCGACCGCGCCAGCGACGATCTTGCGGGGATTCGCCAGGGACCAGCGCAGCGCCGGCATGTAGGCGCGCTTCACGCGCGCCAGCAGCCATGTGTCGTGGTCGGCGCCGCCCTTCAGGATGAAAGCGCACAGCATCGGCGACATCGTGAAGGACAGGATGAGGGAGATGGTGAGTGCGATCGCGATGGTGAGGGCGAGCGGCGCGAACATCTTGCCCTCCATACCCTCGAGAGACAGCAGCGGCAGGAACACGAGAATGATGATGCCCACGCCGTAGAGGACGGGCGTGCCGACCTCCGCCGCTGCCGCACCGATGAGTTGAAGCCGCGCTCGACCCCGGTTCGCAGGGTCTCCCAGTCGCGCGAAGGTGTTCTCCACCACCACCACCGAACCGTCCACCATCAGGCCGATGGCGATGGCGAGCCCACCGAGCGACATGAGGTTCGCGGACAGTCCGATGCGGTTCATCACGAAGAAGGTGAGCAGCGGCGTGAGACACAGGGTCGCCACCACGATCAGGCTCGAGCGAACATCCCCCAGGAAGATGAAGAGCACCACGATCACGAGGATCACGCCTTCGAGCAGGACCTTCGCGATCGTGTTCATCGCCGACTCGACCAGCATCGTGCGGTCGTAGAAGGGCACGATCTGCAGTCCACCCGGCAGCAGCTTCTGCTCGTTGATCTCCGCCACACGGTCCTTGATGCGGTTCACGATCTCGCGGGCATTGCCGCCCCGGATCATCTGGACGATGGCGGCGACCATCTCGGTCTGCCCATTCTTGACCGCTGCACCCTGACGTACCTCGGTGTCGAACCGCACTTCCGCCACGTCGCGCACGTACACGGGCGTGCCCTGGTTCTCCTTGAGGACGATGTTGCCGATGTCGGCGAGCGAACGGATCAGGCCCTGTCCGCGCACCAGGTATTGCTCGGGTCCGGACGGGACTACCCCGCCTGAGCTGTTGGCGTTGTTCCGTGCGAGGGCCTGATGCAGGTCGGTGACCGTGAGTCCGAAGTGCCGCAGGCGGTCCGGATTGATGTAGGCGAGATACTGCTTGGCGAAACCGCCCTGGGTGTTGATCTCCGCCACACCCTGGATCGAGCGCAGCATCGGCCGGACCACCCAGTCCTGGATGGTGCGACGTTCCGTGAGTTCCTCCTTCGTCATTTCGCGATAGCTGCCGTCGGCGAGCCGGTCGCTCGGGTGTTCCAGCGTGTACTGGTAGACCTCGCCGAGGCCGGTGGTTACCGGACCGAGCACGGGGCGGATCCCGGCCGGCATCTGCGCGGAGGCCTCGATCAGGCGCTCCAGAACAATCTGGCGTGCGAAGTACACGTCGGTGCTGTCGGTGAACACGAGCGTGATGAGCGAAATGCCGTTGCGGTTGAGCGAGCGCATCTCCACCAGGCCCGGTAGCCCGGTCATGGCGATCTCGATCGGGATCGTGATGAAACGCTCCACTTCCGTCGGAGGACGGCCGGGCGCCTCGGTCGCCACCTGGACCTGGATATTGGTGACGTCGGGGAATGCGTCGACGGAAAGACCGCGCACGGCGAAGAGGCCAGCCACGGCGAGGACGCAGCAGACGACCGCAACGAGGATGCGTTGCTTCAAGGACCAGCGGATGAGCGATTCGATCATGAATGATGCGAGTGGTCAGGTAGCCTGCAAAGGAAGGGGCGAACGGCCGCCGCGTGTCGGCCACGCAGGGTCGGTTCCGGGAAGCACTCGCCCGGCAGGCAGCCTCGCTTCACAGGAAGGAGTCGGCCAAGCGTGCGACGTTCTGCGCCATGCGGGCAGCGACCGGGCGGTCGGCCCATGCATTCGGCGTCAAGCGTTCGCTGTCCGCAAAGTAGCGGTCCTGGATGCCCCGCAGGCTCGCGACGATCGCGCGATCGTAGATGAGCAGGCTCGCCTCCGCGTTGAGCGAGAACGAGCGGATGTCGGCGTTGACCGAGCCGATCATCGCCACGTCGTCGTCGACGCTCATGTGCTTCGCGTGCAGGAAACGCGGCCGGTAGAGGTAGACGCCGACACCTGCATCGAGCAGGGCCTCGTAATAGCTCTGTTGCGCGAGCTGCGCGAGCCGTTGATTCGCATGGCGCGACACCACGATGCGCACGTCGACACCGCGCCGTGCAGCAACGCCCAAGGCCTGCAGGAAGGACTCGTCCGGAATGAGGTACGGTGTGGTCACGACGATGCTCCCCCGAGCTGCATACGCAAGCGTGACCATCAACTCCTTGGCGTTCTCGCGGCCGTAGGCCGGCCCGCTCGGCAGCAACTGCACCACCGACGACCCGGTGGCTCCGAGTTTCGGGAAGGATGCCGGAGCGTCGAGGGTCCGCCCCGATTCGAAATAGAAGTCCGAGGCGAAGAGCGCCTGCAACTGCGCTACTGCAGGCCCGGTCATTCGAACCACGAGCTCCTCGTTCGGATACCCGGGAATGAAAGTCGGATCCACTATGTTCTGGGACCCGATGTAGCCGACGCTGCCGTCGATGACCGCGATCTTGCGATGGTTGCGCAGATCGAACCGACTGCCCCGGCGGCGCAGCGAACCCATCGGCAGCGCGGCGTGCACCTCGATACCGGCCACCCGCCACGCATGCGAAAACTGCTTGAGTCCGCGCGACGAGCCGACGGCATCGAGGACCACGCGGCAAGTCACGCCGCGCCGGGCAGCGTGCAGGAGTGCGTCCGACACGCGAGTACCGGTCGCGTCGGGCGCGAAGATGTACGTCAACAGATGCGCCTCGTGTCGGGCTGCCTCGATATCGTCCACGAGTCGCCCGATACCGTCTTCGTAGGCCGCGATCAGTTCCACGGCATTGCCGGCGAACGGACGGAACTCTCCCAGCGCCACGGTCAGCGAGGACACCATGGCCGCCGGCTCCGGCAGGTCGATCGCGGTGGACGACGCGGGCAGCTGCTTCTGCGCCAGTCGGATCACTTCCGAGGCGCGGCGCTGCATCTCGATCCTGCGTCGTGGCAGGTACACCCGGCCGATGATGCCGTAGAGGACGAGCCCGGGAATCGGGAGCAGGAAAATCAGCAGCAGCCAGGTCCTCGCGGCGGCTGGCGAACGCTGCTGCGGAACGATGGCCAGCATCGTCAGGCGAATCACCCACTCGACGGCCAGATAGACCGTGGACCAATGCAGGTCGCCCGACACCATTCCGGCGCAAACCGATCGACGTGCTTCAGCGTCTGGAGGACGTCGCGTCGTCGAGCAAGGCACGGACGCGCGCCTGCTGCTCCGGTGTGAGCTGAGCGGACTCCGCAGCACCAGCGCGCCGGCGCTGGATGTAGGCGAACATCACGGCCAGCCCCACCGCGAACAACACGAACGGCCCGACCCACAGCAACCACGTGGTCGCCCTGACCGGCGGGCGATACAGCACGAAGTCGCCGTAGCGTTCGGTCATGAAAGCCTTGATCTCGGCATCGCTGCGACCTTCCTTCATCATCGCCCGTACCTGGTTCTTGAGGTCGATCGCGAGATCCGCGTGGGAATCGGCCAGCGACTGGTTCTGGCACACGAGGCAGCGCAGCTCGGCGGCGAGCGCCATGACCCGCTTTTCCAGTACCGGGTCCGCCTCGACGGGCTGTGCGGTGTCCTCTGGCGTGGCGGCCATCGGCAGCAGGAACAAGAGCAACGTGAGGACTCGGATCATCCCTGCAATTTCTTCACGAGCGGCAGAATGGTCTTGGTCAGATCCTCCGGCGAGATCGGACCGATCTGCTTGTAGCGGACCACGCCATCGCGGTCGATGACGTAGGTTTCCGGTGCGCCGTACACGCCGTAGTCGATGGCGACCTTGCCGTCCGGATCCACCACCGACACGGTGTAGGGGTCACCCAGGTCGCCCAGCCATTTCAGTGCAGCCTCGCGATTGTCCTTCCAGTTGAGGCCCACCAGCGGCACGACGTTGGCCTTGCCGAGCTCCACCAGCAGCGGGTGTTCCTGCCGACACGACACGCACCACGAACCCCAGACATTGAGCAGCCACACCTTGCCCTTGAGATCCGCCGGGGACATCTGCTTCGCCGGTTCGTGCAACTGGTTCAAGGTGAACGCCGGCGCCGGCTTGTCGATCAGCGGCGAGGGGACTTCCCGCGGCTTCAGGTTGAGGCCGATGCTGAGGAATGCGACCAGTACCGCGAAGATCGCCAGAGGAATGAGGTAACGCGTCATCGCCTACGCCGTGGCCGTGACCGGTGCTGCTGCCGCGTCCGCCTTCGAGGCGGCTTCGCGACGGGCGATGCGGTAGCGCCGGTCGGTGATCGCGAGCAATCCGCCCAAGGCCATCAGGAAACCGCCGCCCCAGATCCAGTCGACGAATGGCTTGTGGTATACGCGAACGACCCACGCGTCGTCACCCACGGGTTCTCCGAGAGAAACGTAGAGATCGCGCGTGAGGCCGGAGTCCATGTCGGCTTCGGTCATCGGCATCTGCTGCACCGGATAGAAACGTTTTTCGGGGCGCATCACGCGCAGTTCGCGACCGTCCTTCAACACGGTGACGTTACCGATGGTCGCCTCGTAGTTGGGTCCGTTGCGACGCTCGAATCCGTCGAGCCGAAACCCGTAGCCGCCGACTTCGACCACGTCGCCGGGTTTCATCTTCACGTCCTTCTCGGTCTCGTAGCCGCGCACCATCGTTACCCCGACGATGAACACGGCGACACCGAAATGGGCAAGCAGCATGCCCCAGTAACCGCGTGGTTGTGCGCGCAACGCCTTCGCGGTGCTGCCGCCGTTGGCGGCCCGCAGCGGGACGACACGCTCGCGGACATTGACCACCCCGGAGGCCATGATCCAGAGCGCGAGCGCCAGGCCCATGAAGATCATGGGCGACCAGCGTCCCGCCACGAACGGCAGGATCGCCGCGGCGATCACGGCCACGGCAAAGGCCCATTTGAGGCGATGGGCGAGGTCGGGCAGGTGCGCCTGCTTCCACTTGGCCAGAGGTCCGATGCCCATCAGGAACAGCGCCGGCGCCATCAGGGGTACGAACACCGATTCGAAGTACGGCGGACCCACCGAGATCTTGCCGAGGTCGAGCGCATCGAGAAACAGGGGATACAGCGTGCCGAGCAATACGGAAGCTGCCGCCACCACCAGCAGGACGTTGTTGGTGAGCAACGCCGACTCGCGCGAGACGAGATCGAACCGGCCGCCCAGCCCCACGCGTGGCGCCCGCCACGCGAACAAGGCGAGCGAACTGCCGATCACGATCGCGAGGAACGTCAGGATGAAGACACCGCGTTTCGGATCGGTGGCGAACGCATGCACAGAAGTCAGGACGCCCGACCGCACCAGGAACGTGCCGAGCAGGCTCAGGCTGAAGGCGACGATCGCGAGCAATACGGTCCAGATCTTGAAGCCGCCGCGTTTCTCGGTGACGGCGAGCGAATGCATGAGCGCCGTGCCCACCAGCCAGGGCATGAACGACGCGTTCTCCACCGGATCCCAGAACCACCAGCCACCCCATCCGAGTTCGTAGTAAGCCCATGCGCTGCCCAGGCAGATGCCGATGGTGAGGAACATCCACGCCGCGGTGGTCCACGGACGCGACCAGCGTGCCCACGTCGCATCGAGCTGCCCACCCAGCAACGCCGCGATGGCGAAGGCAAAGGCCACGGAGAAACCGACGTAGCCCATGTAGAGCATGGGCGGGTGGATCACCATGCCCGGATCCTGCAACAACGGATTCAGGTCGCGGCCATCCTCCGCCATGGGCAGCAGGCGCTCGAAGGGGTTGGACGTGAGCAGCATGAACAGCAGGAAGCCGACGCTCACCAGCGCCATCACTGCGAGGATCCGTGCCGCCATGGCATCGGGCAGGTGCCGGCTGAACAGCGACACCGCCATCATCCATCCGGTGAGCATCAACACCCACAGCAGCAGCGATCCTTCGTGGCTGCCCCAGGTGGCGGCGAACCGGTACTGCACCGGCAGGCTGGAATTGGAGTTGGTCGCGACGTTGAGCACCGAGAAGTCGTTGTGCACGAACGACCACGCGAGGCACCCGAACGCGATCGCGACGAAGACGAACTGGCCTTGCGCGGCGGGGCGGGCGATCGCCATCAGGCGGGCACTGCCGCTGCCGGCGCCGACCAGTGGCAGCGTCCCCTGCACGAGGGCGATGCACAGGGCGATGATGAGGGCGAACTGACCGAGCTCCGGAATCATTTCGGTGTCTCCTTCGCGCGTTCCATGACCAGCGTACGCTGGGATTCGTGCTCGGCCTTGCGCGCCTTCTCCAACGCATCGGCCGCTTCCGGTGGCATGTAGTTCTCGTCGTGCTTTGCCAGCACTTCGCGCGCGTGAAAGACGCCGTCGGCTTCGAGCTTGCCCTGCGCTACCACGCCTTTGCCTTCCTTGAACAGGTCGGGAAGGATGCCGGCATAGAGCACCGGAACGCTCTTGGCGGTGTCGGTCACGACGAAGCGGACGGTAACACCGTCCGGCTGGCGCTGCAGGCTGCCCTGCTCCACCAGCCCGCCGATGCGAAACGACCGGTCGTGCGGCGCCTCGTGCGCGGCCACCTGCGACGGGCTGTAGAAGAATACGAGATTGCTCTGGAAGGCGTTGAGGATCAGTGCCGCGGCGATGCCGAGCACTGCGACGCCGCCGGCCACCAGTGCCAGGCGTTTGTGGCGCGATTTCATGCGAGGTTGTCCGTCTGTTGTGAACTACGACCGGCCCCGGCACGCAACGTTCGGTGCCGCCGCTTGAGCAGGACCACCTCCATCGCGAGCACCACCGCCGAGACGATGTACGAGCCCCACACGTAGGTGGCGTAGCCCCCCATGGCGAGGAATTCGTCGAGGCTGCCCCAGCTCATGCCGGCGCTCCTGCCAGGTCGCGCACCCATTGGGCGTTGCGCTCGCGCTCGAGAATGATGGAGCGCACACGCATCAAGGTCGCCGCGATGCTGTACATCCAGTAGGCGAGCGCCATCACCAGCATGCCGAGCAGCATCGTACTGGCCATCGAAGGCGACCGCCCGACGCTGATCGATGCCCCCTGGTGCAACGTGTTCCACCACTTCACCGAGAAATAGATGATGGGCACGTTCACCGCACCCACCAGCGCGAGGATCGCGCCGGCTTTGTCGGCGCGCCGCGGATCGTCGATCGAGGCCTGCAGCGCCATGAAGCCGATGTACAGGAACAACAGGATCAACTCGGAAGTCATGCGTGCATCCCACGCCCACCACGTACCCCACATGGGCTTGCCCCAGAGCGACCCGGTCCACAGCGCGAGAAACGTCATCACCGCCCCGGTGGGAGCCAGCGCCGTGGCCATCATGGAGGACAGGCGCGTATTGAGGATGAGTCCGAGAGCAGCCCAGGCGGCCATCACGAGATAGATGAACATGGACATCCACGCCGCCGGGACGTGAATGAAGATGATGCGGTAGGCCTCGCCCTGCTGGAAATCGGTCGGCGCGACGAAAAAGCCGATGTAGAGCCCGACGGCGCCGAGCACGGCAGCGAGCACCGCAAAGACCGGAATCAATCGGCCCGCCAGCGGGTAGAAGGTCTGGGGCGACGAGTACTTGAACCAGTTGAGAGCCACGATGTACTCCAGCTATTCGAGCGCGATACGCAGCGCCGCGGCGATGGCCCATGGCGCGAGCACGATCGCGATCAGCAATCCTGCCGCGAGCAGGGACAAGTGACCTGCCGCGCCGGTTCCCGCAACCGTCGCTTCCACCGCCCCGGCACCGAATATCAGCACCGGGACGTACAACGGCAGCACCAGCAGCGCTATCAGCACCCCACTGCCGCGCACGCCCAGGGTCAGGGCCGCGCCAACGCCACCGATCAGGGACAGGCAGGGTGTGCCCAGCAGCAGTGCGGCGAACAGTACTCCAACCGGCCCGCCTTCGAGGCCGAACTGCAGGCCGAGCACCGGCGCGATCAGCGCGAGCGGCACACCCGACAACAGCCAGTGGGCCAGCATCTTGGCCAGCACGAGAACGGTGAGCGGATGCGGCGTCAGCACGAGCTGCTCGAGCGTGCCGTCGGCGAAGTCGGACCCGAACACGCGCGGCAACGAGAGCATGGCGGCGAGCAGCGCAGCGACCCAGACGACACCCGGCGCCATCGTCCGGAGCAGTGCGGGCTCGGGACCGACACCCAGGGGAAAGAGGCTCACCACGATGACGAAGAAGAAGATGGAAGTGAGCCAGTCCGCACGGCGGCGCCATGCCTGGAGTACGTCACGCGCGAAGACGGCAACGAAAGCATCCCACATCGTCAGTGAGCGAGCCGCAGGCGGCGTGTGCGGCCGGCGGGCAGCGGCACTTCCTGATGCGTCGTGAGCACGGCAAGGCCGCCGGCGTCCAGGTGCGCGCCAAGGTGCGCCGCGAGCCGGTCCACCGATTCTGCATCGAGCGCTGCGAACGGCTCGTCCAGTATCCAGAGCTTGCGCGACTCGGCCATCCACAGGCGCGCCAGAGCGGCGCGGCGGCGCTGGCCTTGCGACAGATAGCGCACCGCGAGATCACGGCGCTCGCGAAGTCCACAGGCCCGCAGCGCCGCCTCGATGCGTTCGGCACTGGCATGCAGGCCTGCCAGGCGTGCATCGAATCGCAGATTCTCGGCGACGGTCAGGTCATCCTTCAGTCCGTTCGCATGCGCGAGAAACAATGTGTCGTGGAGCAGCGCTTCACGAGCGTCGTGAATGCTTTCGCCCCGCCAGCGGACGGTGCCGGCCTCTGCCGGACTCAGCCCGCACAGGATGCGCAACAGGCTGGTCTTGCCCGAACCGTTGCGACCCTCGACCCACAGCAATTCCCCTGCGCTCACGTCGAAGGAGACGCCGTTGAACAGCGGTTGCTCCCCACGTTGGCAAGCGAGATCGCGGACTTCGAGCATGGTGGCGCAGCCAGCCTGTTGAATGACCTTGAATTATAGCGAACCACCCCTGAGGGACAGAAAGATTTCACCGAGAGTTCACGACAAGAAGGACTGCTAAATGTCTGATCGCGCACAAAACGATTCTCCGGATCAACAACTTCGCGCGAACTTTTGTGAGATTTCGGGTGTCTTCGACAGGCAACGTGTGGTTATAATCAGCCCATGTTCGCAGCAGCGAGCACCCGCCCGATGACATCGCGTGCGTCACGCGATGTGCGATGAATCTGGGGCCGAATGCAGCAGGCGTTGAGCATCCGGCTGTGGTCAGAATCACGCGGCGAAAGGTCCCTTGAGGGGGACCAGGGTCGTCGAAGTTCCCCCGGATTCCGTGGTACCGACCGCGAATCCAAAGCAACTCGAAGAGCAGGCATCGAAAGGCAACGGAGCCCACGAGCACCGCTGCATGGAGACGACATGGAACTCGGACAACGCGATTGGATGACGCAGGGGCTGCGAGCGGGTGGTAGCGCTCGAGGCCTCGCTGCGTCGACGGTTCGCGTTGTGGTCGCGTGCGGTACTGCGCGGTCTTTGACAGCACGAGTGCGCGAGTTCCGTGAGGGTGGGATTGTGATCGGTTCGCCTTGTGGCGATCCGATCATCCCGAAGCTGCGCTTCGGGACCGCCCTGCGGGCGTCCCAGAACGCATGCGTTCTGGTCGAACCGGTGGGTTCGAATAGACACCCGTATCCGCCAAACAAAAGGCCCCTCGACGGGGGCCTTTTATTTGGCGGAGAGGGTGGGATTCGAACCCACGTGCCAGGTTTCCCTGACCATCTGATTTCGAGTCAGCGCCGTTGTGACCGCTTCGGTACCTCTCCGGCGGACCGAGATTGTAACACCGCAATTTTGCTGGTCAGGTCGACATTCGAGGAGCGAGGATAGCGCCATGCGACACCTTGCCGCGCCGCTCGCACTGCTCGCCATCACGGCTTCAGCTCCCGTGAGCCTGATCGATCAGGAGCCTCCGCTGCAGCGCTTCTCCATCGCGGGCGAACTGGTCGTTCTCACGCGCAACAGCCCCACGACGCGCTACCTCGATGCCGATGGTAATTTCATCGGTCTCGAGCACGACCTCGTGGAAATGTTCGCGCGCGATCTGGGCGTACCGGTGCGCTACCTCGAGGTCGACAACTACGCCGACGTCCTGCCACGACTGGAGCACGGGCACGCGCACATGGCGGCAGCGGGCATGAGCGTCACGCCCGACCGCGCCCAGCGCTTCCTGTTCAGCCCGTCCTACATGGAGGTGCAGCAGGTGCTGGTCTACAACGCCACCCTGCCGCGTCCGCGCAGCCTGAAGGAACTGGAGACCAAGCGCATCGAAGTGGTGTCGGATTCGAGCGGCGCCGAGCACCTGCGGCGCCTGTCCGGCCGCATGCCCCGCCTCGACTGGGCCGAGGTTCCCACCATCAATCCGGAAGACCTGCTGATGCGCGTATCGGAAGGCAACGCCGCCTACGCCGTCGCCGGCTCCCACATCGTCGATGTCGCGCGCAATTTCTATCCGAACATCGCGAAGGGCATGGCCTTCGGCGACGTCGAGAAGCTCGCCTGGGCATTTCCGAAGGATGGCGATCCGTTGCTGGTCCGCCGCTCGCGCGAGTTCTTCGCGCGCATCACGGCCGATGGCACCCTGAAGCGCCTCATGGACCGCTACTACGGGCACGTGAAACGCCTCGAACGCAGCGACCTCGACAACCTCTTCGACGCGGTGCGAACACGGCTGCCGGAGTACCGGGCACTGTTCCAGGAGGCACAGGAACTCACCGGCCTCGACTGGCGGTTCGTGGCGGCACTCGCCTTCCAGGAATCCCATTGGGATCCGATGGCGACCTCCCCCACCGGCGTGCGCGGCATGATGATGCTGACCAGCACCACCGCCGATCGGCTCGGGGTCAAGGATCGCCTCGACCCCCGCCAGAGCATCCTCGCCGGCGCCCGGTACTTCGTCAACCTGCGCAACTCCTTGCCGCCCCGCATCGCCGAGCCGGATCGGACCTGGATGGCGCTCGCCGCCTACAACCAGGGCCTCGGCCATCTCGAGGACGGTCGCGTGCTCGCCCAGCGCATGGGCTTCAATCCCGACATCTGGATCGACGTGAAGAAGGCCCTGCCTCTCATCGCGCGCTCGGACTACTACGTGACGTTGAAGCACGGCTTCGCGCGCGGCGGCGAGGCCGTCGTGCTGACCGAGAACGTGCGCACGTACTACGACATCCTCGTGCGCCTCGCGGAACCCTACCGCCCGGATGCTCCGGTGCTGGACAAGCTCCTCACCACCTTCAACGACGAGTTCAAGTGGTCGTCGTTGAAGGCGCTCACGAACTGATCTTTTCCGCGCCGCCCATCCAGGGGCGCAGCACCGTCGGAATGGTGACGCTGCCGTCGGCGTTCTGGTAATTCTCGAGAATCGCCACCAGCGTACGGCCCACCGCGAGACCGGATCCGTTCAACGTGTGCACGAGTTCCGGCTTGCCATTCCTGTTGCGGAATCGCGCCTGCATGCGACGCGCCTGGAACGCTTCGAAGTTCGAGCACGACGAGATCTCGCGATAGGCGTTCTGCCCCGGCAACCAGACTTCGATGTCGTAGGTCTTCGCCGATGAGAAACCCATGTCACCGGTGCACAACGTGACGGTGCGAAACGGCAGCTCGAGCCGCTTCAGGATGGTTTCGGCATGGCCCGTGAGCGCTTCCAGCCCTTCGAAGGACTGTTCGGGGTGGATGATCTGCACCAATTCGACCTTGTCGAACTGGTGCTGCCGGATCATGCCGCGCGTATCCTTTCCATAGGAGCCGGCTTCGCTGCGAAAACACGGGCTATGACAGACAAACTTCAAGGGCAGCGAGTCAAGCGGGACGATGTCACCCCGGACCAAATTAGTCACGGGAACTTCCGCGGTAGGAATTAGGTAAAGACTACGATCGATCGTCTTGGCAGAGACCGATGACACCGAGGCCCCAGATGCCTCCAACTCAGACACGACTGCGTCGTCATCAAACACTTCTCGTGGGATTTTGAAGAGATCCTGCTCGAACTTCGGCAACTGGCCGGTTCCTTCCATACTCTTCGAATTTACGAGATAGGGCACATAGACCTCGGTGTACCCGTGTTCCTGCGTGTGCACGTCAAGCATGAACTGCGCGATGGCACGATGCAGCCGCGCGATGCCGCCCTTCATGACGGTAAAGCGCGCACCGGCGATCTTCACGCCGGCGGCAAAGTCCAGCAGTCTGAGACCTTCCCCGATGTCGACATGGTCCTTGGGTGTGAAATCGAACTTGCGTGGCGTGCCGACCCGCCGCACCTCGACGTTGTCGTCGGCCGACTTCCCCGCAGGAACGCTTGCGTGGGGGACATTTGGTACGACGAGCAACATTTCAGAGAGCTTCGCCTGCACCGCCTCCAGCTGCTTCTCGCACGCGGCCACCTGGTCGCCGAGGCCTGCCACTTCGGCCATGAGCGGAGCCGTGTCCTCGCCTTTCGCCTTGGCCTGCCCGATGCCCTTGGAAAGCGCGTTGCGCTTCGATTGCAGCTCCTGAGTGCGGGTCTGGATGCTCTTGCGTTCGGCTTCGAGCGCATTGAAGGTGGTGACATCGAGATGGAAGTCGCGATCGGCGAGGCGTTTCGCGACGGCGTCGATGTCGGTGCGGAGCAGTTGGATGTCTAGCATCTAGAGAGAACCTCTTTCAACACGAAGGACGCGAAGGACACGAAGGAAATGCGCAAAGCCCTGCTTCAGCTTATTTCGTTTCCTTCGTGTCCTTCGTGCGCAAGGCTTTTCCGTACTCTGCATCCAGGGATCGCAGATGCGCGAGCTTCTCGCCGATCTTGCCCTCCAGACCACGCGGCGTCGGTTTGTAGAACCGCGGCGCCTTCAGGTCGTCGGGCAGGTAGGTCTCGCCGGCGGCATAAGCCTCCGGCTCGTCGTGGGCGTAGCGATATTGCTTGCCGTAGCCCAGCTCCTTCATGAGCCTGGTCGGCGCGTTGCGCAGGTGCAGCGGCACCGCGCGCGAGCCATCGTTCTTCACGAAATCGCGCGCCGCATTATAGGCGACGTAGGCCGCGTTGCTCTTCGGCGCACATGCCAGATAGATTACCGCCTGCGCGATGGCGAGCTCGCCCTCGGGGGAGCCGAGCCGTTCGTAGGTTTCGCAGGCATCGAGCGCGAGTTGCAGACCCCGCGGGTCGGCGATGCCGATGTCCTCGATCGCCATGCGGATCACCCTGCGGCCCACGTAGAGCGGGTCGGCGCCGCCGTCGAGCATGCGGCAGCACCAATACAGCGCGGCGTCGGGGTTCGACCCGCGCACGGACTTGTGCAATGCCGAGATCTGGTCGTAGAAAGCCTCACCGCCCTTGTCGAAGCGGCGCAGGTTCTGGGCGAGGGTCCCCTGCAGGAATTCCTCGTCGACGTCGTTGCGCTGCGCCGCGCTCGCAGCCGCGCGGATCGTCTCCAGCATGTTGAGCAGCCGCCGCGCATCGCCGTCGGCCGCGCCGATCATCATCCGCTTCGCGCCGTCGGTGAAAGCGAGGCCTGCCAACGCACGCTCGCGTGCGCGTTCGAAGAGCACATCGAGCTCTTCGGGTGTCAGGGAGTTCAGGACGTACACCGCGGCGCGCGACAGCAACGCCCCGTTCACCTCGAACGAAGGATTCTCGGTGGTGGCGCCGATGAAGGTCACCACGCCCTGCTCGACGTACGGCAGGAAGGCATCCTGCTGCGCCTTGTTGAAGCGGTGCACTTCGTCGACGAAGACCACGGTGGACCGGCCGCGCTGGCGCTGGGCCTGGGCCTGCTCGACGGCGGCGCGGATGTCCTTGACGCCGGCCAGCACCGCCGACAGCACGACGAACTCGGCATCGACGACGCCGGCCACCAGCCGTGCCAGCGTCGTCTTGCCGACACCGGGCGGGCCCCAGAGGATCATCGAGTGGATGCGCCCGCTCTCGAAAGCCAGGCGCAGCGGCCGGCCCGGGCCGAGCAGCTTGGGCTGGCCGATGACCTCGTCGAGCGTCGCCGGGCGCAATCGTTCGGCGAGCGGCACCGCCGCGCCGGCGTCGGGCAAGGCCGGTGGCATGGCGTCGAACAAACGGTCCTGAGCACTCATAGGACGATTGTCGTCGCGGCCCGGCCGGCGCTACTGTTCTATCAGGTCGGCGCCAGCGGGCGGCACGAAGCGGAAGCTCTCGGGTGCGAGCACCGGGTTGGCGCTGAATTGGCGGAACTGCAGGTGCGAGCGCTGGCCGAAACTGTCGATGATCTCGACCTCGGCCAGCACCTTGGCGCGAAAACCCACGCGCAAAGACTGGAAAGCGCCGTCTTTGACCTTCGGCGTCGCCAGCACCCAGTCCAGCCCGTCACGCGAGGGCTGGGCCGTGAGCGTGAAGTCCTGCTCCAGCGTCGCGCCGGCGAGCAGCGCCGCCGGCGTCGCACCGATCGCGCCGCTCAGCTTGCGCGAGCTGGCCTGGTTCAGGTCGGCGTCGTAGATCCAGACTTTCTGGCCGTCGGCGACGATGAGCTGTTCGAAGGGCCGGGTGTAGTTGAAGCGGAAACGGTTCGGACGCGCGAACTCGAACTGACCGCTGGAGACCTTCTTGCGCACGCCGTCGGGCGAGGTCACGGTCTGCGTGAACTCGGCTTTGCCGGTCTTCACGTCACGCACGAACTCGCGCAAGGTGTCGACGGCGTCGGCCCAAGCACTGCCCGCCACGAGCAGCGCCATGAATGTGATCAGCAGCGGGCGTTTCATTCTTCGCGCCTGGGCACCAGCAGATCGCGGTTGCCGTTGTTGCCCATGGTCGAGACCAGACCACTTTTTTCCATCTGTTCGAGCAGCCTTGCGGCGCGGTTGTAGCCTA
>LNFM01001282.1_pt1 | contig 94630 bp, 94 predicted proteins | sample 596031 | NCBI WGS metagenome assembly LNFM01 (sample SAMN04254537, study PRJNA301005) | activated carbon metagenome | isolation source: dual media filters at the Ann Arbor, Michigan drinking water treatment plant | place: USA: Ann Arbor
AAAGAATGCGGCGAGGCGCCGTTCTATACGCTCGGGCCGCTCACCACCGACATCGCCCCGGGCTACGATCACATCACGAGCGGTATCGGTGCCGCGATGATCGGTTGGTTCGGCTGCGCGATGCTTTGCTACGTCACGCCGAAAGAACATCTCGGCCTTCCGAACCGCGACGACGTAAAGACCGGCGTCATCACCTACAAGATCGCAGCGCACGCGGCTGACTTGGCGAAAGGTCATCCGGCGGCACAGCTTCGCGACGACGCACTAAGCCGTGCACGTTTTGATTTCCGTTGGGAGGATCAGTTCAATCTCGGTCTCGATCCCGATACTGCGCGCGAATATCACGACGAGACGCTGCCGAAAGACGCGCACAAAGTCGCGCACTTCTGCTCGATGTGCGGGCCGAAATTCTGCTCGATGAAGATCACGCAGGATGTGCGCGACTACGCGGCGACTTTGAATGAGAAGCAGGAAGGCATGGACGCGATGTCGCAAAAGTTCCGCGACATGGGCGAACAGGTCTATGTTTCGGAAGACGCCGTGAAGAAGAGCAATCAGTCGCTTTGAGCCACCGCGCCGTCCTGCGAATTATCCTCGCTGCGTTTTTCGCAGGCGGCGCGATCTTGCATTTCCGCGCGACCGACGCACTGGTTTCGATCACACCGTCCTGGGTGCCGTATCCGCGCGAAGTTGTTTACGCGACCGGCATCATCGAGTTGATCGGCGTGGCGATGCTTGTGGTCCCGCGCTTTCGGAAGGCGGGCGGCATTCTGCTCGCGCTTTATGTGATCGCGGTCTGGCCCGCGAATTTCAAACACGCATTTGAAGGCATCTTACTGCCGCCGATTCCGGATACGTGGTGGTATCACGCGCCACGTCTGGCATTGCAGCCGGTCATTGCGTGGCTTTGTCTTTATGCGGCGAGAGTAACGGATTGGCCGTTCTCAAAGAGATGATTCTCGTCTCAAAAAAACTTTCTGTCCTCTCCAACTAGCAAATCACGCAAATCTTTAGTGACTGGGAAGCCGTATCCTTTTCCTACCTCCAGCCACACTAATTCACCGGACGCATGATGATCGCTCGAGTAAATGAATGCACCGATCATTTTGAATGCGAGCTCGATAGCCTGAACGCTGTCGATGCCCCCCGCATCCATCGCAATCTCTCCATCCGGCCAGCCGATCGTGAACTTGCAGAACCACGATCCATCGGCTTCCCTCGGCGTAAAAATAACGATCGGAATGTCCTCTCCAGATTTAATCAGCTTGAGATTTCGTTCTGCAACAATCATATGTGAGCCTCAAAAGTTGAGCGGCGGAATTGGGTGTCCGGCAATACAAGCACCTAATCGCTCGCCGGCCTGCCCCCAGCACGAGGCTCGCCTAGAAGCAGGCTCTACAGTTCGACACAACAATGCATCAACCGCGTATCTCGTCATACAATATTGCGCTGATCGCCCTCTTCTTGCGGCAAGCGAGAACGAATTCTGGAAATCATTCGCTCCGTTGAAACTGCCGTCACTCGTCCACTGCCCGCCATCTGGATCGCCTGCCGGCACACGAGGTTGGTTGGGATCGTACTTTGCAACGATACCGGTCGCGGCTACTGCGACGCGAAGACGGCGTAAATCAGATAGGACGGAAAAATACAAACTCATAAAGTCCAACCTCGTTATCAATCCGGAATTTATTCCTATACCCTCTAGGTTAAAAAGTCAAGATTTTCATTAACCTCCTTCCCCTACCCTTCCTCCTCCGGCGCGAATGAAAAGTTCCCGCCCGCATCCGACTCTCAGGAAATGTCTTTGGGACGAATGGAGGGAGTGATGAGAAAGATTCTATTTGCCGCTGCGGTTTCGCTTGCAGCGCTCGCAGCATCGGCGCCCGCACAGGCACAGAGTCCGACATGGACCGGCGCCGTGGTCGGCGGACTGACCGGCCTCGTGGTCGCCGGCCCTGTCGGTCTCGTTGTCGGGGGCGTTGGTGGTGCTGTTGTCGGCAACAATGTCGAGCGCCCGCGCCGCAGCGTCTGTTACGTCAACGACCGTGGCCGGGAAGTCTGCCGCCCGCGCTGAACAAATTTAGATTAAGTAATAGAGCCGCCCTCGGGCGGCTCTTTCTTTTCGTTCTTCATTCAACAATTCATTCATCCGTCATTCACCGCACACGAACGTGAATTGAAAACGCGGCCGGCGCGCATAATCTTCCCGGCATGAAACCGCGCCGACTATCCTTCGCAATAACAGCTTTTGCGCTGGTGCTTGCCGCCGGTTCTCCGGCGTTGGCCGGCACGTCCCGCGGCTTCGAAAACGGCGGATATTTCAGCCGCTTCAATCCCGTCGTCGCGGAGTATAACCGCAGCGGCGATCCATTCCGCATCATCGGACTATGTCAGTCCGCCTGCACGCTATTTCTGTCGATCCGCAATATGTGCATTGAGCCGCAGGCAACATTCCAGTTTCACGCGGGCAACGACGGCAAGGGTAACCTCTCAAAGGACGCGACCCAGCATATGCTGAACGCATACAGCCCGAAGCTGCGCCGCTTCGTAATCGAGAACGGCTACATGGAGACGTTCGATTTCCACACGATTTCCGGCCGGGACATGATCGAGAAGTTCGGCTACCCGGCCTGCACGGCGCAGCATCGGATCGCCAATTCCGAATCGCCCCGCAACCTGGGGCGCGGAAACGAGGGCGTCTTCAACGGATCGGCACAGCAGACAAACGAAACAAACCAAATTGCGCTACGCGGCAGAGAAGGCGTTTTCAGGTGAGCGTTTGACGACTGGCCCTGCCGAAACGAAGCGATAGGCCGCCCCACCGGGCGGCCTTATCATTTCTACACACCGTAAATATCTGAAAAATAACAAGAATCTACGCTCACACGCGCCTGTGATTGGCCGCGTGATGCCCATCACACCGGCCTCGCCTCTCCGCTCCTAGGTTCGCTGCAAGTCAAGGGAATGAAACGAACCCATCTCATGGAGAGAAAAATGTTCAACCGAATGATCATCATTGCAGCCACCGCCGCCCTTTCCGCCATGCTCGTTGCAGGCACTGTGCAGGCGCAAGTCCCGGGCAAGCTCATCGTCAACCAGCTTTCCGGCAAGTGCCTCGACGTGCCGGGCATCTCGAACTTCACGCCGGGCACGCCCTTGCAGCTGTTCGACTGCGAAACCAACGGCCTCGATTACAGCGGCAAGACGTCCGACCAGTTCTGGGCTTTCGGCCCGCAGGGTCAGATCCGCAACACGCTCTCGGGCCTGTGCATCGACATTTCGGGCACCGAAAACGGCAGCCTGATCCAGATCAAGACCTGCGACCCGACCAACGTCGCGCAGAACTGGATCGTCCGTCAGGACGGCTTTATCCAGAACGAGGTGACTGGTAAGTGCATCAACACCTTCGGTGCAACGACCAACACCACGCCCCTGCAGCTTACCGAATGCGAAATCGGCCTCGCACAGACCGCCCAGCGCTGGCGCTCGTAATACTTATGCAAACTAATAGTTGGCGCTGCCGGAAACGGCGGCGCCAAAATCTTTTATGGCGGCGCACAGCAAAAAAAATACGCGGCTCCAGTTCACAACGCGGTCTTTCGGCTTAAAGTGTCACAGTAGAACTACGGTCGAGGGGGGACACCGATGATCCGCAATTCTATTTTTCTGGCCGCGCTCGCGGCAATCTGTACTTTGTTGTCTGCTGGCGCACAGGCGCAGGTAGCAGGACGCCTCATCGTCAATCAGCAATCCGGAAAATGTCTCGATGTGCCCGGCATATCGAACTACACGCCGGGCACGCCCTTGCAGCTTTACGATTGCGAAGGAAACCGCGTGGACTTCAGCGGCAAACCTTCGGATCAGTTCTGGGTTTTCGGCGTGCAAGGCAATATCCGCAATTCGCTTTCCGGAATGTGCTTGGACATTTCCGGCGCGCAGTCCGGCGCCCTGTTGACGGTCGCCCTGTGCAATCAGGGTAACCCGGCACAGGTCTGGGTCGTCCGTCAGGACGGCTTTATCGTGAACGCCGCGACCGGGAAATGCGTCGGACCGGCGGGCTATGCAGGGTTAGGCAACCAGACGCCGCTGCTCCATGGCGATTGTGAGTTCGGGAATCCGCAAACGCTTCAGCGCTGGCGTTACTGAGCACGAGCAAGCCGAAGCAGGCAGGCGCCGCGCTCGAACGCGGCGCCGCTCAACTCCTGCCGAGGAAATCCATCTTTCCTAGCGCGACACCTTTGTGGCGCAGGATCGCGTAAGCGGTCGTGACATGGAAGAAGAAGTTAGGGATTGCGAAACCTTGAAGGTACTGCACGCCGGTGAACTTGTATTCGTTCGGCCCTGCCTTGAAGTTGATTTCGCGCTCCTCGCTGCCGTCGATCGCGGATGACGGCACGCTCGTCAGATAGTCGATGGTTTTCTGGATGCGCTCATGCAATTCGGGAATGGTTTTCTCGACATCGGGAAAACCCGGCGCGGGTGTCGCCGATAGCCGCGCGGCGCAGCCCTTCGCGGCGTCGCTTGCGCGCTGGATTTGCCCCACGAGGGTCAGCATATCCGGCGCGAGCCGCGCTTCGGCAAAAGAGGCCGCGTTCGGATGCGCCTCACCCTTCTTCAGTATCTCCGAGAGATTGCGCAGCGCGCGGATAAACAAAGGCACGGACGCTTGCGACATCGAGAGCGGCATTGAGAAATTTCCTTACATCGCGGGCTTGAATGCCCGCGCAGCTTTCCAGATCAGCCAGACGAAGAACGCGAGCACGATGACTTGTGCAATCGCAAACGGCGGCTCCATCAAGGTTGGAGCCATCGCACGCAGTACCGGCACCTTCTTGAAGAGCTGCGCGACCAGCACGAATACGTTGAAGTAGAGCGCGAGCAACGCCGTGACCGCGTAAATCCAGCGCCACGAACCGCGATAGCGGAAGACATATTGCGCGGCTATCACGGCGGCGAGCACGATCAGCGAGATCAGCCCGACCCAGTGCGAGTCGCCAAAACGCGAGAATGGAAACAGGAAACCCGTGACGCTCGTCAGCACCGTGGTTACTAGAAATACGACGGTCCAGAACTTGGTCGCATTATTGCGCAACAGGCCCAAGGCAAGCGGGATTCCGGCGGCAAGCGCGACGATGCTTAAGCCCGTATGAATATAAGTGAGAAGCGTCAGATCCATGGCTACCCCCGTTGGTGGCTGGCGCGGATGCTAGTTTGCCCAAGCGACAAGAGCCAGCGGTCCGCGCTATAGAAAACGCATCGCTGAATCGTGAGCCGCGCATGAGCCAGCCCAACACGACACCGCCGGAAAAAGCACCTCCCTCACTAGGAAGCACGCTTTTCCTGAGCGGCATCTGCATCCTGATGGGCGGCGTGGTTTTCCTGATCGGCATTGGCGTGATTCCAAGCGGCAGGGCCGACCCTTCAGCATTCGCGCGGCTGCTCGCAATCGGCGCGGGTCTTTTGTTTATCTTCGCAGGCTTCATGGTGATCGTCCGCGATCTCGGCGGCGCCAGAGATAAGCAGGAACTGCCCGCGAACGCGCCGCTCTTGTTTCGGATCGGCGAGCAGGCACTTTCCATCGTGCTGCTCGCGATCTTCGCGGCCGTGTCGAGCATCATCGCTTTCGGCCCGTTCTTCGCAAGCGGCGCGCTGCCTGACATGACGCGCCAGATGGGCAGCTTCGGCGCGGCGGTCTTCCGTCTTATTAACGGCGCCTTTGCCCTCGTACTCTGGTATGCCGTGATCTATCTCGTGATCTCGAAATTGAAGAAGCGCAGCGGCGGGCCGCAATAGAATGAAAATAACCAGACGCAGTTTCGTCGCGGGATCGCTCGCGCTTTCCGCGATCCCCGCTTTCGCGCAGAAGGACGATGTTCTTACCGAAGAACTGATCTGGCGCGATCCGGCAATTCCCGTCGCCGGGAATCCGAAGGGCGATCTTACCATCGCCGAATATTCCGATTTCAACTGCCCCTACTGCCGCAAGGTGTTCCCGGTGTTGCAAAAAGTCGTGCGCGAGGACGGCAATATCCGTCTCGCTTACAAGCTATGGCCGATCTTCGGCCCGCCGTCGGTTTACGGTGCGCAGATGACGCTGGCTGCCCGCGCACAGGGGAAATATGTACAGGCTTACGACGCGCTGATGTCCAGCAATACGCGCATCACCGAAGAAACCACCGACCGCATACTTGCCGGCGCTGGTGTCGACGTGAAAAGGGCGAAGCAGGACTTGCAGAAGAATATTACCGAGATCGGCGCCGTGCTGAAGCGCCATCACGCGCAGGCGAACGCTTTCAGCTTTCAGGGCACGCCGTCTTTCATCATCGGAAAATTCCGCCTCTTTGGCGCGCAGCAAGAAGAAGTGTTCAAGCAGGCGATTGCCGACGCGCGGAAAGCCTTGAAGAACTGAGAATAGAAATGCGCCTGCTGCTAGCCTTGCCTCTTCTGCTTATCTTTTTCATTCCCGCAGCCGCGCAGCAAAGCGCGAAGGACAAGGAATGGATTGCGCATTGCATCTCGCAGATTTCGGAAACGAATAAATCCCGTGCGCGGGCTTATTGCGGCTGCATGGCGGGAACCGTGGATACTTCGGAGAAATTGCGCCAGACGGAACTAGAGCGCTCGTTCCCGTCGGTGCATCAAGAGTGTTTCAAGAAGGCGGGATTTAAGGTGCCGAACTAAAGTACTTACGTTGGTTTATAAGTACCATCATCAAGCCCAAAAATGCACATTCCGGCATCCATAGACTGAATTCCCTCTCCAGCTTCCGCAAGCGCTTCGAGTGCTTTCCGCCCCAAATCTGGAGCGATCGCCAGAGTTGCCTTTATTGCATTTAGCCGTACTTGTGGATTTTCATGATCATAGAGTGCAAGCAATAAACGCCGTTGATCGCCTTCCCGCCGCTGTAATTCATCTTCCACGGCTACTATTTTGTCGAAGAGGCGGTTGAATTTCGCAATCTCGTCCATCATCAACGCGTCATACTGCGCCGAGCCTATTTCAATACATTTCGCTACCAACTGTTCAGCGGTCATGTACGAGAGCTTCATGGTTTTAGAACCCTGACCGCGATCAACGCCTCTCTTCCGACTCTAAGGCGCGTCGCCCAATCTTTCCCTTCTAAGTATTTTCGCGGCGACTGGAATCCGTAACGTCGATTCTTCGTTTGATACCAAGCGTTAATTTCCCAGTGCTTCAAAGTGGGTACGCGGACTAAGTTCTCAGGAGAATCGATCATCGACCTTGGGAAACCATCTCGCTCAGCTGCGGTCTGTTCTACTAAGTGGTGAATATCATACGCCTTCGCAGGATTGCTGACAGCCTCTTGCAACTCACCGAGCGACTTCGGGAGATCAAGATAAGACCGGATATAAGGGTAGGCTTCATCTAGAATCTGAGCTGCATCCAGAAGGTTTAGAAGCGTCCCCAGAAATGGGCCAAATGTTACTTCTTTTGCGGCCGCTCGCGCGAGCAAAAGCGCTACCTCTTTGATGATTTGATTTTTTAGCTTGGTATCACTGTTGCCCGAACTGTTGGAGCCCGTATCAGTCCATCTGCCGCGGTCGTCACGAGGCTGATTGGGATCAAAGTTGGCTTTCAGCGATTTAGCCAACTCTCCAAGACGAAGTTGCACTGAGAATGCAGCGCCCAACCACTTCGCCCTCAAACCCCCAGAAGAATAACTATCGAGTAACATCAAACTCCAATCCTAAACCTCATACTAGATAGGATTATTTTCCTTGTATGTCAAGACAAACAAAAAGGCCGCTCTCTCGACGGCCTTTTCACTCCCTCGTCATGGCCGGGCTTGTCCCGGCTATGCACGCCTTATCTGGGTCAACTCAGGAAAGACGTAGATGCCCGGCACAAGGCCGGGCATGACGCTTCCTGTTTGTCGAATTACTCCGGCCGCTGTTCGCCTTTCGGCTCTTCGTTCGCGGGGCGGTTCTTGCGCTCGTTCATGAATTCGTCGAACTCGGTCTTGTCCTTCGCGAAGCGCAAGCGGTCGAGAAATTCCTTGAACTCGCTCTGCTCGTCTTCGAGCCGCTTCAGCGTCTCCGAGCGATATTCGTCGAAGGCGCGGTTGCCGGAAGTCGGCGCGTAGTCATAGGCGTGGCCGCCCATCATGCGCGAACGCATACGATCCATCTTCCATTGCAGCTTCTGCATCTTGTACTCGCCGCGATCGGCACAACGTCCGTAACCCATGTGACCTCTCCCGAATCTTCCCGTGAAAATGATGAACGCGAGGGTGGCGAGACCTAGCGGCCACCAAATGACGAAGCCCAGAACCATCAAGAAGACCCAGGCCAAGACTCCAAACTGATCGATCTTGAACGCGATAGGCATTTCGCTCTCCATTTGCAGGCCCGCCACGGGCCTCTCGTGTAAATGTAAATAACATTCACATTGGCCAGGTCAAGGACTTTTCGAAGATATTTTGAGCGTCGGTGGAGAAGGCGGCGGGAAAGCCTCAGACCTGCAAGCCCAAGCCTTTGAGATAAACCAGCATTTGCGCTTCCAGGAGGTCTTCCGCGCTCATGGGCAAGGGTCTCCGCGCGGCGTCCGCGCGGGCAAACAGCGAGGCGATGCCATGGGTCATCGACCAGATATGGAGCGCCACCATCAGCGCTGGCGGCCTGCCCTTCTCCGGCATTTTGGCGACCAGAATTTCCGCCGCCGCACGCAGCGACTGGAATGAGCGGTCGGCCGCCTCGCGCAGTTCCGGATCGTTGCCGATCGCAACCCCGCCCTCGAACATCGCGGCGTAATAGCCGGGCTCGTTGCGCGCGAAGTTTAAATAGGCAGCGCCAATGCGCTTGAATGCTGCGGCGGTCGAAGGCTTCCCCTCGCCCCATGCTTCGCGGAGCTTCTCCGAAAACAGTTTGAAGCCGCGCTTGGCGACATCGATCATCAACTCGTCGCGGTCGCGGAAATGACGATAGGGCGCGGCCGGCGAAACGCCAGCCCAGCGCGCAGTATCGGCAAAGGTGAAGCCCGCGGGCCCCTTCTCCTTGATCAGTTCCAGCGCCGCGCGGACGAGATCCTCGCGCAGATCGCCGTGATGATAGCCGCGCGAGCCGCGCCCGCCTGGTTTCCAGCTCATGTGAATCGCTTTTACATTGCGCCTGCCCGCCCGTCGAGGCGGCGCTCAGCGCCACGCAAACAGCGGCTGCTCGAACTCAGATACGCGGGCGATACGGCCGTGAAGCAATTCCGAAAATTGGTAAATGATCGCGGCGGTCGGCGCGTGCAGATGACTTCCCATGAGCGCGATCTTGATGACTGGCCGCGTGCTTTCCTTGATCGAAGCGAAGCTGACGCTCTCTTTTGTCACGAACCCGTCGAGCGGGATTCGATAAGCGAACGCCACTTCCTCCGGATTCAGCCGCAAGGGTTCGCTGTTTTCGGCCCAGACCACGATCGGCGTGATGCGGTAGCCGGACCGCGACACGAAATCGTCGAGCGTTCCCAGAACCTCGCTTTCCGGAATTGTGAGCCCGATTTCTTCTTCGATTTCGCGAAGTGCCGCCTGCGCAATCGTCTCGCCTTCGTCGCAACGCCCGCCCGGCAGCGCCCACTGCCCCGCGTGGTTGCGCATGGTCGAAGGCCGCTCGGTCAGAATAAACGCCGCGCGCCCGGAGCCGTTATCGGCAAGCGTCACCGCGACGGCCGCCTGCTTCAGCGCTTTGTCGGCAGCAATCGCTTCGCGCTCAAATGCAGCGCAGCGCGTGGCGACCAGCGCCTTGAATTCGGCATCAAAGAGAAAAGACAGGGGACCGCGCCTTGAACATTTGGAACTTAAGGTTCCTCAAAGCGTTTTTTCCCGTTGAGGGCAACTGGGGATGTAGCGGCCTTTTACCGACGGAGATCAATATGCGCATCGCAATCGCTGCCGCTATTTTTGCGGCTTCCTCCGGCTTCGCCACGGCGGACTTTTACGTCGTCCATAATATGCAGACCGGGAAATGCTCGATCGAACAGGAACTGCCGTCCTCGGCCGGGACGCAGATTCTTCTAAACAACATATTCACGGAGCGCGCGGACGCGGAAGCTGCGCTGAAAGACGTTCCGGCCTGTAACTAGCGGCGATAGCGCTGATCATATCGCGGATTCAGGAAGCAGCCGGTGTTTCCCGGGCTTCGTGAAGCCATGCACTGCTCGTAGGTATACGCCTCGCAGACTTGCCTGGACCCGTGGTCCAGATTGTCAAATCTGCACCAGCGGTCTGCTTGCGCTTGCGCCTGCACCTGGATCTCGCCTCTCTGCATTTGCGTTGTTTGCGAGAGCGTCGGCGTAGCCGCGAATATGACAAGAGCAATCAGCGGCAATCGGATTTTCATCGGGAGTACTCCTAGCGGAAACGCGGGTCGTAGCGCGGGTTCATGTAGCACCGCTCGGTTTGGCTGGCGCGCGAAGCCATGCACTGTTGGAACGTGTAAGCCATGCAGATCGTCGCGGTTGAGCTGCCGGTGATCGGCTGATCGCGGCACCAAAGATCGGAAGGCGGATTCTGCGGTGCGCGCTGCTGCGCCTCAGAAATTACAGGGGCAACTAGAAACAAGGCGGTTGCGGCAAGCAAGAGCTTTCTCATTTCCACACGTCCTCAGTAATTCGGATTACGGCGCCGCCAGTCGGCGAAGCGCGGATCGTAAAGCGGGTTCAGATAGCAGCTCTCGGTATGGCTCGTGCGAGAGGCCATGCACTGCGCGTAGGTATAACCGCGACACACCATGGTGCTGCCGCCAAAGCCGGTCTGCACGTCGCGGCACCACGCATCGTAATAGGGTGCCTGCTGGCGCGGCTGCGCGTGGGCGCCGGTAATCGCAATCGCGCTGACCGAAAGCATCGCAAGCAGCATGGATTTTGTCTTCATCGGTATCTCCGTTGGCGGATCGCTTTTGTGGCCCCGCATGGTGTTTATTTTAGGCCTTATTGCCAAACCCGGCAGTTCACGACTTTGCTACCGGCTAAAACCGCCTGCGGTGACAGAGGTTGCACGCCATGTTTGACTTAAGTCGGAAACACAACATCTGTCTGGAAACCCAGTGAAAACCAAGCCGCGGATCGCACTTCTCCTTGGCGCGTTCTTCGCGCTTGCACAAACAAATTCTGCGTCTGCTTGCGCCTGCTGCACCCATACGGGCCAGCGTTATGTCGAAAACACCAAGCTGCTGCCGTACCATCGAAGCATCGTGGACGAACTGCGTTTCGCCAATCAGGCCAGTCTGTTCGTCGATGAGCGCGATCTCACCGAGATCAAGGGCATTGCAAATCCGTCGGAGAGTTACAGCCTGACCGTCACAAGGCAGAAAGACCGCTTCGTGTTTTCATTCCGTGACGAGAAGAAGAACGAAGGTACGCTCACGCTCGCCGTGGCGGACTTGATCGCAATATTCGAGGTCGATACGCGTGACGAGCCCTACAAAGATCAGGGGCTTGGCCCTGTGCTGTATAAAGAATGGCGGCTGACAGCGCCTTTCGCCGGTACCGGGATTTTCAAAGCCGGCAACGGCGGATATCAACGCATCACCTTGATCAACCAGGGCCGCGGGCGCGGCTGCACCGATGCCTTGCACTTCACGCACTGGACAATTTCCGTCCACGGCCCGCTCGGCAATTACCTGCTCTACGGCGAATTCGAGAAGCAGTAGCGCTGCTTATTCCCGCTCGTCGCAATTCGTCAGATCGAGCGCACAGGCGGACTTCCGCTCCTCCCGCGAGCGCATCTTGCACAAGGCTATCGCACGCGCTTCGGCAGCCGCTTTGGTCGGTGCAATGGCATAGCCGTAGCCCGGCTCCTTGGTGCTCGGATCGAATGCCACCGCGTAGCAGCTGCGCCGGAAGTTCGCGATAACGACGCAGTTCGGTGTCGCCTTCGGCGCACCTTTGAAGCCCCGGCACTGTTCCAGCGCGACCTGCTCGGCCTTCTCCCGGTTTGGAGAATTCACAACGGCGCCGACCGCAATCCCGTCGTCGGTGAGGTTAAACGTCATGCCGACCGCAAGCGCGCCTTCCGCGCGCGCCGATCCCGAAACCGCGATAAATAAAAGCAGTGCAACCGCCGCAATGATGTTCTGATGGCGCATACGATTCCCCTTTACCGAACCATATCCATGCTACATCGGCTCCTCAGCCCTGTCACAAATCCGTAATCGCGGTCTTGCAGGAAGCGTGACAGGCAAATGACGTCCACCGGCAAGAAATCTGCATCGCAACTACCCGTTCTCGCGGCGGGCGGCGTCGTGCTGCGGGGAAAGAAAAGACCGCTGATCGCGGTCGTGCAAATGCGTCACCAGAAAACCTGGGTGCTGCCGAAAGGCAAGCTGCATAAAAATGAAACGGTGCTCGCCGCCGCAAAACGCGAAGCAACGGAAGAAACCGGGCGCGAAGTGCGCCTCCATGAATATCTGGGCAAGATCGCATACGAGAGCGAGGGCCTGCCGAAGGTCGCGAAGTTCTGGCGCATGGAAGCGCATGGCAAGCCTGGCAAACTCATGCGCGATGTACAGGCGGTACAATGGCTGCCGCTTGCAAAAGCGATCGCCAAATTATCCCGTCCGCGCGAACGGAAATTCCTGCAGCGCGTAGGGCCGAGAGCGCTGGCGGCGGCGACACATAAAAATGCGCGCCACTCGGGTCTCTCCCGCCTCATGGGCTGGGTCGGTCCGCGCATCAAGCGGTTGCGCTTCTGGAGATATTTACTCCTCGGTTGATTGCGCCGAAACTGACGCGAGGAGAATGCCGCCATGTCGCTCAATCTTTACCTCGCCTATCTCGCCGCCTGCATCGTGCTTGTCATCGTACCCGGCCCTACCGTGACCGTGATTGTCGCGAACAGCCTGCGCTATGGCGCCCGTGCCGGACTTCTGAATGTCGCGGGCACGCAGCTCGGGCTCGCAGTCATGATCGGCATCGTCATTCTGGGTCTTGCTTCGCTCCTGGAGGCGATCGGCTGGTGGTTCGAAGTGTTGCGGCTCGCGGGTGCTGCTTATCTGATCTGGCTCGGCATCAAGCTGTTCCGGTCGGACGGCGCGTTCGATTCTGCGGACGCAGCACCGAAACCACGCGGCGGATTTTTCTTTCAAGGCTTCGTCGTGCTGATGAGCAACCCGAAGATCATCGTGCTGTTCGGCGCGCTGTTCCCGCAATTCATCGATCCGAAAGGCAACTACCTCGAACAGGTTCTGCTCCTTGGCGTCACCGCGATGATAACGGCAGCCGTCTTCGACACGATCTACGCGATCACGGCGGGGCGTGCCGGCGCGCTGCTGTCGCGCGCCCGCGTGCGCCTGCTCTCCAGAATCTCGGGCGGGTTCCTGATCGGCGGCGGCGTCTGGCTTGCGCTTACAAGGGCGCGGTGATTTGGCCGCGGCCGGAGTGTTGCCTAAAAATCGCGTCTCCGGGCCACGACAATAGACCCGTTGCATCGCGCCGCGTCTGCCATCATCATCAGCGGCAACAGCCAAAAGAGCCGGATAAAACAGGGATTTCCTAGACCGTTATGCGCGCGCTCGTAATTGCAGCTTTTGCTGCCGCTGCATCGCTTGCCGTACCGGCAAATGCGGCGACGATCACCAGCTACAAGGTCGCCGGCTGGAACATGGGCGCCTATACCAACGACCAGACCGGCCGCTTCTCGCATTGCGCGGCGTCCGCGCGTTATCAAAACGGATTGTTGCTGCTGTTCTCCGTGAGCGAGTCGTTCCGGTGGTCGATAGGCTTCTCGAGTCAGGACTGGAACCTGCGCGAGGGCCGTAGCTTCGACATCACGTTCAACATCGACGGCGGCCGCATGAACACCGTCCGCGGTACCGCGGTAACCAACCGGCTAATCCGCGCACCGCTGGCTGACAGCGTAGAACTGTTCAACCAGTTCCGGCAGGGCCTTCGTCTTGTAGCGAACGTAGACGACAATTCGCCGGTGACGTTCAATCTCACTGACACGAACGTAATGCTGACGGAAATCCTGCAGTGCGCGCAGAAACACAAAAGCTATGTCGCGAATAACGACAACCGTTCGCGCGAAGGCGACCGCGATTTCGGCCCCGGCAACAACAATCGCGTGACGCAGCCGGAGCGCAACCAGCAGCCGAACAGCAACACCGGCTTAGGTTCGGGTGGTGTGCGCAAAGACAACAACCTCGATAATCGTGTCGCCCGCGCGCCGGACCGCGACGACGATCCGATGCGGCCCGACCGTCAGCCCGAGCAGCCGCCGGCGAATACGCCAACCGTCGGACCGACCCCTGAATCGCGCAAGGAAGCAACCGAGATCGCAACCGACATTCTGCGGCGCGCTAATTTCACGTTTGAATTCCAGAAGCCCGAGCAACTAACCGGCGATCTGCGCGACAAGTATGACACCGTGTGGCGCGCCGACGGAATCTTGGGCACCTTGCGCATTCTTACCGGCGCACGCGGCGCCAGCATCGACAAACTTCGCGGCGAGTTGATTGCCGATGACGCAAGCTCCTGCAAAGGCAAGTTCGCGTCGGGCGCAGTACCCGCGATGAGCGGCTCGCAGTCGCAATCGATCTACACGTCCTGCGAAGGCCAGAACAACTGGTCGGTCTATTACATCGCGGTGCCGCGCCGCAAAGGCGGTATCTATCTCCTTGGCATCGCCGGCACCGGCGAGGCGGCAGCCCGCTTGCAGAACGTCGCCAACGCCTACCGCACGGTTGCGCTCGAAGTTCTTGAGCGGTGAGCGCCAGCAAGAAATTTCCGGAGAACGTGAAGCCCGGCGGTCATATGCCGGCGGGCTTGCCTTTCTCCGAGGGCATGGCTGCCGGAAATCTCGTATTTCTTTCCGGCCAGCTCGGCACCCTGCCGGACAAACTGGAGCTGAACAACAAAACCGCCGAAGACGAATTCCGTCAGGTGATGGAAAATGTCTTCTCGACGCTAAAAGCAAACGGCCTCGGCGCGAAGAATGTCGTCAAATGTCTCGTGATGCTTGCCGACATGAAAGACTGGCCGGCCTTCAACAAGATTTATCTCGAATATTTCGAGGAGCCCTACCCGGCACGTTCCGCCTTCGGTGCGAACGGACTTGCGCTCAACGCCCGCGTGGAGCTTGAAGTAATCGCAATGCGGAGTGACGGATGACAAGTGCTTATGGGTTTGCCTTGGGTGCGGCGGTAGCCATCGCCGGCGCCTATTTCACGGGCCGCAACGGCGGCATCGAGTTCTGGCTGTTCGTGATCGGCGCGGTGGGTTTCATCATTGCCGCGGCGGGCCAGTACTTCAAAGCCAAGCAAAGCAAGGGTTAATTGCCCGCCCTTTAACCGCCACGCTAGAGCGCCTATATTCAGGGTGCCGGAGCAATCCGGCTATGGCGATAAACGCTCGTTGTAATAAACCTTTCGGACCCGGGGGCGGTACCCGGCGCCTCCACCCAAACCCGGCTCCCGGCACGGATTTCGCCGGGCTTCGGCGGGGGCGAAATAGGATCGACGAGGGCGTAAAGAGCGCGGCTTTTGCTCGGCATGGTTCCGCCGTTATCGGGCCATTGATAGTTGCGAATGACAACTATGCTCCGGTTGCTCAGGCCGCGTAAGCGGTTTGATCACTGGGAATTAAGCCCTGAGGGTTAGCACTTTCAGGCGGGGTTCGGAGGCACCTGGCAACAGAAGCCTCCACTACTCTTTCTGCTCGCTGGCGCGCTCACACGGAATCGGGTTCTATCCATCGATGACCGATTTAATCCGCTACGACCTCCTCGCGCAGGACGCGCTTCGCGGCGTTGTCCGCAAGGTGCTGGTCGATGTCGCGAAAGACGGGTTGCCCGGCGAGCATCACTTCTTCATTGCCTTCGATACGCGTGCACAAGGGTTGCGCATCTCGGATCGCCTCCGCGCACAATTCCCCGAAGAAATGACCATCGTCTTGCAGCATCAGTTCTGGGACTTAAAAGTCGGCGATCACGCCTTCGAAGTCGGCGTTTCCTTCAACGGCGCACCGGAACGGCTGTTGATTCCCTTCGCCGCCGTCAAAGGCTTCTTCGATCCGTCGGTGCAGTTCGGGCTTCAGTTCGAAGTCGTCTCGAACGAAAACGCCGAAGGCCAGACTGGCGAGTTGAAAATCGCGAACAACGACAAGACCGGCGAAAAGCCGGTTGCAGTTACACCGCCGAAGGGCGCCGCCTCGGAACCGGAAGTCGCAAAGCCCGCGCGCGAGAAAGCGCCGGAGAGCGCACCCGCCGAGAAGCCTGATGCCTCCGGCGCGGAAATCGTCAGCCTCGACAAGTTCCGCAAGAAGTGAATTCGCTGCCACTCGTTCTCGTCGTCGCCGTGGCAGAGAACGGCGTGATCGGCCGCCGCGGGCAAATGCCGTGGCGCATCTCCGGCGATCTCAAACACTTCAAAGCCGTTACGATGGGAAAACCCATTCTCATGGGCCGCAAGACCTATGACTCGATCGGCAAGCCGCTGCCCGGACGCACCAGCATCGTGCTGACGCGCGATAAAAACTGGCGTGCCGAAGGCGTCCTCGTCGGGCACTCGCTTGATGAAGTCCTTAAACTCGCAAACGACGATGCGAAGAAAACCGACGCCCGCGAAATCGCGATCGTCGGCGGCAGCGCACTGTTCGAAGAGACGCTCCCGATCGCCGCGAAGATCGAACTTACCGAAGTGCACGCTTCGCCCGAAGGCGATGTGCTGTTTCCCAAATACGACCGCAACGCATGGCGCGAAACGCGCCGCGAAGGCCCGATGCAAGGCGATAAAGACGAATTCGCCTATTCGGTCGTGACGCTGGAGCGGAAAAGCTAGTTCTGGCTGCGCGGCTGCGGTGCGGTCGGAATGTTCGCCGGCGGCGGCAGCAACGGCGCGCTCTCGATATCGCTCTTTGCCGGCAGGCGCTTTTTCTGCACAGGTGGCACGACGCGATCTTCCTGCGGAAGATTCATGTTGGCAGGGTTTTGTCCCCCGCGTTCGATCGCGCGAAGCGTGATCGCGGTAATCAATGCCTTGGCATCCACTTTACGCTCCGGCGCTTCGAACGGTCCGGCCCAGCGAATGACGGCCCCCGGACGCACCGCCGAATTGCCGGCCACTTCGATATTCAGAAGCGCTTCGGCACTTCGCTTCGGCAGGTTGAGCGAACCTGAAAGCAGGATTTCGATATTGCCAGCCTTTGCCTTGGCCGATCCGCTGCGGAGAATGCCGTTTGCAATGACAAGCGGCGCCTCGAGCTTTGAGACCTTGAGCGGCGCGCGATCGAGCGCGGCAAGCAGTGCCTGCTCGATTTTCTTTTCGTCGGGCGTATCCTTCGCTGTCGCCGCAAAGACCGTACTGACCGAGGTCGCGTCGGTCTGGTCGATTTCAAGCGCAGTTAAAGCAATCGTCCCCTGCCCCGAAATACTCGCGAGCAGGCTGTCCTGATAACTGCCGTTTGCGCTTAGGGTGAGCGAACTCCGTAACGTCCCGCGCAGCGCCTTGGCCGAAAGCAATGTCGCGAGCGCCACATCGGTCAGGTCGAGTTTGATCTCGGCCACGCGCGGAAAAGTGTCGGCAAATCGCAGGCTGCCTGTGATTTTGCCCCCGGCAAGCTCGCCACGCAGATTATCGAACACGGTTTCATAGCGGCCAACGCGCAGGTCCAACTCTGCTTTCTGCACGGCGGCACGCTCGGAGAGTACGAGTGTCGCAACTTCCATACGCAATGCGCCGGGGAAATTGGATAGCACCGGAACGCTGAGTTCCGCGGTCGCTTCATTCGCGCGGCCAATAGCAAGCGAGATCAACGCGGCTGCATTCGCGCGCTCCAACGCGATCTGACCCGCGAAGGGCGACACCTCACCGGCAGGAAACGTGAAACGCCCCGTCCCGCGCGAGCCTGCAAGGTCAAAAGCAAGTTTTTCGAAGACGAAATTGTTCCCTTCGCGCAGGAGATTTGCGCTGCCGCTTGCGGACAGCACATCCGGCGAAGCGCGGTCGGCAAGCACGAAAGCCTTGCGCAAATCCTTCGATTTCAGGTTGAGCGCGAGCACGGGCTCGAAGCGCCCGTCCGGGCCGAAACGAAACTCGCCTTTCGCGGTGATCTCCGTCTCCGGCAAACGGAATACAGCATCGACCGGCTGGCGCGCGTTACGAAGCTCGCCAAGATCGAATGCAAGCGTAGCCTCGCCCGATTTCGCAAGCACGCGCCAGCCGTTCTTGACCGGCAAGAACGTGCCAGAGAGCCGCAAAGGAGAATAAGAAGCAGCATATTTGCCCACGATCAGAGCAAAATCCTCGCTGCCCGAAAGGCGCTCAAGCAGCGTGACAAAGCCGCCATTGCGGATGATTTCCGCCGTGAATTCGGTCGCGTCCTGCGCCTGCTTCGCGGTGAGAGTCACGCCGTCGAAATCGTTGAGTTCAAGGCGTTCGATCTTGAACTCGCTGCCGTCGCGTTTCACCGTCAGTCCCGCCTTCCTGACCGGCCTCTCGAACAATCGGGCATCTGTTGCGGAAAGCTCGGCAAGAATATCGATCTCTTTGCCAAAATTCGAAATATTCTGGGCGAACGGAATAAGCCCATCCAGTTCGGCATTTCTCAGAGCGAGCTTCAATTCTGCCAAAGGCGGCTTGCCATCCGAGCCGGAGCGAAGCGCAACCGAGCCCGTGATACTTGCAGCACCAAGAGTAACTTCGAGATTGCGGAACGAAGTCAGTGACGGCGCGAAAGAAAGCTCGCCTTTCACACGAAGCGTCTGGCCCAACGAAAACTTTGCAGCCGCTTCTTCTCCAAGCAGCCAGCGCGCAAAAATCTGCGGCTCCTCGCTTTCGAAGGAAAGCGGGCCTGAAAAAACGTCTTTATCGGTTATCCCCGTGAGCGTGACTGCTGCCCGTCCCGGCAGCCGCGCCTCCAAACGCTCCAGCGCTACCGCGCCGTTCTGCGCGCGAAGATTTACCCGCACATCGCGCGAAAGTTGTCCTCCGGCGAGAAGGCCGTCAGCGGCAATCGCAATCCGGGAGGCGAGCGGCAGTGAAGCGAGTAATCGCCGCGCTTCGGAAAGCAACGGCAACACGTGCGCGGCACCGCTCGACGCCGCTTTCTGGTCGCCGAGATCTAGGTCGATGCGCTTGCTTGCGAGCGTTGCCTCAAGCGAGCCGTCGGCACGCGGATCGAGTTTCGCTTCGCCCGAGAGCGTGATCGGCAACTCGCTTTGCCCGAGCGCAAGTTCGAGATTGTTGAAACGAAGTTCGGAAACAACGCCCGACACATCGGACGAAACGCGCCATGGCAACACACCGCTGCGCTGCGCGGCAATTACTTTGCCGTCGAAACGGGGAGCGGCATCCGCAAGCGCGAGCAGACCATCTGCTTCAAAGGAGATGCCGTCGCCCGGACGCTCAAGCGCGAGCCGGACGCGGGCAGAATGTTCGGCGGTGAAGCGCCCGGACGACGCGCGAAGAATCCACCGCATCCCGTTCAGACGAAATCCGCCATCGACGCGGAAAGGGCCTTCGCGCGAGACCAGTTCGCCGCGCGCGGAGAAGTCGTCGGCGAGAAATGTCGAACTGGTGCGGCGATCCTCGATCGTGAGCGAACCAGCTTCCAACACGAAGCCGCTTACAGAGATCTCCTGGCCGCCAGTCGCGGAAGGTAAAAGCAACTTGCCATCCTTTTCGATCACAATCCGGATCGCGGGACGCGAGACGACAAACTCGCTCGCCTCCACTTTTCCCGAAAGCAACGCAGGCAAGGAAAGCGATCCGCGCATCTCGCTGGCGCGCATACCAGTACCCTTCTCGGCGTCACCGAGCGAAACATTGCGCAACACGAAAGCGGGCGTGGGAAGAAGCGTCAGATCGATATTACCGGAGATGGTGACGCGCGTGCCAGCAAGCGCACTCGCCTGCGCTTCAAGCTGCGGCCGCCACTCGTTCCAGTCGATGAAGAACGGCGCCACGAATGCAGCCAAGATCGCGGCAATCAGCGCAAGTCCAAGCCCAAGCAAGGTCGTCTGCAAAAAGTCAGCTCCAAGGAATTCAACCGTACTTGGCCGAAACCGGCCCGGTCCACCAGCAAGAAGACCCTAGCGTCCCGATTGAGCGGGAATGGGGCAAGGGTTTTATCAGCGCATGGCCCCGAAAAGTGGGTACCGGTTTTCGGATAAGGCCATGCGCCAAACTTAAAGCGCGACGATCTTTCCCGGATTCATGATGTTGTCGGGGTCGAGCGCGCGTTTGAGCGTCCGCATCATCTCGATAACCGCCGGGCCGTGCTCGGCTTCCATATACTTCATCTTGCCCTGCCCGACGCCGTGCTCGCCGGTGCAGGTGCCTTCCATGCGATGCGCACGCTCGGTCAGACGATCGAGAAATACTTTGACGCGCGAAAGCTCGTCCTCGTCGTCCATGTCGATGACTAAGCTGACGTGAAAGTTTCCGTCGCCGACATGGCCGACGATGGGGCCGAGCAGTTTCATGTCCTGCAAGTCTTTGTCGGTCTCGAGCACCGCCTCAGCGAGTTTCGAGATCGGCACGCAGATGTCGGTAGCAAGCGCCTTCGCGCCGGGGCGGAGAGACATCATCGCGAAATACGCATCGTGACGCGCCTGCCAGAGTTTGGTGCGCTCCTCGGCCTGCGTCGTCCATTGCAACGGCCCGCCGCCGCACTCGGCTGCGATCTCGCCGAAGCGCTCGGTCTGCTCCTTCACGCCGGCTTCCGAGCCGTGGAATTCGAGAAACAGCGTCGGCGCTTCCGCGAGATTTAATTTCGAATAATTATTGGTCGCCCGGATCGCCATGGCATCGATGAATTCAATGCGCGCGACCGGAATGCCGGACTGGATCGTCGCAATCGTCGCCTGACACGCGCCTTCCACCGACTTGAACGGGCATACTGCGGCGGAAATCGATTCCGGAATTGCGGAGAGCTTCAACGTCAATTCGGTAATCACGCCGAGCGTGCCTTCGGAGCCGACGAAGAGCCGCGTCAGGTCATAGCCCGCCGAAGACTTCTTCGCGCGGGAAGCCGTGCGGATCAGTTCGCCGTTCGGCAACACGGCTTTTAGCGACAGCACGTTGTCCTTCATGGTGCCGTAGCGCACCGCATTGGTACCCGAGGCGCGCGTTGCCGCCATGCCGCCCAGCGAAGCGTCCGCTCCCGGATCGATCGGGAAGAACAGTCCCTGATCGCGCAAATACTCGTTGAGTTTCTTGCGGGTGACGCCGGGCTGGATCACGCAGTCGAGATCCTCGGCGTGGACCGCCAGCACCTCGTTCATTTGGGCGACGTCGATGCAGATGCCGCCCATCGGCGCATTCACATGACCTTCGAGCGAGGTGCCGGTCCCGAACGCGATCACCGGCACCTTGTGCGCGGCTGCGATCTTGACCGCGTCCTGCACATCTTCGGTGGAAGCGGCATAGACCACGGCGTCGGCGGCCTCGTTCGGCAGCCATGTCGTGGTGTTCGCGTGCTGGCGGCGGACTTCCATCGAGGTCACGACTTTGTTGCCAAGCTTGGCGTGCAGCGCAGCGATGGCCTTTTCGACCGCGGCGGGTTCGGCCCGCTTCAGGGCGGCGTTCTTCATTGGCGTCCTCCGGTTGCAGACGACTTTAGCAAACAGATTTGCCTGCCGTCAGTCATGTGCCGTCTCAAGCAGGAAAAGAGTCCAAGGAATCGCCGCAAACGCGCCAAACCATTGCCCGTCGTAAAGTTACAATGCATGATTGTAGTCAGAACAAAGAAAAGATTCGACCACAGGGCCGGTTACAAGAAATGTTGCAGCGCCTCGACTTCGAACCAGTCTTCTTTGCACCGTTCGTTTCCTCGGCGAGGACGGTCGAGCCCGGCTGGATCGACTACAACGGCCACCTCAACATGGCCTATTACAACGTGCTGATCGACCGCTCGGTCGATGAGGCGTTCGCGCTGGTGGGCCTCGGCCCGGAATACGTGAAAGAGCGTGGCCACTCCTTCTTCACCGCCGAATGCCATGTCCGCTATTTGCGGGAGCTTCAGGCCGGCGAGACCGTCCGCACCACAATCCGGCTGATCGACTACGACGAGAAGCGCATTCACTTCTTCGCCGAGCTCTACCACGCCCATGAAGGCTGGATGTCGGCGACCTCCGAGCAGATGGCGCTGCACGTGAGCCTGAAGTCGAAGAAGGTGGTGGCGCTGCCTGACGACGTGCTCGACCGGTTGGCGGCGATGAAGGCCGCGCACGGGGCACTGCCTGCCCCCGAAGGCATCGGTCGCAAGATCGGCATGGCCAAGCGCAGCTGAAGACTGCGCCAAACCAAAAAGCGTAGCTGAAAGCTACGCTTGGCAAAAAAGCGCAGCCTGCTCTGCCCGCTTGGGCGCCATTTGCCCCCGATAGTTAATCAAACATTACCGTGATCATGCACCCCTGCGGGGTCGGTCATGCAACCTTACCTATTCTAGGTGCGTCGCAAAATGACTATATTGCAATGCAATAGACGATTTGCACGACCGGCCGGGCGGTGTCCCGGCACGAAGCGGAAGAAGGAGAACTCCCATGGCCGCACTAACCTACTCCCCTACCTATGCTCCCGCTGCCACAGCCGCAGCGAAGACCGGTAAGAGCTTCTGGGCCCGCGTTTGGGATCGGATTGTCGAAGCGCGTATGCGTCAGGTCGAGCGCGAAATCCGTATGCACCTGAGCTACGTTCCGGAAGAACTGCTCAAGAACTACCGCGACCTGCCGTTCATCAAGAACTGAGCGACGCGAAAAGCGAATTCGAAACGCCCCGGCCTCCCCCGCCGGGGCGTTTTTCTTTTCAGCGCGCTCGAACCGAAGTCGGATTTATCCGACTTCGGTCTATAACTTTCTAAGCGTGAGCGTCGTCCAGTTCTCAATCGTCTCACGACGAACAAGCCGCATCCCTTGCGCGCGGTAGCGCGTGAGCGCCGCAAGCGCCTGCCACGGAAGAAGGCCCGAGAGAATGACGGTCGCGCCCGGTGCCGCGAGCGAAGCAATCGGCCGCGATAGCTGCTTCAACACAGGCAAGAGGATATTCGCGAAAATCAAATCGTAAGGCGCGTATTGCGCGATTGTCGGGGCACTCAGGCTACCCGTGTGCAACAGACCTACATACGGCGAAGCGCGGTTCGCTCGCACGTTTTCTTTCGCGACCACGACCGAGGCGCGGTCGATCTCGGTCCCGATCACCGGCGCCTTGAAAACACGCGCGGCGGCAATCGCAAGCACGGCGGTGCCCGTGCCGACATCGAGAATACGTTTCGGCTTATCGGTCCGCGCAAGGCGCTCGAGTGCGCGCAGACAGCCAAGCGTGGTGCCGTGATGGCCGGTGCCGAAGGCAAGTGCCGCTTCGATCTCGACCCCGATTTCGTTCGCTCTGATCTTGTCGCGGTCGTGCGAGCCATGGATTGCGAAACGTCCGGCGCGGACGATCTTCAAGCCTTCGAGACTCGCCGCGATCCAGTCTTTCGCGGCCAGCGTTTCGTATTCGACGGAAGCGTCCTGCTTTATTTCTGTGACCGCGGCTGCAATCGCGTGCTTGTCGGGCAGATCCGGAAAATGCGCTTCGGCAACCCACGAGCCGTCGGATGCCTCGAACGCGCCGACCGCGCCCTCGCCTTCGAAGAAGCGTTCCAGCAGATGATCTGCAATGCGTTTGGCGTCATGCTCGTTCGCGCGCACGCGAACGACGTGGCTTTCCGGGAAATCCGCCAAGATCAGGCCTTCTTGAGAAAGGAAGCCACCAGCTTCTTCTCGCCGGCCTTGTCGAACTCGACGGTCACCTTGGTGCCTTCGACTTCCATCACTTCGCCATAACCGAACTTGTCGTGGAAGACGCGATCGCCGATGTCGAAGTTTTCGGAAGACCCGGTCGAACGCCCGATCACATCGCCTTCGATGGTCAGTCCGCGCCCGCGCGGGCTTTCCGAGAAGCCCTGCCCGCGGCGGGCTGCCGCGCGTTGCCAGCCGGGCGTCGAATAGCCGGAAGTAAAAGGCTCGGCACGATCGAAGCGGCTGTGCACCTGCGTGCCGTAGCCGGTAGTGGCATCCACCACCTCGACATGGGCTTCAGGCAGTTCGTCGAGAAAACGGCTCGGCACGGTCGTATTCCAGAGACCGTGCGTCTGCCGCCGCGAAGCGAAAGAGATCAACGCGCGCTGTTTTGCCCGCGTGATGCCAACGTGTGCGAGCCTGCGCTCTTCTTCGAGGCCCGCGCGGCCAGTTTCGTCGAGCGAACGCTGGTGTGGAAGTAATCCTTCTTCCCATCCGGGCAGAAACACAGTGTCGAACTCGAGACCCTTGGCCGAATGCAGCGTCATCAAGTTTACCTTGTCTGCATCGGCGCCGCCGTCCGCATCCATCACAAGCGAAACGTGCTCAAGGAAACCCTGCATATTCTCGAACTGCTCCATCGAGCGAACGAGTTCTTTCAGGTTTTCAAGACGGCCGGCCGCCTGCGCCGACTTGTCGTTCTTCCACATTTCGGTATAGCCGGATTCATCAAGCACTATGCGCGCCAGCTCGGTGTGCGAGGTCGCTTCGAGTTGCGTGCGCCAACGATCGAATTGCGCGACCAGTTCGCGCAGCGCCGCACGCGGCTTCGGCTTTAAGTCTTCGGTCGAAGAGATCACCCGCGCGGCTTCCAGCATCGGCACCGAATTCTGGCGTGAATAATCATGCAACATCTGCATGGTGGTATCGCCAAGACCGCGCTTCGGCACATTCACGATGCGCTCGAAGGCAAGTCCGTCGGCCGGCGAGACGATCACGCGGAAATACGCCATCGCATCGCGGATTTCCTGCCGCTCGTAGAAGCGCGGACCGCCGATCACGCGATACGGCAGCCCCAAAGTCACGAAACGATCTTCGATTTCGCGCATCTGGAACGACGCGCGCACAAGAATGGCAATATCCGAGAGCTTATGTTGCTTCCGCTGCAACTGTTCGATCTCTTCGCCGACCTGCCGGGCTTCTTCGGTCGAGTCCCACGCGCCGGTGACTTTCACCTTTTCGCCCGGCTCGTCTTCGGTGCGCAGCGTCTTGCCGAGGCGGCTTTTGTTCTTCGCGATCAGATGCGATGCAGCGGCAAGGATATTCGCGGTCGAGCGGTAATTGCGCTCGAGGCGAATAACTTTCGCGCCGGGAAAATCCTGCTCGAAGCGCAGGATGTTATCGACGTCCGCGCCGCGCCAGCCATAGATCGACTGGTCGTCGTCGCCGACGCAGCAGATATTGCGCGACCCTTGAGCAAGCAGACGCAGCCACAGATACTGCGCGACGTTCGTATCCTGATACTCGTCCACCAGCATGTAGCGGAAGCGCTGCTGATACTGCACAAGCACCTCGGCATTGTTCTGGAACAGCCGCAAGTTTTCCAAAAGCAGATCGCCGAAATCGACCGCGTTCAGAACTTTCAGCCGCGCTTGATAATCGATGTAGAGTTGTTTTCCCTTGCCGTTCGCAAACGACATCGCCTCGCCGGCGGGCACCTGCTCTGGGCCAAGACCGCGGTTCTTCCAGCCGTCGAGATAGCCGGCGAACAACCGCGCGGGCCAGCGCTTCTCATCGATATTGTCGGCTTGCAAGAGTTGCTTGATCAGCCGGATCTGGTCGTCGGTGTCTAAAATAGTGAAGCTCGGGTTCAGGCCCACAAGCTCCGCATGACGGCGCAGGATTTTCGCGCCTATCGAATGGAACGTACCCATCCACGGCATGCCTTCCACGACATCGCCAACCATGCGGCCAACGCGCTCTTTCATTTCGCGCGCGGCTTTGTTCGTGAACGTCACGGATAGAATGTTGGAGGGCCGCGCCTTTCCCGTCGCAAGCAGATGCGCGATTCGGGTCGTCAGCACCCGCGTCTTGCCTGTGCCCGCACCCGCAAGCACCAACACCGGACCGTCGAGGCTCTCGACTGCTTCGAGTTGCTCCGAGTTCAAGCCGTCGAGATAAGGCGCGATCGTGCTCGCGCGGGCACGCGCGGCAATCCCGCCGGGCTTTGGCGCAGGCGCTTCGTCGAGCGGAAAAGGTTTGAATTGCGGGTCGGCCACGTCGGCTTTCACATTTTGCTGATTCTAAGAACAAAATGGCATCGCAAGTGCCATTTGGCGAGGGTACGGGTCTAATTGCCGCGCGAATTAAGGCTGAAATAGCGGCATTCCGAGCCGCGCTGTTGCACCTGGAACTGAGCGCCTAAACTAAACGAATGTTCGAAGCGAAATTCCAGACCTTCCGGGACGAAGGCGACAAGACGCAGTCCGGCGCGCGGCTCAAAGCCTTGCGCGCAGAGCTGGCGCGGCAAGGCGTGGATGCCTTCATCTTCTCGCGCGCCGACGAGCACCAAAACGAATACGTGCCGCCTTCCGAGGAGCGCGTGGCTTGGCTCACGGGCTTTACCGGCTCGGCCGCGATTGTCGTCGTCCTTGCCGACAGGGCCGTGCTCTTCACCGACGGCCGCTACACGCTTCAGGCAAAAGACCAGATCGACACGAAGCTGTTCTCGATCGAACACATGATCGAAAAGCCCACCTCGAAGTGGCTTGCGGAAAATCTCCCGACTGGTGCCGTATTAGGATACGACCCATGGCGCACGACCTCCGACGGTGTCGAGCGGCTGGAGAAAGCCGTGAAGGAAGCCGGTAGCAGGCTCGTCGCAGTAAAAGAAAACCCGCTCGACAAAGTCTGGACCGGGCGCCCCTCTCCGCCGCTGACGCCGGTCGTATTGCATGGCGTGAAATTCTCCGGCGAAGAGGCAACCAAGAAAATCGCGCGCATCCGCGAGGTGCTCGCAAAAGAAAAAATTGGCGTCGCCGTGCTATCCGATCCCGCCTCGGTGGCGTGGACCTTCAACATCCGCGGCAATGATGTTGCGCATACGCCGCTGCCGCTGTCATGGGCGATTTTGCCGCGCGAGGGCGAGCCGCAGCTTTTCGTCGATGCCCGCAAACTCTCGAACGAAGTGCGCGATGCGCTTGCGAAGCTCGCAGACGTGCGTGAGCCGCGCGAACTCGAAGTCGAATTGCACGAGGCGGCGCGGGGAACGAGCGTACGGCTCGATTCTGCGACCGCGCCTGCACGCCTCGCCGAGATTGTGACGCAGGCCGGCAGTAGTATCTCGAAAGGCGCGGACCCGGTCACGAACCTGAAAGCGATCAAGAACGAAACCGAAATCGCGGGTATGCGCGCAGCACACCTGCGCGATGGCGTGGCGCTGACGCGCTATCTGGCATGGCTGGATCGCGAAGCGCCGGGCGGCAAGATTTCGGAAATCGATGCGGTCGCAGCACTCGAAACCTTCCGCTTTGAAACCGGCAAGCTGAAAGAGATTTCCTTTCCGACGATTTCCGGCGCGGGCCCGAACGGCGCAATCGTGCATTACCGCGTGACGGAGGCGACCAACCGCAAGCTAAAATCCGGCGAACTCTTTCTGGTCGATAGCGGCGCGCAATATGAAGACGGCACAACAGATGTAACGCGCACAATCGCAATCGGCACGCCGTCACAGGAAATGCGCGAGCGTTTCACGCTTGTCCTGAAAGGTCATATCGCAGTGGCAAACGCGGTATTCCCCGAGGGCACCAACGGCGCGCAGCTTGACCCTTTCGCACGCCGCGCGCTGTGGGAAGCGGGCCTCGACTTCGACCACGGTACCGGCCACGGCGTAGGCAGCTATCTTTCCGTGCACGAAGGCCCGGCGCGCATTTCGAAACTCGGGAGTGCCGCGCTCCTCCCCGGCATGATTCTCTCGAACGAGCCCGGCTATTACAAAGCGGGCGCTTACGGCATCCGTATCGAAAATCTTCTGCTTGTCGAGAAACGTAAAGCCGGGATCGAAAAGCCATTGCTCGGCTTTGAGACGTTGACCTTTGCGCCAATCGATCTTCGCCTCGTCGAACTGAAACTGATGAGCGCGGAAGAAATCGCGTGGCTGAACGCGTATCACGCGGAAGTAGCCAAGAAGATCGGCCCCGCGCTCGACGCCACCGACCGCAAATGGCTCGCACAGGCGACCGCTGCGCTTAAAGCCTAAGCAGGGAACCGTACGCAACGGCGGGCGTTTCAATCTCACGCCATCGCAGACGTGAGGCTAGAATATGCTTTCAACCATTCTCATCGTACTTCTGATTTTGATCCTGGTCGGCGCGCTGCCGCGCTGGGGCTACAGCGGCAACTGGGGCTACGGTCCCGGCGGTCTCGTCGGCGTGATCCTGATTATCGTCGTCGTGCTCGCGCTCGCGGGAAGAATTTAATCACTTCCTGCCGATCAGCTTGAACCAGTCGTCTTCGCTCAAGACCCGGACGCCGTGCTTCTGCGCTTCTTTCAGCTTCGAGCCGGCGCCGGGACCAGCGACGACGTAATCCGTCTTCGCCGAAACCGAACCAGCGACCCTTGCACCGAGCCGTTCAGCCATGGCTTTGGCTTCGTCGCGGGTCATCTGCTCCAGCGAGCCGGTGAAGACGACGGACTTGCCGGACACGGGACTGTCTTTCGCCACCGCTTCCATCAGCTCGATTTCGATCTCGGCAAGAAGCGCATCGAGCGCTTTGATGTTTTTCTTCTCTTTGAGAAACTCGACCACCGCCTCGGCGACGATCTCGCCGATGCCGTTGATGTTGTTCATCTCTTCGAGCGCTTCCGCATCGCCCTTGCCGGCTGCAATCGCTGCCACCCGCAAGGCTTCCATTGTGCCGTAGTGCCGCGCAAGACGAGCCGCATTGGTCTCGCCGATGTGACGGATGCCGAGCGCATAAAGCACGCGATTGAGTGCGATCTTCCGCCGGGATTCTATCGAACTGAACAGATTTCGGACTGACGTCGCGCCGAAGCCTTCTTCCTTTTCGATCTTGAGTTTCCCGTTGCGCTTTTCCAACGTGAAAATATCGGCGGGCTCCTTCACCCAGCCCTTTTCGAAGAAGAACTCGATCTGTTTCTCGCCGAGCCCGTCGATGTCGAAAGCGTTACGCGACACGAAGTGAATAAGCGTCTGCACCGCCTGCGCTTTGCATACGAGTCCACCCGTACACCGCCAATCGACCTCGCCTTCTTCACGCACCGCATGACTTTCGCAAATGGGGCAGATATTTGGAAAATCATACTTTTTTTTGCCTCTTGGCTTGTCTTCGACAACGCCAAGCACCTGCGGAATTACATCGCCCGCACGCTGGATCGTAACCGTGTCCCCTACTCTAATGCCGAGTCGCTTGATCTCGTCTTCGTTGTGAAGTGTTACGTTCTGTACCGTGACGCCGCCGACAGTGACGGGCTCCAGCCTCGCAACTGGCGTTAACTTGCCTGTTCGCCCGACTTGAATTTCGATCGCCTTAACGATGGTCGTCGCTTTCTCGGCGGCAAACTTATGCGCGATCGCCCAGCGCGGGCTGCGCGAAACAAACCCGAGCCGCTCCTGCCAGTCGAGACGATCGACTTTATAAACAACGCCGTCGATGTCGTAGGGCAGCTCGGCGCGCTCTTCCTCGATCTTGCCATAGTGCTTGAGCAATTCTTCGACGCTCTTGCACTTTTTCATTAGCGAATTGACCGGCAAGCCCCAGCGCTTCATCGCGGCGACGGATTCGGATTGTGTATCCGCTGGCAATTCGCTCGCCTCGCCCCAGGTATAGGCGAAGAATTTCAGGGGCCGCATCGCCGTCATCTTCGGATCGATCTGGCGCAGCGATCCCGCCGCAGTATTGCGCGGGTTCACATAAAGCGGTTTGCCCTCCTTTTCCTGCCGCTTGTTCAGCGCGATGAAGTCGTCCTTGGTCATGTAAACTTCGCCGCGCGCCTCGAACACGGCAGGAGCGTCTTTCCCCTTCAGCGCCTCGGGAACGTCTTTGATGGTGCGGATATTTGCGGTGACATCCTCGCCTTCCGCGCCGTCGCCACGCGTGGCGGCGACTACGAGCTTTCCCTTCTCATAGCGCAGCGAGCAGGAAAGCCCGTCGATCTTGGGTTCGGCGGTAATCATCAATTCGTCTTTGTCCGAGAGCTTCAGAAAGCGCCGGATGCGATCGACGAAATCCGTGACGTCTTCCTCGGTGAAAGCGTTGCCGAGCGAAAGCATCGGCACCGCATGGCGCACCTTCTTGAATTTCGTGGAAGGCGCGGCGCCGACTTTGTTCGTGAGACTTGTCAGCGTCCGTAAATCAGGAAATTGCTGCTCGATTGCCTCGTAGCGGCGGCGCAACGCGTCGTAGTCGTCATCCGAAATGACCGGTGCGTCCTGCTGATAATAGCGCTTGTCGTGCTGTTCGATTTCAAGCTCGAGCCGCACGTGCTCGGCTTTCGCTTCCTTGACGGAGAGTTCTTCGACGGACTTGGGTCCGCCCGCTTTGGCTTTCTTCGCCATGACGGAATTACGCCGCCGCGCCGGCGATCAGGCGGTCGGCTGCTTTGCGCGCTTCATCGGTGACATTCGCGCCCGACAGCATTCGCGCGACTTCCTCGCGGCGCTTCTTTTCATCGAGCGACACGATCTTCGTCGAAACGCGCTTGCCGCCGTTGACCACATCCTTTACGACCATGAAATGATTGGCTGCGCGAGCCGCCACCTGCGGCGCATGGGTCACGGTCAGCACCTGTACTTTTTCAGCTAGCCTTGCGAGGCGTGCGCCGATTGCGTCCGACACCGCGCCGCCGACCCCGGTGTCGATTTCGTCGAAGACGAGCGTCGGCGCAGAGCCGCGGTCGGCAAGCACTACTTTCAACGCAAGCAGAAACCGCGCGAGCTCGCCGCCGGAGGCAACCTTCATCATCGGCCCCGGCCGTGCACCGGGATTGGTGCGCACCCAGAACTCGACGCGGTCGAAGCCGTCCAGCCCCGGCGACGCCGGATTGCTTTCAATCTCGGTGATGAATTCCGCGCGTTCCAGCTTCAGCGGTGGCAATTCCGCGTTCACCGATTTGTCGAGCTTCTTCGCGGCCTGCTTGCGCGCGGCGGACAAAGCCTCGGCACCGGCGCGAAAATCGCTTTCCGCTTTCTTTGCAGCCGCCTCTAGTGCCTTGAGCTTCTCTTCGCCCTTGTCGATGGAGGCCAGATCGCCCGCGAAACGTTCGGCAACTTCCGGCAACTTCTCGACCGGAGCATTGTATTTGCGGCCTGCTGCGCGCAGTGCGAACAAACGTTCTTCGTTGCGCTCCAACTCCTGTGGATCGTAGTCCGCAAGCCGCATCGCGGCTTCCAAGCCGCTTCGCGCTTCCTCGATGGAATTCAGTGCGGCTTCGAGCGCCTTCACCGGCCCGCCGACGATGTCGGCTGCCTCCTGTTGGCGGCGCTCCAAGCGGCGAAGTGCCGAAGACAACTGCGGCACGGCGGAGTCGCTTCCCGAAATCGTGTCATAGGCGTCTTTCAAATCGCCGCCGACTTTTTCCGCGCGCATAAGCGATGCACGGCGCTCCGCAAGTGCGGTTTCCTCGCCCGGCTTCGGCGCAAGCTTGGTCAGTTCGTCAACGGCATTGCGCACATAATCTTCTTCGCGGCGCGCTTGTTCCTGCCGCGCGCGTTCTTCCGAAACCTGCGTTTCCATTTCGCGCCATGCGTTCCAGAGCGCGCGAACCTTGGCAGCGGATTCCGTGCTGCCGCCGAAGGCGTCGAGCAGCGTGCGATGCGCCGAAGGATCGACCAGCGCACGATCGTCATGCTGGCCGTGGATTTCCACGAGCCGCGCTCCGACTTCGCGCAGGATCTGTACGCTCACCGGCCTGTCGTTGATGAAGGCGCGCGTTCGCCCGTCGGCAAGCTGCACGCGGCGCAGGATGACATCGCCGTCTTCTTCTATTCCAAGATCGTTGGCGCGGAGAAACTCGCGGGCAGGATGCTTTTTCGGAAGGTCGAAAGCGGCGGCAACCTGCCCCTGCTCGGCGCCGTCGCGCACAAGCCCGGCATCGCCGCGTGCGCCGAGCGCCAGCGCGAAGCTGTCCAGCACGATGGATTTGCCCGCGCCGGTCTCGCCGGTCAGCACAGAAAGTCGCCCGGAGAAATCAACATCCAGCCGGTCGATCAGAACGATGTCGCGGATCGAAAGATGAGCAAGCATGAATACTCGCCGTATCGGCAAAGCCGATTCGGCCCATTGAGAACGAAACGTGATTGAAGATTAGCAGGAAGGACGCGTCAATTCGCGCCCGGCACGGGCAACAAAATTAGCCCCGGATGCTGCCCCAGGCGCGGCTGATCCAGGAGCCTTTATCTTCGCGCGGAACATTGCCGCCCGTGGTCACGAGCGCATAGGCGTCCTTGTACCAGGGGCTGTCAGGGAAGTTGTGGCCGAGCACGACGGCGGCGGTCTGCGCTTCGTTGACGATACCGAGCGACATATAGGCCTCGGTGAGGCGCGCGAGCGCTTCCTCGACGTGCCGCGTGTTCTGGTACTTGGTGACGACGACTTTGAAGCGGTTGATCGCGCCGGTGTAGTTGCGGTTCTTCAGGTAGTAGCGGCCGGTCACCATTTCCTTGGCGGCGAGCTGGTCGCGGGCGACATCGACCTTCTTGCGTGCGCTGGTCGCATATTCTGTGTCCGGATATTTGCGGATCACTTCGGTCAGCGCATCGAGGGCGGTCTCGGTGCGGCGCTGGTCATGCTCGATGTTCGGAATTTCGTCGAACAGCGCGGAGGCCGCGAGATACTGCGCATAGGCCGCATCCGGGCTGCCCGGATGCAGCGCCAGATAACGGCGCGCGGCGGCAACGGTCTCGGGATGTTTCTGGCCTTCGTAATAGGCATAAGCCGACATCAGCAGCGACTTGCGACCGAACTCCGAATACGGATGCTGACGATCGACTTCCTCAAACTTTTTGGCCGCGGCGGCATATTCCTTCTTGTTCAGAAGGGTGAGCGCCTCGTTGTAGAGCAGGTCCGCGGGCTGGTCCGGCAGGAGCTCATCGTCTTTCTTGTCGCCCCAAAGACTGCCCAGGCTGAAGCCAGAGAAGCTGGCGCAGCCCGCGAGCGAAATACCGAGCGGCAGGATCGCGAGCACCCGAAGTGCTGCGGCAAAACCCGTGCTGCGTAGCTTGCTGGAAAGCATTGGTACTCGAACCCGCTGATGAAGGGCCTCTCGGCCCCGCCCCTTGATTGGCATGGGATAGCGAAACTAGCGCGTCCCGGCTACGGCGCTAACGGCCGAATCCGCCGCGATTATGGCTGAAAAAGTTAAGAAAGGTCAGCGCGATAGGCCGGGGAGACCTGGGCGCCGATTTCGGCGTGTCCCCGGCGGCGCTTGGCGGCCGGTTCAGCTTCCACAACCGTCCAGGCGGAGCGATCCGCCATCAGGGCTGCGACCACGGCTGCATTGAGCTTGTGGCCGCCGCAGAGCGAACGATAGCGGCCGAGGATCGGCAGACCCGCCATGGCAAGGTCGCCGACCGCGTCGAGCGCCTTGTGGCGAACGAACTCGTCGGCAAAACGCAGGCCTTCTGGGTTCAGCACGCGATCGTCGGCAAGGCAGATCGTGTTGTCGAGCGAAGCGCCGAGCGCAAGACCGGCACCCCAAAGCTTCGACACGTCGCGCATGAAGCCGAAGGTGCGGGCGCGGGAAAGGTCGTCGCGGAAAACGTCCGGTGTGATCATGCCGGCATAGCGCTGGCGGCCGATCGCGGCGTGCTCGAATTCGATTTCGACTTCGACGCGGAAGCCGGCGTCGTAGGGAAGTAATTCAGCCGAAGCGCGGCCATTTTCGACCTTGATCGGCTTCAAAATCTTGATGTAGCGGCGCGCAGCTTCCTGCGTTTCCACGCCGACAGCATCGATTGCCTCGACGAAGTTCGCGGATGAGCCGTCGAAAGCCGGGATTTCTTCGCCCTCGACCTCGACCACGACGTTATCGATGCCGAGACCGCCGAAAGCGGCCATCAGGTGTTCGACGGTGGAGCATTTGGAGCCGTTGGTATCGCCGATGACGGTAGCGAAATCGGTGTTACGAACGGCTTCAGGGCCTACCGAGATTTTTTTGCCGTGAATTTTGAAGACGATGCCGGTATTCGGCGCAGCGGGCATAAGGCTGATGCGGGCGGGAGTACCGGAATGAAGGCCGCGGCCCGTGAGGTCCACGCGATCAGCGAGGGTGGATTGAAACTGAACTTGCATCCCGCCGTACCAAAGCCGCTCGAAAAGATCGCCCGGCTTTTGCCCCAGTTACTGTCCCAGTTCCAAGGCCACATTTCCCCGTGGTTTCTTGGATTTAGGGACACTACCCCCTCACCCCTGCGTCACAAGTCACGGTTTCTTACGCTTTGTTACGAAATCTTGCCGGGTTCGCGGCTATTTTTCGCCACGATTTCAAGGGGCTGGCAACCCTACTCGTCCACAGCTTTTCCACAGGCGGCCAATTCGTGAGCAGGCCCAAAAACAAGACGCCCCGGCGTGACCGGGGCGTCCAGAATCTAGGCCTTTAGGCTTAGGCTTGGCGGCGCAGGAAGGCCGGGATTTCCAGATCGTCCTGGGCTTCCGCCGGACGGGCCGGACGGCTGCCCGGATCGAGCAGGCTGCGGCCTTCCGGACGACGAACTGCGACCGGCTCAGGTGCCACTTCAGCCCTGCGGCGAGCCATGGTCTGCGGCGGCGAGAGGTCGTCCTCGCTATCTGCCTTGCGGGTCTTGCCGCTGAAGCTCGACGCGAGCTTCTCGAGCAGGTTCATCTGGCGCTTTTCGATCGAATGATCGTCCGACATATCCTCGTTGCGGGCGCGCATCTGGTTCTGGGCTGGCATCGGGAATTCGTCGATCCTCGGCATACGCGGACGCAGCGGCGGGCGCTCCGCCTGTTCCGGCACGTAAGGATCACGGTCTTCCGGCTCATCGTTGCGCGGAGCCAACCGCTCCATTTCTTCGATCAACGGCTGGAAGAAGGTCGGGCGGCGCTCGAGCGGACGGATCGTCACTTCGTCGATCTCAGCCGAGGGCTCGGCATAGTCATCCGCGTACTCTTCGTAGTGCTCTTCCTGCGGCAGTCCGGGCTGCAAAGAAAGCGGGATATGCGGCACGTCAGCGGTGAAATTGGTCGCGCGCACCGACGGCGACGGCGCCGAGCGGCTGTGGTTCGAGAAGGTTTCGCGCTGCATATCCGGATGCGAGGCCCCGGCAGCGGTTTCGATGCCGGTTGCAACGACCGACACACGAACGATGCCCTCCAGGCTTTCGTCAAAGGTCGCGCCGAGGATGATGTTCGCGTCGTGATCGACTTCGTCGCGAATACGGGTCGCGGCTTCGTCCACTTCATGCAGCTTGAGATCGCGGCCGCCAGTGATCGAGATGAGCAGGCCACGCGCGCCGCGCATGGTGGTCTCATCCAGCAGCGGATTGTTGATCGCATTTTCGGCAGCCCGCAGTGCGCGCTGTTCGCCCGATGCTTCGCCGGTACCCATCATCGCCTTACCCATTTCGCGCATGACCGTGCGAACGTCGGCGAAGTCGAGATTGATGAGGCCTTCCTTCACCATGAGGTCGGTGATGCAGGCCACGCCCGAGTAGAGCACCTGATCGGCCATCGCGAATGCGTCGGCGAATGTCGTTTCCTTGTTCGCGACCCGGAACAGATTCTGGTTCGGGATCACGATCAGCGTATCGACGTGCTTGGAAAGCTCCTCGATACCGGCATCCGCGAGCTTCATGCGGCGCGAGCCTTCGAAGAAGAACGGCTTGGTCACTACACCGACCGTGAGAATGCCGAGTTCTTTTGCGACGCGCGCAATCACCGGCGCCGCACCCGTTCCGGTGCCGCCGCCCATGCCCGCGGTGACAAACACCATGTGCACGCCCTGGAGCATATCGCGCACTTCCGCGATCGCTTCTTCAGCCGCGCTCTTGCCGACTTCCGGATGCGAACCGGCACCGAGGCCTTGCGTAGCCTCGAGACCGATCTGGATCACGCGCTTTGCTTTTGAGGAGGTCAGCGCCTGCGCATCGGTGTTCGCGACCACGAACTCGCAGCCCTGCAATCCGGCCGCGATCATATTGTTGACGGCATTGCCGCCGGCGCCACCGACACCAAACACGGTGATGTGCGGCTTCAACTCCCGGATATCCGGCATCTGCAGATTGATCGTCATTTCGTCACCTCTTGCCGCGGCGTTTGCCGTGCCTACTGAACTCTCACTGCCGGGATACGCCGGCACGTTGTCGTCGATCATCAGAAACTTTCCTTGAACCAGCGGCCTACGCGCCGGAGATAGTTGCTTTCATGCGGCGCGAGACGCCGTCTCGGTTCGAAATGCTCACGTCCCGCGAATTGCGGATAGGCAGCGAGACCCGCTGCGACCGCGAAAGCCGGGCCGTGCGCCGCGCGATTAAGTCCTGCGATTGCGCGCGGGTTGGCCACGCGAACGCTTGCGCCGAACAAACGGCTCGCAAGTTCGCCGACACCGCCAAGTTGCGCACCGCCGCCCGTCAGCACGATCCGGCGGCCGGTAAGATTGAGAATGCCCGCCTGCGACATACGCTCGTGCAGCATCTCGAAAATCTCGTCGATACGCGCACGCACGATGCGGATGACCTGCGCGCGGGTCGTAGAGTTGCCGCGGTCGTGCGAGTTCGCATCGATCGCCGGCACCATGATGAGATCGGTATGGTCCGAGCCGCCTTCGATCACGTCGCCGTAAAGCGTCTTGATGCGCTCGGCTTCGGACAGCTTCGTGGAAAGGCCGCGCGCAAGATCGACGGTCACGTTGAAACTGCCGACTGCAATCGCATCCATGTGCACGCAGGTATCGTTCAGGAAGGCCGCAAGCGTCGTCGTGCCAGCGCCCAGATCGATCACGGTCGCGCCGAGTTCGGCTTCGTCGTCGGAGAGTGCGGCAATGCCCGCAGCATAAGGAGCCGCAATGATGCCTTCGACCGAGAGATGACAGCGCTCGACACAGAGAACGAGATTCTGGAGCGCCGGGTAATCCGCGGTCGCGACATGAAGATCGACCGCGAGCGCGCGCCCGAGCATTCCGCGCGGGTCCTGAATGTTCGATACATCGTCGAGGTGATAGGCAATCGGGATCGAATGCAGCACCGCGCGGCCATCGCGCACCGAGTGTACGCTCGCGGCATCCAGCACGCGCGCAATATCGCCGCCTTCGACCGAGCTTCCCGGAACGCGCACGGACGCTGCGAAGGATTCGCTGCCCAAGCGCCCGCCGGTGACGGAGAGCACGACGGAAGCGATCTCGACCTTTGCCGAACGCTCGGCTTGATCGACCGCGCGGCGGATCGATTCTTCCGCGGCCTCGATGTCGACGACCGTGCCGGCCTTGATGCCGAAGGCGCGGGTATGGCCGAAGCCGATCACTTCCACCGAGTGCGTGCGATTGCGCGGCATATCGCGGCCGCGCTCGGCTTTGAGCTTCGCGATCACGCAGGCAATCTTGCTGGTGCCGATGTCGAGTGCGGCCACGATGGTGGAGCGCTTGGCTCCAAGCGGTTTCATGCGGGGCGCAATCATGACGCCCCCTTTTTCTTCTGCGGCGCGCGTTGCGCGTCGTAGGCCGCTGCCGCAGCATCAGTCATGCGGACGACTACCTGGCCGGGGATGCGCAGGTCGATCATTTCCACATCACGCGAGAAAATCTTCTGGTCGCGAGAAAGTTTGATCAGCGCCTCGAAGGCGACGATCAGGTTGCTCTCGGGCAGACGAACATCCACGCCGTTCGTCATGCGCAGATTCCAGCGCCGCTCCGCGACATAGACCGCGCCATAGACCTCGGCCTTGATCGCGGGGAAACGATCGAGCACAGAAAGAAAATCGTGTGCTGCTTTGGCTGCACCAGTGCCGACGACGAGCGGAAGTTTTTCCGGCCGCTCCTTCACTTCTTCGAGCACGGTGCCGTCGCGCGCGACGATCGCGAGCTTGCCGTCGCGCTGCCACAGCGCAAACGCTTCGCGCTCGGTCACTTCGATCTCGACGCGGTTCGGATAAAACTTGCGGACCACCGCGTCCTCGATCCACGGATTGCTTTTCAGCTTGTCGCGCGCGGCGTCGGCGTTCAGCAGCACCAGCGAAGTTTGCGGCGTAATGCCTGCGGCAGCCAGCACCTGCTCGCGGCGCAGGCGATTGTGCCCGCGGACATCGGCGTCGAGGATTTCGAAGCCCGCGACGTGCGCAACGCGATCGCCAGTTGCCGTCATCCATTCGTTCACGACCGGCATATGACCGCCGCGCACGGTGCCGTAAGCACCGGCACCTCCGATCAGCACGAGCGTCAGGAAAACTTCCGCAACGCGGACGGATTTCCTGTGCGAGAGATTGACGAGAACGCGGCGGAAGAAGAGCGAGAACTTCGAGGGAGACGCAGCGACAAGCACACCGGCCGGGGAAGCCCGGCGGCTCATCGGTTCAGGGAAGCGTCCTCCAAAATCCATCTCACCAGTCCGCCAAACGACAGGCCGCGATAAGCGGCAAGCTCGGGCACCAGCGAGGTCTCGGTCATTCCGGGTTGGGTGTTCACTTCCAAGCAGAAAAGCTCGCCCGAACCGTCCGAACGGTTATCAAAGCGGAAATCCGCCCGGCTAATTCCCCGGCAGCCGAGGGCGCGGTGCGCCTCAAGGGCCAGAATCTGCGCTTTCTGGTAAATATTCGGTTTAATTCGCGCCGGAAGAATGTGGCGGGAGCCGCCGGGGGCGTATTTCGCCTCGTAATCGTAGAACCGGGTGGTGGATTCAATCTCGATTACGTCCAGCGCCTCGTCTCCCATCACGGCACAGGTGAGTTCCATCCCCGGGATATAGCGCTCGGCGAGCAAAAGCTCCCCATGAGCCCAGTCCGGCCGGGTCAGCTCCTGCGGGGGGTGGGCGTGGTCTTTGGTGACAATGAAGACGCCAACCGAGGAGCCTTCGGCTACGGGCTTCAGCACATAGGGGCGCGGAAGCACATGATCCTTCGCGGCTTCGGCGCGGGTGACGACTTTGCCCTCGGCGACCGGCACGCCGGCGTTCGCCATCACGATCCGGGCCTGGCCTTTGTCCATCGCGAGCGCGGACGAGAGCACGCCTGAATGCGTGTAGGGGATGCCGAGCACCTCAAGCACACCCTGAATGGTGCCGTCTTCGCCGGGCACACCGTGCAGGACATTGAAAGCAACGTCCGGCTTTAGCTCGCTAAGCACTTGCGCGATGTCGCGCGCAACATCGACGCGGGTCACGCGATAGCCTTCGCCTTCCAAGGCATCAGCGCAGGCCTTGCCGGAGCGAAGCGAGACTTCCCGCTCCGCCGACCAGCCGCCCATCAGAACCGCGACGTGCTTTGTCATGCGCTCACCTTATCAGCGTGAACGCCGATGCGCTTGATTTCCCACTCTAACTGCACACCGGAATTTTCCTTCACGCGGCGGCGGACTTCTTCACCGAGACCTTCGACATCGGCGGCTGTCGCATTGCCGCGGTTGATGAGGAAGTTGCAGTGAAGTTCGGAAACCTGCGCGTCACCGACGACAAGGCCGCGGCAACCGGCTGCGTCGATGAGCTGCCACGCTTTATGACCTTCGGGATTCTTGAACGTCGAGCCGCCGGTGCGGCTCTTGATCGGCTGCGTCGCCTCGCGCCGCTCGGTGATGTTGTCCATCTCGGCGGCAATCGCCGCCGCATCTCCCTTGGTCCCGCGATAGACCGCGCGCGTGAAGATGTAATCGTCCGGCGGCGACGAATGGCGATACGAAAAGCCCATGTCGTTGTTGGAAAGCAAGTGCAGATTGCCTTTGCGATCGACAGCGCGGACTTCGACAAGGGCATCTTTCGTCTCGCCGCCATAGGCGCCCGCGTTCATGCGCAGCGCGCCACCGATAGCGCCTGGCACCCCGCGATAGAACGCAAGACCGCTCAGCGAAGCATCGGCCGCGGCACGCGCTACTTTCACGTCGGGCACGGCGGTGCCTGTAGTCACGAGATTATCTTCGACTTTCACTTCGTTGAAGCCGCGCGCAAGACGCACGACAATGCCGGGCACACCGCCGTCGCGCACGATGAGATTCGAGCCGAGACCGATCACCATCACCGGATGATTGGAAACGCTCGCCAGAAAGTATGCGAGATCTTCTTCGTCGGCAGGCGTGAACAAAACTTGCGCCGGTCCACCGACACGAAACCACGTGATTTCCGCAAGCGGCGGGTTCGCCAATAGACGCCCGCGCAGCTTTGGCGCGAGAACTTGCAGTTCAGGCAGAAGATCAGCGAACGCCATTACTTCTTCGCAGCCAGTTCGCCGGGCAGTGCATAAGCCCACTGCGTGATGTTGCCGGCCCCGAGAAGGATGACGTAATCGCCCTTCTTCGCGAGCGTAGCGACTTTCGCGGCAAGTTGCTCCGGGCCTTCGAGCGGCGACACGTCACGATGCCCGCGCGAACGTATGCCGTTCACCAAGGCGTCGCGATCGACGCCCGGAATCGGCGCTTCGCCTGCTGGATAGACCGGCGCCACGATCACGTGATCCGCGTCATTGAAACAGGTGCAAAACTGCTCGAACAGCGCCTGTAGCCGCGTGTAGCGATGCGGCTGCACCACCGCGATGACTTTCCCTTGGGTCGAAGCACGCGCGGCTTTCAAGACGGCTGCGATTTCGACCGGGTGATGACCGTAGTCGTCGAAGATCACGGCACCGTTCCAGTCGCCGGTTTTCGTAAAGCGGCGCTTCACGCCGCCGAAGCCGGCAAGCGAAGCGCGGATTTTCTCGTCATCCATGCCGAGTTCATGCGCGACCGCAATCGCCGCGGTCGCATTGAGTGCGTTGTGGTGCCCCGGCATCGGCAGCTTCAGATTCTTGATGTGATGCTCAGCCCTTCCTTGGCGCGCTTGAAACAAGACGCCGAACTGTGCGATTCCGCCTTCGAGCTTCACATCGACGAGGCGCGCATCCGACTGCGGATTTTCGCCGTAGGTAATGACACGGCGATCCGCGATGGTGCCGACCATGTCCTGCACGACCGGATGATCGATGCACATCACGGCAAAGCCGTAGAACGGCACGTTCTCGACAAAGGAGTGAAAAGATTTTTTCACGGCATCGAACGTGCCGAAGTGATCGAGATGCTCGGGATCGACGTTGGTGACGACCGCAATGTTGGCGGGCAACTTCAGAAATGTACCGTCGGATTCGTCGGCTTCGACCACCATCCAGTCGCCGGCACCCAGTCGCGCGTTGGTGCCATAAGCGTTGATGATGCCGCCGTTGATCACGGTCGGATCGAACCCGCCGCCATCCAGGAGTGCCGCGACCATCGAAGTGGTCGTGGTCTTGCCGTGTGTGCCCGCAATCGCAATGCAGGATTTCAGCCGCATCAGCTCGGCGAGCATTTCTGCGCGGCGCACGACCGGAAGCCGCTTCGCGCGTGCGGCGATCAATTCCGGGTTGTCCCGCTTGATCGCGGAAGAAATGACGATCACCTCCGCGCCCTCGACATTCTCCGCCTTGTGACCGACCACGACGCCGATGCCGTGCTCGCGCAGACGCTTTACATTTGCGCTGTCGGCAACATCAGAGCCGCGGACGGAATAGCCGAGATTGGCGAGCACTTCGGCAATACCGGACATACCGATGCCGCCGATGCCGATGAAATGGATCGTGCCAAGTTTGAGGGGAAGCTTCATAGACCTGCGCCGGAGATTAGGGCGCTACTCCTGCCACTTTCGCGACCAGATCGGCAAGCCGTTCGGCGGCGTCGATCCGGCCTTCCGCCTTGGCGGCTTTCGCCATCGCTGGCAGCAACGCAGGATCATTGAATAAAGTGGTCAATTCCGAGGCAAGTCGCTCCGGCGTGAAATCACTTTGCCGTATCAGGATCGCACCGCCCACATCCGCGAGCGAAGAGGCGTTCGCAAGCTGGTCCTGATCGATCGCGCCCGGCAGCGGCACCAGAATAGAGGGCCGCCCGATCGCGGCCAGTTCGGAAACGGTCGAGGCGCCGGAACGTCCGATCACGAGATGCGCACTCGCGATCTTCGCGGGTAGATCGGCGAAGAAGGGCGCGAGTTCATGTTTGATTTCGAGACGGCGATAAATGGATTGCGCCTGCGAAAGATCTTCCTCGCGGCTCTGCTGGACGATATCGAGCCGCGAGCGAGTTTTTTCGTCAAGCAGTGTGATTGCACCGGGCACGATCTCGCTCATCACCCTCGCGCCCTGGCTGCCGCCGAAGATGACGAGCTTGAGGGTCGAAGTTTCCGTGATCAGGGGATACGCTTCACGCGCCGCCACGGCGACCGCAGGACGAACCGGATTTCCAGTATGCGTCGCCTTGCGCTCTAGCGAGGCACTTGCCGTGCGCGGATAGCCGGTCGCAATCGCGGTCGAAAATTTCGAGATCAATTTATTCGCGCGGCCCATGACCGCATTGGCGTCATGGATGATGGTCGGAATGAAAAGCAGCTTTGCCGCGAACATCGGCGGCAGCGTCGGGTAGCCGCCGAAGCCGACGACTGCGACCGGCTTTAATTTTAACAGCAGGAGGATCGAACGCAGCGTGCCGATGCCAAGACGAATGAGCGTCAGCGCAAACCGCAGTGGATTGCCGCCACGCAGCGTATCGGCGGAAACGACATGGACATCGCCCGCCGGAAATTTTCCGAGATAGTTCGAGACGCGATGATCGGTGACGAGATCGACGCGAAAGCCGCGCGAGACCAGCACATTCGCAAGCGCTTCCGCCGGGAAAAGATGTCCGCCGGTGCCGCCCGCCGCGAGCAAAATCAGCGGCGCTTTCGCGCCTTCGCTCATGCCCGCGCGCCCCGCAACTCGTAATCTTCCTCGACATCGCGAAGCCGCGGATGCTTCCGCGTGAGCGCAATCAGCATACCCATACCGAACGCGAGGGAGATCAGCGAAGAACCGCCATAGGACACGAACGGCAGCGTCATGCCTTTCGACGGAATGAGATGCAGGTTCACCGCCATCGCGATCGAAGATTGCAAGCCGAACAGAAGCGCGATTCCGGAAATCGCAAGACGGACGAAGGGATCTTCCTCGCGCGATGCGTGCCACAGCGCGCGGATCACCACGAAAGCAAACAGTGCAACCAGGATCAGGCACAGCACGATGCCGAATTCTTCCGCCGCGACCGCGAAAATAAAATCCGCATGACCGTCCGGAAGAATACGCTTCACGGTACCCTCGCCCGGCCCCTTGCCGAGCCAACCGCCGCGCATGAAGGATTCGATCGCGGTGTCGATCTGGAAGGTGTCGCCCGAGCCGGGATCGATGAAGCGGTCGATGCGCGAGCGCACGTGATGGATTGAGTGATAGGCGATAACAAGTGCCGAGAGCGCGGCACCGCCGATACCGGCAACCCATACCCAGCGCAGACCGGAAACGAAAAACAGCGCGCACCACACGAGCACGATCAGCACGGTCTGACCGAAATCAGGTTGACGCACGAGCAGAAACACCACGGCTGCGAGCGAGATCATCGCAAGCGCCGTCGAAGGCATCTGCGGATTGCGTTTCGCTTCGGCAAAAACCCATGCCGTCAGCACGATGAAGGCGGGCTTCAGAAATTCCGACGGCTGCAAGCTGAAGCCGAGGATCGAAAGCCAGCGCCGTGCACCTTTCACTTCCGCACCGATGAAAAGCGTCAGTGCAACCAGCACGAAGCTGACAGCAAATACGATCAGCGCGACACGACGGATTTGCCGCGCGTCCAAGAGCGAGGTCGCAACCAGAACAATGACAGCCGGCACGAGATAAAGCGCCTGCCGGTGCACGAAGAAAAAGGGATCGACTCCGAGCCGGGTCGCAAGCGGCGGCGACGCCGCAAGCAAGAGAATAATGCCGAGCAGCACGATCGCGAACAGCGCGCCCAACAGCAGGCGATCCACCGTCCACCACCACTCGCCGAACAGCGTTCTTTGTGCGCGCGAAACCACTCTTCCGTCCCCTTAACAGTCCTTAACGGACCATAGAGCGAACCAGTGAACGGAACGTATCTCCCCGGATTTCGAAATTCGGGAACTGGTCATAGGAGGCGCAGGCCGGCGACAACAGCACGACCGGGTGCTGCAAATTCGCGGCTTCCGCGTCTTTGGCTGCTTCCGCCACCGCTTTGTCCAAAGTGCCGGAAATCGTGTGCGGAACCGCGCCAAGTTGCCGCGCAAACGCGTCGGCGGATTCGCCGATCAGGTACGCTTTTTTGATTCGCGGAAAATAGCCCTCCAGACCGGCGAGCCCGCCCTCTTTGGGCTTGCCGCCCGCGATCCAGAAAATTTCCGTAAAGCTCGCGAGCGCACGCGCGGCTGCGTCCGCGTTGGTCGCCTTGGAGTCGTTGATGAAGAGCACCGCGCCTTTGCGGCCGACTTCTTCCATGCGGTGCGCAAGACCGGGAAACGTTTTCAGCGCCGCCGCGATCTGCTCATAGGAAATGCCGAGCGCATCGGCAGCTGCGAAGGCGCAGGCCGCGTTCTGCGCGTTGTGGGTACCGCGAAGCGAGCCGATGCCGGTGAGCGGTGTTGTGAAAATATTCGCACCGCCCTGCGCGAAGATTATTCGCTCGCCGTCGAGAAAAATTCCGTCGGAAAGCGGACGGCGAACCGAAATGCGAACAACGCGCGTTCCCGCCTGCTCCGCGCGGTCAGCGATTGCCGCAGACAGATTGTCATCGACGCCGACGAGAGCAGTGCCGGCGGCTTGTACGCCCGCGATCAGCCGCGCTTTCACGCTCGCGTAATGCTCAAACGTGCCATGCCGGTCGATGTGATCAGGCGAAAGGTTCAGAAGCACGCCAACCGAAGCATCGAGCGACGGCGCAAGATCGATCTGGAAAGACGAGCACTCGATCACGTGAACGCGCGCCGGCGACGGCGGATCGAGTGCGAGGATCGGCGTGCCGAGATTGCCGCCGAGCGCGACTTCACGGCCCGCGCTCTGTAAAATATGCGCGATCAGCGCGGTCGTCGTCGACTTGCCATTGGTGCCCGTAATCGCGACGAACGGCGCGTTCGGCGCCCGCGCTTTGCGCTCGCGGCAGAACAGTTCGATGTCGCCGATCACTTCGACCGCGGCATTACGCGCGAGCCCCACGCTCCAGTGCGGCACCGGGTGCGTGAGCGGCACCCCGGGCGCAAGCACCAGCGCAGCACACTTGCTCCAGTCGATCTCGCGAAGGTCTTTCGTCTCGATATTTTTCGCGCGCGCTTTTTCGACGCTTGATGCCGTGTCGTCCCAGGCGATAACTTTCGCACCGCCCGCGATCAGTGCTTCCGCGGTCGCAATACCGCTCGCGCCGAGGCCGAACACCGCGACCGTCTTGCCGCGGAATGTCGTGACCGGCGTCATGTAATTCTTCTCAACGCAGCTTGAGCGTGGAAAGGCCGACCAGCGCCAGCACGACCGAGATCACCCAGAAGCGGATCACGACCTGCGCCTCGGTCCAGCCGAGCTGTTCGAAGTGGTGATGGATCGGCGCCATCTTGAAGACGCGTTTTCCGGTGAGCTTGAAGGAAATCACCTGCACGATCACGGAAACCGCCTCGAGCACGAACAGGCCGCCGACAACCGCAAGCACGATCTCATGCTTGGTCGCGACCGCGACGGTCGCAAGAAGCGCACCGAGCGAAAGCGAGCCGGTGTCGCCCATAAAAATCTGCGCGGGCGGCGCGTTGAACCACAGAAAGCCGAGACCGGCACCGACCACCGCGCCACAGACGATTGCTAGTTCGCCGGAGCGCGGCACGTGTGGAATACCGAGGTAGCCCGCGAAGCCCGCGTTGCCGACGAGATACGCAATCAACGCGAAGCTCATTGCCGCGATCATCACCGGCACGATCGCAAGGCCGTCGAGACCGTCGGTGAGATTGACCGCGTTGCCCGCGCCGACGATCACGAACGCGCCGAATGCAACGATACCCCAGCCGAGATAAATATAGATGTCCTTCAGGAACGGTACCGCCAGCGAGTACGCCGTGCTCGGATTGGCGATCCGCGTGATCGCATAAAGTGCTGCCGCCGCGATGATGACTTCGAGCACGAGGCGCAGCTTCGCGGAGAAACCCGCGTGCGACTGGCGCGTCACCTTCAGATAGTCGTCGTAAAGACCGATCATGCCGAACGAAATCGTGACGCCAAGCACGACCCAGACATATGGGTTCCTGAGATTGGCCCAGAGCAGCACCGAGACGATGAGGCCGGAGAGGATCATGAGCCCGCCCATCGTCGGCGTGCCCTTCTTGTTGATCAGATGCGATGCGGGTCCGTCCGCGCGTATCGGCTGGCCCTTGCCCTGCTTCACACGAAGCAACGCGATGATCTTCGGTCCGAACAGAAAAACGAAAAGCAGCGCGGTGATCACCGCCCCGCCGGCACGAAAGGTGATGTAGCGAAATACGTTGAAGCCGGGAATCACATCGGCGAACTGCGCAAGCCAGTAAAACAAAAGCCTCTCCTTAAGCCGTAATTCCAGCGGGCGCAGGCGCGCCGAATTTCTGTATCAGCGACTTCGCGATCTTGCCCATGCCGCTCGCGTTCGATCCCTTGACCATCACCGCGTCGCCGCCGCGCAGCGCCGCGATCACCTGCGGCTCAAGCGCCGTCGCGTTCTCCGCATAGCCTCCCCGCCGCCCGGAGGGAAGCACCTCCCATAGGGAATGCATCAACGGGCCGGAGCATAAGACCAGATCGATTTTCCCGGCATCTAAACTTTCCGCGAGTTCGGCGTGACGAAGCGCGGCATCGCTCCCCAGTTCGAGCATATCGCCGAGCACCGCGATTCTACGGCCTTGCTTGCCAATAGCTGCGCGCGACAGCACGTCGATTGCGGCAACCATCGATGCGGGGTTGGCGTTGTAGCTCTCATCAATCAGCAAGCCTTCGCCGCCCGGAAGGCGCAGCGGAACGCGGCGGCCACGGCCCGGGGGCGGCACCAGATTGCCGAGCGCGAGCGCCGCCTTCGCAAGGTCGGCCCCGGCGAGCTTCGCGGAAGCCAGCACCGCAAGCGCATTCATCGCAAGATGTTTGCCCGGCGCACCGAGCTTGAACATCAGCTTCTCGCCGAAGATTTCGGCGTGAACGGTGGAGGAGTCTTCCTGCAATCCGATTTCGAGCAGACGCGCTTCGGATTTTTCGTCTTCGCCGAAGCCGACGATGCGCGCGACGTTCGCGGCTTTTGCTGCGGCCTCTAACCGCGAGAACTGGCTGTTGTCGCGATTGAGTATCGCGGCACCGCCGGGCTCAAGCCCAAGAAAAATCTCCGCCTTGGCATCGGCGATCGCGTCTAAGCCGGAGAAATATTCGAGATGCACCGGCTCGATCGTGGTGACAATCGCAACGTGCGGACGCACCAGCTTCACAAGTGGCGTGATTTCGCCGGCGTGATTCATGCCGATCTCGAATACGCCGAACTTCGCGTCTTGCGAGAGCCGCGAGAGCGAGAGCGGAACGCCCCAGTGATTGTTGAAGGATGCGCTTGAAGCGTGCGTTTCGCCGCTCGGAGAAAGCGCGAGCTTCAGCGCTTCTTTCGTGCCGGTTTTTCCGGCTGAACCCGTGACAGCAATAATCCTTGCATGGGAACGCGCACGCGCGGCACCCGCGACATCGCGCATCGCTTGCAGCGTTTCCGGCACGATCAGCAATGCCGCATCTTTCGGAAACTTGCTTGCCGACGTTTCATCGACGACTGCGAGAGACGCCCCATTGTCGAGTGCTGCTTCCACGAAGTCATGACCGTCGAGCCGATCGCCTTTGATCGCGAAAAAGGCTTCGCCCGGCTCTAGCGTCCGTGTGTCGATGGAAATTCCGGCGACGTTTTCCTTTACTGCGCCCTGCAAGCGTCCGCGCGTGGCTGTCATCATTTCTTGCGCGGTCCAGAGCGGTTTCGTCGCGGTCATGCGAAGTCTTTCAGCGCGGCTTTGACCGCATCGTGATCGGTATAAGGAATGGTGCGGTCGCGTAGGATTTGGCCGCTTTCGTGGCCCTTCCCGGCGATAAGCAACACATCGCCCTGCTTTAAATCCTGTACGGCCTTTCGCACCGCCTCGGTGCGGTCGCCGATTTCGATAGCACCACGCGCTTCTTTCAAAATTGCGCGGCGGATTTCTGAAGGCTCTTCGCTGCGCGGGTTGTCGTCGGTGACGTAGATTTGATCTGCGTGCCTCAAAGCCGCCGCACCCATCAACGGCCGTTTGCCGGGATCGCGGTCGCCGCCGGCGCCGAACACCACTGCGAGCTTGCCCCGCACATAAGGCCGCAACGCAGTCAGTGCATTTTCCAGCGCATCAGGCGTATGCGCGTAATCGACGAAGATCGGCGCGCCGTTTTTATCTCCGACGAGTTCAAGACGGCCGGAGGCTCCCTTGAGATTCTCAAGCGCGGCAAGAACTTTCGCGGTGTCGCTGCCGGTTGCAATCGCAAGCCCTGCCGCGACCAGAGCATTCGAAACCTGAAATGCACCGACCAAAGGCAGCTTCACGGAATGTTTCGCTCCGTTCGCAAGAATATCCAGCCGCTGCGCGAAGCCGTCGATAGCCGCATTCACGAGTTGAAGATTTTTTCCCGCGCGTCCGACCGAGAAATAACGCAGACCTCTTTGCTTTGCGATTTGCTCGATACGCTTTGCGTCTTCTTCGTCTGCGTCCGCGACAGCAGCGGCTCCAGAGGGAAGCAGCGTATCGAACAGCCGCATCTTTGCAGCAAAATAATCCTCCAACGTCTTGTGATAATCGAGATGATCGCGCGTGAGATTGGTGAAAGCACCGGCAGAAAGCCGCACACCATCGAGACGCTTCTGGTCGAGGCCGTGCGAGGACGCTTCCATCGCCATATGCGTGACGCCCGCTTCCGCGAGCCGGTCCAGCAGTTCATGTAACGAAACGGAGTCCGGTGTCGTGAGACTTCCCGCGACTTCGCCGGATGGCGTCACGAGACCGATGGTGCCGACGCTGGCTGCCTGTGCGCCGAGTTCAGCCCAAATCTGGCGGAGGAAAGAAGCAACGGATGTTTTTCCGTTGGTGCCAGTCACGGCAACCATGGTTTCCGGCTGGCGCGTAAAAACTTTTGCCGCAGCGAGCGCGAGCGTGCGGCGAATGTCTGGCACGCGAACATAAGGAATGCGCGCAAGCAATTCCGCCGGACGGCCGCTTTCGCCGACCACGACAGTCGCGCCGCGCGCCACCGCGTCGTTCGCGAACTTCGCGCCGTCGGCTTTCGCGCCGGGGATCGCGAAGAACGCAAAGCCTTGCCCAACCTGCCTGCTATCGGCGGTGATGCCGTAAACGCGGATGTCCGCGGGTGCGCTAGCGCCGATCAGATCGCGAAGCTCGAACGCCATGGATCGTCCTAAAAAGCGCAGCGCTTTAGTTCGCGGCGTTCCGCAACGAAAGCATACTCTGCGCAGTCGGCAAATTCGTGCGCGGCTCGACACCCAGAAGCGGCGCGATCCGCGCAATGATTTTGCCCGCAACCGGCGCCACGTTCAAACCGGCCGTCGCCGCCGCCGCGCCCGGCTCCCGCTGCGGCTCGTCCAACATCACCAGCACGAGATAGCGCGGCTTGTCGGAAGGGAAAATACCCATGAATGCGGTCAAGAGCTTGTTCTTGGAATAGCGGCCGCGCTCGACCTTTTCCGAGGTGCCGGTCTTCCCGCCTACGAAATAGCCTTCGACTTCGGCGCGCTTGGCGCTGCCGATCTCGACATTGAGCCGCATCAGATAGCGCATCTGATCGGAAGTGGACTGCTTGATTACGCGCGGCGCATTCGCCTTCGCTTCTTTTTCGGTGCGGCGCAGGAATGTCGGCTGGATCAAATGACCGCCGTTCACGAGCGCTGCCGTGGCGGCCACAGCCTGCAACGGCGTCACCGAAAGCCCGTGGCCGAAAGCGATGGTCACCGTATTGATCTCGTTCCAAGGATTCGGGATGAGCGGCATCGCGCTCTCCGGCAGCTCGGTACGAAGCCGGTCGAGCAGGCCCATCTTTCGCAAGAAAGCCTTGTGCGCTTCGACGCCAATCGAAAGCGCCATGCGCGCGGAGCCGATGTTCGACGAGTAGGTGAACACTTCGGAGGTCGAAAGCACGCGCCGCTGCGGATGGAAATCGTTGATGGTGTGCTTGCCGTATTTCAGCGGATGCGTCGCGTCGAAGGTCGAGTTCATGTTGACCTTGCCGCTGTCGAGCGCCATCGCGACGGTCAGCGCCTTGAAGGTCGAACCCATTTCGAACACGCCGGTCATGAGCCGGTTGAATCGCGACGGATCTTTCGGCGAGCTTGACTTGTTCGGATCGAAATCCGGCAGCGACACCATTGAGACGATTTCGCCGGTGTGAATATCGACCACGAGCGCGTTCGCCGCCTGCGCCTTGAAGCGGTCCTTGCCGGCCAGCAATTCGTCACGCACCGCCTGCTGCACGTCGAGATCGAGCGCGATCTCGATCGGCTGGAGATTATGATTGGTGGCAAAGCCCGCGAGATGGAGCGCGCTTAAACCCCCGTTATCGATCCACTTCTCGAGACCGAGAATACCCTGATTATCGACATTGACCTGCCCTAGCACGTGCGCGGCCAGCGGCCCGTTCGGATAGACGCGCTTGTATTCTTTTAAGAAACCAATGCCGGGAAGCCCGAGACGATAGATCGCTTTCTGCTGCTCCGGCGTGATTTCGCGACGCAGCCAGGCAAAGTAGCGCTTCGAACGAAGCCGCGTACGCAACTCGCTTCGGTCCAGATCGGGCAGCGTCTTCAGGAGAAGATCGGTTGCTTCATCGACATCGATGATCCGCTGCGGCTCCGCGAACAAAGACGGCGTGCGCACGTCGGTTGCGATCAGCCGGCCCTTGCGGTCGACGACATCGGGGCGCGCCTGCGCGACGGCTTCTGCAGCACGCGCTTTCTGGGAAGCGGACTGTTCCGGCGCGGTCCCCAAATAGACAAGCCTTGCTGCGATCACGCCATAGACGCAGACGAACGCCATGAGCAGAAGAACGATACGCGCGCGCGCAACGCCTGCGCCGGATTTGCGTAGCGAGAACCGCGAGAAAATGCTCCGGAGGCTGGCGAGGTTACGCATCACTGTTGCTCCACCGATCCGGTCGGGGTCTGGTCGGGACTATCGTTCGGGTTTTCCGCAGGAAGATTCTGCAAGATGTCGCCGATAGCGTCGGCAGGCTTTGGACGTTCCGGCAAGGCGCCCACACTTCCAAAGCGCCGCGCTTCGACGGGTTTCATCTTGAGATGACGCATGGCAAGCTCCTGAATGCGGTCTGGCGACGACAGCTTTGCCCAATCGGCGCGGGCAAATGCGATCCGGTCTTTCTCGTTCCGGATTTCGTTTCGCAGTCGCTGAACCTGCTGCGCTTCGCCTGTCGCACGATATTTGATGTCATAGACGTAACCCGCTGCTGCGAGCAGTCCCATCACCATCAAGCAATGAAGAAGACGCAGCATCAGCGCGCTCCCTCAAGCGAAGGCATTTTGTCGAGTAGCACGGCAAGCGGATCGCTTGTATGTGCGGACGCATCGGTGCGTTCGGCGATACGCAGCTTCGCCGACCGTGCGCGAGGATTGATCTTCAACTCGTCTTCGCCCGCGGCCAATACCTTGCGCGAGAGTGCTTTGAAACTCGGAGGCGCGGCCTTCACCTCTGGTGCATGGCGCGATGTGGCAGGCGCCTGCGAGCGCGAGGTGATGAAGGTTTTCACCAGACGATCTTCCAGCGAGTGGAACGAAATCCCGGCAAGCACGCCGCCCGCTTTCAGGAGCTGCTCGGCTGCAAGCAATCCCTTCGCAATCTCGCCAAGCTCGTCGTTCACATAAATACGCAGCGCCTGAAAGGTTCTGGTCGCAGCGTCTATGTCGCCGGGCTTCGAATGAATTGCTTCGCGCAAGATCGTTGCAAGCTCGCCGGTGCGTGTAATTTCTTTTTCTTTGCGCGCCTCGATAATCGCGCGCGCTGCGAACTTCGCCTTCTTCTCTTCGCCGAGCACCGAGATGATGCGAGCGAGATCGCGCTCGTCGTATTTGTTCACGACATCGGCGGCGGAGACCCCGCTTGCGCTCATGCGCATATCGAGCGGGCCGTCGAAGCGGAACGAGAAGCCGCGCTCCGCTTCGTCAAGCTGCATCGAAGACACGCCGAAGTCGAACAGGATGCCGTCAACCTGATCGAAGCCGTGGCGCGGCGCGATCTCGAGCATCTCGGAGAAGTTGGCTTCAACGACAGTCAACCTGCCGCCGAACTCGGTCACCGCACCGAACGAGTCCGCGACCGTGCGCGGATCGCGGTCGAAGCCGAGCACTTTGCAATTCGCAGCTTCCAGCAACGCGCGCGTATGTCCGCCCGCGCCGAAAGTCGCGTCGATATATTTTCCGCCGTCTTTTGGCTTGAAGGAGGAAACGACCTCCCGGAGCATCACGGGTAGATGGCGAGCCGGTCCGCCAGCAGCGCCCGTTTCCGGGCGGCTGCGGCCCGCGATCATCCCGACGATGCTCCGGAAGGTTTCCCTGAAGCGCCGAGTGCCCGCTTGAAGGCGCGCACTTTCTCGGTCGCGTCCGTTAGATGCGTGCGGAAGCGTTCGGGCTCCCACATCTGAAACTTGTGCCCGAGGCCGACGAAGGTCACCGCGTCCGAAATCTGCGCGTGTTCCTTCAAGGAGTCGGTGAGCAGAATGCGGCCTTCCGAGTCGGGTTTGAGCGTCTCGCTGCGCCCGAACAAGGCCGCCGAAAATTCCTCGCGCTCCTCCGAGAACGGCGGATAGCGGTCGATCAGAGATTCGATTTCCGAGAGCAGTGCCGAGCCGCCCGCATCCACCGCCGGCCGGTCCAGCGCCGGATGACAGTGCAAGCCTTCGTGCCCGTCGCGCGCAAGCACGGCACGGAAGGGTGCGGGAATGGAGACTCTGCCTTTGGCGTCGAGGCGCATTGTGAATGTCGACAAAAAGCGGTTCATCGGAACACCGGACGCAACGACACCACCCGGACTCCACGGCGCGCGAACTCGGGAGCAGCGAGAAGTCCTCTCGCCACCCCACCGGATCGGCCTCAAACCGGAGCGGGATAATCTGGGATAACATGGGACCCTATGGTCGTCAACGAACGCGGCACGCCAAATGGAGAGAGGCCGCGCAAAAGCGCGGCTTCTCCACAGGCGATTAACGCGCTGTAAGCCTTAAGATTCGGTTTGCGGAGGCGTAGCCGGTAGCGGCGCCTTCTTCGGGAATAAGAGCCGCTGGTAAAGCAGCCCGATTCCGACCAGCACCACACCAAGACCGATGAATGAGAGTGCCCGCCACACGCCCGTCAGCCCGGCAAGATCGATGAAGAAGACCTTGGCGATGGTGACCAGCATCACGGCGGCGGAAGCAAGCCGCACCGGCTTCGACTGACGCACGATACCGATCAGGAGCAGCAACACCGAGAAGCCGAGCCACACCGCGGAATAAGTGTAGAGCTCCGCGTCGCTTGCGCCGAAGCGGTCGAGCCGCGGCCCCTGATAGAACGCCCGCACTTGAAGCGTGAGATAGGCCATCGCAAGCACGATCGATGTGACCGCGGCAAACCCGCGATAGGTTTCGTCCCGCGTCTTTTGATAGACGAAGGCGAGAACACCCGCGAGGATTGCCGGAACCAGATAGCCGAGAGTGAGCAAATTGATGTAGCGCCCCTCGCTGATCGGCTCACCTGTGAAAAACGGGTTCGCGAACAGGAGGAGACCCGCATAGATAGCAACGAAGCTCAGTGCGCCGACGATCTTCGCGCCGACATCGTGAACGATGTTCTTCGTCACCATCCGCGTACGCTCGAGCCCGATCGTCATCGTAAGACCCACGATCACGTGCATCGCAAACTCGGTGAACGGCGCCGTGTCTTTGTAGATGTCGCCGCCGTTCACGTAGTGGCGGATCTGGAGCGAGAAGAACAGCGCGGTGAAAAGAATGCCGAGCGAGTCCGCGAAGCGCGACGGGAAATCGTCCTTCTGTTTCCGCAACAGCCATCCGGCCGTCCAGAACGAAAGCGCAGGCACGCCGTAACCCCACAACAGCCAGTTGAAGATCGGTGTCGTGCCGAGATCGTTGCCGACGATCCGCGGATCGTAAGCAATGCGCGCGACCACGAAGGCGCAGGCCGCGGCAACAAGCCAGCGCAGGAACGGCAGCGGCCGCTTGCTCTGCACATAGGCGATCCCTGCCGCCATCAACGCGAAGGAAACCGTGAGCCAGCCTTTTTCCAGCGCGAAGGTGAGCGCAAGCGCGAGCGAGATTATCGAGCCGGTCGCAAAAATCGCAGCCGCGGAAGCCGAGCCGGGCTTTACCGCGCGCTTGGTCAGCACTTCGGTTGCGTAAGCGAAGATCGCGGCAAGCGCGAGTGCGACCGCCGCGAACGGAATCGAACGCTCCCACACCGCGATCCGATAATAGAGAGCAGCCATGATTGCGATTGGCGCGATCACGGCGGATGCAGCCCACAGGATCGACTGCGTAGCACTCTTCGTGCGCTCCTGTGCGAGGAAGCCTGAAGCGCCGAACAGCACGGCGAGCGCACTGCCAAGCCACAGATGCGAGCCAAAGGCAGCGCGTGGCAGCTCGGGGATGTTGCCTGCGACCGGACCAGGCGCGGCTAACGGGCTCGCAATACGGACTTCCACCGCCCATTGCGCAATCGTCAGTGCCGCGAGGATTGCGGCGGCGGGCACGGCACCGGTCGCGGATTCCGTGCGCCACGCAATCGCAATCGTCGCGACACAGAGAATGGCGAACGCATAAAGCGCGGGCGCTTCGTGATTGCGCGCAACGACAAGGAACGCGACCGCGAGCAGATAACCCGCGAGCGCACCCGACGATATGCCATCGACTTTGCCGGGTTGTGCGGGCGGTCCGTAGAGCAATCCCGAGACGATGAGCGCAGCGGCCAACGCATAGCCCACGACACCATGGAAAACGTGCGGGATCAGCGCCTCGCGCATGAAGTCGTCGATGCCGGGCAGCATCCAAAACACCGCGAAGACGACCGCCGTGATCGCAAGCCAGCGCCAGAGCCGCGCGCGTGCGAGTGCGAAAGCCGCCGCGGTGACGACCGCGAGATAAATATAAAGCGCCCAATAGTTCGGCGCTTCAGAGGAGACAAGCGCAGGCGTGACGTAAGCGCCGATCAGGCCGAGACCCGCAAGCATGGGTCCGTGCAGCAGTGCTGCGGCAAGTGTCGCGAGCGCCACGATACCGAGCGCGATGAAGGCGGCCGGTGGCGAAAGAAATCCGTAAAGCGCATAAGCGGCGTAGACCGTCGCGTAGGCGACCGTCGTTCCGGCCGCCGTAAGAATGCTAGGAATATGCGCGGTCGGAACGCCCGCGACGTCTGATTTGCTTTCCTTCCTCCGCATCCATTCGCCGGCGGCGATCAACGCAGTCGCAAGCAATGCGCCGAAGAAAATGCGCATTCCCGGACCGATGAGCCCGGCGTCGATCGAAACTTTCACAAGGAAAATGCCGCCGAGTGCGAGCGCAAGCCCGCCGACCCAGACCACCCAGCGCGTGCCGAACTGTTCTTCGAAACTCGTATCGCTCGCGGGCTTCGGCGGCGGCGTGGGACGAGGCGCGCGCGGCGGCGTTGAAGATGCGGCGGCGGGCGCAGCAGGCGTTGCGGCAGGAGTTCCAGGCGTGCCGAACGCGGACGGCTTCTCGCTGACAGCTGGCGCAGGAGCCGCGGCAGCGGGTGCACGTGGTTCGCGCGGCGGACGCGGTGCCGCAACGAACGGCGACGGCGTTTCGATGCCGAGCTTCTTCTCGATCTCGCGTAGCCGCATATCAATGTTGCGAAGCTGCCCGCCCTGCGCGAGCGATTTGAAGAAGGCGACGATCGCCATCACCGGTAATGCGAGGAGCAATATCCCCAGCAGCGCCCATTCCATCGGATTCCCCCGCACTCAGCCTTACGCAATGCTACTCCACGGCAAATGCGAAGCGAAGCGGCCTCACCCCCTTGTGAAAAGCCGGGAGAAGTGGAATTGCGGGCTGGAAACAAGAAGAGCAAATACCGCCGTGCAGAAGAACTTCGAGCCGGATTCGCGCTGTGTAGCCGAAGTAGCGCCCTCGCCCAATGTGAGCGAGCGCACCTGCGCGCCCGACATTCTGCTTCTGCATTACACCGGGATGCTGACCGCCGAGAGCGCGCTCAAGTGGCTCTGCAATCCGGAGAGCAAGGTCTCTTCGCATTACTTCGTCGATGAAGACGGCAAGGTCACGCAGCTCGTGCCGGAGTCCGTTCGCGGTCAACACGCCGGCGTCTCGTCATGGGAAGGCACCACCGACATCAATTCGCGCTCGATCGGAATCGAGATCGTGAACCCCGGTCACGAGCATGGCTATCGCGATTTTCCGGAGGAGCAGATCGAGGCGGTGATCCATCTTTGCTTCGATATCGTCGCGCGCCACAACATCAGGCCGGCACGCGTACTCGCACATTCGGATGTGGCGCCTACCCGCAAGCAGGATCCGGGTGAAAAATTTCCGTGGGAGCCGCTTTATGAAGCCGGCGTCGGTCACTGGATTGCGCCCGTTTCAATCGGCGACGGCGCACTTCTGAAACCCGGCGACACCGGCCCGGCGGTGATGGCTATGCAAGCCGCGTTGAAAGAATACGGCTATGGCGTCGGGACGAACGGCGAATTCGACGAATTAACCACCGCTGTCGTCACCGCCTTTCAGCGCCACTTCCGGCCCGCGCAAGTCGATGGCATTGCCGATCATTCGACGCTGCGCACGCTCGAGCGCTTGCTTACCTCGCGCCCGGTCTGAGCGCGGCCGTTTACGATCAATTTTACTGAAGTTCCGGCACCATCGCGGTTGCGACGGAGGACTCCGTCAAATATCGGCCCCCGACAGATTCTGGCCCCATTTTCCGTGGCATCTGGCCAAATCGATTACGGGGACAAGGATTCCTAGAAAAATGAAGCTGTTCCGACTGGCGCTGGCTGCCACAGCGCTCGCCGCCGCAGTGGGTCTTCATGCCGCGCGCGCGGAGGAGAACCCTGTCCGTCAATTCCTGAACGACGAGTTCAATAACACGCAGGCTGCCGAAGAGACTGCGCCTGCACCCGCGAGCAATCAGCTTGCGAATGTCACGACCCAACCCGAGCCGGAGCCGGATGCAAAGAAAAAGAAGAACGCCGGTCCCTGGGCCGGGCTCGTGGCTTTGCCGGCCGCTGCTCCGCGCATTGCCGCACCAACGCTTGCGCCGAATGGCGACCCCGCACCAATCATTGCATTGATCGATAAGCACGCATCGGCATTGGGCATCCCCGCCGCCTTCGCCCGCGCCGTCGTCCGCATCGAAAGTAACTTCAATCCAAAAGCGACCGGCCGCCAGCGCGAAGTCGGCCTCATGCAGATCAAGTACGAGACCGCTCGCGGCATCGGCTTCAGCGGCACGCGCGAAGAGCTCTACGAACCCGATACGAACTTGCAGTGGGGCATGAAGTATCTCGCGATGGCCTGGAAGCTCGGCGGTGCGACGCCCTGCGGCGCGGTGATGAAGTATCAGGGCGGCCATATGGCGAAACAGGAAACCGCAGCGTCGCGCGCGTATTGCACGAAGGTGAATGCGCACATGGCGGCTGCAAACTAAGCGCAGCAAAACATTCACGATGATCTGGCGCGGATGGAAACGTCCGCGCCATTTTTCTTGACCCGGCCTGCCCGCGCGCTCATGGAAGTCGCGTCAGTCGGCCGGGCAGCCGCGGCGAGCAATCGTCGAGGAAAGTCCGGGCTCCACGGAGAAACGGTGCCGGATAACGTCCGGCGGGGGCGACCCCAGGGAAAGTGCCACAGAGAACATACCGCCGACGGTCTTCGGACCAGGCAAGGGTGAAAAGGTGCGGTAAGAGCGCACCGCGTTGCTGGCAACAGCAACGGCAGGGCAAACCCCACCGGGAGCAAAGCCAAATAGGGGTGACGCGGCGCAAGCCGGTTCTCTTCGGACCAGTCATCCGGGTTGGCTGCTTGAGGCGTTTGGCAACAAACGTCCCAGAGGAATGGCTGCCACGTGGGGGCAATGCCTGATGAGAAGGCCCGGCGGGACGACCGCCGGGCCTTCGCCATTACAGCTTGATGTAATTTGTAGGTATCAAGTTACCTTTTTCACAGCCAACTTCGACGGAACTACCTAGCCAGATCAAGCGTTATGCAGCCGCCTTCGACTTTAGGCTGATCTTTCCGCTTTCCTCTGGACCTGCCGGCTGGCAGCCTCGGGACAAGCGCAACCAAAGGGGAGACTGAAGATGCTTCTCACCCGCAGGATTGACGTACTGGCGATACTCGCTTCGTTCGCTTTCATCGGAGCGATCTTGCTCGGAATGATCTGAGCCAGGTTTCGATTTCACCCATTTCAGACGCCGGGGAGCCAACGCTTCCCGGCGTTTTGATTTTTCGCGAGAAAAACGCCAATACTCGCAATAGTTGTGGTGTCAGCCTATTCCGCAGCCTCGCGCGGAATGCGCGCCGGATCGTAAGAGAGCAACGGCGCAAGCCAGCGCTCGGTCTCTTGGATGGTCCAGCCTTTGCGCGCGGCATAGTCCTCGACCTGATCCCGGTCGATGCGGCCGACACCGAAATAGGCCGATTCCGGATGCGAGAAATAGAGCCCGGAGACAGCAGCACCCGGCCACATCGCGAACGACTCGGTGAGCTGCACGCTCGTGGCTTTGGTTGCGTCTAACAACCTGAACAAGGTCGCCTTCTCGGTGTGATCCGGTTGCGCGGGATAACCCGGCGCCGGACGGATACCGCGATACTTTTCGAGAATGAGATCTTCGTTTGAGAGCGTTTCTTCCGGCTCGTAAGCCCAGAATTCCTTGCGCACGCGCTGGTGCATCCGCTCGGCGAACGCTTCCGCGAGACGATCGGCCAGCGCCTTCACGAGAATTGCGTTGTAATCGTCGTTCTTCTTCTTGAATTCTTCGGCCTTCTCGTCTTCGCCGATACCGGTGGTCACGACAAACGCACCGATATAATCCGGCACTTTGGTGTCGCTAGGTGCCACAAAATCCGAAAGCGCGATGTTCGGCCGCTCGTCGCGGCGCGGCATCTGCTGGCGCAGCGTATGGAAGGTCGCGATCTTTTCTTTCCGGGTGTCGTCCTTGTAGACGACGATATCGTCACCGACTGCGTTTGCAGGCCAGAAGCCGACCACCGAGCGCGCCTCGAACCATTTTTCCTTGACGATGCGATCGAGCAGCGCCAACGCATCTTTATAGAGTGAGCGCGCCGCTTCGCCCTGTTTCGGGTCGTCGAGGATCGCCGGAAACCGTCCGCTCAACTCCCAGGACTGGAAAAACGGCGTCCAGTCGATCAGCGGCACCAACTCGGCGAGATCGTATTGCACGAACTCCCTAGTGCCGAGGAAAGCGGGCTTATGGGTCTGCCCGGCGTCAAACTCAAGCTTCAGCTTGTTCTTGCGCGCGGTCTCGATCGAAATACGCTGCGCGTTCTGGTTGCCCCGCGCGTGAGCTTCCGCGACCTTCTCATATTCTTTACGCACAGCGGCAAGCTCGATCACGCGCGTATCGGGATTGATCAGCTTCGATACGACGCCGACCGCGCGGCTGGCGTCGAGCACGTGAACCGCCTGACTGCGGTGATAGTTCGGAGAAATCTTCACGGCCGTATGCACGCGGCTCGTGGTGGCACCACCAATCAGAAGCGGAATATCGAAACCTTCCCGCTCAAGCTCGCTTGCGACATGGCACATCTCGTCGAGCGACGGCGTGATCAAACCCGAGAGCCCGATGATGTTGCAGTTCTCTTTCTTAGCCGTTTCGAGAATTTTCGCGGCCGGCACCATCACGCCGAGATCGACGATCTCGTAATTGTTACATTGAAGCACGACGCCGACGATGTTCTTGCCGATGTCATGAACGTCGCCCTTGACCGTTGCGAGCAGAATCTTGCCGTTGGTCTTCGCGGCTTCGCCCGAGCGCTTGCGCTCCTCTTCCATGAACGGAAAAAGATAGGCCACCGCCTGCTTCATCACGCGCGCGGACTTCACCACCTGCGGCAGGAACATTTTTCCGGCGCCGAACAGATCGCCGACCACATTCATGCCCGCCATTAGCGGGCCTTCGATTACGTGCAGCGGCTTCTCGGCATTCTTCCGCGCTTCCTCGGTATCGGCCTCGATGAATTCGGTGATGCCGTTGACGAGCGCGTGTTCGATGCGCTTCTCGACCGGCCGTGTACGCCATTCGAGATCGACTTCCTTCTTCTCGGCGCCTGCGCCCTTGTATTTTTCGGCTAGTGCCAACAACCGCTCGGTTGAGTCTGCGCGGCGATTAAGCACTACGTCTTCGCAGGCTTCGCGCAGTTCTGCCGGAATATCGTCATAGAGCGCGAGTTGCCCCGCATTGACGATGCCCATGTCCATGCCGGCTTTGATCGCGTGATAGAGAAACACCGCGTGCATCGCCTGCCGCACCGGCTCGTTGCCGCGGAACGAGAACGAAAGGTTCGAAACGCCGCCCGAGATATGCGCGTGCGGCAATTTCTGGCGGATGATCTGCGTGGCCTCGATAAAGGCAACGCCGTAGCCCGCGTGCTCCTCGATGCCGGTCGCAACCGCGAAGATATTCGGATCGAAGATGATGTCTTCCGGCGGGAAGCCGACTTCATCGACCAGAATCTTGTAAGCGCGCGCACAGATTTCAACTTTGCGCTCGACCGTGTCGGCCTGCCCTTGTTCGTCGAACGCCATCACGACCACCGCCGCGCCATAGCGGCGCACGAGATGTGCGTGATGCCGGAAAGCGTCTTCGCCTTCCTTCATCGAAATCGAATTGACGATGCCCTTGCCCTGCACGCATTTCAGGCCCGCCTCGATCACCGACCACTTCGAGCTATCGACCATGACCGGCACTTTGGCGATGTCCGGCTCCGACGCGATGAGATTGAGGAACGTCACCATCGCCTTTTCGGAATCGAGCAGGCCCTCGTCCATGTTGACGTCGATGACCTGCGCGCCACTCTCGACCTGCTCGCGCGCGACCGCGAGCGCTTCGTCATATTTGCCGTCGGTTACGAGCTTGCGGAATTTCGCAGAGCCGGTGACGTTGGTGCGCTCGCCGACGTTCACGAACGGGATTTCCGGCGTCAGTTCGAACGGTTCGAGACCGGACAAGCGCAAGCGCGCAGGCAATTCCGGAATTGCACGCGGCTTCTTGTTCGAAGTCACAGCGCAGATCGCACGGATATGGTCCGGCGTAGTGCCGCAGCATCCGCCAACGATATTGACGAGGCCCGCGCTCGCGAATTCTTCGAGCATCCCGGCCATGAATTCCGGGCTCTCATCGTAGAGACCGAATTCGTTCGGTAGGCCTGCGTTCGGATAGGCGCAGACCAGCGTGTCCGCGACCTTGGAAATTTCCGCGATGTGCGCGCGCATTTCCTTGGCACCGAGCGCACAGTTCAAGCCGACTGAAAACGGCCGTGCGTGCGAGATCGAATTCCAGAATGCGGTCGGCGTCTGGCCGGAGAGCGTGCGGCCGGAGCGGTCCGTGATCGTACCGGAGATCATCACCGGGAGGCGTTCGCCGCGCTCGTCGAAAATCTTCTCGACGCCGAAAATCGCGGCCTTCGCGTTCAACGTATCGAAGATCGTTTCGATCAGGATGATGTCCGCGCCGCCCTCGATCAGGGCTTTGGTCTGCTCGTAGTAAGCCTCGGCAAGTTCGTCGAACGAAGTCGCGCGATAGCCCGGATTGGAAACGTCCGGCGAGATAGAGGCAGTGCGGTTCGTCGGGCCTAAGGCACCTGCGACATAGCGCTTGCGGCCGTCTTCCTTCTCGGCAAGCTCTGCTGCTTCTTTCGCAAGGCGCGCGCCATCTAAGTTCAGATCGTAGACGATCTCTTCCATGCCGTAATCGGCCTGCGCGATGCGCGTGGACGAGAATGTATTGGTCGAGCAGATATCCGCGCCCGCACGGAAATACTTTAGCGAGATGTCGCGGATCGCATCCGGCTTCGACAAATTGAGTAGATCGTTATTGCCGCGCACTTCGCGATTCCACGCATCGAACCGCGCCCCGCGATAACCGGCTTCATCCAGGTTGAGCGCCTGGATCATCGTGCCCCAGGCACCGTCGAGCACAAGGATGCGCTCTTTCGCAAGTTCGCGAAGCTGCTTTTCGACGGCCGAGATTTCGAACTTCTTGTCACTCATTACTTGATTCCAATTACGCGGCAGCGGCGTTCGTATCTGGGCGAATACCGAGCAGATGACAGATCGCAAACACGAGTTCCGAGCGGTTCAGTGTATAGAAGTGAAACTCGTTCACGCCGCGCTGCCTGAGGTCGTTGACCTGCTCGGCGGCGACCGTTGCTGCCACGAGCTTCCGCGTTTCCGGATCGTTCTCCAAGCCCGCGAAACGATCCGCGAGCGATTGCGGGACATGGGCGCCGCACGGGTCGGCAAACTTCTTCACCTGCGCGAAATTCAAGACCGGAATGATGCCCGGCACGATCGGAATATCGATGCCGCTCGAACGCACACGGTCGAGAAAACGGAAGTAGAGATCGTTGCCGAAGAAGAATTGCGTGATCGCACGGGTCGCACCCGCATCGACCTTCCGTTTCAAAAGCTCGATCTCGGCATCCGCGCTTGCGCTATCCGGATGCTTCTCCGGATAGGCCGAAACCGAAATCTCGAAATTGCCGATCTTCTTGATGCCCGCGATCAGTTCAGGGCTGCCTTCATAGCCGCCGGGGTGCGGCTCGTATTTCGTGCCCGCGCCGGTCACCGGATCGCCGCGCAGCGCCACGATATGGCGCACGCCTGCATTCCAGTATTCCTGCACGACTTCGTCGGTCTCGGCTTTGGTCGCGCCAACGCAAGTCAGATGCGCCGCCGGCGTCAGCGAAGTTTCGCGCAGCATCCGCGTGATGGTGCCGTGTGTGCGTTCGCGCGTGGAGCCGCCCGCGCCATAGGTCACGGAAACGAAGCGGGGTTTGAGCGGCGCAAGGCGGGCGATGGAAGTCCACAGCGTTTTTTCCATCTCCGGCGTTTTCGGCGGAAAAAATTCGAACGAGACCTGAATATCGTTACTCATCACGCAACTTCCCTCCCCTCGCCCGCAAGCAAAATGCGCGGGTCGCGCGCAACCCAGATCGAAACGGTGAGCGCATTTTCATTTTTCTTCTCCGGCGCGAGCGCGCGGTGACGGTCGAACTCAAGACCCGACTCTTTCAGCCACTGCTCGACGACATCGGGCGCAAAGCCGAGACGGCGATGCGCGTGCTCGTCGCGGAGAAACTCAAGCTGGTGCGGGGCGAAATCGACGACGACAAGACGCCCCGACGGGCGCAGCACGCGGGCCGCCTCACGCAACGCACGCGCGCCGTCATCGAGATAATGCAGCACCTGGTGCATCACGATCGCATCGAATGAATCGCGCGGGAACGGGAGATTATACAGATCGCCCTGCCGCACCGAGCAGTTCTTCAAACCGGCCTTGTCAAGATTGGCGCGGGCGAATTGCAGCATCTCAGGATTGAGATCGATGCCGACGCCGCGCGAAATCTCAGCGCCGAAGAGTTCGAGAATGCGCCCCGTGCCGGTGCCGAGATCAAGCAGCGTATCGACCCGCTTCCCGGCAAGCGCGTCGCGCACCGCCGTTTCCACCGCGACATCGGAAACATGGAGCTTGCGAAGCTCGTCCCAGCGGCCGGCGTGTTTACGGAAATAACTTTGCGCCGCGGATTGGCGGCTGGCGCGTACCTGCGCGAGCCGTTCGCGGTCGCGCTCGAAAATCGGATCGGACGGATCGGCCAGCGCTAAAATTGCGTCCGCGAGCGGCGCGCCTGCGCCCTCTGAAGCCCGGCGATAAAACGCCCAGCTTGCTTCGCGGAAGCGCTCGACGATGCCGGCCTCCGCAAGCAACCGCAGATGCCGCGAGATGCGCGGCTGCGACTGGCCGAGAATATCGGTGAGATCGGAGACCGTGAGTTCCGCCTGATCGAGCAGTGCGAGCAGACGCAGACGCGTGTCTTCCGCGGCGGCCTTCAGACCTCCTAGCAACGCGTCGAAATTGGAAGGCGCCTTCTTGCGAACCACGACAGAAAACCTCTTCTAGGCATGGGCTGAAGCCCATTGCCCATCACATAAGGATATCTTTATGTCATTAAATATGGGTAAGCAAGGCGGTCCAGTCAAAGGCGCGTAAATATCGGCAAAGCCTGTATTTTCAGGCCCCAACCGGTCCCATAAGGTCCGCCCATGAGTATGGCTTTAGGGCTTTCGATTCCCGTCGGCGCGGTGACCCTTCCGCCGAAGGAGCGCGATCTGCGCCTCGATTTTTTTCGGGGGGCCGCGCTGTGGCTGATCTTCCTCAATCACATACCGTCGAACTTCGTCGGCTGGTTCACTACCCGCAATTTCGGCTTCTCGGACGCGGCCGAGATGTTCGTCTTCATCTCCGGCTACACCGCGGCCTTCGTCTATGGCCGCGTGATGATCGAGCGGGGTTTTACGGTCGCGAGTATGCGGATTCTGAAGCGCGTCTGGCAGATCTACGTCGCCTTCATCTTCCTCTTCATGATTTATCTCGCCCAGATTTCCTGGGTCGCCGCGCGCTTCGAAAACCCGCTCTACATCGAGGAAATGAACCTGCTGCACTTTCTGCAGCGGCCTGAAATCGTGATCGTCGAGGCGCTCCTGTTGCGCTTCCTGCCGGCAAACGTGGACGTGCTGCCGCTCTACATCGTGCTGATGGCGTTCTTTCCCCTGATGCTGTGGTTCATCCTGCGTGCGCCCAACATCGCGCTCGCCGCCTCTTTCGTGCTGTATCTCGCGGCCCGCTATTTTGGCTGGAATTTGCAGGCCTATCCGGCGGACAAGGTCTGGTACTTCAGTCCCTTTGCCTGGCAGTTTTTGTTCGTGATCGGCGCCTGGTGCGGGACCGGCGGAGCCAGGCAAATCGGGTGGCTGATCCGGTCAAAAGCGCTGCTGATTCTCGGCGGGGCCTATCTCGCCTTCGCCGCCTTTATGACCCTCGCCACCAACATTCCGCTGCCAATCGACTTTCCGAACTGGCTCCTGATCTTCCCGCTCGACAAGACCGGGCTGGACCCGCTCCGGCTCGCTCACTTCCTGATTTTGACCGCCATCGTGGTCCGCTTTGTCCCTGCCGATGCCCAATTTCTACGCAGCGACTGGGCCAAACCGTTAATCCTGTGCGGTGAACACTCCCTAGAAGTCTTCTGCTTAGGGGTATTTTTGTCGTTCACCGCACATATTCTGATGATCGAAGTGTCCTCCCGGATACTGTTTCAGGTCTTCGTGAGCTTTGGGGGCATCTTCGCGATGATTGCCCTTGCGGGCATCATGACGTGGTATAAGAAGCTGCAAAGCCGGGCACCAAAGAATCTGGCAGTTTAGACTAAAGTATTAGGCGTTCTAGGGGGTCCCGTATGTGGGCCAAGGCAATAGGGGCGGCGCTTGCGCCGTTCTTGCTCATGTCTGGAATGGCTGCCGCGCAGGACCAACGCTGCGAGGCCCCGGATGCTTATGTCGAACCCTATTACAAGGCGGTGAAAGCCGGCCTCACGCTTCGCTCCACGAAGTCCCTCGACATTCTCATCGTATCGAGCGCGCCCTCGCAGACCCGCATCGGCGACAAGCTGCGCTCCTACCCGATGTTTATGGAGACCGCGCTGAAAGAGCGCCTCCCGAATTACGCATTCCGCGTCGGCGTGCACACCGAAGCGCGCAAGACGCTCAAGGAAATCCTGGCCGCGCTCCCGCAGGCGCTTGAGAAGAACAAGCCGGGCCTTGTCATTATCCAGACCGGCACCGTCGAAGCGATCGTCGGTGTCGATCCCGACAAGTATGAGCGCAAGCTGGAGAAGGCCGTCGAGATCGTCCGCGCATCCGGCGCCGACGTGATCTTCGTAAACCCGCAGTTCAGCCCGCGTACCTCGTTCGTGACGAATTACGGCGCGATGAACGATCGCATCCGCCGCGTCGCAGCCTATGCCGACGTTCCGCTGTTCAACCGCTACGACATCATGCGCCACTGGAGTGAGAACGAAGCCTTCGATTTCACTGCGCTGAAGAATGACGGCACCTTTGAAGCCGTCCACCGCTGCCTCGGCCGCATCCTCGCTGATTTCGTTTCGCGCGCGGCCTCTTTCTCGGAGATTGCAAAGCTACCCCAATGAAGACACGCAATCTCCTGATCGCGGCGGGCACCCTGCTCTGTCTCGCGCCCGTGGCTCACGCTGACTCTGTGCCGCCAGCCTGTGCGCCCAGCGCGGAATACACGCGCCTTGGCGGCGTGCTCCCGCGTGTCGCCGAACGGATTTTGAACCGCGAGCCGGTGACGATCGTTGCCATCGGCTCGTCGTCCACGGCCGGCGTCGGCGCAAGCTCGATCGACCACAACTATCCGACCCAGCTCGAGAAGCGCCTGAATGCGCGCTTCCCGAATGTCGTCTTCCACGTGATCAACCGCGGCATGAGCGGCGCGGTCGATAGCCAGATGCTGGCCCGCTTCGAGGAAGACGTGCAGGCAGCGCAGCCCGATCTCGTACTATGGCAGGTTGGCACTAACGCGCTCCTGCATTCCGACGGCATCACCAAAGAAGGCGACGTCATGCGCGACGGCCTGCGCCGTCTGCGCGCGATTGGCTCCGATGTCGTGCTGATCGACCCGCAATACGCGCCGAAAGTCCTGAAAGACCCGGACGCAGAGCCGATGGTCGAACTGATCCGCGTGATTGCACGCGAGGAAGGCGTTCCGGTGTTCCACCGCTGGGCGCAGATGAAAGAGTGGAAAGAGGGCCGCCACATTCCGTTCGAGGCATTCCTCTCGCCGGACCTCTTTCACATGAACGACTGGAGCTACGCGTGCTGGGCGGAAGCGCTCTCGGGCGCGATCTCGGCCGCGGCAATGCAGGGTGGCTTCCAGTTCGCAAGCCAGCCTGTCTTCCGTCCGTAAATAGCGCCTACTTCTTTTCCGGCTGCAGAATAAAGCACGTCGTCGTGGCGTGCGCGTAAAGTTTGCCGTCCTTATCGACAAAGCGGCCTTCCGCAATCGCGGTGCGCGCACCGGAATGGATAACTTTTCCCTCGGCGCGCATTTTGCCGGTCTTGGCGGTAACGCCGCGAACGAAATTCAGTTTCACCTCAAGCGTCGTGTAGCCGGTGCCCGCCGGCAGCATGGTCTGCACCGCACAACTCATCGCGGAATCCATCAGCGTGAGCGCCACGCCGCCATGCACGGTGCCGATGGGGTTGTAGTGAAATTCTTTCGGATCGACCTCGAACACGACGAAGCCCGGTTCGACCACGGTGAGTTCGTAATCCAGGGTATCGGTGATCGGCGGGTTTGGGATCGTGCCGTCGCGGATACCGCGCAGAAACTCCAATCCCGGCATCGTGAGCACGAGCCCGGCGCTTTCCCGCGGATCCTTCCAGGTGAAAGTCCTTGTGCGTTCGCTCATGCCGCCCTCCCGCAATCCAGTTGACTTATGCGTATATGCACTCATTATGCGCGCATATACGCCTTTGTCCAGAGGGAGGCAGCCGAAGAAACAACCATGCCGAAACGGACCGACATCCATCGCTGCGCTTGTACCGTTCTGCGGCAGGCGGCGCGTGTCGCGACCCAGCATTTTGACAAGGCGCTCGCTGCCAGCGGCCTTCGTATTTCGCAGCTCTCGGTGCTGACCACGCTGAGTTATGTCGGACCCAAGACCATCAACGAACTCGCGGAAGTCATGGTGCTCGACCGCACCACGCTCGGCCGCAATTTGCGGCCCTTGCAGCGCGAAGGCTTCATTGCAATCGAAGCAGGCAAGGACGACCGACGCACGAAAAAGCTCGTGCTGACGAAGAAGGGCTCTTCCGTTGCATTAAAAGCGATGGACAGTTGGGGCGATGCCCAGACAAGTTTCGAAAAGGCGGTAGGATTGGAGAACGCCATCGCGCTTTCGAAACTGCTGCGGCAGGTCGTGAAAGCGGACTATCCGGAAAAATAGAATCTAAGGGGGAAATCATGAGTACATTGCAGATCGTCGGCACGTCGCTATCGAACTTCGTGCGCACCGCGCGCATGGCCGCCCGCGAAAAAGGGGTGCCGTATGAATTGATCGAAGTGATGCCGCGAAGCGATCAGGCCAGGGAGCTTCATCCCGGCGGCATGATCCCCGGAATGCGCCACGGCGACCGCACGCTGTTCGAGAGCCGCGCGATTACCCGCTACATAGACGAGGCGTTTGACGGCCCCGCTCTGATGCCGCGCGATCCGTGGAAGGCGGCGCAAGCCGAGCAGTGGCTCGCCTTTGTTGCAACCTCCGTCGACAAGGCCGTGATCCGCGAGCTCGTACACGCCTATTTCTTTTCCACGAAGCCCGATAAATCGCCCGACCGGGATGTCGTCGATCGCGCGGCGAAGCGCATCGAACGGCAGTTTTTGACGCTCGGGAAAGCGGTCGAAAAGACTGGATTTTTGAGTGGAGAAAGTTTCGGCCTTGCCGATATGTACGCCATGCCGATCATCGGCCAGTCGCGCGTGACGCCGGAAGGCAAGGAAGCGATGGCGAAGGCGCCCTCGCTCCTCGCCTATTACGAAAAGTACAAGAGCCGGCCGAGCTTCGCGGAAACTGCGCCGCCGAGAGCGAAGTAAGTTTCAATTCGTCATGGCCGGGCTTGTCCCGGCCATCCACGCCTTGATCTAAATCGAAGCTGTTAAGACGTGGATGCCCGGCGCAAGGCCGGGCATGACGAGAAAAGAATTAGCGCGCAAACTTCTTGTATTTGATCCGGTGCGGGATATCCGCGGCGGCACCCAGGCGGCGTTTCTTGTCCGCCTCATAATCCTGGTAGTTACCCTCGAACCATTCGACATGGCTGTCGCCTTCGAAGGCAAGAATATGGGTCGCAATGCGGTCGAGGAAGAAGCGGTCGTGGCTGATGATCACGGCGCAACCGGCGAAATCTTCCAGCGCCTCTTCGAGCGCGCGCAGCGTATCGACGTCGAGATCGTTGGTCGGTTCGTCGAGCAGCAAAACGTTCGCGTGTGAGCGCAACATCTTTGCCAGATGCACGCGGTTGCGTTCGCCACCCGAAAGCGACCCGACCTTTTTTTGCTGATCGCCGCCCTTGAAGTTGAACGCAGAGACATAAGCCCGGCTGTGCATTTCCTTCGGGCCGAGCTTGATGATCTCGTCACCGCCGGAAATTTCTTCCCAGACGTTCTTGCTGCCGTCGAGCGAGTCGCGGCTCTGGTCGACATAGCCGAGCTTTACGCTGTCGCCGATTTTCAGCTCGCCGCCGTCCGGCTTTTCCGCGCCGGTGATCATCCGGAACAGCGTGGTCTTGCCAGCACCATTCGGCCCAATAACACCGACAATGCCGCCGGGCGGAAGCTTGAAGTTGAGGTTCTCGATCAGCAACTGCTCGCCGAAACCTTTGGTGAGACCTTCCGCGTCGACAACATTCTGGCCGAGCCGTTCTGACACAGGAATAATGATCTGCGCGGTCTGCGGCGCCTTGTCGTTCTGCTTGGCAACGAGTTCGTCGTAGCGCTGGAAGCGGGCCTTGCTCTTGGCTTGGCGGGCTTTCGGCGAGGACTGAATCCATTCGCGCTCGCGCTCGATCGCGCGCTGGCGCGCTTCTTCTTCGCGGCCTTCCTGCTCGAGCCGCTTCTGCTTCTGCACGAGCCACGAAGAATAATTTCCCTCGTAGGGAATGCCGCGGCCGCGGTCGAGCTCGAGAATCCAGCCCGTCACGTTGTCGAGGAAGTAGCGGTCGTGGGTCACGATCAGCACCGCGCCTTTATAGTTGCGGAGATAATCTTCGAGCCACGATACCGTCTCGGCGTCCAAGTGGTTGGTCGGTTCGTCGAGCAACAGAATGTCGGGCTCCGCCAGCAACAACTGACAGAGCGCTACACGGCGCTTTTCGCCGCCGGAAAGTTTATCGACTTCGGCATCGTCCGCCGGACAGCGCAGCGCATCCATCGCAAGATCGACCTGTGCGTCGAGATCCCACAGGTTCTTGGCCTCGATCTCGTCCTGCAACTTCGCCATTTCATCGGCGGTCTCGTCGGAGTAGTTCGCGGCCAGCTCGTTATATTTGTCGAGCAGCGCCTGCTTGTTCGCGACGCCGATCATTACGTTCTGGCGCACGTTCCTGGACGCGTCTAACTGCGGCTCCTGCGGCAGGTAGCCGACCTTTGCGCCTTCGGCAGCAAAGGCCTCGCCGGTAAAATCCTTGTCGGTGCCCGCCATGATGCGCATGAGCGTCGATTTACCTGCGCCGTTGACGCCGAGCACACCGATCTTCGCGGTCGGGAAAAACGAGAGATGAACATTGTCGAGGACCTTCTTCCCGCCGGGATAGGCCTTCGACAAACCGATCATCTGATAGACATATTGCCAGGAGGCCATGCGCCGCCGCGCTCCGTTTCGAGATCAAGGGAAGTGCGGCGGCTATGTAGCGAGCGCGGGCCTCTTCGGCAAGGTTAGGCGAACCGTTTAATCCTGGCGCGCGTGAACGCCACTGATCTCCGGCTTGGCTCCGGCGCTGCGCGAGGAGCGCTTGCCGTTCGTGCGGTTGTTGGCCTCCTTGGCAAGCAGTCCGCGGTAAAGCGTGACATAGTCTTCGGCCATGCGCTTCACGGTGAAGCGCTCTTCGAAGGTGCGGCGAACGGTCTTGCGGTCGAGCGCCATCAACTCGGGAAAGGCCTGCACCGCTTCCGGCACGGAGTTTACGACCACACCGGATACGCCGTCATCGATCACTTCGGGCACCGAGCCTTCCTTGAAGGCGAGCACCGGCGTGCCGCAGGCCATCGCCTCGATCATCACGAGGCCGAACGGCTCGGGCCAGTCGATCGGAAAAAGAAGTGCCGCGGCGTTGCCAAGAAACTCCTGCTTCTCGCGCTCGCCGATCTCGCCGATGAATTCCACGCCGTCGCCCGCGAGCATCGGCTTGATCTTCTGCTCGAAATACTCGCGATCCGCGTCATCGACCTTGGCCGCCATCTTGAGCGGCACGCGCAGCTTGCGCGCGATTTCGATGGCGCGGTCCGGCCGCTTGTCGGGTGCCATGCGGCCAAGGAAAGCGAGATAACCGCCCTTCGGATTGCAGTTCGGCTGGAAAAGATTTTCCGGCAATCCGTGCAGCACAGTGCCCGCGATGTTGCGGCCCTTGATGAAACTCGCCTGCGAATCCGAAATCGTGGCAAGCGGCACATCTGGGAACGCGCGATGCAGCGGTTGCAGATCGTGCGTGTCCTGCCGCCCGTGCAACGTCGTCAGCGTCTTGTTCGCGATGCCGCGAAACAGCGGATAATGAAAATAGTCGATATGGAAATGAAGAATATCGAATTCATCTGCGCGGCGGCGAAGCGCATCGAGCATGATGAAATAATAGGGATTGGTTTCCTTCACGCGTGGGTCGAGCCGCAGCGCCTCGGGGCACATGGCTTCGAGTTTCGCATCCGTCACAGAATCGCCGCTTGCAAACAGCGTGACATCGTGTCCCTGCTGCACGAGTTCTTCCGTGAGCCAGGATACCATGCGTTCGGTTCCGCCATAGAGTTTCGGCGGCGTGCTTTCGATTAGCGGACTGATCTGTGCGATCTTCATCTGTCTTATTTCCCTCATACTGTTTGCGATGCAGCATGAAGGCAACAGAACGAACGCGCGAATGTTCCGAAAAGAATTGCTTGAACTATCGGCTAAGGCTGACGCGCAACTATGCAGCGCCCTGTTGCTGCCGCAAATACGGCAGGCATGAAGTCTTTCGTTTTAATTCGGCGCGGCACCCGTCGGTGCCCGCTGCGTGCGCGGCTGCAAGTCGCTATCCGGCGTCAGCGCAGGGCGTTGCTGCAACCCCTGCTCTTGCGGCAAGGGAACAACTTTGGTCGCGCTGCGAAGCATATCTGTCTTGCCGCTTGCAAACAAAATCGCCGCGATACCGACAATACAAAGCACGATGCCGAGAAAAATCTTCGCGGGTACCCAGCGGCCCGCGCGTGCGGACTCGCTGATCGCCGCCGACGACTGCTTGACTGGAGCAGTCGCCGTCTTCGGCACAGAAGTATCCGTCTTCGCGAATTCTTTTTCGGAAGTCACAGCCGCACGCACCGGCTGCACGCCGTCGGCCTGCACGACTACGAGCGTGGCATTGTCCTGATAATTGCGGTTGCTGCCGATCCCGTCGACCGCCTTGATCAGGCCATCCGCGACCGCTCCGACGCCTTGCGGCAGGAGAGTGCGGATGAAGTTCTGGATTTGCACCATGGTGAGCGTTTCGAGACCGTCGCTCGAAAAAATCATCACGTCGCCGGGCAGGATCTTGCGGCTGTCGATCTGCGGAGAATGACCGAAATCCTCGAGCGAGCGGCCAAGCACGGCAATCGTGATCGAATCCCTGCCCTTGCGCGTCATCACATCCCGCCACAACGCCGGATCGCCGGAACCGAGCGCTTCGCGATCCGCGATCTCCATATAGGAATGATCGGCATTCACGCGGTGCAGCTCACCGTCCCGATAGCGCAGGATAAGCGAGTCGCCGATACTGACGAACGACATGGTGCCGCTATCGACATACCCCGCGACCAGCGTCGCGCCCATGTCCTTCAAGCCCGGCTCTTTCGCCTGCGCGTCCGCCACCGCCTGATTGGCGGCATTGAGCGAACTCTTCAACCGCTCTTCCGCGCCGCGGCTGCCCGCGAAATAAGTTTTTACGAAAGTATCCGCCGTGATCTTGCTCGCGATGTCGCCGCCGAAATGACCGCCGATGCCGTCGGCAACAAGCAACAGGCCGCCGCCAGAGAGCGCAACGCCTGCATCGCTTGCCGCGATCTCTCCGGCGTCTCCGCCTTTCGCGTCATAAACCCGGAAGGCATCTTCCTGGGTATCTTTGCTGCCGCGAATTGCGCGCGCAGCGGCCTGGAATTTCATTTCTCGTCTTCCCAAGTGAAGTCCGGACCGCAGAGTTGCACGAAACGGAATTTCGTTTCGCCGATTGCGATCAGGCTGCTGCCCGCAAGCGGCATCGGTGTCAGCACGGCCTCGTCGTTGAGATAAACGATATTGGCTTTGCCGCCGTGATTGATATGGAACGTCCGCCGTTTCGGCTCGAAGGTGATGAACGCAGCCCCCTCGCCAGAAATCGACGCATCGCCGAAATCCACGCGGATGCGCTGCCCGGCAGAACGCCCGACGCTGTTCATGCCGGCATAGATGTTCACGGCCTTGCCGCGTCCAGGTCCATCCACAATGACGAGCCATCCGACCACGGGGTCGAAGCTGCCCATCTGCTTTTCCATCATCGCCGAGGGCTCGTGCATGGCACCGCCGCCGAAACCCTTGATCATGGTGGGTGCGGAAGAGCCGCCGCCGATTTCCGGCTGCATCACCGGCTTTCGCATCTCTTCGTGCGGCGCCATCGGCTTGCCGGCCGGCTTCACTTCCCGGATTCGTGTCGGCGCGGAAGAGTTGTCGTCCTTTTTGTCGTTCGCCATCGATCTCACCTGTGTTGCCGGCGGCTAGCTGCGCCAGTGACTGCCCACTCGGGCTTCCCGAAACAAGAATCCGTAATTTCCGGTCCCAAGTTTAATCACATCTCCGTCAGCGATTTTTGCCGAATCCCGGGGCACCCCGTTGATCAAAATCGGATTCGGTTGATCGCGATAGTCTTTCGAGCGGTTCACGATATGAAACGAACCGTCCAGCGCCACGGTGATAAGTGCGTGATGCCGGGAAACCGTAAGCTCCTGCACATCCGTCACAATATCATTGTCCCGCTCCCGGCCGATAGCAATCCGCGCCTTATAGATCGGGACTGTGCCCGGCTCCCCGTTGAATTCCAGCCAAGCAAGTGGCGCCGCCTGACCGATGACGGTCGGCGGTGCCTGCGCAGCAATGGAAGCGGCCTCGGGCTCGGCCTTGGTCGGCGGCTCCTCACCGATAATTTGCGGTGTGGGGCCCGGCCGCGGCGGCTCTGCAATTTTTGCGGACCTGCCTCTTCGCGCAGAACGCCATGCAAGCCCGGAGATCAGAAATCCGAACAAGAGAATAGCGACGCCGGCGAAGATCGCCGCGGTGCGCGTGATATCTTCCGTGAGCCACGCCAACACAGCGCTCAGGTAGCCTTCGGCGCCCATCGGGGTCACCGGTTCGTTGCCGGTGCCGGGATTGGCGACCCCCGCGCGCAAGAGCGCCGTGAATGACGTTACCGCACCCTGTGGGTGACGAAGCGATATCTGCAAGGCCGGCGGCACGCCACGCGCCAGCGCTTCGGCTTCGATGATGACACCCGCATGGAGGCGCGCGAGAAACTCATTGCGATTTCTCGGTGTAAGCGCACGTTGCGCGGCCGGCGTCTCGAAGAAAAAGCCGCGCGTATCGCCGCTCAACCGCCGCAGCGATTGCAGATCGCGCTGGTCGGCCTGCTTTTCGTAATAACCGATCGTGACAATGCGGACATTCAGGCGATTTGCTTCCTGCGCGACTTGGTTATGCCGATAGGCGGTGTCGTCGAACTTTCCATCGGAGGCGATCACGAGAACTTTGCGTGGCGCGTCGAGTTGACCGAGCCTTTGCACGGCTTCAAGCGTCAACCGGTAAAGCTCCGTGGTTGCGTTGCCGGGACGAATTCTGTCGAGCGCCGCCGCGACCGCTTTTCCGTCTCCCGTAAAATCCTGAAGGACATCGAGCTTGGAATCGAACGCAGCAACCGCCACGCGCTGCTTGGGAGCTACCTGAAAGAACAACTCCGCAAGATCCTGCGTCGAACGCCGGATGCTCTGGGCGCGCTCCGTATTGCTCCGGTCGACAAGCAGGAAATAGGCGGTCTCGTCCTCTTCATGCATATAAGGACGGAATGATGCGCTCCAGACGCCCGCAGGATTGTCCCGTTCCGTTATTTCAATTCCGGTAACCGCGATGTTATCGACATAGCGAACGTCGCAGCGGATCGTCGGACGAGGGCCGGACCGATTGCCCTTGCAGGAAACCGTACCGTCGGGAACGCCACGCAACAGGCGGATGTTCTCGATCACCGTCGCGATGTTATCGCGAACATTGGTTGCCGGCGTGAACGGCGCCGGCTGCGATAGTGCGAAGTGCGAACCTTCCGGAAATCCGAGCCAGACACCCAGAACGAGTGCCAGCAGGAGCTTCAGGCAGCGAACGCTCACATTCTGCCCCACTCGCCGCTCTTGAATCGCCAGCGGATCATGAAAATCTGAATGAGTCCGAGGACCGCGATGAATGAAAGAAGGAAAACGCAGCCGAAGTGAAACGTGAAGAGAAGATAATTCTCCGATGTATGAAGTTGCGAGCGCGGGCGCGTGAAATCGAGGACCCCCCACCACACGAGCGCGAGCACAATCACGAATTCCACGATGGAAAAGAAGAAGAAGTACGCGAAAGGCCAGTCACGCTCCCATCGGTATTGCTGAGCATAAAAATAAACCGGATCCATCACGAGGCCGACAAGCAGAATCAACGACAGAATCTGGAACGGCAGGATGTCATAGTGCCAGCCGATGTACGGCAGTATAGGACTGCGCGGTCCGGCGACATAAAGCGAGAATAAAAACGTAATCGGCACGCCGATCCAGAGAAAAAGCAGAATTCTGGTCAACCAGCGGCCTTTTAACGTCGGTACCATTAAAGCCCCCTAAGATTCTTATTTCGATGCGACGACACAGGAAGACTTACGGCTTCGTGTTCGTGCACCATTTGATCCATTGCGAAAACGAGCGTAGCGGCCCGAACAGCGAAACATTCGGCGCACCGAGCACCGCCATATGATCGACCGAGCGCAGCGCTGAATATTGCATACCGAGAAAAGTATCGACTCCAGGCTGCGGACCGCCAAGCGTAATCTGCCCCGCAGCATAGGCGCGACCGCTACCGTTTCGCAGCCCCGCGATTTCAAAATCGGGAGTTACGCTGATGCCGCCTGGCTTGCCGCCACCAACCCCCAAAGTTCGTAGCAATTTATAGGTCTCCGCGAGATCGCGCAGGAGCGGCGAATGCGAGATATCGCCGATCAATCCCGTGCAATCGAGCGCGTAATCCGCGACAACTTCGACTGGCGGCTGATTGCGCTGTGGCTTCAGCCGCATCTGAATCTTTGGGCCCTGATCGGTCTTCACGAGTTCCAGCGTTTCGAAGTGACCAAACACTGGCTTGTACCAACCGTCGCCGATCCCAAGCTGAATGATGTTGCGCCAGTCGCGGCGGTCGGCAGTGGTCGTACCACCCAGCGCTTCGTAAATCTTCACGCGTTCTTCGGGAGTCGCACGCTCGGTTTCGCGCAGCAACTGGCCACCCCAACACGCTTTTGGCCAGTTGAAGGCCTGATTTTCGATGTGGTTGTAAACGTAGCGTTGCGCGCGCTTGTAGCGATACCCTTCGTTCTTCGCGATCGGATTGCGCATCTGATGAACGATGGTAATGTTCTTGTTCTTATTCCGCGCTTCGTAAAGCCGCTGGATAATACGCGAGGCAACGATACCGCGGCCGCGGACAACGACGGTCGCCGGCATCGGATTCTGTTCGATCGAGCGATAGACGACCTCATGATTTTCGTAAGCATTGAAGACGCGCGCTTCCTCGGGAAAACGCGCCTTGAAAGCTTGCAGGTCTTCGGTAAAGCGGGTCGCCGGATACCCGGTCGAAATATGAATGAACTTGCCGATCATGATGCGTTCGCGAACACCGCCCCGCGCCTGGTCTTCCGGCACGCGGTAGGCAACCGCATAACGCTCGTCATTGGTCTTGCGAATGCCGAGCACGCGCCCGGACACGAACATCTCGCGCCAGCCGATTCGTTGCGCTTCGCTGTCGATAGACTTGAACACTTCGCCGGAACGTGGCGTGAAAGTCTGTGCAAGCGAGGCTTCGCCGAAGACCTGGAAGATATGCTTAAGACCGCCGAAGCGGAATTCCTTCAAATCCTTCCACGTTTCCCGGCTCGCATAACCGGGAAAACCCCAGATATTGTCAGGGGTCGACTGCGAGTTGGAGCGCAGTCGTTCATGGGGAGGAATCTGCGAGTTGCGGCACAGGCGCTGGTAGTTCGCGTAAGGAATAACATCGTCGCCGATCGCGCGAATTTCGCTCTTGCTCACGCCAAAAATCCGCAGGTGATCCGCCCACACGAAGCTGCCGAGACCCGCGCCGACCGAGAGATACGTTGACTCGCCTGCGAAGTACTCACTCGCCTTGATCTCAGCAGAAGAAACGATCTCGCTTTTGAATACATTGCGCGGGAAGCGCATTTCATCCGGCGCATTCGGCGCATTCAGTGCAACTTCGATCGATTGACCGCGCGGTACCGCAGCGGGAGCGCCAGCCGATCCGCTCGCAAATGCGCGGGTCGCATTGTCCTGCGGGACATTGACGCGCGTCTCACCGATTGCCGACTGCGCAACGAGATGAATCTCGAATTGCGCGATCCGCACCGGAAGCGCGCCATCCCACGGCGACTGATCGACTTCGGTGTCGCCGATATAGGTGTGGTTCGTGCTGCCGCGATCGGCGACTGCAATCCCGTCCTCGCGCAAGAGGAGCCACGCATGGCGTTTCGATACTTCCGGCGTATCGAGCACGATCTGGTTTTCAGACGCGCGGCCGATGGAATAGTCGCCAACTTCCGGCAGCGAGATTCGTTCGACGCGCTTCAGCGGGCCATCGCCGCGCTGGTAGATATCGAGCAGGATCGGGAATCTGATCATGTTGCTTGCCGTGCCTCAGCGCTTCTTGCGTGCGATTTCGGTGATGCCTTCGGTAAGCCGGTGACCGCACCACCGGCAATTTCCGTGCGGATCGTAGGGATTGAGAAGTCGGCAGGTATGGTTATGGCAACGGCTCGCCTTCATGTCGGGTAACATAATATCCACCGGCACGCCGCCGACGCTCACCACATCGAGAGGACGCAGATCGAGCTGCATACCGTTGCTGACCTTCGTATGATTGTTCACGATCACGGGAGCCTTGGCATCGGCCGCCGATTTTACGACGCCGAGCTTGCCGCCGGCATGAATGACGGCCAGCAAATTCTCGCCTTCCAGCCGCTGGCGTCCGATGATGTCTTGGAAATTCGTACCGGGCGTCATCGGGGCTTCCTCGAAGCGGACACCGTTCGCGCTTTTCACGCAAAGCAGGAGCGTCTCGCCGATCGGAAACAGTTTCTGCTCGCCGCCGAGGCGGATCGCCGCGTAAAACGCGGTCGGTATGTTCGGATCGCGCTTGGCGCGCGCAACCCGGAATTGATGACCGCGGACTTCGAACTGATCGCCGTCGTTGAATTCGAGCGCCTCGCCGGTCTTCATCATGCGGCCGTTATAGAAGGTGCCGTTGGTGCTCTTGTCGGTGATCTGCAAACGGCCGTTGCTCAGCTCGATCGTCGTGTGGACGCGGGAAACCGTCTGGTCGTTCGGCTCGTGGCCGATACGGATGCTGTTGCCGGTGCCCCGGCCGATCTTGAGCGGCAGCTTGTGGCGGCCCTGGGTCCGGGCGCCGTTCTTGATCATTTCGACGTCGACGAAATCGTCCATGCTATTCGCTTCAAGTTGGCCGAAGGAACGGCGATTCCCGTCCGGCAGGTTTCTTCGCCCGTGGCGCGCAAGAGCTAGGGGGTGGCCTTGGAACAAAGAATAGTCCCGCCGGGCCAGAAAAAGCCAGACGCCGAAGGGTTATCCGCCGATAGTCCGATGCACTCCCCAGCCCATCCGGCAACGCCTGCCAGTTTGCGTCAGGCCAGCGCGCCTCGCCAGTCGAAACTTTGTGATCGGAAACGGGCTAACGCGCGGGTGCCGACGGACCCCGGCCCGCGCGTATCAGCTTCATGACGGCGTCGATCATCCGGGCCTGCGCGCCGGTATCGTCGCCGTCCACAACCTCGATATTCACGTAAGGCAGGTTTTGCCGGACCGCGTAATTCGACATCGAACAGTCGTTCCGTTCTACGTGCTCGTATAGGACATGAATGCCCTCCGCATTCAGGGCACGGACGAAGCGGACCAGCCGCTCGTCTGAACCCGAGGGCAGCGCCGACGCGACATATATAAGTGTGTCGTTCGGCGACTTGGCACGGATCGGCCGGGCGGCGGGGAATTCGGTGATGTTCGAGTCCGGCTTGCGCTCGATGCCGATGGATACGTTACCTTTGCTCTTTTCTTCGTCCAGCTCCGGCACGAGATCGTAACCTTCCTTGTTCGTGTGGAGCGCGATGACCGGCTGCCCTGCTTTATGCCAGCGCATGAATCGCCGGGTAAATTCCGGCGAGCGCGCAAGCTGCAAGCGGCACTTGCTTTCCCCGCGTATCTGAAAATTCCGGTTCGGGTCCTGCTTGCGCTTTCCGATCCTGTTGTAGCGGTCGTGATTGCGCTCGACCGCCACGACCGTGCCGCCGTATTTGAGCACGCCATAAACCGCGGAATCGAACGCGACATCCTCGTCGTCGTGCGGCACCGCCCAGAGCGGCCCGTTCGGGTTCTTTCTGTTCTGAACGATCTGCAACACCCAGTTCAGCCGGCCTTCGGAAAAAACTTCGAGCCGCAGGCAAAGGTCGCGGGAGCTGAGCGCCTTGCGGTTGCGCGCAACGTCCCCGTCCTCGTCAAACACCTGATCCGGGTGGAGACACTCTCTTGCCTTGGTCTGCACCGCAGCCGCGGGCGCACCCTGCCCGATCGCGTGTTCCACCGCGGGGAGTAGCAAAACGAGGAGCAGAAAGAATGCAGCGGGAAACGTGATTCTCATTGTGGCCGAGACTATCACTCCCGGCCTTGCATGACCGGGGGGCGAACGCTTATGTTCCCTGCATCCGAGGGGTGCCCGAGCCGGGCTGAGATGGCGAGAAAGCCAAACCCTTTGAACCTGATCCGATTAAGATCGGCGGAGGGACGGTGGATGCAGAAAGCAGCTGTGCAAGAAAAGACCGCAATTACGCTCACCGTGAACGGCGAGCGTAAATCCGTGCGCGCCACGACGCCGCGCGAGTTGCTCGCGGAACTCGAACTTAAGGGCGAGTTTTTCGCGATTGCCGTGAACCGGCACGTCGTCGCGAAAGCCCGCTGGAACGAGCACGTGCTCGCGAACGGCGACAGCGTTGAAATCGTAACTCCCCGGCAAGGCGGCTGAATATGCTCGAACTCTATGGACAAAGATTCTCTTCCCGGCTTCTGATCGGCACCGCGCGCTATCCCTCGCTTACAGTGATGCAGGAAGCGGTAAAAACCTCCGGCGCGGAAATCGTCACCGTTTCCGTGCGGCGCGAAAACGCAGGCGGCAAGGACGGCGATACCTTCTGGAACATCATCCGCGAATTGAACGTCAAAGTGCTGCCAAACACGGCGGGTTGTTATTCCGTCGAGGACGCGGTTTCGACGGCGCAGCTCGCGCGCGAGCTTTTCAACACGAAGTGGATCAAGCTGGAAGTGATCGGCGACAAGGCAACGCTGCAACCCGACGTCGTCGGCACGCTGGAAGCCACGAAGATTCTGCTCGCCGACGGCTTTGAAGTATTTCCTTATTGCACCGAGGATCTCACGGTCGCAAAGCGCCTCGCGGACGCAGGCTGCAAGGTCGTGATGCCATGGGGCTCGCAGATCGGCAGCGGCAAAGGGATCGTCCACGAAGAAGCGCTGAAGCGTATGCGCGCCGAACTTCCCGGCGTTGCGCTCATCATCGATGCGGGCCTCGGCGCCCCGTCGCACGCCGCCAAGGCGCTCGAGATGGGCTACGACGCTGTGCTGCTGAATACAGCCGTCGCGGGCTCCGGCAATCCAGTGAAGATGGCGAAGGCTTTTGCGCAGGCGCTTGAAGCAGGCCGCGCGGCCTTCGAGGCCGGCATGATGAAGCCGCGTGAGATCGCGCAGGCTTCTACCCCGATCGCAGGCACCCCTTTCACGAATCCGGCGAATGCGCGCTCATCCTGACCGCTTCTATCCGATCGTCGATACGGTTGCGTGGGTCGAACGGTTAGCTTCGCTCGGCGTGCGCACGCTGCAACTGCGCACGAAAGGCCTAGACGCTTCATCCGCGCGCGAACTTGTGCGTGACGCACTGAAAACCGTCGATGGCACGAAGTGCGAAGTCGTAATTAACGACTACTGGCAGGCGGCTATCAGCGAAGGCGCAGACCACGTGCATCTCGGCCAGGAAGATATCGAAACCGCCGACACTTCGACCATCAAGAAGTCCGGCATCACGCTCGGTATTTCAACGCACACTCACGAAGAACTCGAGATCGCACTCCGGCACAAGCCGGATTATGTCGCGCTCGGGCCGATTTACGAAACGACACTGAAGAAAATGCCTTTCGCTCCGCAAGGATACGCGCGAATCACCGGCTGGAAGAAGTTGATCGGCAAGATCCCTCTGGTCGCGATCGGCGGCATCAAGCTCGAGCACGCGAAGGATATTTTCGCAGCCGGCGCCGATTCGATCGCAGTCGTGAGCGATGTCACGCAAAATCACGACCCCGATCGGCGCGTTCGTGACTGGCTCGCACACACGCGCGCCTGATTGTCGTCAAAGAGTTTAACGCTGCGGCATTTGCGCGTGGATTATCCGCGCTAAAGTTCCCATATCGCGAGAATTCCTTGTTCGGCCCACGCTCAAGACTCATTACGCGTTAGTTCTCTGCCGCGGTGGGGTAGAGGAGTATTGCATGGAGAAGAATCCATTCGCCGTGCTGTCGATCATGGCAGCGACGGCCCTAACACTTGTATCTAATCCTGCGCTGGCGATGACCGCGCAGGAATTTTTCGCAGCCGAAGCGCGCAGCGAATATTCTTCGCCGCAGCGGCAACGCATTCAGATACCCCCACAGCAAGCGCGCGTTCCCGCGCCCCAGCGAACGCAGCACGCTTCGCTCAACGCAACGAGCGCGCTTTCCGGCATCAGCCTTAGCGGCTCGTGGCTTGCATCCAACATGGGCGCAGTGCGGCCATCCGGTGCTCCAGGTGCCTGGTGCGGTTACGCGATGCGGCTCGAGATGGTTTCGCAGGGACACGGCGATCCCGGCCCTGAATTCAACCAGGTAAGCCATTGGTGCCGTGTCGGCTCAGCCGCGCCGGTCGGTTCGGTCGGCTCAATCTTCGTGACGCGAGGCCATGTCTCCAAGGTTGTCGCGGGCGACTGTCCGGCGGGGACCGTCGCGACGATCTCCGGTAATGCGACCGGCCGCCGCGTCTCGCAAATGTGCGAGCCGATCGCCCGCGCCGTGTGCTCGCGTTGGCCGGGCAAAGTGAGTTCGTAAAACGTAAGTGGCGGGCGCCGTTAAAGGCGCCCGCCGCACAACTAGGCAGCGCCGCGGGCGTTCTCGATAAAATTTCTCCAGCCGCCGGAAGCTGAAATATCTTTCGCTCCGTTTATCGCTTCGGCTTCGACCAGAAAACACTTCGCCTTGCTCCGATCCTCGAAAATGACCGTGCCGATGGAGAGCGGCGCAGGAATACGCGACACGAAGGTGCCGAACGCTTCCGCGCTCATACTCCAGACTTCCGTTTCGATCGCGGCCCCCTTGCCTTGCGCAATCCGCAAGAGCCCAGGGCGTGCAGGTTTCGTCCCGTCGAGAAGGAACAATCTGTAGTCAGTCGCGGTGCGAACCGCGCGCAGGAATCTCGCCCCGAGCGATGTGAGTTCATGATTGAGCGCCATACCCGACATATGCGCACCGACGACCGCGATTTCGATTTCATCGGAAGCAGCCGAAGGTGCCGGAACGGATTGATCCTGCCGCACATTCAGTGCGCCGAGCGGCAAACCGGACTTCGCATGGATGGCGCGTCCGAGCGGCAAGAGCTTTGCGTCCTCGCCTGCTCTCGCCAGAAAAGTCGCGCCATAAGGCGTGGCGTTATCCGAGATGATTGCCGGCACTGCCAACCCGCAAAGATCCATCAGATTTACGAAGTTCGTATAGGTCCCCAGATTCGCATTGAGACGGATCGGATCTGCCTCTAACTGCGTAAGCGTGTAAGCAGACGGCACCGTCGGCACCATGAGCGCATCGGCTTGAGACATCGTCTTTCGTGCCTTCGCTCTCAACTCCTGCATTCTGTAGAACGCGCGGAATACGTCCGCCGCGCCGGCGGTGCTCCCCGTCGAAATGATCTCGCGCGTCACAGGAAAAATATCGGCAGGGTGCGCCTCGATGAACTCGCCCACCGCGGCGGTACGCTCCGCAACCCACGGTCCGCCGTACAGCATCCGCGCGGCTTCCAGGAGGTGCGAGAAATCAAGCTCGACGATCCTGGCACCGATCGACTTCGCGATTTCAATCGACTGCTCGAACGCAGACTCCGAACGCTTGTCACCGAAGAAGAGCCGGTCCTCCCTGCGCGGGATGCCAATCACCGCACCTTGCGGAAGCGCTCCCGGGTTTCCAATGGCAAGCGGACGCGAATAGGCATCGCTCTCGTCAAACCCGGAAGCTGCAATAAGCGCGGTCCACGCATCGTCCACGTCTAGCGAAAAAATCGAAACGCAATCGAGCGAACGGCAGGCCGGCACGACACCCGTCGTCGAGATCAGACCAAGGCTCGGTTTCAGCCCGACGATGTTGTTGAGACCCGCCGGAACACGGCCCGAACCTGCCGTATCCGTGCCGAGCGCAAGCGGCACTAGTCCTGAGCTGACCGCTACCGCGGAGCCAGAGCTGGAGCCGCCCGGAATCAAATCCGGATTGAACGGATTGCGGGGCACGCCATAGGGCGAGCGCACACCTACAAGTCCGGTTGCGAACTGGTCGAGATTTGTTTTGCCGACAACGATGGCACCGGCGGCTTTCAAACGCGCGACCGCACTCGCATCTTTCTCGGGCACATAGGAGAACGCTGGACACGCGGCGGTGGTCGGGAACCCGAGTGCGTCGATATTATCTTTGACTGCAATAGGAACACCGCAAAGCGGAAGCTCTGGCTTGCGCGCCACTTCTTTCGCCTGGGCAAGAACCGAGACTTCGTCCGCAACCGATATGAAAACCGCAGGATCGCCGCTCGTGCGAATACGGCGCATATATTCCGCGATCGTGTCCTCGGGCTTTACAGTGCCCGTACGATGCGCCTCCGCGATTTCACGAACCGTTGGCCGCAACTGAAACTCCCCGAATGCTTACTTTGTGCTGCTGGCGAGCGAGGCGAGATAGGCTTCGTACTCGTCGAACACCGTCATGATGTGATCGCGCATCGCCTTTTGTGCCGCAGAAGCGTCTGCGCGCATGATCGCGGTCACGACACGATTGTGCTCTTCATGCGACTTCGCGAGGCGCCCAAGATTTCGGAATTGCGCACGCCTGAACGGCTGCACGCGAATGCGCGTGGCAAGCGTCAGCTCTGCGAGATATGCATTGTGTGCGCCTGCATAAACGGTGCCGTGAAACAGCTGGTTCGTCTCGTGATAATTCTGCGGATCGCCGTCCTGAATCATGAGCCGCAGATCGTCGTGAACCTGCTCGAGTCCCGCGCGTTCGCGCGGCGTCATACGCTCCGCGGCATAATGCGCGCATAGACCTTCAAGCTCCGCCATCGCCTCGAACATACCGATCAGATCGTCGTGACTGGGCCGCGCGACAACGGCCGCGCGATGCGGCTTTGCATCGACCAGCCCGCTTGCAGCAAGCTGCCGGATCGCCTCGCGAACCGGTGTGCGGGAAACCTTGAAGCGGGCTGCAATCGCGGTTTCATCGAGCGTGTCGCCCGGTGCAATTTTGCCGCGCACGATTTCATCGGCGAGAATCTGCCGCAGCTCATCGGCGCGCGTAAGCCGGATCGGCTGATCGCTTTCGTCGAACTGCTTGCGGATGTTCGCCATCTTCAACTCGCGGGCTTGTCAATCAGGCTGACGTGCGCCGACACCACGCGCCATCCTGCCGCGGTGCGCACCCAGGTCTGGCTTTGCCGGCCGAGCTTGGTGCCGCCTTCTCGCACGAAAAGAGTATTCGCCGTCGCGAAGTCATCTCCGTAAGTCGTGATCCTGGTGCGATCGAGTTTGCGAACAAGCCCCGCTGGCGAACGCGCGGCGCGGAACGCCTTGATCTCGTCATAGCCATAGAGGTTTTCGCCGACGCCATAGCGGATGGTGTTCGGATCGTCGAAGAACAGTTCGTCGAGCACGGCGACATCGTTTGTGACCAGCGCTTTCTCATAGCGCTCGAACGCGGCCATGACTTCGGCGAGGACTTTGGGATCATTGATCTTCATAATGTGCTCAAAATGATACCGGTTTGCTTTTGCAAACGCCTTCCTGCTCGAGTTGATAGGCAACGCGAAGCGCCAAATCCTCGCGCCACGCCGGCGCGACTACTTGCACGCCGATAGGCAGACCATTGTCGAGCCACACCGGAACCGCCACCACAGGAAGGCCGATGAAGGAGATCGGTTGTGTGTAGATTCCGATGTTCGGCCGCACCAGCAGTTCCTGCCCATCGAGCTTGAACGTCTTCTGTCCGATTTTCGGAGCGCGCGTCGGCGTCGCGGGTGCGATCAGCACATCGAACCGCTCGAACAGTTTTTTCGCCTGCGCCTGAAAATAGCGGCGGATTTTCTGCGCCTGAATGGTCCATGCGGCGGGAATCATCGCGCCCGCGATCAGGCGATCGCGAACATCCGGATCGAAGTCGCCAGCGCGTTCGCGCAGGCGATTGAGGTGAAGTGCTGCACCCTCCGAAGCGGTGATGAGATAAGCCGATGCACGCGCGACCCCGGCGTCTTCTAGTTCAGCGGTCTCGGAAACTTTCAGCGCCTTTGCGACAAGTTCGGTCGCTGCATAAGCCTCCGGCTCGCCCATTTTTGCGAAGTAGCCTTCGAGTTTCGCAATTCGCAAGCCCTTCGCACCTTTCGCAATCTCCGGCACCGTTGCTTCGACTTCACGCTGCGCGCAGACAGGATCTTCGTGATCCGGACCCTGCATCGCATCATAAGAGAGCGCGAGATCCAGCGCCGAGCGCGAAAGCGGACCCAAGTGATCGAGGCTCGCGACGAATGGAAATGACCGCGCGCGTGTCAGCCTTCCATACGTCGGCTTCAACCCGAACAAGCCGCAGAACGACGACGGCACGCGGATCGAGCCATTGGTGTCGGAGCCAAGCGCAAGCTGAACATAGCCGGCGGCCACCGCGGCACCCGATCCGCTCGAAGAGCCGCCGGTCATGTGCTCGGCATTATGCGGATTGCACGCATTGCCGTCGTGGACGTTTTCGCCGGTGAAGTCATAGGCGTATTCGCCCATGTTCAGCGCGCCGACGAGCACCGCGCCCTGCTCTTCCAGCCGCTCGATCAACACTGAATCGTGCGTCTCCGGCTTTCGCTCCCGGTTGATCTTGGAGCCCGCACGGGTCGGGATTCCCTTGACGTCGAAGAGATTTTTTACGGAGAAAGGAACGCCCGCGAGCGGCATACGCTCGCTGCGCGCAACGCGCTTGTCGACCTTTGCGGCGGTCTCATGCGCGCGCGCGGCAAGAACATCCGTGAAGGCGTTCGTTCTGGAGTCGAACGCGGTGATCCGCTTGATCGCAGACGAGACTGCTTCGGCAGCGGAAAGCTGTTTCTTGTTCACCGCTTCCGCGAGTGCTGCCGCCGTTTTCCATTCGATATTCATGGCCGGAACACCGGGCCGGGCTCGGCGTCGTCTTTGGTCTCGAAAGCAAGAACGGCTTTCGCGGCGTTCGTCACCGCATTGATATGGATTTTGATGCCTGCGCGATACGCCGGATCGACCGTGAGACCGCTGAGCGCAGCCCCGGCGTCGATAAAGGCTTCAAGCGCCGCAGGGTCGGCTGGAAGCGAAGGTAAAGTTGGTTTCTTGGTATTCACGAAAATTACTTTCCGGATTTCAAAGCGGCGGGTGCGGAATTGCGGTCAGAAGTTCACGAGTATACTCCGCCTTCGGACTTCCCAGAACTTCCTCGGCAGTTCCCTCTTCCACGACCTTGCCGGTACGCATGACGATCACGCGATCGCACAATAGGCGCACGACATTGAGATCGTGCGAGACGAAGAGATAGCTCATGCCGAGCGAGTCTTTCAGATCCTGTAGGAGGTTCAAGACGACCGCCTGCACCGAAACATCGAGTGCCGCGGTCGGCTCGTCGAGAATGACCAGTTCGGGATTAAGCGCGATTGCGCGCGCGATGCCGACACGCGCTTTCTGGCCGCCGGAAAGCTGGTGCGGAAAACGGTCGAGCAGTTCAACCGGAAGGCCGACGAGTTTCGCAAGCTCCTCGCAGCGCGCACGCAACGCATCGCGGCCGGAGATACCGCCAAGCCGCATGATCGGATCGGCGATGGCGCGCACCGCCGTGAAGCGCGGATTCAAGCTGTCGGTCGGGTCCTGAAACACCATCTGGATGCGCTTGCGCTGCGGCAGTACTGCGAACTCCGAAGCCGGTATCGAGCCGATATCCTCTCCGCTAAAAATGATGTCACCCGAAGTCTTGTCGAGGAGCCGCATCACCATCATCGAGGTCGTGGATTTTCCGCAACCGGACTCGCCCACCAGACCGACACTTTCGCCCTTTCCAACGGTGAATGAGATTCCGTCCACCGCGCGGAAAATCGATTCCGCAGGCGCGGGCTTCCCTAACAGCTCGCCCAGCGTCTTGGTCGCACCCTGACGCGGGTACTCCTTCACAAGATTGCGCACTTCGAGCAAAGGCTTCTCGGTTTTGTCGATCGACATTTTCGGCATCGAGGCTGCGGGCGACAACTCGGCACCATCCGGCAGCAACCCGCGCAACGTACCCCCGACCTTCGGCGTCGCCTTCATCAGCCGCTTGGTATAGGGATGCGACGGCGACTTGAAGATTTCTGAAGACATTGCCGTCTCGACGATCTTGCCCTTCTCCATCACGACTACGCGGTCGCAATAAGCTGCGGCCAGCCCGAGATCGTGGGTGATCAGGATCGTGGACATCCCGCGCGCACGCGTTAGCTCGACCACGAGGTCCATCACGGATTTCTGGGTCGTGACGTCGAGACCCGTGGTGGGCTCGTCCGCGATCAGCAAACGCGGCTGACAGGCGAGCGCAAGCGCGATCACGATGCGCTGGCACATACCCCCGGAAAGCTCGAACGGATAGGCGTGGTAGCGCTCTTCGGGCCGAGCGATCTTCACCTGACGCAGCATCTCGACCGCTTTTTCCTTGATGTCCCGCGTATCGGCCAGCACGTGCTGCTTCAGCACGTCTTCGATCTGTCTCCCGACCTTCCGGATCGGGTTCAGGGCCGCGCGCGGATTCTGGAAGATCATCGACATTTCGCGGCCGCGCAGGTCGCGCATCACGTCTTCTTTCGCGTTTTTCACGTCAATGCCGGAGAACACGACCGATCCGTTCGCAATCGTTCCGGCGCGGTCGAGAATGCGCATGACAGCATAAGACGTAACGGACTTGCCGGACCCGGATTCGCCGACGATGCCGAGCGTTTCGCCTTTGGTGAGCGAGATATTGATCTGCTCGACCGCGCGCACAATGCCGCGGCGGGTCGCAAATTCGACCGTGACGTCCTTGATTTCGAGAAGCGGTGCGTCGCTCATGTTTCCGCTCCTTATGTTCTACGCTGCGGATCGACGATATCGCGCAGACCGTCGCCCAAAAGATTGAAACAGAACACCGCGAGCATCAGCGCGAGTCCCGGAAACAGCGCGATCCACCATTCTCCGGAAACGATATAGCCCGCGCCGTCGGCAACCATGATGCCCCACTCCGGCGTCGGCGGCCGCACGCCAAGCCCGATGAAAGAAAGCCCCGCTGCGTTCAACACCGCGTAGCCCATGGTGAGCGACATCTGCACCACCATGATCGGCATCACGTTCGGCAGTATCTGCGTGAACAGAATACGCCACTCGCTGTTACCCGAGAGCCTAGCTGCCATGACGAAACCGGCCTCGCGGCGCACGTTCGCTTCGGCACGCGCGATGCGCGCATAAAGCGGATAATTGATGATCGCGGTTGCGATCACGATATTGGTGACGGTGTTGCCAAGTGCAGCGACAATACCCATCGCAAGCACGAACAGCGGAAACGCCATGATCATGTCGGCGAGACGGCTCACGACGATGTCGATCCAGCCGCCAAAATAGCCGGCGGCAATCCCCGAGATTCCGCCGAGCGCGAAGACAAGCGCAACCGAAGTGACCGCAATCGTCATATCCAATCTGGTCGCGACCACGACACGACTGAAAATGTCACGCCCCAGTTGATCGGTGCCGAACCAGAACTGCCATGACGGGGGTTTCAGCGCCTGCGCCGTATTGCTCGCAGATCGCGGCGACTGCAAGAAGTATGAACAACCCGAAGGCGAAACCCGTGATCGGGTTTTCTGAAATCACGTATTTCGTCTGCCGCAGCACGGCTTTGAGGCCGGAAGTCTGGGCGGAACCCGCTGCTTCAACCGGCTTCATGGCAATGGCGACTTTCGGCGCGCGAGCCACTGCGCTGACGGAGGAAATGCGCGAATGCGAGTTCATGCCGCCATCCTCACACGCGGGTCGATCACGCCGTAGAGCAGATCGATCATCAAATTGAGCAACACGTACAGGACCGCCATCACCAGCACGAAGCCCTGCACCGGCGCAAAATCAGACGCGATCAGCGCTTCCACGGCATAGGAGCCGATGCCAGGCCAGGCGAAAACTTTCTCGACCAGTACGTTTGCACCCAGCAGGAACGAGAACACCATGCCGAGCGTGGTGATCACCGGAAGCAGCGCATTCCGGAACGCATAGGTAATGATGACCTTGCGCGTCGATAGCCCGCTCGCCTTTGCGGTCCGCACGAAATCGGAGGAAAGCACCGCGAGCATGGACGCGCGTGTCATGCGCGTAATCGGCGCAAGCGAGAAGATCGCGAGCGTCGCCGCCGGAAGAATAAGCTGCTTCGCGGCAGCCCAGAACACATCCATATCCCGCGCGATCAGGCTGTCGATCAGATAGAATCCGGTTACGTGCCGTGGCGCCGAGTAAATAATATCAAGCCGCCCGAGCGGGGCCGGCGCCCAGCCGAGTATGAAGTAGAAGAAATAAGCGAGCAGAAGCCCGGTGAAGAAAACGGGAAGAGAAACACCCGCGGTCGCAATCACCCGCGAAACGTGGTCGATCATCGAGCCTTCTTTTACGGCAGCTAACACCCCAAGCGGAATCGCAATCAGGATCGAAAGAATGAGCCCGACCAGTGTAAGTTCGGCGGACGCCGGAAGCCGCGCCGTGATGTCGCGGATCACGGGCTGGCCCGTAGTCAGCGACTGACCGAAGTCGCCGCGCGCAAGATCCTGTACGTAACGGATAAATTGCTCGTATTTCGGCCGGTCGAGGCCGAGCTTCACGCGCACTTCCTGAATTGCATCTTCGGTGGCCGCCGGCCCCGCGAAATAAGCCGCGGTGTCACCCGGCAGAACCCGCGTCAGCGCGAACGTAATCACGATCACGGCAGCGATACTGAAGAGCGTAATGCCGAGACGGCGGCTCATTCGAAGAAGCATGGAAGGCTCCGGAGATAAAGAAGCGGGCGGCGCGATTGCCGCCCGCTTTACGCATCAGCCCTTTGCGAGGTTGCGATAGTCGAGCCGCCGGTGGAACCAATACTGGTAGCCCGTGACATTCTTCTGCATCGCGACGTTCGAGTAAGGCTGGAACAAGGGAATGCGCGGGATATCGGCGAAGGCGATATCGACGAAGCCTTTGACGTTCTTGTCGTAGCTTGCCTGATCGTTGATCGCCGCGGCATCGCGTGCCCCGTCGATGAACGCATCCATCGGCTTCGATTGATAATTCATGGTGTTGAAGATCGAATTCGAGCCGTGATAGCACCAGCGGAAGAAGTACTCGGGATAATCGAGCCAACCCGAGAACACGTTCACGTAAAGCGGCATCACCTTCTTGTTCAGTTCGGTACGCCAGTTTGCGCCCGGCACCTTGTTGATCGTGGTCTTGATGCCGATCAGCGCAAGGCTCTCCTGAATGAGAACGCAGCAAGGCTCGTTCACGCCCGCGAAGTTGAGGTCGAAGGAAAGCGTCGTCTCGAAGCCGTCTTTGTAACCGGCCTCTTCCATCAGCTTCTTCGCCTTCGCGATGTCGGTGTTGTATTTGTGCGCCTGCGGCCAGGCCACTTCGGTCTGCTTGTTCGCCGGAGCGCCGTAAACCTTTCCGGCGAGCCCGTAGAGCACAGCATCGATGATCTTCTGGTACGGCACGGCGTAAGCGACTGCCTGCCGGACTTTAAGATTGTCGAACGGCGGCTTGCTCACGTTCATGCCGAGATACTGCACGCCGTTCGAGAACGGCGTCGACACGATGCTGAGTTTGCCGCTCTCTTTCAGCTCCACGAAATCCTTGTTCGGCAAATCGTAGGAGATGTCCGCGTCACCGCGCTCCAGGAGCGCGCGGCGGTTACCGGCTGAAGGAACGATACGCCACACGATGCGCTTCGTTTTCGGCAGCGGTCCTAGTTTGTAATCCTCGTTACGCGCAAAAATAACTTCCGTGCCCGGCGTCCATTTCTCGACGTTGTATGGCCCGCCACCCGCGATGTTCTGCTTCGTATATTCGAGACCCCAGGGGTCTTTCTCGGTCGCATTCTTCTTGATCAGCTCAGAATGCATCACGACCGGAACGACCACCGCGAGATCCGGGATCGTCATCTTGTCCTTGCGCAGGAAATCGACGCGCACGGTATGATCGTCAACGACGACGAACTGCTCCGGCTTTTCCAGCGAGCCTGCGCGCATCTGGAAGGTCGGGAAGCCGCCGACGGTGACCGCGCGATCGAGCGACCATTTGACGTCTTTCGCCGTGATCGCCGTGCCGTCGTGGAATTTCGCGTCTTTGCGCAGCTTGAAGGTCGCCGACATATCGCCGATCTTCATGTCCTCGGCGAGTTCGGGCTTGAACTTGTCCTTGTCGTAATACTCGCTGCCGTTCGGCAGCTTCTTCATTTCATGGCTGATCAGGCGCGAGTAGCAATTCCACGCCACCTCGTAGCCGGGCACGTTGGTGCCGACGCCATGAATGTCGATGTTATTGGGCCCGCCTTCCGAGACGATCAGCAACGTCTCGGCGCGCGATTGCGCCTTGGCAGGAGAAAAGACGGCCGGAGCCGTCAACGCAGTAGACGCGGCCAGCGCACTGGCAGATTTCAGAAAGTCACGACGCTTCATTACCCATCCTCCGAATCCGCATTCGGACAGGTGATTGCGAAGGACGTGCCAACTCGCCTAAAAACGAATCTGGTAGGAATTACAGATAGATAGCGAGATTCAGCCCTTCCCGGTACTTCTGCTGAATTGCATACAATTCGCCATTTCGTGCCTAGAAACTAGGCGAAAGGCATTTTAGCGCTATCCGAAGGAAGCACTTCTTTTTAGTGCCGCGGCCTCGCGCGCGAGCGAAGTAATGCGCCTAGCATCGCGCTCACGAATGGCGTCCGCTGGCGCAACCCACGACCCGCCAACGCAGCAGACGTTCGATAGCGCGAGCCAGTTCTTCGCATTTTCCTTGGTAATGCCCCCGGTCGGACAAAAGCGGATATGCGGCAACGGTGAAGCGAGCGAGGCGAGATGCTTGGTACCGCCGAGCGCTTCCGCCGGGAAGAACTTGAAATGCGTAAGCCCAAGCTCGGTAAGCGCCATCGCTTCGGAGGCAGTCGCCACTCCCGGCAGATAAGGCACGCGGGCGCGCACCGCCGCCTCGATCAGGCGGGGTGTGACACCCGGAGAAACGGCAAAGGATGCACCGGCATCAATTGCCGCCGCGAGCTGCTCCGGCGAAAGCACGGTGCCCGCACCGACAACCGCGCCTTTCAGCTTCGACAGCACGCGGATGCATTCGAGCGCGGCAGGTGTGCGCAACGTGATTTCGAGAACCGGCAACCCGCCTTCGATCAGCGCTTCGCCCGTGATCAGCGCGGACTCTATATCCTCAAGCACAAGCACCGGAATCACCGGAGCGATGCTGACGATCTGCGCGATTGACTTATTCATGATCCGGACTCGTAAGCTGCAGTAATGATTTTCCGTATCGGCTGGATTGCTTCCAGCGGCGCCAATGCACCTGGATGACGTACGACTTCACCGGCAAGCTTATGCGCTAGCTCGCACGCAGAGAGCGCAGTTTGCCCGACACAGCGCGCGGCAAGATAAGCCGCATTAAACGAGTCCCCTGCCGCTGTAGTATCGGCCGCATCCTTCACAGACGTTGCCTGCACAGCATTGACCACTTCTTCGGAAAGCAAGAGCGCCGGGCTCGAACCATTCTTCACGACGATCTCTTTAACACCACCGTCGCGTAGGCGCTTCAGCATTGCTTCTGCTGTCTTATCTCCCCAGAGACTCGCTTCATCGTCGAAGCTCGGCAGCGCTACATCTGTCAGAGGCAAGAACATCTCGATGGACGACTTTGCCGCTGCTTCATTCGGCCAGAGCCGAAGCCGGATATTCGAATCGAAAGCCACGCGCGTACCGGAGGCCTTGGCGTGTTTGAGCGCCTCCAACAGATTTTCCCGCCCCTGTGCGCCGATGACTGCAAGCGTAATCCCGCTCAGGTAAATCAACGCGGCATCGGCAATGGCATTGGCAAGTATCGCGGGATTGTCTGCAAGCTGACGCGCGGCCGAGTTTTCGCGCCAATACGAAAATCTGCGCTCTGAGCCATCCAGGGTGATCGTATAGAGACCAAGCGTCCGGTTCGGATCGAGCGCAATCGCATTTGCCTCGATACCGGAAGCCTCGACGAACGCAACAAACTCTTTCGAGATTGCATCGGTTCCGGCGCGCGTTGCGTAATAGACACTGAATGCATCAGGCAACAGCCGCCGCAGATACCAACTCGTATTCAGTGTGTCTCCGGCAAAACCGCGCTTGAACAGACCGTCGCGAACAGGCGCAAACTCGACCATGGCTTCGCCGACACCGACGATGCGCAAAGATTTGTCCGCCCGCCGCAGGAAATTCAAGCGATAGCTCCGGATCGTTATGAGCGTTGAAGGTATATCCGCCTAACAGCACTCTCTTTGTTATTCGGACAAGCCGTGCCCCAGTGACTCGCGTTCATCGAACACGAAGCATCGTCCTGACCACTTGCTTTGATCCTCCGGCACCTCTTGGAGATATTTCAGGATGCCTCCTTTCAGGTGATAGACCTGCTCGAATCCCTTCGCGACCATGTAGCTCGAAGCTTTTTCGCAACGAATGCCGCCGGTGCAGAACATCGCGATCTTCTTGTGCTTCCTGGGGTCTAGCTTTTTTTCCACATAGTCCGGAAATTCCTTGAACGCGCTTGTGCCGGGGTCGATTGCGCGTTCAAACGTGCCCTTCTCGAATTCGAAGGAATTGCGCGTGTCGATAATGACAACGTCCGGATCGGCGATAAGCTCGTTCCAGTCTTTTGCATCCACATACGTGCCGGCGTTTTTTGTCGGATCGATGTGCGGCGTTCGCATGGTCACGATCTCACGCTTTACTTTCACCTTCATGCGCTGAAATGGTTTTTCGGACGCGCCTGACATCTTTAGCTCAAGCTCGCCGAAGTGCGCGCGGACACGCTTCAGGATATCTTCCATCTGCGCATCTTGAGCCGCGGCGATCGTTCCGTTGATGCCCTCACGCGCTACAATCAGCGTGCCGCAGATCGCGTTTTCGTCGCATACCGCGCGCATAACTGCTGCCAGACCTTTGGGGTCGGGCACGTTCTGAAAACGATAAAGAGCTGCAACGCTCCACATGGTGTTCGTCATTCTCATAGAAAGTGGTGGGCCCGGCAGGACTCGAACCTGCAACCAGACCGTTATGAGCGCAGACGATA
>LNFM01000606.1_pt1 | contig 94628 bp, 59 predicted proteins | sample 596031 | NCBI WGS metagenome assembly LNFM01 (sample SAMN04254537, study PRJNA301005) | activated carbon metagenome | isolation source: dual media filters at the Ann Arbor, Michigan drinking water treatment plant | place: USA: Ann Arbor
ATGCGCTCCTGCCCGTTGGCCGCCCGCGCCTTCGCGAACCCGGCCTCGACCTCTTCGGTCGACGTCACGTTGACCTTGCAGAAGACGCCGCCGACTTCCCTGGCGAGCGCCTCGCCCTGTTCCTCGTTGAGGTCGAAGATCGCGACCTTCACGCCGTGCGAGGCAAGCATGCGCGAGGTGGCGGCACCGAGGCCGGACGCACCGCCCGTAACGACCGCGGCCACTGTCTTGTCGAGTTGCATGAGCGATGATTCCCCCGAGAGATGATGTCGTGAGTGGTTCGCCAGGATTGTTAGAGCATCGCGACCGCGGTTGGCCAGAGGTGTGTATCAGCCCCTCGAGCCGTGGAACCGCCGTTTGAAAGCGACGATGGCAAACCGGCTGGCGCACATGGTGCGATGCGAAACCACGGTCCTGATCCGCTGATTCTCCGGGCGGGGGTGTCGTCCCGAGTCCGGCTCATTGGGCCGGGAATGCCTTCGTTTTCAGCCCGCCCTGGAGGGGCTGGCGAAAACCGGGCCTTCTTCTTCGTTGCCCGAAGTTCTCTCTTTCGCACAGGGAGTGGCGTCCCCGAGAGGATTGGAAGTGGGTATCTTTTCTACCCCGCACTCTTGATCCAAAATGAAGCTAGCCGCCACATTTCAGAAGTCCTGCCCATTCGAGCGCAATGGAGGCCGGCTTGGCAGATGCGATTCCAATTTCAACAGTGCTAGTGCGCCCGAGCCTGGGACATCGGCATTTATTTGGATACGGATTCTTCCTGAACCAACGAATTGTTCGTTCATTTTGTCCGGACGCTAGTTTCTTTGGCATCGCCCACTATGACAATCGGCGCTTCGCCGTCGATGCACAAGGATACCTCACGTTGAGGCCCAGGGCCGGGCACCGGACGTACGGTGTCATTTGGCAGGTACCTGACGTCAGCGTGTATGCGCTAGACCTACGCCTATCGGTCCCGCGCCTCTATGATCGTATTGGTGCGTTTGCCCGCACGTTGCAGGGCCAGCTCTGCATTTCAGAGTTCTTGGCAACGAGGGACCAGGGAACAGGATGTCTCGAGAAGCGGGCGCTCGAGTTCATCTTGCGAGCCGCCCGTCGCTGGGAGTTCCCGTCCGATTATCTAAGCGAAATCGAGTCTTGGGGTGGCCACGCTCAACTCCGGCGGGCGCACTAATGAAGGCCCCCTTGAACGCACCCAAGTTTGCCCCGGCTATCGTCATTTCGCCCTATCAGTGGGTCAAACTGGCGGTGTCCAAATACAATCCCACTCATGTGATCTCAATATTGGGCAATACCGATCGCCTGCCATGGCCTCTCTTAGAAGATCCGAAGGTTTTGCGGCTCGGCTTCGATGACACCTACCTGTCAACAAAGTATGCAGCCGGCCCTACTCCACAGCAAATTCGATCTCTAATCGATTTCGCCAAGGAGTGGGGTGGCCATAGCTCCATGCTGATTCATTGCCGCGCAGGCGCATCCCGCTCACCATCGGCAGCGCTCATTGCAGCTGCTGCAATTGGTAGACGAGACCTGTTTGCACGCCTTCTAGACGCAAAGACTTACTTTCGTCCGAACCGTCGTATGCTGGAGTTGGCAAGTAAAATACTCGTAGATGACGAGCTTCGGTTGCTTAGGCCTGCCGATCACACTGGAACGCCGTCCAGCAAATGGGGAGTAGCGACTATCCAACTACAACCGCACTGAGCCCGCCCCTTACTCGAAGCGGACATACAAGAAGCGCAACCTCATCGAACGATGCATCGGAAAACTCAAGCAGTTCAGGCACCCTTGCCATGGCAAAGCTCGCTGCCGTACGACTTTGGCTCAGGCATCATGAGTCCGCGGCCTAGTGGAGCCGCGGAGTAGCCCCGGTTGGGGGAGCAAGCATTGGAACAATCTGATAGGTCGCAGGCAGATTGATCGGCTTGTAAGCAGGCACTGCTTTCATTCGCAAGACAACCGACTCGTGAATCAAGGAGTTTTCCGGGATAGGGCGCGGTTCAGCGTTCGGCAGGTAGAAGCCCCATCGCGACCGGCGCGCCGCCCACTCCTTATATATGTCAGCTTTCGGAACCCACTCAAGCACTCGCCATGCCGCTGTCATTGATTGGTGCGGATCGCGATGAATGTTTGGAGCGACATACCTGAAAGGACTTCCCTTACGATCGATGCCCCATGCAAGCTGATTGACCGTTTGGCGATTCACAGCAAGACCGTGCCTTACCGCTTCCTCAATCATCCAAAGCAGCGGGAACTTCGATAGGCCGCTCTCCTTTTCAGGATAGCCGCCACCAATGTCGGCGTGCACACCCGCGAACCATACCTGTAAAATGTCCTGGGGGGCAGAATTGTTGGTGGCGCTAAACCGATTGTGCATGAACAATTGTGGCTCTTGCCACGTCTCTAGCCGGAACATTCTGCGCCGCTCGTCGATCGCAATGGCCTGCCGAAAGACCCTCACGCTGGGATTGGCTTGCGTGAACGCCAGCTTCTGAAGACTAAAGGTGTAAAAGCGATCCGGTCTCGGCACTATGACACTTGCCACGGTGTCCCAAACGCCAACGAACTTTATGTTCGGCCATCTAGAGGAGAGAATTCGCGCGAACTGCGCCGCTTGATCATCGCGGCTCGCCGGCTGTGCTTGCGGTTGATCTCCCTCAATATCATGCGGCGAACTGCGTGCGACACCCAACGTACCTTGTACGGCGGTTCCAGCGCTGGCCTGCTTGTATGCCGTCAGCGCTGCATCGCGGAGACTTGATTGTTGCGGCCACAGCAAGCCAATCCTGTGGACTAGCGCCGCCAGCACCCGCACGGTGTAGGCGCCTCGACTAAACCCAAACAAGAAGATGTCGTCGCCGTCTTCGTAATGGTTGATCAGAAACTCGTATGCCCTAAGGACGTTGGCATCTAGCCCGTAGCCCGTGGCGAGACCCAATACGGTGATGGTATCTTGTCTTAGCTTGGTCCATGGGTCGGGACGCGCGAGTGTTCCGACGCCGGGATCATAGAACACGACTTGTTGCGGTTCAGTTTTTCCACTCTTCCGAAGTGTTCGGTATAACTTCAGGACGTTGGAGATGTTTTCGCTGATCTCGTTTCCAGTCCCATCGCAACATACAACGATGTTTTTCATCGTCATCCCGCTCCGTTCTTCAATGCCCGACGGCAGCCACAACGAACACTCTCATGCTCCCTTGTGTGATACACTGCACCGGAGTAGCGCAAGGCACCCGCGCTCATCCGGCAAGGACCTCGGGACCTACGACGTGTTCACCATCCGGGCAATCGAGCCGACAAACAAGCCGATCTGCCCCCGAGGATACACGTTCTCCAAACTGGCATGTCAGGCTGCCGGCACCTTCATGCGATCGACAACCGCTGCACGGGCGCCGACTGATCGACGGTAGTACTGGTGCGATGCCTGGAAGTTGTCATAGTCGTAGTCAAGAAATCCGCTGCAATCGATCATCTGGTACGTGGCCGCCGGGAACAGCGCGGCGTCAGCTCGGCCCAGCGGTCCATCTTGGCCCAGCCGCATCACGTTGTTCAGGTTTTCGCTCAGAACATCGAGGACGCGGTCACGGCTGCTGTAAAGGAAGGTGATACGCTTGACGAGGCGACCCAGAGCGCAGAGCGGCGCCGGCTGGGTGAACGCCCCGTTCGCCACGTCGGCCGCAGCCAGTATCGCCTCATCGAACAGATGAGCATCGCCGTTGCCCTTGGCAAACCAAGTCTCAACCGCCGCCTGCAGCGCCACGTTCCCCATGCTGTGGGCGAGCAGGAAGGTTCTCTGGCCGTTTTCACGGGCCTTCTCGAGGATGGGCAACAGGTTCGAGAAGAACCGGGAGATGGGCATGCCCGACTTACCGGCGGCCTCCTGGTCTTCCCCGTAAGGCAGCATCACGAACGGAAGCGTGATGACCTGCCCCCGCGACGGCCAGCTGAAGGCCACCACCGCGGTGTCGGCATCGGTCACACCGCAGTCCTTGAACCATTCCCGATTGAAAGCGGCGCGTGTGATGGCGTCGTCGAAGCTGTTGGCGAACCCATGGATGAACACAAGGATGTTGCGCTTGCCGTTGGCCAGGTCCTGGAATTCCTCGTCCCTGAAGCCACCCGGGTTGAGGCTCTGGATCGACTTGATAGTGCCGACCTTGTCCCGTGCGAGGTTGGCGCCCTCGACGAAGGCGGTCCCGTACGTCACCGCCTGCGCATCGTCGGGCGGGACAGCGAAGAACGTATAGTTGCCCGGCAGGTCGGCCGGAGGGTTGATCACCCGATTCGTCGCGAAATAAACCGTCGTTGCCATGGCTCGCCCCTAGAATGCGGGCCGAGGGTCATGACCGGACGCCCTGCCCATCGCCCTGCGACCGCAAGATGCAACCACAGTCGATTGTAGGCGCCGTTCTAATGCAACTAGGAGACATCTCCCAGCATAGTTTTTCGGGAATTGGGGTGGGGGGACGAGATGAGAACAGATCAGGCAGCTCCGGACAGCGACGCCGTCAGCGACCTCGTGGCGGCCATGCTCGCAGCGCTCGAACCCGACCTTGAGGCCCGGCAGGAATGGTTCGTCCGGGACAAGAATTCCAGCGGGCCCTTTACGATACTCTTCCTGGTACCTCGCTGGTCGCAGGATTTGCGGCGTCCGTCATTGCCGGACTGGACCTGGGCGGCAAACACCGGGTCGACCTGATCGCGCGCCCGCTGGTCAGCGCCTTGCTCAGCCAGCAATTCGCCTGGTTCGAGGTCTATCAGCTCAGGGAACAAGGCCGCATCGACATCGACGGACTGGCCTAGAGCGTCAAACGCGCCCGGCCACAGACCCTTGCCGATCTACAGCGGCTGGAGGAGACCGTGCATGGCCGGGTCGTGGCCATCTTCCGCGAACAGAGTTCCGGCTTCTTCCGGCATGCGCGTGGCGACAGGGACGCCACGCCCTCACAGGCCTGAGCGCTGCCCCAGAATGGCCACCTCACGCTTCATTTCGATTACACCGAGAAGTGAAGGCGAAGCGGAAGCCAATAGAAGCAGGCGGCCGTTGCGTCTGCATCGCAGGATTGTAGAATTGTGAAGTAAAGCAAGGCGATTCATTCGCTAGGCGAGGCGGGGGGAGGGGCATCGAATGGCCGATGATCTGGGGAAATACCTGCGTCAGCTCGCGCGCGGTCGCGACCTCAAAGATCTCTTGAGTTCCTCGATGCTGGAGGCCGTGGACCGCCTGCGCGGCAGCAGCACGCTGGAAAGCTCGATCGGCGCACAACTCGACGTCCAGGGCGCCTTCGATGCCGCGGTTGGCGGCAAGGAGATGGATCCCGGTCAGCGCGCCGCTACGGAGGCCATCATCCTCCCCGAACTGCGTCCGGCGATCGACATTGTCAACGGCACCTACGCAACGGTGACCCACAAGCTCTGGACCCATCTCAGCACCAACGCCGGTATCAAGGGACGGATCGAGCAGGCGATCCGGTCGGTCGGCCGCATCGAACTTCCCGACGGTCCCCTGCCCTATGCCGGCACAGGCTTTGTCGTCGGTCCGTCGCGCATCATGACCAACCGCCACGTCGCAGCCATTTTCGCCAATGGACTTGGTGACAGGAACATCGTCTTCAGGCCGGGATTCACGGCGGCCTTCGACCTGCTGCGCGAGCGCGGCAACAACAAGTCCATCGTGCTCGACGTCGTCAAAGTGATTCTGATCCATCCCTATTGGGATTGCGCCGTGCTCGAGGTGAGCGGCCTACCCATCGGCGCACCGCCGCTCACCCTGACCGCCACGCCGGCGGAGCAGCTCCGGGACCGCGAGGTCGCGGTCATCGGCTATCCGGCCTTCGATTCCCGCAATCCCGCCAGCGTCCAGAACGACCTGTTCGACAAGGTCTTCCAGGTCAAACGTCTGCAACCTGGCGTACTGGGAGAGGTGGCTGACGCGGCGAGCTTCGGCAAGTTCGTACGGGCGATCGGACACGATGCGTCGACCTTGGGCGGCAATTCAGGCTCGAGCCTGATCGACCTCACGACCGGCAAGGTCGTGGCGCTGCATTTCAGTGGCGTCTATCGGGAACGCAACAATGCCGTGCCCACCGCCGAGCTCGCCGCAGATCCCCGCCTGCACGATGCCGGTGTGACTTTCGATGCTCCGCGTCCGACAGCCGCCCCACCGTGGGCCGGCTGGTGGGACAGCGACTCGCTCATGGAGCGAAGCTTCGGTGACCGTGCCGAGCGCGACAGCCAGCCGGCAGCCGGCTCCGGCCGGCCGACGGTCCAGCTGGGAGGCGGCAAGGTCCGCGTGAACATCCCTCTCACCATCACCGTCAGCCTGGGCGACGGCGCCGCCATCACTGCCGTGGGCGACGGCCAGGCAGCCGACACCACGGAGAAGCTCGTCATGCCGTGGCGCGACGAGGATTTCTCGACACGCACAGGCTACAATCCTCTGTTCCTCGCGGGCGCCGATGACGCTCCGGAGGTGCCGCCCCCCACGGTCAAGGACAGCAAGCTCCTCGCCACCACCTCGGAAGGCAAGGACCTGCTGCACTATCAGAACTTCTCGATCGCCATGCATGCCAAGCGGAGGCTGGCGCTGTTCTCTTCCTGCAACGTGACTGCCGAGCCGGCACTGCGGCGGCCGGACAAGAGGAAGGCATATACGCGCAAGGCACTCTCGGGCCTGGGCGAGAACGACCAGGAGATGTGGTTCGAGGACCCGCGGCTCGCCGATCACCAGCAGATCCCGGACTATTTCTACACGCGCGACGATGGACAGTTCGACAAGGGCCATATCGTGCGGCGCGACGACGTCGCCTGGGGTGAGACCTTCGAGGAACTGCGCCGCGCCAACGGTGACACCTATCACGTCACGAACTGCTCGCCGCAGATCGCCTCCTTCAACCGGTCGGCGCTGGGCGTAGACAATTGGGGAGACCTCGAGAATGTCGTGCTGTCCCAGGCGGCCAGCGAGCGGCTTTGCGTCTTTGCGGGCCCAGTCCTCGACGACAAGGACAGCTGGTTTCTCGGCCGGGACAAGCCACGGTCCAGGATGCGGGCGCAGATCCCGACGCGGTTCTGGAAAGTGGTGGTCGCAAGAGTCGAGGAGGGCCTCGCCACCTTCGCAATGATGTTGGAGCAGGATCTCTCCGACATGCCCGTGGCGCCCGAGGAACGGCTGGAGTTCCAGGTCCCCGACTCCTTCGTGAAGTCGGTCGTAAAGCTGAGGGACATCGAGGAGTGGACCGGTCTCGTCTTCGACCAGGCCATCCGGGCGGCCGACCAGTACACGACGGTGCGCGGACCCGAAGTTGCCCTACGCACCGGTGCCGTCCGCCGCCGCGCCCGGCGGCGGCCTTCCTGAGGCAGCAGGGGTATGGCGCGTCTTGGTGCGAAGCAGACCGAGAAGCTGGTCCGGGAACTCAGCGGCGCCCTGAGCCTCGATGAGATCGAACTGTATCTGGGCGTAGCGACAGGCGACCGGCTGTTCGACGAGTATGCCGGACAGAACATGCCAAAGAACAAGGTCCTGTACACGCTGGTGGAGGCGCTCGACCAGCAGGGCACGCTGATCCTCTTTCTGCAGGAGGTCTACGAACGGCGGCCGCACAGGACGGATCTCCTCGACTACCTCCGCAAGGAGTTTCAGGGCGCCGATCGCCCACGCAGCCAGGGCGTCGTGCTGGACACCCAGGAGGGGGGTGAGCGCGTGGCCGATGCCGCCGGTGCGGATTCGGCGGCACCAGGTCTCCAGCGCTACGTGCGCAAGGAGCTTGGCGCAGTCGACCTGCTGGTATGGATCGCCGGTGGCCTGAAGGTGGCGGAACGTGTTTGCCGCATCGAGAAGGACGGAAATGCGCTCGGAACTGGGTTCCTTGTCGGGCCGGACCTTGTGCTGACCAACTGGCATGTCGTACGCGGCGCGCTTCCTGCCAATGACACCGACGACCTGACCTGCCGCTTCGACTATGCGGTCAATCCGGGGGGCGGCATCCAGAACGGCGACGAGATCAATGTCGCTCCGTCCGGCATCATCGTCTATAGGCCTTGCAGCGCGGCGGAATTGACCGAGACCCCCGACAAGCCGCCGCCGTCGCCGACGGACCTCGACTATGCCGTGCTGCGTCTTTCGGGAAGTCCCGGTACGAAGCGTGGCTGGATGGACCTCACCCAGACACCCATGCCGCCCAAGAAGGACGCGCCACTCTTTATTCTGCAGCACCCGGCCGCCGCGCCGCTGAAGCTTGCCTTCGACACCCAAGCCGTCATCGGCTTCGAGCACGGCGGGCTGCGCCTGCGATATCACACCAACACAGACCACGGCTCGTCGGGTTCGCCCTGCCTTTCGATGGACTGGAAGCTCCTCGCCTTGCATCATCTCGGCGATCCGCAAGTGGCCAAGCCCGTGTTCAATCAGGGCGTTCCCATCGATCTGATCCGCAACGACCTCCATGCACAGGGCCACGGCGCCCTGCTGCCGGCGCCCAAGTAGGCTGAGCGCAATGCCCCTGACTGCAGAACAGAGAGAGAAGATCAGGTCACTGATCGGACCGAGCTACAACTTTGAGGATCTCGCCCTCATTGTCGAGAAGAGTGACGGGGATATTCACTCAATCGCATCAAGCAGCGAGCCGCGAAACGCCATTGCACTCAAGTGCCTGGACTGGGCAGACCGGACCGGCAAACCTAGGATTTTCCTGCGGCACGTGCTTCTCGCGCCGCAATGTCCGGCCGAGCTGCGGGCGATCGCCACCGGTATATTCCCTGAGCTCGAGGCTATCGGCCGCCCTTTCGCTGCCATCGTTGCGGAGACATCCGAGCGTATCGTTATCGCCAGCGCCCGACTTGCTGCAGGGCAAGGGTCTGGCAAGCTGCAACAAGCAATGGAGGATCTGGGCGAGCGCATCGCCGAGCTTCGCTGCTACAAGGCCCTGCACGAAGCCCTGCATCAGCTACAGCTCAACGGCTCGCCTCACCTCGGACGCGACAACTCCGAGAACGCCACCAAGGCGTTTCTGAGGGAGGTTGCCGGGTATGAGCCCAAGCTGCGAACCGCACATATCAATGCAAAGGAGGCTCTCGCCGCACTGCCAACTGATAGCAAGCTGCATGAAAGCGAGGAGCCGTGGGTTGCCGCACTTGCGGAATTTGCAATGCGGATTCGCCGGGGCCGGGAGTCCAAGGACATTGGCGAAGTCACCATCGCCCTCGACGTATGCGGCCGCAGGATCGAGCGCGCATTTGACGAGACAAACAATCAGATTAACAAGTGCACCCACAGTCTGCCCTTGGATCGCCTCCTCGCCGCCATGGTCGATAACATGCCAATGAAGGGCACTGCTCCCGCGGTCACCGATGTCGTCAGCGCCATAAATGGCCTCGGCCTGGCCCTGACGGCGGCGGTCGAAGTGCACAATCGATGGCAGGAGGCCGAGGACACCTTTCGCTTGCTCGATTCCTCGTTCGAGGAAGAAACTATCTCCGCATTCCGGAAATTCCAACGGGCTTGGGGAGTGTGCTGCAAGCAACTCCGCACGTTGGCGGATGCAAGCGGAAGGCAGGCTTGGAGCGTCGAAGTCCCTCAACACATCACCGCGATCGAAAATGCCTTGTTCGAGGTCGAAAGGGCCCTCTCACAGCCGACGCAGGCCATAAGCCGCGATGTCTTCGGTTCATTGGTGTCGGAGCCTTACGACGCGCTGCGTCGGGAGGCCCGCATGGCGTTCTTCGAGGTTGATGGCGCTCTCAAGCGCAAATGTGCCGAGCTTCTGCGTGTACACGCTCCACTGGAGCAGCCCGGTGGGAGGACCTGACCATGAGAGAAGTCGTTTCGCCCCCCACCACACTCAACTCTCTTGCCAAATTGCGAGAGGCCCATCAGTCGCTGCTCGACGCCGCCACGAAATCCGATCAGGCGTTACGTGCCATCGACACCGCCACCATCGGCTCATTCCTGAGCGCGGCCGTGGCTGCCGGCCGCAACCTTGTGGACGCCGGGCAGCGCCGCGCCGCACAGGACATGATCAACTACTGGGCCGCCGAGTACGTCACACGCAAGACCGACGGAGAGAGCTGGAGCCTGCCCCGGCTTGCCGACCCTACAACTGAACTGAAGGAAAGCACGGTCGCTGATGACCAAAGCAAGCGGCTCGACCTGAAGACTGCTCTTGCCGCCGGGCGCATCGCCGCCGGCGCGCGCCAGTGGCAAGCGAGCGGCCGCTCCGAAGGCTGGCTGCTGAACGGCCAAGCGCTGAAGTATGCGGAAAAGATTGCGGGCGACGATGCCGATATCAAGGCGTTCGTTGACGCCAGCAGAGTTGTGGAGCAGCGGCACTCGCGGAAGATCATCGGGGCTTTGTCGCTTGTGATCGTCCTACTGATCGCCTTGGTTGCCAGTCTCGCTATTGCCTGGAACAAGACCGACACGGCCCACAAAGCGGAAACGGGCGCCCGCCTGAAGGCCGAGGAGGCGGAAGCCGCGGCCAACGAAGAGGCAAAGAAGCTCGCTGCGGCCAATGCCGATCTGTCGGCAAAGCAGGCAGAGGCGACGCGCCGGGTCAACGAAAACCAGCGGCTCCTGGACCAGATCGCGCCGATCGTGAGAAAGGCCGTTGCAGAGGGCGCGATCGCACTCAACGATGTTCCAGAGGCTCTGCTGCCTCTGCTGGAGCCGCCCGCGGCGTCCGCGCTCGATGGCTCGCTCGCCCGCGGCTACGATCCAGCGTTTCTCAGGCCGACCGCATCTTCAAGCAATTCGGCGACACCTATCGTGATCGGACTGCCAAGCTTGAGCGATAGTGCCCGCGAGGACGCCTGGGACAAAGGCAACCCGCTCGATTCGATAAACTACAGTGTTGTCTTTGATCGCAAGCGACACATGCCGGTGTTCTCGGCCGTCAACCTGCAGCGATCGGAGATTGTCCCCCTGCTGCGCCCGGCTGCTTCGTTCCGGTCCGATCCCCGCGTGCCGGCCGGCTTGCAGCTGCCCGACAACTGGCGTGGCTGGCGGGAAGGAATAGATCGTGGCCATCTTGCCAATGCCAGCGAGATTGCCTGGGGTGACGCTTTCAAGGATCGAGGGACCGCGGGTGCCGTGGCCTACGGGGCGACCAACGTCATGACCAACATCACGCCGCAGTACGACACCTTCAATGGGGGCCTGTGGCTTGGCGCGGAGCGCTATGCTCGCGAGAACTTCAGCCCGGGTTCCGACAGGATCACCATCTTCAGCGGCCCGGTGTTCGGAAGAGGCGACCGTATCCTCGACGGGATCGCCATCCCAACATTCTTCTGGAAGGTGCTGGTGGCGCTTGCTCCAGGCACCTCTTCAGGGATTGTCGTCGAGGCTTATCTTGTTTCGCAGCTGGGAAGCAACAACGCGAAGGTCGCGGCAAGCGAGCGGTTTAGTGCGGAGAAGTATCGCAACCGCGTCACCGACATCGAGCGCCTGACCGGCCTGGATTTCGGCGACGTCGTCCGCGGCGCCGACACGGGCTGGTTCACCGGGATGATCAAGCAGGCGACTGCCGTTGCGACCCGAGGTGACGAGCTTGTCAAACTCTTGCCACAGATCGCCTCCGAACAGCGGGACGTGCGCCAGCCGACCATGCAACTGCTCTATGACGCCGTACGCTCAAAGTCTTTCGATCCGGCAGACCTCAGGAAAGTGGCCGGCGCTGCCGTGGCGATGGCCAGCGGCGAAACATTCAAACAGTTGAGCTTTGAAGGAAAATTCAACGTCCTGTCCCTGCTGGCCACCATCCCGAGCAAGTCCTGGAGTGAACCTTCCTGGATCGACCTGCGTGCGGCTGCGCGACGCGCCGTTGGGGACGCCCCGGCGGCACTCGAGGGCTGCGTGCCCGCGGGCTATGCCCAGCCCTGCGGCGAGCTTGCAAAGCTGCGAGACGTGCTCGGCTGGCGCCTCTCCAAAGATCGCCTCGTCTTCATCCATTTTGCTGGCTTCGTCCGCTCGGCCATCCAGGAGGATTCCGAGAAGCTGCGCCAGCTCGGCTGGACGCTCCGGGATGAGGAGCGGATTGCGGCCGCGGCGGGGCTGAACGACGTCCGCTACGGCTCGGGAGACGACGCGCGGGCCGCGGCCGAACTGCTGGCAGCAGATCTGCGCGTACTCGGGCGGCGGAACGTACGAGCCAAGCATATGGAAATCATCAACCCCGGCACCCTCGAGGTCTGGATCGGGCTTTGATGCTTGCTAGGGTGTGTGGACTCTTGGGATTCCCAAGGGGCGGCCGTTGTGATTCAAAGCTGTCTTTTGGGAGACAGCATGGGTGTGAAGAAGCGGCTGATCCTGCGGGACGAACAGTGGGATCGGATAGCGCCGCACATCATCGGCGACGAGCGTAGCCGGGGATCGTCTGGTCGCAATAACCGGTTGTTCGTCGAGGCGGTGTAATGGATTGTGCGAACCGGCTCGCCGTGGCGCGATCTGCCCGAAGTGTTCGGTGAGTGGAATAGTGTGTTCCGCCGCTTCAGCCGGTGGAGCCAGAAGGGCGTGTGGAACCGCCTCTTCGAGGCGATGTCGGATGACCCGGACTTCGAATATCTGATCGTCGACTCGACGATCGTGCGCGCCCATCAACACGCCGCGGGCGCAAAGAAGGGGCTGAAGATCAAGCCCTCGGCCGTTCATGCGGCGGTCTAAGCACAAAGATCCATATGGCCGTGCGCGGTCTCGGCTGTCCGGTCCGCTTCAACTTCACGGCCGGCCAGAAGGGTGATGCGCCACAAGCCGACGCCCTGATCGAAGACCTGCCCGCTGAGGTCGTCATGGCAGACACCGCCTATGACAGCGATCACTTGCGGCAGATCATCGCCGGCAAAAGCGCCGTCGCCGTGATCCCCAACAACCCGTCGCGCGCCATGAAATACCCGCTCGACAAGCAGCTCTATGCTCAGCGGCATCTAGTCGAATGCTGCTTCTCCAAACTCAAGCAGTTCCGACGCGTCGCTACTCGCTTCGAGAAAACTGCCAAGAATTACCGCGCCGTCGTTACTCCCGCCGCAACCGTCCTATGGTTGCGGTAAGTGTCCACACGACCTAGAGCATCTTCCGGTTGCAGGACTTGAGATGGGGATTCCCGTTAGGATTGAGGTGTGATGCAAACTTAGGGCTGGAAACGACGAGGCCAGCATGGATGGCACGACCTCATTCTTTGGATCTTCGGCGCCGGATCGTTGGGGCGGTTGAGGCTGGGCTTTCACGGCGGGCGGCGCGGTTCGCGGTCAGTGAGAGCTGTGCGATCAAGCTGGTCCAGCATTGGAAGCGCACCGGCAGCGTCACTCCGCGGAAAGGTGCCAAGAAGTCGTTCGCGCTGGCGGCGCATGAGGAGTTGGTGCGTGGCCTTGTGACGGCCCACCCCGACTTGGCGCTCGACGAGTTGTGGGATCGGCTGGCGGCTGAGGGGATCACGGTTGGCCGTACGTCGGTGCATCGTTACTTGGTGGGGTTGGGCCTGACGCGTAAAAATGACGCTCCACGCATCGGAGCAGGGGCGCCCCCACGTCGCCGCGGCCCGGGCGGCGTGACCGGAAGCCCAGCCGCCCCTGAACCCGGCGCGGCTTGTCTTCATCGACGAGACCTGGATCAAGACCAACATGGCCAGGCCCTACGGCCGGGCCCCGCGTGGCCAGCGCCTTGTCGCTCCCGTGCCGCACGGACACTGGACGACCAGTACCTTCCTCGCCGCCCTGCGCCACGACACCATCACGGCGCCATGCGTAATCGACGGTCCGATCAACGGCGAGACGTTCACGGCTTATGTCGCGCAGTTCCTGGTGCCGACCCTGACCTCGGGTGACATCGTCATCATGGACAATCTCGGCTCCCATAAGGGGCCCGCCGTCCGCACCCCGATCGAGGCCGTCGGTGCGTGTCTCCTATATCTGCCGCCCTACAGTCCCGACCTCAATCCCATCGAGCAGGCCTTCGCCAAGCTCAAGGCACTGCTTCGCAAAGCTGCCGCACGTACCGATACTACTCTATGGGATGCCGTCGGCATGCTCATCCAACGCTTCAGTCCAACAGAATGCACAAACTACTTCGCAAACGCCGGCTATGTTCTACCAAACCTGAATCTGCTCTAGTGCCGCGAGGCGCCGGCTGAGCGTAACGGTGTCTTCCCGGCGGCAGTCCAGCAAACCTTCGCGGCCGCATGGAAGCTGCCGGCACCGAAGCTGTGGGCGATCACGCGGCAGGTGTTCAGGCCCATGATGTTGGCGACGTCGTCGGCCGACAGGTGCTTCAGGAGCGCTTCGGTGATCGCCGCCAGCTGGCCGGCATCGACCGCGACCTCGACGGCTCCGTCCCAGTCTGACCCGAGGGCAACGTGCTCGCTCGCCTTCCCGACCGTGTGGAACCCGCCTCCCGCAGGCTGTTGTTTCTCGACCGCCTTCAGCACGGCGATAGCGCGCAGGATCGTGCCGACAATGTTGTCGACGCTCGCCGTGCCGATCGCAGCTGACCAGAAGCCCACCCCGAAAACCCCTCCGGTCTGCGCCAGGCGGATCAGCTCCTGGTCCGAGTTCGCCCGATGGCCTTTCGTCTGCCCGAGACTGTCGAGATAGCTCTGCAGCCCGGAATGGGAGATCACAGCAGGATGGCGCGCGGATGACAGGAGGTCGAGGGCAGCCTCTAAGGTCGAATGCGACGCGTGGGCGAGGTCGACGATCATCCTGCGATCGATGGCGACCCTGATCAAGCGTTCGCCCTTGTCGGTCAACGGACCGCGAGCACAGCCCTCACTCGACCCGCCATACCCGTTGTCGAACCGGTGCGTGGGCGCAACCATGCGAAGCCCGAGCCGGTAAAGCGTCTCGAACTCCGGCCCGTCGGGATCGTTGAAGGCATGGGCACCCTCCGCCCCGAGTAGCACGCCGATGGACCGGGCATCAGGCTCGCCCGTGCGGTACCGGTCGCCGAGCCACGTCTCGAGATCGCTCGTGGACTGGATCAGGGTCAGGCGAACGGGCCGGGCCTTGTCGTCGGTCGCCGGTTGCACCTTCGACCGGTCGACAGCGTCCCTGAGCGCTTCGGCCTGATAGCGCGCCCTTCGATAGGGCGAGGTCCAGGTCGGTGCCGGCCAGCCGTTAATGAAGGCGAGCAATGGTGCCGGGTCGAAGTTGCGGACATGGATGCAGCGTCCTTCTAGCGGCACCTGCGTCGCTATCGTGAAGACCTGGAGACCGAGATTGCCTTTAACCATGCGGGCCAGGTCGACCTGGCTGTCGGGATTGTTTTCGACCAGCCCGCGGCGCCACAGGAAGGTGTCGGCGTGGAGATCTGCAACCAGCAGCCCGTCATGAACGTGTTGTACCGCGACCGAGGGCACCGGCGGTGGCGACGCAACCTTGTTGCCGGCCCGCTCGACATAGTCGGCGAGCGGGGCGCAAGCTGACAGCCACAACATCTGCGCTCCAAGCCAGCCGGCAAGCACTGAGGCAACGGTGTACCGCGACGCGGCCGCTCGTGGCATCAGTCTAGCGCGACGCATGCGCAGTTCCCGGAGCATCGCATCCGCCAGCGACGCGCAGAAGATCGACGGGCTCGAAGAGCGGCATGAAGGCCACCGCGACGCGGGCGCCCGCAAGCACATTGATGGCCTTCACGGCTGTCTCGAACCGGTCGCGCGGCCAGGGCATCGGTGTCAATCCCTCATCGAGCGGCTTGAAGAAATTGTCCCAATGGGTGAGCACCACCAGTCTCGGGTTGGTCTTGCCGACGGTCTCTTCCCAGTAGGCCCTGACGAATTTGTCATCCTGCTCGCCGAGCTTGCCGATGCTCAGGAACACGATATCGGCGCGGATGTCATTGAAGAGACCGGGTAGGTAGTTCGCGCTGGGATGGACGAGGACCGTGCAGCTCCTGGTCCGGATCAGAAAAGAGAAATTCCCTCCTTCACGATACTCGCTGGCATGCGCAGGCGGATAAAGCGGCGCCGTGATGCCGCCGGTGAAGGGAGGATCGGGCGCATGTGGCGACTGATAGGCCGTGATGCGGAAGTCGCCGAACGCGAAAGTCTGGCCGCCATAGATGACGCGGATGCGATCCGCCGGCAGGCCTTCGGCGCGGCCGAGATTGGCAGTCGATTCCGAGCCCAGCAACGTGCCGCCCCGGCGCTGCACCACCCGCGCGGAATCCAGCGCATGATCGTAGTGCGAATGGGCCACGAAGAGGGCGGACAAGCTGCCGATGTTGCCAGCCTTGACGGCCTTGTCGATCCGCTCCTCGTTCGGCCCGATCTTTCCGACAGCCGTCTCCGCAAGATCGGGGCGGCTGAAGAACCCATCGATCAGGATCTCGGTGCCGCCCTGCTGGAAATGGATGGTTGTGACGCCGAAGAAGCGGGCCACCAGCCTGTCGCGATCGCCGACCGGTGACGACGGAAGCACAGTCATGCCTCTTGGGGGGTACTCGGGCTGGACGAGCACCGTACAACCGGACAGCGCGACGGCGAGCGCAAGCAGCCGCGTCCCTGTCCCCAGCATCAAACCATAAGCCTTGCGTGCCATCGAGGATGGCATCTCCCCAATCCCTCACCCCGGACCATACATCCCATGGCTGCAACCGCGGCGGCAGACACGCGAACTGCATATCTCGCGCATAAATACGCATAGGCTTTGTGTTGCGCCATTGGGCAAGTCGCGACTGGCCATCAAACGAAGAGCTTTTGCCGCTCCTTGGTCGCCGAGAGCGGCCGCAGGGACACGTCGAGGTCGAGCGGCCGATCGAGTAGCCGAGATCCCAGTTATAGAAGATGTTGGTGATGTTCGGTGCCGGGATGACGGTGAATTTTGCCTGGTGCACCTTGAGGCCGTGCTCGATGCGCGCTTTCACACGCTCGAAGTCGAAGGGGTTCTAGGCATCCATGCCGTGTGCGTCACGAGTTGCCAAGCAGACCGGCCCGACGCGGTTGATCGCTTCGACGATCAGGGACTTGTGGCTGTCGTGAAAGGGCTGATAGCGCGCCAGCATCAACATGGTCGGCCGACGAGGATCGAAGACGGGGCGGACGAGCTTCACGGCTCGGTCTGCCCCGTACTTCGCTGTGCCCTCCCGCGTGACCCGGAGATCGCATCGCGCCGGCGGCTCGAAGAGGCGATTGGTATCCTCGAAGCGACCCGCCTCGATGCGATCCACCCAGACCACGACGGACCTCGCGTCCGGTCGCAGCGATGATGCGCGACCGGGTCGGGACGATCCAACCTCCCCGGGAGGCCCACGCCGCCGGCCAGCACAGGCAACGGCGGCCGGCCTTTCCCGTTGAAAGCGGGGCCCGGTGGCGCGCCGCTTGCGGGGGACGGGGTCCGGATGGCCGATGGTTGCCTTTAATCGCGCCATAGTCTGGCCTATAGTGAGCAGGCTATCGCTCAGGTTTCACATGAGAAATCAGGGATAATCTCTTGACCCGTCATGCTTTTCAAACTTCCGGATTTGGCCGGTCTCCTGACCGCAAACCCGAAGACTACCAGCAGCTGATCCAGCTGGGCGGTCCGGAAGTTCTCGCCTCGCTCTACGGTTTGCTGATGCAGGTCTACGAACTCAGCTTCGAGGACAGGCATCTCAGTGTGCAGGAGGCCGAGTCGTACGTGCCGGTCGGGCCCGTCCAGACGCGGCGCTACCTAGAGATCGCCAAGGCGGCACGTTTTCTCGAGATCCATCGCGACCCCCTCGATAGCGGCCATGACGTGATCATGCCGGGCCCGCGGCTGGCGCAGTTTGCGACCGGCGACGCCAATCCGCTTTCCGGATCATTGCCCCTCCGCCGCGTCGACGACTAGCCCGTCGACTCGGCAGTCGGAGGCTGGGCCGCCAGGGGTTGAGCTCGGGTGATCTGGACCTTGCGGCTCGAGAAGTCCACCTCCAGCCGGCATTTGCTATCGTGCAGCAGGTCGACGCCCAGCAGCCCATTGCCGCTGTCATTTACAAGTGCCGCCGCTTCGTACGTATCGTCTAGCCAGTCGAACCGGATGAGACATGCCTGGAACGGAGAGAGCTGATTGTTGGGTAACTTGGCGAGGAAGGCTCCGGTCAACGGCTTGCCGGCGACACTAGCCACAATGCGCGGCACTACCAGGCAGTTGGATCCTGTATCGATCACGAAGCGGACATCGACCTGAAAGCCGGCCACCGGTAGTTCAACCAGTGGCCGGCCAAAGTTCGCCGCTGACGTCTTACCAACGATCATCTTGCTGCTCTCGTCTTTCGAAGGGTATCGCTAGATCAGCCGCATCGTCCGTGCCTGGTCGAGCGGAATGGTGCCGTCTTCCGTGGCGAGCGACATCAGTTCGCCGGGCGACTCCGTTCCGAAGCGGGCACTTGCGTTGCGCAGCACCTCGTCGAGGTTCCTGCCGAACACGTAGAGCTTGCCGGCCTTCGGATCGGCGAACGGATTCACGAAGACGAGGTCGGTCCCGTGCGCTTCCCGCTCCTCCTTCGGGATCCGGGCGAACACGGCACAGGCCGCGCGATCGAACTCTTTCGGCTTGCTGATCGGTGTACTCATCACTTCCACCTGGGTGCCAGGAGATGCCATGCTGTCCCCGATCATGGAGTGCGTCATAGACACCCCCACGAATGGTTGATCGCTCGTCCTCACTTCACGGAACCGGCGCTCGAGCTCACCAATGTTGCGTTGGGCAACATCGGCGTCCAGCGACTGCAGAGTATCCTCTGTCGCCCTCTCGGGCTTCATGCCCTTGAGGACTGGTAGCGCGCCGGAGAAAGCTAGAGCGAAGCTCTCCGCCACTCGGCTGATGAATTGCGGAACCGAGCTGTTCCGTACTTCTTCAGCAATCATTTCCGAGATCTCTGCCAGCGACAATTTCTTGGGATAGGCGCTGCGTACGATGCGATGGGCCTCGACGCGATTGAACGGCAGAATGCCGGCGAGCTTCTCCGCCGAGACGGTGGCAGCAGAAGAGCCGCCTGCCGGTTCGGGATCAGCCTCCTGCTTCCCGAGTTCCTCGCCCCAATAGCCGAGGCTAAGCCGCGTCGGCCCAAAGCGCGAATCGGCAGACATATCGTACTGGCGCAGACGCTCGAGGTGCGCGGTACGAAAGCCGTAATCGAACAGGAACGCCTGGGTATGCCCGCCCTTGCGCGGGGGCCACTGATACGGCGTCTTGAGATCGCCCGCCTGTGCCCGTACGCGCATGTGGGCCTGCTCCAGGCGTGCCAGGGCGAAGAAGTCGAAGAGCTCGCGCGACTTGAGATCGCTGCGGCCGAGCGACATCAGCACCTCGTTGGCCTGCGGCACGGCGACGTCGAGCCCGGTGCGTACGTCGAGGAGCGTGCGCAAGCGGCGGAACCAGAACGAGCTGCTGCCGATTGGATGATGGGCGATCTCGTTGATGACGTGCCGGACCTCGGCCAGCGGGCCGGGATGGGCACGGAGCATCAGGGCCTTCTCGTAAGTCAGCAGGAACTGCCACGCCGACAGCGCCGGCATCAGCAGGTACCGGTCCTCTTCGAGGTAGATCAAGATGAGATGGCGCGCCTCCGCGACGATGCGTGAGCTGAAGGCCGCATTGGTCCACGACGTCTCGTTGCGGATCAGGGCAGCAGTCGCGTTCTGCCAGATGCCCTCCAGCACTTCCCGCGATGCCGTCTCGGACGACGGGTCAAGCGCGCGGGCATGGATCGCACCGACCATGGAGCCGTGCTCGATCGCCCTCTCGGGCGCGGCGGCCGACAACGCGTGGAGCCGGGCGATCGCCGGCAGGAGGAGCGCCCGATGCGGCTCGTCCGGGAACTGGTTCGCGCGGTGCGCCTCGGCGGCAGCTTCCTCAAACTCGGCGAGGCCGTCCGGGAGCTCGTCGAATTCCCAGAAATTCTGATACCAGAAGCTCAGGCTGTCTAACCGCGCCGTGGCGAACTCCTTCAGCGCAAACTGCGGCGGGCGCAGCAACCTCGCCTCGCCGGCATCTTTCAGAAACTGGCCGATGCCACTCGACACGCCGCCGAGCTTACCGCGCGCAAAGGCAAACACCGAGACGCCGGCCAAGGCGCCCACCGTGCCGGCCAGCCCATAAAGGGTGCGTCGCCGGCTTACATCCGATTCCATTGTATTCGCCCTGCCCCGTACCAGTACGTATGGATGCAAACATCTGGTTGCGTGCGACCTTACGCCTTCGCCCAAGCCATTGTCATGCACTTTGGTTGCGCGCCCAGCGGCACCGCAACCTGCCCACGTCCGGGAAAAATGCACATCGCACCGTTCGGCGTCCTACACTATGGGATGACATCTCGCGGGAAGGGATCAATCAGGCCGGACCGGCACAGCCCAAGCTTGCAGATGTGCATTCGACTCGCGTCAAATGACTTGTATCGGCACACCGGTCATGATCCCATCGCAACGGAGACGTTAAACGAGAGCCGGAAGATCTTGTCACTTACATCCCAGGACTGGCGACGCACCGAGGGCGTGCCGCCATGGCTGCCGGACCTTTGCCCTTTCTTCACCACTGACGGGGACGGGCCATGGCTCTCGACCTTCTGAAGATCGCCGCCAAGGCGGCCCCTGCCGCGACGGCATCGGGGCTCCCGCCCCAGATCTTGCGGTTTTCGCTCGAGTATCGTGCCGTGCCCTTGATCGCAACGGAGCGGCGGCGCCTCGAGACCCTGCTGGGCGGAGACGGCTTCAGCCTGAGACACCTGCCGTCGCAGGAAGACCCCGACATCCTCCTGCTCGAGTTCCCGATGATCGAGCGGCAGCAATCGGCGTCATTCCTGTTCCAAACGGCGCAGGAACTGGTCGCTGCCCTGGACCTCGTCTCCTGTACGCCGGACGTCGATCCCGGGTGGATTGAGAACGACGAGCTCGGCCGCGACGCGCCGGAATCCGTCGGCGGCGCGATGCGGCTCCTCTGCGAATCGCAGGCTGTTCCCAACGCCGATCTGCGCTGGGCAGTCCAGCTGATCCAGGCCTCTGCAGCCTGGGCCGCCTTCAACTGCACTGGCGAGGGTATCCTGGTCGGCCAGCCCGATACCGGCGTGTCCGATCATCGCGAGCTCGACGGCAGCATCGATCTCGGGCGAGGCATCGACCTCGTTGCCGGCGGCGGTCCTCCGGTCGATCCACTGAGCGACCGCGTCCTCACCAATCCCGGACACGGGACGGCGACGGCGAGCTGCGTTGCCTCCCGGCAGACCGGGGCCATCGCCGGCGCCGCCCCGGGCGCCACCGTCGTGCCCATCCGGTGCGTCGAACACGTCGTCCTGCGCGGCGGTGCCGCTGTCGCAGCCGCCATCGACCATGCCCGCAAGGTTGGCTGCCATGTCGTCACCATGAGCCTTGGCGGACCCATCGAGTTCCCCGAGCTCCGCCGGGCGATCAAGCGCGCCGTGGACGACGGCATGATCGTGCTCGCCGCCGCGGGCAACTGCGTGCGGTTCGTCGTCTATCCCGCCTGGGATACCAATGTCATCGCCATTGCCGGTGTCGACCAGCACGGTAGGCGCTGGAAGGGATCGAGCCACGGCGACAAGATCGACGTCGCAGCACCCGGCGAGCATGTCTATGTCGCGCGGCGCACGACACCGTCCGACGCCGTCAAGTCGGTGGTCCGGCCCGGCCAGGGCACCTCGTTCGCCGTGGCCCTGACCGCAGGCTGTGCCGCCCTCTGGCTCTCGCATCACAAGGTCGCCCTAGTGAAGGCCAAGGCGGCCGCCCACGGGACGTCTGTGCAGGAGATTTTCCGTGCGGCGCTCCGCCAAACGGCGCAGAAGCTAGATGGCTGGCCAGACTCCATGGGCGCAGGCCTCGTCGACGCCAAGGCGCTATTGGGTCTCGACCTCGACTCGATCGCCCTGCAGGCCCGGCCGGCCAGCGCCCATCCCGCGCGGCCCGAACTCGGCAGCGACTTCAACTGGTCGCAGTTTGCCGCCGAGACAGGCTTCCTTGTCCTCGATCGCGAGCAGCGCAACGATCCCTCGCGCGCCGCTGCGCTAGAATCCGTGGTGACGCCGCGTCCCAGCACGGCCTTGAACGCAGGGCTCGAGGCGGCCGGCAAGACGCCGACGGACATCTTCCCGGCGCCCTCGGTCGTCTCCCCGCTAACCCCCGAGATCACACCGGTCAAGGCCCTGCGCGTCATCGCCCGCGGCGCTCCAGTTTCCGGCCGTCTGGTCGAGGGAGCCATTCCGATCTCCGACGCCGCCGCGCGCTCCTTCCTCGAGGGAGGTGGCGGCGGTGAGGTCCGTGCCCATGTCGAACGTGTCCTCGCAGCAACCCCTCCGCCCGGCGATCCCGCCGCCGTGGCGGCTACACGCCAGCTGCAAACCTCGATCGATGGCCTAATCGAAACTCTCGCCAAGGGTGCAGACGTCCGAAGCCTCGGCCTGCAGTCCCGCATCGCCCTCGAAGCCCTCATCAGGATGACCGGCCGGCCGGCCCTGCGCACAAGCGATGGCATGGTCGATCGCAACGATCCCGAGCTCGGCGAATGGGCTGACGATCTGATCACAGCGCGCACCGACCTAAAGAAGGTGATCGATTCCGTCGGACGAATCGACATCCGGGTCGGCGGCACTGACTTCCATGTCGGAACCGGAACAGTCGTGGCGCCCGGCGTCGTCATGACCAACCGCCACGTGCTCGACGCGATCGCCGAACCCGTGCCGATCGCAGGTGGCAAGACCCGCTTCCTACTTACTGGAGATATCTCCATCGCGTTCGACGACCTGGCGCAGGCGCCCGAGCGCCGCTTCGAGATCACCGACGTCATTGGCGCAGGCCGCGACCGCATCGGCCAGCATGCGGACATCCGCAAGCTCGACATGGCGTTCCTGGAGATGGACACGTTGAACGACGCCGGCTGCGCACCGCCGCCTCCCGTCACAGTGCGGGATGTGCCCACCAACGGCGCGCTTCGCCTCGTCGTGGTCGGCTATCCGGCCAAGCCCAATTCGGCGGCGGCAACCGACCCGGACTCGGGACAGGTCTCGCTCGAGATGTGGGATCGGCTTGGCGCGCTCTACCAGCGCCGCTACGGCCAAAAATACGTGAGCCCCGGCGAGATCATCCTGCCGCCCGGCAAGCTCCCCGACGATGCCCGCGCCTGGGCCTTCAGCCACGACGCCACGACGCTAAACGGCAATTCAGGATCAGCCATCATCGACCTGGAAAGCCTCCTGGTCTGTGGCCTACATTTCGGCGGCGCACCACTCCGTCAGAACCTCGCCCACAGCCTCGGGGGGGTTGAGCGCGCGGCCGCCGGTTTCATCGACCCCGCCGTGTTCGCCCGCCTGACGTGGAAGGGCAGCCATGGCTGACGCGCCTGCAGTTGCTGCGTCGAGCACCTTCGACAAGGCCCTGACCGTCACCTCCCGGCTCACCGCGTCCCGCCTGGCGTTCCGGCAGTTCTACGACCGTTACCTTCAGGACCGCACCCTCGGCCCGGCCCTAGAGTCGCCGCCGAAATCTTTCCTCCACGCCGTCTTCGTTGCCGGTCGCCGGCACCTCGCCGCGAATGCGCTGGACAGGACCGAGGCCGCTGCCCTTGCCCTCTCTGCACTGGGGCCCGATGATGTCGTCGCGCGCGCAGCAGCGTCGGCCGTGGCGGCAGGGCTGTTCGATCCTCTGCCCGGATCGGACGCCGACATCGGTGCCACCCGCATGGACATCGCCCGCAGTATCAGAGCGGCCTTCGGCCCGCAGATTTCGCAGGCGATCCTGCAGAATTGGGAGCTGCAGGGACGCACCAGCAACGAAGTAACCTTCACGGATCCCGGCCATCTTCTGCCGGCCATCCTGCTGGCCAACCTTCGGGTTTGCCGGGTGGAGGCCATTCGCAACGACAATGGCAAGACAATCACCGGCACCGGCTTCCTCGTTGGCCCGTCGGCGATCATGACCAACTGGCATGTCGTCGAGAAAGCTGAACCCGGATCCGTGCGCGCCGTCTTCGACTTCAGTCCGTCGATCGGCGGAGCGGAGGATGGGACGGCGCTCGAGACCGAAGACGTGTACTTGGCGAAGAGCCAGATCGGAATCCTGCCCCCTAAGGCGGAGCCTGTTGGCTGGTGGATGGACCGGCAAAAAAGGAAGGCGTGGACGGACCAGCTGACTGACGATCTTGATTTCGTGGTCGTCCAGCTTCGCGGTGCACCGGGCTTGCAGCGCGGCTGGTATGACCTCTCAACCGTTGCATCCTTCCATCTGAGCGGCAGCTGCTATGTATTTCACCATCCCCTGGGTAGAGGCCGAGCCATCACAGCGGGAGAGTTCAAACTGGACTACCCCCTTCTGCCCGAACGCAGCTTCCACAGCGCGACGACAGTCGGGGGATCGTCCGGCGGGCTGGTGATCAACGACAAGGGCCAGCCCGTCGCCCTGCACTATCTCAGCCTGGGCCTTGAGATGGGAGATCCGCCGCCGAAGGTACCCGACGAGATAGTCAATGTTGCCATTCCCCTGGCCACCATCGCGAAAAAGCTCGGGCCCGAACTGGCCAACATCACGTCGTACTCGGGCCTGACGCTGACGCGCGGCTGCCTCGACCAGGGACATCCGGTCTTCGGCCGCAAGAACCTGCTTGACGCGCTGGGGCCGCTTGCCAGGGGCGAGCACAGGGTGCTCTGGGTCAAGCCCCCTACCAACAACCGGTACGTCAAGCCGGGCAAGAGTTTCACCGTCGACATTATCCAGACGTTCTTTCCGCCGCCGCGCCATCTCTACATCAAGGTCAGTGCGGACCAGGTAAAGGCGGGCGCCAAGGCCATGGCTGAGATGATCATGGGCACCCTGTCGCCGAAAGCAGCCAACGAGCTCCCCGATCCCGAAACGACCGCCAACGCCTATACTCAGGTGCTGATCGCAAGCATGCGTGAGATCATCGCCTCACGGTGGCCGGACAAGCTCATCTGGCTGGTGATCGACGATCTCGACGTCCACCAGCTGACCGACACCGGAGGCCGCGAACTCCTCAATGCGCTTTATCGACGCGTCCAGGAGATTCCCCAGCTGAGGATCGTCCTGATCGGCCTCATGGTGAGCCTCGACTCAATTCCGGAGAGTGCGCTCGTCATCAGCGAGATCCTCGCAGACGATCTCGATGATATCGAACGACTCTTCAGCGAATGGCTGATGGAGCGGGGGGCACGCGTCAACCCCATCGATCAGAGAGTTCGAGAGCTTCTGGCCGAGGTACTGGCGTCATACTCAAAATCCGACTCGCCCCTGGCGGCGCTCAGCAAGTTCACAGTCAAGCATCTCGACAGCCCCCTCAAGAAGTTCCTCGATCACTGATGCACAAGCCTCGCCCTTCCTTCGAGACGCTCCTGATGCGCGCGGCGGTCAGCGGATGGTTCGACCCCTTCGCCCTGCTCCAAGACATCCCGGAGAGCGATGTCGCCGAGGTGGCAGGCCAACTCAGCTTGCTTTGCGACGAGAGGTCCGAAGCCCCCGACGGCACGTGGATGCTGAACGCGACGGCCCGGCGGCGTGCCCTCGATCGTCTCGATCGCGCGATCGCGGTCACGGCCGCCCTCGACGGAGCCCCCCCCGTCGACAACGATCTGTTCGGCCGTGCCCTGCGCGCCGTTCTGCAAGGTGTGCCGGACGGGCTGACGGGCAAGGACGCCAACGAAGAATCCAACATCGAAGCCGCACGGCATGCGGCCCTCCAGTTTGCAATCCATGCGCCCGTCGTCGTGCCCGAACAGCAAGAATCGGCACTGGAGGATACTCGGGCACGCATGGCAGAGCATCGCGAGGACAGCGAGCTTGCAATGGTCCTCCCTGGCAGGCTCTTCGGCCGCACCTCGCAACTGGGCCGCATCCTGAGGTTCGCGCAAGGACAGGACCCAGATCCGCGGCCGTTGCTGGTCACCGGGATCGGCGGGGTCGGAAAGTCCGCGCTGATGGCGGCGGCGGTGCGACGCTGGCGGCAGCTCGGCCATGTCGCCGTCGTCGTCGATTTCGACCGCCCCGACCTCACCGGCGCAGACCCGCTGCCGGTCGTGCGCGAGTTCCTGCGCCGCCTCGAGACCGCCTGGCTTGGCCAGCCGCGAGGCTCGCGCTCGCATGAAGCGGCCAGAAGCATAGTCGAGATGCGCGACAATATCCGGAAATTCGAGAATGCCGGCGCCAGCGCGGAGCGACAGCAGAGCTTCGTGCTTTCAGCCGTCATCTCGCTGTTCAGGTCAAGAATACCGGACGAGGTGCGATCCGAGCCACTACTCCTGATCTTCGACAGTTTCGAGGTTGTCGGCGTCCTGGGTCCTGCCGTCGTTCACCGCCTCCTCGAGCTCGCCGACTTCATGCGGACCGAGGGAGGCTGCGCCGGATTCCGCATCGTGGTCAGCGGCCGTGCCACGCCGTTGCCAGAGGAGGACACTACATCGGCCGACGGTCAGTCATTCAAGGGAGCCATCTCGACCTTCGGCCCGCTGCGACGCCGCGTGGATGTAAGAGGCCTCGGGGAAAAGGAGGGAGCGGACTTCCTCGCTCATCTGGACAAGGAGGGACGCTTCCCAGCTCCGTCCACGAGACGAACTCTCTCCAAGGCCCTGCACGGCCATCCGCTCGCCCTCAAGGTGCTCGAGCGCTTTGCGCAGAAGAAGGCACACGCCGAGATTGAGGCGCTGGTCACGGACCTCGAGAACGAGCCGGGTTTCTCGGCGGAATTCGCGCAGTCCTTCATCTACACGCGCATTCTCGACCGCATCGTCGATCCGGAGGTCGAGACGCTTGCCCATCCGGGCCTTGTGCTGCGCCAAGTCACGCCCGACCTGATCCGGCTGGTCTTGGCCGAGCCCTGCGGTCTCGTGGATGTCGATCCCATCCGCGCCAAGTCGCTGCTTAGCAAGCTTGCCAGCGAGTACTGGCTCGTGGAGCGCATTAACAACGATCATCTGCGCCACAGGCCCGATTTGCGCCGCCTGATGTTGCCGGGCCTATTCGCGCAGCCCCGTCCGCAAGACAATGTGGCGACCCGCGAGAAGAAGACCCGCCTCAGCAGTGCCGCACTCTCAGTCTGCAAGGAGGCTGCACGCTTCTACGAGATCGGCCCGTCTGAGTACGACCCGGCCTTCGCCGCCTGGAAACTTTTGCCCGAACGGCAGCGCGTGGTGGAGGGCATTTACTATCGGGCGCTGGCGGGAGAAGCGCCGCCGCCCGAGTTGCCGCAGCGCCTGGCCGTCGATGTCCGGGACATGCTGCGGGAAGACCTCGAGACCCTTCCTGTCGGCTGGCGCGCCGTGGTCCGCGCGAGTCTCGAAGACTTCGCCGGCCTCTCCCAGGCGGAGCTGTCATCCCTGCAGGGTCCCGTGCGCGACCGGGCGGTGAAGTTCGTGATCGAGACCAAGTTACGTACCGGCCAAGGCCTCGAGGCCGCCGGCCAAGCGACACGGGAAACGGCACGGCGCGCGGCAGTTCAGGCGGAAGCCAAACTCAAGCATATGGCAGAATCCAGCTCCGCTGCCCCCCCCGCACACAGGATAGCCTCCCGCTCTATCCCACCCTCGGCCGGCGAAGAGCCTACTACAGCTACACCTGCGCCTGAAGAACACCTCAGCCCATCCGACCTCTCGTTGCTAGAGCTGCGCGTGCGGGGCATGTACTCGGACGCGAAGCTGGAGGATGTCTACGACGATGCAAAGCGCGTGCTACAGCAGTACGTGCTCGGCAATATTTCCCAGACGACACAGAAGGAGCTGATGTCGGGATCGCTGTGGAATACCGGCCTCTGGGAAAGCGCCTTGATCGCCGGAGCCAGCACCAAGAGTCCGGGGATAGACACCACCAAGCCTCAACTGGAAGGGAGGATCGTGCCTCCATCCGTTAGTGCCGTTGTCTCCCTGCTCATTGGCTCGCTGATGAGCGCGTCGGCGAAGTCGTGGGCGATGACTTTCATGTCTGGCGGCAATTCCCTCGACGTTCTTCGCTCGCATGACGGGCTGAGGCTGGCCGCTGGCATCCTCCACGACTTGCCCGCGTATCCACCCAACTACCCGCCTCGAATAGAGTTGTCGTCGCTCGCAATGGCTGAAGCGCGATTCATGGAGCACCTGGAAAAAATCCCTCACGATTCGTCCGCGCAGCACGTGGTGATTGCGCAATACAACGCAAAGGAGATCGAAGCCCTGCGGAGCGGGCGCATTACGCTGGCGACCCTCGAGCAGGCCTATCTGGCACGACTCGATGGCTACATCCCCGACGCCGTATTGGCAGGCGGCAAAGAAGAGCGCGCTGAGTTCCTGAACCGGCTCGTCGGCCTCGCACCGGAGCTTTACGAGCCGACCGGACATCTGATGCAGAAATTGAAGCTCGCCGAGGCCGCAGGGATCGCAGAGACTGTGGCACGGACCGCCAAGCACTGGCCTGTCGATCTCTGGGTCGAACAGGAGAGTGGACCGAAAGCCTTCGACGCGCCCAAGGTCCGCCGGCCCTACAATCCCCACCTAGCCGCGGTGATCGTGCAGACCGCCGACCGCTGCGGTGTCCTTGAGACACTCCTATTCGAGCTCGCCCACATCGACCCGCGGGCGGAGGCCTTGTTCCGAATCTATCGCGCGCTCGCGTCGCGCATCCTGTATTTCCGGCCTGCTCTTGTCACTGTTTAGGAACTCCTGTGCCGCGAACCCCTAGGCCTCGGCCCGCACCAGTCTCCTGGCGAAGAATGAAATAGCCTCGCCGCAGGTCGCCACGGTGAGTTGACCCGCCTCATCGATCAGATGCACCGTGGAGGCGCTCTGCGGCGTCGACAAGAACTGCCGGAATAAGGGTGCCGTGTCCTTGCTGGCCGTCGTGTCAGGCAGGACCCGACCCATGAAGCAGTCCCCCTCAAACTATCGCTTCAGAAGCAACGTGCTTCTTGCCACCACTGTCCACGGCGCAGAATCGATCGAGAAAGGGCTTGCCTTGAGCGTCATTCCCCCAGGGAATGGCCTTCGCAACCTTGAGCCAGTCTTTCCACAGCCGCGCAGGATCGGTGATTGAGCCACCAAGTGCCGTGAAATAGTTCGGCTCCGCAAAATCGGGCAAGGGTTCGGGCTCGGCACTTCCGTGTCCCTTGCCACCGAACATGATGTCGGTGATTTCCCAGCCGGTCACACCGATCCAACCGATCAGGACAGGGGAACCGAAAAGCGCTCTTATGACCGCGATCGCTCCATCATCGTCGCAAACACTGCACCCTCCCCAGATGACGAGCTTGCAATTGGTCTGCTTGAACTGTGTTCCGCGGTTGAGCACGCTGGTCTGGCCATCGCATCTGATCGTGAGCTTGTCTGCTGCGAAGGCGACGTCGACTGTATGGTCGGCATTGTAAAGGGATCCGGCATAATGGCCGGCCAAGAACAGGACATCATCGCTGCGCGCGAACAGTTTCTTGATGTCCTCGAGCGGTGGCTTCGGCGTGTTCAACGTTATTCCCGCCGACAAATGGAGCTTCTTTATCGCACCCTTCTGGAACTGCTTCGCGTCGCGGCGTGTACCGAGCGAAAGCACACTGAATGAGGCCATCTTCTGCTCCGTTGTCCCTGCATATGGTCACTGTCGCGCTCCATTGGAACGTCGCGATCAGGCTTCTCTACAGGCTTTTCTTTTCGGTCGTCTCGCTTGAAGACGGAGATCGTACATCGTGAGCTTTTGCGACTAGATAGGTCGCGTGGCTCACGAAGAGCAACGACGTGAAGGTTGCGCCCAACTCCGGCAGAGTCGTGAAGATGGCTGCCTTGGCACCGATCAGCTGCGCGGCGCTAATCGTCGTCATCGCGATCAGAATGGAGAAGAAGCCAAGCACCAGCGTGACCGTGATGACAACGTTCTGCAGGCGTGACACATCGACCGTGTCGGCGTTCACTTTTTCCTCTCCCATGAAGATGTCGGCTATCGATGCCAGGTGCGGCGACGGCCGCTTGTCGAGTCCTTCGGATTCAGCACCAAAGAACGGCGCGCCGCGCCTCCGCAGATCCGCCTCGCTCCCTCTAACGGAGAGATCCGCATCCTTGGTGGGAAGAATGAGCGCTGAGAGCATCGGTGAGACAGCAGCAATCCCGAGCACCACCGCGACCGAGGCAGGTATCAGCGGAAACGCTCCGAACTGAGCGATGTCGGCGGCTTCGGCGGCGTTTGCTCCTGCGGCTACCGCTGAGGGGCCCGCAATGCCAGAAAAGCCAATATTGAACAGCGCAAACACGCCGTAGCCGGCCAGCGCAACAATCGTCCAGAGCGTGACCTGGGCGCGCGCAAGCGACATGCGATTGCGGGTATCGATCCAGACGCCGGCGACACGCTGCTTGGTGCCAAGCCCCAGCGCTACGGTGACCCCTGCAATTCCGCAAACAAGCATAAGAAATGGAACGAGGATGGAAACCGATCCTGCTGCCGACCTCACCCCGGTCAGGTATGCGGAGGCGCCGTCCAAGAGGTTGAAAATGCCGGCCTTCCAGCTATGCATCTGGTCGACCTGTATTGCGGCGCGCCAGATCGTATTGCATCCGTCCTGACTCGGCTTGGCTGGGCATGCCTTGGCGTCCGCCAGCACAGACTTTGCTTTCTCTACGTCAGGCCATTCATACCGGTCGCCCGTCTTGGGCGGAACCGCATTGGCCTTCAGGACCTTGCTGCACAACGTGGATTGCTGCCCATTCGGGAAGGCCTTGTAGTCTGCCGCGCAGGCTTCGGTCACGGCAGCCAGCATCTCGTATTGCAAAAGCGGATTGTTAGTCAGGAGGAGGTTTCTCGCGTTGCTCATCGAGTTGCCGGTCCATACCGACATTGCGCCGCCGGCAATAAAGACGACCGCCGCGATGATGCCGATCATCCACGCCATTCCAGAGTAGGGATTGACACCCCGCGGCTCGGGCAGACCGCTGCCGGTGATCGCGGAAGCAAAAGGCAGCTCGTCATCGGCTGGTGCCTTCGCGGTTTCGAACAAGCGATAGATGCGCCCATCCGAGCCATCGCCAACCACGAAATCGCCACCGCTCGTTACGTCCTGCTGGGTGATCCAGTCCACTGCTCTAGGCAAGGGCGGGCCGAGACGCGGGCTGCCTGTTATCGTGACTTCCCACAAGGCGGCCCGAAGCGGGAGCGCTACACCGCTCCAGGTTCCACCTTCGACCGCGTCCACGATCGCGATCATCTTCTGGTAGTGCTCGGCTTCGGGCGACCCGATGCGCGGAGGTTGTAGCTTGCGCAATTTGCCGTCGAGGCCGCGCTTTTTCGCTGTCCCCGCAAGTTGACCCGCGACCGCATAGAGTCGCGTCAAGGTCGCGTCGGCGCCGTCCTTTGGCGTCACCTGGCTGGTTTCGCCCCATACCGCTGCTGCCACTTCACGGTCGGCCATTGCTCCCCCAAAGCGCGACGTCGAAGAATGCGGCCTTCCGTGTCACGAGCCTCTGCACACTCTCACCTCCCGGTGAGAGTATCGCCGCTGTGCGCCCCTTCCAGTCGCTCCGCCTCCGAATGAACTCTGCGCCGCTCAATTCACGGTAGCAAGAATAATTTGGATGTGCTTTCCTCAAACGCAGACCAAAGCCGGACGGGGCAGGTGCATGGCGGACGTCATTCAGCTCTATTCGATTTTGGGTGCGAGCTACCAAATCAGCTTGGAAGCACGCCGGTCCACCGGTTCTGCCGTCGAAGCCATTGTCGTTACGGCGCGCGACAATGCCAACGCAGTGCTGGGCCAAGGCGAATTCAGGGTCGCCTTCGATCTTCCCGATAAGTTGATTGTCGGCGGCAAGCTCAAGACGTGGAGCGAAATCCAGGCCGAGATAAAAGCTCTACGCGACTCCGCCAAGACCCAAAGCGCCGTCGTGCTGGAGCGGTTGCGCGATCGGTTGCGCGAGGAGTTGGCGAACCGTTCAATCGACCTGAGTGCGGGGGCTGGGGCATTCCTCGCGATCGACGGCGTCGGTTTCGCCGGCGCCACCGCGACTGCGCAGCTGGCCATGGACCTCACTCTGCTCGATCCGGAACTGGAACCGAAGTCGGCCGATGATGCCGCGGTGCTGACGGCGCGGCTCAGCGCCGGGGGCACGGTACAGCTCGGTGGCCACACATGCGTCGCCGCGCTGCTGGTCGAGGTCGTGGTGACGCGCGGCGGGCTGATCAATGCGATCCCGTCGCTTTCGCTGGATGCCCCGGCCGGCGTCAAGATCCCGGCTTTCGACTTCCGCTGGCCGCGGATGGACTGGCCGTCGCTGAGCTGGGCTACACTTGATCTCAAGCGCCTCGCCACGCTCCTGCGCTTAGACCTGCCGATCCCGAAGGTCGGAGCTCTCGATCAGCCGTTGCACGTCAACTGGATCACGCAACAGCCGCACATCGCGTTCACCATCGATGCGCAGAAGCGGTTGACGATCGCGACGACTCAGGACGGCATCGGCGAACTCGTCTGCGACACACATGACGCGGGCGGCAACCCGGCCACGAAGATTGCCGACATCACGGGTTTCAATATCTCATTGTCGAGTGGAGGAGCCTTCTCGCTTGCCGGCAAGATCAAGGCCGCCACAGTGGCGATCGACCTGCCGCGCAAGCGAGTCGAACAGCCGGACGCATTGCCGTTCACGATCGATGTCGATGCGGGCAAGCTCACCATCCAGATCACCGCTGACATCGACCTTCCGCATGCCGCCGCGGCGGACGTCACCGCCACGCTCGACCTGCCACGCGTGCTGATCCGCGCGAAGAGCGATCCGAAGCTTCTGTTGGCGCTCGGCGCGACCTATGAGCAGCGCTACGACTCGGCAAGCGGCGCGTCATCCGGCAAGCTGACCCGGCTCGACATAATCGAGCCCTATCCGGTCGCGCTGGTGGCGTTCGCTGCGCGCGGGGCCCAGGATGCCGCCGCGGGGCTGGTCCGGTTGATCGGTGCGATAGAGCTGCCGAAGCCCGGCATTCCCGACACTGGCCTGGCAGCAGTGCTCGAACGCTTCGCCGCGATGCTCGGCGCAGCGGTGAAATGGCTGGCGCGCCAGGCCGGCGGCGCGCTCGACGCGCTACTCGGCATCGCGGAGGCGATCGGCAAGGCGCTTGAGGATGCGGTGCGCTGGCTCTGCGACGCACTCGGCAAGCTTACCGCCGGCGATCCGCACGTCGCGATCGAGATCCGGCTCGATGCACGCAGCTTCGCGTTGCGCCAGATCGTCATCTCGCCGGCCTGGACCGCTGCGCCGGACAAGTCGCTCAAGGCGTCGGCATTTTCCGCGCTCGACGTTACCATACCGCTCGACTGGCGCCCGTCCCTGGTGATCGACCTGAACGGTCCGCCGAGCGTGGCGCTGATTGCCCTGCAAGGCCAGGCCGACGACACCCTCTTCACGCTCGGGACCGACCTGTGGCTCACGCGCGATGCTGCCATCGAATCGGTTGCCGATACCGACCACGACGGCAAGCGCGCCGCGGAGCGGTTGATCCAGGTCTCGGCGAAGCTCTCAACCGCGCAACCGGTCGTGATCTTCCGGCTCCGGAGCGGCAAGCCGACCTTCTTCGAAAGGATGAAAGCGGACGTCATCCCGCTCACCAACGGCTCGGTCAGCATCGCCGGGATCAGCGGACCGATCAGCTATGAGCCGATCACCTGGTCGGAGGTCGACGTCGAGGCAAAAATCGCGCCCGGCACGGCCGACAGGCTTCTGCCCTTCCTGCAATCATCGAAGGGAAATGCCAAGCCGAGCTTCCTGAAGAACCTCGACCAATACATCTCGGTGAGACCCGGGACGCCGCAGAAGAGCAAGAACGGGGCGGTCGCATTGCCCCTCGATGCCGAGCTCCATGTCAGCGGAACATCAGTCCAGTTCCCGCTTACGCTTGAGCTTAGCCTCAAGACATTCGACCTGCGCTTTTCCGGCCCCGAGACGATCGAAATCAAGGGCAAGAGCGGCAAGCGGGACTTCGATATCTTCGGACTGTCGGGCGAGATCGTTCCCAAGGACCACAAGGCGGGAATGCCGCTGCCTGCCGAATACGGCTTCTACAAGCTCGACTTCTCCAAGGGAGACGTTCGCCTCGCCCTCGCCGACGACGCGCGACTCGATCTCGCCTACGGCAAGGTCGCGAGCAGCGGACGCGGCATCGTGTTCAAGGTCAACGAGCTCGGTTTGACGCGTGGCGGCCTCGACTTCAATGCCAAGGTAGATTCCGACACTCCGGTGCAGCTCGCCGGCGTCGACATGCCGTTCCGCTTCGACGGCGGCGGATTGTCGATCAAGCGCAGCGAGATCCAAGCCTTTTCGATCAAGGGCGCCGGCCAACTGCCGCCGGAACTGGTGGGCGAGGCAAACGCCACGATCTCGATCTCGATGGGACGCGGCAAGGATGGATCGCTCATCGTACAGAGCGCCGAAGCGACACTCGACAAGTCGAACGATCCGATTGTCTGCCACGCTACACGCTTCAAGCTGACACTGTCGGCGATCGGGTTGGAATTCCAGGACTTCTCGTCCGAAAGTGCGGGATATCATTTCTACTTCACGCTCACCGGATCGGCCGAGTTCAAGCCGCGAGCGGGAGAGTTCGCCAGCGGCCTCTTGAAGAACTTCAGCAGCCTTACGATCACGCTCGACAAGGCGCCGCTCGCACGCGATCCGTCGATGCTGCTGCGCACGATCGAATTCCAGGTCGCGGTCGAGCCGAAGAAGCGCATCAACTTCTTCAATCTCTTCACTTTCGAGTTGCGGGGCATTGGCTTCCATCCCGCTTCGCCGGCGTTCGGCGGCAAGCCCGCGATGTCCATCTCGGGCCAAGTCAATTTCGTCGAGGCGGGCGACCTGGTCAGTCCGCGCTTCGATTTCCACAAGCTCTGGATCGCGCCGCCGAAGGACGGCGAGACCCTGCCGCAGGTGCGCTTCGACGGGCTTACCGTCGGGGTACGTTTCGGCGGCGCGGCCTCCATCGAGGGCACGGCGATCGCGGTCGATGACCAGCTGCCGAGCCTGTACAAGCCCGGTGCGCTGCCGGCCGACGTCACTGCGCACGGCTTCCTTGCATCGGGCAAGCTGACCATCAAGGGCTGGGGCCAGATGGCGGCCTCGATGGGCTTCCTCGAGCTGCAGAAGCGCGGCGGCGAAGTGCGGCAGGCGTTCTTCCTCTACGGCGAGGCCGGGGAACTCTCGATCGAGATCCCGACACCGCTGGGGCCGATTTATCTGCGCGAGGTCGGCTTCGGGTTCGGCTACCGCTTCACGTTGGCGGCGTTCAATCGCGCCGACCAGGTGCGCAATGTGAAGGACCTGATCCAGGTCCTCGACCACATCTCCAAATACCAGGGTGAGCTCGCCACCATAAAGGCCTGGGAGCCCGAGGCCTCGGGCAATCGGCTGACGCTGGCGCTACGCGGGCTGATCAGCATCTCGAGCGCGTCTGGCGAGAACGAATACAACGCCGACGGGGAGAAGAATCTTCCCAACCCGGTGCTGTTCGACATCGTCGCGGCGCTGCGCAGCGATCTCACCTTCTTCATGAACGCGCGCGTGTGGATCGCGCGCAACTACGCTGACTGGCACGACTCCAGCCCGACCAAAGACAGCTGGCGCACCAATCCGACCTTGCGCGGCTACGTTTATCTCTCGGTGCCGCGCAAGGAGTTCCTCGCACGGATGGTCGCCGACGGCACCGGCGACGTCGAAGGCAAGCATCCGGAGCTGCCGGCCCCGCTGGTCGCGGCGATGAAGGCGGTGCGCTGGTCGGCCACCACCTATATCCGCCCCGGCCTGTTCCATCAGGAGTTCGGCTGGCCTTACGAACTCGGTTTCACCTTCGAACGAGACAATACGTTCCGGATCGTCTGTCAGGGCGGACTGGTCAATCGCATCGAGGACCTGTCGATCCTCTACGGCATCGCGTTCCGGGCCCGGGGATTCGCGCAGATCGGCGGCTCGGTCGGCGGACGCTCGTTCGGCGCATCGGTGCTCGCGCGCGCCGATTTCTCGATCGATGCGAAATTCATCGCCTATCTGTCGATCCGGCGTTTCAGCGAGACTCTATTCTATGGATCGCTCGCGTTCGACGTCTCGATTTCGCTACAGGTACGGATCTGGCTCGAATTCTCGATCGGAATCAGGGATATCCATCTCGAAGTCGGCTTTTCGCTCTCACTCACCCTCTCGATCGCGCTCGAGGTCGCGGTGTCGCCGCGGGAGATCGGCGGGCGTGCTGCGGCGTCGGTCTGTGTCGGCGCCTTCGGCCGCTCGGTGCGCCTCGGTATCGGCTTCGGATTCAACGAGGGTGCGCTCAACACCGCGCGCAGCCGGGTCGAGCGTTTCCTCGCGCTCGGCCTCACGGTGGCGACGCCGGACGCCGAGCAGGGTGTTGCGCCGCCCGTGCCGGAGCAGCCGCGCGGGCCGGCATCGCGCGATGCCGACCAGATGGTGGACCAGTCGCTCGAAAAGCACGAGGAAATATCTACAGGACCGCTCCCGCAGCCGGAGCCGCGAGGCCGCGACCTGCAGCCGAGCGGCTATTGGGCAATGCTGTTCCCGGTGGCGGGCGAGGCCGGCGCCGGCGAGCGTTTCGTCATGATCTTTGTGCCGCGCGATCATTCCGAGACCGGACTGCCGGAGGATATCCTGCCGAAGACGTCCGCAACCGGACCGCTCGGTACTTTCTATGCGCCACCCTCGGCATTCGAGGCGGCCGGTGCGGTCGCTCCATCGCTGCAGATCAGCAAAGGCTCGCTGACGAGCCCCATCGCGGTCATGAAGCTCGAGCCGCACAAGGACAGTGCCGGCAAGACCACGCGCGACGTGCTGTTCGGCGACGCCACGCCGATCGACATCGCCTACAATGTCGGGCGGACGGCATTCAAATCCGGAAGGGAAGAGCTCTCGCTCGGCCATTTTCTCGGGCAATGCTTCGTGCGCGTGGGTAACGCCGTCACGGACCTGCGCGAGCCGCACCCAAGGCGTATCGACGTCAACTCCGAACGGTTGCCGGATACGCGCGAAGCCGCCGCGCAGCTGCTCGCCACGGCGGGACGCGACCAGATCTCGCTCAAGGCAGAAGAGCGGGCAGCCACTGCGATCGAGGAGCGCCGCTCCGCGGTGATCGCGGCACTGTGCGAGTCGGCCGGCAAGCTCGCGATGGGTGGTGAATCCGCCTGGGAGATCGAGGCCGCGCAAGCCGGGCTCGACGTGCGCGCGCTCGGCGTCGCGTTCGTCGTCACAGGGGCCAGCATCGATGAACTGTTTGAGCGGCCTGAGGCAGACGGCATGCCACGGCGTGCAAATTTCAAGCTGGACGCTGCCATTAGCGGGATCGGCACCATCGAACACTCGGTCCACCTGTTCAATCCACCCGAGCGGATGTTCCGCGAGCGCGGCCCGAAGCTGGCCGAGCCGGTGGTCGAAGCGACGCGCACCGGCATCCGGCTGGATTGGGACCTCGAGCCGGCCTTCGGTTCGTCGACCGGAGTCTGGAACGACCCGGAGTTCGACCTGCAACACTACCGCATCGAACGCATCCTAGTTCGACAGGGCGTCGTGATGCCCGCTGTGCCGCCGCGACGCATTACCGTCAAGGCCGCGGCACCGATGCGGCTGGTGCGCGATCTCGCCACGGGGGAATTCATCTGGCGCTTCCTGCGTCCGAACGCACAATATGTCGACGACCTGTCCGACCTCCCGGCAGACCTGCGTGCCGCGATCCTGCCCGGCGCGGAGAAGACCGAGCTGCCGCGGCAGGCGCCCGACACCGTGCGCTATATCGTGGTCCCGGTGGATACGGCCGGCACCGCCGGCGCGCCGACCCCGCTGCAGCTCGACGTCAAGGCGCCGCGCCTGTCGCGCGAGGGCATTCGCCGCGCGGTGCTGCATTTCGAGTACCGCGACGACAATGCCGAGATTCGCAACATCGATGCGCGTCCAGCCAGACCGCTCGCGACCCTCGGACTCGACGATGGAATCGATCCGCCGCTGGTAAAGGGCGAGCTGCCCGACGAACGCAGCAACATCAGCGATAAGCGAACCTACATCCTTCGGGTGCGCCAGGAGCGCACGGCCCCGACCGGGCTTTACGGCAGCGACGCGGTGAGCGACGCACTGTCGCGGCCAACGGCCGGCGATTTTGCGCAGAAATACGTCACCGACGAGGATTTCGAGCTGACACTGCCGGTACCGAACCGGATACCCTGGTTCGATGATCCGCAACCGCTCGCGCGCGCAGGCGGCTACGGCCTGAAGAACGGCACGAGCGATCTCGACAAGTTCTTCCGCGCAATCGGCGTGGACCTGTCGGGCGAGGAGCGGGTGCGCGAAGGCGCCCGCGGCGTACGCTTCGCCATCCGGCCGAAGCACGATGCCACGGAGGCGCCCGCGCCGTGGTGCCCGGTAGACATCACGATGCTGCTTGATCCGCCCCGATCGAACGCGGCGGCGCGCAAGCTGCCGCCGGTTGCCGTGCCGGTCGAGATCTTCGAGCATCCGGTGGCGATCGACTCGGCGCCGCTGCTGTTCGATGACCTCGACGGAGAATCGGGACGCGTGCTGGTCTGGCATCCGACCGAAACGGGACTGCTGAACAAGCTGCTGAAGCCGGACGACGGCGATCCGGGGATGGTGCTGCTGCGCGACGGCGAGCGGCGCGTCGCTACGCGGGTGCGCTGGAACGGACGCCCCGCGGCGGAAGACGACAATGCAGGGAAGAGCAGCGCGCAACGCTTGGCCCGCTTGTTCGGCGGGTTCGACCTGTTCGAGACCGATGCAGCCGGCGAGGTCGAAGGCGCTACCACGGCGCCCGCGGCTGTGACCGTCTCCTACAAATTCAGCACGGCGGTGGAGGATGCCGATCCCGGAGCCGGGATCATGCGGCTCAATCGCGCGGCGGAGGCGCAAGCGCAAGCAACCATGCTGTTCGCCGATCTGCGCGACAAGTCGGGTGCCGACCGGACATCCGCGCTCAACGTGCTGAACGATTCCGCCGAACGGGTGAAGGGACAGGTGCGGCTGGTCAAGGCGAACGATACATCGCGCTGGCTCGCTTTCGACCTGACCGCTGCAATCAATGCGCCGGGCTACCGCAAGCTCGTGCTCACCTGCACCGACGCCAGCGATCCCACCCCCTTCGCCAACAACGATACCGTCGTCCTGCTCTTCACGCGGTTGCCGGCACGCCACGTCGCGCGCGTACAGGCGCTTCCGGCCAACATGGCGAGGCTCGATCCGGCGGAGATCGCGGACTTCGCCAAGGTCGAGGCGCACTATCCGAGCGATACGCGCCGGCTGCAGGAAAGGAAGAAGGTCGGGCGCCGCGCCGCTTGGTACTCGCCGGCAGAATCCTACGTGATTTGGCCACAGCATACACTGCGGCGGGCGCTTTCGATCAATGTCGACGAGACCATCCTGACCGAGCTCCTGTCGAACGGACGCCCGCACTCATTCGAAGCGAGCCTCAAGGTCGGGGAGGAAACTCATACGGTGTTGCGACATCGCGATGGAATTGCACCGCTCCAAGGTCCGTTCGAGGCTCCGAACGGCAGGTGGACCGCGCGCAGCCTGCGCAAGTTGCTGCAGGATCTGACCTGGGACCCGGACAGTGCGAAGGCCAAGGCTCAATACATAGAGCAGCAGGAAAAAGAGCAGGACAGGAAGCAACAAAACCAGTTCCGCAACGCCCGGGTGATCATCACGGCGCGAGCGGATGGTGGAACCGAGTTTGCGAGCGCCGAGTGGTCGATCGACCTCGATCCGCCGCTGCATCCAGTGCTGGCCGACACGATCGACTGGGCACGCTACGACAGCATGCCGCCGGCTGCCTTTCCGCCGCTCGAGGTCGACCAAGCGACATTCGACACGCAGTTGACGGCCCAGACGCTCGATCGATGCGTCGAGGTCAAATTCGAGCTGAAGGGCTGGCCGACCGAGCCGCCGCCGCGCGTGCTCGGATTCCGATCCGGCGACACGACCTCATTCCCGGAGGAGCTGCAATTCCGCTTCCCGCCAGCCGCCAGCACCGCAGCCGAAAAAAAGATCAGCCTCCAGGCCGCGCTGTCGCGGCTGGTCACCAACCTCTCGGCACGGACGCGCGAAGCGCTGGCAACGGACTTCAAGGCCAATCCGGGCAACTACGCCAATGCACGCCTGCAGCTGCAGTGCGAGCAGGTCGACGTGTCGTTCCCCGTCAACGTCAAATCGATTATCGAGGACCTGGAAAGCTCGACCTATCGCCGCTACGAGCCGGTGCTCGAGCCCGCGCCGAAGGTCGGTGCGACCGACGTGACCGGCTGGTTCGACGAGACGCCGATCGAGCGCGATCCTTACGGCTGGGCGATCCTGCGCACGCTCGGACTCGGAGCTGGCCTGCGGTTGTACGACACCGAGACGCGCGAGTACCTGGCGCCGGCCGCCGCGCTCCCACAACTGCAGCAGGCGATGAGCAAGGCGCTCGCATGGTACGGCACGCTCGCCGTGGGTGCACCGTTCGTCGACGTGGTGACGAGGGCGGGCGGCACGATGCGGCTCGCCTCGTTCGACGGTGGCACACCCGGGACGACGGACTACGACGTGAAGCAACTGATCAAGCATGACGCGCTGGCGCTGACGCAGATCTCCCTGCGCCCGCTGCCCGACCGTTGGCAGCGATACCAGGGTGATGCAACCGCGATCGTCAAGCCGGTCACCTATCTTGCCGTCACATTCAATAACCTCAACGATGGGACGGACCGGCCGAAGCAGTTCGCTATCGACTTGAAGAAGGTTGTTGCAGGAAAAATCGCGGTCGCGGACGTGCTCGATCTGACGACAAACCTCGCCAAGCCACCCTCCACGACGCTGTCGAACCCGTTCGCAGCGAATACCGCCAAGCAGAAGAAGCTGAATGACGCGTTGACCGGCAATGCCGGCGAGCAATGGACGATCACGATCGACGTCTCGCGAGCGAAGCACGGTGACGTGGTCGCGCTGGTTCGCGCCACGGTGGCGGAGGGGGATGCCGCGGCGGAGTTCGGCCAGGCGTGGGTCGACGGCGGGGCATGGCGAAAAATCGAGGAGATCACCGACCCGATCGCAAACGGACCGGCCGAACCGTTCGGGCGCTTCGGCGACATGGCCGCGGAACGCTATGTCGCGCTGGCCGGGTCGCATGCCGGCATCAGCGCAGCCAACGCGGCCGTGCGCGACTACACGCGGCGACGCTGGCCGCAGGGCTGGCCGACGGACGAGGCAAAACTTGCTGTACTGATCGCCCGCATTCCCGACTGGACCCGGCGGTTCGTCCAGCACGCGCCCGCGAGGCAGCCGCCGCGCGAGGCGCATTTCTCGCTCGCCGAGGTCACGCGCCCCGATCCATGGCGCGTCGGGATGCAGGACAACGGCACCATGGAAATCCTATTGACGCATGACGATCGCAAGCGCCGTCTGAAACGCTATGCGGTCAGGCCGTTCGGCCGTTACGAGGGGTTCGTGGACGCACTGCGCAGCGCCGACGATGAAGCCAGTCCGCGCGTGCCGCAGCTGTTCGGCGCATGGAGCGACTGGCTCGCCGGCAAACAGGATGCGGCGAGCCTTTTCGCGGAAAGCTGGAGCCGCCGGCTGTTCGACATCGTGATTCCCCGCACCGAACCGCTCGCGCCGCCGGTGCTGGTCGACGCCAAGCGGATCGAGATTCTGCCGCCCGGCAAGACCAAGCCGCGGCGCGTGCTCGAGTTCATCTACAAGCGGCATACCGAGGAACTGTTGTCGGAGTCCAACGCGACGGTCGAGGGCGCCTTGTCGTTCGAGACCACGGCGATCGGCTTCTGGCGCGAATTTCCCCTGCAGCGCTGGGCCGTGGACCTCGTTCCGAACATCGACACCGCGGCCGGATTCGGCAAACTGATGCCGGGTCCCACCCCGGCCGGACTTATCGCCAGTGCCGACATGTTTGGCGGTCTCGCCGACAAGGAGCACGGACGCTACACCGACGGCTGGCGCGGCGCGCTTGCGATGCGAACCGAGTCGCTGCCGTTCTTCTTCCGCATCCATGCCGCCGCCTTCGCGTCGGCCGGCGTGGTCGTTTCCGACCCGGTGATCGCCACCGTGGAGGAAGGCCACCACGATCTGCACCTGCCGTGGAAACAGGACCTGTTCGGCCAGCAGACGCCGGTACCACGCTGGTCGGTGCTGCGCTGCCATGACGCCAAGCCGGGCGTCTATCTGGCTTTTCACCTACCGCTGGTGCGGCTGGTCGACGGAATGCCGCTCGACACACGGCCGATCTGGCTGTCGCACAACGCGATCCCGGAAGTGTTCACCCTGCCCGATCCGTTCGCCCGCTACGAGATCAGGGCCCTGGCGGTCGACGGTGCCGGCCTGTCGGCCGCGTCGGCGGAGCTCGACGTGATCGGCGAACAGCGCAGCGAAGACAACGCCAAGCCCTCGGGCCATCGCGTCAATGTCATCGGTCCGATGTTCACGGCGAATTCGGCCGGACCGGACCAGCTGCGTCGCTGCACGAACCACGGCGTGTGGTGGCAACTCGCGATCTCGGCCAGGGTACAGCAAGACGAACCGCTCGAAGCCGAGACTTTCGCGCCGCGTATCGACCCGGTCGAGCTCGCCGCCGCGACGTATCATCCGCTCGAATTGGTCGAGCTGCATCCACCGGCATTTGCCGTCGGAGCAGCGTGGCAGGAACTTGCGCCGCAGACCCGGGCGACGGTGACGGTGACGCCGGTCGCGAACACGAACGCGCCCGCATTTGCGCAGTTCAAAGCCGACCTGACGGTGTGGCGCGACGCCTACGCATCCTATGCGGCCAACGCCGCCGGCAAGGCGATCTTGGATTTTCTGCAATCCTGGGTAGACACCGACGGCAATGCGCCACCGCCGACCAGCCTTACGGTCACGGACTTCACCTGGGGGCTGCCGCGGCTGGCAGACGGCAGGCCGACGGTGGCGAAGATCACCGATACGGAAATCGGAAAATGGCGCAAGCCTGCCGACGCTAGCATCGCACGGCGCGACGCGCTGCGACAGCTGCAAACCAGCAAGACCGCGGCGGGTTACGCGCAGGACGATTTCGACAACGGCGTGTGCAGACCGGTCCGGACAGAGATGCGCCGGCTCGCTGCGACACGCAAGGAGCGCGAGCCGGGAAACCGCTTCCTCGACTTCCCGCCCTTCGCGAGCCCGCTGCCCGATGACCTGACGTCAGCGGCACTGACCCTCGGCCTCGCCAAGGACAACGGCGGCGCGCGCCTGTTGCCGGCGTGTGCCGACGTGATCGCCCAGGTTGAGATCCTTGCCAATCCGGGCAAGGACGCAGCCAAGATCGTCGCCTTGATCAGGGCGGTCGAGGCGACGCCGTTCACCGCCCTCGCGATCGTCGAGCTGGGCGCGCTCGACGACGTGCTCGAGGATGTCGACAAGAGCGTGCTGGTGCATTTGCCCTGCAACGCCTTGGTCGATGGCGGCGTTGTCGCTGCCCTCACCGACCTCGGCGCAGCGAGCCCTGTCGGTTGGCGGGCCGTGTCCTTGCTTCTGCGCATGCCGCCGATCGACGACGAGCGCGACACCATCATGGCGGCGATCGGCAAGGCCGTGACCAACGCGGACGAGCGCACCACGTTCGCGACCTTTGCGGATCGCATCATGAACGGCCAGGTTTTCGGTCTCGGACGCACGCCGGGCGTAAAGGTCTTCCGCGGGAACGCAAATCCCGCAGAGGATGCGATCGTCAGGGCGGATGGGAGAACGCAGCCATGTCAATGACACCCTTCCGCCGCATCGCGCTCGACGGTCCCGATTTCAGTGCCGACGAGCGGGTCTGGGAAGCAAGCATCAATCTCGGCTTTCCGTTCAACGCCGGTGCCGAGCCGCCCGTGCTGCGCAATCATTCGATACGCGTGCTCGCGCAGACCGCGGAGCCTGTCAACGCCACGATCGTCGGCGAAGACCCGGAACGCCCCAGAGCCACTGTGCCGTTGCATCAGCCGTTGCTGCTCACGGCAGCAATGACGACGGTGGACTTCGGCTCCGGCGACAGCGCGGCCGCGATCGAGATCCTATCGGCGGCATTCGAGCCGGTCCGGCTGACCGGCAACCAAGCGGAACCACGCTACTCCGAGCTGCACGTCGCGCCGCGCGACCAGTGGCCGGACGGAGACTTCGAGAAGGACCAGGGCGGGCAATTCCAGATCGTCGCGCCGCGCCTGCGCGCGACCCGTGGCGCAATCCGTGTCGGCTACGCCAATCCCGCGCAGTATGGATCAGCCGTGCTGACGAAGCGCCTGGCGATGGACTGGACGCCGCTCGCCGAGCAACGCGTGCGCATATTCGGCGCCCTGCAGATCGCGACCATCGAGACCCTCGACAAGCTGGGAAATCCGCCGAAGAAGGCGCGGGCCGTTACGTTCGAGCTGGTCCCTGAAGGGGTCGAACTCGAGGTACGCGTGCCCGATCCGTTCGGCACGTCGATCGATTCCCTGCTCGATCTGCGCCTGCGGCTGGTCGCGGTTCGTCGCACCAACCGCACCGACATGCGACTGGACCTGGTCGGCGGCTCGGCCGACAGCCTGAAGAGGTTGTCGGAGGGTCTCGGCTGGATGGCGCGCGACCTTGCGGCGCGAGGCGGCAACATCGTGCTCCAGGTCGACACGCGGAGCATTCCGCCACTGTCCTGGCCGCTCGCGTATGACAAGATCGGCAAGACATACAGTTGCGGCGCGCCGGAGATGGTTCCGGAGGTCGTGCTGCGCGAGAACGGTGTCGGCATCAGGGTGCTCACGAGCGCCGATCCCGCAGGCGGCGAGCCTGGCGTCGCCGAGCTTGTGCGCTACGCAGTACGGCTCGCAGCGCGCAGCCCGGCCGACCAAGTCAAACTGTGCATCGAATCGGTAGCGGACGAGACGCCCGCGCCGGCCACCGGACCGACGGCCACCTTGTCCTGGATCGATCCGCCGCTGGCGCCGCGGCCGTCGGGAAACCCGGACAGCGTCACGCTGGGCGGGTTCGAAGGTACCGCCGCGATGGATGCGCTTGGCGAGCGGCTCGCGGAGATCTGGAGCCATTCCGGCGCAATCCCGCAGAAGAGATGGCCACCCTACGCATTCGTCGCGCTCGATCGCGGCTGGGTTCAGATGCCGCTCATGGATGCGCCCAAACCGGGCGCCGCGAAGACACGACGCGCCGCGACCGGTCCATCCGCCTTCGCGGGCTTCATGCGTGTCGACGTACCGCTCAAGACCACCACGCAGCCGGGTGATCGTGCGCCGGACGGCACCGACCTGCCCGGGCTGCTGGTTGTCGCTTCGAGCCGCCTGTCGATCGCTGTCACATGGAGGAAGCCGCTCGAAACCAACACTGCGCGCACCATCACGGCGAAGATCGAGGATTGCTTTGGAACGCTCGACGGTCTGCTGTGGGCCGGCGAGGCAAGCCCCTCACCGGTTGAGATCCTGCCGCCGCGCGATGCCGGGCCGGCCGCGCTGCACGGGATTCCGGTGGTGTTCGGCGGCCGCGACTCCACGGGATGGCCCGTCAATGTCGGCGCGATCGCGGCCAATGCACTCGGCGTCATCAAAATCTCGCTTCCGGTCGTGGCGAAGTCCGACCCCAGGCCGCTCCTGGTGTGGCAGCCGCACAAGGATCTTGCCCTGGTTTCCACGGTGGCGATGACGCGCACGGCGGAGAGTGCCACGCGGCCGTCAGCGACACGCGAGTTGGTGCCGACCCAAGTGGCGCCCAGCGGCGAGCTCGAGCTGGTCTTCGGCAACGACCTGCGTCTGCCCACCGTGGTGCTGCCGGCCGGAACCAGCATGCATGGAGATGGCAGCTGGCGCTGGCCATGGCCTGCCGAAATTGCCGCCGAAGGGTCCTCCCCCGCCTCGCCGCGGGAGCAGGCTGGCGTCGCGCTCGCGGCGCTCACGTTGCCCGGAATCGAATTCACTCTCGGGCCAAACGCCGCGACACCCGCCAATGATGCGAACCTGCTGGTCTCGCTGCGCTTCGACCTGCCGCTGCTCGACGAGCTGTTCGCCAATGCGAAGGCTCCCGAGTCGAAGCCCGTACCCGGCAAGAAACCGAAGCTGCCCGCGGGCGAGACGCCGCCGACTGCACTTGACCTGCGCAGACTCTCGGACACCTGGTTCGAGAACGCACGCCGCATCGCGCGGGCGCGCACCGAAGCCGATCGCGTCGTGCTGCAGGAGAAGAAGCTCACTGACGACCACAAGGAGGTGCGGGTCTGGCATGTTTCGACCGCGCAGACCGAAGGCGTGGTGCGGGGCCTGGTCGAACCCTACGTATGGGCGCCGCAAGCCTTCGCGTTCTCACAGACGCGGCCGGGCCAGGGTGCGAACCTCGGCGCCTACTGCCTCGGTGCGATCGCAACGGAGGGGGACTGGTATGCAGGTGGCAAGGCGCTCGGCGGGCTCAGTGCCGACTTTGAAATCAAGGGCGAGGCGCTGAACCGCGGCGGTGCAGCCCACGTCAGGATCGACGGCTTCGCGTCGTCCTCGTTCCACGCCAAGCCTCGACCGCCGATCGATGGCGATATCGATCAGCTACACGATGCGCGCGGCCTGTCGCTCGCGTTCGATCCGAAGCCGCTGTCTCCCACAATGACGGCACGCGAGGTCTCGCTGCGCAAGGCGCCGGACGATCAGCGGCTCTCGCTTGCCACCCTGCGCCAACCGATTCAATTGACGATCGGTCCGCAGAATCTGCGCTTCTGGTTCCGCGACCTCCCGATGAAGGAAGGCACGACGCTGGTGTTCGATCGTTCGGGCGGGCTCGAGACCGGCGCGGGTCCCGATCCCGAGGCGATCAACCGCAACCGCCTGGCGAAGACCCTGTACGAGTGGCGCTTCTACCCGAAGGTCCTTGCGGGCGCGCTCGGACGATTCGAAATTCCACTGGCTGGTCCGCTGGTGGCGCGGCCCCTGCGCCTGCTGGCGTTCGAGATGAAGCCGGACGGGACGCCGGCGCTATTGGAAGTACTCGCCTCGGTCGGGCTTGCCGGAGCGGAGCCCACGGCCGCGCAGCAAAAAGACATGGCGTTTGCCGCGGAGGATGCCTACGCGTCGGGCAACCTGATCGTGCTGCGTTTCGACAACGCGAACAGAAGCTTCGAATTCCGCTCGGTCAAGCAGGTGAAGATTGGCGACACACCCCAGGATCCATTTCCGGCATCGACACGCGAGCTCACGTTCCGCGCCGACGCGCAGGTCATGCCGATCTCCAGCGTGCCGATCATACTCGGACTCGGGCTGCAAGAGAACAACGGCGAAATCGACATCAAGTCAGCCAGCCTGACAGTGCGACTGTTCGGGCAGGCCTGCAAACTCGACCTGCGCGATGCGCGCTTCCAGGCGGATACGATCACTGCAAGCTGTTCGGGCGACCCCGGCGACAGTCCGCTGCAACTGAAAAAGATAGATCTGAAGTGGCCGAAGGCCGGCTCGCCGCAGCTGACTCTGACCACCGCGGAGCTGCGCGCGCCGTTGCGGGGAAACGACCCCGCAAGCCCGATCGCATTCAAGCGCGACTACGGTGCGGGTGCCGTGCGCTGGCTCGAGCTTACCTCGGCCGGGACGCTCAAGGCGGAGGAAATCGACCACGATGCAGGCGTGGTTCACATGGAGATCAATCAGACGATCACCCATGCGGAGCTGTTTCGCGGTTTCCTGCTGCCGCCCGGACAGCTGCGCGGCGTGGTTGCATTCGTACTCAAACGCACCGCGTCGGGAGATCTCCCGGCATGGCCGCAAGCGAAGCTCGGTTCGGCCTATGCGGAGTTTGCATTCGACGCCGCGCAGTCCGTCACGACTCAGCGCGTCACGGCGATCCGCCACCGTCACATCGGAAGCTCCGATCCCGCGCCGACCTGGCACTCGTCGCTGCGGCTCGATGCCGCTTTCGGCACGCTCAAGACAAGCACGATCAGGTGGCCGGTCGGTCATGCGGCGGTCGTCAATGCAGCGTTCGATCCGCATCCGGACAAGAAGGTGGAATGGACCACCACGCTGACCATGAAGCCGGGGTCGGGATTCGACCTTGTGCACGAAGTTCAGCCGCGGCTCTGTGCGCATGCGCTGCCGCTGCAACTCCTCCGGCAGGAGGGAAGCCGGATCGCGCTGCACGAGCCATGGCGTTTCCGCGCCGTGGTCGAGCATAAGCTCGTTCCGGCAACCGGGCAGTTCTGGCCGGGCAGCCAATCCAACGCAGAACTCGCCTGGACCTCGCTCGACGAAATTTGCCTGATCGATTTGCGCGCCCTCGCCTCGGAAGCGATCGAGGCATTCAAGCCTCCGACGCGGGAGACTCACTACGCCTTCCTGGCGCGCTATCGCGGCACCGAGAGCAACATCCGGATCGCAGGCGTGGTGCGGCGCGCGCTTGCCAATGCGGGATTCCCGGTCCACGCCATCATGTCGGCGGTGCAAAATGAATATCCGAAGAACGAAGACCTCGACCAGGTTCCGCCGGCGCTGCTGCTCACCGGCTCAAGCGTTACGGAGATCGTGACCGGAGCGCTTCCGATCGGGCTCGACGGCAAGAGGGAGATGGGCGTCACCCTCGTGCCGCAATGGATTCTGCCCTGGGCGCAGCTGGCGAACGGCACACCGTCGATCGGTCCGCTGAACGATTGTCCGCAGATCGCCGCGAGCGAGCGCACGTACAGGATCTCCGCGCATGACGCCGCTGCGGGCGCGCCGCGCCGACTGGACGGCGTGCCGCCGCGAGCCTTCTCGGCGCAGGATGGGACGCATAGCCTGATCGAGGCGCGCTTTGCCACGATGGTAGGCGCAGAGCGGCCGGACGGCGTCGTCGCCACCATGGCGGTCGACCAGGCGTTCCTGGAGAGCACGAGCGCGCTCGGCAATCCGCTGGAGATTCCGCTGTTCCCGCGCACCCTGCTGGCGCTGCGCACGGTGGCGGAAGCGTTCGCACAGGCGCTCGACGCCCGGCAGTTCGGACGGTCGTTCCGCTGTATCGCGCCAAGCCAGGACGTGCCGCGTCGGGAAGCTCGCTTCACCGTCAGCGTCTGGCCGCGCGACACGCGGGAAGAGATGCCGGCGCCCGCGGTCACGCTGCTGGTGGCGGACGAACGTCGGGTCGGCGCCGAAATCCTCCCGGCCGCACTGGCGGCGACGCTTTCGGATCCAGCGAGCAATGCGCTCGCGCTGCAGGGTGCGCAACGCGCCGAGGCGACGCTACGCGCCTTCGGCCTGAGCGCCGCACCACGGCTGGTGATGCTCGCGCGCATCGACACCGACTATCTGACGATTCACGACAAGCGGCCTCCGCCCGAAGCCGAGGCTGAACGCACGACCATCGTCGAGCCGACCGCACCTTTCCCGCATGTTGACTGGATCTTCGCTAAGACTCCGGCACCCTGCCTGACCGGACAGCCGCCGATCGCGCTGCGCGATCGCGAGGTGACGATCTATGCCTCGCCGGCACTGGGATGGCCGAACGAACGGCGCAGCGAGGAGCTCGCGCAAATGCATGCCCGGCTCGGCGACGAGGAAGTGCGACGAAACACCGTGCGCGCCTGGGCGGGGCGCGTGCGGAGCCTGTCTTGGCCGGCCTATGGCTTCGACCTCGACGAGAGCACGCCGGACCAGGAGCGTGCGAGCGAGGAGGTCGCGAACGCAGCCTTCATCGCTATCGGCCAGCGTATCGCGTTGCGGCGGCGCGCCGCCAAGAACCTGCGGTCGCCGCCCGACCGGCTCGCGGTACTGGCGCCACCGCGCGCGAGGGCCCCGACGATCGACGCGCTGAGGGCGGCTTTTGGCGAGGCGCGCATCCCCGCCGGCGCCGCCGCACCGAAAGACCGCCCGCGCCTCGCGCCGCTGCTTCCGGGACAAGTCGAGGTCACCACGACGGGACAGCGGCCGGGTGCGATGCTGACCCAGCATGAGGGTGTCCTGCTGACCTGGCCGGCCCAGCCATTCGACCGGGACTTTGCCCGCTTCGGCCGCGCGGCCGCGCGCGGACCGCTGATCGCGCGGCAACTGCGTGCGCCACGCTCGTCGACGTTGCCGGACGACCCTGACCTCGCGCTGCGGCGCCAGACCTTCATCGCCGGCGACGAGCATGATCCGGCGACGCACAAACCGAAGCTGTTCAAGCTGATCAAGGGCGCAGCAGTGATCGCGCGATTCGACCGACTGCTCAACGAGGACGACCCAAAGAAGAATCCGCGCAGCGTGACCCTGAGAATCGACTCGCCCGCACTCGGCCGGCTCTCATCGGCGTGGAATGGCCGGATCCGCCTGGTCGCGACTGTGCCGGGCGACATTCCGGCGCGCGTGGCCCTCGCGCGTATCGGGCTTCTGCCGCCGGCGCAGAACGAGAACATGGACCACCTGCCACACGCCTCGCTCCGGGTCGGAAGCACGGTGGTCCGGTTCGAGCGGATGATCTGGGGCGAGAAAATCGACGACAACGATCAGCCAACCGGCGCGGCCGACGCGAAGCGGCTGCTGCTCGACTTCAGCTTTACCGACAGGGTTCAGCGCGAGGCCGCGCAGAGCCGGATCATGTTCGCGCTGCGCGATGCATCCGCCGATACCGAGATCCGCTTCACGGTGCGCTGCGGCGCCCCGATCGACCCGACCAAGCCGGCGGCTGGCCCCAGGGCAGCGCACGAGCTAACACTCGCAACCGACAGCCTAGGCAGCGGAACCAATGAGGACCTGATCCCGGGGCCGCCGCACGTGCTGGTGTTCGACCTGCCGCAAATTCCGACCCGGCGCCGGTGGCTACCGCTGACGCCGTTCACGCTCGGCTTTGGGGACCCGGCCTATGACCGCGAACTCGGCAGCCCGGTCCGCAGCCACGCGTTGGGCATTGACGACATTCCGCATGTCCTGGCGGCCGACCGCTTCGAGTACGACCCTGCGGCAACCATCCACTTCGCGTTCTGGAAGCGCAAACGCGGAAAGGACGCCAAGCCGGAGATACCATCGAACCAATGGACGCTCGGTGTGCAGGTCGTGCCTCTTGCGGGGGGTAAAGCTCGTGACCTCGGGATCGCCGCCACCACGGCGACAGGAATCCGCTACAAGGTGATCGGCTGCAATGCCTATGCGATCGCCATCGCGAACCTGCGCGAAACGAGCAAAGGCAAGGTGTTGAACGACCAGCCTGCACAACTCCTGCCGGGCGACCGGCTCAAGCTGACGGTGAACGACGGCGACGACGCCCACATACTGTCGATCGATGTCGGCATCGTGGCAGAGCCCGTGCTCCCGCCCCCTGCTGCGTCCTATGGGCTGGCAACGCTTCAGCATGGCGGGCCGGCGGTCGGCACGACGCTCTTTGCGACCGCGCCACTGCCGCAGAAGATCGACCTTCTCGATCTCCTGAATGACCTCGTCGAAGGACACGTGCGACGGCGCGCCCTGTTCCTCTGGCCGTTTGTGACGTCTTACAGTCCACCTGATCAGTTACCGTTCGGCTACGTGGTCAAGATCGATCGCACTGGTAGCGCACAACAGCCCGAGTCGCGTGCGGACTTCGTAATACCGGAGTATTGAAACGCTATAATGTCGAACAGCCGACGCATTCTGCAAAACTACTGAAGGCCAGCATCGGGAATAACGCGCACACCACTGTCGAGTAGTTGCAGTTCTTCACCCGCGACATGCGCACCCGTTTCTCACAGCTCTACTACTTCGCCGCGCGATCCGCCGTCGATGCGATATCAGCGCTGCGCGCCAAATGCTTCGAGGGGATTAGAATTTTCAAGAGACAGGCTGCGTGAGTTGTTCTCTCATCGGGTTTGGGGCCATACGTGTAGACCAAAGCCAGCCAGCCGAGAAGCTAAGCAAAGCCGCCAAGTCTCATCATGCTGGCTACAGTTAAGGTGACACGTCACCCCCATTCAGATTCAATTCAGCACGGCACATCTATCCGAATAGGCTGCCCGTGTGGCTTCATTACTCAACTCGTGTGCTTGCAGCTTTTGGCGGAACCACTCAGTTCTGATCCGCCTCGTCTTCCGCCTACAGGCCAGAATTTTGTTCTCTAGCTCCGGTACAGAAATGGTCATATTCGACGAAGGATCGAACAATACACCTGCCTTCCATATGAGCTGACTCTTCAGGTTGACCTCAAGCAAAATGCCCCTGGTTCCTGTCGCGGCGCACTCATGTAGACAGACCAGCCGCTGAGCTATACGCGGCCAACGGCAGAGACCTTTACGAGGTCAATACATTTCCTCACGCATCCGAGCGGCCTTTCGTCAATCGCCCCTGCCACCTTCATCTCGTGCACGACGACGAGCTTGGAATGGAGGTCACTTGCTTCGTCGACTTCGGGACACATTACGTCTCGCCAGATCCAATTCACCTGGGTTCGATCGCCCTCGATACGACTGACTGTCCGCTCGATCCGTCTAAACCGGTACTTCAATGGCGTCGCCTGGATGCGACGATACTGGCTCGTTGGGTTCGTCCGTTTTCGGATTGGATCGAGGGAGCAACGTACCGCATCGACCATGCCAGCGGCGGCGACTCAATGCGGCAATGTCAATCTCTGCCGAGAGCGCACAAACTGCGCCCAACTGTGCAGAACGCTTGCGCGCCGTTGATTGGTTGCCGGTTTGCCTACAGCCGGCTGATCCGACGTAAGTCCATCGCTTGGTCCTGCTTGTGCGACACCAGCACTTGCCAGCGCGATGGCGGGCCGGTGACCCGAGCGTAGATTCTTCCTTGATTGTCCTGCCCGGTCGAGAAGTGGCGCTCCCACCAGCCGGGATGGCCGGACAGCGATTTCCATCCCTCGGGCTGGCCGCGCTCGTGCCGATCGAGCGCCGCCAGGGCCTTCCAGACAATCGACCGGCTTGGCAACTCGACGGCGATGAAACTCATGCTGTTACCGATAAAGTCGAGGCGCGGCAGGAGGCTGGCCGCCGCCAAGGCGAGTTCGGCTTCCAGTCGATTGGCCTTGGGAACGTGCCGCGGCGCGGCATCAACCTGGGCACGCAGCGCCTGAGCCTCCGCCTCCACTTCAGCCAAGCGCGCCGACATGGCCTCGAGACTTTCCTTGAGGGAGTGTTGCCCCTCGGTTTCACTTGCCAAAGAAGCCGCGACGCGGCGGGTGCGATCGAGCTCCACGCGCAGTTCCGCTTGCGCCGTCTGGCCAGCAATCACCGCCTGGACAAGCAGCCGTTCCCGCAGGTTCGTGTCGTTCTCTACTTCCGGAGCCTTGGTCGCTTCCGCCAGGACCTGTCGAAGCACATCTTCGGCGCCATCCGCAATCGCGCCGATACGGATAAACCAATCCCCGATGCCGCCCGACAGGTTGGGGCCGCTGCGCAGCACGGCAACCCCGGAATCCTGCAGCCTCCGCACGGCGCGACTGCACGTCTGGGCGCTGCCCTCCAGGAACAGATAGGAGTCACCGCCGTGGGCTTCCCGGGTGATTGCCCATCGTGTGGCCGACTGACCCCAAACTTCGCACTGCCCTGGGGGGACACCCTTGTCGGCGAGCTCGATGCGTTCGCCTTCCCGGATCGGAAAGACGAGCCCTCCCCACTTCGCCCCCCTGCCGCCGTCCGGCAGCCGGAAAAGCTCTAGGGATTGGCGGGTAAACTCACGGCCCTCCCTCACGATGGTGATGTCGAAACTCGCGGACATGGATTCCAGGTTCATTCGTCCTGCAGTATCGCTATCATATGCAATGCGAGGCCCCAGACAACCCGGGGTAATCGAGGGGGAACACGGGTGGACTGGTTAACGAAACAAGCTCTGGCACTTTCGAAGGCATCTTCGCCCAATCACTTCGACCTCGCAGCTCTCTTCGGCAACTGGCTCGTAATCGGCGGCCTGTCCCTGTTGTTGCTCCTATGGGCGGCGTACTCCTCGGCTCGCTTGCGGATAGGTGTCCAACGGCTCTGCCGCGCGTTGGACCGTTGCACCGCGCACCTGGCGGCAACCCCGGCTACCGCCCGTGAATTCGCGGCATCGTACGAGTCGATTTCAACCTCACTACAGAACGCGCCGATACTTGGCCCGGCATGGCGAGACTGGTCCGCGACACTCATAACGCCGACTGGCCCAGGATCGCCTGTGCGCTCCACAAATCGGCCCGACAATTACTTCTCTCTTGGCCTCCTGAGAGCATGCGGCATCAATCCAAGGCTGCACGCCGCCATGCCGAACCTCCTTGTCGGCGTGGGTCTCCTGTTAACTTTTGTTGGCCTGTCGATCGCCCTCTCTGCTGCGGGCAACATTGTTGGCGCACCGTCGGCCACGTCGACAAAGACAGTTGCCACGCCCGGAAGCACGATCGACTCGAGTACCTCCGCGCCCGCGGGAGCCACGCCAAACGTCATCGCAGCGCCGGCCACGATGACCGAGCGTCAGGATGCATTGAAGGGTTTGCTGGACGCCGCCTCTGCCAAGTTCGTGACATCGCTGGTCGGCCTGCTCTGCTCCCTGGCCTATACGAGCTTTCGAAGCCATCAGCTTGTCAGAGCCGAGCGTTCTCTCGATCGTTTCCTCGCCGCCTTGGAAGAGCGCATCCCACTCGCCACACCGGCGAGCCTGCAGGCCGAAGCGAACGCCCTTCTCGAAAAATCGTTGACGGTCCAAACGCAGTTCGCGACCGAAGTCGCCGTCAACATTGGCGGTAGACTCGACAGCGCACTCGACCAACGTCTCGGCGAGCACATTGGCCCCCTGCGCGAGGCCATCGAAAAGCTGTCCGAGGGTATCGGAACGAAGAGCGAAGATACGTTGCGAATACTGCTGGAGCAGTTCCGGGAAATGCTCCAGGGGAGCGCCCAGCAGCATATGGAGAAGTTGGCTTCAGCCCTGTCCGACACCTCAAGTGCCATGGAGCAGATCCGAGGTGGCCTGGCGGACGCAGCAAGCAAGATGGCTGGCGCAGCGGATCAGATCGCCGAACAGATGGGAGAAAAAGCGGACGAGGCAATGGGGCGGATCACGCTTCAGATGGAAGGGTTGGTCGGTGAGTTGCGAACTCTTTCCGAGCAGTCCCGTGCTGCAGGCAATGATGCCATGGCTCAGGCAGCTCTCCGCATATCCGAGGCCGGCGATTCATTCGGCGCCGCAGCACGGGCAATCTCAAGCAGCCTCGAGCAAACCGTCGCCGGGATCACAACACGGCTGGGTGGTGAAGCAGAAGCCGCGACGCGCCGCATGACCGAGGAACTCACGCGCGCCATCGGCGCCATGCGTGATCTGGCCGAGCAGAACCGTACAGCCGGCAACGAAGCCACCCAGGTCATGGCCGAGCGCATCGCCCAGGCCGCCGCAGGATTTGAACGCAGTGCCGCACAGGTTGCGGACGCCCTGAACAGCGGTGCGGGCCAGGCTGCAGGCCAGCTGACTGGCGCCGTCGAGGAACTCAAGAATCAGTTCGGCCAGCTTGTGTCGGAACTGTCGGGAAGCCTCGCTGGCGCGGGCTCCAAGTTCGAGCAGCAGGGCCGCGACAGTGCCGCGGCTCTCAGCGAAGCTGCCCAGACGGCCGCGGCAGCTCTCAAATCCGGTGGTGCCGACAGCGGCGAGGCCCTTAGGGCAGGCGGAAGCGACGCCGGTCGAAGCATTCAGGCAGCTGCGGGCGAACTGGCAACCCCATCAAGAGAGATGGGCCAGCGCATCGCGACTTTGCAGACTGAGGCACTGGAGCTTGGACGCGCCCTCACGAGCCTGCGCGAGGCTTCGCAGGAAGCGACCGCGCCCTTGCGGATTGCTGCCGCTGATCTCGTCAAGGTCGGCGCCTCCGGGCAGAAGACTGCGGCCGACCTATCCGCCGCTGCGCAACGCCTCGCTCCTCTTACCGACGCCGTTACCGGCGCCATGACGCAACTGGCGGGTGCTGAAGCCCGGTTGGGCAAGTTGAGCCAGGATCTCGACAACGCCCTGCAGGGTTTCTCGGGGCTGGACGCTTCCCTCGGCCGGATCTTCAAGGATCTTCGCGAGGGCCTCGGTGGGTTTGCGACCCAGGTTGCCGACTTCGTCAGACAGACGAATCAGGACATGGCGCAGGCCGTTACAGCGCTCAGTGGGGCCGTCGAAGAGCTGCGCGAGACACTCGAAGAAAACGCCCCAGACAAGTCCACCGACTAGGTTCGAGACATGAATCGCCCCCATGAAGAGCCGGAAGACACACACGAAGGCTACTTTGCTTCAATCAGCGACCTCATGGTCGGCATCCTCTTCATTTTCCTGCTGATGCTTGCCGTGTTCGCGATCAACTATGCGGATGACGACAAAGACAAGGAGATCGCGCGACTCACAAAGTTGAACGAAGAGCTTAGAACCGAGCTGAACAAGAAGGATGCAGAGATTGCAGCTCTTAGGGGCGAGGTTGCTGCGATCAGGGACGATCGGGATCGGCTGAAGGCAGGGGTCGTCGCGCTCATCAAGCAAATTGAAGATATGCGCATCGGATTGGGAAACGAGAAGGGGCGGATTGAAGGGATACGAACAGATCTCCTTCTTTCACTCAAAAGAGCGATGGATGTCCTCCGCGTCAATGTCGAAGTCGACGCCGGACAAGGCATTCTGCGCTTGTTGAGCGACGGCCTATTCCTTCTCAACGAGGACAAGTTCACCCAAAAGGGGCTGAGAGATGCTGGAGCCTTGATCAACGAGATCGCACTGCAGCTCCCTTGCTTCGCCGCAAAATCCACCAACACCGTGGTGTGTGACAAGCAGCAGCCAATTTTTGAAACTGTTCTGATCGAGGGACACACAGACACAAGCGCAACGAACCGCACCGGGGGCAACTGGACGCTTTCCACAGATCGAGCGCGCGCGTTCCTGGAATTGATGACTGGGACCATTTCGTCGGTTCGCGATCTTCGTAACAGCGAGGATCAACTGCTGCTCGGACTTGCCGGGTATGGCGAAACCCGTCCGCGGCGCGACATTCCTGGCGATGACGAGCGCAACCGGCGTATCGAAGTTCGGTTCCTTTTGTCAGGTCAGCGCGACGAAAGCCTCGCCGGAGAAATCCAGCGCGTGGAGAGTTTGCGTTCGGCTCTCCGAAGCCTTGTTGAGGCGAAGCGATGACCACGCTGGCCGCCGAACTCGAAAGTCTGCGCGACATCTTGGCGGCGCTGCCAAGGCGGCGGATTCTGCCCGCCAATCAAATGCGGCCCACGCGGCGCGTTCTCGAGCGGGTTTTGAAAGCTATGGACATCGTACCTGACCTACCCGAAGCACGTCTGGAGCGCGTAAGGCGTGAAATCATCGAGGCGCAACGCGCTGGAAGCGATCTTTCGAAATTGCCGATTCTCGTTCTGCGCGATGCCGTCTGGCTCCTCTGGCCTGCCACTCCGGATGGGGTAAACAGGTCTGAGCTTCGGCGCGCAATTCTTACGCATATCGGATCTCGGAAACTGATTTTGCGACGGCTGATCGATGTCTGGTTGCTGCGCTTCTCTGGTGACGATGACAGCTTTGTCGAAGTCGGCCGGCAGATCGATCGCCATCTCGCGACTGACCACTCAGGCATGCTAGGCCGCTGGAAGGACGCCCATCGCACCTATGATCTCTTCAGCGCTGCGACAGGGCCAGATCAACTGGCCGCCCGAATATTGCAAGAGGTGAGCGGCGGCACTCTGGAAGCCTGCCACCTGGATAATCCAGCGCGAGCGAGCGGCGGCTTTCTTCGCGCCGTTCACTATTCCGTCTCAAGAAGCCTGCCACGGCTTCTCTCAGAGGGTCGCGGCGAGGAGATTCAGGAGCGCGCCATCAAGTTTTATGCTCCAGATGGGCGGCTACGATTTGATGAGAAGACACCCAATGGCACCATGGCAGATGCCATGGTCAGCCCTTGGGTCAGGAATCAGCGACAGCCGTCGGACCAGATGCGCTCCGAAGTACTCTCCTTCCTGCGTCAGCACTTGGGAGATCCTCGGGTCGATACTCGGCAGCGCTGGGGCAGCGCCTCCGACGTGACCCGGCGGACGGTTCGCGGATGGCTATCAAAGCTCGCGCTTGATGCCTTTTTTAACGTCGTCGGGCAGTTTGCCGGCAGCGAAGGCATGAACCACCAATGGAGATCACGGGAAGCCTTCTGGGGTGCCTGCCTTCGGCAGAACCACATAAGAGATAGCTGGCTCATTCTCGGGGAGAACGTTGCGAGAGCCGTGTCCGGCAACCACGATTTGCGCGGTAGCTATGGGCGACTGTCGGATGGGAATGCAAATCACTCTGTCTTGCTCATGCTCGTCGGCAACCTCATTTTTGCTGAATGGAGTCACAACGGACGACTGCGCGCCTGGCAGGTAGATTGGCAGAGCGCACCCCATCTCTTTCGCGGCAGCTACAGTCGCTTCGAGCTTATGGCTTCCGGTGTTCCGTTCCCTCCGCCAGCAGGTAGACCCGAGCTAGGTACGACAGGCAATGATGGCCTGGTGCATTCAGCGGTCTGGCAGGGTCGTGTCGCCGCTCTCTTGCGGAAAAAAGAGGGCATTAACCTGCATCCCGACGAATGGCAGGTACGATGAGCACGAGGGTGGAATTCTTCCCAACGCCTGGCGGTACCGAGTTTAGATTGCTCGCAAACGACGTGCGTCAGCCCGTCGATTCATGGGCAATCACAGCGCCGTCAGCCCTCTTGCCAGCGGTCGATCTGCTCAATCGATTGGCGGCAGAAGAACTCGCCTTGGCGGACAGCGATTTCGTGCTCGTCGAACACGCTGCGATCGCCAACCTGTCCGCGGCCGAGGCTGCCGCGCTCGGGCTGCCCCCGCTCTCGGAAGCAGTCGCGCGGATCGAGACCTCCGGCATCGTGACCAACCCGGCGTTCTCCGCATCGCTGCAGTGGCGCCGGCCGACGGGCCAGGCGATCGTGGGTGCGGAGCGCATTGGCGCCTGGCTCAAGGTGGGCGATGGCCTCCGCCGCCTCTCCTCGGCGCTTTTTTCCATTGCCGAAGCCGTCGACGGCATTGCCGCCGCTGGCACCGATCCCGGCGCCCGCCTTTTGGCCATTGGCCGGCTGCAGGAACTCCTGCCCGCCGCAGCCCTCGAGGGGGCAGCGTCGATGGGCGGGCTGCTGCCGGCCATCGAGATCATGCAGGCCGATGCCTTCTCCCTCGATCTCGTCGGCGAGGGGGCGTCCATGCGACTTCTCCCGATTCTCCATCGCGCCGGCGACACCAATCCTATCCTGCCGCCCGATCTCCAGGCCGCCTTTGGCGACCGCCAGTTCAACCAGTTCGCCGAAGCCCGTCCGATCTACACGCTGCCCGGCGGACGGTTCGTCGTGCTGGCGCCGACGCTTCGGCGGGCGTTGAACGAGGTCCGGAAGCGCCAGTCGTCGACGGCCGCCGTGAAGCGCGCCTTGATGGCGGCCCCCCGGGCGGTGCTGCGCGCCGCCCTGGAAGATCCTGACGATCCCACCCTGGTCGACCGGCTCGACTCCCTCTTTGTCGAGACGCCGGCCTATTCCGACCGTGTCACGGGCCTCGGGATCTGGACGCCGCGCGTCCTGCCCTGGATCCAGCGCGTCGGCAGCGACTGGTTCGGTCCGGACGCGCCGGCGGGCCGCGAAGCACCGGGCGGCATCGTCGTCGGCGACCGCCGGCTCGATCTCAGCCCGGAAGAGGCCGAGACCCTGCGCGAACAGGTCGAGAATGCGATCGGCCGTGGCGAACCCGCCGCCATCTGGACGCCGGATGGCGAACCGCCGGTCGTGGTCCCGGCCAACGAGGAGACCCGTCACGCGCTCACGGAACTGTCGAACCAGCGCCTGGCGGCCCGCACGCCGCCAAAGCCTGCGGCTGAAACTCGGGAACCCAAGCCGGTCGAAAGCCTGCTTATCCTGACCAACGAAGGCGAGGTCGAGTACAATCAGGACTTCGTCCCCCGCACCGGTCCGGCCGCGGGCCTGCCGCGGATGCTGGCCACGACGCCCAAGCCGCACCAGCGCGACGGGATCCAATGGCTGCAGCAGTGCTGGCTGGCGGGGCGCCCCGGTGTCCTGCTCGCCGACGACATGGGGCTCGGCAAGACGCTGCAGGGCCTCGCGTTTCTGGCCTGGCTACGCGAGGGCATAAAGTCTGGAACGATCCAGCAGGCGCCGCTGCTGATCGTGGCGCCTACCGGGCTGCTGGCCAACTGGCAGGCCGAACATGACAGGCATCTCGAAGGCGACGGCCTGGGCAATTGCCTCGCGGCCTACGGCGCCGGCCTGCGCCAGCTTCTGCGGCAGTCGGCCGACGGCGTTCCGGGCCTCGATCAGGCGAGGCTTCGCGAGGCCGACTGGGTGCTGACCACCTATGAGACCTTGCGCGACTATGACCGTGATTTCGGCGCGATACGCTTCGCCGTGCTGCTGGCCGACGAAGCCCAGAAGGTCAAGACGCCAGGCGCGCGCGTGACCGACGCCATGAAGGGTATGAACGCCGACTTCCGGATTGCCATGACCGGGACACCTGTCGAGAACCGCCTGGCCGATCTCTGGTGCATCGTCGATGGCGTTCATTCGGGCTGGCTGGGCGATCTCAAGGGCTTCAGTCGCCGCTACGAGGCCGAGGCCGACCAGGAGCGCCTCCGGGGCCTCAAGGCCCTTCTAGAAGGCTCATTCGGTGGGGCACCTGCCCTGCTGCTGCGTCGCATGAAGGAGGACGAGCTTCCCGACCTGCCGACCGCCGAGGCCCATGTCGAGGAAGTCGCCATGCCGGCCCGCCAGTCCGAAGCCTATGACGCCGTCATTGCCGGTGTCCGCGGACAGGATCGCAAGGGGGCCGTTCTGGAAGCCCTGCAGAGGCTGCGGTCGGTGGCGCTGCATCCTGACCCGCAGATGCCCGGCAGCGACGACGACTTCATCGCGGCGTCGGCCCGCCTCAGGGTTTGTTTCCAGGCCCTCGACCGCATTGCCGAAGGCGGCGAACGAGCCCTGGTCTTCCTCGACAGCATCGAGCTGCAGTCGCGCCTCGCCAGCCTGATCCAGCGCCGCTACAGGCTCGCCGTCCCGCCGGCGATCATAAATGGCGAGGTGGCCGGCCACCGGCGGCAGCAACGCGTCGACCGGTTCCAGGCTGCCCCCGAGGACTTCGACGCCATGATCCTGTCGCCACGCGCGGGCGGCGTCGGCCTCACCCTCACCCGGGCCAATCATGTGATCCACCTCGCGCGCTGGTGGAACCCAGCCGTCGAAGACCAGTGCACGGGCCGCGCGCTCCGCATCGGCCAGAGCCGGACTGTCCATGTCCATGTCCCGATCGGAACTCTGGGCGACGGTCGCCGCTCCTTCGACCAGAACCTGCACGACCTTCTGGAACGCAAGCGCCGCCTGATGCGCGATGCCCTGCTACCGGGGGGCCTGGATGAGAACGATCAACGGCACTTATTTGAGGCGACGACCTCAGGGGGCGCATGAGCGTTGATAAGCCATCAGGCTCGGCACCCAAGGATGCCCCTGTCAGCATTGCGTGTGTGAAGAAATTATCTGAGAGATGACGATTCCATGAGTACGGCAAGAACAATCCGAATATTTCTGGCTGACGGCACGGCGACAGGCGTTCTCACGGCTGAGATCATGAACTGGACCGGCAAGATCGTAGTTGCTCCCAGGTCCCACCTGCCCACCCTGATCGAGCGGCCGGAGCTCGGAAGAACGGGCGTCTATTTCCTGGTCGGCATCGATCCTTTGAAAACAACGAGAACGATGGTCTATGTCGGCGAGGGTGACAGCGTAAAAAAGCGCCTGGTCAGTCATAATCAAGACAATGCGAAGGATTTCTTCAGCCGGGTCTGTGTTGTCGTCAGCAAGGACGAAAACCTAACAAAGACCCATGTTCGCCACCTTGAAAGTCGATTGATTTCCGCAATCAAGGACGCCGGCAAGGCAACACTGTCCAACGGAACTGACCCGGGCTTCGATCTGCTGCCCGAGTCCGACAAGGCGGATATGGAGTACTTTTTCGAGCAGATCAGGATGGTCTTGCCGGTGCTCGGTTTCGATTTCATGCAAACCACAACGGCGGTACCGAACGCGATCGACAAGCCACAGGCAACTCCCGAATCTCCAGAATTTGAGATGGATGCGGTTGGCGTCGTGGCAAAGGCTCGTGAGAGCCAGGGAAAGTTTGTCGTCATGAAGGATTCTACGGTACGCGTGCAGGGCGTACCGTCGTGGACGTCGTATCGACAGCTTCGCGAGCAACTCGTTGCAGACGGGAAGCTCCAGCCCTCTGCTTCGCCCGAGTATCTACAATTCAGCCAGGACACACCGTTCGATAGCCCGAGCGCCGCCGCAGCGGTGATTGCAGGCCGCAACGAGAATGGTCGGGAACGATGGAGAGTCGTCGGCACCGGGCAGACGTACGCGAAATGGCAGGAAAGCCAGATTCCGCAATCGATCGATCAGGAAGAGGATTGAAAATCTCACGTCACGACTGCGATCAGTACGCATTCGACAAAATCTCCTGAGTCAGCCGTCGACCGAATACCGGCTTCCGCCGAAACCCGAGACTACCCAAAGGCCCTATTCGCAATGTCTTCACTCTCCTGGATCGACTTCGACGAGGCCGAACGTCAACGGGCCCGGCGACTCATGGCTCTGTTTGCTGAAAAGGAAAGTCGCGACGAACTGGGACTTGGCCCGATCCGCGACTCCATTGCGGATCTCCTTTTCCCCGGAACCAGCACCATCCAGACCCGCCTGCGCTACATGATGTTCGTCCCGTGGATTTACCGGATGGTCGAACAGCAGAGCGGAACGGCGGATCAACTCGCCGGAAGGGCGCGCGACCTCGAGATTGGATTGATCGACGCTTTGCGGGCCGGCGGCGAGGACGAGGGCATCATTGGCCGTGATGCGGGCGCCACCCTCAAGCGGCTTCCCAGTTCAATCTACTGGGCCGGCCTTCGGACGTGGGGCATCAGGACCTTCGAGGGATCCCAGGAAGCATACTTCGGCGCCATTCCAGCACTTCGCCGCCGCGCCCGGGACGCCATCCGCGCGGAAGACCAGGCCGCCGCGCACGAAGACAGTCACATCGCCAACTGGCGCGCCGGCCTGCCACCAGCCCCGGCCGATCTGACGAAAAAAGCCGGGTTTCGCCTGACAAGGGAAGAGGCCGCATTCCTGATCGACCGCCTTGTCGACAGCCAGCCCACAAGCCTGCTGACCCGGCTCGCAAAGACCGGCCGCCACGCGACGTGCAGCTACATCTGGGAACACCCTGATCTGGCAACATTCCCCGCCAATATCGGCCGGCTGGTGGAGGATGCGAGGGTCTTTTCGATGCTCATGCATGGGGCTGCCCTGCTCTACAACCTCATGCTGGCCGAGAAGCGCAACAACGATGAATGGATCGCTCTTTATCGGGACTCTCTTGCAAGGTGGCTTGACGACCTCGACCCTGGTGCCCTGGCGTCGTGGTCCCTCCCGGACTTCTGGCTTCGCATAGACCACCCGGACCATCGCATTCGCGAACCAGCCCGGTCGTTCATCCATCGCTGGCTGGAACTCGTCAGGAATGGCGCCCCGGCGGTCGCGGACAGTACCGAAGCACGGGAACTCGTGCGGACCCGGGAAATGCGCCTCAAGCGCGCGCAGTCCCGCTTCGTGAATCACTCGATGCTCGATCGCTGGGGCGGGAGTTCCGGGTCGCGCCCTCTGAGCTTTCGCTGGGCCGAAGCAAGCAGCCACATCGGAGACCTTGTCGATGCCCGCTGACATCCCGCTGCATCCCGATACCCGCGATCTGTACGGTGCGCTGCTGCGTCCTCCGCCCGGTACAGTCTTCGATGCGGCCGTCGCCACCACCTATTCGCTGGATTTCGAGACCGCTCTCGCCATTCCCGTCACGCTTACCCTGTTCGCCAGCGAGAACCGGGATGAAATGCTCAAGAGTCCCCTCACCCTCCTCGAGGGTCTCGAACGCAATGCCGATCGGCTCGTGGTCTTTTGCGACGCCGGACGCATCCAGGCGCAACCCCAGGCGCAATCGCGCCTCTGTTCGCTCCTGGAACGGACAATCGTCGAAGTAACCGCGCCAGGAGGCGGCGCCTTCCATCCCAAGCTCTGGATCCTGCGCTACCGGTCACTCGATCCGGCGGAGCCCACGCGCCTGCGACTCCTGATTCTGTCGCGCAACCTGACCCGCGACAGATCGTGGGATCTCTCCCTCAGCCTCGATGGTGTGGTCGGCCGCAGCAGGCGCAGCCGGAACAGGCCGCTGATCGAATTGATTCAGCAACTGCCCTCCCGCTCGAACGGGCCATTGCCGGCGCACGTCCCCGGCCTGATCGAAACCCTGTCGGCGGACCTGCCGTTTGTCGACTGGGACGTGCCGGCGCCATACGAGGAGGTCGCGTTCGCCGTTAATGGATTTGGTCGGAAGGTCTGGCAGCCTTCCGCCTGCAGCCGGCTGGCGATCGTGTCGCCGTTCTGCGACGGCGCAACGCTGACGATGATGGCCGACCTCGCGACCGGGGAGAAGCCGTTGCTCGTCAGCCGCTCGGAAGAGCTGGTGGGGGTGCCTCCCGAGATTCTTGCGCGCTACGACGTCTCGGTGATGGAGGAGAACGCAGAGAACGAAGATGGCGAGGCTGACGACGAAAGCGACCAGGCCTCCCGGCCCCTTAGCGGGCTCCACGCCAAGGCCTTCATCCGGGAGATCGGATGGGAGACGGCGATTACCGTCGGCTCCGGCAACGCGACCCGCCCCGCACTCATCACCGGCACCAATGTCGAGGTGTTCGCCACCCTGACAGGCAAGCGGGCAAAAGTCGGCAAAGTTTCCAGCATTCTCGGGCCGGAGGGATTCGGCGGCATCCTGCGCCCCTTCCGGCCGGACGAGATTCCGCCCGAACAGAGCGATCAGCGCGCGGCCGAGGAGCGTATCGAACAGGCACGGCGCGAGCTCGTCGCGGGCAACCTCCGCCTCGACTGCTCGCCCTCGTCTTCAGAGGATGAAGGCCCCAGGCGATGGTCGCTTCGCTTGCGTGCAACGGCTCCCCTGCCGCTGGAGGGCGTTGCGACAGCGACCGTCTGGCCGATTACCCGCGGCGAGGCGCATGCCTGCGACGCTCTCGCCGGCCTGCGACAGGGCCTGACAATCGAAATCGGGCAGATGCCTCTCGTCGATGTCACGCGCTATGTGGCCTTCCGGCTGGTCGAGGCCAGCGGCAAGGCGCAGGGACTGTTCTCCCTGGGCGTCACCATCGATGGCCTACCGGCGGACCGTCATAGGGCCATTCTCGGATGGGCGATCGAGAGTCGCGATGCCTTTCTCCGCTACCTGCGCCTGCTGCTCGCTGACCTCGGCGACCCTTTCGCGGCTCAGCTCGCAGCGAAGCAGGCCGGGAAAACGGGAGATTGGGCAGCTTCTCTGAACGACCAGCCGATCCTGGAAGACATGGTGCGGGCACTAACTCACGGGCCGGATCGTCTTCGTGCCCTCGGCCGGCTGATGGACCGCCTCGGCGACTCCGCCGGTAACACGCAGGACAGCGCGCATGTCGTTCCGGAAGAGTTTCTGACGCTCTGGAGCGCCTTCAAGACCGTTATCGACGAGCCGGAGAAGTTGGATGCCTGATGCGCCCGGGAGTTTCGATGCCGAGGCCGCACTCCGGCCGCTCAAGGCGTTTCAGCGCCGGACTGTCGAATACGTATTCCGCCGCTTCTACAAGGATGCCGAAACCACCAAGCAATTTCTGGTCGCCGACGAAGTCGGCCTCGGCAAGACAATGGTGGCGCGCGGCGTGATCGCCCGAACCATCGAGCGCCTCTGGAACACCGTCGATCGCATCGACATCGTCTATGTGTGCTCGAACCAAGCCATTGCCGCCCAGAACATCAACCGACTGAATGTCCTGGGGCGGGAGGCGATCTCCCTGCCGACCCGGATGACGCTGCTGCCGCTCCAGCTCAGGGGCGAGCGCAACCTCGCTCAGAACAAGGTTAATTTTATTAGCCTCACGCCGGGAACGACCTTCGATCTGCGGTCGTCGACAGGTGTTGTACCGGAGCGGGCGTTCATCTTTCGCCTGCTCGAGGGATCCGTCGATCCCCGGCGCGGATTATACAATCTGCTCCAAGTCGGCGCTGGCGACGACAACTGGAAAAGGACCGTCGACGACACGACGCTCGAGGGAATCGACCCCAAACTGATCGACAACTTCAGAAGCGGCGTTGCGACGGATGCAGCGCTGCTAGAGGGCCTCCGCTCACTTTGCGGGAAATTTCACTGGCACCGGGAACGCTACCCCGACGACTTCACGACCGCGCGAAACGCACTCATCGGAAAGCTTCGCAGCAAGCTGTCACACACCTGCGTGTCGGCCCTTCAGCCCGACCTGATCATTATGGACGAGTTCCAGCGCTTCAACGAGCTGCTGCACGGAGACCACGACGCGGCAATCCTTGCACAGGAGCTGTTCAACTACTCAGATCAACAGGGCAACTCCGCGCGCACTCTGCTGCTGTCCGCCACCCCTTATCGCATGCTTACCCTGAGCAGCGACAACCAGGAGGAAGGCGATCACTATAAGGACTTCCTCGAGACGCTTTCCTTTCTTTTCGGAAGAGATCGCGGCAAGGACATCGCCAGGGAACTATCTCTCGAGATGGGCCAGTTCAGGAAAGCCCTGCTCAATCTGCCCGACGGAAAGACCGAAGCCGTCGCCCGCCGGGCCTCTATCGAGACCCAGCTTCGCCAGGTCATCGCCCGCACCGAGCGCGTCGCCAGCACGACCGATCAGGACTCGATGGTTCGGGAACTGCCCATGCCGGTTTCGGTCGAGCCGGAAGACCTGCGGCAGGCGCGGGCCGTGGCAACGATCGCCCGGGTCGCGGACGCCCCGGAGATCGTGGAGTACTGGAAGTCGGCTCCCTATCTCCTGAATTTCATGCGCGACTACGCGCTGAAGGATGCCCTGAAATCGAAAGACAAGGCTGGCAACCCGGCTCTCGTCGACGCGATTGCCGGCGCGCGCCCCTCCTGCCTCGACCGTTCCTCCCTCAACGGCTATCTGCCCCTCGCGCCCGCCAATGGCCGCATGCGTGCCCTCATCGAGGAAGTCTTCGCCGACAGCCTCGAGCAACAGCTCTGGCTCCCGCCGTCCCTGCCCTACTACGCCCGGACCGAGGGCTCGTCGGCACGCCCAACGAAGGCTCTCGTCTTCTCGTCGTGGTCGATGGTCCCCGACGCCGTCGCGGCGATCCTTTCCTACGAGGCCGAACGCCGGATGGGAGCGGGGGAAACCGGCGGCGGCTATTTCGATCAGCATACCTCCCGGCCGATCCAGTTCAGGGATACCCAGGGAAGGCTCAGCAACATGCGCGCCCTGCTGCTTTTCTATCCCTCACCCGCGATAGCCGCGGGCGCGGATCCGCTCGAGATCGTGGCCGCCAGCCACACCCTGCCCAGCTACGAGGAGATGCGCGCGGCGCTCGCCGGCCGGCTGCAGCCGCTCCTGACCACTCTCCAGGCCAGCGCCGACCAGACCGCGCCGGCGGATACCTGGGAGTGGGCTGGTCCGGCGGTACTCGACGCCTTGGCCCGCAACAGAACGCTGGCCTGGATGCAGCAGCCAGAGGGCCTGGCGAGCCTCAATAACGAGGAAGCCTACCCCGGCCATATCGCGGAACTGTGCCGGGCGGCGCAAAGCGGACGGGTGGGCGGTGCCGTGCCGGACCAGGCTCTCGAGCTGCTGGTCGATCTTGCCCTGGGCAGCCCCGCAATCTGCGCCTTGCGCGCGCTGCGGCGGGTCGCGCCGGAACTCGCCTGGGACGACCCCGTCCTCCTGACCGAGGCCTCCAGGATCGCCTGGGGTTTTCGCACCCTCTACAATCAACGGGAGACGGTGGCGCTGTTGCGCCGGGAAAGCGGCGAGCGCTACTGGCATGGCGTCATCAAGCGGGCGGCTCTCGACAATTTGCAGGCAGTGCTGGACGAATATGTCCATTGCCTCGTTGAAGCCGAAGGACTGTCGGCAGCACCTCCTCCTGCGCGGGTACGGGGATTGGGGAAGGCGATCCACGCGGTTCTGTCCCTGCGCCCCTCCCAGATCGAGGTCGACGACCCGCAGATCCGCGAGAGGAAGGTAGACGTCGGCACTTTCACCCTGCGCGGGCGCTTTGCAATGCGTCTCGCCGACTATCGTGACGACGAGGGAACAGTGGAACGCTTCAGCAGCGTCCGGGACGCCTTCAATTCCCCCTTTCGCCCGTTTGTTCTCGCCACGACTTCGATCGGGCAGGAGGGCCTCGATTTCCATCCCTACTGTCATCGCATTTATCACTGGAACCTGCCGCGCAACCCTGTCGATCTCGAGCAGCGCGAGGGGCGCATTCATCGCTACAAGAGCCACGCCGTGCGCCTCAACCTGGCAGACGCACAGGCCGCGGCCATCCGGACGTCAATCACGACACAGGAGGCTCCGGCCGATCCGTGGGCAACCATGTTTGCCGCCGCCCGCGCCGCGACCTCCCTCGACAGCGACCTGGTCCCTTACTGGATTTGCGAAGGCGCGACCAAGATCGAGCGGCGGGTGCCGACACTGCCCTTCAGCAGCGAGGTCGCGCGCCTCACATGGCTGAAAAAGAGCGTTGCGGTCTACCGCCTGGCATTCGGCCAACCGCGCCAGGACGACCTCCTGGAATATCTGCGATCACTGAGCGAGCACCTTTCAACGGAAGACCTGGAGGCACTGCAGATCCGACTGGCACCACCAGAAGCCGCAACAGCTATCAAATTGGAAGCCGGGCTATCTTCCCCGACGTTTCATGCGACGGAGAGCAAATGACGCCGAAATCCATCGCCGCACTGGAAGAACTGGGCCGCGTTCGCCTCTCTCGTTCCTTCTTCATGCGTGACTTCCTGTACAGCGAGATTTCCAATTTTTACGGCATACCGAATATCCCCGAGAACCCTGACCTTGCAGTGGAGGTCGGCAAACGGCTCTGTGAAGAGCTGCTTGAACCGCTCAATGCGACCTTCGGCAGAATAGCAATTCGCTCCGCCTACCGTTCGCCTACCGTCAATGCCTTGGGAAACGAAAAGAACCACAACTGTTCTTCCAATGAGAAGAACTACGCAGCGCACATCTGGGATCATCTGGACGCTGATGGCTGTCGAGGCGCAACGGCCTGTGTCGTTGTGCCCTGGTTTGCAGATCGCTACGCGGCGACCCGGGACTGGACACCGCTCGCTTATTGGATCCACGACCATCTACCCTATAGCAGGCTCCATTTCTTTCCCAGACTGGCGGCTTTCAACATCAATTGGCACGAGCGACCCGTCCGAAGCATCTTCAGTTCCGCCGAGCCGAGAGGCTATCTGCTGCGTGGAGAGCCAGCCGGAGGGCATTTCCGGAATCGCTACGAAGGGTTTCCCGAGCTGCGGCTCGAATAGAGATATTTCTGGAATCCCACGAATATTTGCCTGATCTGCTCCGGTGCGCCGAGGTCGGCGATCGCATCGGCGAAGGCGCCGTACCTGAGGCTAAGGAGTGGCGCCAGCTTCTCCTGGTCGAGCTCGCCCACGCCTTCCCGGACATACTGTGACAGCACGAAATCCAGGAACCCCTGCTGCTTGTCGTCGAACGAGGTCCGTATCCTGCCTCGCGCCGTCTCCGCCCGATCTTCGCGCGACAGTGGCGGCCGGGCGAAGGCGATGTAGGCCAGCACGTCGAACAGGTCGCTCTTCTCGGCGTCGATGACCCTCTGCATTTCCCCCAGCATGTCTTTGCTGAACCCGCGCTCGCCCAGCCCGTCGAGCAGCTTCCTGCGCGTGGCCGGATCGCTCCAGAGGGCTCTCAACTCGTCCTCGTCCTTGAACAGGTCGGGCAGCGCGCCGTAGAGGCTCTCGAGGAACTGCTTGGCCGACATCGGCGTGCCGTCGGGGCTCCAGAACGTTGTCGCCACGATGTGCTGAAGCGTGCGCTCCTTGCCGTCCGCCAGCCTGACGATCAGCTTCCGGGGCTTCGGACCATTGTCGCCTCCGTCATCATCTGCCCCGTCGGCCGGCCAGGGCTCCTTTTCTTCACCCAATCCCTTGGGCTTTTCGGTCGTCTGGTCCTCGGGTTCGCCGTCCCACTCCGGATCGCTGAAATGATGGTGTGCCTTCACGAAGTCATAGATCGTGAAATAGTCCTTGCCGTCATAAAGGCGGGTCCCTCGCCCGATGATCTGCTTGAACTCGATCATGGAACTGACCGGCCGCATCAGGACGATGTTGCGGATGTTGCGGGCATCCACGCCGGTCGAGAGCTTCTGCGACGTGGTCAGGATCGTCGGGATCGTCTTCTCATTATCCTGAAAGGTCTTGAGGTACTGGTCGCCGAGCGCACCGTCGTTGGCCGTCACGCGGTGGCAATAATCCGGGTCGGTGCTGGTCTTTACCTGATTGATGAGGTCGCGCACCATCAGGGCGTGATCCTGGGTGGCGCAGAAGACCAGCGTCTTCTGCTTCTGGTCGATCAGCTCCATGAAGAGCTTCACTCGGTGCGCTTCGCGCTCCCGGATGATGATGGCCTTGTTGAACTCGCTCTCGGTGTAGCGCTTGCCGGGGACGACCTCGCCATCCACCACGGCGTCGTCGGGCGTGTAGGTGTAGTCGTCCAGGCTGGTCGCGAACTGCTTGACCCGGAAGGGCGTCAGGAAGCCGTCGTTGATGCCTTCCTTCAGCGAGTAGGTGTAAACCGGCTCGCCGAAATAGGCATAGGTGTCGACGTTGCCCTTGCGCTTGGGCGTGGCCGTCAGGCCGAGCTGCACGGCCGGCTTGAAGTGGGTGAGGATGTCACGCCAAGTACTTTCGTCGCTGGCGCCGCCTCGGTGGCACTCATCGATCACGATGAAATCAAAGAAGTCCGGCGGATACTCGCCGAAATAGGGCGAGGGCTGGCCGTCCTTCGGCGGCCCGCTCATGAAGGTCTGGAAGATGGTGAAGAAGACGCTGGCGTTGGTCGGCACCTTGCCCTTCTTGGCGATCTCGCCGGGCGTGATGCGCGCCAGCGCCGAATCCTGGAAGGCCGCGAACGAGGTGAAGTCGTTGTAGGCTTGGTCGGCCAGCGTGTTGCGATCGGCCAGGAACAGGATGCGCGGCCGGCGCGACGGCTCGCCCTCCTTCTTCCAGTCGCCGAGATTCCAGCGGGTCTGGAAGAGTTTCCACGCGATCTGGAACGCGATCGAGGTCTTGCCGGTACCGGTGGCCAGGGTCAGCAGGATGCGGTCACGGCCTCCCGCGATGGCGTCCAGCACCCGGTTGACGGCGATCTCCTGATAGAAGCGAAGGTCCCAGGTGCCGCTCTTGTCGGGAAAGGGCACCGATGCGAAGCGGTCCCGCCAGATGTTCTGCTGGCTGAAGGTTCGCTCCCAGAGGTCGTCCGGCGTCGGGTAGCCCTCGGCCACGCCCTCCTGGCCGGTCTCCCGGTCGATGCCGTAGAGGCCCTGCCCATTGCTGGAATAGGCGAAGCGGACCTGGAGCTTGGCGGCGTAGTCCTTGGCCTGTGCCACGCCCTCGGTCAGCGGCTTATCCCAGGCCTTGGCCTCGAGCACAGCGAGCTTGCGGTTGCGATAGACCAGAACGTAGTCGGCCGTCAGCCCCTTGCCGCGGCGTCCCCTGCCTTCGATGCGGCCGGGCGTGATCACCTCGCGGCGTATGCGGCTGCCTTCGACCACGCCCCAGCCCGCCGCTTTCAGCGCGGGGTCGATATGCTCGGCGCGGGTTTCTGCTTCGTTCATGGCAAGCGCTACAAACCACCTGTGAAAGCTTGGTGCAGCAGCGAGTTCTTCAATGCATCTAGAGCGGTACTTTTTTGTTGGTAGATGTTTTCGAGGTATTGGCTTTCAGTTGCCAACTCGTCGAGCTTATCTACGATTCTATTTTGCTCATTGAGAGCCGGATATGGCACGCGCAGATGACGGAGCTCACCGAGATTGATTACCTGTTGCACCGAGCCAGACTCTCTTGCTCCAAGAGCCTCTTTTCCAGAAGGTGACTGCAGAAAGAGTCGTACGTACTCGGCGTTCATGTTGCTCCGTAAGCGAATCAATCCAACTTGGCGGGCGATATTCGCTCCAGCCAACTCACGAGGCGCTACTGCAACCTGCCCTGGTTGACCGACAAGGCAGATTAACAGTTCGCCCCCACGGAGGAGAGTTCGGCGATACTGATCGGAAACGGCACGGGTTATCGTTCGAAGATAGTTGATTCGCACCTTGCCACGAACCAAATCACCACCTCTAACAAATCGAACCTCTCCTTCATCGCCGGGTTTCACGACGCCGTAGGTTATTGGCGATTCGACTTCGGTAAGAGAATCGAGCTGGTTCTCAACCCAGTCCGTGCCCTTCTGAGAGAAGACAACGCTCAGGTGGCTTTCGAACAGGGCGCGGGCGTTCTGAAGGTTCTTCTCGGTGTTGGCTTTGGCGGTGGCGATGGCTTCAAAGGCTTGGTCGAGCAGTCCAACAATCCGCCGTTGTTCTGAAAGAGATTCAGGGAAACAAATAAGTTCATTGGAGAGAATTGTGGCGTTGATGTTCGCTTGGTTGATCGACTGTGAAGCCTTTCCCTTTACACTCTTCTGAAAGGCTCCAGAGTTCATGAAGTAGTTCACGAACTCGGGCACTACCTTCCTTCGATCAGTGCTCAGCCGCACCAGATAAGAAGCGAAGCAATAATCGCCTTCGAGCGCGAAAATCCCCGTCTTCCCAACAAGTTCAAAGCTATTCGTCCGATTGAACAGGATGTCTCCGGCTCTGAGTTTGTACTGTTCGAACTCGGTTCCGCTGATGTCCGCGTATTTCATTCGTCCGGTGTCGACAAGCTGCCCATTTTGGACCTCCCCCATGCGGAAGATCTTGAAGCCATTGCCATCCTCATTCATTGATTCGGAAAGGCCGTATTGCGTCTTCGCGATATCACCGAGGCGAGCTTTGACCCAGCCAGTCTTCACAGGAGCGCCTTGATCTTCGCCAGCACCTCTGCGCTCTTGGCATCCAGCGCGACGATTTCCTGCATGATGGCTTGGGGGCTGCGGTGCGCGATCTCTTCGCTGCCGTTCGGATTCTTCACGGAGAGGTCCAAGGTCTCCGGGTCAATGGTTGTCGCATCCACGCTCCAGCTCTTGGGTGAGTCGGCAAAGGTCTTCTGCAGCTTCAAGAAGTCGACAAGGTCGTCATCATTGAGTGGGTTGGTCTTGCCCATGTTGCGGCCTGGGTCGAGCTGGTAGAACCAGACCTTGCGCGTCGGCGCGCCCTTCTCGAAGAACAGCACGACCGTCTTCACGCCAGCGCCCTGGAACGTGCCGCCCGGGCAGTCGAGTACGGTGTGAAGGTTGCAACTGGCCAGCAGCTCCTTGCGCAGGGCCATCGACGCATTGTCCGTGTTCGACAGGAACGTGTTCTTGATGACGATCGCGCCCCGGCCACCCGCTTTCAGGATGCGGATGAAGTGCTGCAGGAACAGGAAGGCCGTCTCGCCGGTGCGGATCGTGAAGTTCTGCTGGAGTTCCTTGCGCTCCTTGCCACCGAAGGGCGGGTTCGCCAGCACGACGTCGTAGCGGTCCTTATCCTGAATATCGGCCAGGTTCTCGGTCAGGGTATTGGTACGAACGATGTTCGGCGCCTCGATGCCGTGCAGGATCATGTTCATGATCCCGATGATGTAGGCGAGGCCCTTCTTTTCCTTGCCGTAGAAGGTCCGCGTCTGGAGGGTCTTGAGGTCGCTGGTCGAAAGCTTGCCTTGGTTACGGAGGTAGTCGAAGGCCTCGCAGAGGAAGCCGGCCGAGCCGCAGGCGCCATCGTAGATGCGCTCGCCGACCTCGGGCTTCACCACTTGGATCATGGCGCGGATCAGCGGCCGGGGCGTGTAGTACTCGCCGCCGTTCCGGCCGGCATTGCCCATGTTGCGGATCTTGGCTTCGTAGAGGTGCGATAGTTCGTGCTTCTCGGTCTGGGAGCGGAAGCGCAACTCGTCGATGTGGTTGATGATGTCGCGGAGATTGTAGCCGTCGGCGATCCGGTTCTTCAGTTCCGAGAAGATCTCGCCGATCTTGTATTCTATGGTGTTGGGGCCGGTGGCGCGGGTCTTGAAGCCGGCCAGGTAGGGGAAGAGCTTCTGGGTGACGAAGTCGCGGAGATCGTCGCCGGTGGCGGCGGCATTGTGGTCGAGCTTGCCGTCCTTGCCCTTGGGCGCGGCCCAGCTTTCCCAGCGATAGGGCTTGTCGAGGATGTAGCTGTACTTCTTGCCCTCAAGCGCCGCGATCGACGCCTTATCCTCCTCCAGCCCGTCCAGGTACTTCAGGAACAGCAGCCACGACGTCTGCTCGATGTAGTCCAGTTCGGTGGTGCAGCCGGCTTCTTTCCAGAGTGCATCGTCGATGTTTTTGAAAGCTTGTTCGAACATGGGGCTGGCTAAACTCACGACTAGGTTCGGGAACCGGTAGCGTCCCTACAATGTACATTCTATATGGCCGCCGACGTCGTCACGGCCAGCATGGAACCCGTGACCGGAAGGTGGACGTAGAGACCTTCCACCGGTCGCCCTGTGGCCGCAGCACAGAGCCTGGCGTAGAGATCGAGCTGGGGAGCATAGCTGGCGACACGTTCTTCCCAAGTCTCCGGCCGCCCGGGATAAGTCTTGTGATCGACGATCACCAGACCCGTCGCCGTCTCGATCAGGAGATCGAGGCGACCCTGTACACGCTGAAGCCCGACCCGGCCGACCACCGGCCATTCGCGCACGAGACGCGCGCCCGGCCAGGTCTTCGCGCAGAAGGCCCAAAGGCGATCGGCGGCGGCCACCACGTCGGCCGCCGCCAGGGCGCCACCCACGCCCCAACGCGCCATCAGGCGTTCGGCCATGTCCAGCCGCCTGGGCAATTCCGCCTTGCCCGAATCTGCTGCGAGGAAGCCGTGGATGGCCTCACCGAGCGCTGCCATCTCGGGCGAACCTGTGAGCGCCAGGCGCGGCCCCAGGGATACCCTCTCAACGATGCGCGGCACGACGGGCGCCGCGCCATCGGCCAGGGGGCGTGGACCGCTGGGCCGGAAGCGATAGGGCGGATGGGGGGCGGCCACGTCCCGCCCCGGCGGCAGGAGATCGTACACGGGTCGAAGATCCTCTTCCGCCGGTCCTTCGGTTGACGATTCTTCCAGCGTCCATACCCGGCACGCGTGGCTGGCGCTGCCCACGCCCAGGGCCTGGTCGGCTGCCTGCGGCAATTTCAGAATCGGCGCGCCCGCGCCATCGACCAGACCCTCAAGTGCCGCGGCCTTGAGATCCGCCTTCGGGCGATCGACCGCCAGGATGAGATAGTCGCGGGCGCGCGTCATGGCCACGTAGAGCAGACGGACCTCCTCGCGCGCCGCCCGGATCGCGGCCGCCTGGCCGGTTTCGGACTGGTCGGCCCGCGTGTCGAGACCGACATCCTTCGATTGAGCGCCATAGGGCCAGGGCCAGAAGCGCAGCCAGCGCCCCTTGAGCGGATCGTCGAGATCGATGCCGCCGGCGGCGCCTTCGGCGACGATCTGGTCGAACAGCCTCGCGCCCCGGGAGAAATCCAGATCGAACAGGAGAGTGACCGGCCACTCCAGTCCCTTGGCAGCATGATAGGTCGAGACGACGACGGCATGATCGTCACCCGATTCGGGCTTCTCGGCACCGGCTTCGTCCAGCCAGTCGACGAGGCCACCGGGCGTCGCCGGCTGGCGGGACTGTCGCCGGTCATCCTCATAGCCAACCGCAAGTGCCCGCAGGGCATCGATATTGGCCAGGCGCTGCACGGGATTGCCCCAGGCGGTGGCCAGCCCGACGATCCCGGCCGCCCCGATGGCGGCCTCCAGAACCTCAACCGGGGTCATGGACAGAAGTCCCGGACGCAACGCCTCCAATGCCACCGGGATCGGGCCCGCCTGCAGCCGGGCGATCCCATCCGCCTGCTCGAGAGTGGTGCCAAACCAGGCCGGCTGTGCGCCGTCGGGATTTGCGCCTGTCAGGTGCGCGATCTCCGCGAGGGCCAGGGAATCTGATGGATCGGCAAGCCAGCGCAGGCAGGCGAGCGCCAGCGCGCATTCGGCAGACTCCAGCAGGCCTTCCCTCCCGAGCGCCACCTGGAGGCCGGCCGCTTCCAGCGCGACGGCAACATCACCGCAGGTCGCCTTGGTGCGGCAAAGGATGGCAATGTCGCCTCCCCGAACAGGGCGGGCCACGGTCTCACCCTTGGGCACGATCGACCAGGCGGAGGGATCGGCGAGCATGCGCCCCACGCCGCCTGCGAGCGCCGCGGCCCGCTTCGTCTTGTTGCTGCCGGCAACCTGCCAGACCGCGAGCGGAAAGGCCTGCCCCGGAGCGTCGGCGCGCGCCGCGTCGCGGCATTCGGACTGCTGGCGCGTGATCCCTTGGGGCTCGAAAGCAGGAACGAAGACATCGTTGAACAACTGCAGCAGCCCCGGACGGGCGCGATAGGACGTCGTCAGGGTTTCGCCCGACCCGCCCGACTCGGCCGCGATGCGGCCTGCGACCGCCGACATGAGGTCGGGATCGGAGCCGCGAAACCCGTAGATCGACTGCTTGGGGTCTCCGACCCAGAAGTTCCGGCGCGCGATCTTCGCGATGCGCAGGAACAGGGCGAGCTGGATCGGGCTGGTATCCTGGAACTCGTCGACCAGCGCCAGATCGAGACGCTGGGCAAGCACGCGCGTCACTTCCGGACGGTCGAGCAGACGAAGTGCCTCGGCCTCCTGGTCGGAAAAGTCGACCAGTCCGCGCGACAGCTTGTAGGAGCGGAAGGCCACGAGGGCCTCGGCCGCACAGTCGAAGACGCCCCGGATCATGGCTCCCAGGTCGTTGCGCAAGCGCGGATGACGCGCATGCGCCGCCGCCGCGGTCCTGACGCCGTCGAGGAGCGGATCGCTCGCCTTCGCCGCCTTGATCTTCGCCAACTGGGCCCATTGCTGCCACGGCAGGGCGCGCCCCGAGGCGAGCGCCGCCCCGGCATCCCTCAATCGCTGCAGCGCGCTCGAGGTTATCTTCGTTCCATCTCCCGTGCCGACGGCTCGCATCGCCGCATCGACGGCCTCCGACAAAGCCTGGTCGAGGCTCCCGGCGGTTTCTCCCCTGCGCGCCGGTTCGAGCAAAGATTCGAGCCCGAGCCAGGAGCGGTCTCTGCTGTCGCCAAGCTGCTCCGGGGCAATGCCGTTGGCCCGCGACAGAGCGACAACCTGGGACACCAGATCGCGCCACGAGACATCCCGGCCGCCGCCCTCGACATAGCCGAACCGCTCGGCGACGGCCTGAAGCCGGTCGGCGTGATCGCCGATCGCCACGTCGGCGGCCATGCGGAACAGGGCCTGCGCCCGCTCTTCGGGAATCACCTCGGTCACCGGAGACCGGCCGCCTTCAAAGGCGAACTCCCTCAGGAGAGCGCCAAAGACAGAATTGACAGTTCCGAACCGCCCCGCCAGCAGCAGCTCCGCATCCTGGCGCCTGCCCGCTTCAACAAGCATGCCGCGCGCCCGGCTCACGAGCTCGGCGGCCGCGCGCGTCGTGAAAGTCGTCGCAAGCACCGCGGAGGCCGCCGTGCCGGCGGATACCGCATCACGCACTTCGGTGGTCAGGCGATGGGTCTTGCCAGTGCCCGCCGACGCGGTGACCACATCGACCGGTCCGAGCCGACCGCCGCTCACAGGACCCTCGCATGGCCGCAGAGCCTGGTCTTGTCGCAGAAGCGGCAGGGTGGACTCAGTTGTAGCGGCACTCCTTCATTGCCCGCGTCGTCGCCAGGCCCGGCCAGATCCTCGCTCAAGGCTGCCACACGACCCTGATCGAGGTGGGTCATGCGCGCCTGCCACGACGCCTGCGTGTTCGCCCAAACTTCGGCAAGGCCCGGCGCGCCCGGTCCGGCCGATGAGCCGAACAGATTGTCTCCCGCCGGCAGCAGGCGCGCTTGGGACAGCATGAAATAGGCACCCGGCGCCGGCGCCCCGTCCGTGCCAAGGATGCGGCCGTAGACGGCGAGCTGGACCGCGTGGCCTTGCTGAATTTCCTCGCGGCGATAGCGATCTGTTCGCGACCACTTCATGTCGATGACGGCAGGTTCTCCCGTTCGCGCGCCGACCAGCAGGTCGAGTCGGCCGTTCAGGGTCACGCCCTGCGCCAGCGCATCGGCGCCATCGCGTTCAACCTCCGCTCCGATCACGGTCGCACCCAGATCTGCGAGCCCCTGCGCCAGCGCTTCCATGGCAACCGGCAGACGGGAAAGGGCGCGTGCGTAGTCGGCCGCAGCGCCCGGCAGCCTCAAGGGCGATGCCATTTCATCGACGAGCGCCGGCAGGCGTTGCCGGGCGCGTTGACCCGCCTGCTCCGGCGACGGCGGCGATCCGGGCTGGAAGATCTCGGCGGCGAGTGTGTGGGCGAGCAACCCTAGCAGCGTCTCACCCTGCGGCACCTCGCTGCGGCGCGAGGGCCGGAGCCTGCCGGCGTAGTGGAGCGACCAGGCGAAGGGGCAGGCGAGAAGAAGCCCGATAGAGGTCGCCGCTTCGACGGACCTCGGCTTGATCGCGCCAATGGCAACCGACCAGCTCCCGCGCGGCTGCGGCAAGAGTCGGCGCGCTACGGCACTACGGCCAATCTGCCGGCCGGCAAGTTCGCTACGTTCGACCTCAAACAGCCGTTCTGCGTCAAAGGAAACATCATGCAGCGCTTGGGACAACAGAGGCGCCAGTTCGTGCAGAAGCGGATGTGCCCCCTCCTCGCCGCGCGCCCCCGGCGGGACCACGAGCAGAGCCCGATCGCGCGCCTTGAGGAGGGCGCGCCGCCAGCCCGCCGATTCGCGGGCGAGAGCGGTCGCAGTATCGTCCGGCAGGCATCCAGCAGCGCGCAGCGCGGCTTTCTCCTCGTCGGTCCAGACCTCGGCCTGCCTTTGGGCAGAGTCCGATCCGAAGCCCCACCACAAGACGATGCCCGCCTCGTCCCAGACCTGCGCCGGATGGAAGACATGAGACCAGGGTCCCGCTTCCGCCGCGGCATGCTCGGCATCCACACCGTCGGCCACGACCGCGTCAATCATTCGTTCCAACTGGACCCGTGGCACCGGATCGAGGCCCGCTTCGGCAATGACAAGCGACAAGGTCGTCGCAAATCCCCCGACAGCAGCCACAGGCCCCGGTTCCCCCGAGGACACGCGGGCGGACCACGCCGCGACACGACCGCAGATCTCGCGGGCGACCGCCGCGGGCATGCCCGGCAACTCATCGAACAGGTCTCCGTTCAACCAGGGCAGCCACCGCTCCGAATCGCGCCGCACGCGGCGTTCGAGGTCGGCCTCCGACAGCCCCTCTTGCTCGAAGCGCTCGCGCCGGCGTTGGCGTCCCGTCTCTATGGCCTCGCTCCAACGCGGTCCGTCCCGTCCCGGCGCCTCCGTCAAAGCGGCGGCAAGCGCGCGAGCCACGGCGGCGGGGACCGGCGATTGCGGCAAGGACAGGAGATCGAGCAGCGGCGCCGGGTCGAAGGGCCGCCAGCGGACGGCGAAAGCCAGCGAAAGCAACTGGACCGCGCCGCGCAGCGGCGAGGCGGGCAAATGGGCAAACCGCGGCAATCCCCTTCGCGTCAGCGCTGCGTCGAGCATGCCGGACGGGGCGCCAAGCACGACGACGGTTTCAGGATCGTCCGGCGCGGCCGCGAGCCAATCCGCAACCGCCTCGGCTTCCGCTCCCTCGCTCCGGCCGTGCAGGATGACGAAGGTGCCGTCGCCCAGCAGCGATTCAGCCTGCCCGCTCGCCAACCAGGACTGGACACGGGCGAGATCGGTTCCCTGCCGACCTACCCCGATGCCTGCGGGCCGATCAGAGATCGCGACGCCGCGTTCCGCGACAGCCTTCAGGAGGCGACCGATGCCGGGCCCGATCGTCTCTGGCGGATCAATGACGACGATCTCCTGAAAGGGGAGTTCGATGCCGGTCCCGAGGGCATCCACCGCCGCCGCAAGGCGATCCGCCCGGCCGGGGAGGATCGCCGGATCGGTCATCGATTCGAGGTCCGCAAGGTCAGCCAGTCGACCCGGCGGATTGGCGATCGCCGTCGCCGCCCACCCCGCCTCCACGAGCTCGTCCCGCCACTTCAGGATTTCGCGAGCGACGGCCCATGGATCGACCGCAAAGCTCGCCGACCAGAAGCGCGGCCGCTCCACCAATGCCGCGAGACGCCGCCGCATCAGGGCAATACGACGCGCAGCGGGAACTGGGGGACCGGAAAGACCGGCGAAAGTCTCGACCAGCGCCAAGAGGCCGGCGGGCCCGACCGCGGCAAACCCCAGCGATCCGGTCGCCGGGCACGGCGGCCAGGCAGCACCGTCCAGTCGCTCCCCGTAGACGATACGCAGACCGTTCACGTCCCACTACTCCCCCGTGCGCCCTCCGGATCATTGCATCCGAAGCGGGAACGCACAATGTCCGCTGACCGCCAGAGCATCATCAAAATTGACAGTTTTCGGCAGAGTGACGTGACACAAGATCCATTCGGTTTAGTCACGTGATCAGTGATCAGGGTTACACCGACCACGCCGTCGCCCTAGGCGAACGTCCTGCCCTCGCCCGACCGCCGGCTGCTTGTTCGCTGTCATACTGGCAACGGCCTGCACGGTAACCTGGATGGCACGCCATCCCTGCCGTCAAAGGCGCCGAGCGCGCAGCTCACTTCAGTTACGCCATAGCGTCGAGGGCGTAACGCCGGACGAGCTTGGGCGGTTAGCGAAGAGGTCCGGGTTGGCAGGAGGTCAAAACCCGTGAACCGGCCCTTCACCACGAAAACCTGCACCTCGTCATCAGCCTACGCGAGATAGACGGCAAGCGGTGACTGTGACCCGCTAGAGTCTGGCAGAGGGCCGCCAGTCCGCGCGGCGAACCCACTTGGAAAGGTCTAGTACAACTGTCCCTCTCTAGGCCGCGCACTGCCCTCGCGCGCGCCCCGGCGGAACAGTTACACATACACGTACCCCCTCTTCGTTACGAATTTCGAATCCTCATCCTTCTGCTTTCACCCTGGATACTCTTCCCGAACCATTGCGTTCGCGCTCTCCTAGCTCGTCGACGTCTTTCCAGGATCACCCTCTCCATCTCAGGCACCACAATCGTCTCTCCTTGGACTCGATCAAACATAACTCCCGCTTTCCACGAGCGGGACGAGGTCATGTTCAACTTCAGGCGAATACCCCTCACTCCAATTCGAGTCATTGCACTTAGGCAAACAAATCTCTCTGCGATCAGCTTTGGCGATTCCATTCCGTAGACGGGTTTTCCCTTCTTCATCTTCGTATGCCGAGCCGCAGGGAGAGAGTACTGAAGCACATTGAGGATGTTCTCCGTCAGTGACGCATCTTTGTCCCATGCCTTCACCATCACGGCTCTGGGTGCCCGAAACTGCACCTCCAACCGCTCGCGAAGTATTCTCCTTGAAATGCCGTGGTGAAGAACCACTCCGTGCCAGTGAACGACTCCCTTAAAACTCACGTCCATCCATCCGATCCAGGAGGTTTGGCGAAGACCTACCTGCATCTGGCTCTTGCGGATTCGTGTGCCGAGCGACTTCATCAGCGCGACGACCGGGCCTGGCTTGAGTTCTGTTTGCGCACCTCGGATCGTGACGAACGAAACCTGGCTCGTGTCTGGTACGAGGCCATGCTTGGCCACGATCATCTTGAGCGCATCGAGCGATTCCTTCTTCGCCAGCTTTGCGCCGCAGCTCGGACAACCGTAGAGACCACAGCGCTGTCTCTTCAGGCCGCCCGGCTTTCTGCTGCAAGCTTCAAGTCTGCTTCGGATCGGCTCGAGACCTTCGACATCCCCGGCTACATCCAGCATCTTCAATAGTTTCGGGATAGTGCGCGCCCTGTGGTAAGCACGCACCGTTGCGACTCGCGAATCATTAGCTTCACGCATCCCGTTCCCGACCTCGACAATGCGCGAAGGAGCCGCGCGCTCAAGCGACCGAGGCTGTTCTGGGGCTTTCCGAAGCAAGCAATCGTCCGGGTTTATACGTGGACATATATTGCTGGACTCGTCCTGGTGTCCTTCCAAGTCCGAATGGAAATTCGCACGGGCGCATTCCAATTTCGCTGCCGTCAGTAACGCGATTCGGTCATCACCCTGAAGCCGCCTCTCGGACGGCGATGGATGTGCACTTCTCAGATTGTACGCATAATCCATGAGCCCTAGCCTTCATGCCGATTGGAAACGGCAACAGGGCCGTCAAGTTCGGTGAACTTGGCGTCGCTTCCGGCTCGACCCGAGGGACCGCTTGTGCGTCCAGCGACGTTAAGATTGTTCTACGGGGCCGCCGGAGACTGGTCAGCGCCGACGTCAGACGACTACGGCCCTGCGTCTGAATCTGCGGGCCGCATGAGTTCAGCCTCGCGTCGCTCGATCCTTTGCAGGGCTTCTCTGGCTAGTGGATCTTGGTTCTCAAGGGAGCGAATCTGTCGCTTCAGACCCTCGAGCAGAAAGGTCGCCACCGGCGCATCTCGACAACCTGGTTGCAGTCTTAACTGCGCTATCGCGCTCCGGATCAACATCGACATGCCTGCGGGGACTCGCAGCGACATGAGCTCTGTGCCATGCCGATATAGCCGCGGCCGTCCTCTACTTCGCTTCATTCAGTTCACCTCAATAAACGTGTACCTCTATATATGCCCTGCAACACCGGGTTCTCTGTGATCGTAGTCGTCCACTCGGGCGAAGTAGCTACCGTCGATGTCGTCGTCTGAGTAGACCCCCTCAAGGAATTGACCGTCCTCGTATTGCGGCCCAACCGAGGGCCACACTTCATTATTCATGGCGACTTGCCTATCGAGGCAGCTATCGAGCCACGCTACTGCATCGGCGCCCACCGCCATTAGAGCCTCGACTCGGGCGTGCTTTGCTGCTTCCACGAGCAAGAGGCCAATACTGCTGGGCACCCACGCCTTCATTGCTTCTAGGTCTCGCGCGGATGCCAGCAGCGACGTGGCACGCGCATAACACTTGTCGCGCCAATTCACGCAGTCATAGCAATGGACCACCCAGAACTCCTGCCTGACGGCCTCCGGAGCCAGGGCCGTTGGTGCAATCTCATGATCATGCGGGATGACAAGAACCGTGTCGTGAACCTTCATCTCTCGGACTCCGTCTGCTCTTACTCGGACGGGATGCTCATGGGATCGAACATCAGCCTTTCCAACTTGAGACATCTCCGCGCCGTTCGAGATCTGAAGTGAGTCTGTCCTATGCATTGCACCCTCGCCGTTGTGATAGACGGTAGGTGTTCCGCGGCACTCTGGGATTCAAGCTGATCGCGCTGAATAGCTTCACGCGCCTGTCCGACTGCACCACGCCCATCTCCGCAAACGCGATCGAGCAGGCTGTTGAAGAAGTATTCGAGCGGCAAGCAGTGAAGGCGATGCTATTGAGCGAAACTCAACAAGACTGTGAGCACAGAACACTTTTAGGCTTCCGACTTCTTCACTGGCCTCGGGTATTGGACACGAGTGAACGTCGAAGAGTGTCTACTTGCTACGCGTGGTAGACGCAGTCCGAGAAGTGGCGTCTGAGACCGGGAGCACACTCGGCGAGGTCATCCGTCTCTGCGTGCATCATGGCCTACCTGAAACGCGCCGCCAGTTGGCTGCCGAATGTGCAAACGAGTCTGCCGCGATTCTCGCCGAGATCAATCGAATTGCCGGAGTGATTCGTGACGCATTCGCCCTGAGACCCGCAGAGTAAGGCGGACTGTAATCGGTCGATCAGCATACCGGTCCGATTGTGCCCTATCCGTCGGACCTGACCCGTCTACTACAAGGCCGAACCTTCCCGCCTACGACTCGGCGCTCTCTCGGGGCTGAACCACTTTGCCGTGGGATCGCCAACATGGCCGCGCTCCCAAACGTACCAAGCATAGCTTCCGCCACGAGGGCTGTGGCCGAAGTCGATTGCCCCCGGTGGCAGAATCGCTACACGACGATTCGCCAGCAGAATGCGGGCCAATCCGGTTTGCTCCATGATGCCGGAGGTGCCAACATTGCCGAGAATTGTCTGCCGATGCATGAGAACGACTTTGCGCGCACCAAGCTTCAGCGCGTGCTTCGCGAATGCTCCCCAAAGCAGAAATGGGGGATTAGTCACGATATTCGGAGCTCGTAGTCGCTGCTCTTTTAGAAAATCAACCCCGCCGACTCCATAGCCTCGGTCAACCAAGTCCGTGCTGATCACATTCTCGCAGACCGCTGACAGCACTCGTGACAGCGCGCCCATGCCACAGGCGGGCTCCCAAATGTCCCCTTCAAACTGCTCAAGCCCGAGCATGGGGCGCGCTAGCTCCGGCGGAGTCTCATAGAATTCGTCCTTTTCCCTATCGAACACGGTGATGGTCATGCTCGGGACCCGGTCGACCGAAGAAGTCAGGCTTGTGTTCGTGTCAATTGTACTCATGGTTGGTCCCCTCGGATTCGTGTGCTTAACGGTAGGCTTAGTTATGCAGGAGGGCTTCTTCTGCCCGGGAATGCACTCTAGGGCGGCGCACGACCTCCGCCCCGGTGCGCACGCATGGTGAGCCACATCGCGTAGCAGTTATCGCAGCCGGGTGACTTCACCGAACATCCGACGGTGGGATTCCAACTAGCGTCTGTCCATTCGATCAGCGTTCTTCCGACCATCCGGCGCTCCCACCTGATTTGATGCCGTATTCTGCGGCTAGGGAGAGCATCTTATCGGGCTTGCATTGACCCAAGCAGAGGTCAAGTATTCTGAGATGGAGTGGAATAAGTGTCCAAAGCAGCATGAGACCGGACCGTAACTGGGAGCAACCTTGGCTCAATGATCGCAAGCTACTCCGCAGGTCGGAGCGGCTGCCGGATCAATTCGAGGACCTCTATGAGGCCACTCTTACCGACATCGACGAAAGCCGGAGCACGAGACGAAACAGCGTCGTGCAATCCTTTGAAATTCTTTGGACTCGTGTTCTGGATCAACTAGCCGTTAGTGGCGATGTTCGCACGTTAGCGCTGAACGACCTCATCGACACACACATACTCTATCGATGTCTGCGGTCGAGCCTCGACCGGGCACCCCAACTCGCAGCAGTCCGCCGCGACATGGATTTGATCCGCAGGAACCTTCGGGAGGCTTTCGCTAAGTTGAGTGCACTTTCTAGTTTCAAAGAGCTGGAACTAGCAGAAGAGCAATTTCAGAGGCAGTACAGGAGAGGCACTACAAACGTCCGGCAGAAGATTGACGACGCCATGCTGTCACGGCTGTTTGAGATTCGCTCTCGGGCCGCTCTTCGCACTAGCATCCGGCAGTTAGACGAACTTCTAGAATCCGTTTGGGGAAGGAACGTGGGAGTTCAGAGGGGGCAGCCAAGAAAATACTCAAAGGATTTTCTAATTCTGCGGTGTGCGCGTCATTTTGAACAGTATCGAGCTGGCACCCCTGCAAAACTCCGGCCGTACCCTGACCACTCCGACCTCAAGCCTCGTGACTTTGATCGGGGCTCTTTTTACACCTTTGTAATTGCCGTCTTCTCTACCGTCGATATCTCGTTCCAACGAGCCGCGTTTGGATTGGAAAAGTCGATTCGAGATATGCTCCGTCTGCGCAAGCACAATCCGGATGTAGACTTGCTCATTAGAAGAACTTCGACACCCGATGATCTGGTCGCGTTCGTTCGCCTAAGTGAAAGCAAAAGGAAACGTTCAGCGACTTAAAGGCTGCCGGGCCTCGTTACGCGCTAAGCTCGCACACGATGCTCGCCGCCGGCCTATCCCTGCAGCACTCGTGCCACGTTTTCTCGCACCTCGGGGACGGTCAGCGTCGACACGTTAGCGACGCTGGCAAGCGCCTTTGCGGAGCGGTAGAACTCCGCCCGCTCGACCTGAAGCATCACGTCCTCGCCAATTTGATAGTTGCCTGTCGCGAGATGGGCGATGGCCCGGCAGAGCAGCTCCGTCTCCCACGGCCCAATCACTTTCTTCGTTCTGGGCAGTTTCGAGGTAGCGCTCCAAGCGCTGAACAAGGTTTTGCCGGGCTGCCTGCGGAGCCTTCAGCGTCATTTCCATGGCAGGTCCTCAATCCGGACTGGATACGAAAATCGTCGACAGTCTTGCGCGAAGAGTTGCACCGCCGCCGTTCCCGCCGTCCAAACCAGTAGGTGCCTGGATCAGATGCTGTTCCTCCGCCAACAGCATGGAATCGTCCCCCTCTGCGAAGTCCTCAGCGAGAAGCGCATCGATCGCTTGCTCGACGTGGTCGAATTCCCAGCGAGCAATCGGATCCGTGCGGTCGAGAAATCGCTGAACCCGCACGCGAGAAGCCGGCGGGAGATAGCGGGCGTGATCGGGCTCGATTTCATGGGCTCGGTGGTAGCACAAGGGCCCGGTACGCATGAGCGCGCGGGCAGTCATTTCCTGGACGATTGCAGGCTACACACAAGGCATCATGCAGTCCGCTACTACGGGCAACTTGGAGAGGAGCGTCGCGACCTATGGAAGCCGTCCGCGACCGTGCCGCTGTCATGAAGCCGCTGACGGCGCGCGATTAGCGCCCTAACGCTGTGTCTAAAATCGTATGGAAAACTGCCAAATTGTCTAAACCTTCCGCCGCTCCTTCTCGGCCTTGCATTGTCTGCGTCCGGTTCATGAGGGTCCGGCAGTTGGTCGCCCTCTTGTGACGGGGCGCCACCAGCAAGGGAGCCTGCAATGATCGAACTCGCCCTGACGTTCCGCGGCCTCTACTTCCGGTTCCAGTCCGCGCCTGATACGTTGGTGTAGGTCCTGATCATCGCGCGGGTCCTTCAGCGCCTGCTGTAGGTGCGGCGCTGCACCGCCTCATTCAATCTCTAGCGTAGCCAGCACTGCAAGCCGCGGACGAGTCGCACCCGCCTCATGACGTCATGCGAGATCGGTTGCAGACGCCGACCGGCGCCGAGCGCTAGGACTACCGTCGAGACAGAACCGGGCGGCGGGGCGTGGGGCCGCAGCCTACCGGAGATCGTCATGGCCCGTTCCCGCCGTAGCACCAACAGCCACGCCGCCCGCATGAAGGAATTCCCCTTCGCGGCCCGGCTTCACCGCTGCCAGCCCTTTCGGCCGGCCGACGAGGCCGAACTGAAAGCCGCCGCCGGTCGCATCGCCGGGCCGGCCGGGTGGGAGGCCGTCGCCGGCTGGGCGCTGGCCGATGTCGACTTCAAGCTAATCCACTTCGCTACCCCGGCCGAGGCCGAGGCGATGCAACGATGGATCGCGGAGTCCAGGATCGAGACACGGCCGGCGCCCGAGCAATACCGGGGTCCGCAGCTTACCGTGACGGGCGGCACGACCCGCTGATGGTCGGCCCCTGGCCCCATCGTCCAGGGACGCTCCGGGCGTTGCTCACGATCCTGAAGGGCGCATGCTTCGTGATCTGCCGGCCCTGCGAGCGCTATGCCCCGCTGTCGGCCGAGCGCGAGGATCTGGATCGGCCCTATGAGCCCTGCCCGTTCGTCTGCAGGCGGTGCGGCGCCCGGGCCGAGATTGTCATGGATGCGCCGCGCGGCTTCACATTGACGACGCCGGCACCCCGACAGCGCAAACGCCTGACCATCAGGACGGAGCCGCCAGCCCGGCTGGGCCCGTGGCACACGCCGAGCTTCTAGGCGCCTCTTGCAAGTTCTCGACCGGAGCACCTAAATTCGCGGCATGTCGAGAGAACTACTCAATCAGATCGAGATGCTTGAGAATGCATGCCATGCCGCGCTCAGGGCCGGCGATGACAGGGAAACGATTACCGTCCTCGTGCAAACACTGACCACCGTGAAATTCACGGTCTCGGAAGATGAAAGGCCGATCGTCCGCGGCCTCGCCAATCTGGCGTCCGCGCACTCCGACATGCTGATCGACGCGCTCAACTCGGGAGAGCCAAGGGCTGTCGTGCATAGCGGCCTCACTAGGGTGTGCCATTCGCTGGTGGACTTGCAACAAGCGGTACAGGACGAGCCTGAACCGAAGCATCGGGTGGTGTCCTAAGCGGCCTCTTTCTTCACTGGCAATAGCTCGATCGCCTCGTCCGGCGCCGGCTTCTGCAGCTTCATCGCCTCCTCGGCTGGTGCTTCAAGCCACTGCTCGGCTTCGTCCCTCGTGCGGATCAGCACCGGCATCGCCTTCTCATGGATCGGCTCGACGATGCCGTTCGGCTCCGTCGTTAGAAACGAGAACAACAGGTGCTTGCCGACGTTGGGCGCCTTCTTCGTCCCGCGGTCGCCCTCCCACTCGCGCCAGATCCCGGCGAAGTAGAACAGCTCGCGGCCCGGCCGGGCGAACCAACGGAAGACGACGGGCTTGCTGGTGTTGCGGTCCGGCTCACTGAAGGACGTGGCCGGTACTAGGCAGCGCTGGCCGGGCTTCAGGTAAGGCTTCCAGTAGCCACTCGCCGTGTTGCGGACGTTCGTGACATTCGCCTTGATCTTGTAGAAGGGCGGCGCCGGGAAACCCCAGCGCATCGGCGCGATATCCCGCACGATGCCGTCGGGCGTCGCCAGGGACCGGATCACCGGGGCCTCGTAGTTGGGATAGACCTTCTGGGGCCCGTTGCGGCCGCGCAGGACGTCGAGATAGCTCGTGCCGACCAAGCTGCAGTGGTCCTTCAGGGTCTGCATGACCTCGGGCGTCATGTCGTATTCGTAGAGATTGCACATGGTCCGATTCTAAGCCGATCGAGCGCCGCCTGTCCCAAGCCGCCAGACGTGAACCAATCCAGGGTTAGCCCGTTGCCCGGCATGACCGACAGCAAAATCCCGGAGATTCAGGCCATCCTCAGCGAGGTCGACGTCCTGCTGCGGGACCGGCTGACGACATTGGGCGTGGAAGTCAGCCACGTCATTCTGGCGATCGGGCCCGACGGCGCAGGGGTGCTGCGCAGCAATGTCGGGAAGGCCGGGCTTGGCGACATGGCCGAGCTTCTGGCCGAGATTTCCGACGGGGCAACCACAGAAAGGCCCGAAAACGAGCCCCTGCATTGACTATTCGAACAGCCGCCGGCCGGCCTCGGTGAGGCAGGCGCTGTGCCCGCTCTCGACCAACAACAGGCCTTCGGTCACGGCACGCTGCACGCAAATGCGCGTTTGCCCAGAGATGCAGCGCATTCTGCCTTATCATTTTGCCTGACATTCTTTCCTAATTCGCCGTTTGACCAAAGCATGTCCTACCTCTCTTCCGAGGTGGATGAGCCACCGCACACTAGCCATTCAAGGGCCGGGGCGCGATCAAAGCAGAAGGCGGCCATCGGCAGGCGATCATTGAGGGTCGCAGGTTGCCGTCCCTTGAATAGCAGTCTAAACAAGGAGCAAAGATGAATTCAACCCAGCCAGCCGACGAGTATCTCCTCTCAAACGCAAGCGGGGACGAGTGTTTCCGAGTCAACGATAGCTTAGCACTGCGTCCTATCGTTCGGTGTCAGCGAGGAGATTACGTGGAAATTCTCTTCAATAAGACTTCTGTCTCTGCGGGAGAGGAACCATGCTGGACTCTTAGGGGCTCCGCGATGATCTCCAAGGATGGCGAACTTGTGATTTTTCGTAACTCTGGCACAACACATCACCGACCGGGCTCAAAGCCGGTCGTTCTCCTTGAGTCAAATGGCAATGCTATTGTGTTTGACCTGCTCAAGCCTAAAGATCTAGCCCGTCCGGATGAGTTGGATGAGATCATTGTCGAAGGCGAAGAGAATTTCGACGACTTGACCGTCGAATGGTCACTCAAACTGGATTGCTCAGAGATCAAGGGAGCGCTCTCCGCTGGCAGCATGCGCCAGTCCCAGGTTGTTTATTGGATTTCGGAGCGTTTAGTCGGACGTGTGTCGGAGGCCGTGCACTCGTCGCTTGCAGGGTTCCTCGACTACGATGCCGCAAACGGCTTCCAGCGCAACCCTGAGGACTAATCGCAGCAGCACAAGTTCAGCGTTCGATAGCCGCCGGCTATGGGCTCGCGCCTTGTCAAGCAGCTTAGCGCTGCAAAAACCCTAGATCAGGATCGGCTCCCAAACCGGGGCCGTTGGGGAAGCTCACCGATTTCTGCCAATGCGCCAGCCCCATCTCGTATGGATCCTGTGGCACCGCGGCGTCGATCCTGGCGAATTACCCTGCTCCTCGGCGGCGGCGATCATCTGCAGGCAGGCCAGCGCCAACGGCCCGATAAACGGCGTATTCGGTGCGATTCCGACTTCAGCTGGCCCAATGTAGTTTAGCGCCTTAGCTCTTCCAAGACTCCGTTCATCATTCAGAGGTCGCGGTGTACCACGCAGACTGAAGGCGCCCGTGCATAGAGCGCTAGCGGTTCGATGGTGCCGAGCTCGGCGCCAAGCCCGACCGTGATGCCCGGCACTTGGCGCTCAAGCAGCACCTCGGGCAGCCAGATCGGATCCTCCAGCCACAGCAGATCGAGCGCCGCCAGCGCTTCAGCTCGGCCCAGCTCGGACTAGCTCATGGCATTGCTAAGTCAGCAACGTACGGTGGTGCCGCGCTAAACGCCTGCCGGCCCAATCAGACGCGTGCACTTTGATCGTCGCAACATCGGCCGCGAGCGCCCGCTCCGCAGGCGGCCATTGAAGCTTCGATGAAGGCATTCTGCTGCGGCTTGCCCGGATCGATGTAGTGCCATTCGAGCCCAGGCCTTGCGACCAGCCGAGCATCCCTGAGTCACATGGCTCCCGTTTTGGATCGCATCCCGGCGGGACTTTTCTGTTGCGGTGCACGGCGAATCTTTGTGCGAGGCAGCGAACTGTGTTTCGTGTGTGACACGGTATGAATGCCATTCTGTATACACATACCTAAATGGGCCGATTTGTTTCGACTCATCTGAAACTGATCTGTAGACGCCGAAATTGACCGGGCCGCACGTCCGCCGCGCCGGTCCCCTGCATAGGCGGCTGGAGTCTTTTATGTTCAAGTTCTCACAACTGGCGATCGTGGGTCGTCTAGAGGAGGCGACCACCAAGAAATCAACGAACGGGACCACTCTGCATATCGCGGCCACCATTCCCCTAGAGGCGTTTAAGGTTGTCGTTGGTCCCCGTGATCTGGTGACCAAGATCAAAGCGGTACCCGCGTTGCACGCGGTACCCACGATGAAGTACCCAGCAGAGTTCTGGAAGGCACGCCATCGCAAGACTGTCCTCGTTCGAGGAAGGATCACGGCACGCTATAGAAGGAAAATAAGCGAGATTATCGACATCGACTAGCTCGCAACCATCAGGCGGCCCCCATGTGGGGCCGTTTTGATTCGTGCCGATCAGTAAATATCGGCATGTCTCGCAAACACCAATACGTCGATCAGAATCAAGACCCGGAACTCGCCCGGCGCATTCGCAAGGTGATGACCAGGGTTATCCATCAACAGCTAGACGAACTCGAAGAACTTTCGAACTCGCCGCCTCACTGACGCCGGCCCGCAGGTATTACAAGCGGGATAGGGACTGGCGACCGCGTGGGCGCTTCGCTCCTGTTGCAGACACACAGGCCTGTGACAGGCTCCACCATCAGCGGGAAGAGATTATGGAGGGCAATTCATATCGTCTGGCCGAACCGGTCGCCAGCAAGCAATCTTACTCCGCGCCCCTGCTGAAGCGAGCACCCATGCCGTCAAATGATGACTCGAGCTTTAACGACCCGGAGCTCGGCGAAGCCTTCACTAGCATCGCCAGCGCCTTCGCCCCGCCCAGCCCGCAAGCGCTCGCCGCCTATGCCCGCGCCGACGGGGCTCAACAGAGGGCCAAGCGCGCCGCCGAGCTGTGGCAGAAAGCTCAGGATCCCACCTTCGACGAAGCTCTCCTGGATCGATTGAACATCGCCGCCGGCACTTACGCACCAAACGTCAGCTTTTACGAAGTCGGCGTGAGGGACGCCACCGCCCGCCGCGGACAGGACATGGAGGCTAGTGACCGTCGATATGCTGTGGGGCGTTGACGGATTCGCAATCGATCCACTGCCTCAGGCGCCCGATCACGTACCGAGACAGTAGCACTTGCAGCTAGGGGCGGTTGGAGTTTGGTTCGCATACATGCCAACTCATTTGATAGCCATACTCTCCGCGCCGGCCATAGCAATAGCCTGCTTGAAGGAGCCGATTGGACGCAACGTTCCGCTGCTCGCACGCCTCTAGTGTGGCGGGGTTGTTCCCAGAGCCCCCGCGGCAACTCCCGTTCAGGTCACTCCACTGCGACAGCAACAGTTGAGGATCTAAGCGAGCCGGCGAAGTCGCGGGGGCCTCACGACTGCTCATCACTTCGTAGTGAAAGCCAAACCAATCCGCCGCACTGCTTTCCAGATTTCGCCGGTAAACAGGCCACACGAGTCCCTCGAATGCCTGATCGCGAATTAGATTGATACGCCCCTCAAACCTGCTCGCTTCGAAGAACTCAGTGGGTGGAAGTCGAAACCGGTTTTGCGGGCATCAAGGATCACGATGTCATTCGGATAGAGGTCTTCGGAGAACGTGATGCGCAGGGCGGCTTCGTCATCCGCCGCTTTGCGGTGCGCGAACCAGTGAGTCATCGACAACTGAACTGCCGCAACGTCGGCTGCGTCCTGCTGATAAAACTGTCGGCGCGACACCGATTCAGCCCACTCGGCAATTGCAGGATCAGTAACGCGCACGCCTACGAGTTCGCGATCAAGCTCGTCGAAGAAGTAGACCTCGAAGCTGGGCTGCTGCAGCACTGCAAGCAAGTCCGCTCCCAATAACCCCCCCGGCACACAGCGGCGTCGTGAGGGTGATAGGCTCATCAGGGTCGTCGAAGACCGCGGTGATCAGGCCCAAAACCTCCCCACCTTCGTCATCGCCGGGAACGCAATAGATCGTAAAGCCTCGCTGTAGCGTGGCGGTGAGGATCGCTTCTTTGCTGTGCTTGATGATCAACAGACGTTCGCCGGAAGAGAGCTTCACGGGCTGAGCCGTATTGCATCCCCTGTAAATGAACGAGGATTTCGGGGTGTTTGAGGGTGAACATCATTGGCGATGCTTTTTCGATGCGCGCGATTGTGGAAGACGGTGGCTACCGGGTGGCTTCCGTCACTTGCGGCTGCCACTCCCGCCCAACAGGCGGGCGGATAAAAGGCTGTAATTACAAGGGAGAAATGGCGCGCCCGGAAGGAGTCGAACCTCCAGCCTTCTGATTCGTAGCCTGAAGGTTCTGGCTGTGGGCGTCGCGCAAAATAGGAAATGACGACCTCGAAGCACGCCGTTTCATACCCGGTATTCAACCTTTGAGATGATGCCGAGAAGCTGTGTCAGATAATCCGCCTGAGTATATTGGTCGTGAACGTCAGAGCCTTCGTGACCAACGATCGCCATGCGCCATTCTTTTCGAACCCCGGCTTCCGCAAGCTTCGAAATAAGCGCATGTCTAAACGAATGCTCGCGGGCGGCCGGATCGTCCGTGACCAGGTCGATAACCCGAGCGATCCTTTTGGAGAGAGCCGCTGAGCGGTTGCCATATTTGTCCGTCGGCTCTCCGGGCAAAATGTAGTCGTTGGGCGCACGAGATTTGATTGCCGATCGTATCGTCCGCCAGAGCGTCGGATGAAGTGGCACTTTTCGATAGCTGGCTGCTGTTTTACGGCGTCCCGCGTTCATGAGATTGAAAATGTGCCCACCTTTTCCGGCACTCTCAATGTGCTCAATTTTCAACGCTGTAATTTCGCTGAGGCGCATTCCTGAATACGCCGCCATTTTTATAGCAAGTGCGACGTTGGCGTCGGTCTCAGCTTGAAAAAGCGCAAGAATTTCTTTGTCGGTGAAGCGTCGGACTTTGAGAGTCGACCCTTCAATTACCATACGGTCCGTAACCCCACTGAAGGGATTATCGTTCGAGAATTGGCCCACCTTGTAAATCAACCGCAGTACTGAGAGCGCCCGAAGGATTGTGGCCTTTGCAACGTCCTTGGACATCAGGAACGCCGTGAACTGGTTTACATCATGCTTGTTTATTTTTGCGCCATAGCATGTGCCCCGTCGCTCCTCGAACCATTCCGTAAATGAGCGAACCTCTTTGGCGTACTGATCTTTCGTCTTCTGAGTATGCTGTGCCTTTTTCGCCCAGCTCGAATGCGCGCCGAGAAGTGTGGCCTCAGGTCGTTCCACCCGAGCACGTTTAGCCCATCCGGTCGCTTCCGCCCACTCAAGCAGCGTTTCCACCTGATCAATCAACTCATCGAAGAAGACCCCTTCGGTCGAGATTCCGCGCACCAAGGGGAATCGCTCTTCGTGCGCCTCAGCAATCATGCTCGAAGCATGCGCACGTAGATCGAAGAATTCGTGCTGGGATTTTCCGAAGTATTGGCCGAACAGCCAACCTACGACCTGCTGCACGCGCTTCGGATCGACACGTTCGCCGTCGAGCACCTGCTGCCGCAGCTGCAAGATGCGCGTCCGAAATTCCCTGTCAGCTTCCGCGGCTAAGCGCTCCGCGTAAATCGGGTCGTTCGTCTGGAACACTTTCTGAAATTTCTTCTTACCGTCGAAGCCATTTCGAACGTCTGCTGGGATCGCCGCCTGGTACGCGAATTTCGTTCCCTTTCGGATTAATCCCTTCATTTTCACTCGGCTGGCACAGGGTAGAATGGGGTAGACATTCAATCCTGCGGCCTGTAAAAGTCAAATATTATTGGGATTTTTGAAACTGGCGTCCCCGAGAGGATTCGAACCTCCGACCTCCGGTTTAGGAAACCGCTGCTCTATCCGGCTGAGCTACGGGGACGTGGCGGCCGTATAGCATCCGAAGCATATGGCGTCTGCCTTATTTGATCCAGGTC
>LNFM01001734.1_pt1 | contig 94555 bp, 94 predicted proteins | sample 596031 | NCBI WGS metagenome assembly LNFM01 (sample SAMN04254537, study PRJNA301005) | activated carbon metagenome | isolation source: dual media filters at the Ann Arbor, Michigan drinking water treatment plant | place: USA: Ann Arbor
CGCCAAGGGCGGCAAGGTGGGCCTGTTCGGCGGCGCCGGTGTCGGCAAGACCGTGAACATGATGGAGCTCATCAACAACATCGCCAAGGCGCACTCGGGCTTGTCCGTGTTCGCCGGCGTGGGTGAGCGCACCCGCGAGGGCAACGACTTCTATCACGAGATGGCCGACTCGGGCGTCGTCAACCTCGAGAAGCTCGAAGAGTCGAAGGTGGCCATGGTCTACGGCCAGATGAACGAGCCCCCGGGCAACCGCCTGCGCGTGGCGCTGACGGGCCTGACCATCGCCGAGTCGTTCCGCGACGAAGGCCGTGACGTGCTGTTCTTCGTTGACAACATCTACCGCTACACACTGGCCGGCACCGAAGTGTCGGCACTGCTGGGCCGCATGCCGTCGGCCGTGGGCTACCAGCCGACGCTGGCCGAGGAAATGGGCCGTCTGCAGGAGCGCATCACCTCCACCAAGGTCGGCTCGATCACCTCGATCCAGGCCGTGTACGTGCCCGCCGACGACCTGACCGACCCGTCGCCCGCCACCACCTTCGCCCACCTGGACGCCACCGTGGTGTTGAGCCGCGACATCGCGTCGCTGGGCATCTACCCCGCCGTGGACCCGCTGGACAGCACCAGCCGCCAGGTCGACCCGAACGTGGTCGGCCAGGAGCACTATGAGACCACGCGTGCCGTGCAGCAGACGCTGCAGCGCTACAAGGAACTGCGCGACATCATCGCCATCCTGGGCATGGACGAGTTGAGCCCGGAAGACAAGCTGGCCGTGAGCCGCGCGCGCAAGATCCAGCGTTTCCTGAGCCAGCCTTTCCACGTCGCCGAAGTCTTCACCGGCTCGCCCGGCAAGTACGTGCCGCTGAAGGAAACCATCCGCGGCTTCAAGATGATCGTGGCTGGCGAGTGCGATGCGCTGCCGGAGCAGGCGTTCTACATGGTCGGCACGATCGACGAAGCCTTCGAGAAAGCGAAGAAGATTCAATAACCGGCGCATACGGGCGCCTGGCGTCGTTGCCATCCTCACCGCACGGGAGTGCGGCTCCGGGTGGCGCCTAGCCAGACACCCGTCTGCTTGGTTCTTGAACCTCCTTCTGACTGAGGAACACGCATGGCCACCATCCACGTCGACGTCGTCTCCGCTGAAGAAAGCATCTTCAGCGGCGAGGCCAGGTTCGTCGCCCTGCCGGGCGAAAACGGCGAGCTCGGCATCCTGCCGCGCCACACACCGCTGATCACGCGCATCAAGGCCGGTGCGGTGCGCATCGAGCGTGCCGACAACGGCGAGGAAGAGTTCGTCTTCGTCGCCGGCGGCATTCTTGAAGTGCAGCCGGGCACGGTGACGGTGCTGGCCGACACCGCCATCCGCGGCCACGACCTGGACGAAGCCAAGGCCAACGAGGCCAAGAAGCTGGCCGAAGAGGCGATGAAAAACGCCAAGAGCGACATCGACCTGGCCGCCGCGCAAAGCGAGTTTGCGACCATGGCGGCGCAGCTGGCGGCGATCCAGAAACTGCGCAAGCGCTGAGCGCGCGCCCGGCGGCGCAGCGGCCACTGCCGCGCCGCAGGAACAACCCGCCCGGCCCAGGCCCGGCGGGTTTTTTCATGCCGGCGCCGGGGCGCGGTGCGTGGAAGAATCGCCCGGCACGCCAGGGCCAACCGTCCCGGCACCGGCCCGGATACCCGCTTCATGGACACGCGCACCGCCCTGTCACCGCTGTACCTGCTGGAACGCTTCGAGGTCGGCGTGGTGCACCTGGACGACGAGCGGCGGGTCGTCGGCATGAACGACTTCGCCCGTCGCGTGCTGCCGGTCGAGCAGATGCAGCCCTTCGACCGCATGGTGCTGAGCTTCCACCCCGAGCGCTCGCAGCCCAAGGTCGAATTCCTGCTCGACCAGGCCGCGGTGTGTCCGGTCTCCAACCCGCCGCCGATGACGATGATCATCAACATCCCCGAGCGGGTGCTGCTGATCAAGGTCTCGCGCACCGCCGATGCCCGCCAGGCGCCCAACGGCTACGTGCTGGTGTTCTACGACATCACCGACGTGGTGGCCTCGGAGCAGCAGCCCACGGCGCAGCCCGGGGTCCCGGTGCGGCGGCAGCTGCAGAAGATCCCCACCTCGCAAGGCCAGAAGATCGTGTTCGTGGAGGCCGAAGACGTGCTGCGCCTGCATTCCGACGGGCACTACACGCGCGTCATCACCGCCGGCGAGAACCGCTTCTGCAACCTCGCCATCGGCGACCTGGAAGGGCGCCTGGACCCCGAGCACTTCATGCGCGTGCACCGCAGCCACATCGTCAACCTGCGCGAGGTGACGCAGCTGCTGCGCGTGGAAGGCCGTCTCGTGCTGCGACTGCGCGGCGACGACACCGAAGTGCCGGTGTCGCGCACCAGCAGCGCCGCGTTGATGGCGCGGCTGGGCATCGCGCCGGCCTCGGTGGCCACCCGAGCCAGCTGAAGGCGGGGCATCAGGGTTTGTCCGGGCGAGGACTTTCCCGGAGCCGCCGGGCCATCGGATCATCACCGCAACCGTTCGTGCAGCAGGGACGCAGTTCGTGCAGCCGCGAGCCCCTTGGTGCGCTTTGGGCCTTCGGTGCGGCCGGCCCCGGTGCGCACCAGGATCAGCGCCTCCACGCAAGAATCAGCGCCCGCTGCAACGACACGCTGGAGACACGCATGATTCCACCCGCCTTCGACTACCACGCACCCAGGACCGTGGGCGAAGCGATCTCGCTGCTGGGCTCGCTCGGCTCCGACGCCAAGATCCTGGCCGGTGGCCACAGCCTGCTGCCGATGATGAAGCTGCGCTTCGCGCAGCCGGCGCACCTGATCGACATCAACAAGATCCCCGAGTTGCGCGGGATCTGCGAAGACGGCGCCGAGGTCGTGATCGGCGCGATGACGTCCGAGAACGCGCTGATCGACTCCGACCTGCTCAAGGCCAAGGTGCCGCTGCTGGCCGAGGCACCCAAGCTCATCGCCGACCCCCAGGTGCGCAACCGCGGCACGATCGGCGGCGACATCGCGCACGGCGACCCGGCCAACGACCACCCGGCGCTGGCCATCGCGCTGGATGCCACCTTCACGATCGAAGGGCCCCAGGGCCGCCGCAGCGTGAAGGCCGAGAACTTCTTCCAGGGCACCTACATGACGGACCTGGCCGAGGACGAGATCCTGGTGGCCATCCGCGTGCCGGCCTTCGTGCCCGGCACCGGCTGGGCCTACGAAAAGCTCAAGCGCAAGACCGGTGACTGGGCCACCGCCGGCGCGGCCGTGGTGCTGCGCATCGGCGGCGGGCAGGTCACGCACGCCCGCATCGGCCTGACCAACGTGGCGCCGGCCGCATTGCGCGCCGTGGCGGCCGAGCAGGCGCTGATCGGCAAGCCCTTGAGCGACGCCACGATCGAAGCCGCCGCTGCGGCGGCGATGGCCATCACCGACCCCGCCGAAGACCTGCGCGGCGACCGTGAATACAAGACCGCGATGGCCGGGCAGATGCTCAAGCGCGCGATCCGCGCCGCCGCCGCCCGCGCTGCCTGACGCGCCGCCCGACACGAATCCAGGAGACGACACATGCCCAAGAAACTCATCACCGTCACCGTCAACGGCCGCAAGCAGGAAAAGGCGGTGGAGCCGCGCACGCTGCTCGTGCACTTCCTGCGCGAAGAGCTGCACCTCACCGGCGCGCACATCGGCTGCGAGACCAGCCACTGCGGCGCCTGCACGGTGGACATCGACGGCCAGTCCGTCAAGAGCTGCACGCACCTGGCGGTGCAATGCGACGGCAGCGAGGTGCTGACCGTCGAGGGCCTGGCCCAGGGCGGCGTGCTGCACGCGGTGCAGGAGGGCTTCTACAAGGAGCACGGGCTGCAGTGCGGCTTCTGCACGCCGGGCATGCTGGTGCGCAGCTACCGGCTGCTGATCGACAACCCCAACCCGACCGAGGAAGAGATCCGCGCCGGCATCAGCGGCAACCTGTGCCGCTGCACGGGCTACCAGAACATCGTCAAGGCGGTGCAGTACGCGGCGAAGAAGCTGCAAGAGACGCAGGCCGCCACGGCCTGAACGTCACGACTGCCACCCCGCCTGAACACGACGCCAGGAGACACACCATGAACGCACCCACCGACCCGAGCCTGCTGGAACGCAAGGACGCCCTGCAGGGCCTGGGCGAGAGCCGCCTGCGCAAGGAAGACGCGCGCTTCATCCAGGGCAAGGGAAACTACGTCGACGACGTGAAGATGCCCGGCATGCTGCACATGGACATCGTGCGCAGCCCCTTCGCGCATGCGCGCATCAAGAGCATCGACAAGACCGAGGCGCTGAAGATCCCCGGCGTCATCGCCGTGCTGACCGCCGACGACCTGAAGCCGCTGAAGCTGCACTGGATGCCCACGCTGGCCGGCGACGTGCAGGCCGTGCTGGCCGACCAGAAGGTGCACTTCCAGATGCAGGAGGTGGCCGTGGTCATTGCCGAAGACCGCTACGCCGCGGCCGACGGCGTGGAGGCCGTGCAGGTGGAGTACGAAGAACTGCCGCCGGTGATGGACCCCTACGAGGCGCTGAAACCCGACGCGCCCGTGCTGCGCGAAGACCTCGCCGGCAAGACCAGCGGCGCCCATGGCGCGCGCGACCACCACAACCACATCTTCACCTGGGATGCCGGCGACAAGGCCGCCACCGAAGCCGCCTTCGCCGCCGCGCCCGTCACGGTCAGCCAGCACATGCACTACCCGCGCGTGCACCCTTGCCCGCTGGAGACCTGCGGCTGCGTCGCCAGCTTCGACCCCATCCGCGGCGAGCTGACGACCTACATCACCAGCCAGGCGCCGCACGTCGTCCGCACGGTGGTCAGCCTGCTGTCGGGCATCCCCGAGAGCAAGGTGCGCATCATCAGCCCCGACATCGGCGGCGGCTTCGGCAACAAGGTGCCCATCTACCCGGGCTACGTGTGCGCCATCGTCAGCAGCATCGTGCTGGGCAAGCCGGTAAAGTGGGTGGAAGACCGCATCGAGAACATCTCATCCACCGGCTTCGCGCGGGACTACCACATGGACGGCGAGATCGCCGCCACTCTAGAGGGCAAGATCACCGCGCTGCGTGTCAACGTGGTGGCCGACCACGGCGCCTTCGACGCCTGCGCCGACCCCACCAAGTTCCCGGCCGGGCTGTTTCACATCTGCAGCGGCAGCTACGACATCCCGGCGGCGTTTGCCAGCGTCAAGGGCGTCTACACCAACAAGGCCCCGGGTGGCGTGGCCTACCGCTGCAGCTTCCGCGTCACCGAGGCGGTGTACCTGGTGGAGCGCATGGTGGACGTGCTGGCGCAGAAGCTGGGCATGGACAAGGCCGAGATCCGCGCCAAGAACTTCATCAAGGCTTCGCAGTTCCCGTACACCAGCGCCTTCGGCTTCGAGTACGACAGCGGCAATTACCAGCCCGCGCTCGACAAGGTGCTGGCCGCCGTGGACTACCCGGCCCTGCGCGCCGAGCAGGCCGCCAAGCGCGCCGACCCCAACTGCCCCACGCTGATGGGCATCGGCCTCGTCACCTTCACCGAGGTGGTGGGCGCCGGGCCCAGCAAGATGTGCGACATCCTGGGTGTGGGGATGTTCGACAGCTGCGAGATCCGTATCCACCCGACCGGCAGCGCGATCGCCCGCATGGGCACCATCACGCAGGGCCAGGGCCACCAGACCACCTACGCGCAGATCATCGCGACCGAGCTCGGCATCCCGAGCGAGGTGATCCAGGTCGAAGAGGGCGACACCAGCACCGCGCCCTACGGCCTGGGCACCTACGGCAGCCGCAGCACGCCGGTGGCCGGTGCGGCCATCGCGCTGGCGGCGCGGAAGATCCACGCCAAGGCCAAGAAGATCGCCGCCCACCTGCTGGAGGTGAGCGAGGCCGACCTGGACTGGGAGATCGACCGCTTCAACGTCAAGGGCGACCCCGCCAAGCACAAGACGATGAAGGACATCTGCTGGGCCGCCTACAACAACGTGCCGGCCGGCATGGAGATGGGCCTGGAGGCGGTGCACTACTACGACCCGCCCAACTTCACCTTCCCCTTCGGCATCTACCTGTGCGTGGTGGACATCGACCGCAGCACGGGCGAGACCAAGATCCGCCGCTTCTACGCGCTGGACGACTGCGGCACGCGCATCAACCCGATGATCATCGACGGCCAGATCCACGGCGGCCTGACCGAAGGCTTTGCCGTGGCCATGGGCCAGCAGATGCCGTTCGACGCGCAGGGCAACCTGCAGGGCAACACGCTGATGGACTACTTCCTGCCCACCGCCGTGGAAACACCGCACTGGGAGACCGACTTCACCGTCACGCCCAGCCCCCACCACCCCATCGGGGCCAAGGGCGTGGCAGAGTCGCCCCACGTGGGCAGCATCCCCACCTTCACGTCGGCCATCGTGGATGCCTTTGCGCACCTGGGCGTGACCGACATGACCATGCCGCACAGCGCCTACCGCGTGTGGCAACAACTGAAAGCCAGCGGAGTGAACCTGTAGATGGAAGTCAAGCTCGAGAAGCGCTACCCGGTGGCCGCATCGGTGGAGCAGGCCTGGACGGTGCTTGCCGACGTGCGCGCCACAGCCGCCTGCATGCCCGGTGCAGCCATCACCGAACAACTGGACGCCACGCACTACAAGGGCACCGTCAAGACCAAGGTCGGCCCGGCGGTGATGCAGTTTGGGGGCGACATCGAGGTGCTGGCGCTGGAGCCGGCCACGCGCACGCTGCAGATGCTGGGCAAGGGCGCCGACAAGTCGGGGTCTTCGGCGTCGATGAACCTCACGGCCAACATCGAACCGGGCGACAGCCCGGGCTCGTCGGTGCTGGTGGGCGCGGCCACGGTCACGGTCAGCGGCAAGCTGGCGCAGTTCGGCAGCCGGCTGCTGGTGCCGGTGTCGGATGCGATGCTGGCGCAGTTTGCCGGCAACTTCAGCAATGCCGCGGCGGCGGTGCCGGTGGCCGAGTCGGCGCCTGTGGCGGCAGCGGTCACGGCCGAGGCGCCTGCGGGTGAGGCCGGCGCAGCAGCGGGTGCCGCACCGGCGGTCGCCGCGGCCCCGGCACCGGCCCCTGCGCCGCGCGCACCCGCGCCGCCGGCGCAAGTCAAGGAGCTGAACGCGCTGGCCCTGATGTGGACCGTGTTCAAGGGCTGGCTGGCTGGCCTGTTCGGCGGCAAGAAGTCCTGAACCGACGGCCATGGACGACCAGGCCCTGCGCGAGCAGTTGCACCATGCCGGCTACATCGCCGACGAGGGCCTGGCCACGTCGCTGTGGCTGGCCGGCGAACTGCAGCGCCCGCTGCTGATCGAAGGCGACGCCGGCGTCGGCAAGACCGCACTGGCCGTGGCGCTGGCGCGCGCCCAGGGCCGCCAGCTGGTGCGGCTGCAATGCCACGAGGGCCTGGACCTGGCGCAGGCCGCCTACGAATGGAACTACGGCCGCCAGCTGCTGGCCATCCGCCTGGCCGAGACCGCTGACGCGGCCAGCCCGCGCGTGAAGGAAAGCGACCTCTTCGCGCGCGACTACCTGCTGGAGCGCCCGCTGCTGCAGGCCATCTCCAGCCCCGAGCCGTGTGTGCTGCTGATCGACGAGATCGACCGCGCCGACGAGGCCTTCGAGGCCTTCTTGCTGGAGGTGCTGGCCGACTACCAGATCACCGTGCCCGAACTCGGCACGCTGAAAGCCCGCCATGTGCCCGCGGTGCTGCTCACCAGCAACGGCACACGCGAGCTCAGCGACGCGCTGCGCCGCCGCTGCCTGTACCACTGGCTCGACTACCCGACGCTGGCGCGCGAGGTGGCCATCGTGCGCGCCACGCTGCCGCAGGCCGAAGGCGCGCTGGTGGAGCAGGCGGTGGCCTTCGTGCAGCGCCTGCGCCGCGAGGACCTGGCCAAGACGCCGGGTGTGGCCGAGACGCTGGACTGGATCCGCGCGCTGCACCGCCTGCAGATGAAGGCGCTGCCCGACGACCCGCACGCGCTGACGCACACGCTGGGCTGCCTGCTGAAGACACGCGAAGACCGCTTCCAGATGGGCCCCGACCGCGTGCGCCAGCTCATCGAAGGCCGACGCACGGTAGGCGTGGCGGAGAAGGTCGCCTGAGTGCGGCGCCTGCCGTGGACACACCCGCGATGGACCGCGCCCGCCCGCTGGACAGCATCGCCGGCTTTGCCGCGCTGCTGCGCGAGCACGGCCTGAAGGTCGGCGTGGCCGAGCAGCAGGCCTTCGTGCAGGCCGCACTGGCCGTGCCGGTGCAACGGGCTGCAAGGCTCGACGCTGCCTGGCGCGCCATCGCCTGCCAGAACGCACGCGACTGGCGGCGCTGGCCGGATCTGTTCGAGCGGTATTGGCATCCCAACCGGCTGAAAGGCAGCACCCGCACCAGCGGCCAGACCCGCGCCCCGCGCGACCTGCGGCAGGTGGTGCAGCAGCTGCACGACACGCTGGACAACGCCGCCCCGCCCAAGCCGCCCGGCCGCGACGCGCCGCGGCTGGACACCGCGCTGGACCTGCCCGGCGAAGGCGCCGAGACCGCCGACGCCCCGCGCGCCCAGGGCGGCGCCAGCCGCACCGAGGCGCTGCACGACAAGTCGCTGTCGGAATGGCTGCCGCAAGACCTGCAGCAGCTGGAGCAGCTGGCCGAGCGCATCGCGCGCCGCCTGCGCGCGCGCCTCACGCGGCGCTGGCATCAACACGCGCGCGGCACGCGGCTGGACCTGCGCCGCACGCTGCGCGCCAGCCTGAAGACCGGCGGCCTGCCGATGGCGCCGGCCTGGCAGCGCCCGCGGCGCGAGAAGCCGCGCCTCTTCATCCTGGTGGACGTGAGCCGCTCGATGGAAACACACGCGCAGCTCTTCCTGCGCATCGCACGCGCCTTCGTGGGCGCGGTCGGTGCGCGGGTGTTCGTGTTTCACACGCGGCTGGCCGAGATCACGCCACTGCTGCAGCGCGATTCGGCCTCGGTGCAGGAGAAGGTCAACGCCGTCACCGCCGGCTTCGGCGGCGGCACGCGCATCGCCACGAGCCTGGCCGACTTCCACCGCGTGCACGCCCGCGCGCAGCTCACGCGCAGCGCGCGCGTGTGGGTGCTGTCCGACGGCTTCGACGCCGACGAGCCGCAGCGCCTGGCCGAAGAACTGGCCACCGTGCGCGGCCGCGGCGCGCGCATCACGTGGTTCCACCCCGCCGAGCAGCGGCCGCAGTCGGCCGCGATGCAGGCCGCCGTGCAGACCACACCCGCGCTGGTGCAGCGCTTCGTGCGGCTGAACAGCCTGCGCGACCTGGCCGACTTTGCGGCCACGGCCGACACCTCGATCTGAAGGAGAACGACCCATGAGCACCCAAGACATCCTCGGCACCGCCCAGCGCCTGCAGCAGCAGGGCCAGCCCTATGCGCTGGTGAGCGTGCTGCGCGTGCTGGCACCCGCCTCGGCGCGGCCCGGCGACAAGGCCGTGGTCACGGCCGACGGCATCCAGCAGGGCTGGATCGGCGGCGGCTGCGCGCAGCCCGCGGTGATGCGCACCGTGCGCCAGGCGCTGCAGGACGGCCGCGCGCGGGTCATCCGCATCGCCCCCGCGGCCGAGGGCACGATGCGCGAGCTCGACGACGTCCTGGAGTTCGGCATGGCCTGCCACAGCGGCGGCACGCTGGAGCTGTTCGTGGACCCCATGCTGCCTGCCGCGCGGCTGACCATCGTGGGCGACACGCCGCTGGCCGTGGCGCTGGCCGCATTGGCCCCGCGCGTGGGCCTGCCGGTCACGGTGCTGGCTGCGGGCGCCGACGCGGCGCGCTTCCCGGATGCGCAGCGTGTGATCACCAGCGACGAGCCCGGCGCCGACATCGCCGCGGGCAGCTTCGTCGTCGTGGCCACGCAGGGCCGGCGCGACGTGCAGGGCCTGCGCGCCGCGCTGTCGCTGCGCGCGGGCCGCGTGTTCTTCGTCGCCAGCGCGCGCAAGGCCACGGTGTTGAAGGCGGCGCTGGTGGAGGCGGGTGAAGATCCGCAGGCGGTGGCGGCCATCGTCGCGCCGGCCGGGCAGGCCATCGGCGCGTTGACGCCGGAGGAGATTGCGCTGTCGGTGCTGGCGGCGGTGGTGGCGGCGAAGCGCGGCCTGATGGCGGAGCCGGATGCGGCGACTGCTGGACCCGCGGTGGCCGTGCACGCAGCCGCGCCGACAGCCGCTGCCGCGGAGACGGCCCCTGCGGCGCGTCCCCTGCCGCGCCCGCCCGTGCTGCCGCTGCCCGATCTGCCGCCGATGGCCGGCTCGTGCTGCGGCGGTGGCGCCACGGCGAAGATGGAACCCGCGGTGCTGGCCACCGTGACCCCCGCTGCGGCCACGACCACGGCTCCGGCCCAGCCCGGCAGCTGCTGCGGCGGCTGAAAGGACTTCAGCCATGGGATGCATCCTCAAGGGCGGCGGCGGCCTCTACAGCCGCGTGGCGGTGGGCGCGGTGCTGCTGGCCGCGGGAGCAGGCTCGCGCCTGGGCCACAAGCCCAAGAGCCTGCTGGAGCTGGGCGGCGTGCCGCTGATCCGCCGCCAGTTGATTGCGCTGTCGGGCGCGGGCGTCGACGAGGTGGTGGTGGTGCTGGGCCACCACGCCGAGCTGATCGAACCCGCGGTGCAGACCTTCCCGGTCACGCTGGTGCGCAACCTGAACCCCGATGAAGGCCAGGTCTCGTCGCAGCGCCTGGGCCTGGCCGCGCTGTCGTCCAAGCTGGACGCGGTGATCGTGGCACTGGCCGACCAGCCGCTGATCAACGCCCAGGACATCACCGCGCTGATCGCGGCCTACAAGAAGCGGCCCGAGGGCGCGCAGGTCGTCTACCCCGAGGTGGGCGGCGAACGCGGCAACCCGGTGATCTTCAGCAACGAGGTGCGCGAGCAGATCCTGGCCGGCGGTGCGAACGTGGGCTGCCGCCAGTGGCAGGCCGCGCACGCCGCCGCGGTGGCGCCCTTCGTCAGCGACAACCGCCGCTACCGCGTCGACATCGACACGCCCGAGGACCTGGCGCGTTTTGCCGCCGACACCGGCCACACGCTGAGCTGGCCGGCGGCGCTGGCCACCGCATGACGCCGGCCCCGGCCTGCCCCGGCCTGCAACTGCTGTGGCCCACGCCCATCGGCCTGCACCGCCATGCCGACGCCGACACGCTGAACCCGCTGCTCGTGCGCATCTTCGGCGCGCTGCGTGCCACGCAGCTGCACGCCCGCGGCCAGGCCCCCGGCGCCTTCTTCGCCAGCGACGACGACCTGCTGCAGCGTGTGCAGCTGCCCGAGTGGCAGGCCTTCGTGCGCTTCCTCGTCACCAGCCTTCGCGACACCGTGAGCCAGGCCAACCGCCACGCCTGGCCCGCTGGCGGGCTGGACCTGCAGGTGGCGATCGAAGGCCTGTGGTTCCAGACCAGCCGCGGCGGTGCCTTCCACGACGTGCACACACACGGCAACTGCTCCTGGTCGGGTGTGTACATCGTGCAGGTGGACGCCGACCCGCAGCGCAGTGCGCACCCGGTCTACGGCGCCGCGCACGGCGTCACGCGCCTGTACGGCCCGCCCTTCGCCACGCTGGGCGGCGCGCACGTGGACCTGGGCAACGCCTACCTGCAGCCCCCGCACATGGACGTGCCGCCGGTGCCCGGGCAGCTGCTGCTGTTCCCGTCGTGGCTGGCGCACCAGGCGCTGCCCTACGACGGCGAGCGGGAGCGTGTGATCGTGTCCTTCAACGCCAGCGTGCACGCGGCGCAGGGCGGCGACCGGCTGCACGGCTACAGCGCGGCTTGACCGGGGCCTTTCGGCGCTGGGGCCGCGGCCCGGGCTTGCCAGCCGGCCCGCCCCGCGCCATGCTCCGCGCCCCGCCACGCACCACACACACGCCATGGCCAAGAAGACCGACAGCAAGGCCGCCGGCCACAGGGCCGACAAGGCCGACAAGGCCGACAAACTCGGCAAGGGCGAATACCTGGAGAAGCTCGCCCCGCTGCAGCTGGCGCTGAACGACGTGGCGCGCTGGCTGCAGCACACCGGCCGGCGGCTGGTGGTGATCGTCGAGGGCCGCGACACCGCCGGCAAGGGCGGCGTCATCAGCGCCATCGCCGACACGCTCAACCCGCGCCAGTGCCGCGTGGTGGCGCTGCCCAAGCCCACCGACCGCGAGCGCACGCAGTGGTACTTTCAACGCCATGTGGCGCACCTGCCGGCGGCCGGCGAGATCGTGCTGTTCGACCGCAGCTGGTACAACCGCGCCGGCGTCGAGCGTGTCATGGGCTACTGCACCGAGGCCGAGACCACCGCCTTCCTGCAGCAGGCGCCGGTGTTCGAGAAGCTGCTGGTCGACGACGGCATCCTGCTCTGCAAGTACTGGCTCACGGTCGACCAGGACAAGCAGGAAGAACGCTTCGCCGAGCGCCTGACCGACCCGCTCAAGCGCTGGAAGCTCAGCCCCATCGACCTGAAGGCACGCGAGAAGTACGCCGACTACACCGAGGCCCGCCACGCCATGCTGGCGGCCACGCACACGAAGCACGCGCCCTGGACGCTGGTGGACTTCAACGACCAGCGGCGCGGCCGGCTGGCGATGATCCGCCACCTGCTGCAGGCGATTCCCGAGCACGCGGTGCCCGAGCAGACCATCGACTTCCCGCCGCTGGGGCACGAGCTGCTGAAGGAACGTTTCAAGAGCGGGCTCAAGCCGATCTGAACCGGCCCCGCACCGCGCCCTTCAGCGCGGCGCCGCCCGGGCCGCCTCCACGGCCTTCTTCGGGTGCATCAGGTGACGCCGTCCGTCGGCCGAGGTCTCGGCGCTGCCCACGATCAGCCGCACCAGCCGGGCCGGTGTCAGCGCCGGGTCGATCGCCAGCAGCTTGCCCGCCAGGTTGGCGACCTGCGGCGCCGCCATCGAGGTGCCCGACAGCGCCACGCGCTGGCCACCCGGCAGGAAGCTCTCCACCTGGTAGCCGTTGGCGTGCACCTGCACGGTGGGGCCGTAGCTGGTGAAGCTGGCCTCGTCGCCGGCCAGGTCCACGGCGCCCACGGTCAGCACGTTGGGCAGCGCGATGGCCGCCGGCAGCGACTCCATGAACGAAGAATCGCTGTTGCTGTTGCCCGCCGCGGCGACGAACAGGATCCCGGGTGCGCTGCGGAAGGCGTCGGTCAGCGCCTTCTTCTGGATCTCGAAGATCTCGCGCGCCCGCGCCTTGCGCGCCTCGGGTGTCTTGCCGATGCCGCACTGCTCCAGCGCGCTCTCGATGCCGCCGACATCGCCGCCCCAGCTCATGTTGACCACGCGCACCTGCTGCGCCTTCAGGAAGGCCACGGTCTGCTTCGCTGCCGCCGCATCGGCCCGGGCCTGCGCGCGGCTCGGGCAGGGCTCGGGTTGCAGGCGGTAGTCGAACTCCAGCCGCGCCACCACCAGCCGCGCGAAGGGGTTGCCGTCGAGCGTGATGCCGGCCACGTGCGTGCCGTGTTCGAAGTTGCCGATCATGCCCAGCTCCTCCACCGCATCGCGGTAGGCCGCGGGTTGCAACGAGGACAGCCACCGCTTGACCTCGGTCGCCTCGGCGCTGTCGATGTTGGCCTGCAGGTCGGCAAAGCCCTTGGTGCGGGCCGTCATCGCTGGCAGGCGCTGCCGCACCTCGGGCGTCAGCGGCGCCAGCAGCGACTTCGACGGCCGGGCGTACTTGTCGAAGGCGATGCCCACCGGCTGCCCGCCGGCGCCGGTGAGCAGCTGCGGGCCGAACAGCGCGGTGTCCACGCCGCTGTCCCACACCGCGATGCGCACCGGCGTCAGGCGCTGCCCGGCCGTCAGCGTCACGGCGCGTGCGGCCCAGATGTCGGCCTTCACGACCTGGTGCTCAGCCAGGTAGGCGCTGAAGCCGTCGATGAAGGTCTGCTTCAGCGGCAGCGTGGCCACCAGGCCGAAGCGCGCGAAGAGCAGGCTGGGTGCGAAGTCGGAACTGATCGCGCCGGTGCGGGTGGCGATGGGCTGCAGCACCTCGCGCACCTGGCCGAGCACCAGCGCCTCGCCGGCCAGTTCGGCGCTGGCCTTGAGTTCACGCACGTCGTTGGCGACGACCTCGAACGGCATCGGCGCCAGCGCCTGCTTCAGCCCGGCGGCCACCGCCTGGCGGTAGGCCTCGCCTTCTCGCTGGCCGGTGGTCTGGGCGGCCTGCGCGATCAGCCGCAGCCGCAAGCCCGACAGCAGCTTGTCGGCGGGCTTGTCCTGCAGCGCGCGGACTTCCTCGGCGCGGGCCAGCGCGGCCTCGGGGCGGCCGTCGAGCAGGTCCATCACGGCCAACTGCGTCAGCAGGTTGCGCCGCGTGGCCTTGTCGGGGATCTCGTAGCCGGCCAGCACCGATTCGACATCGCGCCGCAGCGCCGCGGCAAAGGGCGCAAAGCGTGCCGGCTCGCGCACGACGGCCTCGAGCGCGCCGTCCACCGGGTAGGTGAAGCGCGGCAGGTCGGCGGCCTTCTCGATGCGCGGCTTGTTCTGCGCCCAGGCGGGCGCTGCGGCGAGCAGGGCCAGCACCAGCCACGCGCTCAGGCGTCGGCAGGGCGTGACGAGGGACAGCAGGCGGTACGGCATGGGCTGGGGCGGACCGGGGCCCGCAGGGCAGAGTGAAGCGGGCATGCTAGGCCAGCACGGCCGCCCCTGCCCGCGGCATGCGACGGAGTGCCGCCTTCGCGGGCCCGCCGGGGCTGGCTGTCAGACGGCGCCGGGCGCTGCGCGCCACCCGGCGATGAAGCGCCGCTGCGCGTCGGTCTCGGGTGTGTGCGGCGCGTGCGCCCGCTGCCCGGCCACACGCCACTTGCGCTGCAGCAGCGCCAGCGCCTCGCCGGGTGTGTAGCCGTGTTCCACCAGCAGGCAGGCGGCCACCGTGCCGGTGCGGCCGATGCCGGCCATGCAGTGCAGGTAGAGCACGCCACCGGCGTCCAGCGCGGCCTGCACGGCCGCCAGCGTGGCGCGCATGCCGTCGGCCGTGGGCACGCCGAAGTCGGCGATGGGAAACGACAGCCGGGTGGTGCCGGGCAGCTCGCAGGGCGGCAGGCGGTCGTGGGCGCTGGTCAGGTCGACGGTGTGTGTCAGCCCCAGGCCCTGCAGCAGGGCCGCGCCGCGGTGCCCCGGGTGTTCACCGGCCAGCACACGCCCCGGCAGCAGCCAGTAGCAGTGCGGGTGCGGGCGCGGCAGCGCGTCGCCCGGGGTGTCGAAGTCGGTCCTGTCGATCAAAGTGAGATCCAGACGCGGTCAGTGCGCGAGGATCTTCGACAGGAAGTCCTTCGTGCGTTCGGTCTTCGGGTGGTTGAAGAACTCGTGCGGCGTGTTCTCTTCGACGATCTGCCCCTGGTCCATGAAGATCACGCGGTCGGCCACGGCCTTGGCAAAGCCCATCTCGTGCGTCACGCAGATCATCGTGATGCCCTGGTTGGCGAGCTCGGTCATCACGTCGAGCACCTCGTTGATCATCTCCGGGTCCAGCGCCGAGGTCGGCTCGTCGAACAGCATGATCTTGGGCGTGAGGCACAGCGCACGGGCAATCGCCACGCGCTGCTGCTGCCCGCCCGACAGCTGCAGCGGGTACTTGTGCGCCTGCTCGGCGATGCGCACGCGCGTCAGCTGTTGCATCGCACGTTCCTCGGCCTCCTTCTTGGGGATCTTGCCCACCCACATCGGCGCCAGCGTCAGGTTCTCCAGCACGCTGAGGTGCGGGAACAGGTTGAACTGCTGGAACACCATGCCGACCTGCTTGCGGATCGCCTCGATGGCCTTCACGTCGTCGGACAGCTCCACGCCGTCCACCACCAGGCGGCCGGCCTGGTGCTCCTCGAGCCGGTTGATGCAGCGGATCAGCGTGCTCTTGCCCGAGCCCGAGGGCCCGCAGATCACGATGCGCTCGCCCTTGGCCACGCGCAGGTCGATGTCGCGCAGCACGTGGAAATCGCCGTACCACTTGTTGACGCCCGCAAACTCGATCAGCGGGGCTTCGTTCGGTGCGCTCATGAGCGGCGGGTTCCCACGTTCAGATGCTGTTCCAGCCAGCGGCTGTAGCGGCTCATTGCAAAACAAGCCACGAAGTAGATGCCTGCCACGAACAGCTGGCCTTCGAGGAAGAACTTGCGCCAGTCGGCGTCGCCCAGGGCCAGCTGCACCGCGCCGGTCAGGTCGTACAGGCTCACGATGGTGACCAGCGAGGTGTCCTTGAACGCGCCGATGAAGGTGTTGACGATGCTCGGCACCACGATGCGCAGTGCCTGCGGCAGGATGATCTTGCGCTGCGCCTGCCAGTAGCCGAGGCCCAGCGACTGCGCCGCTTCCAGCTGGCCCTTGGGCAGCGCCTGCAGGCCGCCGCGCACCACCTCGGCGAGATACGCCGCGGTGAAGAGCGTCATGCCGATCAGCACACGCGCCAGCACGTCGATGGTGGCGCCCTGCGGCATGAACAGCGGCAGGATGAAGCTGGCCATGAACAGCACGCTGATCAGCGGCACGCCGCGCACGAGTTCGACGTAGACCACGCACAGCGTGCGGATCGCGGGCAGCTTGCTCTGCCGGCCCAGCGCCACCAGCACCGCCAGCGGAAAGGCCACCACCAGGCTCACGGTGGACAGCAGGAGTGTGAGCGGCAGGCCGCCCCAGCGCGCGGTCTCCACTGGCGTGAGGCCGAAGAAGCCGCCGCGCATCAGCACGTACAGCACCCCGAACACCGCCACCCAGGCCAGCGCCAGCGCCGGCCGCCAGAAGCTGCGCAGGCAGCTCACGACCAGCAGCGTCACCAGCAGCGCGCAGGCCACGAGCGGGCGCCATTGTTCGTCGAACGGGTAGCGGCCGAAGAGGATCAGCCGGCCCTTCTCGGCCACCACGCCCCAGCAGGCGCCGAGGCCGTGGGCCTCGCGGCAGGCGGCGTTGTCGGCGCCGGCCACGGCGTGCCAGACGGCCCAGTTCCACAGCGGCGGCACCACCACCGCCAGCATCAGCAGCACGACGACCGTCAGCAGCGTGCTGCCCGGGCTTCCGAAGAAGTTGCGCTGCAGCCAGCGCACGGCGCCGGGCTGCGTGCGCGGCGGCAGGCGAGGGCTGATTGGGGTGAAGCCGTCCGACATCTCTCAGGCTCCAGCACCGACCGGACCCAGCTGCCCGCCGCGGAACCGGCTTCGCCGGGCCGCAGGCGGACGACCCCCTCGGGGGGTAGCGAGCGGCAGCGAGCTCGGGGGCAACATTCAGCGGTCCTTCAGCCGCGCGCGGCGGTTGTAGAGGTTCATCAGCGCGGACGTGATCAACGACAGCGTCAGGTAACACGCCATCACGAGCGCGATGCACTCGATGGCGCGGCCGGTCTGGTTCAGCGCGGTGGAGCTGATCGACACCAGGTCCGGGTAGCCCACGGCCACCGCCAGCGAGGAGTTCTTGGTCAGGTTGAGGTATTGGCTCGTCAGCGGCGGGATGATCACGCGCAGGGCCTGCGGCAGCTGCACCAGCCGCAGCGACTGGCCGCGCGACAGGCCCAGCGAAGACGCGGCTTCCAGCTGCCCGTAGGCCACCGACTGGATGCCCGCGCGCACCACTTCGGCGATGTAGCCGGCGGTGTAGATCGTCAGGCCCAGCAGCACGGTCAGGAATTCGGGCGTGACGCTGCCGCCCCCCACCACGTTGATCTCGGTCTTCTCGGGTAGGTCCAGGCCTGAAGGGGCCCCGCCCAGCAGCCAACCCCCGGCGGCGCCCAGCGCCATCAGGGCCAGGCCTGGCAGCCACACCGGCCACGCGCGGCCGGTGGCTTCGAAATGCGCGCGTGCCACGCGCCGCCACACCGCCAGCGCCGCGATGCCGGCCAGCAGGCCCAGCACCGTGCCCCAGTGCCCCGGCTCCCACACCGGCAGCGGAAACTGCATGCCGTTCTTGCTGAAGAACAGGCCCGGCCCGGGCTGCAGCGCTTCTTCGATCGTGGGCAGGAATTCGGTCAGCGCGAAGTACCAGATGAACAGCTGCAGCAGCAGCGGCACGTTGCGCGTGACCTCCACATAAACGCCGCACAGCGACCGCACCAGCAGGTTGCGCGACAGCCGCCCCACGCCCACCAGCGTGCCCAGCACGGTGGCCAGCACGATGCCCACCAGCGCCACGCGCAGCGTGTTGCTCAGGCCCACGAGGTAGGCCTTGCCATAACTTTCGGCGCTGTCGAAGGGGACGATGCTTTCGCCGATGGCAAAGCCGGCCGGCCGCGTGATGAAGTCGAAGCCGCTCTGGATGCCCCGCGCCCGCATGTTGGCGAGCGTGTTGCTCCAGAGGTAGGCCGCGGCCGCCGCGATCAGCAGCACCGCCACCACCTGGTAGACCGTGCCGCGGAAGGCCTGGCTGCGCCAGCTCCAGCGGCGGACTTTCGGTGGGGCGGTCATTCAGTGCTCCGGTCGGCGCTGCGCAAGTCGCCCGCGACCAAGCGGACGCCGTGGAACCGGCTTCGCCGGGCCACCGGGGTCGCCCCCCTGGGGGGGAGCGCCGCAGGCGCTACGGGGGGGGTCAACGTACAGGTGGGGCGTACATGAAGCCGCCCTTGCTCCACAGGTTGTTGGCGCCGCGCGGCAGCTTCAGCGTGCTCTTCGGGCCCACGTTGCGCTCGAAGATCTCGCCGTAGTTGCCGGTGGCCTTGATGGCGCGGTAGGCCCAGTCCTTGTCCAGGCCGAGCAGCTTGCCGGTGTCTTCCGACGTGCCCAGCATGCGCTGCACGACGGGGTCCTTGCTGTTGGCCTTCATGTCGTCGACGTTGGCCTGCGTGATGCCGTATTCCTCGGCCTCGATCAGCGCAAACACCACCCACTTGGCGATGGCGAAGAACTCGTCGTCGCCGCGGCGCACGCTGGGGCCGAGTGGCTCCTTGCTGATGAGCTCGGGCAGGATCAGGTGGTCCTCGGGCTTGCTGGCTTCCTTGTTGCGCACGCTGGCCAGGCCCGAGGCGTCGGTGGTGTAGGCCTGGCAGCGGCCGGCGAAGTAGGCCTTGTTGGTGGCCTCCTGCGTGTCGAAGACCACCGGCTTGATGGCCAGGTTGTTGGCCTTGGAGAAGTCGCTCAGGTTCTTCTCGGTGGTGGTGCCGCTCTGCACGCAGACGGTGGCGCCCTTGAGCTGCTTGGCGCTCTTGATCTTGCCCTTGGCGGGCACCATGAAGCCCTGGCCGTCGTAGTAGGTCACGCCGGTGAAGTGCAGGCCGAGGGACGCGTCGCGGGTCAGCGTCCAGGTGGTGTTGCGCGACAGGATGTCGACCTCGCCCGACTGCAGCACCGCGAAGCGCTGGCTGGCGTTCAGCGGCGTCCACTTGATCTTGCCGGCGTCGCCCAGCAGGCTGGCCGCGATGGCCTTGCACACGTCCACGTCCAGGCCCGACCACACACCCTGGCTGTCGGCCGCGGCAAAGCCCGGCAGGCTGGGATTCACGCCGCAGTTGAGCTGGCCGCGGGCCTTGATGGCGTCGATGGTCTTGCCGGCGAAGGCCGGCATCGCGGTCAGCGCACCGGCGGCGAGCAGCGCGCCGGCGGCCACGCGGGTGAGGGTGTTCTTGAGCATCGGGTGACTCCAGGAGTTGTCAGGTCGCCGCAGCGGCTGCGGCGGAAAGCGGCGCGACGGTAGCTGCAATAAGTCCTTGCAGCAACTGTGCCAATCCCTGAGCAGCGGCGTCATCCAGGGCCCGGTGCAGGCCGGTTCGAGCTGTGGCATCCTGCCCGACCCACGGTGCACAGGAGCGGGCAATGAACAGCATGGACGTCGAAGTCATCCGCACCGCCATGGACTGGATGAACCGCGGCCACCGTGTCGTGCTGGGCACGGTGGTGCGCACCTGGGGCAGCAGCCCGCGCCCGCCGGGCAGCCTGATGATCATCCGCGACGACGGGCAGGTGGCGGGGTCGCTCTCGGGCGGCTGCATCGAGGACGACCTGATCGACCGCGTCAAGCGCGGCGAGCTCGCCCCGCGGCTGCCGCAGGCCACCACCTACGGCGCCAGCGCCGAAGAGGCGCAGCGCTTCGGCCTGCCCTGCGGCGGCACGGTGCAGATCGTGCTGGAGCCGCTGGGTGCGCAGAGCCAGCTCCGCGAGTTGCTGGCCGCCATCGAGCAGCACCGCGTGGTGCGCCGCCGGCTCGAGCTGGCCACCGGCCTGGTGTCGCTGGCCGCCTCGCAAGAGGGCGACCTGGTGCGTTTCGACGGCGCGGTGCTCGAAACCGTGCACGGCCCGCGGCTGCGGCTGCTGATCATCGGCGGCGGCCAGCTCAGCCGCTATCTCGCCACGATGGCCGTGATGCTGGACTACCGCGTCACGGTGTGCGACCCGCGTGAGGAGTACCACGAGGGCTGGGACGCGATGGAAGGCGTGACGCTGAGCCGCCAGATGCCCGACGACCTGGTGATCGCGATGAACCTCGACGCGCACAGCGCCGTGGTCGCCGTGACGCACGACCCCAAGCTCGACGACCTGGCGCTGATGGAGGCGCTGAAGACCCCCGCGTTCTACGTCGGCGCCCTCGGCTCGCGCCGCAACAACGACACGCGGCGTGAACGCCTGCTGGGCTTCGACGTCAGCCCGGCCGAGGTGCAGCACCTGCGCGGCCCGGTGGGCTTGAACCTGGGTGGCAAAACACCGCCCGAGATTGCGATGTCGATCGTGGCCGAGATGACCGCGGTGCGCCGCGGCGTACCGTTGGGCGGCGCGCTGGCCGACTGGTCGGGGTCCGAGACGGCCTGTCGCACGGTAGCCTGAACCAGCTGCGTCAGCGCAGGTCGGCGCGGTCGGGCAGCTCGTTGGGGTTGTCCTGGTCGGCGGCCAGCGGGAAGTGGCGCACCAGTAGCGCGTCCACCGCGTCCACGGCCTGGCCCAGGCCTTCTTCGAAGCGGCCGCCGCGGAAGTGCTCGCGCATGCCACCCACCAGCCCGTCCCAGGTGGCCTGCGGCACGCGCCGCATGAGGCCGCGGTCGGCCACGATCTCGATGGCGTGTTCGGCCAGCAGCAAATAGATCAGCACGCCGTTGTTGTGCTCGGTGTCCCACACGCGCAGCTTGCCGAACATCGTCACCGCGCGCTGCCGCGACGTGGCGTCGCGCCACAGGTACGACAGCGGCAGGCCGGCCTCCACGCACAGGCGGATCTCGCCGCTGTGGCGCCGCTCGCTGGCGGCCACGCGGGCTTCCAGCCGCTTCAGCGCTTCAGGGCCGAGCGCACGCGCGGTGTCGGTCTCGTCGGTCCAGCGGTGCCTGGCGATGCGTGCCAGCCGTGTGCCCAGGCCCATCACCAGTCTCCCGAGGCGCCGCCGCCGCCAAAGTCGCCACCGCCGCCCGACGAAAAACCGCCGCCGCCACCGCCCCAGCTGCCACCACCGCCGCCGCCGAAGCCGCCACCCCCCCAGCCGCCGATGTGCGGCAGGCCGCGCCCGCGCCCGGCGCGCCGCATCGCCGAGCCGATGCCCAGCACGCCCACCAGCACCAGCGCGGCCACGCCGGCGCCCAGCGCCAGCAGCACGCTGGACGTGAACCACCAGCCCAGGCCGCCGGCCGCGCCCGCCGTCAGCAGCGAGCCGAACTTGCGGCCGAAGACGCCCGTGAGCACCGCGCCGAGGATCGGCACCGCGACGAAGAAGAACATGCCCAGGTCGTCGGTCTGCACGCCGCGGTCGCCGCCGTCGCGGGCCGCCGGCTCGGGCAGGCCTTCGCCCTGCACACGCTGCATCAGCCGGTCCACCGCGGCGTTCAGGCCGCCGGCGTAGTCGTTGGCACGGAAGGCGGGGCGCACGGCGCTGTCGATGATCTGGCGTGCCGCCAGGTCGGGGATCGCGCCTTCCAGCGCCTTGGCCACCTCGATGCGCACGCGGCGCTCGTTCTTGGCCACCACGATCAGCAGCCCGTCGCCGACGTCGCGGCGGCCGATCTTCCAGGCGTCGGCCACACGCTGCGCGTAGCTGGCGATGTCCTCCGGCGCCACGCTGGCCACCATCAGCACCACGATCTGCGGGCCCGACTGGGCCTCGAAGGCGGCCAGCTTGGCCTCCAGCGCGGTCTGCTGTTCGGCCGTCAGCGTGCCGGTCTGGTCGATGACACGCGCCGACAGCGGCGGCACCGGCTGCACGTCCTGCGCCAGCGCGGGCTGCAGCGGCAGCAGCGCGGCCCACAGCAGCGCAGCGCACAGCAGGATCAGGCGCAAGGGGCTCACCCGGCGCGCCAGGTGCTCAGCGGGAGGCCGGGGCTGCAGGCGCTGGCTGCGCCGGTGCAGGTGCCGGGCCCGCAGCCGGCGCCGCAGGCTTGCCGAAGTCCACCACCGGCGGCGTGGCGATGGCGGCCTCGTTGGCCACCGTGAAGTTGGGCTTGACCTCGTAGCTGAAGATCATCGCCGTCAGGTTGTTCGGGAAGCTGCGCGCCAGGGTGTTGTACTCCTGCACCGTCTTGATGTAGCGGTTGCGGGCCACGGTGATGCGGTTCTCGGTGCCCTCGAGCTGCACGCGCAGGTCCTGGAAGCCCTGGTTGGCCTTCAGGTTCGGGTATTGCTCCACCGTCACCAGCAGCCGGCTGAGCGAGCTGCCCACCTCGTTCTGCGCCGCCTGGAAGCGGCTGAAGGCGGCCGGGTCGTTGATGAGCTCCGGCGTGGCCTGGATGCTGGTGGCCTTGGCGCGCGCCTCGATCACGCGGGTCAGCGTCTCCTGCTCGAAGTTGGCCTCGCCGCGCACGGTGGCCACGACGTTGGGGATCAGGTCGCTGCGGCGCTGGTATTGGTTGGTCACCTCCGACCAGGCGGCCTTGACCTGCTCGTCCAGGCGCTGGAACTCGTTGTAGCCGCAGCCGGTGAGGCTGGCCACGAGCAGCAGCGCCGCTGCACGGCCGGTCAGGCGGCCCGCCCAGCGGGTGAAGGTGTGCGTCAAGGTCATGGGGCGCTCCTGCGGGATAGAACGGGCCATGGTACCCGCGGGGGGCAGATGGGGGACGACAATGCCGCTTCAAGGCTGCGCATCGTCAAGCGCGCGTGCACCCGGCCCCCTGCGACCCCCTTTCCCCGTTCGATGGACACCCTGCAACAAGCCCTGCGCGGCGCCGGCCACGCCCCCCGCGCGGCGCCGCAGCCGCTGCACACGCTGCTGGTGGCGGGCGCCGGCGGCGCGCTGGGCTCGGCCGTGCTGGCCGAAGCGCTGGTGGCCGGGCGCTTCTTGCGCGTGCAGGCGCTGGTGGCCGAGCCGTTGGCTTCGGCGGTGCGCAGCTTCGAGCCGCTGTGGCTGCGCGACCTGCCGGCAGCGGGCGCGCGGCCGGCGCAGGCTGCGGTGATCGTCTTCGAGCGCCGCCGCCACAGCAACGGCCGCGACGACGCCTTCGTGCAGCCCGAGCCGGCCGAGCTGGCCGCGCTGGCGCGCACGCTGCACGCGCGCGGTGTGAGGCGCCTGCTGGTGGTGGTGCCGCACGCGCCGGCGCTGCTGCCGCAGGCGCTGTCGCACGGGCTGGCCAGCCTGGACGAGGCCGCGGTGGCTGCACTCGGCTTCGAGCACCTCGTGTTCCTGCGGGCCGCGCAGGCCCTGCCCGGGCAGGCCGGCGGCGGTCGCCTGGCCCGCATGGCGGCCTGGTGGCTGCAGCAGCTGGGCTGGATGATCCCGCAGCACCAGCAGCCGGTGCGCGCGGTGGTGCTGGCGCGTTGTGTGGTGCAGATGGCGCGCCTGCTGCCGCAGCTGCCGCACGGCACGCGTGTCATCGCGCCCGAGACGCTGTGGCAGTGGGCCCAGCACGAAGGCGGTCTGGCCGAGGGCCTGCTGGCCGGCCTGGCGCCCTCCGGCCCGGTGAAGGCGGTCGTGCCCCCGCCATAATCCGGCGCCATGTGGCCCGAACTCCAGAACGACACCTTCCTGCGCGCATGCCTGCGCCAGCCCACCACCCACACGCCGCTGTGGCTCATGCGCCAGGCCGGCCGCTACCTGCCGGAGTACAAGGCCACGCGCGTGAAGGCCGGCAACAGTTTCATGGGCCTGGCCACCAACGTGCAGTACGCCACCGAGGTGACGCTGCAGCCGCTGGACCGCTTCCCGCTCGACGCCGCGATCCTGTTCAGCGACATCCTGACCGTGCCCGACGCGATGGGCCTGGGCCTGAGCTTCGGCGCCGGCGAGGGCCCGCGCTTTGCGCACCCGCTGCGCGACGAGGCCGCGGTGGCTGCGCTGCAGGTGCCCGACCTGGACAAGCTGCGCTACGTGTTCGACGCCGTCACCAGCATCCGCAAGGCGCTGCAGGGCCGCGTGCCGCTGATCGGCTTCAGCGGCAGCCCCTGGACGCTGGCCTGTTACATGGTGGAAGGCGCCGGCTCCGACGACTACCGCCTCGTCAAGACCATGCTCTACGGCCGCCCGGACCTGATGCACCGCATCCTGGACATCAACGCGCAGGCCGTCACCGCCTACCTCAACGCGCAGATCGACGCCGGCGCGCAGGCCGTGATGCTGTTCGACAGCTGGGGCGGCGTGCTGGCCGACGGCGCGTTCCAGCGCTTCAGCCTCGACTACACACGCCGCGTGGTGGCCGGCCTGCAGCGCGAGAAGGACGGGCAGCGCATCCCCGTCATCGTCTTCACCAAGGGCGGCGGCCCCTGGCTCGACGACATCGCCGCCTGCGGCGCCGACGTCGTGGGTCTGGACTGGACCGTCAACCTGGCCGAGGCGCGCCGCCGCGTCGGCGGCCGCGTGGCGCTGCAGGGCAACCTCGACCCCAACGTGCTCTTCGCGCCGCCCGAGGCGGTGGCCCGCGAGGCCCGCGCCGTGCTGGACGCCTTCGGCCGCCCGCAGCGCGCCGATGGGGGTTGGGACGGCCACATCTTCAACCTCGGCCACGGCATCAGCCAGTACACGCCGCCCGAGCACGTGGCGGCGCTGGTCGAGGCGGTGCACGCCCACTCGCGCCAGTTGCGCGCCTGAGAGCCTGTCGGGAAGCCGGCTGCCCGGTCGGGTGGCCGCTCCCCATCACCCGCCAGCAGTTGGCTCCGCTTGCCAGCGCTGGGCGCCGCTGGCGACACCTAACTCACGAGCCCTGGGGCAAACCACGAGCCAGGCGTCTCATCGATGTGAGTGAGTGGATGCTCAGGCCTTGACTTATCCCCAATGTGCGTGCAGCGGGGCAACGAAGTGCAAGCGCGGCGGGGGTTCTGTAGAAAATCACCGTCATTGGTGCCAAGCCATTGATTTCATTGATTTCTTCGGCTTGCACTCAAATCAGGCAACGCAAGCGGAAGCCCGCAAAATCAAGCACTTGGCGCGTCTGGCCGCAGGTTGCGCACAATGTTATCCACAGTTTGCGTGGGTAACCCGGAAAAGCCTTTTCGATCATGCACTTGGCGTCGTTTCTTGAGGTGATCCCTGCGTTGTGCGCTTCAGGTGTCGGCTTGATTGCGTGTGCTCAATGCCGGTGACCGTGTCCGTGGCAGTGGAGGCGCCGCGCCACGCGTCGCTGGGGAGCCTGCTGGACTACACGAGCGAGCTGCCGCTGATCCCCGGCACGCTGCTGCGTGTGCCCCTGGGCCGGCGCGAGGTGCCGGCCCTGGTGTGGGACACCCCGGCCCTGGAGCCCGGGGGTGCCACGACGGAAGTCGAGCTGCGCGCCGTGATCGAAGCGCTGGACGCGCTGCCGCCGCTGCCCGCCGACTGGCGCGCGCTGATCGCCTTTGCCGCCGCCTACTACCAGCGCGGCCTGGGCGAACTGGCGATGGCGGTGCTGCCGCCCGAGCTGCGCAAGATCGACAACCTGCGCCTGGCCCGCCGCGTCGCCAAGGCCCGCGCCGCGCCGAAGCCGGGCGCCGCAGGCGCCGCGGCCGCGCCCGCGGCGCCCGGCCCGGCCCTCAACGCCGAGCAGCAGGCCGCCGTGGCCGCCATCACCGCCAGCTTCACGGCCGGCGGCCCGCCGCTGCTGCTGCACGGCGTCACCGGCAGCGGCAAGACCGAGGTCTATCTGCACGCCACCGCGCAGGTGCTGCAGCAGGGCCGCCAGGCGCTGGTGCTGGTGCCCGAGATCAACCTCACGCCGCAGCTCGAGGCGCGTTTTGCCGAGCGCTTTCCGGGCCACGTGATGGTCAGCCTGCACAGCGGCCTGACGCCGGCGCAGCGCCTGCGCCACTGGCTGCTGGCCCATCTGGGGCTGGCCGACCTGGTGCTGGGCACACGGCTGGCGGTGTTTGCGCCGCTACCGCGCCTGGGCCTGATCGTGGTGGACGAGGAACACGACCCGTCCTTCAAGCAGCAGGAAGGCGCCCGCTATTCGGCGCGCGACCTGGCCGTGTGGCGTGCGCGCCAGCACGGCGTGCCGGTGGTGCTGGGCTCGGCCACGCCGTCGCTGGAGAGCTGGCAGCGCGTGCAGGAAGGCCGCTACCGCCGCGTGCCGCTGGCCCAGCGCATCGGCGGCGGCGTGATGCCGCGTGTGCGGCTGCTCGACATGACGCAGCTGCCGCGCATCGAGGGCGTGGAACGCGTGCTCGCGCCGCCGCTGCTGGCCGCGGTGCAGGAGCGGCTGGAGCGTGGCGAGCAGAGCCTGCTGCTGCTGAACCGCCGCGGCTACGCGCCGGTGCTGAACTGCACCGCCTGCGGCTGGAAGAGCGGCTGCCTGCACTGCAGCGCCTGGCGCGTCTTCCACAAGGCCGACCGCACGCTGCGCTGCCACCATTGCGGCCTGAGCGAGCGCGTGCCGCGCGCCTGCCCCGACTGCGGCAACCTCGACATCTCGCCCATCGGGCGCGGCACCGAAAAACTGCAGGAGCAGCTGGCCGCGCTGCTGCCCACCGCGCGCATCGGCCGCATCGACGCCGACAGCACCCGCGGCGTGGGCAGCCTGGAGCAGCAGCTGGCCGCCGTGCACGCGGGCGAGGTGGACATCCTCGTCGGCACGCAGATGGTGGCCAAGGGGCACGATTTCCGCCGCGTCACGCTGGTGGCCGCGGTCAACCCCGACACCGCGCTGTTCAGCAGCGACTTCCGCGCGCCCGAGCGCCTGTTTGCACTGCTGATGCAGGCCGCGGGCCGCGCCGGGCGCGACGCGGCGCAGGCCGCGCGCAGCGAGATGTGGGTGCAGACCTGGAACCCGCACCACCCGATCTACGGCGCGCTGCGCGCGCACGACTACGAAGCCTTTGCCGCTGCGCAGCTGGCCGAGCGCCAGTCTGCCGGCCTGCCGCCCTTTGCGGCGCTGGCACTGGTGCGGGCCGACGCGCGCACCGCCGAGGCCGCCACCGGCTTCCTGCAGGACGCGTCGGATCTGGCGCAGGCCTACGAAGGCGTCACCGCCTACCGCCCGGTGCCGCCGTTCGTGGCCAAGGTGGCCGACGTGGAACGCATGCAGATGCTGGTGGAGTCGCCGTCGCGCGTGGCGCTGCAGCGCATGCTGGCGCACTGGCTGCCGGCGCTCCAGGGCTTGCGCACGCAGCACAAGGGCGTGATCCGCTGGGCGGTGGACGTGGACCCGCTGGCGATCTGAGCGGGGCTGCGGCAGCGGGCACCGCGCTCGGCCGCAGCGACGCAGAGGGCGGTCCGTTCGGCCAGCCGTCTGCCAGCCCGTCCTTGAGTCAACCCGCCAGCACGCGCTGCAACTGCAGCGCCTCGGCCGCGTGCGCGGTGTCGATGGTCTTGCTGCCGGCCAGGTCGGCCACGGTGCGCGCCACCTTCAGGCAGCGGTGCAGCCGGCGGCCGGACCAGCCCAGCTTTTCCGCCGCCTGGCGCAGGAAGCGCGCGGCGGCGTCGTCCAGCGCGCAGAAGGTGTCGATGCGGCCGGCCTCCAGCAGCGCGTTGGCCTCGCCCTGGCGATCGATCTGCCGTTGCCGTGCCGCCGCCACGCGCGCGGCCACGGTGGCGCTGTCCTCGCCGTCGGGCAGCGCCATCAGCGCGGCGGCGGGCGCGGCCAGCACCTCCACCTGCAGGTCGATGCGGTCGAGCAGCGGCCCCGACAGCCTGCCCTGGTAGCGCGCCACCGCGTCGGGCGTGCAGCGGCAGGCCTTGCCCACGGCGGCCGGCGCACCCAGCCAGCCGCAGGGGCAGGGGTTCATCGCCGCGACGAGCTGGAAGCGCGCAGGAAACGAGGCCTGCCGCGCGGCGCGCGAGATCGTCACGCGGCCGGTTTCCAGCGGCTCGCGCAGCGCCTCCAGCGCGGCGCGCGGGAACTCGGGGGTTTCATCGAGAAAGAGCACGCCGCCGTGCGCCAGCGAGATCTCGCCCGGGCGCGGCGGCGAACCGCCGCCCACCAGGGCCACGGCGCTGGCCGTGTGGTGCGGGGCCCTGGCCGGCCGCTGGCCGAAGGGCGCCGCCTCGCCGTGGGTCTGGCGCAGGCCGGCGAGCGCGGCGCTGGCCAGCGCATCTTCTTCGTCCAGCGGCGGCAGCAGGCCCGCCAGGCGGTGCGCCAGCATCGACTTGCCGGTGCCGGGCGGCCCGACCAGCAGCAGGCTGTGGCCGCCGGCCGCGGCAATCTCCAGCGCGCGCTTGGCGCCGGCCTGGCCTTTCACGTCGCGCAGGTCGGGGCCGCGCGGCGCGGCGGTGCGCGGCCCTGGCAGCGCGACGGGCAGCGGCTGTGCGGCGTCGCCCGGCAGCAGCGCGGCCACCACCTCGGCCAGCGTGGCGGCGGCGCGCACGTCCAGGCCGGCCACCTGGGCTGCGGCGCGGGCACTGGCCGCGGGCAGCACCAGCGTGCGGGCGCTGCCGCCGCGGCGCAGGGCCAGCGCCAGGGCCAGCGCACCGCGCACCGGGCGCAGCTCGCCGGCCAGCGACAGCTCGCCGGCAAATTCGCAGGCGGCCAGCCGGGTGGCGTCGAGCAGCCCGGCCGCGGCCAGGATGCCCAGCGCGATGGGCAGATCGAAGCGGCCGCTTTCCTTGGGCAGGTCGGCCGGGGCGAGGTTGACGGTGATGCGCTTGTTGTGCGGGAAGGCGAAGCCACTCTGCTGCAGCGCGGCGCGCACGCGTTCGCGCGACTCCTTCACCTCGGTGTCGGCCAGGCCCACCAGCGTGAAGCTCGGCAGGCCATTGGCCAGCTGGACCTCGACGTGGACCTCGGGCGCGTCGAGGCCGTCGAGCGCGCGACTCATCACCACCGCAAGCGACATGGGCCGGCGTTCCTCCCTGGCGGCGATTGTGGGCCCCGGCCCGGCCGTTGCGTCAATCTGCACAAGGTTGGTGCGAAGCGCAGAAATGCTCCATGTTGGAGCGTCGCTGCACGACCCCGCACCGGATCTGGGCTTGTTGACGCAGCGCCGTGCAGGCTGTCCATGGCACAGGCCTTGCAATCCCGTCCCGCCACAAGGCCATCACGCACCGACCCGGTGAGCGCGGCTTCTCGCCAGATCCAGATCCTGCCATCGGGGCACCCCGGTCCCACTGTGTATTTCGAAAGAGGAACAGCGTCATGAAAATGGTGACAGCCATCGTCAAGCCCTTCAAATTGGACGAGGTGCGCGAAGCACTCAGCGGCATCGGGGTGCAAGGCATCACGGTGACCGAGGTCAAGGGCTTCGGCCGCCAGAAGGGCCACACCGAGCTCTACCGCGGGGCCGAGTACGTGGTCGACTTCCTGCCCAAGGTCAAGATCGAGGCCGCCGTCGACGAGAGCATCGTCGAGCGCGTCATCGAGGCCATCGAGAGCTCGGCCCGCACCGGCAAGATCGGTGACGGCAAGATCTTCGTGACCACGCTCGAGCAGGTGGTCCGCATTCGCACCGGCGAAACCGGCAAGGACGCCCTGTAAAGCCGCGCCCCCTCCGAAAGAAATCACCATGAAGAAACTTCTATCGATCGTGGCCGCCTCGGCGGTCCTGGGCCTGGCGGCCCTGAGCTTCAGTGCACCGGTGTTGGCGCAGACCGCGGCTTCGGCGCCGGCGGCCGAGGCGTCGGCCCCGGCTCCGGCCGACGCCGCGTCGGCGGCCGCCGTGGCCGCGCCGGCCGCAGCGGCTTCTGCCGCTGCCGCGCCGGCGCCGGTGCCCAACAAGGGCGACACCGCGTTCATGATGACCGCCACCGCGCTGGTCATCATGATGACGATCCCCGGCCTGGCGCTGTTCTATGGCGGCCTGGTGCGCAGCAAGAACATTCTGTCGGTGCTGATGCAGGTGTTCTGCGTCTTCGCGCTGATCTCGGTGCTGTGGGTGGTGTACGGCTATTCGCTGGCCTTCACCGGCAGCTCGCCGTACATCGGGGGGCTGTCCAAGATGTTCCTGAGCGGGGTCACGCCGGAGTCGATCGCGGCCACCTTCAGCAAGGGCGTCTACATCCACGAGCTGAGCTTCGTGGCCTTCCAGGGCACCTTCGCGGCCATCACCACGGCGCTGGTGGTCGGCGCCTTCGCCGAGCGCATGAAGTTCTCGGCGGTGCTGCTGTTCTCGGTGCTCTGGTTCACCTTCGCCTACCTGCCCATCGCGCACATGGTCTGGTATTGGGACGGCCCCGACGCCATCACCGACGCCAAGTCGCTGGAGGCCGTGACTGCCGCCGCCGGCGCGCTGTGGGCCAAGGGTGCGCTGGACTTTGCCGGCGGCACCGTGGTGCACATCAACGCCGCCGTGGCCGGCCTCGTGGGTGCCTACGTGATCGGCAAGCGGGTGGGCTACGGCAAGGAAGCCATGGCGCCGCACAGCCTGCCGCTGACGATGATCGGTGCGTCGCTGCTGTGGGTGGGCTGGTTCGGCTTCAACGCCGGCTCCAACCTCGAAGCCAACGGCATCGCCGCGCTGGCCTTCATCAACACCATCGTCGCCACCGCGGCGGCCACGCTGGCCTGGATCGCCGGTGAAGCGCTGCTGCGCGGCAAGGCCTCGATGCTGGGTGCGGCCTCGGGTGCAGTGGCTGGCCTCGTGGCCATCACGCCGGCCTGCGGCTTCGTGGGTGTCGGCGGCGCGCTGGCCATCGGCCTGATCTCGGGCCTGGTGTGCCTGTGGGGCGTCAACGGCCTGAAGAAGATGCTCGGCGCCGACGACTCGCTGGACGTCTTCGGTGTGCACGGCGTGGGCGGCATCCTGGGCGCGCTGCTGACCGGCGTGTTCGCCAGCCCGAGCCTGGGCGGCACCGGCATCTGCGACTACGTGGCCAACACCTGCGGCGGCTACGGCGGCATCGGGTCGCAGGTCTGGATCCAGCTGCAGGGCGTGATCTACACCGTGATCATCTCGGCGGTGGTGGCCTTCATCGCCTACAAGATCGTCGACCTGACCATCGGCCTGCGCGTGCCGGAAGACGAAGAGCGCGAAGGCCTGGACATCGCCTCTCACGGCGAGACCGCCTACAACAAGTGATATTCCTGACACGGGTGGGCCTTGGGGCCCACCCGCGCAGGAATATCTCGGCGCGATCGAACTGACAGGCTGCGCCTGCAGTTCATCTTGCCAGAGGGCGGACCTGATGGTCCGCGGAAGGCTCCCACGCGGGAGCCTTCTTGCTTTTTGGGCGCGCAGCCTCACGTGATCGGGTCGGCGGCTCCGGCCGGCGGGCTGCGGGTTGCCCGGGCCGCGTAGCATCCGGCATCCAAGCACCCCTGTCCTGCGTACAACGAGGCACCTCATGGTTCCCCACCTCACCACCGCCCTCACCGGGCCGATCAACGAGCTCGAGCAACGCATCCTCGAGTCCATGCCCGCCATCGAGCGCTGGTTCCGGCTCGAATGGATGGAGCACACGCCGCCGTTCTACACCTCGGTCGACCTGCGCAACGCCGGCTTCAAGCTGGCGCCGGTGTCCACCGACCTGTTCCCCGACTGCTTCAACCACCTCACACCCGAGATGCTGCCGCTGGCGGTGCAGGCGGCGATGGCGGCGATCGAGAAGATCTGCCCCGAGGCACGCAACCTGCTGCTGATCCCCGAAAGCCACACCGACGACGCGTTCTATCTCAGCAGCGTGCAGCGGCTGGTGCAGATCTTCACGCAGGCCGGTCTCAACGTGCGCCTGGGCTCGGCCGACGAGTCGCTGGCCGCGCCGCGTGCGCTGGCCCTGCCCGACGGCGGTGAACTGGTGCTGGAGCCGCTGCTGCGCACCCGCGGCCGGCTCGGGCTGAAGGATTTCGACCCCTGCACGATCCTGCTCAACAACGACCTGGCGCACGGCATCCCGCGTGTGCTGCACGGCCTGCACGAGCAGTACCTGCTGCCGCCGCTGCATGCCGGCTGGACGGTGCGGCGCAAGTCGCGCCACTTCCAGAGCTACGAAGAGGTGGCCAAGAAGTTCGCCAAGCTGCTGGGCATGGACCCGTGGCTGATCAACCCGTTGCACAGCCACTGCGGCGAGGTCGACTTCGAGGCCGCCGACGGCATGGAGTGCATCCGCAGCAACGTCGACGCGGCGCTGGTGAAGGTGCGGCGCAAGTACAAGGAATACGGCATCAACGAACGGCCCTTCGTGGTGGTGAAGGCCGACCACGGCAACCACGGCCGCGGCGTCACCACCGTGCGCGACCTGAAGGACCTGGACGACGTGCCCCGGCTGCGCCAGCGCATGGGCGTGGCCAAGGACGGCGAGGCCATCACCGAGGTCATGATCCAGGAAGGCGTGCCCAGCTACGAGCGCATGCACAGCGCCGTGGCCGAGCCCGTGGTGTGCATGATCGACCGCTACGTGGTGGGCGGCTTCTACCGCGTGCACGCCGAGCGCGGCACCGACGAGAACCTGGGCGGCCCGGGCTCCAGCTTCGTGCCGCTGGCCTTTGCAGAAAGCAGCCAGCTGCCGCGCCCCGGCGCCAAGCCGGGTGCCAGCCCGCCCAACCGTTTCTACATGTACGGCGTGATCGGCCGCCTGGCCATGCTGGCCGCGGCCTACGAGCTCGAAGCCACCGACCCCGACGCCGAGAGCTACGACTGACCGGCCTCGCCCGGCGACGCGGCGGCGGGGCCGCCGGGCCTTCTGATGCCGTCGCACCACAGGCGGCCATGCTGCGCCGCACCAAAGGCGCCGCCCCAGGCGCACAATCTGCTGCTTCATGCATGCCGCTTCCCGCCCCCACAGCCCGGCTGCACTTGCGGGACTGACCCTGGCGGCCGTCGGCGTGGTCTACGGCGACATCGGCACCAGCCCGCTGTACGCGCTGAAGGAGGTTTTCGCGCACGACCGCGTGCCGCTGACGCCGGACAACATCCTGGGCATCCTGAGCCTGGTGTTCTGGACCATCACGGTGGTCGTGTCGCTGAAATACGTGACGCTGATCCTGCGCGCCGACAACCACGGCGAGGGCGGCTTGATCGCGATGCTCGCGCTGGCCTCGCAGGCCGTGAAGCACCGCCCGGTGCTGCGCCGCCGGCTGCTGCTGCTGGGCATCTTCGGCACCGCGATCTTCTTCGGCGACGGCGTCATCACGCCGGCCATCAGCGTGCTGTCGGCGGTGGAGGGGCTGGAGGTCGCCGCGCCCGGGCTGCACCGCTTCGTGGTGCCGATCACGCTGGCCGTGCTGACGCTGCTGTTTGCGGCGCAGCGCTTCGGCACCACGGTGGTGGGCCGGCTGTTCGGGCCCATCACGCTGGTCTGGTTCTTCGTGCTGGCGCTGCTGGGCGTGACGCACCTGGTGCAGTACCCGCAGGTGCTGGTGGCGCTGTCGCCGCACCATGCGCTGGGCTTCATGATCGGGCAGCCGGGGGTGGCCTTCCTGGCGCTGGGTGCCGTGGTGCTGTGCGTCACCGGGGCCGAGGCGCTGTATGCCGACCTGGGCCACTTCGGCAAGAAGCCGATCCGGCTGGCGTGGTTCGTGGTCGTGATGCCGGCGCTGCTGCTGAACTACTTCGGCCAGGGCGCGATGCTGCTGCAGCACCCCGAGAACGTGCGCAACCCGTTCTACGAGATGGCGCCGCAGTGGGCGCTGTTCCCGCTGATCGGGCTGGCCACGCTGGCCACCGTGATCGCGTCGCAGGCGCTCATCACCGCGGCCTTCTCGGTCACCAAGCAGGCGGTGCAGCTGGGCTACATCCCGCGCCTGCGCCTGATGCACACCAGCGTGCGCGAGACCGGGCAGATCTACGTGCCCTTCGTCAACTGGGCGCTGTACGGCTGCGTGGTGCTGGCGGTGGTGATGTTCGGCAGCAGCAGCGCGCTGGCCTCGGCCTACGGCATCGCGGTGACGATCGACATGACCATCACCACGGTGATGACCTTCTTCGTCATCCGCTACGCGTGGAAGCTGCCGCTGCCGCTGTGCATCGCGGCCACCGGGCTCTTCTTCGCCGTCGACCTGGTGTTCTTCGGCGCCAACGTGGTCAAGGTGCTCGAAGGCGGCTGGTTCCCGCTGCTGATCGGCGTCGTGATGTTCACGCTGATGCTGACCTGGAAGGCCGGCCGCCGGCTGATGACGGCCCGCCTGCGCGAGGAGGCCATCGACCTGAAGCCGTTCATGGAGAGCATCTTCCTCAGCCCGCCGCTGCGCGTGCCGGGCACCGCGGTGTTCCTGAGCGCCGAGGCCGGCTCCACCCCGTTTGCGCTGCTGCACAACCTGAAGCACAACAAGGTGCTGCACGAGCAGAACCTGTTCGTCACGGTGCTGCACCACGAGGTGCCCTGGATCGGCTTCGAGCGCCGCTGCGAGGTCGAGCCGCTGGGCCGCGACTGCTGGCAGGTGACGCTGCATTTCGGCTTCAAGAACGACCCCGACGTGCCCGAGGCGCTGAAGCTGCTGCGCGCCCGGGGCGTGCTGATCGACGACATGGAGACCAGCTACTTCCTGAGCCGCGACACCGTGATTCCCACCTTCGGCGGCGGCATGGCGATGTGGCGCGAGAAACTCTTTGCCAGCATGCACCGCAACGCCGGGGCGGCCGGTGACTTCCTGAACCTGCCGACCAACCGGATCGTCGAGCTGGGCACGAAAGTCGAGATCTAGGGCCCCCAAGCTCGCTGGCGCTCGCTGCCCCCCGAGGGGGGTGCCCCGCTGACGGCCCGGCGGAGCCGGTTCCGTGGCGGGTGGCTTGAGGGTGGGCCGGCTGCGCGGCCGCGTGCTCGTCAGGCGGCGAGCAGCTTGCTGAACAGCGGGTCGTGGCGGGTGCGGGGGCGGTAGGTGCCCACGCGTCTGGCGATCTCGGCGATGTGCTCGGGCGTGGTGCCGCAGCAGCCGCCGGCGATGTTGAGGAAGCCGCTGCGGGCGAATTCCTCCATCAGGCCGCCGGTGACGTCGGGCGTTTCGTCGAAGCCGGTCTCGCTCATCGGGTTGGGCAGGCCGGCGTTGGGGTAGCAGCTGACATACGTGTCGGCGGCGACCTTGCTCAGCTCCTCGATGTAGGGCCGCATCACGGCCGCGCCCAAAGCGCAGTTCAGGCCGATGGCCAGCGGCTTGGCGTGGCGCACGCTGTGCCAGAAGGCGGCCACCGTCTGGCCGCTCAGGATGCGGCCCGAGGCGTCGGTGACGGTGCCGCTGATGATCACCGGCAGGCGTTCGCCGGTGTCTTCCATCAGCTCGTCCAGCGCAAAGATCGCGGCCTTGGCGTTGAGCGTGTCGAAGATGGTCTCCACCAGGAACAGGTCGCAGCCGCCTTCGAGCAGCGCCTCGGCCTGCTCGCGGTAGGCCTCGCGCAGCTGGTCGAAGCTGACGTTGCGCGCGCCGGGGTCGTTGACGTCCGGGCTGATGCTGGCGGTGCGCGGCGTGGGGCCTAGTGCGCCGGCCACGAAGCGCGGCCTGTCGGGCGTGCTGTATTCGTCGGCGGCGCTGCGCGCCACGCGCGCGGCGGCCAGGTTCATCTCGCGTGCGATGTGCCCCAGGCCGTAGTCTTCCTGCGCGATGCTGGTGGCGCCGAAGGTGTTGGTCTCGATGATGTCGGCGCCGGCCGCCAGGTACTGGGCGTGGATCTCGCGGATGACGTCGGGCCGCGTCATCACCAGCAGGTCGTTGTTGCCCTTCAGGTCCTTGCCATGCTCGGCAAAACGATCGCCGCGGAAATCCTTCTCGCCGAGCCGGTGGCGCTGGATCATCGTGCCCATCGCACCATCGATGATCGCGATGCGCTGTTGCAGAATCGCGGCCAGCCCGGCGCCGCGTGTGTAGGCCGTCGCCGGGGCCGCTGGGGCAAGTGTTCGAGCGTTCATGGTCCGATTGTAGGAAGCCCGTCAACCCCCCGCCCATGACGAATCTCACCCCTCGCGAAGCCTGGCAGTTCATCCAGGCCCATCCCGACGCGCTGTTCGTGGACGTGCGCATGGAGATCGAGTACCTCTACGTCGGCCACCCGCCCGGCGTGGTGCACGTGGCCTGGTACGAATACCCCGACATGCAGGCCGATGCGGCGACCTTCGTCGAGCGCGTGCGGCGCGAAGGCGGGCGGCCGGACCGGCCGGTGGTGCTGCTGTGCCGCTCGGGCAAACGCACGCTCGACGCGGCTCAGGCGCTGCAGGCCGCGGGTTTCGAGCAGGTCATCAACGTGCTGCACGGCTTCGAGGGCGAGCTCGACGAACATTTCCAGCGCGGCCGCGTCAACGGCTGGCGCTTCGACGGCCTGCCCTGGGAACAGCTCTGACGCGGCGGCGTGCCGCGTCGCGGTGCGCGGTCAGATCGGGCGGTACTTGCGGCGGCGCTTGCGCCGGGGCTGCAGGTTGAGCTCGAAACTGCCGCGGCGGCGGCGCGAACGGTCGGCGCGGTTGCGCAGACTCAGGTCGAGCGCCATCATGGCCATCACCGTGGGCACCAGCGCGCCGGCGATCAGGCTCGCCCAGGTGGCCCCGGCCTCGCGCGCGTAGATCGATCCCACCTGCGTCGACAGGCCCGCGGCGTTGGTCACGCCTTCCTGGCCGGCCACCACCGTCAGCGCCATCAGCGCGGCGGCACCCACGCGCCACAGCGTCTTGCGCGCACCGTCGCTGCTGGCGTCGGAGTAGGCCAGCCACAAGGCGGCCGACAGACCCACGGCGGTGACGCCGGCGGCCCCGCCGAGCCAGCCGAACTGCCAGCGCAGACCCGGCCGCAGGCCGGCAGCGGCGACCCACCCCGATTGCAGCGCCACCGCGATCAGCGCCAGCAGCAGGCCGCTGCCGATCAGCGCCAGCCAGTTCTGCCGCCGGCTCAGCCACGAGGCCACCGGGATGCAGGCCAGCATCGGCCCGAGCACGAGAAAGGGCACGGCCAGCCAGCGGTAACCCAGCGCGAAGCGCAGGCCCTCGGCGGACATCGCCAGCACCATCGCCGACGACAGCCCCGCCCCGAGCGAAGCACCGGCCACCACCACCGGCGCCAGCCACTCCTGCCACGTCGTGCAGGCCTGCGCGCGCCGGATCCAGCCCACGAACAGGTAGGACGCCAGCATCGCAGCAAAGGCCGCCATGACCCACAGCAGCAGGGAAGAGTCGGCAGAGGACATCGAGGACATCGGTGCGTAGGGCGCTGGGACAGCTCAGTCGGCAATCATGACACCGCGGCTGCCAGCCCCGGGCCGCCGTGCGGAAAACGGAAGAAGACTGGCGTCAGGCGTCGACGCGGCGCCTGGCGGGTGCTGCACGACGCCGGTTCCCGTCAGGGGTCGAGCGGCGCCGTGGCCGTGGCTTCAAAGAGCGAGGGGCTGAACTGGGAGCAGGCCGCCGGCCCTTCGCCTTCGGCCCACAGCGCCAGCGCGGTGGCGGTCATCGGCCTGGCAAACAGGTAGCCCTGAAGTTCGTCGCAACCCAGGCTGGCCAGCTGGTCGCGCTGGGCTTCGGTTTCCACGCCTTCGGCGACCACGCGCAACTGGAGCGAGTGTGCCATCTGGACGATCGCCCGCACGATGCTCAGGGCCTGCTGGTCACTGCCCAGATCGGTGACAAATGCACGGTCGATCTTCAATTCGGCCGCCGGCAGGCGCCGCAGCGACGCGAGGCTCGAGTGCCCGGTGCCGAAGTCGTCGATCGACACGTGCAGTCCGGCGCGGCGCAGCCGCTCGAAGGCCTGCCGGGTGACGGCGGTGTCCTCCATGGCCACGGTTTCGGTGATCTCGCAGGTCAGGCGGCCGGGCGGGATCTGGTGGCGCGCCAGCGAGGCCTCGATCTGGTCGACGAGATGTTCGCTGCGCAGCTGGTGGCCCGAGATGTTGACCGCGATGCGCATGCGCAGCCCGGCTTCGCGCCACTGCGCGGCCTGGCGGCAGGCTTCCTCGATGACCCACAGGCCGATGCTCTGGATGAGCCCGTGCCGCTCGGCCAGCGGGATGAACACCAGCGGACTGATCACGCCGCGCCGCGGGTGCTGCCAGCGCAGCAGCGCCTCGGCCGCGGTGATCTGCAGCGTGCGCGCATCCACCTTGGGCTGGAACAGCAGCCGCAGCTCGTGGCGCGCCACCGCGTGGCGCAGGTCCTGCAGCAGCTCGGACTGCTCGCGCAGATCCTGGGCCATGGCCGGCACGTAGTGCGCGTGGCCGTTGCCGCCGGCATGCTTGACGTTGCGCATGGCCAGCGCGGCCAGCGCCATCAGGCGCGGCCGCCCGCAGTCGTCCGGATAGACCGCGATGCCGATGGAGGCGCTCAGCTGCAGCGGCTGGGCCTCCACCGTGAACGGCGCCGACAGGGCCTGCTGCAGGCTGCTGGCGGCGTCCATCGCGCCAGCCAGGTCCAGTGGCAGCAGCAGCGTGAACTCGTCGCCCGCGGCGCGCGCCACCGGCGCGACGTGGGGGCCGCGGCCGGCAAAGGCCTGCAGGCGCTGCGCCGCCTCCACCAGCAGGCCGTCGCCGACGCGCAGGCCATAGGCCTGGTTGACCGAGCCGAAGTTGTCCAGGGTCACGTAGAGCAGCGCCAGCGGCCCCCGGTGCAGGTCCGCCCGGTCCACCTCGGATTCGAGCAGGGCCTCGAAACCCGCGCGCGTGGCCAGGCCGGTGAGCGGATCGCGCTGGCGCAGTTCGGTGAGCTCCGAGCGCGCTGCATGCAGCCGCCTGGACAGGCGGCGGTTGCGCAGCGCGGTGCCCACGTTGACGGCCACGGCGATGCCGAGCAGCGTCAGACTGGCGGCCAGCAACCCGCCCGACGTGCCATTCTTGACGAGCGCTGCGATTTCCGGTCCGACCGACACCATGGGGGTATATCGGTCCGCGGCACGGGCCGCTTGAGCCCGCGCCGCAGCGCCTCAGCGTGCAAAACCGATGCTGCGACGCTGCCGCACCTCGGGTTTGACCCGGTGCTCGTCTTCCAGCTGGCCCAGGAACTCATCGGGCGTCAGCGTGTCGCCCAGGATCTGGGCCTGCCGCTGCACCGCGGCAAAGTCGCCGGGCACCAGCTCGTCCAGCGCCGCCAGCCGTGCGCGGTGTTCGTCGTTCAGGCGCGCGGCCTCGCCGCCCAGGGCTTCGGCCGTGAACATGCGCACGCGCTGTTCGGCGGTCAGCGGGTGGAAGCGCACCTTGAAGGTGAAGCGCCGCAGCGCGGCCTCGTCGAGCTCGTCGAAGAGGTTGGTGGTGCAGATGAAGACGCCGGCAAAACGCTCCATGCCCTGCAGCATCTCGTTGACCTCGGTGATCTCGTAGTTGCGCTCGGCGCGCTTGCGGCTGCGCAGGAAGCTGTCGGCCTCGTCCAGCAGCAGCACCGCGCCTTCGCTGCCGGCTTCCTCGAACATGCGGGCCATGTTCTGCTCGGTCTCGCCGACGAACTTGCTGGCGATGTCGCTGGTCTGGCGGATCATCAGCGGCCGCTGCAGCGCGTGGGCGATGTGCTCGGCCAGCGCCGTCTTGCCGGTGCCGGGCGCGCCGTGGAAACACAGCGTGCCGTGGCCGCGCTTGTCCAGCGCCTGCACGATGCGCGGCACCTCGAAGCGCGATTCCACGTTCAGCAGCGACAGGTCGTAGTCCGTCACCACCGGGCGCGCGCCGCGCTCGGGCTTGACCGCACCGAGCGCCTTGTCGGCGTTGGCGAGCTGGCGCTCGATCAGCGTCTCGAAGGCCGTGGGGGCCGCGCCCGCATCGCTGGCCGCTGGCTGCGCCAGCCGTGCAAAGCGCACCGCGGTGCGGATCTGCGCCGGCGTCAGCGTGCGCCGCTCCGCCAGCTTGGCGACGAAGCCCTCGCTCACCGTGGCGCCGGCCAGCGCCCGCGTGACCAGGCCCTCGCGCGCGCCGGGCGGCGGGCTCAGCAGCCGCAGGTGGTACTGGAAGCGGCGGCGAAAGGCCGGGTCGATCTGCTCGATGCGGTTGGTGACCCAGATCACCGGCACCGGGTTGGTCTCCAGGATCTGGTTGACCCAGGCCTTGCCGCTGACGCTGCTGCTCATGCCGCCGGCGCCTGCATCGCTGCTGTCCAGCCGCGCCATCAGCTGCGCGGCCTCGCTGCTGATCGGCGGGAACACGTCTTCCACCTCGTCGAAAAGCAGCGCCACGTCGGGGCTGCCCTTCAGGAAGACCTGGCTGATCTGCAGGCTGCGGTAACGGTCGCGGCCGCTCAGGCTGTTGCCGTCGCGGTCGGCGTTTTCCACTTCATACAGATTCAAGCCCGCGGCGGCGGCGCACACCTTGGCGAGCTCGGTCTTGCCGGTGCCCGGCGGGCCGTACAGCAGCACGTTGACACCCGGCTCCCGGCGCTGCGTGGCGTTTTTCAGCAGCGCGGTCATGACCTGCACGTCGTCGTCGACGAAGGCGAAGTCACCCGTCTGCAGCTCGCTCCTGGGCACCGGGCGCGTGAACACCGCCATCAGCTCGGCCGAGCCGCGGTACTCGCGCATCAGCACCGGCGGCAGCTGCTCGCTGACCTTCATCAGGTCGGCGAGGTCGGTGATGTTCTGCTCGGAGATCAGGTTCTCGATCATGCCAATGCGTTCCAGCCGCGAGCCGGCACGCAGCGCCTCGGCGACATCGGACGCCTCCACGCCGGCCACCGCGGCCAGCGCCGCATAGGCCTCCTGCGCGTTGCTGACCTTGAACTCCACCAGCAGCCCGCGCAGGTCGCGCTGGTAGCGCGCCAGCGTGCCGTACAGCAGCAGCGCGCGCTCGGCCGGGTTCAGCTGCAGCAGCCCGGCCAGCGCGTCGATGTTCTTCTGGACCAGCGTGGACTCTTTCTTCAGCCGCCGCGCCAGCCAGTCGCAGGTGGTGGCCAGCACCGTCAGCAGGTCCTTGGGCGCGTCCTTGATGTATTCGTCGATGTAGAAGAACAGCGTGCCTTCTTCATACGGGCCGCGCCAGGGGCCGTGTTTGTCGATGAAGGCCGCGTCGGACAGCGCCTCATGCCCCTTCCATTGCGGGTTGCCCTTGCAGCGCTGCTGCAGGAAACCGCGCACGCGGGAGAGCACCGGCATCGGCCACACGAGGTGGCGGCCCACCAGGGACAGCAGGCTGTTCCAGTCGCGCCGCAGGTTGAAGCGGCCGGCCTGGCGCAGCGTGAGTGTCAGCACGAAGTGGGAACACAGGGCGTCCATCACCGGCGCTTCGGCCAGGCCGGGCGACAGCAGACAACGGGAATCGGCAAACGCTCGGGCCATCGGATGCACCTTGCCCACCAGGGCTCAGGGCGGCGATCTTGGCCCACGGGGCGCGCCCACACAAGCCCCGGGGGCGGACGCGCCTTGATGAATCAATTTGTGTGCGGGGCGAACGGGCACGACGGGCCCGTTCACGCCTTCTCAGTGCAGCACCACCGGTTGCACCGCCCAGGTCGTGAAGCCGGCGATGAACTCGTCCAGACTTTCTTCGGTGGGGCCCTGCTCCACGAGCGCGGCCACGCCGCGCTGGAAGTTTTCGGCCACCGCGCCCTGGATGTAGATTTCCTTGCGCGCGAACTTGTCGACGATCTCGTAGCCGCCGCGCGGCGTGGCGCCGTCGGTGCCGGCCTCGGGCACGTCGAACTGCATCACGGCAAAGCTGTCGGAGTTGTAGAGCATCTGCATGCGGATAAGACCTCCTGGATGCCGAGGTGCGGGGCGGCCGGGCTCATTTCAAGGCCGCGGGGTATCGGCGCTTCAAGGCGCCAGCGCCTGCAGTGCCAGCGACATGCCCTCCCCGGTGGCCCGCACCCGCCAGTGCACCTGCACCGGCAGGTGGTGGCGCGCCGGGTCCAGCCACACCTGGACCTGCGTGTCGTAGGGGCCGCCGGACTCGCGCAGCAGGTGCACGGTGTCGGCCAGCGCGCCGATGGGCAGCCCGGGCAACGCCGGGCGGCCTTGCACCGTGAAGGTCCAGGCCGAGGCGTCGCCGCGCGCGCCCGCCACCCACAGCTGCACGCTGCTGCCCGGCAGGCCCAGCGACGGATCGGCCGCGAGCACGCCGGCCAGCTGCACCAGCCAGCTCAGGCGGTCCTGCGCGCCGGGCGGCAGCCGGTGCTCGGTGGCCGGGCCGCTGAAGCTGACGAAGCCGCGGTCGCGCTGGAAGTTGGCGGCACGGGCCTCGCGGCCGCGCCGGCTTTCGACATAGCGCAGCGGTGCGATGCCGGCTTCGTCGAAAGCGCCCTGGCTGGCCCAGCCGAGCGCGGCGATGCCGGGCGCCTGGCCCTGCAGCGTCAGCGTGTAGCGCTCGGGCCCGGGGCGCCAGTCCAGCGTGGCCGTGCCCTGGGCGCCGCCGCGGTGCCAGGCGTAGCTCAGCGCCAGCGGCGGCGGGAGCTGGGTGCGGTAGACCGGCAGCGGCGGGCCGCCGGCGTCGGGCAGCGCTGCTGCGGGGGCTGCGGGCGCCGCTGCCGGGGCTTCGGACGGCGCCGGCGTTGCGGATGCGGTTGACGCTGCGGCAGCAGCGGACGCGGTCATCAGCGGCCTGGGCCGCGGCACGGTGCGCGGCGGGGCGGCTGCGGTGTCGGTCCACACGGGGCCGTCGTGCGTGTTCGGCGTGGCTGTCCGCGGCACGGTCTGCACCGCGGCGCCGGCCCCGGCACCGGCGGCGCTGGCGGTCTGGCGCGCTGCATCGTGTTCAGCATCACGATCCGCCGCGGCGGCCACCGGGATGTGCCGCACCTGCAGCGCCTGCCTAGCCTGCGCCTGCGGGTCCGGCCCGGGTGCGCCGGGCCACCGGTCCAGCAGCAGCACATGGACCGCCAGCACGGCAGCCACCAGCAGCCAGGCCGCCCGGCGGCGTGGCGGCACCAGGCGATGCAGGGCGGTGGGCCAGGGGCCGGTGGCGGTCACCTCACAATAGTGCCATTCCGTGAGCCCCCGCGGCCGCGTTGCCCGCGGCCCTTCGCTGCATGAAACTCGCCACCCTGAAGGATGGATCGCGTGACGGCCAGCTGGCCGTCGTCTCGCGCGATCTGGCCACCGCGCACTTCGCCACCGGCATCGCCACCACGCTGCAGCAGGTGCTGGACGACTGGAACTTCCGCTCGCCGCCGCTCGAAGACCTGTACGCCACGCTCAACGGCGGCAAGGCGCGCCACGCGTTCGCCTTCGACCCGCGCCAGTGCATGGCGCCGCTGCCGCGTGCGCACCAGTGGCTCGACGGCTCGGCCTACCTGAACCACGTGGAGCTGGTGCGCAAGGCGCGTGGCGCCGAGGTGCCGAAGAGTTTCTACGAAGACCCGCTGATGTACCAGGGCGGCAGCGACGACTTCCTCGGCCCCTGCGACGACGCGGTCTTCGCCAGCGCCGACTGGGGCATCGATTTCGAGAGCGAGGTGGCGGTGGTCACCGGCGACGTGGCCATCGGCACCAGCCCCGCCGCGGCGCTGGACAGCGTGCGCCTGCTGATGCTGGTCAACGACTGGAGCCTGCGCCACCTGATCCCGGCCGAGCTGGCCAAGGGCTTCGGCTTCGTGCAGGGCAAGCCGGCCACGGCCTTCAGCCCCGTGGCGGTGACGCCCGACGAGCTGGGCCCGGCCTGGCAGGGCGGGCGCGTGCACCTGGCGCTGCAGAGCGTGTGGAACGGCCGGACGGTGGGCCACATGGACGCCGGGCCGGAGATGAGCTTCCACTTCGGCCAGCTCATCGCCCACGTGGCCAGGACGCGCCGGCTGCGTGCCGGCAGCATCGTCGGCAGCGGCACGGTCAGCAACAAGGAGAGGGCGCAGGGCTACTCCTGCGTGGCCGAGAAGCGGGCCCTCGAGACCATCGAGAGCAGCGCGCCGCAGACCGCCTTCATGCAGTTCGGCGACACCATCCGCATCGAGATGCTGGATGCCGACGGGCAGAGCGTGTTCGGCGCCATCGAGCAGCGCGTGGCGCCGCTGAGCGCGTGAGCGCGTGCCGCTGCGCCGCCGTGCCAACCCGGCGCCCATGAGCGACCTCCCCGGCTGGCTCAAGCACGGCACCGTCTGGCTGCTGCTGGGCGTGGGCGTGTTCCTGGGTGTGCAGGCCTGGCAGGCGAACGAGCGCGCGACACGGTTCGTGGTCGATGGCCAGCAGCTGGAGATCCGCCGCAGCGGGGACGGCCACTACCACTGGCCCGGCCGCATCAACGGCCGCGAGATCGAGTTCCTGGTCGACACCGGCGCCACCGGCACCGCCATCCCCACCGCGCTGGCGCGCGAGCTCAACCTGCCGGTGATCGGCCGCATGCAGTCCAACACCGCCGGCGGCGTGGTGCAGGGCGAGATCGTGGAAGGCACGCTGCAGCTGCAGGGCGGTGTGCGTGCGGAACGCCTGCGCATGGCGGCGCTGCCCAGCCTGGGCTCGCCGCTGCTCGGCATGGACGTGCTGGGCCGGCTGCGCTGGCAACAGCAGGACGGCGTGCTGAAGATCGGCCTGCCGAAAGAGGCGCCATGAGCGCGCCGGGCCGCCCCAAGAGCGAATTCCGCAGTGCGCAGCACGAAGGTACTCCAGTGAGTCTGCGGCTGGCGGCCCGGCAGGCCGCGCGGCGCCTGGCGCTGGCCGTGCTGCTGGCGGCAGTCGGCGCGGGCGCGGTGCTGGCCGCGCCGCCCGCCGCAGCAACCACCGCCTGCCCGCCGCCGCTGGCGCAACCGACGCGCGGCGAGCAGGCCCCCAAGGACCGCGGCCTGCTGTGGCGCGCCACGCGGGACGGCCGCACGATCCACCTCTTCGGCACGCTGCACGTGGGCAAGCCGCACTGGCGCGCGCTGGGCCCGGTCACCCGCGCTGCGCTGCGCGACAGCGAGGTGCTGGCGCTGGAGCTCGACCCGAGCGACCCCGCGCTGCGCCAGGCCCTGCAGGACCTGCGGCCGCCGCAGCCGCTGCCCGAGCCTCTGCAGCAGCGCCTGGCCGGCGCCTTCGAGCGCGCCTGCCTGGCCGCGGACGCGCTGGCCACGCTGCACCCGTTGCTGCAGGCCACGACGCTGACGATGCTCGAGGCGCGCTGGCTGGGCCTGGATACCGGCCACGCGATGGAGCACGTGCTGCTGGCGCAGGGGCGAGAGCACGGCCTGCGTGTCGTGGCGCTGGAGTCGGCCGCCACGCAGATCCGCGCCCTGGTGCCCGACGACGAGGCCGAATCCCGCGTGCTGCTGGCCCAGAGCCTGCAGCAGCTGGAAGACCGCAGCGCGCGCCGTGTGCTCGGCCGCCTGGCCGCGGCCTGGGAGCGCGGCGACCTGGCCGCGCTGGCGGACTACGAGCGCTGGTGCGAGTGCGCCGCCACCGAGGCCGACCGCCACTGGCTGCGCCAGCTCAACGACGAGCGCAACGGCCCGCTGGCCGACGGCATCGACAAGCTCCACGCCCAGGGCGAGCGGGCCTTCGTCGCGGTGGGCGCGCTGCACTTCACCGGCCCGCAGTCGCTGCCGCGCCTGCTGCAAGCGCGGGGATTCAAGGTCGAGCGCATGCCCTTCCAGCGCTGACCGGCCGGCACCGGGCGCACAATGTGGCGCATCACCGACAGCCTGGGGAAACGCGCGATGAACAGTGCCACCGATCTGGCCCGCATGGTGCCCGGTTTCGACTTCCTGCAGGGCCTGATGAAAAACGCCGGCGCCGGGCTGCCCGGCCTGGGCCAGTGGATCGTGCCCACGCTCGACCCGGCCGAGCTGGACAAGCGCATCCAGGAACTGAAGACCGTGCATTTCTGGCTCGAGCAGAACGCCCGCGTGATGGCCGCCACGATCCAGGCCATGGAGGTGCAGCGCATGACGCTGACCACGCTGCAGGGCATGAACGTGCCGCTGGCCGACCTGACCGAGGCGCTGAAGATCAAGATGCCCGACAGCCTGATGCCGAAGGCATCGGCCGCCGCCCCGGCCGACGACGACCAGGACGACCAGGACGACCAGGACGACCAGGACGACGAGGACGACGAGGAGGCCGAAGCTGCGCCTGCTGCCGGCAAGCCAGCCCGCGCCGGTACCGCGGCCGCGGCGGCCGGCACACCCGCCGTCGTGGACCCGCTGCAGTGGTGGGGCGCGCTGACGCAGCAGTTCACCGAGCTGGCCGCGCAGGCGGTCAAGGACGGTCCGGCCGACGCCGCCCGCTCGCTGGCCGACGTCATGGTCAAGGGCACGATGGAGACGGCGTCCAGCGCGCTGCACAGGGCCACCGGCGCGCCGGCCGACAAGAACGCAGGCCGGGCCGCGCCCCGCAAGACCGCCGCCCGAAAGGCCCCCGCCCGCAAGGCGGCTGCTGCACCCGCCTCGTCGCGCGCGCGCAAGCGCTGAGCGGCTCCGCGCGGCCGGCGCCCGTCGTCTGCATCCCCGCGCCTTCACTGGCGCACCACCCGACTCCACCGCCCACGGCATGCACCGCTTCCTGGTTGGCCACGCCACACACCCCGACTGGCGTGCCGCGCTCGTGCTCGCGGCCGCGCAGCTGCAGGGCCCGCATGCCGCGCACGAAGTTAGCGGCGCCGGGCCGCTGACGCTCGGGCTGGTCTATTTCACCGACCACTACGCGGCACATGCGCAGGCGCTGTACCAGGCGCTGCGCGAGCGCTGGCCCGGCGTGACCTGGGCCGGCAGCGTGGGCATCGGCGTGGCCGCCAGTGGTGTGGAGTACTTCGACGAGCCGGCACTCGTGCTGATGCTGGCGGCGCTGCCGCTGGGCCGCTTCGAGGTCTTCTCCGGCGTGCGCAAGCTGCAGCACATCGAGCCGCACACCGCGCTCGTGCACGCCGACCCGGCCACGCCCGATCTGGGCGAGCTCATCACCGAGATGAGCGACCGCACCGCCTCGGGCTACCTCTTCGGCGGCCTGGCCTCGGCGCGCGGCACCGCGGTGCACATCGCCGATGGCGTGCTGCAGGGCGGCCTGTCGGGCGTGGCCTTCTCGCGCGACGTGGCGCTGATCTCGCGCGTGACGCAGGGCTGCCAGCCGCTCGGGCCCACACGCCGCGTCACGGCCTGCGAGCGCCACGTGGTCACGCGCCTGGACGATCGCCCGGCGCTGGAATGCCTGCTCGAGGACCTGGGCCTGCCCGACCTGGACGACCCGCACCAGGCCCTGCCGCGCCTGCGCGCCACGCTGGTGGGCCTGACCGACGAACACGACAGCGAGCTCGCACACGGCGGCCGCATCGCGGGGCAGTTCGGCGCCGACACGCGGGTGCGCCACCTCATCGGCCTGGACCCGGCGCGCCAGGCCGTGGCGGTGGCCGAGGCGCTGCAGCCCGGCATGAAGCTGGCGTTCTGCCAGCGCGACGTGGCCGCGGCGCGGCGCGACCTGGTGCGCATCTGCAGCGAGATCCGCGACGAGGTGGAGTCGCAGGCCGAAGCCGCCGCCGCCGGCCAGGCCGCGCCCGCCGCCGAGTCCGAGCCGGCACGCCGCATCCAGGGCGCGCTGTACGTCAGTTGCGCCGGGCGGGGCGGCCCGCACTTCGGCGGCCCGTCGGCCGAACTGAAGATCATCCAGCACGCCCTGGGCGACGTGCCGCTGGTGGGCTACTTCGCCGCCGGCGAGATCGCGCACCACCACCTGTACGGCTACACCGGCGTGCTGACCGTCTTCACCGGCGCGGGCGCCGGCGACTGAAGCGGCGGAAATCCCCCTCGCCAGGGCCCGGATCACGTTCATCCAGGTCAAAGCCGTGATGACGGTGCGCGGCGCGGTGTCTCAGCCGGCTGTCGGCCCGCGCGTCGTAAAGTCCGATCCACGAAGCGTCACACCCTGGCGCCTGCGAGAACACCCGCCATGAACGCGAGCGCCACCCCCCACGCCCTGGCCGCCCTCACGGCTGCCGACCCTGCCGCCGACCGCGCCGCCCGCCAGGCCCGGGTGGTGGCCGCGCTGCGCCCGTTGCTGCCGGCGCATGCGCTGCTGTGGCACGGCGAGGACACCGTGCCCTACGAATGCGACGGCCTCACCGCCTACCGCCAGATGCCGCTGGTGGTCACGCTGCCCGAGACCGAGGCGCAGGTGGCCGCCGTGCTGAAGGCCTGCCACGCGCTGCAGGTGCCGGTGGTGGCGCGCGGTGCCGGCACGGGCCTGAGCGGCGGCGCCATGCCACATGCGTTGGGCGTGACGCTGAGCCTGGCCAAGTTCAACAAGATCGTGATGATCGACCGCCTGGCCCGCACGGCCACCGTGCAGTGCGGCGTGCGCAACCTGGCCATCAGCGAGGCCGCGGCTCCTTACGGCCTGTACTACGCGCCGGATCCGTCGAGCCAGATCGCCTGCACCATCGGCGGCAACGTGGCCGAAAACTCCGGCGGCGTGCACTGCCTGAAGTACGGCCTGACGCTGCACAACGTGCTGCAACCGGTGGAATTCGGCAGCGAGGCGCTGGACGTGCCCGGCCTGGACCTGCTGCCGCTGGTGGTGGGCAGCGAGGGCATGCTGGCCGTCACGACCGAGGTCACCGTCAAGCTGGTGCCCAAGCCGCAGCTGGCGCGCTGCATCATGGCCAGCTTCGACGACATCCGCAAAGCCGGCGACGCGGTGGCCGCGGTCATCGCCGCCGGCATCATCCCGGCGGGGCTGGAGATGATGGACAAGCCGATGACCGCCGCGGTCGAGGACTTCGTGCACGCCGGCTACGACCTGAACGCCGAGGCCATCCTGCTGTGCGAGAGCGACGGCACGCCCGAAGAAGTGGCCGAGGAGATCGACCGCATGCTGGCCGTGCTGACCGGCTGCGGCGCCACGCGGGTGGAGGTCAGCAAGGACGAGAAGCAGCGCCTGCGCTTCTGGAGCGGCCGCAAGAACGCCTTCCCGGCCAGCGGCCGCATCAGCCCCGACTACATGTGCATGGACAGCACGATCCCGCGCAAGCGGCTGGCCGACATCCTGCTGGCCATTGCGCAGATGGAGATCAAGTACGGCCTGAAGTGCTGCAACGTCTTCCACGCCGGTGACGGCAACCTGCACCCGCTGATCCTGTTCGACGCCAACGACCCCGACCAGCTGCACCGCTGCGAGCTCTTCGGTGCCGACATCCTGGAGACCAGCGTGGCGATGGGCGGCACCGTCACCGGCGAGCATGGCGTGGGCGTGGAAAAACTCGCCAGCATGTGCGTGCAGTTCAGCCCGGCCGAACGCGAGCAGATGTTTGCCGTCAAGCGCGCCTTCGACAGCACCGGCCTGCTGAACCCCGGCAAGGTGATCCCCACGCTGCAGCGCTGCGCCGAGTACGGAAAGATGCACGTCAAGAAGGGCCTGCTGCCCTTTGCCGAACTGGAGCGATTCTGAGCACGATGGACACCGCGCTGAACCGCCTCGTCGACCAGGTGCAGACCGCCCGCGCGCAGCGCACGCCGCTGGACATCCGCGGCGGCGGCACCAAGGCCTTCTATGGCGGCGAGCCCGTGGGCGAGCCGCTGGACCTGCGGCCGCTGGCCGGCATCAGCAGCTACGAGCCCAGCGAGCTGGTGGTGACGGTGCGCGCCGGCACGCTGCTGGGCACGCTGGAGGCCGTGCTGGCCGAGCAGGGGCAGTGCCTGCCCTTCGAGCCGCCCCGGTTTGCAGCCGGAGGAACGGTCGGCGGCATGGTGGCCGCGGGCCTGGCCGGCCCGGCGCGCGCCGCGGTGGGCGGCGTGCGCGACTACGTGCTGGGCGCCACGCTGCTGAATGGCCGTGCCGAACTGCTGAGCTTCGGCGGCACGGTGATGAAAAACGTGGCCGGCTACGACGTCTCGCGCGTGATGGCCGGCAGCATGGGCATCTTCGGCGTCATCTGCGAGGTCTCGCTGAAGGTCCTGCCCGTGCCGCCGGCCAGCGTCACGCTGCGGCTGGAGATGGACGCCGAGACCGCGATCCGCCGCCTCAACGAATGGGGCGGCCAGCCGCTGCCGCTGAACGCCAGCGCCTGGTGGGACGGCACGCTGGTGCTGCGGCTGTCGGGCGCGGCCGCGGCGGTGTCGGCGGCGCAGGCGCGCCTCGGCGGCGAAGTCATCGAGGCGCCGCTGGCCCAGGCCTTCTGGCAAGGGCTGCGCGACCACCGCGACGAGTTCTTCGTCGGCGCCGCCAAGGCGGTGGAGGGCGGCGCCAGCCTGTGGCGGCTGTCGGTGCCGGCCACCGCGCCGCCGCTGAAGCTGTCGGGCGAGCAGCTGCTGGAGTGGGGCGGCGCGCAGCGCTGGATCTGCACCAGCGCGCCGGCGGCCACGCTGCGCGACGCGGCCGCCGCGGCGGGCGGGCATGCGGTGCTGTTCCGCGCGCGCGACAAGGCGGGCGTGGGCACCTTCGCCCCGCTGAAGGCGCCGCTGGACCGCATCCACCGCGAGCTCAAGCGCAGCTTCGACCCCGAGGGCATCTTCAACCCCGGCCGGCTGGTGCCGGGCTTGTGAGCATGGACGCCTTGGACGCCGTGGACGCCGATCGCTCGGTCGACCGCATGCGCGCCTACTACGCGCAGCGCGCCGCGATCTACGAGCGCGTCTACGCCAAGCCCGAACGCCAGGCCGACCTGCGCGCGCTGGAAGCCTGGCTGCCCACGGCGTTTTCGGGCCGCCGCGTGCTGGAGATCGCCTGCGGCACCGGCTGGTGGACCCCGCACGGCGCACGCACCGCCCAGGCCTGGCTGGCCACCGACATCAACCCCGAGACGATGGCCCTGGCGCGGGCCAAGCCCCTGCCGCCCTGTGTGCAGTTCGCCACCGTCGACGCCTACACGCTGGCGGGGCTGGAAGGCCGGTGCTTCGACGCCGCGTTCGCCGGCTTCTGGTGGAGCCACGTGCCGCTGGCGCGCTTGCCCGGCTGGCTGGACACGCTGCACACGCACCTGGAGCCCGGCGCCCGCGTCGTGTTCCTCGACAACCGCAGCGTGCCCGGCAGCACCCAGCCGATCACACACGCCGACGCCGCCGGCAACACCTACCAGACCCGCACGCTCGACGACGGCAGCGTGCACGAGGTGCTGAAGAACTTCCCCACCCGCGAGCAGGCCCTGGCCGTGCTGGGCCCGCGCGCGCACAGCCCCGAGTGGATCGAACACGACCACTACTGGGTGCTGAGCTACCAGCTCCACTAGGGCGGGCGCCGCATGGACACCCTGCGCGGCCTGGCGCTCCTGCTGCTGTGCCAGTCGGCCGGCGAGGCGCTGTCGCGGCTGGCGCGGCTGCCGCTGCCCGGGCCGGTGACGGGCCTGCTGCTGCTGGCGCTGCTGCTGCAGGTGCCGGCGGTGCGCGCGCCGGTGGCGGCCGCGGCCGAGCCGCTGCTGCAGCACCTGTCGCTGCTGTTCGTGCCGGTGGGCGTGGGTGTCATCGTGCACCTGGGGCTGGTGGGCGAATACGGCGGCCGGCTGATGCTGGCGATCGTGCTGTCGACCTGGTTCGGCATGGCCGCGGCCGCGCTGGTGCTGCGCGCGCTGTGGCCGGCCGGCGATGCCGGCGCACCCGTGGGCGAACCCGCCGACCCGGCGCCCGCGGCTGCGCCCGTCGATCAGCCCGTGCTGCACTGAAGCCGCGCGCCCGCACCCCTGCAGCCATGCAGAACTTCGTCGAACTCTGGGTCTACCTCTCGGCCACGCCGCTGTTCGGCCTGACCGCCACGCTATCGGTCTACGTGGCGGCGCACGCCGCCTACACGCGGCTGGACCAGGCGCCGTGGGCCAACCCGGTGTTGTGGACGGTGCTGGTGCTGGCGGCGCTGCTGCAGGCCACCGGCACGCCGTACCCGACCTACTTTTCCGGCGCCCAGTTCATCCACTTCCTGCTCGGCCCCGCGGTGGTGGCGCTGGCCTGGCCACTGTGGCAGCGGCGCGCCGAGCTGCGCCGCCGCGCGCTGCCGCTCCTGGCCGCGGCGCTGGCCGGTGGCGCGGTGGCGGGCGGCAGCGCCGTGGCCATCGGCTGGGCGCTGGGCCTGCCGCACGATCTGCTGGCCTCGCTGGCGCCCAAGTCGGTGACGGCGCCCGTCGCCATGGGCATTGCAGCGCAACTCGGCGGCATCCCGGCGCTGGCGGCGGTGTTTGCGGTGCTGACCGGCCTGGTGGGTGCCGTCAGCGCCAAGTACTTGCTCGATGCACTGCGCATCACCCGGCCCGAGTGGCGCGGCTTTGCACTCGGCACCGTGTCGCACGGCGTCGGCGCGGCGCGTGCGATGCAAGTGCACCCCGCGGCCGGCGCCTACGCGGCGCTCGCGCTGGGCCTGCAGGTGGTGCTGGCGGCGCTGCTGCTGCCGCTGATCCCGATGTTCCTGTCCTTCCTCTGACCCTGGCTCCCCGATGCAAACCAATCTCGCACCCGAATTCAAGGGCACCCGCGAAGGCCAGGAGGCCGAGGCCATCCTGCGCAAGTGCGTGCACTGCGGCTTCTGCACCGCCACCTGCCCCACCTACCAGCTGCTGGGCGACGAGCTCGACGGCCTGAAGCAGGTGCTGGAGGGCGGGCCGGTCACACGCAGCACGCAGTTGCACCTGGACCGCTGCCTCACCTGCCGCAACTGCGAGACCACCTGCCCCAGCGGCGTGGACTACGGCCATCTGGTGGAGATCGGCCGCAAGATCGTCGAAGAGCGTGTGGAGCGCCCCACGGGCGAGAAGGCCGTGCGCTGGCTGCTGAAGGAGGGTCTGACCTCGCCGCTGTTCGGCCCGGCCATGAAGCTCGGCCAGCTGGTGCGCCCGCTGCTGCCGGCGTCGCTGAAGAACAAGGTGCCGGCGCCGGCCGGCGCGCGCGCGAAGCTGTGGCCCACGCGCGATCACCCGCGCAAGGTGCTGATGCTGCTGGGCTGCGTGCAGCCGGCCATGATGCCCAACATCAACAGCGCCACCGCGCGTGTGCTGGACGCCGCGGGCATCCAGACGCTGGTGGCCGACGGCGCCGGCTGCTGCGGCGCGATCCGCGCGCACCTGAACGATGCCGAGGGCGGCCTGGCCGACGCGCGCCGCAACATCGATGCCTGGTGGCCGCTGGTGGACGGCCTGACCTCGCAAGGTCAGGTCGAGGCCATCGTGATGAACGCCAGCGGCTGCGGCCTGGCGGTCAAGGAATACGGTCACGCGCTGGCGCACGACCCGGCCTACGCCGACAAGGCGCGCCGCGTCAGCGCGCTCACGCGCGACCTCAGCGAACTGCTGCCCGACCTGGTGCCGGCGCTGCAAGGCCAGATGCGCGGCCGCAAGGCGCAGCGGCTGGCCTTCCACCCGCCGTGCACGCTGCAGCACGGCCAGCAGCTGCGCGGCGGTGTCGAGACGCACCTGAACACGCTGGGCTTCGAGGTCAGCGTGGCAACCAGCGAGAGCCACCTGTGCTGCGGCAGCGCCGGCACCTACAGCGTGCTGCAGCCCGAACTGGCCTACCAGTTGCGCGACCGCAAGCTGGCGAACCTGCAGCCGCTGGAGCCGCAGGTCATCGTCAGCGCCAACATCGGCTGCATCCAGCACCTGCAAAGTGGCACGGCCACGCCGGTGCGGCATTGGGTGGAGGTGCTGGACGAGGCGCTGGCGACCTGAGCCCTGCCCGGCCAGCCGATCAGGACAGCGCAGCGCCGACGTAGATGTCGGTGTCCGGCAGCAGCCGGCGCAGCGTGTCGAAGGCGATGCCCGCCGACTCCACGCCGTCGCGCCCCAGGCCCGGCGCCACGGCGACCCAGGCCTCGTCGCCGTCCAGGCGCAACTCGCGCAGCCAGCGGCCCGCGGGCAGGCCCAGGCTCGAGGCCACCGCCGACTCCAGTGCCGCCAGCACGCGGCCGTCCGCATCGCCGCTGACCTGCGGTGCCTGCCAGCGCTGCGCGAGCAGCGCTTCGGGCACGATCGGGATGATGCGCGGGGCCATGCGGCATTCTGGCGCCGCCGCGGCTGGGCGGTTTGACGCGGGTCAGGGCGCCGTGCAGCGCGCTATCGTCGTGGCCCGTTCAGGACACTCCAGGAGACTCCCTTGCGTTGGATGCGATTCATGCACCACGGCCAGCCCACCCTGGGCCAGCTGTCGGGCGACGAGGTGCTGGTGCACGAAGGCGCGCTGTTCGGCGGCCCCCCCGGTGCGGCCCCTGCCGCGCCGCGCGCCACCGGCGAACGGGTGCCGCTGGCCGGCCTGCACTGGCTGCCGCCCTGCGTGCCGGGCCAGATCGTCGGCCTGTGGAACAACTTCCGCGCCGCGGCGGCCAAGAACGGCTGGGCCGAGCCGGCCGAGCCGCTGTACTTCCTGAAGAACCCGCACAGCGCCGCCGCGCACGAACAGGCCATTGCCGCGCCGCCGCCCGAAGTGGGCCGCGTCGCGTACGAGGGTGAGCTGGCGGTGGTGATCGGGCACACCGCACGCCGCCTGGCGCGCGAAGAGGCCGCCGGCTGCATCTTCGGCTACACGGTGGCCAACGACGTGACGGCCATCGAGCTGCTGCAGCGCGACCCGAGCTTTCCGCAGTGGACACGCGCCAAGAGCTTCGACGGCTTCGGCGCCTTCGGCCCCTGGATCGACACCGATTTCGACCCCGCCGCGGCCACGCTGCTCACGCGCGTGGGCGGCCGCGAGCGCCAGAACTACGCGCTGGCCGACATGTTCTTCAGCCCGCAGGACATCGTCTGGCGGCTGTCGCAGGACATGACGCTGCAGCCCGGCGACCTGATCCTGTGCGGCACCTCGCTGGGCGTGCTGCCGATGAAGCCCGGCACCACCGTCGAGGTGGAGATCACCGGGCTGGGCACGCTGCGCAACCTGTACGGTTGAAGGCCCGCGGCGCGCGGGCGCGGCTGATCAGCCCTTCTTGGCGTAGCCGCTGCACCAGCCGGCGGCGGCCACCGCGCGGCCGCCGAACAGCGGGCAGCCGCCCGAGGCCTCGCCGGCCTTGCCCGCGTACAGCGCGCAGTTGCTGCAGGCCTGGCCAGCTGCGAAGGTCTTGAACTTGGTGGCGTCGGCCTGGCTGGCCACGGCCACGTAGCCCAGCGCCACGGCGGCCGGTTCCGCGGGGTCGACCTGCGCCGCCGGCGCCGCCGCCGTGGCGGGGGCTGCAGCCGCTGCCGGCTCGGCCGCAGGGGCGGGCGCCGGTGCGGGTGCGGGTGCGGCGGCGGGCGGCGCGGCGGCGGGCTCGGGCGCCTTGGAGCAGGCGACCAGCGACGCGGCGCCGATGAACGGGGCGATCGTGATGAAGCGGCGACGGGTGGTCATGGCTGGTAGTCCTTGCGTTGAGAGTGGACTATTGTCCGCCCGCGGCCGAATAGCCGACCCCTACGCTGGCTGAGGGGCCGTGCGGCCGCTGCGCAGCGCGCTCATCACCCCGGCCATCAGCAGCGCCACGCCCAGCCAGGTCAGCGGCTGCGGCCACTGCGCGCGCCACAGGAAGGCATAGGCCAGCGCGGCCAGGGTCTCGAAGACGATCAGCTGCCCGGCCAACGCCGGTGGCAGGCGCTGGCTGGACTCGTTCCAGCACAGCGTGCCCAGCCACGACGCAAAGAGGCCGATCGCCAGCATCAGCCCGATGAACAGCCCGGGGCGCGGGCCGAAGGGCATCTCGAACGCAGCTGTCGCCACCGTGGAGGCCGTGGCCGCCGCTGCGGCGGCCGCCGGTGCTGCCGGCGCGCCGCTCCACGCCACCCAGCCCCACCACAGCGCGTAGGCCAGCGCCGCCATCGGCAGCGTCACCACGCCCTGCGCGGTGGCCCAGGCGCTGGGCGAGCGGTCGGCGTGGGCGCGCAGCCAGTCGGCATTGCGGATGGGGTACCAGGTCCAGCAGGCCACGGCGGCCACCGCCAGCAAGGCACCCAGCCCGTAGCGGCCGGCGTCGATGGCGCCGGCCTGCCGCAGGTGCTGCAGCTCGGCCTGGTTGACGCAGCCGATGCCGGCCGCGATCAGCAGCAGCGACGGCGCCAGCCGGCCCCAGGGCAGCCGCCCGTCGCGCGCCCGCACCACCGCCGAGCCGCGCAGGTTGGAGGTGATCGCAATCACCACCGGCAGCGTGCCGATGATCATGGTCGGCAGCGGCCCGCCGGCGTGCTGGATGGCCGCGGCCAGGCACAGGTAGTACAGCAGGTTGCCCACGGCCGAGAGCTTGGCGGCCTCCAGCCAGTCGGCCCGCGTCAGCTCGGCCAGGCGCTGGCGGCTGAACCAGGCCAGCGGCAGCGCGATGAGCCCGAACGCCAGGTAGCGCCCGGCCACCAGCAGCGCCGGCGGGTAGTCGGACAGCATCGTCGGCGCCACGAACACCAGGCCCCACATCAGGCCGGCGGCGAGCGCGAACAGCGTGCCGGTGAGCAGCGCGCGCCTAGAAGCGGGCATCGGGGTGGCGACGGATCACGGCGCCGGGGCGGGGCCGCGCTGCAGCGGGGGGCTGCGGGCCCAGGGGAACACCTTGCATGACGGGATCATCGCACCGAAGAGAATGCAGCCGGGCCCCGCGCCGCCCAGCCGATCTCGCCTGTCAGGACCCCGCTATGACCCAAGACCACCTGCTCGCCCTGGACCAGGGCACGTCCAGCTCGCGAGCGATCGTGTTCCACCGCAGCGGGCGCATCGTGGCCATGGCGCAGCGCGAGTTCACGCAGATCTTTCCGCAGCCGGGCTGGGTGGAGCACGACCCGCAGGAGATCTGGGCGTCGCAGCTCGCGGTGGCGCAGGAGGCGCTGTCCCGGTCGGGCCTGGGCGCGGCCGACATCGCGGCCATCGGCATCACCAACCAGCGCGAGACCACCGTGATGTGGAACCGCCGCACCGGCGAGCCCATCCACAACGCCATCGTCTGGCAGGACCGGCGCACCGAGCCTCTGTGCGCGCAGCTGCGGGACCAAGGACTGACCGACGCGGTGCGCGCCGCCACCGGGCTCGTCATCGACCCCTATTTCAGCGGCACCAAGATCCGCTGGCTGCTGGATCACGTCCACGGCGCGCACATCGCCGCGGCCAAGGGCGAACTGGCCTTCGGCACCGTCGACAGCTGGCTGCTCTACAAGCTCACCGGCGGCCAGGTGCATGCCACCGACGTGAGCAACGCGTCGCGCACGATGCTCTTCGACATCCGCCACAACGTGTGGGACCACGACCTGCTGAAGGCGCTGCACGTGCCCGACAGCGTGCTGCCGCAGGTCTTTCCGTCGAGCCATGTGTTCGGCCACACCACGCTGTTCGGCGCGCCGATCCCCATTGCCGGCATCGCGGGCGACCAGCAGGCGGCGCTGTTCGGCCAGGCCTGCTTCAGCGCCGGGCTGGCCAAGAACACCTACGGCACCGGCTGCTTCATGCTGATGCACACCGGGGAGCGGTTCCAGCCCTCGCACCACGGCCTCGTCACCACGGCCGCGGCGCAGCGCGACGCCACGCCGCAGTACGCGCTGGAAGGCAGCGTGTTCATCGGCGGCGCGGTGGTGCAGTGGCTGCGCGACGGGCTGCAGGCCATTCGCAGCAGCAGCGAGGTGCAGGCGCTGGCCGAGAGCGTGCCCGACAGCGGCGGCGTGATGTTCGTGCCCGCCTTCACCGGCCTGGGCGCGCCGTACTGGAACGCCGACGCACGCGGCGCCATCGTCGGCCTGACGCGCGGCAGCACCGTGGCGCACATCGCACGCGCCGCGGTGGAGAGCATTGCGTTCCAGAGCGCGGCGCTGCTTGACGCGATGAGCAAGGACGCCGCGCCGGTGGCCGAACTGCGGGTGGACGGCGGCGCCTGCGTGAACGACCTGCTGATGCAGTTCCAGGCCGACCTGCTGGGCATCCCGGTGGTGCGGCCGCAGGTCACCGAAACCACGGCGCTGGGCGCGGCCTACCTGGCCGGCCTGGCCACCGGCGTGTACGGCAGCCTGGCCGAGATCGGCGCGCAGTGGAAGGAAGAACGCCGCTTCTGGCCCACGCTGCCGCGTGATCGGGCCGCGGAGCGCATGGCGCAATGGACGCGCGCCGTGGCGCAGGCCACCGCGCGCTGAGCGGGCCCGCGCCGGGGGGCGCGGGTGGCTGCCCTTGCTGCCTGGCGGCGCTTACTTGACCGCGAAGTCCGACAGCTGCTTGCCGCTGGCCAGCGCGTCGCGCAGCCATTGCGGGCGCTTGCCACGGCCGCCCCAGGTGCCGCCGGTCTCGTTGCGGAATTTCACTTCCTTCGGTGCCTTGGGCGCAGCGGCCTTGGCCTTCCTGCCCTTGGCGGGCGCGGCGGCCTTGCGGGCGCCCTTGGGTTTGCTGCCCAGGCCCAGGTCGTCCGCGGACAGGTTGTAGAAAGAGATGGCTTCGCGAATGCGCGCGATCACGCCATCGACTTCATTGCGCCGGAGTTTCTCGGCTTCCTGTTTCAGCGATTCGATCTGCTTGACGATCTGGGCGTAGGTCTTGGTCATGGTGTGTGTTTTGAAAACTAACTCCCTGAGGCGGCTTTCTTTAACCGCGGATTGGCGTCTCTTGGTATTGATTTGGAATGCGCCATTAATGCCGACATTAACACGGACGGCACTGACGATCCTCAATCGCTGCGTTTCCAGGTATTGCAATGGTGGAATTCTGCGTTATCGAGACTGCATTCGATGCGTGCGCGCCACGCGGTCAGCGGCGTTCAATCCAATGATCGGGTTGTTTCACACCGCGGCTCACCCGGGCCCAGAATTGCGAGAAGGAATGGCAGCGTTGCGCCGGCCATTCGAAACAGCGGGGTGAGGGCGACCACTGCTCGCGGGGCCCGGGCCGGGCAGCCGGGTGCGGCCAGGGCCCGTGGCGGTCCTGCACGCCGTGCACCGAAGCCGCACCGGACCACGCTGCCGTCAGCACCTCCGGCGCGCCGGCCCACATCAGATCGCATACGCTCTGCAGCCGCGTGCCCACGAAGCGCCAACGTGCGGCGGACCAGGGCCGGCGCGCATGAAAGGACGTGCAGGCGATGCCCACGACCAGGCGGTCCGGCGTGGGCCCGGCCGCCGTGGCCGCCAGCGACCACGGGTGCACAGCCTGCAGCGCGCGCCCCTGCACGGCCTGCGCACCGGGCGCCGTGAACAGGCCCGGCGGCGGCGCCGTCAGCAGCGCCGGCTCTTCCACGCCCGGGCCGGCCGGCTTGGCGGCCACCGGCTGCGGCTGCCGTGCGATGCGGTCCAGCGTCTCGTAGCTCGTGTCCACCACGCTGGCCGTGCTGTGCCAGGCTGGCGGCGCGTAGCGGGCCACATTCTCTGCATTGAAGAGATAGGGCTTGTGGCTGCCCGTGCCGGCCACCCACTGCCAGCTCAGGTGGTTGCTGGCCAGGTCGCCATCGAGCAGGTGGCCGTAGAGCCAGTCGGCACCGGTGCACCAATGCACCTTGCGCAGGTGCACCACATACGACGCCAGCCACATGCGGGCGTGGTTGTGCAGGTAGCCGGTGGTGTAGAGCGTGCGCACCGCCTCGTCGATCACCGGCACGCCGGTGCGGGCCTGGCGGATGTCGGTCGGCAGCTCGCGGGCGTAGGCGCTGTCGGGCAGCACGCCTTCGTGCAGCGACTCGAAGATGCCGTCGCCCAGGTGATGCCACACGTGGTGGAAGTACTCGCGCCAGGCCAGCTCGAACACCAGCTTGTGCTGCACCTGCAGCGGCGTGCGGCGGTGCACGGCGGCCAGCACCTCCTGCACGCCCAGCAGGCCGTGCGTGAGATAGGGCGACAGCCGCGTGACGGCGCCGTCGAGCTGGTTGCGCGTGCGCGCATAGGCCGCGGGCTGCACGGCGGCCAGCCGGGCCTGCGCGGCGGCGGGTGTGGGCTCGAACAGCTCGCCGGGGAACAGCTCGCCGGTGCTCATTGGCTGGCGTCCCAGTCACCGCGGCGCACGGCGGCGGCGCGGGCGGCAATGGCCTCGCGTTCCGGCGGCTGCAGCCGCTGCACGTTCTTGACCTGCAGCGCCATGCGCGGGTGCGCCGCAAAGCGCGTTTCATGGCGCATCAGGAAGTCCCAATACAAGGTGGTGTACGGGCAGGCCTTGGGGCCCGTGCGCTGCGCCGGGTCGAAACGGCAGCGGCGGCAATGGTCGCCCATGCGCTGGATGTATTTGCCGGTGGCGACATAGGGTTTGCTGGCCATCACGCCGCCGTCGGCGTACTGGCTCATGCCCAGCGTGTTCGGCAGTTCGACCCATTCGACGGCATCCACGTAGACCGCCAGATACCAGCGGTGCACCTGCTGCGGCGCCACGCCCAGCATCAATGCATAAAGTCCCGTCACCATCAGCCGCTGGATGTGGTGGGCGTAGCCGTGTTCCAGCGTCTGGCCGATGGCGTCGGACAGGCAGCGCATGGGCACGTCGCCGGTCCAGTACCAGGCGGGCAATTCGCCCTGCGCGCCGAGTTCGTTCAGGTCCCCATAGCCCGGCATCTGCTGCCAGTAAATGCCGCGCACGTATTCGCGCCAGCCCAGGATCTGGCGGATGAAACCCTCCACCGCGGGCAGCGGTGCGCGGCCTTCGCGCCAGGCCGACTCGGCCGCGGCGATCACCTCGCGCGGGTCCAGCAGTTTCAGGTTCAGCGCGGCCGCGATGTGGGCGTGATAGAGCCAGGGCTCGCCTTCCCACATCGCGTCCTGCCAGCGGCCGAAGTGCTCGAGCCGGTGCTGGATGAAATCGGCCAGCACCTGCAGCGCCTGCTCGCGCGTCACGGCCCAGCCGAAGGCGTCCAGGCGGCCGGGGTGATCAGCGAAACGGGACTGCACCTCGTCGATCACCGCGCGCGTGATGGCATCGGGCTCGAAGCGCGTGGGCGCCGGCACGAAACCCGGCCCGTGGGGGCCGAAGCCGTCGCGGTTCTCGGCGTCGTAGTTCCAGTCGCCGCCGGCCGGTTGATCGCCGTCCATCAGCACGTGGTGGCGGCGTCGCATCTCGCGGTAGAAGTACTCCATGCGCAACTGCTTGCGGCCCCGCGCGTGCGCCGCAAACTGCTCGGCGCTGCACAGGAAGTGCCGGTCGGGCCGCAGGTCCAGCGCCACGCCGGCGGCGGTGCAGGCCTCGCGCAGGCTCTGCAGCACGCGCCAGTCGCCGGGCTCGGCCAGCACCACGCGCTGCACGCGCGTGGCCTGCAGCGTGCGGGTCAGCGCCTGGGCCAGCGAACCGTCGTGCAGCGTGTCGTGGTGCAGCGGCACGCCGTCGTCGCGCAGGGCCTGCGCGAAGTGCCGCATCGCCGCGAGGAACAGCACCGTGCGCTGCAGGCTGCTCCAGACGTGGGTGGACTCCTCGCTGGCCTCGCACATCCAGGCCAGGTCCTGCGCGGGGTCGAAGCCGTCCCAGGCGCTGCTGTCGCGGTGCAGCTGGTCGCCCAGCACGACGACGAGGTGGCGCACCTCAGCGGCGGGTGTCGGGGGTGGGGTCGGGGTTCGGGGCATGGGCGTTCTTCTTCTTTCTGCAGGCTTCGGAGCAGTGACGCACCGCGTCCCAGTTCCTGGCCCAGGCCTTGCGCCAGCTCATCGGCCGGCCGCAGGTGAGGCAAGGCTTGCTGGGCAGCGCGGCCTTGTTGCCCTTGAAGCCGGGCATCAGAAGAGCTCCTGCTGCGGCGAGGGCAGGGCGGCTTCAGCGGCTTTTTTCCGGCGCGCGCCCTGGCCGCTGGGCGGCAGGCCGCTCTTGCGCGAGCCGTGGCGCTGCTGCACCGCGTCGGCCTCGGCGCGCGCCTCGGGCGTGGCGCGCAGGGCGTAGAGGCGCTCCTTGGCCGCGGCCATCGCGCCGCGTTCGTCGACGATGGGCGCCGGGTAGTCGGGCGTGCCGAATTCCGGCACCCAGCGACGCACGAAGACACCCTGCGGGTCGTGCTCCAGCGCCTGCTTGGTGGGCGAGTAGATGCGCAGGGTGTTGATGCCGGTGGTGCCGCTCTGCATCTGCATCTGGCTCCAGTGGATGCCGGGCTCGAAATCCAGGAACTGCCGTGCCAGGAACAGGCCCGGCTCGCGCCAGTGCAGCCACAGGTGGTAGGCGGCAAAGCTCACCAGCATGGCGCGCATGCGGAAGTTGAGCCAGCCGGTGGCACGCAGGCTGCGCATGCAGGCGTCGACCATCGGGAAGCCGGTGCGGCCGGCGCACCAGGCCTCGAAGCGCTGCTGCTCCGCGTCGCCCCAGGGCGTGCCGTCGCCCGGGCGCAGGCCGTCGAACACGCGCGCGAAGTTGCGCTGTTCGATGGCCGGCTCGTCTTCCAGCTTCTGCATGAAATGGCAATGCCAGCGCAGCCGGCCGGCAAAGCCGCGCAGCGCGTAGGCCAGCGCGCGGTCGGGCGTGTGCGCGACAGCCGTCTCGGTGGCCTGGTGCACCTCGCGCATCGAGATCGTGCCGTAGGCCAGATGCGGGCTGAGCCGGCTGCAGCCCGCTTCGGCCGTCAGCGGGCTCGACAGCGCGCGGCGGTAGTCACGGCCGCGGCCGCCGAGGAAGGCGTGCAGCTCGGCCCAGGCGGCGGCCTCGCCGGCCGCCTGCAGCGTCTTGCCGTGCGGCGCCACGCCCAGGCGGGCCGCGGTGGGCAGGTCGGCCGGCTCGACCGTGGCGCCGGCAAAGCCGGTGGGCGCCGGCAGCGCGGGCGCGTCCATGCGCGCGGCCCAGCGTGCGGCCCAGCCCTGGCGGCTGCGCAGCGGGCGCTGCACGCCGGTCTGCGGCCACTGCTGCCAGCGCACGCCCTGCGCACGGCACCAGCGCGCCACGGCGCGGTCGCGGTCGTAGCTCCACAGCGGGCCGGTCTCTTCGTGGCTCAGCAGATGGTCGAACGGGAACTCGGCGCGCAACGCGGCCAGCACCTCCAGGGCCGGGCCCACACGCACCAGAAGCGGCAAGCCGCGCGCGGCCAGTTCGGCGCGCAGCGGGTGCAGGGCTTGCAGCATGAAGTCGAGGTGGCTGCCGTCGAACTCGGGGCTGGCGAGCCATTCGGGCTCGATGATGGCCAGCGCCGCGGCGGCCGTGCTGCCCTGGGCGGCGGTGAGCGGCGCGTGGTCGCGCAGGCGCAGGTCGCGCTTCAGCCAGACGAGGGAACGGGACATTGCAGCCATTGTGGGTGGCGGCGCAAACCCGTGCAGGCGCTGGACCAAGCGGCGATGTGTGCAGGGTGGCGTCGCCCGGGCCCGTGGGGCTGTGCGTGCGCGGCCCGGCTGCGCCGCCAGGGCCGGGCGGCTACGCCGCCGACGCGGGGCGGCGCAGCGTGGCGCTGCTGTCCAGCCACTGCAGCGGGCTGACGCGGTAGCAGTGCGCCAGCTCGTCGTACAGCGCGGGGTGTGCTGCGGCCAGGTCCAGCGGGCGCTCGAAGAACAGTTCACTCAGCACGGCGAAGAACTCGGCCGGGTCGGTGGCGCCGTAGGGGTCGATCAGGCCGTCTTCGCCGCGGGCCACGCGGGCCTGCAGCTGCGCGAACTCCGTCGCCATCACCCGTGACCAGCGGGCGCGGCGTTCGCGGCCGGCCACCCAGGGCGCGCCGTTGGCGGCGCCGGTTTCCTGGTCGAGCTGGTGTGCAAACTCATGCAGCACGACGTTGTGGCCGTCGTGCGGGTCGGCCGCACCGGCGCGCACGTCGCCCCAGCTCAGGATCACCTGCCCCTGCTGCCACGATTCACCCGACAGCACGCGCCGGTTGTCGTGCGTGAGACCCGCGGTGTCCGCCACCGCGCGGTTGACGACGAAGGCCCCCGGATACAGCAGGATCTGGCGCAGATTCCGGAACGACCCGGCGCGCCGGTTCAGCAGCAGCAGCGCGGCCTGCACGGCCACCAGCACGCGCATCTCGTCGCTGACCACCAGCCCTGCGCAGCCGATGAACGGCTTTTCCGCGATCAGCACCTGCGCGTGCTTCTTCAGCTGCAGCTGCACGTCGGCCGGCAGTTGCGCAAAGGCCGGCATGCGGCGGCGCAGCGCGTCGCGCCAGGCCGGCGGGAAAGGCTGGCGCCGGATGCGGGCGCGGCGCCACGCGGTGGCCAGCGGCGGGCCCCAGAGCCAGGCGCTGGCGCCCAGCAAGGCCAGCAGCAGCAGAAGCGCAGCCCAGGCCGCAGAGTTGTCCACCTGCACCATCTGGGCGCCCTGCGGCCGTCTTCAAGACCGGGCGAACGCGGAGTGGCGCCTGGGGCCAGCGCCGCGGCGGCAGCGCCAGCCGGCAGCGCCGCAGCGGTGTCAGCCCGCCGGGTGGCGGTACAGCAGGGCCGGGCTGCCCATGAAGTCGATCGGCCCCGCGGTGGCGGCGCCCAGGCGCTCTGCAAGGCGGATCGAACGTGCGTTGTCGGGCCGGATCAGGCTGATCAGGTCCTGCAGGCCCAGCGCATCGCGCCCGAAGGCGCGCGCTGCCAACGCGGCCTCCTGCGCGTAGCCCTGGCCCCAGGCGTCGCGCGCCAGCGTCCAGGCCAGCTCGCAGCCGGGCCAGCCCTCGGGTTGCAGGAAGCCCACGCGTCCGATCAACCGCCCGTCGCTCTGGCGTTGCAGCGCCCACATGCCGTGACCGTGCAGCGCCCATTCGCCGAGGAACAGCGCCATCTGCCGCCAGGCCACGTCGCGCCCCACCGGGCCGCCGCCGCCGATGTGGCGCATGACCTCGGCATCGGCGCAGATCGCGGCATAGGCGTCCAGGTCGCGCTGCTGAAAGGCACGCAGCCGCAGGCGCGCCGTGCCCAGTTGGGGGATGTTCATGTCAGTGGCTCCACCTCAGCGCGCGTAACACACAACCCACGGCACGCGGGGTCGCCATCAAGCCACCCGCCGCGGAACCGGCTCCGCCGGGCCGCCAGCGGGGCATCCCCCCTGGGGGGGCGCAGGCCGCGGCTCCGAGTCCGCCTGCGCGGACTCGGACGGCCCAGCAAGCAAGGCCTCTGGCCTTGCGTGGAACGCAGTGAGCTTGGGGGCTCACATCCTCGGCTCGCAACGCAGCTCGGTCTTCACCGAATTGGCGAGATAACAGGCGGCGTGCGCCTCGTGGTGCAGCGCCAGCAGTTCGTCGGCGCCGGGCGTGACCGGCCCGTTGAAGCGCACCAGCGGCCGCAGCGTCACCACCGTGATCACCGTCTGGCCCTGCGCGTTGCGCGCCAGCGTGCCGATGGCGTCGTCGCTGTAGTCGTCGACGCAGAAACCCTGCTGGGCGGCCAGCGACAGGAACCACAGCATGTGGCAGCTGGCCAGCGCGGCGATGAACATCTCCTCGGGGTCGACCGCGGCCGGGTCGGACCAGGGCAGCGGCACCACGCCGGGCGACGACGAGCCCGTGAGCTCGGCCCCGCCGTCGAAGCGCAGCTGATGGCGGCGGCTGTAGCGGTTGTCGGTGAAGGCTTCCTGCGGGGCGCGTTGCCAGTGCAGTTGGGCGACGTGATTCGACATGGGCGGCCTGCGGTTCGGTGTGGCGCGGGCCCGATGCTGCCATGACATCATCGTTCCATGATCACCCTGCACTACTTTCCCGGCAACGCCAGCCTGGCCCCGCACGTGCTGCTGCACGAACTGGGCGTGCCCTTCGGGCTGCAGCTGGTGGACCGCCACGCCAACGCGCACAAGTCGCCGGCGTACCTGTTGCTCAACCCGAACGGGCTGATCCCGGTGCTGGTGGACGGCGATCTGGTGCTGTACGAGACCGCGGCGATCTGCCTGCACCTGGCCGACACGCACCCGGCCGCACAGCTGATGCCCGCGCTGGGCACGCCAGAACGCGCGCAGGCCTACAAGTGGCTGATGTGGCTGACCAACACGGTGCAGGCCACGCTGATCCACTATTTCTACGGCGACCGCCTCGTGGACCCCGGCAACGCCGAAGGGGCGGCGCAGATCAAGGCCCACGCGCAGGCCCGGGTGGGCGACTGCCTGGCGCAGATCGACGCGCACCTGGCGGCGCAGGCGGGGCCCTGGATGATGGGCGATCACTACACGGTGCTCGACCCCTACACCTGGATGCTGTGCCGCTGGACGCGCGGCTTCAGCAGCCGGCCGGCGCGCGACTACCCGCACATCGCGGCCTTCCTGCAGCGCATGCTGCAGCGCCCGGCGCTGCAGCAGGTCATCGCCAGCGAGCAGCTGCCGCCGCCGCTGGTCTGACCGCCTGGATCAGGACTCGGCGGTGAAGCCGATGCTCTTGATCAGCGGGCCCCAGCGCTCGGTGTCGGCCTTCAGCATCGCGGCCAGTTCGGCCGGGCTGGACGAGCGGGCTTCCAGGCCCATCACTTCCAGCCCTTCGACCGTTTCGCGGGCCGCCAGCGCGGCGCGCAGCGCGGTGTTGGCGCGCGCCACCACGTCGGCCGGCGCCTTGCCCGGCAGGTAGAAGCCGAACCACTCGTTGAAGGCCATGTCCTTCAGGCCCTGCTCCACCATCGTGGGCACCGCGGGCGCGAACTTGTTGCGCGTGGCGCCGCTGGTGGCCAGCAGGCGGCACTTGCCGGCGGCCACGTGCTGCGTGAACTCGCCCACCGGGCCCGAGACGGCCTGGATCTGGCCGCCGATCATGTCCAGGATGGCCGGCTGCGTGCCGCGGTAAGGCACGTGCTTGAGCTCGATGCCCGCGGTGCGGCCGGCCAGCACGCCGATGAAGTGCGGCGTGGAGCCGGCGGCCGGCGAGCCGAAGTTGGCCTTGTCGGGGTTGGCCTTGGCCCAGGCCAGGAACTGCTGCATCGTCTTCACCGTGTCCGGCACCGCGGGGCCGACGGCAAAGCCGAAGTCGAACACCGCACCCAGCGACGCTGGCGTCAGGTCGGCCACCGGGTCGTAGGTCAGCTTCTTGTAGATGTGCGGGTAGATGCCCAGCATCGACATCGGCGTCTGCAGGATCGCGGTGCCGTCGGCCGGCATGGCCTTGACGGCGTTGATGGCGATCTGGCCGCCGGCGCCGGTGCGGTTTTCCACCACCACGCTCCTGCCGTAGCTGCCCTGCAGGTGCGCGGCGACGCGGCGGCAGATGGTGTCGGAGGTGCCGCCCGGCGTGAAGCCGGTGATGACCTTGACCTGGTCGAGCATGGCGGCTTGCGCCGAGGCGATGGCAGGCAGGCCCGCGGTGAGGGTGGCTGCGCCTGCGGACTGCAGGATCTGGCGACGGGTGATGTTCATGGGGTGTCTCCTGGGGTGGGGCGCCGCGTCGAGCGCGCGGTGAGCGCGGCATGGTAGCCGCAGGCCGCCCAGGTGCCTCAAGTCCCCGCAGGGGCTAGAGTGATCCGCTGATGCGCAGCTTCTCCAGCCGCAGCGCGAGGGCCTGCCGCATCTCGGTGAGCCGCTGCCGACCCGCCCGCGTGGCCTCGGTCTCGGGCGCGTCCACCAGCGACAGGCGCAGCGCCTCGATCTCGCGCATCAGTTCCACCTCGGGCGGCAGCACGCCGGCGTCCTTCAGGATCTTCATGCCCATGCGCAGCTCGTCGGGTGTCTGCTCGTAGCCGTCGCCCAGGTTCAGCGGCTTGCCGTAGCTCGCGGCGCTGCGCAGTTCGCCACTGGCGTGGCTGACGCTCAGCGCGCGGCCGATGTCGTCTTCCAGCAGCTTCAGGCGCTGCTCGCGCTTTTCTTCGGCGTTCATGGGCGGCCCTCCGGCAGATCGAGCTGTTCCATCCAGTGCCGCGTCAGCGGTGTCACCGGCTTGGCCATGCGGCGCTCGTTGATCAGCGCCCGGCCCAGGCTGCGGCGCCCGCCCTGCGCGGCGGCGGCCAGCAGCGTCTGGTCGATCAGGTCGCGCTGCGCATGGCTGCCGCCGAAGCGCACGGCCTGCGCTCGCACCGGCGCGATCAGGTCGGCCGCGCCGGCGGCGTCGCCGCGCGCCAGCGCCAGCAGGCCGCGCATCAGCGGCAGGCCGACCTCGCGCGCCATCAGGTGGTTGCTGCGGCTGGCGTCGGTAGGCATCAGCGCACGTTCTGCGCAGCGTGCCAGCCAGGCTTCGGCGCGCTGCATCTCGCCCGCGCCCAGCAGCGCCAGCACCACGTGCACGTCGTTGAAGGCGTACTGGCCGGCGTGCCAGTCGTCGGGCGCCCAGCCGGCCACCAGCGCGGCGCAGCGCGCGCCCACGTCCTCGCCCAGCAGGCGCAGGCGCCACAGCATCGAGGCCGCGTCGACGCGGTTCAGCGTGATCTGCATCGCGTCGCCGGCCAGGTGGGTGTCGACCAGCCGCAGCGCGCCGGCGGTGTCCAGCGCCTCCAGGCGGAACAGCGACTTGTGCCACCACAGGTGGCAGGCGAAGCCGTTGCCTTCAGCCCACGCCGGCTGGTGCTGGCGCAGCCAGGCGGCGCCGTCCTCGAAGCGGCCCTGCATCTCCATCACGTGCGCCACCGCGTGCACCGCCCAGGGCCCGCGCGGGTTGGCGGCCAGCGCGCGGCGGCCGGCTTCCTCGCTCTGCGGATAGAGGTTGCACTCCTCCAGGCCGAAGGCATACAGGCCCAGCACATAGGCAAAGAGTGGATCGGCCTCGTCCCACTCGGGCAGCGCGCGCGCCGGGCGCAGGCGCAGGCCGGCCGCGTCGCCGCGGTAGAAGTCCCACAGGTGCGACCACTGCAGCGCGAGCGCGTCGCGCGGGTGTTCCACCAGCAGCGCGTCCCAGGTGCGGCAGGCCAGGTGCCAGCGTCCTTCCAGCACGAACTGCGTGGCCTCGAGGTGCGCCTTCTCGCGCGGCGTGGCGTGGGCCTGCAGCGCGCGGGCATGCGACAGGTGGGCGTCGGCTTCGCTCAGCAGGCCGGGCTCGGTCAGGCTGAGCAGGAAGCCGGCCTTCATCACGTGGGGCAGCGACCAGCCGGGGTCGGCCTGCATCGCGTTGTCCAGATCGGCCAGCGGCGGCTCGTAGAAGGACATCATGCGCCACAGCGCCTGCTCGGCCGCGTCGCGGGCGGCGGGGCTGGCGCTGCTGCTGGGGTTGCCGCGGGCGTCCGGGTGGGCCATGGCGCGGAATGTAGCGCGCGGGCCGGACGGGTCGCTGACGCGCGAGCCGCGGCCTCAGCCGGCCGCGCCGCCCGCCGCGGAGAAGGGCCAGGGCCGCAGCGGCGCGCGGATGCGCTCGAAGGCACGCGCCACACGCAGCACGTCCAGGTCGGCGAAGCGGGGCCCGATGATCTGCAGCCCGATCGGCAGCCCGTCGGCCGTGAAGCCGCAGGGCACGCTGATCGCCGGCTGCTCGCTCATGTTGAAGGGCAGCGTGAAGGCGATGTGCTCCATCGCGCGAAGCGGGTCGTTGCTGGGCATGGCCCACTCGGCGGCAAAGGCGCTCACCGGCGCCACCGGCGACAGCACCACGTCGAAGCGGTGGCAGGCGGCCACCGCCGCGTCGCGCAGCGCCGCGAACTGGCTGTAGCCGTGGAAGAGCTGCGCGGTGCTGAAGCCCTCGGCCGCGGCCACCCACTCGCGGATGAAGGGCAGCACACGCGCGCGGCGCTCGGGCGGCAGCGCCTGGATGTCGAGCCAGGAGCGGGTGCGCCAGAAGAGGTTGATGCCGTCGGCCATCTCGCGGGTGCTGAAGGGCGCCAGCGCCTCGACCACCGCGCCTGCGGCCTCGAAGCGGTGCGCGGCGTCCTGCACCGCGGCCGTGATCCCGGGCTCCACCGGCAGGCCCCAGCCGCCGTCCGTCAGCAGGCCGACCTTCAGGCCGCGCAGCGCGGTGGTGTCTTCACCCAGCGCCATCCAGTCGATGGGCTGGAAGGGCAGCCGCGTGGCGTCGCGGTCGTCGGGCTGGCTCAGCACGCCCATCAGCGCCGCGGTGTCCTCCACGGTGCGTGTCAGCGGCCCGGCCACGCGGCCCAGGTACGGCGGCTTGATGGGCACGCGGCCGTTGCTGGGCTTGAAGCCCACCACGCCGCACCAGGCCGCGGGCAGGCGGATGGAGCCGCCGATGTCGGTGCCCAGGTGCAGCGGGCCGTAACCCGCAGCGGCCGCGGCGCCGGCGCCGGCGCTGCTGCCGCCGGGGTTCTTGCGCAGGTCCCAGGGGTTGCGCGCCAGCGCATGGAAGCTGCTGAGGCCCGAGGACAACATGCCGTAGTCGGGCATGGTGGTCTTGGCCACGAACACCGCGCCGGCCTCGCGCAGGCGCGCTGCGGGCGGTGCGTCTTCCAGCGCCGGCACCAGCTCGGTGGCGGCCGTGCCCAGCGGCAGCGCGACACCGCGCGTGGCGATGTTCTCCTTGATCGTGACGGGCACGCCGTCGAGCGGGCCCAGCGCCTGGCCGCGCTGCCAGCGTGCTTCGGACTCGCGCGCCATGGCCCCTGTGGCCCGGGGGTCCAGCGCCCAGGTGGCATGCAGCTGCGGTTCACAGCGCGCCATGTGTGCCAGCACCGCCTGGGCCACGTCCACTGGCGAGAGTTCTCGCGCGGCATAGGCCTGGGCCAGCGCCGCGGCACCCCATTCGTGCAGTGCCGTCATCGTGTCAGCCTTTGGCCAGGAAACGTTCCAGTTGGGCGCCGGCCGTGACCCGCACCTTGTGGCGCAGGAACGGGCTCCAGCCCAGCAGCAGCCCCGGCACACCCAGTGCCTGGCGCGACCAGGCCCAGAAGTCGAAGCGGTCGTGGTGCCGCGTGATCAGGCCCTGCGCGTCGAACTCGAAGCTCGCGTCGATCTTGTTGTGCACCAGGCGCCCGGTGGCGCTGAAGAGGTAGTGCGCCTCCCAGTGCGCCGAGCGCTCGGTGATGTCGCTCGCCGCCAGCTGCCAGTGCGCCAGGCCCTTGGCGCGCGTGGCCTCGCACAACATGCGCCACATGCCGCCGATCTGGTGCGCACCGGCCAGCGAGAAGGCTTCGTCCTGGAACGTGGCGCCGGGCGCGTAGCAGGCCTGCATGGTGGCGTGGTCCAGCTGCGCGAAGGCGGCGTAGAAACGTTCGATGGTGGCGCGGCTCATGACAGGGCGCGCAGGCTCAGGGTGCGGGGGTCCAGCTCACCGAGGCCATGTCGTTGGCGAAGATCGGCGAGCTGTTCCACAGCCCGCGCAGGCCCTTCCTGAACACCGCCACCTGCGCCGGGTTCCAGACGTAGGCGTTGACGGCGTCGTCGGCCAGCTGGCGCTGGATGTCGCGCCACAGCCGGGCCTTCTCCTTCTGGTCGGACGTGGCCGCCAGCGTGGCCACGAGGCCGCGGAACTTGGGGCTGTCGTAGCCGAAGTAGTAGTTGGGGTCGGCGTAGGCGGTGGCGTAGTCCAGCGGCTCCACATGATTGATGATCGTGAGGTCGAAGTTGCCCTTGAACGGGCCGGCCAGCCACTGCGCCCACTCGACGTTCTCGATCTTCGCGTTGATGCCCACCTTGGCCAGCTGCGCGGCGATGATCTCGCCGCCCTTGCGTGCGTACTGCGGCGGCGGCAGTGTCAGCGTCACGTTCAGCGGCGTGGTGACGCCGGCCTCGCGCAGCAGCGCGCGCGCCTTGTCGGGGTCGTACGCGCTGAGCTTGGTGAGGTCCTGGTAGCCCAGGTCGGTGGGCGCGAAGTGGCTGCCGATGGGGCGGCCCAGGCCTTCCTGCGCGCCGTCGATGAAGGCCTTGCGGTCGATGGCGTGTGCGATGGCGCGGCGCACGCGCACGTCGGTGAACGGCGCCTTCTTGTTGTTGATGGCGACGATTCCCTTGCCCGAGGTGCTGCCCACTTCCACCACGAAGCGCTTGTCGGCCTGGAACTGCTTGACCGACTGCAGCGCGCCGAAACGCGGCATGCCGTCGATGTCGCCGGCCAGCAGCGCGGCCACTTGCGCCGCCGGGTCGTTGATGAAGCGGAAGACGACGCGCCGCACGCGCACCTTGGCCGCGTCGCGGTGGCTGTCGGACTTGACCAGCGTGACCGCCGAGCCCTTGGACCAGCTGTCCAGCTTGTACGGGCCGGTGCCCACCGGCCTGGTGGCGGCCGTGGCGGCGCTGTCGGGGTGCAGGATGACGGCGGTGTTCTCGCCCAGGCGGAAGGGCATCAGTGCGTCGGCGTTGTTCAGCACCAGGATCACGGTGTGGGGGTCGAACGCCGCGATGCTGCTGATGTTGTCGAACACCGCCTTCTTGGCCTTGTTGGTGCTGCCGGCCATCTTGGCGCGCTCGAAGCTGAACTTCACCGCGCTGGCGTCGAAGGGCTTGCCGTCGCTGAACTTCACGCCCTTCTTCAGCGTGAAGGTGTAGGTCTTGCCGTCGGGCGTGTGGTACCAGTTGTCGGCCAGCAGCGGCGTCACCGCGCCGTCCATCGCGATCCTGGTCAGGCCTTCGAGGACGTTGTAGTGCACGATCTCGCCGATGGCCGCGGCCGGCGCCACCGTGGGGTCCAGGCCCGGCGGCTCCAGCACCATGCCCAGCACCACGGTGTCCTTGCGCGATTGCGCCAGCGCCGAGGGCAGGGCGCCGGCCAGCGGCAGGCCGGCCAGCAGGGCGTTGATCGAGCGGCGATGGATCGTCATGGGGCGGGCTCCTGCAATGCGGGGGGTGGTGTCGTGAGGCACGATTCTGCGCCAAGCCTTTTCGGGCCGGCGATGTCAGGCGGGCCCGCGGGGATTCAGCCCCGGCACCGCGGCCAGCAGGCGGCGCGTGTACGGGTGCTGCGGGTCGGTGAAGAGGCGGTCCGGGCTGCCCTGCTCGACGATGACGCCCTGGTTCAGCACGATGACCTCGTCGCACACCAGGTCCACCACCGCCAGGTCGTGGCTGATGAAGAGGTAGGTCACGCCGAACTGGTCCTGCAGGTCCTGCATCAGGTTCAGCACCTGGGCCTGCACGCTGACGTCGAGCGCGCTCACCGGCTCGTCGGCCACGATCAGCTTCGGCCGCGTGATCAGCGCGCGCGCGATGGCGATGCGCTGGCGCTGGCCGCCGCTGAATTCATGCGGGTACTTGTCCAGGTCGCCGGGGCCCAGGCCCACCGCGGCCAGCGATTCGGCGGCACGCTCGCGCTGCTCGGCCCGGCTGGCGCCGTGCAGCACGGCCAGCGGCTCGGCCACGGTCTGCAGCACGGTGCGGCGCGGGTCCAGGCTGCCGAAGGGGTCCTGGAACACCATCTGCAGCTGCGCGCGTGCGCGGCGCAGCGCGGCGGCGTCCAGGCGGTGCAGGTCCGTGCCGTCGAGCATCACGGTGCCGGCGCTGGGCGCCTCCAGCGCCATCACCAGCCGCGCCAGCGTGCTCTTGCCCGAACCCGATTCGCCCACCACGCCCAGGCTCCGGCCGGCGTGCAGCGTGAAGCTGACGCCGCCCAGGGCCTGCACGGTCGGTGCTGCCGACAGCAGGCTTTGTCGCGGCAGGCGGTAGGTCTTGCTCAGGTTCTCGACCTGCAGCAGCGGCGTGTCCATCGTCGGCTTCACGATCAGGCGGGGTAAACGCGCAGGCAGCGCGCCTCGTGCTGCGGCCCCACGGCCACCGGCGCCGGCGGTGCGGCGCGGCAGGCATCGATGACACGCTCGCAGCGGTCGGCAAAAGGGCAGCCGGGCGGCATGTCGGCCAGCGACGGCACGCGGCCCGCGATGGTGGCCAGACGCGGGCCGCGCCGGCCGGCCAGGGCGTCGCTGGCCGACCGGCGCAGCCCGAGCCGCGGCCGCGCCGCGAACAGGCCGCGGGTGTACGGGTGCGCCAGGCGCCGGAACACCGCTGGCGTGGGGCCGCTCTCGGCCACCGTGCCGCCGTACATCACGAGCAGCCGCTGCACGGTGTCGGCCATCACGCCCAGGTCGTGGCTGATGAGCAGCAGTGCCATGCCGCGTTCGCCTTCCTCGCGCACCAGTTCCTGGATCAGGTCGAGCACCTCGCGCTGGATGGTGACGTCGAGCGCGGTGGTCGGCTCGTCGGCGATCAGCAGGTCGGGCCCGCAGGCCAGCGCGATGGCGATCACCACGCGCTGACGCTGGCCGCCCGAGAGCTGGTGCGGGTAGGCGTCGAGCCGCTCGCGCGCCTGCGGCAGCTGCACGCGCTCCAGCAGCCGCAGCGCCTCGGCGCGCGCCGCGCTGCGCGACAGGCCCTGGTGCAGGCGCAGCGGCTCGGCGATCTGCCGGCCCACGGTGTGCAGCGGGTTCAGCGCCGTCATCGGCTCCTGGAAGACCATGCCGATGCGGCGGCCGCGCAGGTCGCACAGCGCGGGCTCGTCCAGCGTGGTGAGCTCCTGGCCGTCGAAGCGGATCGAGCCGGACACGCGCGCGCCGTCGGGCAGCAGGCCCATCAGCGCCAGCGCCGTGATGCTCTTGCCGCAGCCCGATTCACCGATCAGGCCCAGCGTGTGACCGCGCTCCAGATCGAAGGACACCCCGCGCAGCGCGTCGTGCGCGCCACGCGAGGTTTGCAGGGTGACGCGCAGGTCGCGGACTTCGAGCAGGGCCAAGGCGGTGGAGCCAACGTCAAGGGGGTGCGTCGACGATAGCGCATCGTTCTGCCCGGCCCTGCGTTCAGGCCTGGCGCCGCAAGGCCCACACACCCGCCGCCAGCATCCACCCCGACAGCAGGCTCACGGCCACCGACGTCGGCACCTCCACCGGTGCGCCCAGCGCCGGCAGCGCCATGCCGGCCAGCGCCGCTGCCGCCACCAGCCCCGCCACTGCCAGCCAGCGCGGCAGGCCGCCCCCGCGCAGTGCGCCAGCGCACAAGGTGCCGAGTGAGGCCGCCATCAGCAGGCTCACACCCAGCAGCTCGCCGATGCCGCCGCCGTAGGTGGTGACGGCCGTGAACACCAGCTCGATCGGCGCGCGCGCCGCCGGGTCGGCCGCCGCGTGTGCGGTGGCCAGCACCGGCATCACGGTCAGCCAGCGCAGGATGCCGATGGCACGCGCCAGCGCCGACAGCACGCCGAAGGCCACCACCGTGGCCGCGACCGGGTGCGACAGGCTGCCGAAGGTGCGCAGCGCCAGCACGATCATCAGCGGCGCGATCAGCAGCGAGTACAGCAGGTAGATCGCGTAGCCCGCGCTCACCGCACCGGGCGCCGCGGCGATGGCGGCCAGCTGTTGTGCCGCCGGGTTGTCCAGCGACGCGGGCCAGCCGATGGCCGAGCCCAGCACTGCCAGCGGCACCAGCGACAGCAAGGCCTCGGCGATCAGGAAGAGGCCCAGGCCCCAGGCCCGCGCTGGGCGGGTGGGGATGGCGGTCTTGTCGAAAGTCATCGTGTTCATGCAGCGGCTCCGTGTCATGTCGGGCAGGTTCAGGAATGGGCCAGGCGGGCCGGCGCGTGCGCCAGCCCCAGGTCGATCAGCGATTGCGCCAGCGCGCTCACCAGTGGGGTGGCCGGCGGCAACGCCACGTGTGCGGCCAGGCGCCGGCCGTCCAGCCGGTGCGGCACGCGCCACAGGTAGCTCATGCGGGCCAGCTCGCGCCACAGCGGGTGCACCAGGCCGACGGCGCGGATCAGCCCCCACGGCATGCCGCCGATGGCAAAGCCGGCGGCCGGGCGCAGGCCCAGGCTGTCGGCGGCGGCGTCCAGGCCTTCCAGCAGCTGGCGGCCGGTGAGGGTGTGGCCTTCGAAGTGGAAGGTCTCGAAGGCGGCTGCGGGCGGCCGCTCGGCCACGGCCACGAAGGCGGCTGCCAGGTCGGGCAGGTAGGCCCAGGCGTGGCGGCGGTCCAGCGGGCCGGGGTACACGAGCTTGCCGCGCAGCAGGGGCTTGACGATGGCCTGGTCGAGCCACGAGCCGGTGCCCGTGCCGAAGAAGTCGCCCGCCCGGATGACCACGCTGCGCTGGCCCCGGCCGGCAGCGGCCTGCAGCGCGGCTTCCATCGCGCAGCGCAGGCGGCCCTTGGCGGTGCTGGGCCGCTGCGGCGTGTCTTCGTGCAGCAGCGCCGGCATGTCCTGCCCGAAGTTGTAGACGTTGCCCGGCAGCATGAAAAGCGCACCGAGCTGCTGCGCCACGGCCAGGCCCTGCTGCAGCGCGGGCAGCGCCTCGGCGTCCCAGCGCGTGTAGACCGGGTTGACGCCGTGCACCACCACGCTGGCACCGGCGGCCTGTGCGGCCAGGGCCGCGGTGTCGGCCAGCGGCAGCTGCAATGCCAGCGTGCCGGGTGGCAGTGGCCGTGCCGGCGTGCTGCGCGACTGCGCCAGCACCCGCCAGCCGTAGGCGCCGAAGGCTCGCGTGGCGGCCTGGCCGAAGCGGCCGCTGGCGCCGAGGATGAGGACGGTCTTCATGGTCAGGGACCTGCGGTCGATGCGATGCGCTCAGTCTCGGTGCCGGGGCCTCATCCGGCAATGGATGGGAACTGCATGCGAGCTATACATTTCCGCATGGCACAAACTCCCCTGCCCACGTTCGACTGGACCCTGGTGCGCAGCTTCCTGGCGGTGCTGGACGCCGGCAGCCTGATGGGCGCCGCGCGCCGCCTGGGCGCGCAGCAGCCCACGCTCAGCCGCCATGTGGCGGAGCTGGAGGCGCAGCTGGGCGCGCCCCTCTTCGAGCGCACCGGCCGCGGTGTGCTGCCCACCGCGCTGGCGCTGGCCATTGCCGATGCTGCACGCCAGATGGAGCAGGGCGCCGACACGCTGGCGCGCGCGCTGACGCGCCAGCGCGAGGCCACCACCGGCACCGTGCGCGTCACCACCAGCGCGGTGGCCGCCAGCTACCTGCTGCCGCCGGTGCTGGCGCAGCTGCAGCAGGCCGAGCCGGGCATCCAGGTGGAGCTGGTGGCGTCCAACCAGATCAGCAACCTGCTGCGCCGCGAGGCCGACATCGCGGTGCGCATGGTGCGGCCGGCGCAGGGCTCGCTGGTGGCGCGCAAGATGGGCGAGATTCCCATCGTGGCCTGCGCCCACGCCAGCTACCTGAAGCGCCAGGGCACGCCGCGTGTGCCGGCCGATCTGCTGCAGCACCGCCTGATCGGCTACGACCGCGACGACACCATCGAGCGCGGCTTCGCGCAACTGGGCCTGCCGTTGCCGCGGCAGAGCTTCGTGCTGCGCACCGACGACCAGCTCGCCTACGGCCGGCTGGTGGCGGCCGGCGCCGGCGTGGGCTTCGTGGCGGCCTACAACCTGCGCCACTGGCCGGGCGTGCAGCCGCTGCTGCCGATGCTGCAGATCCCGCCGTTGCCGTGCTGGCTGGCGGTGCACCGCGAGATCCGCGGCAGCGCGCTGGTGCGGCGCGTCTACGACTTCCTGGCCGCGGCGATACCGCCGGCGTTGACCGGAGCAGCCGAGGCGCCTTGAGCGCCGGTGGGCGTGGTCAGCGCGGCCCGGCTGCCGCCAGCAGGTCCAGGTAGCTGACGGCCAGCCGCGGTGCGGCGGCCAGGCCCAGCGTGGCCATCAGCGCCTCGGCCACGGCGCTGCCCTCGGCGTCGGTCTGGCCGGCCTGCAGCACCACCTCGAGCTCCATGAAGTCGCCCAGGTCCTGCACGCGGTCGAGGTGGATGCGGGTGCTGAAGCCGGCCTCGTTCACCAGCAGCAGCAGGCGCTGCTTGCGCACGCGGCCGAGCACGCCGCAGCCGCGCGCCAGCGCCTCGCGCAGCGCGGCGGGATCGGGCGCCGGCACGCGCACGTAGTCGCTGGCCTTGGCCTCGGCGGTGTCGGGGCGGTGGTAGTGGATCAGCTCGGCGCTGCCGTCGGCCAACTCGCGCAGCTTGAGCCGGCCTTGTGGCACGCGGAAGAAGGTGTCGTCCTGGGCGATGCGCTCGGGCTCGCCGCCGGCCACGGCGCGGGCGCGCGGCAGCAGCGTGTCGATGTCGTCGAGCCGCGCCTTGATCTCGATGTTGCGGGCCACCCGGCTCAACCCGCGGCCGACGACTCGGCGGCGATCTGGCGCAGCGCCTGCTCGAACACCTCGGGCGGCTGGCCGCCCGAGATCAGGTGGCGCTGGTTGATCACGATCGCCGGCACCGACTGGATGCCGGCCTGCTGCCAGGACTGCTCGGCCTCGCGCACCTCGTCGGCGTAGCGGCCTTCGGCCAGCACCGCGGCGGCCTCGGTGGTGTCCAGGCCCACGCTGCCGGCCAGGTCCAGCAGCACGTCGCGCGCGCCGGGGTTGCGGCCTTCGCCGTGATAGGCCTGCAGCAGCGCGTGTTTCAGCGCGCGCTGCGTGCCACCGGTCGTGGCGCCGGCGGCGTCCTGCAGCCCGGCCCAGTGCAGCAGGCGGTGCGCGTCGAAGGTGTTCCACACCCGTGCGCGGTCGCCGAAGGCAAAGCCCACCGCGGCGCCGCGCTCGCGGATGACGCCGCGGTTGTGCGCCAGCTGCGCGTCGCTCATGCCGTACTTGTTCTTCAGGTAGTCGCCGGCATCGGCGCCCTCGGCCACCATGCCGGGGTTCAGCTCGAAGGGCTGGAAGTGCAGCTCCACCGGCACCTCGGGCCCGAGCTTCTCGAGCGCACGTTCCAGCGAGTTCAGGCCCACCGCGCACCAGGGGCAGGCCACGTCGGAGACAAAGTCGATGCGCATGGTTCGGGCGTTTTCGAAGAAGGGGTGACGAGTGTACGGAGCGCGGCCGCGGCGCGCCGGGCTGGGGTCGTGCCGGGTGCCTGGCGCCGCTTCAGCGCTGGCGCGCCAGCTTCGGGTCCATCAGGTCGCGCAGGCCGTCGCCCATCAGGTTCAGGCCCAGCACGCTCAGCACGATGGCCACGCCGGGGTACACGGCCAGCAGCGGCGCCTGGAACATCAGCGACTGCGCCTCGTTGAGCATGCGCCCCCAGCTGGGCTGCGGCGGCTGCGTGCCCAGGCCCAGGTAGCTGAGCGCGGCCTCGGCCAGGATGGCGGTGGCGAAGCTGATGGTGGCCTGCACGATCAGCTGGCTGGCGATGTTGGGCAGCACGTGGTCCAGCGTGATGGCCAGCGGCCCCTTGCCGGCGGCGCGCGCCGCGGTGATGAAGTCGCGCGCCCACACCGCGTTGGCCGCACCGCGCGTGATGCGCGCGAAGACGGGGATGTTGAAGATGCCGATGGCCACGATGCTCATCACCAGGCCCGGGCCGTAGATGGCCGTCAGCATGATGGCGCTGAGCAGCGCCGGGAAGGCGAAGGTGAAGTCGCTGGCACGCATGATCAGTTCTTCGACCCAGCCCCGACCCTGGTGGCGCGAGGCCGAGGCCAGGCAGCCCAGCGCCACGCCCACGACGAGGCCGATGCCCACCGCGATGAGCCCGACGACGATGCTGTTCTGCGCGCCCACCAGCAGCAGCGACGCGATGTCGCGCCCCAGGCTGTCGGTGCCCAGCCAGTGCGCCCAGCTCGGCGGCTGCAGCTTGGCGGGAATGTCGATCTCGGCCACCGGGTACGGCGTCCACACCAGCGACAGCAGCGCGGCCGCGCACAGCAGCAGCGTCAGCGTGGCGCCGATCAGGAAGCTCTTGTGGCGCAGCGCGCGCCACAGCAGCCGGTCGCTGCGCGGGGCGGTCGGGGTGATCATGGTGTCGGCGCTCATGCGTGCCTCAGCCGCGGGTCGATCACCGCGTACAACACGTCCACGATGAAGTTGACCACCACCACCACGGCGGCCAGCAGCATCACCACGTCGCGCACGACCACCAGGTCGCGGTTGCTGATGGCCTGGAAGACCAGGCGCCCGATGCCCGGCAGCACGAAGACGTTTTCCACCACGATGGTGCCGGTGATGAGGTTGGCAAACTGCAGCCCGGCCACCGTCAGCACCGGGATCATCGCGTTGCGCAGCACGTGGCCCCACAGCGCCTGGCGGCGGCTCAGGCCCTTGGCGCGCGCAGTGCGCACGAAGTCCTCGCGCATCACGTCCAGCACGGCCGAGCGGGTCACCCGCGCCAGGATCGCCGCCTGCACCAGCGCCAGCGCGATGGACGGCAGGATCAGCGCCTTCACGCCGTCCCACAGGCCGCCGCCTTCGTCCTCGGTCCAGCCCGGGAAGCCGCCCGCGCTGACCCACTGCAGGTGCACCGCGAAGAGCAGGATCAAGAGGATCGCGAACCAGAAGTTCGGGATCGCGATGCCCACCTGGCTGGCCGCCATCACGCCCACGTCGCCCAGCCGGTTGTGGCGCGACGCGGCGTACACGCCCAGGGCCAGCGCCAGGCCCATCGTCAGCACCATCGCCATCAGCGCCAGCGGCAGCGTCACCCGCAGCCGCTCGCCGATGAGTTCGGCGGTGGGTGTGTCGTAGCTGATGCTCATGGCGGTGTCGCCCTGCAGCAGGCCGCCCACCCAGGCCAGGTAGCGCTGCGCGGGCGGGCGGTCCAGGCCCAGCTTGGCGTTCAGCGCGGCCAGCGATTCGGGCGTGGCGGTGTCGCCCAGGATGACCTCGGCCGCGTTGCCGGGCAACAGTTCCAGCACCACGAACACCACCACCGACGCCACGGCCAGCGTGGCCAGCAAGGTGGCCAGGCGCTTGAGGAGGAACGGACCCATCGACGACATGTGGGAAATATCATGCCCGAAGACTGAAGGAGCACCGCGATGAACCACCCCATGCCGTTCGACACCACGCAGGTCTGCATCGGCGGCACCTGGCGTGCCAGCCATTCCGGGCAGACGCTGCCGCTGCACAACCCGTCCGACGGCTCGCTGCTGGCGCACATCGCGCGCGGCGATGCCGCCGACGTGGACGCCGCCGTGCAGGCCGCGCAGCAGGCGCTGGACGGCCCCTGGGGCCGGCTCACCGCCACCGAGCGCGGCCGCCTGCTGATGACGATGAGCGCCGCCGTGCTGGCCCAGGTGGACGAACTGGCGCGGCTGGAAGCGCTGGACGTCGGCAAGCCGCTGAAGCAGGGCCGCGCCGACGCGGTGGCGCTGGCGCGCTACCTCGAGTTCTACGGCGGCGCCGCGGACAAGGTGCTGGGCGAGACCATCCCCTTCATCCACGGCTACACCGCGCTGACGCTGCGCGAGCCGCACGGCGTCACCGCGCACATCGTGCCCTGGAACTACCCGATGCAGATCATCGGCCGCAGCGTGGGCGCGGCGCTGGCGATGGGCAACGCGTGTGTGCTGAAGCCCGCCGAAGAAGCCTGCCTGACGGCGCTGGCCTTCGTGCGCATCGCGCACGAGTGCGGCCTGCCGGCCGGTGCGCTCAACGTGGTACCGGGGCTGGGCGAGGAGGCCGGCGCGGCGCTGTCGGCGCACCCCGGCGTGCGCCACATCTCGTTCACCGGCTCGGTGATGGTGGGCGGGCTGATCCAGGCCGCGGCTGCCAGGAACGCGGTGCCGGTGACGCTGGAACTGGGCGGCAAGAGCCCGCAGCTGGTCTTCGACGACGCCGACCTGGATGCGGCGCTGCCCTTCCTGGTCAACGCCGGCATCCAGAACGCGGGGCAGACCTGCTCGGCCGCGTCGCGCATCCTGGTGCAGCGCGGGGTGTTCGACACCGTGGTGCAGCGCATGGCCGAGCGCTACCGCGCGCTGCGCGTGGGCCCGGCGATGGACGACCCGGACGTGGGGCCGGTGATCAGCGCGCGCCAGCAGCAGATCGTGCAGGGTTACCTGAGCGTGGTGCGCGACAGCGGCCTTCGCATCGCCGCACAAGCGCCGCTGCCAGCCGGCCTGCCCGCGGGCGGCTGCTACGTGCCGCCCACGTTGGTGGCCGGCGTGAGCCCGCAGCACCGCATCGCGCAGGAGGAGATCTTCGGCCCGGTGCAGGCGGTGATCCCCTTCGACGACGAGGCCGAGGCGCTGAAGATCGCCAACGGCACCGCCTTCGGCCTGGTGGCGGGTGTGTGGACGAAGGACGGCAGCCGCGCGCTGCGCCTGGCGCGCAAGCTACAGTGCGGGCAGGTCTTCATCAACAACTACGGCGCGGGCGGCGGCATCGAGCTGCCTTTCGGCGGCGTCAAGCACTCGGGCCACGGGCGCGAGAAGGGCTTCGAGGCGCTGTACGGTTTTTCGACGCTGAAGACGGTGGCCATCAAGCACGATTGAGTGCCGTCCGGGTTTGTCATGCGCCGTGTTCCCCCACTGTCACGGCAACAGGCCGCCCTGCGCGCTGACGCCCGTCTCGACGAAGCCACGCGGCCGCCGGAAACCCTCGCGCAGGTCATCGGCCCCATCGTTCGCGACAGCGTGGCGCCGTGCAGCGCGCAGCAAGCCGGTTTCCGGCAAGCGGGTCGTGCCCCGGTGCCGCCGCGGCGGCGCAAGCCCGCCTCGCTGCCGAGGGAGCTGGCCGATGCGAGCCCCTTGTTGCTGGCCGCCCACCGGGGCCATGGCCGCATCGTCGGCGCCGACACGCGTGACTTCTGCGGTCACCGCCGACTGCAGCGCAAGCCCTTGAAGAGCCTGCGGGCCGGAACGCCCTGACGCGCGGTCTCAGCTGATCTTGTAGGTCTGCAGGTGGATGCTGGTCTCGGTGCCGCCGATGCCCTTGATCAGCCGCACCCGTTCCAGCACCTCGGCCAGTTCGGCCAGGTTGCCGGCGCGCAGCTCGGCCAGCAGGTCCCAGCGGCCGTTGGTGTCGTGCAGCGCGGCCACGCCGGGCTCGCCCAGCAGCGTGCCGATGACGGCGCGGGTCTGGTTGCCTTCGATGGCAATGCTCATCCAGGCGGTGATGCGCTGGGTCTGCGCATCGGGGCGCAGCAGCACGGTGTAGCCCACCAGCGTGCCGTCGTCCTCGAGCTTGCGGATGCGGTTGCTGACGGTGCCGCGTGAGACACCCAGCTTCTGCGCCAGCGTGGCCACGCTGGCACGGGCGTCCTGGCGCAACAGGCCGATCAGTTGAAGGTCGGTCGAATCCATGCTGGATTCTGGCATTCCGGCAGCCACCGTTGGCAGATCGCCAGAAAGCTGTCGATTTCGAGGCATTTCTGCCGCTTCTCATTGCCGGCAGGGCCACGAACAATGCTTTCAACCTTGAAAGATCGCCCCATGACCACCCTGCTCACCACCCACGACATCGCCCGCATCGTGGCCGCCCACGGCCTGCCCTCAGTGCTGCGCCGCCTGGAAGAGGCCATCACCGCCGACTTCCGCCGCTGGCTGGCGTTCGACAAGGTGGCGCGTGTCGCCAGCCATTCCGCGGCCGGCGTGATCGAGCTGATGCCGGTGGCCGACGCCACCCACTACAGCTTCAAGTACGTCAACGGCCATCCGCTCAACGGCCTGCAGGGCCTGCCCACGGTGATGGCCTTCGGCGTGCTGGCCGACGTGGCGACCGGCCGGCCCACGCTGCTCAGCGAACTCACCATCACCACCGCCATGCGCACCGCGGCCACCTCGGTGATGGCGGCGCGCGCGCTGGCGCGGTCCGGCTCGCGCACGATGGCGCTCATCGGCAACGGCGCGCAGAGCGAGTTCCAGGCGCTGGCCTTCCACCACGGGCTGGGCATCACGACGCTGCGCCTGCACGACACCGATGCCGCGGCCACCGCCAAACTCGTGGCCAATCTGCAAGGCGTGCCGGGCCTCATCTTGCAAGTGTGTGCTGACACAGCCGAAGCCCTGCGCGGTGCCGACATCGTCACCACCGTCACCGCCGACAAGCGCAACGCGGTGATCGTGAGCCCCGACATGCTGGAGCCCGGCATGCACCTCAATGCCGTGGGCGGCGACTGCCCGGGCAAGACCGAGCTGCACCCGGGCGTGCTGAGCGCGGCGCGTGTGTTCGTGGAGTACGAGCCGCAGACCCGCGTCGAAGGCGATCTGCAGCAGATGCCGGCCGGCTTTGCCGTCACCGAACTCTGGCGCGTGCTGCTGGGCCAGGCGCCCGGCCGGCAGCACGAGACCGACGTGACGCTGTTCGACAGCGTGGGCTTTGCGCTGGAGGATTTTTCAGCGCTGCGCCTGATGGGCGCGCTGGCGGCCGAGCTGGGCCTGGGCCGCGAGGTGGACCTGATCCCGGCGCTGGCCGATCCCAAGGACCTGTTCTCGCAACTGCGCGCTCCGGCGTCGCAGCGGCGCGCCGCCTGATCCCGGGCCTGCGGGGCCGTCCGCAAGGCACAAGGGCCACCCCGTGCGGGGTGGCCCTTGGCCGTGTCGTCAGCGTCCGACCCCTGACGCCCTGCCGTCTGGCGCGGGCGGGCGGGATCGGCGTCGGCTCAGCTCTGCTCGTGCCGGTCGGCCGCGGCGAACAGGTCGGCTGCGAAGCGCGGGTCCTGGGTCATGACGTTCTGGGCGTGGATGCGCACACGGGCGGCTTCGGCCATGCGGTCGGCCTGGTCGCGGCGCTCGACGCGGTGGCTGGCGGTCTTTTCGATCCAGTTCAGCAGTGCGGCGAACCAGACGCCGGCCAGACGGGCGCCGCGCGGGGCTGCAACCTTGGCGGGAGAGTTGACGGTGATGGTGGTCATGTCGGTCCTTTGAGGGCCACGGGGTGCCGCGGCGTGAAAGGAATGTACGGGTTAATCCTAATGACGCACTACTGAATGATTTGCACGTAAGGTATAAAGAAACTGCATATCTGAAGCCGAGGCCCTCGATCCATGAACTTCCGCACACTCGACCTGAATCTCCTGCGCATCTTCGACGCGGTGATGGCCGAAGGCAGCCTGACGCGGGCTGCCGTGGCGCTGTCGATGACGCAGCCGGCCGTGAGCCATGCGCTGCGGCGGCTGCGCGACGGCCTGGGCCAGGAGCTGTTCGTGCGCGTGGCCCATGGCGTGCGCCCCACGCCGCACGCAGAGACGCTGTGGCCGCAGGTGCGCGCCGCGCTGGGCACCTTGCGCCAGGCGCTGGCGCCCGGCGACTTCGACCCCCGGCGCGACGAGGTGCAGCTGCGCATCGCGATGGCCGACGCCACCGCCGCGCTGCTGGCGCCGCCGCTGGTGGCGCGCATCGAGCGCGACGAGGCGCTGGTCAACCTGCGTGTGCTGCCGCTGACCACGCGCGACCCGCGCCGCCTGGTGGAAAGCGGCGAGGCCGACCTGGCGGTGGGCTTCTTCCCGGAGCTGGTGACCACCATCGTCGCGCAGGGCCAGGACAGCCACCTGCACCACGCACGGCTGTACGAGTCGCGCTACGTGTGCGTGATGCGCCGCGGCCACCCCTTGGCCGGGCGCGTGCTGACGCTCGACGACTACTGCGAAGCCCACCACCTGCTGGTGAGCTTCTCGGGCCGCCCGCACGGCTACGTCGACCAGGCCCTGGCGGCGCTGGGCCGGCAGCGGCGCATCGTGCTCACGGTGAACCAGTTCTTCACCGCCGGGCGTGTGGTGGCGCGCTCCAACCTGCTGACGGTGCTGCCCGAGAGCTTCGTCGAGGCCACCGGCTACAGCGCCGACATCGTCACCAGCGAACTGCCGATGCCGCTGCAGCCGGTGCACGTGGAGATGATCTGGCACCTGCGCCACGATGCCGATCCGGCGCACCGCTGGCTGCGTGAGCAGCTCAAGCTCGCGGCCGCGGGTTGACGCACCCCACCCCGCTGCAAGCCGCGGGGCCGGCGCTGCCGGACCGCCGGCCAGCGGCCCCTTCGGAGGCAGCGAGCGTCAGCAGGCCTGGGGGCTCACAGCACCGCGGCCATGGCCACGGCCGTGCGCTCGACGTTGCCGGTGTTCAGCCCCGCCACGCAGATGCGCCCCGAGCGCACCAGGTACACGCCGAACTCCTCGCGCAGCCGGTCCACCTGGGCTGCGCTGAGGCCGGTGTAGCTGAACATGCCGCGCTGGCTGAGGAAGTAGCCGAAGTCGCGGCCCGGCCGCTTGGCGCTGAGCACGCCGTGCAGGCTGCGCCGCATGGCCAGGATGCGCTCGCGCATGGCGGCCACGTCGGCCTCCCAGCTGGCGCGCAGCGCGGGGTCGGTCAGCACGCGGCTGACGATGCCGGCGGCATGGATGCCGGGGCTGCTGTAGTTGCGCCGCACGGTGGCCTTCATCTGGCCCAGCACCAGCTCGGCCTCCAGCGCGTCGGCGCACACCACGCTCAACGCGCCGGCGCGCTCGCCGTAGACGCTCATGCTCTTGCTGAAGGAGTTGGCGATGAAGAAGCTCAGGCCCGCGGATGCCAGCTGCCGCACCGCCCAGGCGTCTTCCTGGATGCCGTCGCCGTAACCCTGGTAGGCCAGGTCCAGGTAGGGCAGCAGTTCGCGCGCCTTCAGCACCGGGATCAGCTGCGCCCACTGCTCGCGCGTGAGGTCCACGCCCGTGGGGTTGTGGCAGCAGGCGTGCAGCAGCACCACGCTGCGCGCCGGCAGGCCCTGCAGCGTGGCCAGCATTTCGGCGAACTTCAGGCCGCCGGTGGCGGGGTCGTAGTACGGGTAGGTGTGCACCGGCACACCGGCGCCTTCGAACATCGCGCGGTGGTTGTCCCAGGTGGGGTCGCTGACCCACAGCGCGCTGCCGGGCAGCCAGCGTTTGATGAAATCGGCGCCCACCTTGAGGCCGCCGCTGGAGCCCACGGTCTGCAGCGTGGCCACGCGGCCGCTGGTCAGCGCCTCGTGCCCGGCACCGAAGAGCAGCTGCTGCACCGCGCCGCGCATCGCGGCCGAGCCTTCGATCGGCAGGTAGCTCTTGGTGCCGCTGTCGGCCAGCATCTGCGCCTCGGCCTGGCGCACGCAGTCCAGCACCGGGATGCGGCCCGCGTCGTCGAAGTAGATGCCGATCGACAGGTTCACCTTGTCAACGCGCGGGTCCTTCTGGAAGGCGTCGTTCAGGCTCAGGATGGGGTCGCCCGCGTAGGGCTCCAGGTGGCTGAAGAAACTCATGACTTCAATGCTTTCTCGATGTCCTTGCGGATGGATTCCGGGGTGTCGGTGGGTGCGTAGCGCTTGAGCACGGTGCCGTCGCGGCCGACCAGGAACTTGGTGAAGTTCCACTTCACGCCTTCGCTGCCCAGCAGCCCCGGCGCCTGCTTCTTCAGCCACTGCCACAGCGGGTGCGCCTGCGCGCCGTTGACCTGGACCTTGGCCATCATCGGGAAGCTGACGCCGTAGTTCATCTCGCAGAACGACGCGATCTCCTCGTTGGCGCCGGGATCCTGGCTGCCGAACTCGTTGCTCGGGAAGCCCAGCACCGTGAGCCCCTGGTCGCGATAGTCCTCCCACAGCTTTTCCAGCCCCTTGAACTGCGGCGTGAAGCCGCAGGCGCTGGCGGTGTTGACGATCAGCAGCACCTTGCCGCGCTGCGTGGACAGGTGCGCTGGCTGACCGGTGATCGACAGCGCCTCGAAGTCGTAGACGGTGGCCATGGCGGCTCTCCTGGGGGGGCAGACTGAATGGAACTGAAGGGGGCGCAAATGGTAGCGCCCGGCCGCGGCGGTCAATGCCGCGCCGACAGCAGCGTGGCGCCCACGATCAGCGCCCCGCCCACCAGCAGCGCCACCGTCACCGTGCCGGCGCCCAGCAGCACGGCGGAGACGCTGGCAAACAGCACCTCGCTGATCATCACCACCGCGGTCACGTTGGCCGGCAGCCGTGCCGCGCCGTACTGCAGCGCCAGGTTGCCGAGCAGGAAGGCCGCGCCCATGGCCAGCGCACCCATCACCCAGCCCGGCGCCACCGGCGGCGGCAGCGGCACCGAGCCCTGCACCGACAGCGCGGCGGCCAGCACCGCGGCCACCACGGCGCCGCCCAGGAACATGGCCAGCGCGCGCGCCGCCTCGGGGCGGTGCGCCTCGCGCCGCAGCATCACGTTGTTCAGCGCGAAGCTGAAGCCGCCCAGCACGCTGAGCCATTCGGCCAGCGTGCGCGGCACCGGGAACCCGCCTGCGGCCGGCCACAGCACCACGGCCGCGCCGGTCAGCGCCAGCGCCACGCGCAGCAGCGCGGCCGGTGTCAGCGGCTCGTGCAGCAGCCAGCGCGCCAGCAGCACGGCCCACAGCGGCATCAGGTAGAACAGCAGCACCACGCGCACCACGTCGCCGATGGTCACCGCCCAGTTGAAGGTGGCGTTGGTGGTGCCGGCGGCCAGCACCAGGATCCACAGCGTGGGCGTGCGCACCAGGTCGCGCCAGGCGCCCGGCCGCCACAGCGTGATGACGACCACCGCCACGCCGTAGATCAGCGCCGTGGCCCACAGCGGGTGCAGGCCCTGGGTCTGCAGCTGGCGGAAGGGCCACCACGACACGCCCCAGGTGAAGGCATTGAGCGTGAGCGCCAGCGCGGGCCACAGCGCCGCGTGCTGCACGACGGCGGGGGCTGGGGAGGCTGTGCTCACTTCAGGGATGGTCGCTGCGCGCGATGACCAGCAGCCGTTCGACCTCTTCGTGGTGCACCACCGTGTTGCGGCGGTGCCAGCGGCGGATGATCTCCATCGTGGCGGCCACCAGCAGCCCGAAGATCGTGATGGCGCCGAAGGCCGAGAGGCCGAACTTCGTCATGCCGGCGTAGAACGCGCCCAGGCCCAGGATGCAGGCCTGCTCGTTGAAGTTCTGCACGGCAATCGATCGGCCGGCGCCCATCAGGTTGTGGCCGCGGTGCTGCAGCAGCGCGTTCATCGGCACGATCAGGAAGCCGCAGATCGCACCCATCACCACCAGGAAGGGCACCGCCTGCGCCAGCTCGCGGATGAACACCAGCCCGATCATCAGGAAGCCCACGAAGATGGCCAGCGGGATCACGTTCGTGGCGCGGTCCAGCCGCGTGATGAACGACGCCACCACCGCGCCGATGATCGAGCCGATCACCACCACGCCCGCCAGGTTGGAGGCCTGCGCCGTGGTGTAGCCCAGCGCCGCCGCGGCCCAGGCAAAGACGATCAGCCGCAGGTTGCCGAAAATGCCCCACAGCAGCGTGGTGGTGGCCAGCGAGATCTGGCCCAGCTTGTCGTTCCACAGCCGCGAGTTGCAGCGTGCAAAGTCCAGCACCAGTGCGCTGGGGCCGTCCATCGGGATCAGCGGCGCCGTGGTGCGCGGGATGCGCAGGTTCAGCACGGCCGCCAGCGCGTAGACGACCAGAATGACGCAGATCGCCGCTTCGGGCGCGGTGTCGATGCTGGTGGTCAGGGCCGGCAGGTCCAGGCCGAGCAGCGCCAGGCTGATCTTCGGGCCGATGAGCTGCCCGCCCAGCAGGATGCCCAGCACGATGGAGGCCACCGTCAGGCCCTCGATCCAGCCGTTGCCCTTGACCAGCATCGACGCCGGCAGCAGCTCGGTCAGGATGCCGTACTTGGCCGGTGAGTAGGCCGCAGCACCCAGCCCCACCACGGCGTAGGCCAGCAGCGGGTGGCTGCCGAACAACATCATCAGGCAGCCGGCGATCTTGATGCTGTTGCTGATGAACATCACCCGGCCCTTGGGGATGCTGTCGGCAAAGGCGCCCACGAAAGGCGCCAGCACGACATAGAACAGCGCGAACATCGGCGCCAGCGCCGGCGTCTGCCAGGCCGGGGCCTGGCTCATGCGAAGCAGTTCCACTGCTGCCACCAACAGCGCGTTGTCAGCCAGCGAGCTGAAGAACTGCGCCGACATGATGGTCGAAAAACCTTTTTTCATCGTGTCGCGCGCTGCGCTGCGGGTCGGCCTGGGGCCGCCGCGTTGTCTCCGGGTCTCTGGGGCGGGCGGGTTATAGCATGGCCCCTGGTGTGGCTTTGCACCCGCCACCACAGGAGTCCTTTGCCATGCCGCGCCCTATAGAAGCCCTGATCCACACCGACGCGCTGGCGCACAACCTCGCGCGTGCACGCAACCTGGCCGGCGGCGCGCGGGTGTGGGCGGTGGTCAAGGCCAACGCCTATGGGCATGGCATCGAGCGTGTGTTCGACGGGCTGCGCGGCGCCGACGGTTTTGCGCTGCTGGACCTGGCCGAGGCTTCAGCGCTGCGCGCTTTAGGCTGGCGCGGCCCGATCCTGCTGCTGGAGGGCTGCTTCGAGCCGCGCGACCTGGAGCTGTGTTCGCGCCTGGGTCTCTGGCACGTGGTGCACTGCACCGAGCAGATCGACTGGCTGGCTGCGCACAAGACGCAGGTGCCGCACCGCGTCTTCCTGAAGATGAACAGCGGCATGAACCGGCTCGGCTTCAAGCCCGCCGCCTACCGCAGCGCCTACGCGCGGCTGGACGCGCTGACGCAGGTGGACGAGATCTCGCTGATGACGCACTTTGCCGACGCCGACGGCCCGCGCGGCGTGGCGCACCAGGTGGCCGTGTTCGAGGTCGTGACCGCCGACCTGCCGGGTGAGCGCAGCGTGTCCAACAGCGCAGCGATCCTGCGCCACGGCCTCAGGAACGACTGGGTGCGCGCCGGCATCCTGAGCTACGGCAGCGCGCCCGACCATCCGGAACACGACGCCGCCTACTGGGATCTGCAGCCGACGATGACGCTGCGCTCGCGCCTGATCGCCACGCAGGACCTGCAGCCCGGCGACACCGTGGGCTACGGCAGCAGCTACACCGCCACCATGCCGCAGCGCATCGGCATCGTGGCCTGCGGCTATGCCGACGGCTACCCGCGCCACTGCGCCACCGGCTCGCCGGTGCTGGTGGACGGCAGGGCCACCACCACGGTGGGGCGCGTGTCGATGGACATGCTGGCGGTGGACCTGGCCGCGCTGCCGCAGGCGGTGCCCGGCAGCGAGGTCACGCTGTGGGGCCGCGGGCCGGACGGGGCCATTCTGTCGATCGACGCCGTGGCGCGGGCCGCCGGTACGATCGGCTACGAACTCATGTGCGCGCTGGCGCCCCGCGTGCCGGTGCAGGTGAGCGACTGAACCTCTTCCATAGAAAGCCTCGCACCATGTCGGCAGTCATCGGCAACATCATCCTCGGCCTCATCGTCGGCGCGCTGGCCCGCGGGCTGCTGCCGGGCGAGCAGAAGATGGGCTGGATCCTGACATGCCTGCTGGGCATCGCCGGCTCGGTGCTGGCCGGTTTTGCCGGGCAGGCGATGGGCTGGTACGCGCAGGGCGAGCCCTCGGGCTGGATCGCCTCGGTCATCGCCGCGGTGGCGCTGCTGTTCGTGGTGGGCAAGCTCAGCAGCGGCTCCAAGCCGTCCTGAGCCTGCGGCGCCGGCGGCCATGAACCGGCGCGTCACGGTCGATCCGGCCGAGGTGGACTTCACCGCGGTGCGCTCGCAGGGCGCGGGCGGGCAGAACGTCAACAAGGTGTCGAGTGCGGCGCACCTGCGCTTCGACATCCACGCCTCTTCGCTGCCGCCCGACGTGAAGGAGCGGCTGCTGGCGCAGCCCGACCAGCGCATCACCGCCGAGGGCGTGGTCGTCATCAAGGCCCAGGAAAGCCGCAGCCTGCCCGACAACCGCGTCGCGGCGCTGGCGCGGCTGCAGGCGATGGTGGACGACGCCGCCAGCCCGCCCAAGCCGCGCCGCGCCACCAAGCCCACCTACGGCAGCAAGCAGCGGCGGCTGGAGGGCAAGGCGGTGCGCTCGCAGGTCAAGGCCGGTCGGGGGCGCGTGCGCGGCGAATGAGCGTCGGCCGCCGCCGCGCAGGGCCGGCCCTCGCGCACGACAATGCGCGCATGGCCACCGCAAAGACGATCTACACCTGCCGCGAATGCGGCGGCACCAGCGCCAAGTGGCTGGGCCAGTGCCCGCACTGCAAGGCCTGGAACACGCTGGACGAAAGCGTGGCCGAGCCCACGGCCGGTGCCACCAAGAACAACCGCTTCCAGGCACTGGCCAAGAGCCAGCCTGTCGCCACGCTGAGCGAGATCGACGCGGCCGAGGTGGCGCGCACGCCCACCGGCCAGGAGGAACTGGACCGCGTGCTCGGTGGCGGCATCGTCGAGGGCGCCGTGGTGCTGATCGGCGGCGACCCCGGCATCGGCAAGAGCACGCTGCTGCTGCAGGCGGTGGATGCGCTGTCCACGCAGATGAAGGTGCTGTACGTCACCGGCGAGGAAAGCGGCGCGCAGATTGCGCTGCGCTCGCGCCGGCTGGGGCTGGCTGGCACGTCGGTGCGTGTGCTGGCCGAGATCCAGCTGGAGAAGATCGTCGCGGCCATCGAGGCCGAGGACCCGGCCTTCTGCGTCATCGACTCGATCCAGACCGTCTACTCCGATCAGCTCACCAGCGCCCCGGGCAGCGTGGCGCAGGTGCGCGAGTGCGCGGCGCAGCTCACCCGCGTGGCCAAGACGCGCGGCTGCACCGTGGTGCTGGTGGGCCACGTCACGAAGGAAGGCGCGCTGGCCGGCCCGCGCGTGCTGGAGCACATCGTCGACACGGTGCTGTACTTCGAGGGCGACACGCACAGCAGCTTCCGCCTCGTGCGCGCCATCAAGAACCGCTTCGGCGCGGTCAACGAGATCGGCGTCTTCGCGATGACCGAGAAGGGCCTGAAGGGCGTCAGCAACCCGAGCGCGATCTTCCTGTCCACGCATGCCGAACCGGTGCCCGGCAGCTGCGTGCTGGTCACGCTGGAGGGCACGCGGCCGCTGCTGGTGGAGATCCAGGCGCTGGTGGACAGCGGCGGCCCGAGCCCGCGCCGGCTCAGCGTGGGCCTGGACCGCGACCGCCTGGCGATGCTGCTGGCCGTGCTGCACCGCCATGCCGGCGTGAGCTGCATGGACCAGGACGTGTTTGTCAACGCGGTCGGCGGCGTGCGCATCGGCGAGCCGGCGGCCGACCTGGCGGTGCTGCTGGCGATCCAGGGGTCCCTGCGCGGCCGTGCGCTGCCGCGCGGCTTCGTGGCGTTTGGCGAGGTCGGCCTGGCCGGCGAGGTGCGCCCCGCGCCGCGCGGCCAGGAGCGGCTGCGCGAGGCGGCCAAGCTGGGCTTCGACGTCGCCGTGGTGCCCAAGGCCAACGCGCCGAAGAAGCCGATCGAAGGCCTCACCATCCATGCGGTCGACCGTATCGAGCAGGCCATCGAGGTGGTGCGCGGCCTGTAGGCTGCGCTTCTCTTGTCCCGGGGCCATGCGGCCCCATCTGGGACCGTTGGGGCTGCAGGCCCCGAAGGAGACCGCCATGTGGAAACGTCTGTCGCTGCTGTGGACCGTGGTTCGCGGCGATGCCCGGTTGCTGTGGCGGGCCCTCAGGCACCCGCTCTCGCCGGGCTGGCTGAAGCCCGCGGTGGCACTGGTCGTGCTGTACGTGCTCTCGCCGGTGGACTTCATCCCCGACGTCGTGCCCTTCCTGGGCGTGATGGACGACGTGGTGCTGGTGCCGCTGGCGATCCGCTTCATCCTGAACCGGCTGCCGCAGCGGCTGCGCGACGAGATCGAGGGTCGCGTCGTCGGCTGACCGCCGGCGCCGGTTCAGCCGGCGCGTTCGAGCAGCGTCTGCCGCACGCCGTAGACCAGCCGGCGCCATTCGTTGCCCAGCCGGTAACCGAAGGCCGGCAGCCGGCGTGTCCAGTGGAACTTGCGTGTCACGCCGGGCGGCGCGACGATGGTCGACACGATGTGCTCGTCGTGCCCGCAGGGCGTGGGCGTGACCAGGCGGAACTTCAACCCGAAGCGCCAGCCCTGGTCGAAGACATGGTCGTAGGGCAGGCTCATCGGCAGCAGGCCCTGCAGGTAGGCCTGCGCCGCGCGGCGGTTGATCAGGTAGGCGCTCGATCCGGTGCAGCGGCTCAACATCACCGCCAGCTGGTGGCCGGGCGCCACCTGCAGGTAGGGCACCGGCGTGCCCGAGTGCACCGCCGAGAGCTTGGCCACGTCCCAGCGCGCGGGTTGGGCCATCAGGCCCTGCAGCACCGCGGGCAGGCTGTCCTGCAGCAGCACGTCGTCCTCCAGGATCAGCGCGAAGTCGGCGTCGCTGGCCAGGAACTGGTGCATCGCCTGCACGTGCGACAGGTAACATCCCAGCTCGCCCAGCACCGGCGTCATGCCGTGCTTGCGGCGGTAGGCGGCCTCGTCGAGTGCAGCGCGCTGCTCGGTCGTCAGCGCCCTGGCGTCCACCGCCGGCAGCCGCGTGAAGGCCAGCTGAAGCCGCTGCAACTGCGTTGAAATGCGCGCCAGCCGTTCTGGCGCGCGGTCGAGGTTGATCACCCATGTCTGCAAGCGGTTCATCGATGCCATTCTCCGACATGCCTTGCTGCACACCCTGCAGGCGGGTGCGCCCTTGAGCGCCGCCTGGGGTTGGACGCTGGCGGCGCTGGCCCTGGCCGCCGGCTACGTGGGCTACGGCTGGCCCGGCGTGGTGCTGGCGGTCACGGTGGTGGTGTTCTGGCTGCTGCTGCAGTTCAGCCGCGCGCTGCGGGTCGTGCAGGCGGCGGCCCGGCGCCCGGTGGGGCAGGTGGCCAGCACCGTGATGCTGCAGTCGCGGCTGCACCCCGGCATGACGCTGGCGCACATCCTGAAGCTCACCGGCAGCCTGGGCCACAAGCGCAGCACCGAGCCCGAGACCGAGCGCTACGCCTGGGCCGATGGCGGCGGCGACGAGCTCGTCGTCGAGCTCACCGGCGGCAAGCTGACCGCGTGGCGGCTGCAGCGCGCCGAGCCCCCAGCCGAGCCCGGGCCCCCGTCCGCCTGAAGCGCAGCCGAGGCTGCGTCCCCGGCGCCTAAAATCGGCGCCGAATCATTCCCCACCTTCTTTCGAACGAGGAACACCCCATGTCGATGTCCGACCGCGACGGCAAGATCTGGATGGACGGCCAGCTGGTCGAATGGCGCGACGCCAAGATCCACGTCCTCTCACACACGCTGCACTACGGCTGCGGCGCCTTCGAGGGCGTGCGCGCCTACAAGACCGACAGGGGCACGGCGATCTTCCGGCTGCAGGAGCACACCGAGCGGCTCTTCAACAGCGCCAAGATCCTGCGCATGAAGATCCCGTTCACGCACGCGGAAGTGGCCGAGGCCCAGCGCACCGTGGTGCGCGAGAACAAGCTGGACAGCTGCTACCTGCGCCCGCTGACCTGGATCGGCGACCAGAAGCTCGGTGTCAGCCCCAAGGGCAACACCATCCACCTGATGGTGGCGGCCTGGCCCTGGGGCGCCTACCTGGGCGAAGAAGGCCTGAAGCGCGGCATCCGCGTCAAGACCAGCAGCTACACGCGCCACCACGTCAACATCACGATGACGCAGGCCAAGGCGGTGAGCAACTACACCAACAGCATCCTGGCCAACATGG